>ERZ1026882.4-NODE-4-length-318788-cov-33.627215_pt1 | contig 318788 bp, 281 predicted proteins | sample MGYA00380171_ERZ1026882 | MGnify/ENA primary metagenome ERZ1026882 (study PRJEB33269, sample SAMEA4719807) | human gut metagenome | biome: human-associated habitat; feature: organic feature; material: feces | place: Cameroon | collected 2013-10 ...
TAAATCTAAACTGTATTTTAGCAATATTTCCTGAGTGGGGGCAGAAAGTGCCCCCACTTTCACTATTTGGGGGCGGAAAGCGCCACCAAAATGATAAAATGGTGGCAAAAAGCGCCACCACATATAATAAACAAAGGGTTCAAGGGAAAAATCCCTTGCTAGAACAGCATTTGGATGGAGACATCTCTAATGCGTATCTAGCCGTCAACCTAAGAAGTATCAAAGCAGCCAAAACAGCAGATTAATCATGCAACATTTCCTACTGGTTAAGTAAATTGAATGAAAATTAAATGCTGCTCAATTGTGCAATCTATATGAATCTGATATGCTGAGTATATAAAAGCCTTTGAATTTTTTAGGAGATGAAGCAAATGGATATAGGCGTTGTTATAAAAAAATATAGAAAAGAAGCTGGTATGACGCAGGAGGAGATGGCAAACAGATTAGGCGTGACGACACCGGCTGTAAACAAATGGGAGAATAGTAATTCCAAGCCGGATATTGAACTGCTGGCACCAATTGCGAGACTACTTGATATTTCACTTGATACATTACTTTCTTTTCATGAAAAACTTTCAGATACTGAAATCGAAGAAATTATCAGGAAGATGGACAGGATGTTTTCAGAAGAAGGCTATGAAAAGACTTATGAATGGGCATTGAGACTTATAAAGGAATATCCGAATTGTAACATGCTTATCTGGCAAGCTGCGGTAATGCTTGATGTAAGAAGAATAACGGATAAATGCACGAATTCGGAAAAATATGATAAGCAGATTAATGCATGGTATGAGCTGGCACTACATGATGAAAATGAAGAAATACAGCATCATGCAGCAGATTCCTTATTTGGATTTTATTTACGTAAGAAGGATTACACTAAGGCAGAAAAATATCTGGACTATTTTTCAGAACACGATCCTATGAAAAGTTATTATCAGGGAAGATTACTTCAGGAGCAGGGAAAAGTCAAAGAAGCATATGAGAAATATGAAAATGTTATTTTTTCCGGCTTTAGTACACTTAATTTTGTGCTTTCCACAATGGCTGGACTGGCATTGCGGGAAAATGATATCGGTTATGCGAGATTTCTGTCAGGGAAAGTACAGGCAGTTGCTCATACATTGGAAATGGGAAAATATAATGAGTATTCGCCAATGCTTGATATTGTATGTGCAGGGAAAGATGTAGAGGGAACATATAAGGTGGTAAAACATCTTCTTGATAACGTGGGTACTATGTATGATTTTAGAAAGTCCGATTTATATAAGCATATGAAATTCAGGGATATTGATGAAGCTATATTAGATAGTGTAAAAGAAAAACTTCTTGAAGGATTCAGGAATGAGGAAGAATTCGGCTACATGACAGGATATGAACCGTGGGAAAAATTAATCTTTGACAGATAAGTTTTTTTGAAAACTGCCGTTTGGTAAAATCTATTCCATTTTTAAAAGTCTTGCGATAAAATATGTTCTGTGAATCATTCACAGGATTATATTTTGAGGAGGCTTGGCAATGAACAAGGATTTTGAACGCTGCTGTAGCTTTCTTGCAGACATGATTATTAAATATGCACCAGAGATAAAAGAAGAAGTAGAGGTGTGTATGATGATCAAGGATTCAATTGATGACGAGAAAGTAAGCAGGCAGAAACAATTTGACCGGTTCTGTTATTACTTAGGTGGGGTAAAACAGCTTCTGGACAAAAAGGCTGCATAGGCAGCTGGCATCCTGTAGATAATATGCTACGGGATGTATACATATATTACGGGACTTCATTCATAAGAGTGGAGTCTTTTTGTTTTATTCTTTCATCTTGGAAAAAGTTTTGGTTGAACAGAGGTTGGAATGATGATAAAATTTAGTTGGGACAATAGCGAACGCATGCGTTCACATTTCATAACTAAGAAGTAATGGATTGGAGAGGTGCTTATGGCAGATAAAATTGGAACCGATGAATATGGGGAAATACTTATATATCAGACTGATGATGGGCAGACAAATATAGAAGTTAAAATAGAAGATGATACAGTGTGGCTGACACAACAGCAGCTTACTGAATTATATCAATGCAGTAAATCAAATATAAGTGAACATATAAAGCATATATTCGAAGAAGGGGAGCTGGATAAGGATTCAGTTGTTCGGAAATTCCGAACAACTGCAGATGATGGAAAAACATATAATGTTACTTATTACAATTTAGATATGATTATCTCTCTTGGATACCGTATTAAATCAGTGATTGCAACAAGATTCAGGCAGTGGGCAACAAAGCGGCTAAAAGAATATATGATTAAGGGATTTACGATAGATGACGAGCGTTTGAAAGGAAATGGTGGAGGAAATTACTGGAAAGAGTTACTTGACAGAATCAGGGATATAAGATCTTCAGAAAAGGTATTGTATCGCCAGGTTCTTGATTTGTATGCTACGAGTGTAGATTACAATCCTCATAGCGAAGAGTCTGTTAGATTCTTTAAAATTGTTCAGAATAAACTTCACTATGCAGCACATGGTCATACTGCGGCAGAGGTCATATATCAGCGGGCAGATGCAGAAAAGCCATTTATGGGACTTACTTCATTTTCAGGTGAATTACCAGCATTAAAGGATATAGGAATTGCAAAGAATTATCTTGAAGAAAATGAACTCAAAGTATTAAACAATCTTGTATCTGGTTATTTTGATTTGGCAGAAATTAATGCAATTGAACATAAACCTATGTATATGGATGATTATGTAAAGCAGCTGGATAGTGTGTTGTCATCAGGAAACAGAAAGCTTTTAACTGGTTCCGGTTCTGTAAGTCATAAACAGGCATTGGAGAAAGCAAAGTCAGAATACAGAAAATATCAGGAGATTACTTTGACACCAGTCGAAAAAGCATATCTTGAAAGCATTAAAGAGGTTTCCAAGGAAGTAAAAAGGAGATAACATCTGATGAAAAAACAGCAGAAATGTTACATATATACAAGAGTTTCCACTTCCATGCAGGTAGATGGTTACAGTCTTGATGCACAGAAGGACAAGCTTAGAAAATACGCAGAGTATCAGGAAATGTCTATCGTCGGGGAATATTCGGATGAGGGTAAATCGGGTAAGAGTGTGGAAGGCAGACCACAGTTTGAGCAGATGCTTGCGGATATAGAAAGTGGCAAAGACAATGTTGATTATGTGCTGGTATTTAAGCTGTCACGATTTGGAAGAAATGCAGCAGATGTTTTATCATCATTGCAGAAAATGCAGGATTATGGGGTTAATCTTATCTGTGTAGAGGATGGGATTGACAGCTCTAAGGATGCCGGGAAGCTGATGATATCTGTGTTATCTGCGGTAGCAGAGATAGAGCGTGAGAATATCCTTGTCCAGACAATGGAATGCCGCCGACAGAAAGCGAGAGAAGGCAGATGGAACGGCGGATTTGCACCATATGGCTATCAGCTGGTAAATGGTGAGCTTATCATTGCAGAGGATGAGGCAGAGATTATCCGTATTATATATGATAAATTCGTCAATACAACGATGGGAATGGCTGCGATAGCTGCATTTTTAAATAACAGTGGTTATAAGAAAAAGCTTCGCCAGAATAACACAATTGAAGGTTTTTCTACATCATTCGTCAAGGGTGTGCTGGACAATCCGATATATTGTGGCAAGCTTGCATTTGGCAGAAGAAAAAATGAGAAGATTCCGGGAACAAGGAATGAATATCATATCGTAAAACAAAAGGATTACTTGCTAAGTGATGGAGTCCATGAGGCAATTATATCAGAAGAAATGTGGAACCAGGCACACAGAAAGCGGCAGGAGACAGGTGTTTTACAGGTAAAAACGCACAGCCTTGAACATGAGCATATTTTATCCGGAATTATTAAGTGTCCTGTCTGTGGAAGCGGTATGTATGGCAATGTAAACCGCAAGAAGCATCCGGATGGAGGCTATTATAAAGATTATTTTTATTATGCCTGCAAACACAGGAAGCTTGTGGACGGACACCGCTGTACTTATAAAAGACAGTGGAATGAGGACAGGATTAATGCAGCAGTTGAGGAAATTATCCGCAAATTTGTGAAGAATCCAAAGTTTGAGCAGGAAATCCGTAAGCAGATAGGAAGCAGCATTGATACTTCGGAGCTTGACAGGGAATATGATGGATTAAAAGACAGACTGAGCCAGACAACCGGGGCGAAAAACAGGCTTGCTGACCAGATGGATCATTTATCTGTATCCGATAAGAATTATGACAAAAAATATAATGACATGCAGGAACGTTTGGACAAGCTATATGATGAAATCACTGATATTGAGGATGCCATGGAAGAAGTCGAAACAAGACTATATAATATCAGGCAGGACAAAATCTCAGAAGATAATGTTTACCAGTTCCTTTTATTCTTTGATAAGCTGTATGATAAATTTACAGATCTGGAAAAGAAGACATTTTTGAAGAGCTTCCTGTCGGATGTGTTTATCTATGAGGAAGAGCAAAAGGATGGCAGAATATTAAAAGGTCTCCGGTTTAAATTTCCTATATATATGAATGGCAGAAATGTATTGGGGGTGGATTGGGACAACGAAAGTACAGATGGAACTGTAATTTTGTTGTCCTGAAAGGCTCCAGATGCCGAAATTAAGGTAACATGACATTTATAGCATCTTCGTTACCATCTTTCATTGCTGTTTTATAATACCAGCACTTAAACTTTAAGAGGGAGAGAGTTTTTTGAAGTTCCTGGATTTCAGTTTCAACAGCTGATTTTCTGGCTTCAAATAATGCTTTCCTTTTTTCATAGCTGGAGCTGCCTTCAGATACCAAGACAAAAAATTGCTTTATATCTTTAATCTCAAGACCGGATTTCTTCAGACATTCAATAATACGAAGTGCTTCTAATTCATTATCGCTGAAATAACGGATATTTCCCTTGCGTTCCAGATTAGGGAAAAAGCCTTCCTTGTCATAATACCTTAATGTAGAAACAGGAAGATCAAACATTGCAGAGACCTGACCGATTGTATACATAAAAAAACTTCTTTCAAAATTATGCTTAACCTAAAGTTAGCTTTAGATTGTATGATGTTTATATCATTCGCCCGTTCCAAAATGCTCGTCCTAAAACATACTTAGCCTTGCGCACAATATCCAATAAGTGTTAAAATATACTTTATAAATAATATATATAAGGAGAGTAAAAATTATGAAGGGTAAAAAGAAGAAGTACAGATATGGAATTAAGGAAAAGACACTGTCATTTATTTTATTCCCGTGTATAATGATTGCGCTGTTCTCATGCATTTACACCGGATACAGCCAGTATAATACGATTGAGGATGAGATAGGCACGGAGTTAAAGACAGCGGCATATGGTGCACGTATAATAAGTGAAAGTCTTGGAATGAATGCTGATGAGATGAAGTCTCAGATAGATACATATGCAGATGAAACTGACACAGAGATTACCATATTTAATGGCGATGTAAGAACTGTGACATCTATAGATAATGCGCTTAACACAAAGATGGATGCACATATAGAAGAACAGCTTATAAAAACAAAAGCAAATCTCTATGTGAAAGATGCTCTGGTAAATGGTGAAGAATATTTTGGATACTATATTCCGTTTGTGCAGAATAATGAATTACGTGGAGCAGCATTTTCAGGAATTCCCAAGGCAAAGGCACAGAGCATTATAATTAAGAAGGTAGTTGCCATGGTAATCAGCATAGTGATTATTATGGCAGTATTTGTAACGATTGCTGTTTTACAGATAGGCCGGATACTTAAGAAGCTTACAGTTGCCTCAGATTATGCAGAATCGCTGGATGAAAATGACCTATGTGTTGAATATGATAATAAGATAAAGAATGATGTCGATGAGTATACCGAGATTGCTAATATCCTTTACAGGGCAATTAATAAGTTACGCGATTTGATAACGAATATAAATACATCTTCACAGAGTTCTTTAAATATATCTTCAGAGCTGAGCCGGAACTCACAGAATCTCAGCCGTACAACGACTGAAATTGCCAACGTAATAAGTAATGTTACAGAAGGTGCGCAGAATCAGGCTGATGAGACGCAGAAGGTTGCAGAATCTATACAGAACATGGGTAAAGATATAGAAATAATCGTAGATAATGGGGACAAATTGTCAGAAGCAGCACAGAATATGTCAGCAGCACAGAATAAAGTAGTTGATACTATGTCTGTATTGCATAGTACGAACCAGACAATAATGAATGATGTAACAGAAGTTAATAATCAGATAGAAATAACCAACAATAGTATCAAATCAATATATTCTGCATTAAGTATTATTCAGGACATTGCAGAGCAGACGAACCTGTTATCCCTTAATGCGTCAATAGAGGCTGCAAGAGCAGGAGAGGCAGGTAAAGGCTTTGCGGTTGTTGCAAGTGAGATAAAGCAGCTTGCAGACCAGAGTTCTACCAACAGCTCTGAGATTGAATGCAGTCTTCAGGCGTTAATTGAGAACTATAAGCTCATCATTGATAAGATGGAGAATACAACAGCTAATATTGGCGAACAGAATGATAAGTTACGTGAGACAGAGTCTGATTTTGAGACATTAAACAGCGGTATTGCAGAGACTACAACTCAGATAAAAGAGATTAATGATATAGTTTCGGATATTAACAATCAGCGGGAAGTAATTAATGAAGCTGTTCTTAACCTGTCGGCTATTTCTGAAGAGAATGCCGCAAGCAGCCAGGAGGTTATGGCAAGCGTAGAAGAGCTTAACAGTATAGTATCGATTGTTGATGATAAGGCATCTGAACTTGAGAAGATGAATAAGGAGCTGAACGAACTGGTAGCGGTGTTCAGGATTGACTGATAAGCGTGCATGGGTGGCACTGGTGGTTGCACTTGAGGTTCAAATACACATTGAAACCAATAAATTTTTGTGGTAGAATGTGAACGATATTTGGAAGCTTTTATAATTTACATAAAAAATAACAATAACGGCACAAAGCCACATAAACAGGAGGTTCTAGGATATAATGGAAGCATATAAAAGTGAATTTATAGAATTCATGGTAGAGAGTGATGTGTTAAAGTTTGGAGAGTTTACACTGAAGAGCGGACGTAAGTCTCCGTTTTTTATGAATGCAGGAGCTTATGTTACGGGATCACAGCTTATGAGACTTGGTGAGTATTATGCCAAGGCTATTCATGAGACATATGGCGATGATTTTGATGTGCTTTTCGGACCGGCCTATAAGGGAATTCCTATAAGTGTAGTTACAGCTGTTGCATATAGCAAGCTTTACAACAAGGAAGTACGTTACTGCTCAGACCGTAAGGAAGCTAAGGACCATGGTGCTGATAAGGGTAATTTCTTAGGGAGCAGCCTTAAGGACGGCGACAGAGTTGTCATGATTGAGGATGTTACCACTTCTGGTAAGTCAATGGAGGAGACAGTACCTAAGGTAAGAGGTGCTGCTGACGTAGAGATAGTCGGACTTATGGTTTCACTTAACCGTATGGAGAAGGGGCTCGGAGGAGTTAAGAGTGCGCTTGATGAGATTCGCGAGAAGTACGGATTTGAGGCTAATGCGATAGTTACAATGGAAGATGTGGTAGAGCACCTTTATAATCGTCCATGTCAGGGCAGAGTTGTGATTGATGATGAGATTAAGGCTGCAATAGATGCATATTACAGAGAGTATGGTGTACAATAAGGAGCATATATATTATGGATGAGAAGCTTTTTAAGAAGATGAAGTCAGTCGGGGCTGCTAATCTTGTGTGTGGAATAATTGCTATTGTAGCGGGAGTGGCAACGGGTATTGTGCTTATAGTCAATGGAGCCAGACTGCTTGCACATAAGTCAGACAGACTTTTCTGATTCTGTAAGTATATATATTGGGAGAGTCTATGAGCAGTAAAAGAGGCAGGAACATTGTTAAGTGGATTATATTCATTGCCTATATTGCTGTTATGGTATATTTTCTGTTTTTTGCGGAATTGCTGGACAGAATGCCTGCTGAGAGTTACAGATACAATCTTGAACCATTAAGAGAGATTAAGCGATTTATTGCCTACAGGGACATAATAGGAACAAAGGCAGTATTGCTTAATCTTTTTGGCAATATTGCAGCATTTGTACCTTTTGGCATGGCACTTGTATCCATGAGCAGTAAAAAGCCGTGCTTTATAGCAGCCGTTATTTATTCGGCGGCATTCAGCGCAGCAATAGAACTTGTGCAGCTTATTACACGTGTGGGAAGCTGCGACGTTGATGATATAATTCTTAACACATTGGGCGGTGCTGTCGGATATGTCCTGTATCGCCTGATTAAGATGTGTAAAAAACGGTGGTTGAAATGAGATTATTTAAAAGATATAAATTCTCAGATAAGCAGCAGTCATTGGGGGGAACTATTTCAACATTGATGGGGCTTGGAGCATTGGCAATACTGATATATGGGATACATCTGTCGTTTCTGGTGCAGGGACATGCGGGGGCATATGTCGGAAGTCTGGCATTGTGCAGCCTGCTGTTGTCATGCGTAGGATGCGGTATAGGACTTATCAGTTTCAGGGAAGAGGATAAGTTCTATTCACTTTCTAAGGCCGGCTCACTCCTGTGCGGTATGATTGCAATATTTATGATTGCAGTGCTGCTTATGGGAATATAGTGTTTTGAAGGGAATGGTAGTTTATGTATAATGACAATCTGGAAGAGAGATATCAGCTTGCTGTTGATCGCGTGAAGGATATTATTGAGGTATGTGACAGGGAGATAAGCGGAGAGTTTGTGTCATACTTTAGAAATGTTGCGAAGTTCATCATGAAGATGGATGAGCTTAAGTCGCTGATAGATGGCAATGTCATTGATAAGATGAGCATGGAAGAACTTGAGATGCTAAACAGGAAGCTTTACAGTGATGTGTCTGACGAGAACTATGACACAAGCTTTGCCAATCCGGCATATGCCGTAAGCGTAATGGGCGAGCTGTACGGAAGAATACTTTCATTCCTGTACGTTGAATTAAGAGGTCTTATTGTGTATGCGTATGAGAAGAGAATGGCTGACATGACAGCGGCCGTTGAACTTTTTGTGGAGATATACTGCCTGTTTACTGCTGATGTCCGTCCAAAATATAAAGAAATATATGATACAGTATACTGGTATGTAAGTGATTACAGTGATGTTACGATTGAGGAGCGTGTTGCTGAGCAGCTCGATGTTACGAAGTCATTTGCAGTAGATATAATAATGAATTCGGATTTAAGTGACCTGAGATATCTCTACAGATTCGGTGAGTATATAACAGACAATGAGATTGAGACTGCAAAGTATCTTAATTCGCTTTCGCAGGAAGAGATTGATGCAATGGCATCAACTTATACGGAAGGCTTTAGAATCGGGTTTATCCTTGGCAATAAGGATCTTACAAGGAAGAGCATTGTCAATATAAGATACTGCATCGGATTTGAACGTGTTGTAAAGGCTGCAATACTTCAGTTTGAAAAGATGGGACTTAAGCCGAGCATATACAGGGCAGCAGTCAACACGATTAACAAACGCATGAATGCAAAGATTGGTTATTACTCAACAAGCCCTAATAAGCAGATGGATTATGACCACAGATTTGATAATGCGCTGTATCTTGATAATGATTTTGTGGTAAGAAAGCTTGGTGCGCTTAAGGCAGCTTATGAAAAGTATAAGACAGAGGCAGCTGCATTTGCAGGACCTGCTGTAATAGAAGTGTTTGGTGAGAAGCCGTTCGCTCCTGTGAATAAAAAGGAAGCGCTTAAGCTTGATGAGAGGCAGCAGAAGCTTTCTGTTAAGTATGACAGTGAATCCGGCAGACTTGTAAATGAATATATAAAGGGAGAAGAACGCAGTTTTACGATTATTGCCTATCCGATTCCTGAGATTGCAGATACGATTGATGAATACAGAAAGATATTTGCAGAAACGGTCAGAATCAATACTCTTGATTATGACAAATATAAGCGTATACAGCAGAGCATAATTGATGTTCTGGATAAAGCGCAGCATGTTGTTGTTAAGGGCTGTAATGGCAATAAGACAGATATGAAGGTTAGCCTTATGCCAATCGGGGATCCTGCAAAGCAGACGATATTTGAGAACTGCCTTGCCGATGTTAACATTCCGCTTGGAGAAGTATTTACATCACCAAGACTTAAGGGAACTGAAGGAACACTTAATGTGAGCCGTGTCTACCTTAACGGGCTTCTCTATAAGAACCTTACACTTAAGTTCAGGGATGGAATGGTAGAGGATTACGTATGTGACAACTTTGACAATTCGATAGATGTAGATGACGAAGGTAATGCAATCAATAAGAATAAGAGTTACATCCGTGAGAACATTCTCTTTAATCATGATACACTTCCGATTGGAGAGTTCGCAATCGGAACTAATACGACGGCGTATGTCATGGCCAACAGATATGATATTGTCGGCAAGCTCCCTATCCTTATAGTTGAGAAGATGGGGCCGCATTTTGCCGTGGGCGACACGTGTTATACATGGGCGGAGGATGTTGCTGTCTATAATCCGGACGGCAAAGAGATTATATCACGCGATAATGAGATAACTCTTTTGCGTAAAACAGAGCCGGAGAAAGCATATTTTAACTGTCACACGGATATTACAATACCGTATGATGAGATTGGCGAGATAAGTGCTGTTATGTCTGACGGAAGTAAGGTACAGATAATTGCTGACGGAAGATTTGTACTTGAAGGAACAGAAGAACTTAACAGACCGTTTGACGAGGAAGCAGATGAAGCTTAGAGTACCTGATTATTACAAAGAATTCAGATGCATTGACAAGGACTGTACGGATACATGCTGTGCCGGATGGGAAGTTGATGTTGATGAAGAAGCATATGCATATTATGAGACAGTTGGAGGCGAGTTCGGTAAAAGGCTCGCTTCTGTAATGTCAAGAGAAGGCGGATGCCATTTTATCTTAAAACCTGATAAAGACTGTCCATTTCTTAATGCAACAGGTCTTTGTGACCTTTATACGGAACTTGGAGAGGATAAGCTGTGTGAGACATGCGCGATGTATCCGAGATTTGTGGAGGAATATGGCAATATACGTGAGATGGGAATAGCATTGTCATGTAAGACTGCTGCTAATCTGATACTTACTTATGAAGGCAAAGCCGGCTTTGAGACAATGGAGGATGGCAACCCCCTTACATCGTATAACGATATAGAACCGGAGTTTTATTTTGCACTTATGCAGTCGCGCAGAGTTGCTTATGCAATTGTACAGAACCGCGCATATGATATCAGAGAGAGAATAGCGGTACTTATGCATTACGCTGAGAAGCTGCAGAAGAGCATTAATGTACACAGATATTCATATATTCATGAGATTAATGCAATGTACACTGTTCCGGGTGATGACATCTATGCAGATGTGAGGACTGAGAAGTTTGATGAGGTTATTGCAAAGCTCAGACGCAAATATACAGACTGGTCGGGGGCTAAGAAAAAGAGTATGCCGAATGCATGCGGATATTATAAGCATACCGGTAGTCTGCTTGCTATATTTGACAGCATGGAGATGGTTAAGGGTGAGTTTCATGAGTTTATAGCGGCAGACAGAGACAGCTTTGGACGCATGCATGATGCCGTTGATGATTCATTGACTGATGTTAAGAACTACATAAGTTCTGTGAGAAGGTTCTGGGCTTCATATCCTGAGTGTAACATGCAGTATGAGCATGTAATGGTATATTACATTTTCAGATATTTCCTTAAGGCAGTCTATGATTATGACCTGCTTGGCAAGGTTAAGCTTGCGGTTACGGGATATCTTATGGTTGTTGAGATGGATGTTGTAAGATTTATAAAAAATGATTACGCAATGCAGCTTACAGACCAGATTGAGATAACACATCTTTATTCACGCGAAGTTGAACATTCAGATGAGAACTTCGCGCATCTGGATGAGATGTACGGCACGGCTGAAGAGTTCGGGTGTGACAGGCTGTACAGGTCTGTACTTGCATCTCTGGAATAGAATCGGAATAGAATCCCGGATATTACATAAGCTTGTGCATTATAAAATCATATATTTCCTGACTGGCGTCTTTCCATTTGGAACACATGGCGTTAGCCTGTTCTTCAAGAGGCACAGAGAGACTCAGCTCAATAAGGGTTGAGTCTCCTTCTTTTACCTGGCAGTGAACGATGTAGTCCTGATTGGTTGAACGGTAAAAGTCTGCGATAGTGCCAACTTCATTCTTGAGTTCGTATTTGTTATCGGTAAGATACTGCTCGATATCATCCTTGATTGCGTTAGAGATACGTGTATTGAAAAACGCAATTGTGTCAGTGCCTTCCTCTGTAAGATGATACTGCGTAGTGTTGCGGTATACATCGGCGGCTATAAAATTGGACTCTGTCAGGTCATTAAGAACTTCCTGCAGTGTAAAATAATCAGTGTAGTTATTAGAGAGCATGAATTCCGAAATCTGATTATTATTCAGCGGAAAGTTAACTCTGCTTAACATATACAAAATCATAAGTTTATATAGCGTCATCGAATCAGAAGGCATAGTTGTTAATCTCACTTTCTATATAATGAACCCTGTATCAGGCAGTCATTCATAAATCTTTGGTTTATCGTGTTAAGAACATGTTTTTTATCTGCACTCCACATCGGAGCAATGAGAAGCTTCTTTGGACCGTCACCGGTAAGTCTGTGTACCACCATGCCGGGTGGAAGTCTTTTGATAATCTCCTCGAGTATATCAATATACTCATCAAGATCCGGAAGGTGAAAATGCTGCGCAGCATAGTCATCAGCAAGGTCAGTGCCCTTGAGAATATGAAGAAGCTGGAGCTTTATTCCGTCTGCATACCTGGATATATACGAAGCAGTGGCAAGCATGTCAGCTGTAGTCTCTCCGGGAAGACCTATTATCATATGTGCAATTATGTGTTCACAGGAATGAAAATGCCTGAGGCGCATGATGGCATCTGCAAAGCACTCATTCTTATATCCGCGTCTTATATAACGCACAGAATTACAGTTGGTTGTCTGGAGACCAAGTTCAATCCAGACGGGTTTGATTGAATTAATATCAGCAAGAAGCCTGCATATCCCATCATCAAGGCAGTCGGGTCTTGTTGCAATAGAAATTATACGGATATGGCTGTTAAGGGCAGCCTCCATGTATACATTGCGAAGATATTCGACAGGTGCATATGTATTGGTATACGCCTGAAAATACGCAATGTAATCGTCGCCGTGATACTTGCCCGACACCTGGCTTATGCCGGCTTCAATCTGCTCTGTGACAGTAGGTGCATTCCCGGCAAAATCGCCCGACCCTCCGGCACTGCAGAAGATGCAGCCTCTCGTGTCAATTAGCCCATCACGGTTCGGACATGTCATCCGGGCGTTCAGGGCTAATTTATACATTTTACTGCCAAATGTATTAAGCAGATATTCATTTAACGAATAATAATGAGGAAGCATTAGTCTTCAATATTATCCATTACAGCCCTGGATACAACATCTGCAACACGAGGGTCAAAAGCCTCAGGAAGGATGTTTACATCACTGAGCTCATCGTCAGCTACAAGACCTGCAATTGCATTAGCTGCTGCAAGCTTCATCTTTTCTGTAATCTGCTTTGCACGTCCTTCAAGCGCACCCTTGAATATTCCCGGAAAAGCAACTACGTTGTTAACCTGGTTAGGGAAATCACTTCGGCCTGTTCCGATAACTCTTGCACCGGCAGCCTTGGCCACATCAGGCATAATCTCAGGAACAGGATTAGCCATTGCAAAGAGGATAGCGTCGTGGTTCATTGAAGCTACCATGTCAGCAGTTACAATATTAGGAGCAGATACACCGACAAATATATCAGCACCCTTCAGTGCGTCGGCAAGAGTACCGGTCTTATGTGTAAGGTTGGTAACATCCATCATTGATTCCTGCATCCAGTTAAGACCTTCGCTGCCCTTGCTTAAGATGCCGCTCTTATCGCACATGGTCACATTCCTGAATCCATAAGTGAGAAGAAGCTTAGTGATTGCAACGCCGGCAGAACCTGCACCATTGACAACAACCTGACACTCTTCCTTATTCTTGCCGGTAACCTTAAGCGCATTGATTATACCTGCGAGAACAACAATTGCTGTTCCGTGCTGGTCATCATGGAATACAGGAATATCAAGCATCTCCTTAAGACGTGTCTCAATCTCAAAGCAGCGTGGAGCAGATATATCTTCAAGGTTGATGCCACCAAATCCGGGAGCTATTGCAGCTACAGTCCTGATAATCTCTTCAGTGTCCTGAGTATCAAGACAGATTGGAACGGCATTGACTCCACCGAACTCTTTGAAAAGAACAGCTTTACCTTCCATAACAGGCATTGCTGCGTAAGGACCTATGTTGCCGAGTCCGAGAACAGCACTGCCGTCAGATACGACAGCAATTGTATTGGACTTGATAGTGTACTTATATGCAGCTTCCCTGTCGTTTGCTATTACCTTACATGGTTCGGCAACGCCGGGAGTATAAGCAAGTGCAAGATCCTCTCTTGATGCAATTTTGCATTTGCTTGTAGTCTCAATCTTTCCATTCCACTCTTCGTGTAACTTAAGAGCCTGTTCATTAACTGTCATTGGTTATTACCAGCCTTTCTTAATTACTTATTGTGTTCTTGTTATTTACTACTTATTATAAATATTCCGGCTTAACAGCCTAGATTTTTATGATATCACAATGACAGCAAACAAGCAATCAAATTATAAATTCCTTTACATTTGGAAGATGAGGCTGTATAATATAAAAGTAAATGAATCTATTTTATTCAATGACACTTTTCAAAAAATCCCCAGGTAAAGATTATTTTAAATATACGTTTGATAATGTAATTTGATTTAGAAGAGATATTATGTCCGGTTAATTCAGATTTATTTGGTTAGTTATTTTTGTGCTTAAAACAATTTATATAATAATGGAGATTAAAACTATGAGAGAAAAATTAATGACTTTGTCATTGGCTGCTCTTCGTGATATAGCCAAAGACAAGAATATCAAAGGGATAAGTTCTATGCGTAAGAATGAACTTATCGATGCAATTATTGCTGCAAGTGAAGCTGACGGAACATTGAAGCAGGAAGAAAAAGATAAGAAGATAGATAACGTGCAGGAAAGACAGCAGGCGTATGAGAAGACGGCAATCAGGGAAGAAGGACCTGATGCTAACGGTATTCTTGAAGTTATGCCTGAAGGATTTGGCTTTATCAGATGTGAGAATTATCTTCCGGGTGAGAATGATGTATATGTTGCACCATCACAGATCCGCAGGTTCGGACTTAAGACAGGAGATATAGTACAGGGACCGAAGCGTGCCAAGAATTCAGGAGAAAAGTTCAGTGCCATCTATCAGATTGATAAAGTCAATGGACTACGACCTGAGGTCAACATGGCAAGACCGGCATTTGAATCGCTGACACCTATTTTCCCTAATAAGAGGATTCACCTCGAGCCTAATTCCAATTCAGTAGCGATGAGAATAGTAGACCTTATATCTCCTATAGGAATGGGACAGAGAGGTATGATTGTATCACAGCCTAAGGCAGGTAAGACAACACTTCTGAAGCAGATAGCCAAATCGGTTACAGTTAATAATCCGGATATGCATCTTATTATCCTTCTTATTGATGAACGTCCTGAGGAAGTAACGGATATTAAGGAATCAATAGAAGGCGAGCATGTTGATGTCATATATTCAACATTTGACGAGCTTCCGGAGAGACACAGAAGAGTATCTGAGATGGTTATAGAACGTGCCAAGAGACTTGTAGAGCAGAAGAAGGACGTAATTATCCTGCTTGACAGTATAACAAGACTTGCAAGAGCATATAACCTTACAATACAGGCGAGCGGACGAACACTGTCAGGCGGACTTGATCCGGCAGCACTCCATATGCCTAAGAGATTCTTCGGTGCGGCACGTAATATGAGAGAAGGCGGCAGCCTTACTATACTTGCAACGGCTCTTGTGGATACGGGAAGCAAGATGGACGATGTTATATTCGAGGAATTCAAGGGAACAGGTAACATGGAGCTTGTACTTGACCGTAAGCTGTCAGAGAAGAGAATATTCCCTGCAATTGATATAGCAAAATCAAGCACAAGAAGGGATGACCTTCTGTTATCACATGATGAATATCAGGCTATGGAGATAGCAAGAAAAGCGCTCAGCGGAATGCGTGCGGATGAGGCGGCGGAGAGAATCATTGATTTGTTCCTGCATACGAAGAATAATGCAGAATTCGTTGAGAGAGTAAAGAAAAATAAAATTTTCTAATTTTCCTGAAAAATATGTTGCATTAATAATTTGGGTATGATATACTTTAAAAGCTGTTTATCAGAAATAAGATTGGTTAGTCCAATTTTTATGATAAATTTGTTATTAACTATGAATTATCAGTAGAGTAAGAGGTGAAAGTAATGAGAGAAGGAATCCATCCAGAGTACTATCAGGCAAAGGTTGTCTGCAACTGCGGCAACGAGTTCGTAACAGGTTCAACAAAGCCTGAGATTCACGTAGAAGTTTGCTCTAAGTGTCATCCTTATTATACAGGACAGCAGAAGGCTGCTTCAGCACGTGGACGTATCGATAAGTTCAACAAGAAGTATGGTGTTGAGAGCAAGTAATTTGCACAAGAAGTTGATGGTGATAGGGTTGAGATTGTATAATCTCAACCTTTTTTACGATAAGGCAAATTATTTTTAGCGTATGGTTCGGTTGAACCAGACAGGAGGTTTCATGAAGCTATCTGGAATTGGCGGTCAGGCAGTCCTTGAGGGTGTTATGATGCGTAACAAAGACAAGTATGCAATAGCTGTGCGTAAGCCGGATAATGAAATAGATGTAGTGACAAGACAGTGCAAGTCTGACAGGAACCGTAGTAAGATCTGCAATGTTCCTGTTATAAGAGGCGTGGTAAGTTTTGTTGATTCACTGGTGCTTGGAATGTCTTCACTTACTTATTCTTCAAGTTTTTACGAAGATCCCAAGGAACAGCAGCCTACCAGGGCGGATAATGTGGCAAAGGCCATATTCAGGGAAAAGCTTGATTCGGTAATTATGACAATCACAATCCTCTTTTCTGTTATTCTCGCAATTGCCCTTTTCATGGTTGCACCATATTATATATCCAGACTTCTTGCAAAGTTCATAGTATCACAGTGGGTGCTTAATCTTATAGAGGGACTTGTAAGAGTGCTTATATTCATTATATACATATTGCTTATATCGCTTATGAGTGATATAAAGCGTACATTTATGTATCATGGTGCAGAACACAAATGTATCAACTGCATCGAACATGGAATGGCACTGACAGTGGATAATGTGCGTGCAAGCTCTAAGGAACATAAGAGATGTGGTACAAGCTTTATATTCCTTGTAATGTTTATTAGTGTAATATTTTTTATATTCATCCGGATGCCTAATCCATTTTTACAGATAGCAGTAAGAGTTCTCCTTGTGCCTGTAATTGCCGGTGTTTCTTATGAAGTAATCAGATGGGCAGGAAGCAGTGACAGTAAGGCAGTTATGATAGTCAGTAAGCCGGGATTGTGGCTTCAGAAGCTGACTACAAGAGAACCTGATGATTCAATGATTGAAGTTGGAATAAAGGCAGTCGAGGCTGTATTTGACTGGAAAGAATTCCTTGATGAGTACTACGATGGTGTACCGGATGATCAGATTCCACCGGAAGCATTTTACTATGAGGATGAAGACGGTACTGCATATTCAGAGGCTGAGATTAACGAGACTGCAGATGATGGACAGGAAGCAGAGGAGCTTGATGCTGAAGGTTATCTTGAAGATGAAGTCATGGATGAAGCTGAAGATGCGTACGAAGATGAGTCTGGTGAAAATGATGACGAGCCGGAAGATTATGAATCAGATGAATACGAAGATGAATCGGATGATGGAATAGAGATGCTTGATGATGATTACGATCCGGATGATGCAGATGAAACTGATGCGGATGAAGCTGATGCAGATACGGATGAAGCCGATTCGGATTCTGATGATGACAAGCAGGATTCTGACGGTATTGAGTTTGTCGATGATGAAGAAGAGGAAGAAGAGATTGGCATAGAGATGCCTATATTCAAGCAGAGGCATACGGAAGTAGGCAGAGATGACAGATAGTACCGCACCGAAGCTGACATACAGACAGATGTGTCATAATGGTGCTGCAATACTTGCAGATGCCGGAATTACGGATGCGGAGTATGACAGCTTTGCACTGCTGGAGTATATTACAGGAATGGACAGGACTGCATATATCCTTAATGGGAGTAAATCAGTCCCTGAAGATACAGCTGAGCGTTATGACGCTGCTATTGACAGACGTTCATCGCATATCCCGCTGCAGCATATTACAGGGCAGGCATGGTTCTACGGACGCGGCTTTAATGTAAACAGTGATGTGCTGGTTCCGCGTCAGGACACAGAGGTGCTTGTATCAGAGGCATTAAAAGTAATTAATGCCAAAGATTCAGTACTCGATATGTGTACAGGCTCCGGCTGCATTATAATAACGCTTGCTCTGGAGAAGAAGCTCGGACGTGCTGTAGGAGCAGATATATCTGAGGCTGCGCTTAAGGTTGCCTCTGGTAACAGGGAAAAGCTTGGGGCAGATGATGTTACATTTGTAAAAAGCAATATTTTCTCTGATATAAATGTTAATGATGCGGAATTGTTTGATGTAATAGTGTCGAATCCTCCGTATATTGCTACCGGAGAGATTGAGACACTCACTGAAGAGGTGAGAATTCATGATCCGTATATAGCACTAGACGGATTAGAGGATGGACTGCATTTTTACAGGGAGATAACACGACAGTCACAGAATTACCTTAAGTCAGGCGGATGGCTGCTGTATGAGATTGGCTGCACGCAGGCGCATGATGTCAGTGATATAATGTCAGAATATGGTTATAGTAATATAAAAGTTATAAAAGACCTTGCAGGGCTTGACCGTGTGGTTATGGGTCAGAGATTATAAGAGCCTGCAGAAATGGAGATTAGTGTGAAAAATACAGATTGATATCTGATTTTTCACACAGCTATTTGTGCCGCAGGCGCCACAAATAGCATTTATCGCAGAGCCAAATCTAACATTTGGCTCGCGATTCCTCCAGCACTTTGTGCCTGCGGAATGGAGATTAGTATGGAGATATTTGGAAGATTGGAAGATCTTGTACATCGTTATGAGGATATCACGCTCGAGCTGAGTAATCCTGATGTAGTTAATGATCAGAAGAGATTTCGTGATTTGATGAAAGAGCAGAATGACATTACACCTATTGTTAATGCCTATAATGAATACAAGTCATGCAAGCAGAATATAGAGGATAGTCTTACGATGCTTGACGAGGAGAGCGACGAGGAACTTAAGGAGCTTGCCAAGGAAGAGCTTAATGATTCTAAGAAGCGCGCAGAGGAGCTTGAGAACGAGCTTAAGATACTGCTCCTTCCTAAGGATCCTAATGATGATAAGGATATAATCGTTGAGATCCGTGCCGGCGCAGGCGGTGATGAGGCAGCACTTTTTGCTGCGGAGCTTTTCCGCATGTATACTCATTACGCTGAGAGCCGCAGATGGAAGGTTGAGGTTGTCAACTCTGACGAGACCGGTATCGGCGGTATGAAGGAAATAGAATTCATGGTAAAGGGACAGGGTGCATATTCAGTGCTTAAGTATGAGAGCGGCGTTCACCGTGTACAGCGTGTTCCTGAGACTGAATCGGGCGGACGTATCCATACATCTACGGCAACTGTAGCGGTTATGCCTGAGGCAGAGGAAGTTGATGTACAGATTGATGAGAAGGATATCCGTATAGATGTTATGCGTGCTTCAGGTAATGGTGGTCAGTGTGTAAATACAACCGACTCGGCTGTGCGTCTTACTCACTATCCTACAGGAATTGTCATCTACAGCCAGACAGAGAAGTCACAGATTCAGAACAAGGAGAAGGCATTTGCACTCTTAAGGGCGAAGCTGTATGATATGGAATGCCAGAAGGCGCATGACGCAGAGGCTGATGCCAGACGAAGCCAGATTGGAACAGGTGACCGTTCTGAGAAGATAAGAACCTACAACTTCCCACAGGGACGAGTTACAGACCACAGAATAGGTCTTACACTTTATAAGCTTGATAAGATTATGGATGGTGACATTCAGGAAATCATTGACGCATGTATTGCGGCTGACCAGGCTGCCAAGCTGGCGAAGATGGGTGAAAACTAAATATTATGTAAGAATATTGAAAGACGGACTTTGATACCGGGTGGTGTTGGGGGACGTCTTTTTATATTGGTAATAATAATTTAGATGAAATATTTTGTATAACGTATAAAATATATTGTGTGTTGTAAGAAATTTATGATATAGATGAAATCGCTAATGATTTGTGATACAATTATTTTAAGATTTATATATTTAATACATATTACAGATAATAATAAATTATAGGCTGTTTTACAACTGATTTGTAATATTTAATCAGAACACCGATGGACCGGGGGGAGTGTTTAGTAAGGAGTTGGCTGATATATGAGTGCGATAAATTCCAATGAGCAGATGATACAGAAAATTAATGAAGTTCTCCAGAACAAGAAGGGTGCAATAGTTAATATTGTTAATGATAAGCTGACAATATCAGTGTTTTCTTTGCTGGAAAAGAACCTACAGAATGTGAAAGAGATTAATTTTGTTATTCGTGATGTGAAGTTCCTGCCACATCAGTCAGAGATAGCTCACGAATTTGAGATTAATCCTACAGATGTACTGTTCAATGCTTATGATATTACAGAGAAAAACAAGTTACAGCATTTCTACAAAGCTAGGAGTATGCATGATTTTATTGAGAAGCACGTTAATATTCGTAAGGTCAATGCAGGTATCCGCATAGGTGGAAATATCTTGATAATAGATGATGACTTTATGATTCAGGGTAGCTCATCGCTCGAAGTTTCAAAGAAAAGCAGCAGAGATGCTTTCAGTAATATTAACTTTGACACGATATTAAATGGTAGTGCTGATAAGGAGCAGATTCTGGCAGCTTTAGAAACCTTTAAGAAGATTTGGTTCAATGAACAGGTGTCTGTAGATTACAAGGATGAATTGCTTGCAAGTTTGCAATATGTATATAAGGAGCATGCTCCAGAGTTTCTGTATTATTTTACATTGAATGAGTTGTTTGGTAATCAGCTTGATGCCGGGGTAGAGCGTTTTGAAAGAGACAGTGTCAGATTCAAAAAGACAGAGATTTGGAATGCATTATATGATTTTCAGAAAGACTGCGTAGTATCTGCAATTCGTAAGCTTAATACTTATGGTGGATGTATTATTGCAGATTCAGTAGGTCTTGGTAAGACATTTGAGGCTCTGGCGATTATAAAGTATTTTGAAATTGGAATGAACAGAGTTCTTGTACTAACTCCTGCAAAACTCTACGATAACTGGAATTCTTTCAGAGGAGATTATAAGGATTCATTTTTACATGAGACATTTAATTACAGAATTATGTTTCATACTGATTTGTCCAGATATAGCGGAATGTCAAGATCAGGACAAGATCTCAAAAAGTTTGACTGGGGATTATATGACCTTGTAGTTATTGACGAGTCACATAATTTCCGTAATAGAAATGACAGATATGATGATAACGACCAGCTGATAATGACCAGATATGCAAGATTAATGCAGGATGTTATTAAGCATGGAAATAATAATACAAAGGTGCTGATGCTGTCAGCTACTCCTGTAAATAACAGCTTGGTAGATTTGAAAAATCAGATAAGCATTATTACAAGAGATACAGATTCTGCGTTTGAAGAACAGGGTATCACGAGTGTTGAAAATCTTTTGCGTAGAACTTCAGCAAGTATCAATGCATGGGAAAAGATACCACATCATCAGAAAGACCAGTTGTTGGATAGTCTGCCATCAGATTTCTATAAGTTGTTGGAACTTATGACGATATCACGAAGCAGAAAGCATATTACCAGCTATTATGGTGATAAGGGGGTAGGTCAGTTTCCAGAGAAAAACAAGCCAGATACATATAATAGTGATATTGATACGAAGAAGGAACTTTTACATTTCAGAGAGACCAATGAGCTTCTTGAAGCTTTGATTCTCAGTGTTTATACGCCTACAAGATACATCAAGGAAGAATACAAGAAGCTGTACATTGAAAAGTATTCTCTCAAAGGTAAGCATGGTGGAGACATGAACTTCGATATACAGGCGAATGGTATGATTATTCTTCATAGGTTCAATCTGTTTAAGCGTTTGGAAAGTTCTGTGTATTCCTTTGAAGAAACCCTCCGTAGACTGTTAGAAAGAATTGAGCGTACAGAACAATTATTGTTGAAAGGCAGCGGAAATGTATCTGAGGAAGATGCAGACTTTGATGACAATGATTCAGAGGATGTATATATTGAAGGAAAATATGAGATAGATGTCAAACATTTAAGAGTGGATGACTACTTGGAAGACTTAGCCAGCGATAAATACATTATTGCTGAGATTCATAAAAGTGCAAAGAGAATCCTTGATGAACAGAGAGACCAGAAGCTTCAAGACCTTATGGGTATTTTGGAAAGAAAGGTCAGAGAAACTCCATACAATGATGGCAACCGCAAGGTTATTATATTTACAGCATTTGCGGATACAGCAGATTATTTGTATAGCAGTCTTTCAGAGCATATGAAGAACCTAGGGGTATACTCAGCTTGTGTCACAGGCAAGAGAGTTGTTACTAATAACAGGAATGTTGACAGTGATTTCAATTCAGTATTATGTGCATTCTCACCAGTATCGAAGATGAAAAAAGAGATTCCAGCAGAAGAACAAATTGATTTATTGATTGGTACGGATTGTATTTCAGAAGGTCAGAACTTACAGGACTGCGATACTGTAATTAACTTTGATATTCAGTGGAACCCAGTATCTTTAATACAGAGATTTGGTCGTATTGACCGAATTGGAAGTAAGAATACCAATATCCAGATGATAAACTTCTTCCCTAATATGGAGTTGAATGAATATCTTGGACTTGAGGCACGAGTCAAAGGTAAGATGACCACATTGAATTTGGTATCTACAGGTGATGAAGATGTGCTTACCCCAGAGATGAATGATTTTAATTTTAGAAAGCGTCAGCTTGAAAGATTAAGAGATGAAGTTATTGATATCGAAGATGCAAATGACAATATTTCTCTTACTGATTTGAACATGAATGAGTATTTGAATGAGTTGTCGGAATACATTCAAAATGTACCAGAGATTAAGAAAGTTCCAAAAGGTGTGTATTCTGTAGCGGACGGAGATAATGCTGGGGTACTGTTTTGTTTCAAGCATCGCAATGATACAAATAAGCCTAAATCTGACAGCTCTTTGTATCCATATTATCTCATATATATGAAAAACAATGGAGAGGTACTCTTTGGAAATGGACAGGCTAGGGAAGTGGTAAAGCAGTTTCGCAAGCTATGCTATGGCAAGAGCGAACCTGTCATGGAACTATTTCAGAAATTCTTTGTACGTACCAATAATGTCAAGGATATGCAGTTCTATTCAGACTTACTGAATAAAGCAATAAAATCAATCAAGGGCGAAGAAGAGTCAAAAGCTACTCAGCTTATGTTTGATTTTGGCGGATTCAATAATGCCTTTGCTGATGAAACTGCGGATGATTTTGAACTGATTTCATTCTTGGTGGTTGAATAAATATAGGAGCAAATAATGAATATTAATAAATGTGAAGCGCTTTTAGCAGAACTTCAAATAATGCAGTTTAAGTTTGAGTCTTTAAATGGTCAAAATAAGGAAAATAATATTGCAAACATCGTTAGTACTCTTAAGAAATGTGATATTGTAACACTGAAGAAGGAAAAATGGTATAGGGCGAGGAAAATACAAAATAATGATGAAAATATTATATATAATGAGGTTGGAATACCAATAAGAGGATATAATTCTGAACAATCCGGAGTAGCACCTGCAAGATATATTTCAGAAGGTAGAGCGAATGATAAAAATGAGCAGGTTCTGTATGTTGCAGAAGATCAAAATACGGCTTTAAAGGAAATAAAAACGGTTAAAGATAGTTATATTTCTTTATCATATTGCATTTTAAATAAGAATATAAGACTATTAGATTTTTCACCATACTCAAATGATGAACTTGAAGGATATGCAAATAATCAGTTTAACGATGGCACAGATAAAATGATTTTTGTTGAAATACAAAGAATATTGACATTGCCGGAATATTCAGAAAACGAATATGTTATTTCAAGGAAATTGGTTAGATTAATAAAAGAGAATATAAAAGTATCAGGAATGCTATATATTTCACATTACACTGGAAAAAAGAATATAGCTATTTGGGATAATAATAAATTCACAACTTTTTCTGAAGGAAAGGTTGTCCCGGGCATTTAAGGAAAGAGAGCATTATGTTTGGATTGCCAGATACATATAGAGTGAATGTTGATGTGGCTTTAAAAGATTTTATTCCGAAGGCTTTAAAGCCTAATGACAAAAAGAGAATAAAAGATGCTGTTAAGTCTGTAAGGCTTGATTATCAGATTGCTGGAGAAGAGATTCCATCCGTAAACAATGAAGAGTATCGTTGTCAGGTCCTACAGTTTTATGATATTGAAGTGGTAAACATTAAGGATGCAAATTTTCTTGCATACACTTATCAGAACCTTATAAAACCTTTATGTGTGATTCGTATACATGACACAAAGGATGAAGTTTATTCAATGGCAGTAAAGCGACGTAGCCAGATTGATGATATGCAAATTGTTGTAGAGCAGATGCTGCTTACAGATAAATATATGCTTGGTATTCCTGACAGTAACAGGGATAGGCTTATGACATATATGAATTATGCCACAGTAAAGAATAAGATTGACAAAGTACAGCTTTATAAAGAGTGGTTCTATAAGGCATATATGGTTGTTAATGATAAAGTATATATTCATACAGATAAATTGCTTAATGGAAATACTTGGTATGATTCCGGCAGGACTGCCAGAATATGTCAGAAATATGTAGAATTGGTAACATCCAGAGGAAAATTAAAAACGGCAGTTACTAATGCCGAGCGAATAAAAATTAATAAAGAGATTAAGACAGAAGTACAAGCACTTGATAATGAAGAATTATAGGAGGTATATTTTTGGAAAATAGTATTAAGCCAATAGAAATAGATGATGATTATGCAGATATTCTTAAGATAAAAGAACAATATGCATACAGATTTGGATATACAAGACCTAAAGAGGATTTGATAGCATTTAAAAATAGAACAATTGCAGCAATTGCAAGTATTATATACGATGAATATGATTTGCAGTTTTATACGAGAAAGATATTTGAACTTTTAGGTTATCAATATACTGGAGTGAAGGAATGGGTGTTTGATGGTTCTTTATTACATCAAGCATTGGGGACAATTAAAATTGAAAAGGACAAGTCTATATTATATATATGGTTTCAGATTTTAGAATTTGTCGCTAATAGTATCACTAGAGCAGATGATTGCTCAAGGCAATATGCATTTGTTCAAAAGATTGCAATTGCTCTAAAATTATCTGGAATAAATGCTGTTATATGCATAGATGGAGAAGAATATAAGTTTTTCCCTTATAGCGAAGCGTTTTTTGATAAACCAATGGTTGTAGATGTGATAAATTGGCTAAGTACATATGAAAAGGCACAGAATCAGTATCGTCAAGCGTTAAACGATATGCTTAAAGGTAAATATGATAGACAAGTAGTTGACTCCTTACGATTAGCTTTAGAATTATTCTTGAAACAATTTTTAGGTAATGATAAATCATTAGAAAATCAGGTAAAAGATTTAGGCGTATATTTGAAGAATAAAAATCTTTCTTCAGAAGTATCAAACATGTTTTTTAAGTTAATTGATTGTTATGCAAAGTATAATAATTCACATGCTAAGCATGATGATTCAGTAGATGAGAATGAATTAGATTTTTTATTGTATTTAACAGGAAGTTTCATACGTTTTTTAATAAAAATAAATAAGAAAAATGTGATTGTAGCAGAAAGTTAGGAGGAAACAGGCTATGGATAACAAGGTGCCACAGCATATTAATGATATCGTTGGAGATAATGTAAAGAAACTGGCTCAGTTATTTCCATCCGCAGTAAAGGATGGAGAAGTTGATTTTGAAGCCTTAAAAGAAGAATTGGGGCAGTTCAAGGAAGTTGGAAGTGAAAAGTATGAGCTTACTTGGGCTGGAAAAAAGAATGCGAAAAAGATTGCTCAGGAAGATGTTATTGGAAGAACACTAAAATTTATTCCAGAGGATAGCAAGAATGCAGATACTACAGAAAATCTCTACATTGAGGGAGATAATCTGGAAGTTTTGAAGTTGCTTAGACAGAATTATTATGGTGCTATCAAGATGATTTATATAGATCCGCCATATAATACAGGTAATGATTTCGTTTATAATGATTCATATGAAATGACAGTAGATGAATATAAGATTGAAAGTGGTATAAAAGATCAAGATGGAGAACTTTTATATAGAAATCTGGAAACAGATGGTAGATTTCATTCTAAATGGTGTTCGATGATTTATGCTAGACTTAAGGTGGCAAAGGATTTGATGTCAGAAGATGGCATTATTTTTGTTAGTATGAATGATAAAGAAATTGATTCTCTTAAAGAAATATGTAATGAATTGTTTGGTGTACATAACTTTTTAGCTTGTTTAATTTGGGACAAGAATCATAGTGCTCAGGCTGGTGTCTTTAAAGTTTATCATGAATATATTCTGGTTTATTGTAAAAATATTGAAAATATAAGACCACCAAGAGCATTAAATAATGATCTTTTTGAAGCAGGTGCAATGAAGAAAGTATCAGGTAGACATCCAGCATCTGAGTTTACATTTCCTGCAGGAACAAGATTTGATGCTGCAGATGACACTGAATTTAAGGGTGAATATGGAGATACAGAAAAAGTTATAGTTACAAAAGGTAGAATGCTTTGCAAAAATGGAAAACTTGTTGAGGACGTTACACTTAAAGCAGGATTTACACAAGCAGAACAAATGAGACAATTCTTTTATGGTAATAAAGATAGTCTAGTTGATACAAAAGGGCAGAAAATTGTTGAATTTTATTTCAATGCAACAGGAAAAATAAAAGTTATAAAAGAAAGAAGTGTAGAAGCAGCACAAACAACCTGTAGATATGGTACGCAAGGAGCTGCATCAACAGAGCTATCTAATTTATTTGGGTTAGATGAGTGCCCATTTAGTTCACCAAAACCTGTTGAAATGATAAAAGATTTTATTGTTAGATTTGTTGAAGATGATGATTATGTTTTAGATTTTTTCTCTGGTAGTGCAACAACGGCTCATGCTACTTTTCTAGCCAATTCAGAGAAAAGAGTTAAGAATGTAAAATATATTATGGTACAGATGCAAGAAAATTTAGATGAGAGTCTAAAAACTGCGCAAAAGGATGCAGTAAGAACACTTGAAGTTGGAATAGAATTGTTGAATAGTATAAAAAAACCACATACAATATGCGAAATTGGTAAAGAACGCATTCGTAGAGCAGGAGATAAAATAAAATCAGAGCATCCAGAAGCCAACATAGATATTGGTTTTAAAGTATTTAGAACCGCTGATACCAATATCAAATGGAATTCTCTTATGGATATGGGACAGGTAAATATGAAACAATTGGAGTATACACCAGACCTTGTTGATTTTATGCCAGATGCAAATGATGTAGATGTAGTCTATGAGTTAATGCTCCGCCAGCGTGATGTGGCACTTTCAGAAACATTAGAACAGTTATTTGATATTGGCAGTCGTACATATCTCTATGCAAGCAGTTATTTGGTATGCTTGGAAACAAAGATTACCGAGGAGCTGGTAGCGAAACTTGCAGAGCTTGACCCATTACCAATCAAATTTATTTTCAGAGATTCAGCATTCAAGGATGACATTGCGCTGAAAGATGAGACATTCCGAAGATTGAAAGCTTTGATTGAAAAGAATGCAGGAACTAACAAGCCTACATATACAGTAGAATTTATTTAAGGAGGAATGGAATTATGGCAAAGCGTATTACATTCCAATTTGAGGATGACCTTGACTATCAGATGCAGGCAATTCATTCTACTGTAGAATTATTCAGAGGTTTATCAAGACATGTAGATGGTATTTACAGATCTAATCGTATTCGAAAAGTGGGTGAGGGTGACCCTGTTAGAAATAATGATATTGTTGTTGGTAGTAGACTATTGGAGAACTTACGAAAAGTACAGCTGTCAAATGATTTATTTGCCGATAATGCCTTAGCTGAGGGTAATAATTTTACGATTGAAATGGAGACAGGTACTGGTAAGACATATGTGTATCTTCGTACAATTCTTGAGCTGTATCAGGAGTATGGATTTCGTAAATTCATGATAGTAGTTCCATCTATCGCTATCCGTAAGGGGGTAGAGAAATCGATGGAGCAGTTAGCTGACCATTTCAAGAGACTTTACAACATTGATATTGGTAAGCACAGCTTTATTTACGACAGTAATAATCCAAAGCAGATTAGTTCAAAGTTGGTAGAGAGCAATGATTTAAGTATCTGTGTTCTAAATATTCAGGCTTTCAATAAGGATACCAATAAAATTCGTAAGGAAGATGAGTATGGTCAGAACCTTTGGGAAGATATCAAATATATCAAGCCGATTGTAATTATTGATGAGCCGCAAAAGATTGAAGGTACTGCAAAGAAAAAGTCAAAATCTTTAGTTGCTATTGAAGAATTAAAGCCACTTTTTACTTTGCGTTATTCTGCTACACACAAGCAGTTATACAATCAGATTTATAAGCTGGATTCATATGCAGCATATCAGAAGGATTTAGTTAAAAAGATTGTTGTTAAGACAGTCTATGGTGTAATTCCAAAGGATTATCCATATGTCAGATATCTTGCATTTACTTCCGATTTGAAAGCAAAGATTGAGATATTTTCACAAGATCAAGGAGGAACAATCAGATTTAAAACTTTTAATGTAGGTGGTGGAGCGTCGCTTGAAGAATTATCTGGAGGATTATCTCAGTATAAGGATTATCGCATTGCAGAGGAACCTCATAAGTTAAAGCCATTGTCGGTTGCCACTAAGGAAGGATTCTTTGGTCTGGAGCTTGGACACAGTAATCATGAGATAGAGAAGAATGAGGCTGTGCGAATTCAAATAAGATTAGCGATACAGAACCATTTTACAAAACAGCTCAACATTATTCGTTCAGGTAGGAAAATCAAGGCTTTGACATTATTCTTTATTGATGCGGTAGATAAGGTGCGAGATGATTCAGCTCCTGATGGAAGAGGCGAGTATTTGCGTATTTTTGATGAAGAGTACAAAAAGTATGTAACAACTCATACACATGAGCTGGAAATGAATAAAGAGTATTTTCCAGACTACATGAATGTGCAGGCTGTAAGAGAGGGATATTTTGCCAGAGACAAGAAGAATAATGCGGTAGATGTTGAAGGCTGGGATTCATCTGTGGACGATAGCGATGTGAAACTCAAGGCAAAGTCACAAGAAGATATTGATAGAGGTATCAGTCTTATTCTTGAAAAGAAGGATGAACTGATTTCTTTTGAGGAGCCTCTTGCGTTTATTTTTTCACATTCTGCATTGAGAGAAGGATGGGATAATCCAAACGTGTTTACACTTTGTACGTTAAAAGCTGGCGGTTCTGATATTGCTAAAAAACAGGAGATTGGTCGAGGATTAAGATTGCCAGTTGACAACACAGGTAATCGTTGTATTGATCGTAGAATTAATGAATTGAATGTAATAGCAAATGATTATTATGACCATTTTGCATCTGCACTTCAGAAGGATTTCAATGATAATATGCATTTTGTCAAGGATGAGGTTACTGCTGATATTTTGATTGAAACATTAAAATCGGCAGGAATTCCAGAGGAGAAAATCAGTCCTAAACTGGTGGATACACTTAAGGAAGAACTGGTGTCTGTCGGAGTGATGAATACAGACAATGTGCTGAAGGGTTCTTCACAGCAGATAACAAAAACTCTGGATAATATGGTGTTTGTTGATGATACCTTGAATGAACATGCTCAATTGATTAAGCAACAGTTCAAGGAACTGATGGTTCAGAAAGGCACCAGAAAGATTGAAATTACAAATGGTGATAATGATCCGTATGATAATGGTGTTAGAGCCTATGTGACGCAAGGTGAGTTTGAAAAGATATATCTTGGACTTCGCAAGAACCTTATGCAGCGTTCTATTTATAAATTTAAGATTGACAAGGACAAGTTTATAGATGACTGTATTTTTCAGATTAATCAGTTTTTATTATTCAAGAAAGCTAAGAATGAATACAAGGTTGAAACAGGTAGAGCAAAATTTAATACATCGCAGATGTTTGTAATGGAAGAGTTAGCTTATGGCGATAAGGAGTTGGAAGTGGAAATTAGTTCTGACCCAAAATCTGATTTTGAAATTGCAAATTTTATAATGTATCATACAATGTTACCTAGACTTGCAATTTTCAAGATTTTGCAGGGAGTTACTAAACGAGAGTTGCTTAATAATCAGGATATTTTGGATGAAGTGACTCAGTTAATCAAAGGAATTCTTAATAATACAAAGGCTTCAAATATTACTTCTTATGAAGTGATAAACGGATATGAATTAGATGAGCGAAATATCTTTGAGCTTGATACCATTACTGAGGCAGATTTCGAGCAGGAATGGAGAGTGTTCAAAGCAAAATCTGACAGAAGTTCTGCGATGAACGAATATTACAAGCTTGATAGTGAAGGTGAGTCAAAGTTTGCTCATAAGCTGGAGAATAATGAGAATGTTTTACTTTTTACAAAGCTGAAAAAGGGTGGATTTGTAATAGATACACCATATGGTAATTACAGCCCTGACTGGGCGGTAGTATGCCGAAAGGAGGCTTTGAAAGACCCAGCAATCGGAATATATTTCATCGTTGAAACAAAAGCAGGTAAGACATGGGCAGACCTGACTGATGTGGAAAAAAACAAGATTCATTGCGGAGAACTTCATTTTAAAGCAGTATCCGATGATACCAAGTTTGATTGGGTAAATGGCTATGAGGATTTTGTAAATAAGTTTGGGGTTGCCGATTCTAACATGGAGAATTTATAAACATGGTAGATATTAAATATGAAAGGTCAAATGAGAAAGTAAATTCCGGTCAAATGTTAATTCCTTATGAAGTCACGAATTTTGGATTGACATATTTTAATATGACAGTTAATAATAATATTAAAGACAGGCAACTTGAGTGTCTGCCAAGCGGCAAAGTAAGGTGTTGTGCCAGAGGGCAGTGCCTTATTAGCTTTATAAGGGTTTAGCATTTACCACAATCTGGCTAGAGGTTAATCCTTGAAAGAAAATGTTAGAAAGGCTCTGCTTATGCAGAGCCTTTCTTAATCTAAAGAAGTAGTGGAAAACTGTAATGATAAAAAATATCACTAAGCACTCTTTGCGTTGACAACAGTAACTTTTGAATATAAAATGGCACTATAACATAACACTGTTATTATAACAGTGTTATGTTGGCGGCATTATATTAACGCCGTTATGCTGACAGGTTTCCGGTAGCATTATTTTGACTGCGGAGGAATACTCACGCGTACTGAAAGGGAATACCATATATGAGAAAAGAGGCAGCAGGTGTTACGGAAAAGCTTATAGCGAGCGCAAAGAAGGAATTCCTTGAACATGGTTTTCACGATGCAAGTCTAAGAAGAATATCGTCAGACAGCGGAGTAAGCACCAATTCAATATATACACGCTTCGGAGATAAGAGCGGCCTGTTTACTGCGATTGTAAATGACGCCGCAGACGGACTTATGGAGATATATCTTGACAGTGTCAGCAAAGCGGCAGACTCACATGATGTTGACAAGGCTGTGCATGAAGGCGAGAGAGGAACTTACAGTGTGCTTGAATATGTATATAAGCATTTGGATGAGTTCAGGCTGATATTCTGTCACTCGGAAGGTACAGAGTACGAAAGTTACTTCGATGAGCTTGCACGGATTGAAGAGGAGTATTACCTGGAGTTTGCAAAGCAATATTCAGATGGCAGTCATAAAATCGATGAATTTTTCATCCATGTATATTGCAGAAACGGATGGCAGTATATTTGTGAGCTTATTGAACATGGCAAAAGCTTTGAGCAGGCATGTGAATTCATGGAGAATGTAAGGCTGTTTAACAGTGCGGGCTGGAAGGCTGTATTTGGGATTATGTGATATCAGATATATAAAAGAAGGCAGTAGCAATGCTGCCTAAAAAAATGATAATAGGTTAGGCATAACTAACTTATTGATATATTTTATCAGCACAACAAAAATAATAGTAAAGGAGAGGACTATGAAAACAAAAAAACAAAGCGCGCTGTCAAGACTCATGGACATAGCCGGAGAACATAAATATCTGGTGTATCTGTCATGGATTCTTGCAGTTCTCAGTGCATGGATTGCACTTGTTCCTTTTTATGATGTGTGGCGCATCATAAAGGAAATACTGGAGGTAAAACCTGATTATGCCAACGCAACGCATATAACAGCATATGGATGGAAGGCTGTAGGCTTTGCCCTGCTGGCAATGGCGGCATACATAGCGGCGCTTATGTGCTCACATAAGGCGGCATTCCGTGTGCAGTCCAATATGAGAGTAAGCATGATGGAACATATCATGAAGCTTCCGTTGGGATATGTCGAGTCTCAGGGAACGGGTAAGATACGCAAGGTTGTTAACGATTCAAGTGCGGCAACAGAGACATTTATCGCACATAACCTGCCTGATAAGGCAGTGTCAGCCGCCACACCCGTAGGACTTCTTGTAATGATGATGGTATTTGACTGGAGACTCGGACTTATTAGTCTTATACCGGCGGCTATTGCATTTATACTGATGGGAACACTGATGATGGGCCCTAAGATGGCTGAGGATATGAAGCAGTACCAGAATTCGCTTGAAACAATGTCGGCAGAGGCAGTTGAGTATGTACGCGGAATTCCGGTCGTAAAGACATTCGGACAGACCGTATTTTCATTTAAACGCTTTAAGGCGGCGATAGACGATTATGAGAAATGGACACTTGACTATACTAAAAGCATGATGCTTCCTATGATAGGCTTTACAACAGCATCTAACGGAATATTTGCGGCACTGATTATAGCAGCTTATACGCTTGGCGGCAATCAGATAACAACACAGTTTGCACTTAATCTTATTTTCTACATACTTATTACATCAACGCTTACAACAACGTTAATGAAGGTTGCGTATGCAGGCGAGTCACAGATGATTGTTGAGGATGCACTTAACAGAATGGATGGAATATTTGCAGTATCACCGCTTCCACAGTCAGACAAAAAAAGCATTCCGAAGGATTCTTCAATAAGCATTGAAAACGTAACATTTGCGTATGATGAGTCCAAGGATAATGCAATTGACGGAATAACGATGCATGTAAAGGCGGGAGAGCATGTGGCGCTGGTAGGTCCGTCCGGAGGCGGTAAGACAACACTTGCCTCGCTTATTGCAAGATTCTGGGATGTTAAGTCGGGAAGCATCAGGCTTGGAGATGCTGATGTAAAGGATATTGACGCAAAAGAGCTTATGAATCAGGTTTCGTATGTATTTCAGGACAGTAAGCTTCTTAAGATGAGTATCCTTGAAAATGTAAGAATGGGAAGACCGGATGCCGGTGATGATGAGGTTATGAAAGCACTTCAGGCTGCACAGTGCATGGACATAATTGAGAAATTTCCGGATGGCGTCAATACCGTAATAGGTTCAAAGGGAATATATGTATCGGGCGGAGAGGCGCAGAGACTTTCAATTGCAAGAGCTTTTCTTAAGAATGCACCGGTACTGATACTTGACGAGGCAACAGCATTTGCAGATCCTGATAATGAGAGGCTTGTGCAGAAAGCATTTGAGAATCTTGCCAAAGATAAGACCGTAATTATGATTGCACACAGACTGTCAACAGTGACAGATGCAGACTGCATATATGTACTTAAAGACGGCAGGATAGCAGAGAGCGGAACACATGATGAGCTTACGGCAAAGAACGGAATATATACACACATGTGGAATGAATATAACAAATCTGTTAACTGGCAGGTGGGAAGGAACGGTGAAAAATCATGACAGAAAAGCTTAAGCATAAATATGCTCTTTCGGATAAGGGCGCTCATGATATGATGCGCGCATTTGCTGCGGTTACAATCGCCAACCTTGTATTGATGCTTCCGGTGGGACTTTTGTATGTGCTTTCTTCATACCTGATTGAAGGAAGCCTGCCGCAGGATAAGAAAATGTTCTTTATCGCCGGTACTGTCGCAGTACTTGTGCTTATAATACTTACAACATTATTCCAGTACAGGTCAACCTTCCTTTCTACATATGTAGAGAGTGGTGTAAGACGAAGAATGCTGGCAGAGAAGCTGAGAAAGCTTCCGTTATCGTTTTTTGGCAAGAATGATCTTTCTGACCTTACCAACACAATTATGTCAGACTGTGCGCTTATAGAGACAGCAAGCTCACACTGGATTCCTGAACTTGTGGGAGCATTTGCCTCAACGGCAGTAATTGTAATAAGCCTGTTCTTCTTTGAATGGCGTATGGCACTTGCAGCTGTATGGGTTGTCCCGATTGCATTTTTTATAGTTCTTTATTCAAAAAAGGTAATGGATAAGGTACATAATAAGACTATTGAATACAGACTTGCATGTCTTGACGGCATACAGGAGGGGCTTGAGACAATCAGGGATCTGCGTTCCAACAATATGACGGAAGAATATATGTCCGGTCTTAATGTAAAGATTAAAAACGTTGAGAAACATGCGATTGTAGCGGAATTTGCCAATGCGGCATTTGTGTGCTCAGCACAGATGATTCTCAAAATCGGTATCGGAACGGTCTGTGTTGTCGGAGGTTCGCTGCTTGTAAAGGGTGAAATCAGCGTACTTACATTTTTTATGTTCCTTCTTGTGGTTACGAGAATGTATGAACCGTTGCAGATTTCACTCCAGAATCTGTCAGCCATAATAAGCATTAATAAGAACTGTGAGAGAATGGATGAGATACTTTCGCATGATGAGCAGACAGGAAAAGAAATCCTTGATAATAAAGGATATGATATTACTTTTGACCATGTTTCATTTGCGTATAAGAAGGGTGAGCAGATACTGAAGGATGTCAGCTTTACGGCGAAGCAGGGAGAGGTTACGGCACTTATCGGCCCGTCAGGAGGCGGTAAGACAACGATATCAAGGCTTGCTGCAAGATTCTGGGACAATGACGGAGGCAGGATTACTGTCGGTGGAATGAATGTATCTGAGATTGACCCTGAGAAACTTCTGTCGCTGTATTCAATTGTTTTCCAGGATGTAACACTGTTCAATAACACTGTAATGGAGAATATCCGTATAGGTAAGAAGGATGCAGCTGACGAAGAGGTAATGAATGCGGCAAGACTTGCCAACTGTATTGATTTTGTTGAGAAGCTTCCGGATGGCTGGAATACGATGATAGGTGAGAATGGATCGGAGCTTTCGGGCGGTGAGAGACAGAGAATATCAATTGCAAGAGCATTTCTTAAGAATGCACCAATCATACTTATGGATGAAGCCACAGCATCACTTGATGTAGATAATGAATCGGCAATTCAGGAATCAATATCAAAGCTGATCAGGGATAAGACTGTTCTTATAATTGCGCACCGAATGAGAACTGTAGATGGGGTTGACAGGATAGTTGTTCTTAAAGGTGGAACTGTGGCTGAGCAGGGCACTCCAAAGCAGCTTAAGGCGCAGAACGGAATATACAGACATATGGTGGATCTGCAGCTCGCATCGGAGCAGTGGAAATACTGTTAAAAATGCATTATAAATGCCAATAAATATTTGTTTTGGGTATTGTATTTTCTCCGGTTTGACAGTAAGATAGTTAAGTATTCAAAGATTGGAGAAAGATATGAAGAAGAAACAAATCGGAATGCTTATATTTATCGCACTGATTGCGGTACTTTGCATTATATCATTCAGAACACCGGGGACGATTGCAGATTCTGAGAGTTACAGATGTGCGGCTTATTCAACAATATTGTCACTGCTGCCGCCTGTAATAGCAATCGGACTTGCACTTATTACCAAAGAGGTGTATACGTCACTTCTTGCCGGGATTGTAGCCGGCGCACTTCTGTATTCTAATTTTAATGTTGAGCTGATGCTCAACACCATGTTCTTCAATGAGGACGGCGGCATGGTGTACAAGCTTGCTGATTCATGGAATGTCGGAATACTTGTATTCCTCGTTATGCTTGGAATCCTTGTATCAATGCTTAACAAAGCGGGAGGCTCTGCAGCATTTGGCAGATGGGCATCAAAGCATATTAAGACAAGGATTGGGGCACAGATATCCGTAATGCTTCTTGGAGTACTGATATTCGTGGATGACTATTTTAACTGTCTGACAGTCGGAAGTGTCATGAGACCTGTAACGGACAGACATAAGGTTTCAAGAGCGAAGCTTGCGTATATTATTGATGCAACGGCAGCTCCGGTCTGCATTATTGCACCGATAAGCTCATGGGCGGCAGCAGTAACCTCTTCGGTGCCTGCTGATTCCAATATAAACGGCTTTGCCGTGTTCCTTCAGACAATACCATATAACATGTATGCGATACTTACTCTTGTTATGGTAGTATTTGTAACGGTTATGAGAGTAGATTTCGGCCCGATGAAAAAGCATGAGATGAATGCAATAGCAGGAGATCTGTTCACAACACCGGGAAGACCATATGAAGGTAATGAGGAAGAGATTGTTAATGACAAGGCGCATGTCCTTGACCTCGCACTTCCGGTCGTTGTCCTTATTGCAAGCTGTATTATCGCAATGGTATACACGGGCGGCTTTTTCTCAGGCGCGTCGTTCGTTGATGCGTTTGCGGGAGCCGATGCGTCTGTAGGTCTTGTGCTTGGCGGCGCGGTAACACTTGTGTTTACATTTATCTATTACATGATGCGGGATGTGCTTTCATTTGAAGATTTTACAAAGTGTATTCCGGAAGGTTTCCAGTCAATGATAGCACCGATTCTCATTCTTACAATGGCGTGGACACTCTCGGGAATGACTAATCTGCTCGGTGCCAAGTACTTTGTAGCAGACCTGGTTGCAGGTTCGGCATCGGCAATGCAGGGCTTCCTTCCAATGATTATATTCCTTGTTGCTGCATTTCTTGCATTTGCAACGGGAACTTCATGGGGAACCTTCAGTATACTTATACCGATTGTTGTAGGTGTATTTCCTGAGGGACAGATGATGGTGATATCAATTGCATCATGCCTTGCCGGAGCAGTATGCGGTGACCACTGTTCACCAATATCGGACACAACGATTATGGCATCGGCCGGCGGACATTGTGAACATGTCAACCATGTTGTTACGCAGCTTCCTTATGTTATTGTAGTTGCAGGTGTATGCCTTGCAGGTTACATGCTGATTGGCATATTTATGGCAATGGGGATGCCGGGAATGTCATGGCTGGCGCTTCCGTTATGCATAGTGCTTCTGCTTGCGGTGCTTATGGTTATAAGAGCCAGGACAGGCGGCAAGGAAGAGATATAGAAGATATATAAGATATAGAATACAAAAATACCGTTCCCGGATCGTCGGATTTATTCTGACTTTTGGAAACGGTATTTTTTAATTTATCTGAAAAGTTCTTTTACCATCGCAGAATCATATACAACCTTAGTCTCGTTCTCGGCTTCGATAAGATAGAGCGCATGCGCTGCAAGTCTTTCTGCTGCCTGTTCAAGGTCACGGATACCGGTCGTGTCTTTGAAAATGTTTATTACCGTATCAAGTGCCTCATCCGTAACAACACATTCATCCTCATGCAGTCCGATACGCTTAAGTATCTTAGGAAGAGCAAACTTGGAAAGAATGGTCTTCTTTTCGTCATGTGTGTAGTCAGGAATATCAATGACTGCAAATCGTGACAGAAGAGGTGAGCTTATCTGATCCTTGAAGTTAGCTGTGGCAATCGGATATACGCCGACGGTAGGAATAAGACATTCCATATAATTATCAGTGAATCCAAGATTATCAAGCAGTGTGAGAAGAACGTCTGCCGGATTGGCACCATTGCCCTTACCGGCTGTAGCCTTATCAAGTTCATTTATAATGAAGACAAGGTTAGACTCGCCTGCCATATTAAATGCTTCCATAATTATACCCGGCTTTGCATTAGAGTATATTCTTGAACTTCCCGTAAGCTGCTCGGCATCATTGATTGAACTCATGTCGAGAGTTGTCCATGGCAGCTTAAGAATCTTGGCAATAAGGTATGCAATCTGTGACTTACCGGTTCCGGCAGGACCTACAAGAAGAATTCCATATGCAGGAAGAGTATGTGTACGGTTAATCTGGATAATAGTCTCGATAATGCGCTGCTTTACGCTTTCCATTCCAAATAACTCTTCATCAAGTATACGTCTTGCTTCTACAGGGTCAATAGATTCAAAATAGCTTCCCTTCCACTTAATATTAAGCATGATTGAAAGTGCACGCTGTGCATGGCGGCGTTCCTCAGGAGTAACCTCACTTGAGCGGGCAACTGCAAGGTTGCGGCGTGCCCAGAGGCGGATATTCTCAGGCAGGGTGATTCCGGCACAGTTAAGAAAATCAGAAATGCTTGTTATGCTTGTAAGCTTCATGCTGTCGCCCGACTCGTCATCATCTTCGTCAGATACGGATTCTGCGACTGCACTGCTCTCAAGCAGACGTTCAATCATAAACTGGAGAAAACCATCCTCTGAAGAAAGCTTCTGGCTGTTGTTGAAAGCAACCTCGCGTATTCTGTATACGGCATATCCTTCATCAGTATTGTCGCCTGTAAGCTTAACTTTAATGCGGTTTTCACCAAGCCACTTTATAAGGCTTGTAAAACGTGCGTCAATCCTGAGAATATTGCTTGTGATTACATTATTGTCAATCTGAAACTCAAAAGCTGTCTTCTTGAAAGGGTTGGCGAATATACCGACAGAATTGTGCTCACACTTCTCCTGTGAATTATCGAGAATAAGAATAGGATTTTCAACAGTAGCAGTACTGCTGTTTGAACTGAATGTTGTGTAGGTGCACTCAAATGTGTCAGATGTCTTTGGTGCACTTTTTGAATCATATACTAGCATGGTGCTGGCTCCTCAAAATGTATTTTCATTATAATATCACATTTTGCAGGAGTTCACAATTTGAACATAAAAAAATCACAATTTGAACATTGACCCTGAAGTGGGGTTCAATGTTATTATATCAAAAGCTAAAATGAATGAAGAGGAGACAGCTGATGAAGAAAATATATGTTGGGATTGCAGTGTCGGCAGCAGCGCTGGCAGTATGCATGAGTGTGTTCATGTCACAGGCGGATACAATAAACAAAGCAATGAAGGTTAGTTACATATCAGAACCGGACAGCTATGAATATGAAGAGTGTGATATAGAAAAATGTTATGCACAGGCAGATTCAAGGTACAGTGGGCAAAAGCAGGATGCGGAATATGAAGAGGTATCGGCTGATGATCTTGATGATGAGGATGTAACCGGAGAGAATCTAAGTATAGCAGTTTGGGGTGACAGCATGGTTGAAGGCATTGGTGCCGGCACGGCAGTTATCGCAACTGAAGAGGGATATAAGAATATTACTAATTATACTGCACCGATTGCATTGCAGGAATTTACAGGGATTGCAACATATAATTTCGGAGTCGGCGGTGAGCTTTCCAATGAGATTGCAATAAGAGCAGGCGGAATATCACTGTATCTTGACCGTAATCTCTATATTAACAGCGAATATCCGACAAGGGCTTCGCTTACGGATATATACGGACATAAGATATCAATGAGCGATTACAGCGGTTATGGCTATTCACCTAATATGATGCCGCATACATGTTATATTAACGATGTGCTTTGCAATGTTGTGCAGATTCCGGGAACAATGGATGTTAATATAAGTATCTGTAAAAATGTGTTAAGCAGTGAAAAACAATATGCATTCCTGCCAAAAGGAACCATAGTTGTGCCTAAGGCTGCATATGAGCACAAAGGTGATATACAGATAATAGAGATGGGAAGCAACGGCGGCTGGAGCAGTTATACGGAACTTATAGCACAGTATCAGTCAATAATAGCCAATTCGGGAAGTGACAGATATATAATAGTCGGTGATACAGATGACCCGGGAACTTCCAAGGCAGACAGATATCAGCAGCTTATGTATCCTGACGGAACATATATAGGAACCAATGAGACAATGTGGGAAAAAGCGCTTCATGATGCGTTTGGCGAGCATTTCCTTAATCTCAGGGTCTACATGATTGAAAATGGACTTACTGACTGCGGTGTTGTGCCTGATGCACAGGATATGGCCGATGCCAGGAAAGGCATTATCTCAGCAAAGCTCAGATTCGACTGGACGCATTTTAATTCTTACGGATATTATGCCAAAGGCAGGGCACTTTACCTTAAGGGTGAAGAACTTGGCTATTGGGACTAAAGCAACTAAATACCAAATTGTAAATCCCCTGCGGATATCGTATAATTAGCATAGCAATTTATGTGAAGCGGTAGTCATGGGGGATTTTTTTGACGGATATTTTACAAATATAACTTTGGAGGTATATATGGGAATATGCAGTGATATGAAAAGAGATATACAAACGGCGCTTGGAGAGATTAAACCGCAGCTTGTGTTCAAAAATGCAACATATCTCAACGTGTTCACCAATGAATTCCTTAAGGGAGATATTGCAGTATCAGACGGTATATTTGCGGGAATAGGCGAATATAGCGGTGAACACGAGATAGATGCATTCGATTATACGATAGTTCCGGGATTCATAGATGGTCACATGCACCTTGAAAGCTCGATAGTTACACCGGCAGAGTATGCGAAGGCTGTCATACATCACGGAACATCGGCGGTCATTGCAGATCCGCATGAGATTGCCAATGTATGCGGCAAAGCCGGAATAGACTATATGATTGAAGCCTCAGACAATCTTCCGGTAGATGTGTATTTTATGGTACCTTCATGTGTGCCGGCAACACAATTTGATGAGACAGGGTACAGAATAGACCACAAAAATGTTAAAAAGTACCTTGATAATGAAAGAGTGCTCGGACTTGCTGAGATGATGAATTATCCGGGAGTTATTACATGTGACAGGGAAGTTATAAAAAAGCTGGCAGCTGCACGCAAAAAAGACACAATTATTGACGGACATGCGCCGGGACTTACAGGAAAGCAGCTTGCGGCATATGTTACAGCGGGAGCAATGTCTGACCATGAGTGCAGTGAGAGTGCAGAAGCAATAGAGAAGATTAGGGCAGGACAGTGGATAATGATCCGCGAAGGAACGGCAGGAAAGAATCTTAAGAAGCTTGTCAGCCTGCTGGATGACAGATATTACAGAAGATGCCTGCTTGTTACGGATGACCGCCATCCGGGAGACCTGAAGATAGAAGGACACATAGACAATATAATAAGAAAAGCAATATCTCTTGGCGCAAAGCCCGAAAATGTATACACGGCAGCTTCATTTAATGCGGCATCATATTTTGGACTTAGGAGAACCGGGGCGATTGCTCCGGGATACAGGGCGGACTTTGTTATTCTCGAGGATAGGAATGAAGTTAAGATAGATTCCGTATATAAGAATGGCGTGAGGATGAGCCAGCACGGAAGGTTAACAAAAGAATGCCGTGCAATGTTCACAAATAAGGCTGAACAGATGAAAAATGTTGATAACTCAGGCATAAAAGATACAGTACATATCGCAAAACTGACAGCCGGAAGTCTTAAGATACCATCCGGAGAGGCGAAAGTGATAGGCGTTGTTGAAGGAGAACTTCTGACAACGGACTGTGGGGCAGCCTCAGGAATTAATGTGAAAAAAGATATACTTAAGCTTTGCGTTGCAGAGAGGCATCATGCAACAGGGCATGTCGGAGTATGTTATGTTAAAGGATATAAGCTCAAAGAAGGGGCTGTTGCAACGAGCATTGCACATGACTCACACAACATAATTGCGGTTGGTGCAAGTGATGATGATATACTTCTTGCAATCAGGACGATAGAACGCATGCATGGCGGAATGGCTGTGGTCAATAACGGCAGGGTGCTTGCAGAATTGGCACTTCCTGTTGCGGGGCTTATGTGTGAGCTTGACGTATCAAAAGCACAGAAAAAACTTGACGGGCTGAAGAGTGCGGCATATGGACTTGGAGCAGCTAAAGGCATAGACCCGTTCATGACATTATCATTTATAAGTCTGCCTGTGATACCAAAGCTGCGACTTACGAGTCTTGGCGTTGTGGATGTGGATAAATTCAGTATTACAGGGTAAATTTTCACATTGCAGCTTATATAGTAAAATGTTATTATAATTTTTAGGTTTAAAAATATTTTACAATAGGAGACGTGTGATGGATAATTCAAATGAACCGATTTACGATGCGCGCAAACTTGGAATCCCGAAGATGCTTATTCTCGGAATTCAGCACATGTTTGCAATGTTTGGTGCAACAATTCTTGTACCGATTCTTGTGGCAGGATATTTTAGTGCTGCATGCGGTGAGCCGATAACAAGCGGTCTTACAGTAGCTGTAACACTTTTCTGCGCAGGTGTGGGAACACTTATATTCCACGTATGTTCTAAGTTCGAGGTACCGGCGTTCTTAGGATCATCATTTGCATTCCTTGGAGGTTTCTACACAGTGGCTAACCTTAACACCGGAATGTATGCCGGAATGAGTTCCAATGATAAGGTGGCATATGCATGTGGCGGTATAGTAATTGCAGGACTTCTTTATCTTGTTGTTGCAGTTATATTTAAGCTTGTAGGCGTGAACAGAGTAATGAGATTCCTCCCGCCGGTGGTTACGGGACCTATTATTATCTGTATAGGACTTTCACTTGCACCTTCAGCAATCAGTAATGCATCTACTAACTGGCTTCTTGCAGTAGTTGCACTTGCAGTAATTATCATATTCAACATATGGGGCAGGGGAATGTTTAAGATTATACCAATCCTTATGGGAGTGCTCATATCATATGGATTTGCACTGATTCTGAATGCGTGTGGTGTTACTAATCCGGATGGTTCGGCAATAATTGATTTTACATCGGTTGCCGCAGCAAACTGGGTAGGAATTCCTAAGTTCCAGTTATGCAAGTTCGATATTACGGCAATTCTTGTAATGGCACCTATTGCCATTGCTACAATGATGGAGCATGTTGGAGATATGTCTGCAATATCTGCAACAGTAGGTAAGAACTTTATTGAGGAGCCGGGACTTCACCGCACAATTATGGGTGACGGACTTGCAACAGCATTTGCCGGTGTTATCGGTGGCCCAGCCAATACTACATACGGCGAGAATACAGGTGTCCTTGAGCTGTCTAAGGTATATGATCCGAGAGTAATCAGAATCGCAGCAGTATTTGCGATAGTTCTTTCATTTATACCTAAGTTTTCGTCCATTATCTCAACAATGCCGACAGCAATCATCGGTGGTGTATCATTCATGCTCTATGGTATGATTTCTGCAATCGGTGTGCGTAATGTCGTTGAGAACAGAGTTGACCTTACAAAGTCAAGAAATCTTATAATCGCAGGTGTTATATTTGTATGCGGACTTGGTTTCTCCAGTGGACTTACATTTACAATCGGAGGTACATCAATTACACTTACGGCACTCGCAGTAGCAGCAATCGCAGGTATTCTTCTTAATGCAATCCTTCCGGGCAATGATTACATGTTCGGCAGGAATCCGGAAGGGGACAGAAGCCGCGGTGTATACGTATCAAACAGTGATGACGAAGAAAAGCAGAGTTTTTAATTAGAATAAGAGAGGTTTTTACAATGAGTAATATGGATAATGTAGTTATTTTTAATCATCCGCTGATTCAGCATAAGATTTCTATTCTCAGAGATAAGCATACAGGCACTAATGAGTTCCGTAAGCTTGTAGAAGAGATAGCCATGCTTGAAGGCTTTGAGGCACTTTCAGATCTTCCGGTTAAGGATGTAGAGATTGAGACTCCGATTGAAAAATGCATGACACCTATGATAGCAGGAAGAAAGCTCGCAGTAGTTCCTATTCTTCGTGCGGGTCTTGGAATGGTTGAGGGTATTCTTGCACTTGTTCCGTCAGCAAAGGTTGGTCATATAGGTATGTACCGTGATGAAAAGACGCATGAGCCGCAGGAATATTACTGCAAGCTGCCTGATCCGATTGAGGAGAGAACAATCGTTGTGTGCGATCCTATGCTTGCAACAGGAGGTTCGGCAGTTGATGCAATCGACCAGATTAAGAAGCATGGCGGTAAAAATATCAAGTTCATGTGTATTATAGCAGCACCGGAGGGACTTGAGAGACTTCACAAGGCACATCCTGATATCCAGATTTATGTAGGACATCTTGACAGAGAGCTTAATGAGAATGCATATATCTGTCCGGGTCTTGGAGATGCCGGAGACAGAATCTTCGGTACAAAATAAGATATTTGTCATATATTATAGTATATCTGAATATATGAAAGGTATTACTATATGGCAAGATTTACTAACCAGGCACAGCTGCGTTACGGCAATGCTGTTGCCAATTCTAACATTGCAGTAGGCGAGATACTTGAGGTACTTGCTGCAACCAAGCTCGCTGTCCGTCAGACGTATGGACAGAATGACAGCGTAACTTATATCATAAGCATTGTTAATTCAGGAACAGCGGCAATTAACGGACTTACGATTACGGACAATCTCGGAGCATACCGGTTTAATGCATTAACACTTACACCACTTACGTACATTGAAGGTACGGTCAATTATTATGTTAATGGTACAGCACAGCCTACACCGGCAGTAACTCCGGGGCCTCCGCTGACAGTGACAGGAATTAATGTTCCGGCAGGCGGCAATGTAACAGTTGTATATGAAGCGGCTGTTAATGAGTATGCACCTATTGCATCAGGAGCAGAATTGACAAATGCTGCAGTCATAACCGGCGGAGGAATAACACCGATAACAGTATCTGATACAGTAGAAGTTGAGACAGCTCCTCTTCTTACAATTACCAAGTCGGTAAGTCCTGTACCGGTTACTGAAAATGGCACTCTGACATATACATTTCTCATACAGAATATGGGAAATGCGCCGGCAGATGCTGCTACAGGAGTTGTAGTTACAGATTCATTTGATCCTCTACTCAGCGGACTTGCGGTGTCTTTCAATGGAACTGCATGGACAGAGGCAGTTAATTACACTTATGATGAGACAACAGGATCTTTTACAAGCAATGCCGGACAGATTACGGTGCCGGCTGCAACCTACGAACAGGATGCAGCAACAGGAGCATGGGTTGTAAGTCCGGGAGTAAGTACACTTGTTATATCAGGCACGGTCTGAGTAGCTGAATAATAATTATAAGACACTGTGCCGGGATTATATTCCGGTACAGTGAATTGAGGAGCTGAAACATATGCACTTTGGATTTTCTTATGTCGGACTTATATATCTTATAATGCTTTTTGTCCCTAATATAATATGGACAAGCCGCAGACCGGAGAATTATTATAGGTATATTGTAAATGAGAACAAGGTGCTTCTTGCGTTTGAGAGGATAGGACAGGTACTTGTATGCACTTTTATGCTTATATTCAGGGACTTTAATATTGGCAGACTTGACAGATGGTCTGTATTTCTTATAATTTCATTTGTAATAATGCTTATGTATGAGATTAACTGGGTCAGATATTTCAGGAGCGGTAAGAAGATGCGTGATTTCTACAGAAGCCTTATAGGAATACCGGTAGCAGGTGCGACATTGCCGATACTTGCTTTTATCATGCTTGGAATATACGGCAGGAATCCTTTACTTATCATATCAGCAGTAATCCTTGGAATAGGTCATGTTGGCATTCACTGGCAGCATAAGAGAGAACTTTCAAAAGAGGATGATAATTCTTAACAATTCTTAATATATTTCCCATTTGGTTAAATTAATACTTGAAATAAGCCTCATATCGTAGTATTCTTATACAAACAAAACATAGTAAATTAGTAGGAAAGGTATGATATGAGAAAAAGATTAAAAAACAAAGCATTTATTTTGTTGACTTTGGCAGCAATTGCAGCATCAGTTTTTATGTCGGGATGTTCACGGCAGAATACGAATACGGGCAGCAGTGCGATAGAAAGCAGCACACAGGCAGTTACATTTACCGATGCTCTCGGAAGAAGTGTAACGGTCAGATCGGCTGACAGGGTTGCATCACTTCTTGGGAGCTTCTCAGAGGTGTGGACGCTTGCAGGAGGAAAGCTTGTGGCATCAGTTGATGATGCATGGAACAGCTTTGACCTCGGACTTCCGGATGACGCTGTTAAGCTTGGTGCGATACTTGAGCCTAATACGGAGCTTCTTATTGCATCAAGACCTGATTTTGTAATAGCAAGCTCTAATACAGAACCTGATGTGGCTATGCGCGGGACACTTGAAAATGCGGGAATAACAGTAGCATATTTTGATATTAATAATTTTGATGATTATCTTAATATGCTTAATATATGTACTGATATAACAGGACGCAAGGACCTGTATGAGAAGAACGGCACTTCTGTCAGGGATGAGATTGAAAGAGCAAAGGCACGCATTGACGGCAGCAGCCCTAAGGTACTTCTATTAAGGGCGGCATCCAAGAATGTCAAGGTTAAGGGCAGCGATGATACGGTTGGAGGATCAGTACTCAAAGATCTTGGCTGTATTAATATTGCAGACAGTGACAAATCACTTATAGATGACTTAAGCCTCGAAGCAATCGTTAAAGCAGATCCTGACTATATATTTGTAATGGTACAGGGAAGTAATGTTGATGCGGCACTTAAGAATGTTGACACTATGCTTAAGGACAGCCCTGCATGGAGCAGCCTGACTGCAGTTAAGAATAACAGATATTATGTACTTGATAAAGCATTGTATACTCTTAAGCCTAATGCAAGATGGGGAGAGTCGTATACAAAGATGGCAGATATTCTCTATCCGCAGAAGCAGGAATGAAAATGGAGGGCAGATATGGGTTATTTTCCGTTTTTTGTAGAACTGAAGGATACGCCGGGGCTGATTGTCGGTGCAGGAAGGGTAGGGCTTCACAAGATAAAGAAGCTTATAGATTACGGGCCGCAGCTTACTGTTGTGGCTAAGGAATTTGACAGCAGAGTGAAGGAGATTCAGGGGATTGTCTGTGAGCAGAGAGAGTTCACGGATTCGGATATCGAAGGCAAAAGCTTTGTTATAGCTGCAACACAGGATGAGCAGCTTAATGCGCATATATATAAGCTGTGCAGCGAAAGGCATATTCCTGTAAATGTGGTTGATGATAAGGACAAATGCAGCTTTATATTTCCGTCTGTAATAAGAAAGGGAAATCTTAATATCGGCATATCATCAGGTGGTGCAAGCCCGGCGATGACAATGCTGCTTGCAGACCGGATAACGGATATTATTCCTGACAATATAGAAGGCATACTTGATTATCTTGAAGAAATACGACCAAAGGCAAAAGAACTTATAGAGGATGATGCACGAAGAAGCCGCTTCCTTGCTTATATGGCAGAACTTACACTTAAGGAAAACAGAGTGCCTGATGAGGAAGAGACAAAACACTGTCTTGAAAAATATTATAAATAATTTTAAATAAATTTACTAATCCTATTGAAATACTATGAATAGTAGTGTATTATAAGGAAAGTAAATCCAGCAAATATCCATTTAATGGTTTTTAGAAAAGAGGTCAGGTATGGCAAAGGTTGCAAAACAATTAACAGAACTGATAGGCGCAACGCCAATATTACAGCTTTGTAACTATGAAGAAGAGCATGGAATTAATGCCAGTATTCTTGCAAAGCTTGAGTACTTCAATCCACTCGGAAGCGTCAAGGACAGAGTCGCGATGGCGATGATTGAAGATGGAATTAAGCAGGGAAATATTAATAAAGATACAGTTATCATAGAGCCGACAAGCGGTAATACCGGAATAGGACTTGCAGGAGTATGTGCAGCCAAGAAGCTCAGGCTTATACTTACAATGCCGGACACGATGAGTGTTGAGAGAAGAAAGATTGTTATGGCACTTGGAGCAGAGATTGTTCTTACACAGGGGAGGCTTGGAATGAGAGGAGCAATCGCCAAGGCAGATGAACTCAAAGAAAAGTATGGCAATGCATTCATACCACAGCAGTTTGAGAATCCGTCCAATCCGGAGATTCACAGACTTACAACAGCAAAAGAGATTATGGATGATATGGATGGTAATGTTGATATATTCATAGCATCGGTGGGAACCGGTGGAACAATTACCGGAACGGCACAGGGAATCAAAGCTGTGAAGCCGGATGCTAAGATAATAGCTGTTGAGCCTTCGGGCTCACCGGTATTGTCAGGAGGACAGCCGGGACCGCATAAGATTCAGGGAATAGGAGCAGGCTTCATTCCCAAAGTAATGGATATGAGTCTTGTTGATGAGATAGTTACGGTAAGTAACGAAGATGCATTTGCCGCGGCAAGAGACGTAGCCAAGTCAGACGGACTTCTGGTAGGTATATCATCCGGTGCAGTAATCCATGCTGCAGCACAGATTGCGGCAAGACCTGAGAACGAAGGTAAGAATATAGTTATTCTGCTGCCGGATACAGGGGAGAGATATCTGTCAACATCGCTGTTTGAATTTTAAAGGTTCAATTTTTTATATTTAATGTTATTTGTATTTAACACCGGACGTTGACGATTTGCATATTGCAAGACGGGCACGCTCCCGCTGCGATGCAGCCATAGCGGTACATAAGCCGCTGAAACACAGCGGCTAAGTACCGATGGCTGCAAAGCGCCCGGCTTGCAACACACAAATCATCAACTGTTCGCTGGAGCATGAAATCATATTTAATCATGAAATATAAAATATGCAAGATGTCTTTATGAGTGCATTTAAAAGCCTGTTCTAAATTAGTGTTCCGAATGTCAGCTTTGCAAAGCAGCAAAGGCATAAGCAGGCATTTTAGAGCGGCCGGTACTTATGCGGCGTATTATGCCGCATTATGTACCGCTGCCGGCTCTAACAAGCGCAAGCGCGCCTGCGTTGATTTGCTGCTTTGCAAAGCGTGATATTGATACAATAGTTTACAGAAAGGAGCCGGATTAGCCGGGACATACCATGAAAAAGAATATCAGATGCTTCCTGGTGATGGGGCTTGCTATGACACTTACAGCCGGAATGTACGGATGCAAAAGTTCAGATAAGACGCTTACGATAACGAATGTATCGTATGATGCAACAAGAGATTTTTATGAAGAATACAATAACCTGTTTGAAGCTTACTATGAGAGCAGATACAACGAGCCTGTAGAGGTAATCCAGTCACATGGAGGCTCGGGAAGCCAGGCAAGATCGGTAGTCGAAGGCTGTAATGCAGATGTTGTGACACTTGCACTTGAGCATGACATATCACTTATAGAGAATACGGGACTTATAGATACAGGCTGGGAAGATGAATATGAGAATACATCTTCGCCATATACATCTACGATAGTATTTCTTGTAAGAAAGGGTAACCCCAAAGGAATACATGACTGGAACGACCTGATAAAAGACGGCGTTGAGGTAATAACGCCTGACCCTAAGAGCAGCGGTGGTGCGTGCTGGAACTTCCTTGCAGCATTAAGCTATGCACAGGTCAATTACAAAGATGCCGGGATGCAGGAACAATTCTTAAAGAAGCTTTATTCCAATGTATCGGTGCTTGATTCGGGTGCAAGAGGTTCAGCAACAACATTTGTTGAGAACAACAAGGGAGATGTGCTGATAGCATGGGAGAATGAAGCTATGGCAACGGTTGAGAATTACGCCGGAGAGTATGAGATAGTTAATCCTTCGGTAAGTATAACGGCGCAGCCAAGCGTGGCGGTAGTAGATGACAATGTGAGAATGAACCACAGTGAGAATGCGGCGGCTGAGTATCTCGGATATCTTTATTCGGATGAGGCGCAGAGACTTGCAGCACAATACGGCTACAGACCGTATAACAAAAATATACTTAATGAATTCACGGATAAGTTTGACATTACGATAAGATGTACATCTATCGAAGATTTTGGCGGATGGAAGGAAGCTTACAGAAAGTATTTTGATGACGGAGCACTTTTTGACAGGATATATAACAGTTAACAGACCGGTAATCCGGTATAAGCCAATGGAGATAACTGATTGGGGAAAGCTATGGAAAATGCTATTGAACAACAGAAAGTAAAATTTAATAAGAGTAAGAAGACAAGAGTCATTCCGGGCTTCAGGCTTACAATGGGAATTACGGTTACGATGCTTTCGCTGATAGTTCTTATCCCACTCGCATCAGTTATGGTATATTCGCTTAAGATATCACCTTCAGAGTTCATAGAGCTTGTGACAAAGCCTAATGTGCTTTATGCATTTGCAACGAGTATAGGCTGCTCATTCATAGCTGCAGTGATTAATGTAATATTCGGAGTGATACTTGCATGGACACTTGTCAAATATGAATTTCCGGGGAAGAGGCTGCTTGACGGTTTTATCGAGCTTCCGTTTGCACTTCCTACAGCAGTTGCAGGCATAACACTTTCCAGGATGTATTCTGATACGGGAATGCTCGGGGCACCGCTTGCTAAGTTTGGAATAAAGGTAAGTTATACGCATCTTGGAATTATAATCGCACTTGTATTTGTAGGAATACCGTTTGTAGTGCGCAACGTACAGCCGGTGCTCGAAAAGCTTGACGGGCAGTATGAGGAAGCAGCATACATACTGGGAGCTTCACCGTCAAAGACATTTTTCAAGGTAATACTTCCGGAGTTAAGACCATCAATCCTTACAGGCTTCGGGCTTGCATTTGCAAGAGGAATCGGTGAGTACGGAAGTGTCATATACATATCCGGCAACAGTGCCAAGGAGCATACGCAGGTTATATCCTACGTAATAATGCAGAAGCTGAGTTATATAGATTACGCATCAGCGACAACGATAGCACTTATAATGCTGATAATATCATTTGTGCTGCTGTTTGCAATTAACATAATACAGATGAAACAGTCAAAGAGAACGAATATGCTTTAAGGTAGGATTGGTCATGAGCGAACTTGAGAGATTTGAGAAGAGAAAAAAGATAACTAAATATGTAATGATTACACTGAGTGTACTGTTCGTGTCCGTCATGCTTGTACTGCCGCTTGTATCAATAGTGACAAGCTCGCTTAAGGAAGGCCTTGGATTCTATATAGAATCGGTTACAAAATCATATGTCTTAAGCGCACTTAAGGTAACACTTATTGCAACAGTGATTGCAGTCGCAATCAATACGTTTTTCGGAATATGTGCCGCGTGGCTTCTTACCAAGTTTTCTTTCAAAGGAAAGCAGGTGCTTGCGACACTTATAGATATTCCTTTTTCAATATCTCCGGTTATAGTAGGACTTGCGTTCCTTATGACATTCGGAAGGCTGGGGTGGTTCTATCCGGTGATAAGATGGTTTAACAGCGCGTTTGGAACTAACGTAAGAATCGCATTTGCAATACCCGGTGTGGTGCTTGCAACAATATTCGTAACATTCCCGTTTGTATCGAGAGAGATAATACCGGTGCTTAATGCACAGGGCAAGGACGAGGAAGAGGCTGCTGCACTTATGGGAGCCGGTGGGCTTAAGATATTCTTTAAGATAACATTTCCACAGATAAAATGGGCACTTATATACGGAATAATCCTCTGTACATCACGTGCGCTGGGAGAGTTCGGTGCAGTTAATGCGCTTTCCAAGACAAGGGGCGAGACATTTACACTGCCGCTTGAGATTGATGCACTTTATATGTCGGGAACACAGAGTTCAATTACGTCTGCATTTGCAGCATCTTCGATATTAGTAGTAATTGCAGTTGTGGTGCTGGTTTTAAGAAATATATTCGAGTACAGGGCCAAGCACACACGATAAGCACTGGCGGAAGGGAGTAAGGATATGTACGTTGAAATGAAAAATATCTACAAGCAGTATGGCGATTTCAGGGCATCGGACAATGTGAGCTTTGGAATTGAAAAGGGCAGGCTGGTTGCACTGCTTGGACCGTCAGGAAGCGGTAAGACTACACTGCTGCGTATGATAGCGGGACTTGAGACACCGAATGCAGGAGATATCTACATAGACGGACGCAGGGTTAATGACATACCGGCATCAAAGAGAGGCATTGGCTTCGTATTCCAGAGCTATGCACTGTTCAGATACATGACAGTGTATGATAATGTGGCATTCGGACTTGAGCTTCAGAAGGTGCCTAAGGCAGAGATAAAGAGGAGAGTTACAGAGCTGCTTGAGATTACCGGGCTTTCAGGAATGGAGAAAAGATATCCTAATCAGCTGTCAGGAGGGCAGAGACAGCGAGTTGCATTTGCAAGGGCACTGGCGCCTAATCCACAGGTACTGCTGCTTGATGAACCGTTTGCGGCGATAGATGCCAAGGTAAGAAGTGAGCTGAGGCTGTGGCTCAGAAGCATGGTTACGAAGCTTGGAATTACAAGTATATTCGTTACACATGATCAGGATGAGGCTGTAGAGGTTGCTGATGAGATTATCATTACTAACCATGGACATATAGAACAGATGGGAACGCCGGCAGAGATTTACAAATCACCGGACACACCGTTTGTTGCACAGTTTATCGGGAGACCGTCATCAATTGAGGCATACGATACACTCAATGGCTTTGACAGGATTGAGGGAGCGAAAAAGGCTGTCGTAAGACCTGAATTTGTTAAGATATCGAAGCTTGGAAAGCTCGACAGATATATGAGTGCCGCAGAGGAAGGAATTGTTGAGGACGTAGTGTTCAGAGGCAACCGCCTTGATGTAACGGTCGACATACATGGAATTAAGATTATCGGTGAGTGGTCACTTGAGAAGGATTCGCTTGAGATAGGCGAGAAGGTAAATGTGCTCATATACAGGCTTTATGTTATGGGAGAGAGCAGGGCATACCTGTGTGAGAATAAGGAAATGCAGGAAGACGATATTTTCTATATCTGATTATAAAATCTGATTATAAAACGATGGGAGAGAGTGCCATGCAGATTAATGAAACTAAGACAATTGAAACTGACATACTTATAATCGGAGGAGGAACGGCAGGCTGTTACGCAGCACTTACAATTGCAGAACAGTCGGATTATTCGGTTGTCATTGCAGAAAAAGCCAACATAAAGCGAAGCGGATGTCTTGCAGCAGGTGTCAATGCGATAAATGCTTACATAGTTGAAGGAAGAAAGCCGGAGGATTATGTTGATTATGCAAAGAAGGATGCAGACGGAATAGTAAGAGAGGATCTTCTTCTTACGATGTCGCAGGGGCTTAACAGAGTTACTGAGAAGATGGAGAAGCTTGGGCTTGTAATTCTTAAGGATGAAAATGGCAGATATGTTGCAAGAGGTAACCGCAACATTAAGATAAACGGAGAAAATATCAAGCCAATCCTTGCGGATGCCGTATATGCGCTTCCTAATGTGACTGTAATAAACAGAATAGATATTACTGATTATATAGTTGAAAATAACACTATTCTCGGAGCTTACGGATTCAGCATTGATGAACCGGGAACAGCTTACAGAATACTTGCAAAGAAGGTCCTTTGTGCAACCGGAGGTGCGGCAGGTCTTTACAGGCCTAACAATCCGGGATTTTCAAGACATAAGATGTGGTATCCGCCGTTTAACACGGGGGCAGGATATGCGATGGGCATTAGTGCAGGCGCAGAGATGACAACATTTGAGATGAGATTCATTGCTCTCAGATGTAAGGATACGATAGCGCCTACGGGAACTATAGCTCAGGGCGTCGGTGCCAAGCAGGTGAATTCCAAGGGTGACGTATACGAGACAAAATACGGTCTTACAACATCACAGCGTGTATACGGAACTGTAATGGAGAATATAGAGGGACGCGGACCTTGTTATCTTAGAACTGAAGGTATCACACCACAGCAGGATGAATCGCTTAAGAAAGCATATCTTAACATGGCACCTGGCCAGACGCTTAAGTGGCTTGAGTCAGGTAAGAATCCAAGTGAGCAGAATGTTGAGATAGAAGGAACAGAGCCATATGTAGTCGGAGGCCATACTGCAAGCGGTTACTGGGTAGATACATACAGACGCACGACAATACATAATCTGTTTGCCGCAGGCGATGTTGCCGGAGGATGTCCTCAGAAATATGTAACAGGTGCGATGGTTGAAGGCGAGATAGCTGCGAAGACTATGGTTGAGGAGCTGGACATGGCCGCAGGCGATTGTGCAGACAGTTGTGTAAGCACTGAGGATGCCAGGGAGAGAACCGACAGCGGATTTGCGGATAAGGTAGCTGAATATAATGCAATCCTCGGACGCAGCGAAGGCATGTACAGTACAGAACAGCTTGAGGATGCAATGCAGAAGGTCATGGATACATATGCCGGGGGTATAGGAAGCCATTACCAGTTCAATGAAAAGCAGCTTGAGCTGGCAAAGGAAAAGATTGAGCATATCCGGAAGCTGGCTGATGGCGTAAGTGCAGAGGATTACCATGAGCTGATGTTTGCATATGAGCTGAAGGAAAGACTTACGGTCTGCCTGTCACTGATAGCGCATCTGGCAGCAAGAAAAGAGACAAGATGGCACAGTTTTGATGAGAATCTTGATTATCCTGAAAAGAGTGATGAATGGCTCAAATATGTTAATTCTAAAAAAGTTGACGGACACATTCAGATAATAGAGAGAAAACTTGTTGGAAGAGGTGAGATATATGAGCATAGCAATTGATAAGGTAAAATGCAGAGGCTGCGGAAAATGTACTGAAGTCTGTCCGGGCAGCCTGATAAAAAAGGATGCTGACGGCAAGGCATATATCAGATACCCGAGAGACTGCTGGGGCTGCTGCTCATGTATTAAGGAATGCCACTTTGATGCGATAGGTCTCTATCTTGGAGCTGATATGGGAGGAATGGGAAGTGTCATGACAGTTAATTCCAAGGGACAGTTCCTTAATTGGAATATCCATAAGACAGACGGAAGCACAGAGACAATAGTTATTGATAAGAAAGAATCTAATAAATATTAAATTATACTTCGCAGGGAGGAATTATTAATGGAAAAGTTATCACATTTGGATCAGCTGGAGGCAGAGGCAATATACATAATCCGTGAAGTTGCGGCAGAGTGTGAGAAGCCTGTAATGCTCTATTCAATCGGAAAGGACAGCTCAGTAATGCTTCATCTTGCAATGAAGGCATTCTATCCTGAGAAACCGCCATTCCCATTCTTACATGTTAATACAACATGGAAGTTCAAGGAGATGATAAAGTTCCGCGATGAGCAGGCTAAGAAGCTTGGCATAGAGATGCTTGAGTATATCAACGAAGACGGAGTTAAGCAGGGAATAAATCCTTTTGACCACGGCTCAGCATATACCGACATCATGAAGACACAGGCATTGAAGCAGGCACTTAATAAGTATGGCTTCACGGCAGCATTCGGCGGTGGACGAAGAGATGAGGAGAAATCAAGAGCCAAGGAGAGAATCTTCTCATTCCGTAACGAGAATCATGCGTGGGATCCTAAGAATCAGAGACCTGAGATGTGGAAGCTCTACAATTCAAAGATTCACAAGGGTGAGAGCATAAGAGTATTTCCTATCTCTAATTGGACTGAGACAGACATCTGGCAGTATATAAAGAGAGAGAATATAGAGATAGTACCTCTCTATTTTGCAGATGTAAGACCGGTTGTATACCGTGATGGTAATATTATCATGGTTGATGATGACAGAATGAAGTTAAGGCCGGACGAAAAGATTGAGATGAAGAGTGTAAGATTCCGTACGCTCGGATGCTATCCGCTTACAGGCGGCGTTGAGTCAACAGCCAGGACACTTGATGAGATTATAGACGAGACACTTTCTGCAGTATCATCTGAGAGAACTACAAGAGTTATTGATAATGAGGCGGCAGGCAGCATGGAGAGAAGAAAAAGGGAGGGTTATTTCTAGGATGAGAAGCTTATTAAAATTTATAACATGCGGAAGCGTGGATGACGGCAAGTCAACACTTATCGGACATATTTTGTATGATTCAAAGCTTTTATATGCAGATCAGGAGAAGGCACTGGAGCTTGACAGTAAGGTCGGAAGCCGTGGCGGTGCAATAGATTATTCACTCCTTCTTGACGGACTTATGGCTGAGAGAGAGCAGGGAATTACAATTGACGTAGCTTACAGATATTTCACAACAGATAACAGAAGCTTTATCGTTGCTGATACTCCGGGACATGAGGAGTACACACGTAACATGGCTGTAGGTGCTTCATTTGCAGACCTTGCGGTAATCCTTATTGATGCCAAGCAGGGTGTTCTCGTTCAGACAAGAAGACATGCAAGAATCTGTGCACTTATGGGTATTAAGTACTTTGTATTCGCGGTTAATAAGATGGATCTTGTCGGATATGATGAGAACAGATTTAATGAGATTAAAAAACAGGTTGAAGAGCTTGCAGATGAACTTAAGCTTGAGAGCATCTACATTATTCCGGTATCGGCTACAGAAGGTGACAACGTAACAACGAAGTCAGAGAACATACCTTGGTATAAGGGAGAGGCGCTTCTTCCATATCTTGAGAATATCGATGTTACCGAGAAGAAGCAGGAAGAGGGCTTCTACATGCCTGTACAGAGAGTATGCCGTCCTGACCATACATACAGAGGCTTCCAGGGGCAGATTGAATCAGGAGAGATTAAGACAGGTGATGAGATTATAACACTTCCAAGCAATGAGCGCGCTCATGTTAAGAGCATTCTTGTAGGTGACAGGGACTCAGACCATGCATTCATGGGTCAGCCTGTTACAATCCAGCTCGACAGGGAAGTGGATGTATCAAGAGGCTGTGTGCTTGCTGCGGGTAATAAGCTTCCTATAAGCAAATCATTTACAGCTACAATCCTGTGGATGGATGACAAGGAGCTTACACCGGGAACAGACTACATCGTAAAGCTCGGTACTAAGCAGATGCCTGCAATTCTTAAGAATATCCAGTATAAGATTGATGTTAATACAGGCGCATATATTCCTGCCAATAGCCTTAAGAAGAATGAGATAGCAGTATGTGATATCTCTCTTCAGGAAGAAATTGTACTCGATGAGTTCAAGAAGCATAAGTCACTCGGAGAGCTTATACTTATAGACAGAATTACCAACATGACATCAGCATGTGGCGTAGTCGAGAAGCCTTCTGTAGATGACAGCAGGGATCTTAAGACTGCATTTGTATATGGTTCGCTTAAGGCAAACGGTGATATCTTTGAGGAGTTCTACTACAATCTTGACAGTATGACAATCAACAAGGTAAGACCTTCAGGAAGAACATATACGGTTGGTGACGAGATTCCTGTTAATGGTGAGAGCTACAGCTATCCTGACAGCTTTGACGTTGTTGTGCTCCGTGACAAGGTTGCCGTTAAGGTTCGTGACCGTAAGGTTGAGAGTATCGGAGAGCTTGCAGATTACAAGTATTCAGGAGTACCTGTGATTAACGGACGAGGCTTTGAGGTTAAAGTTAATGATGAAGCTTCATATGCTGCATTCGCAGAGGAACTTGCACAGCAGAAGGACAGCATAAGCAGCGGGTTCTTCAATAAGTGGCTCACATTTGAGACATACAGAAAGATAGTATTTAAGGACGAAATCTGGAACTAAGTGTGTGTTGCCTTCTTCCGGCTGTGTGGCGGAGAATGAAGCTGCAAGAAGTCTTAAAAAGGGCGGTAATGCTGACAGACCGAAGAAGGTGACAGAATGACAGAACATATACACAGGTGAATGGTATATACCGCAATGTCGAAAGTGTGGTTATATAGTGTGCTGATTCCATGCAGGAAGAGAAGGATGGGGATTATTACGTGAAAATGTAATAAGTCCCCTCTTCGTCGTGAAGTTCGCGGCATTGTGCGTGGAATACGTCTTCAAGTATGTGGCTTTCTATGCAGCCGGCGGGAGTGCCGCCGAATACAATCTCAGAATTATTCATTACAATTATCTTATCAGATATGGACAGTGCTTTTGATATATCGTGGAGGACGAGCAGAATCGTCTTCCCTTTTTCTTTCAGCTCGAGAATCATATTATAAAATATGCGCTGTCCTTCAATATCAAGGTATGTTGTAGGTTCATCAAGAATGATGGTGTCACAGTCCTGCGCCAGTATCATTGCAAAGAACACGCGCTGCCTGATTCCGCCTGACAGTGTATTGGCATACATATCTTTGTACTTATCTATCCCTGTAAAATGCATAACTTCATCTACAATCCTGATATCCTCGGCTGACTTTTTGCGTGCAAATCCCAGATGAGGGAAGCGCCCGTGCTCAACAAGAGTCTTTACCGGGAGAGCAGGAATTATCTGCCTTATCTGTGGAAGAAATGCGATAAGCCGGGCGCGTTCTTTGTATGAAAGCTTCAATATATCAGTGTCATCAAGTAGTATTCTTCCGCCTGTTACGTCTGAGCTTCCGTTTATTGATGATATGAGCGTTGTCTTGCCGCAGCCGTTAGGACCGAGAATTGTCGTTATGCACCCTGTAGGAATCTGTTCGGTGATTCCGTGTAATATCTCTTCGTGCCTGTATGATACATTCAGATTTTCGAATCTAAGCATTGACTCTACGGCCTCCTTTCCTGCGCAGAAGCAGATATAAAAAGAACGGACCGCCGACAAAGGACATGATTATTCCTGCCGGAAGTTCATAAGGAGCAGCGATTACGCGGCCTGCCAGGTCACACAGAATAACGAATACTGCGCCGAGAAGCGCACTGCATGGCAGCAGTATGCGCGCATCATTGCCGAACAGCCTGCGTCCGATGTGCGGTACAATAAGACCTACAAAGCTGAGAAGTCCTGCATAGCTTACAACACAGCCTGCCATGATACTTGAGAGCGTAAGCAGGATAAAACGTGTTACTGTAACATTAAGTCCAAGAGAACGTGCAATGTCTTCTCCCAGATTGAGAATATTGATGGCACGTCCAAAAAACATAGCTATTATTACCGCTGCAATAATTCCTATAGCGGGAAGTCTTATGGCACGGGCTGTAACACCGTTAAGCGTGCCTATCATAAATGTTGTAATATTAAGAGTTATCTCGTTATCAATAAGCTTTATTGTATTAATTCCAGCGCCGAGAAGGGAGGATATAGTTATACCTGCAAGAATAATGGTTGTTCTCGACTGGTCGCCCATGTATGCAATCGCAAATACAAGAAGTGTCGTTATAAGTGCTCCGGCAAATGCAAATACGGAAGAATAGGCTGCGCTTCCATGCATGATAAGAAGTCCGGCCATGACGGCAAAGCCCGCACCTGAATTCACACCTATTGTATTAGGGCTTGCAAGTGAGTTATTCATAACACTCTGAAGGATTACGCCTGCACACGAAAGCCCCATTCCCGCAATAAGAGCTGCAAACATGCGTGGCAGCCTTATGCCGTATATAAGAACGGAAGCAACAGAAGATGCATCGCGTCCGGTCAGGCACGATATAACCTCACCCGGCTCAAGCCTTACACTTCCAAGGAGAATACTCAGGAACATAGATATAAGCAGAATAAAAATCAGCAAAATAAATATAGATAGCTTTTTGTGTTTTGTATTAAATATCATATGAAATATATCCTTTCAAACTGCATTTTATCATATAAAAAAGCATAGCACAAGAAGACCGTAATAAAAAAATATTACCCTCAAACGCCCTGTTTATGCTAATTCATACTAAAATAATATAAATTATATGAATTTGTAGTTGACAATTGGAAAAATAAGTGTATTATATTTATCATAGTAATTTGATAGGATTTATATAAAAAGGGGCATCACATGAGATTTAATACTGCATTACTGCATGGTGACTTCAGAGGAGATAAGGCAACGGGAGCCACGCTTACTCCTATATATCAGTCAAGTGCATTTGAACATGATTCAGCAGTCAAGCTGGAGAAAATATTTCATAATCAGGCTCCGGGATTCTCATATACGAGAATAAGCAACCCGACAGTTGATGCATTCGAGAAGAGAATGACGGCATTGGAGGGAGGCATTGCCAGCGTGGCATGTGCGTCAGGTATGGCAGCCCTGTATAATGCGTTTTGCAATATATTAAGAGCCGGCGATGAGATAGTATCAAGTGCCAGCCTGTATGGCGGAAGCATTGATCTGTTCAGGGATCTTGAAAGCTTTGGAATAACAACAAGATACGTTGAGAATAACAATCTTGAGGAATTCAGGGCAGCAACGAATGAGCATACAAGGCTTTATTTTGCGGAGACGATAGGTAATCCAAGACTTGATGTTACTGATATAGAAGCACTTGCCAAGCTTGCACATGATAACGGTGTGCCGCTTATTATGGATAATACCGTTGCGACGGCATATCTGGTACAGCCTCTTAAGCTTGGTGCCGATGTGGTAGTCAATTCAACATCCAAGTATATCAATGCAAACAGCAGCGCGATATCAGGTGTGATTACCGATGCGGGAAGATTTAAGTTGGATGAAGACAGATATCCGGGAATGAAGGAATTTAAGAAGTTTGGTCCATTTGCATATACGGCGAAGCTTCGTAACGGATTATTCAGGAATACAGGTGCATGTCTGTCACCGCAGAACGCATTCTACAACAGTCTGGGAATGGAGACTCTGGGACTTCGAATGGAGCGTGTTTGCAGCAATGCGGCAAAGCTTGCACAGTTCTTTACTGAGAATTATAAGGATATAACAGTTAATTACCCCGGACTTACAGACAGCAGATGGCATGATATAGCAGCAAAGCAGTTTGGTGATAACGGTTACGGCGGAATAATCACGATAAGGACAGGAAGTAAGGAAAAAGCGTTCGGTATAATAGATGCGCTTAAGCTTCCACTGATAGTTTCCAATATCGGCGATACAAAGACACTTGTAATCCACCCTGAATCGACGCTTAACGTACACAGCAGTGAAGAGGAGAAGAAGACAGCAGGCGTATTTGATGACCTGATAAGAATAAGTGTCGGCATCGAGGATATCGAAGATTTGATTGAGGATTTCAGACAGGCAGTTGATTCAGTTGAGAATCTGTAGAATACAGAACAAATCCGATACAACATATTAATATTTATGACATGGAGGATACAACAATGGCTAACATTGATTATGCAGCATTAAAAAAAGGCGGTTTCATGAGACAGAAGCAGAAAGGCTATTTCTCTCTGAGACTTCAGACTGTCGGAGGTAATCTTACTGCGGAGAATATAAAGACTGTTGCAGAAGTAGCAGAAAAATATGGCAAGGGCTATATTCACATGACATCAAGACAGGGCATTGAGATTCCTTTCATTAATTTTAAGGATATTGAAGAGGTTCGCAGCAAGCTTGCAGACGGAGGTGTTAATCCGGGAGTATGCGGCCCGAGAGTAAGAACCATAACAGCATGTCAGGGACGTGAGATCTGTCCGAGCGGCTGTATTGATACATATGAGCTTGCCAAGAAGCTTGATGAGCATTATTTCGGAAGGGAGCTTCCGCATAAGTTCAAGTTCGGTGTTACAGGATGTCAGAATAACTGCCTTAAGGCTGAGGAGAATGATATCGGTATCAAGGGCGGAATGGAAGTAAATTGGGTCTCAGACAAATGTATCAACTGCGGTGTGTGTGAAAAGGCATGCCGTGAGCAGGCAATAACATTTACAGGAAGCGAGATAATTCTGGATAAGTCAAAGTGCAATAATTGTGGACGCTGTGCTAAGGCATGTCCTACAGATGCATGGGATACTGAGAGCGGATTCATCGTATCGTTCGGTGGTCTGTTTGGTAACAGGATTTACAAGGGTGAGCAGCTTCTTCCTATGATTAAGGATGAAGAGACACTTTTCAGGGTAACAGATGCAGCAATCGGATTCTTTGAGGAGAATGCTAATCCGGGTGAGAGATTCAGACTCCTTCTCCAGCGTGTGGGTGAAGATGAATTCAGAAAGAGAATACAGGCAGCATACGAAGGAAAGTAATCTGAAAAGCTGTGCATATACACAGGCTTGTATGCCGGAAAAGGCAGGAAAGGAGAATATATGGAAATAGCAGGAATTAAGATAGATGATCAGGTGGATATAACAGATAAGGTATGCCCGCTTACATTTGTAAAGGCAAAGGTTGCTCTTGATGAGCTTGAGGACGGCGAGGTTATTGCAATCCGAATGAATGACGGCGAGCCGGTACAGAATGTTCCGAGAAGCATTAAGGAAGAGGGACATCAGATACTTAAGCTGGTTAATAATGAGGATGGCACATATAATCTGATAGTTAAAAAGGTTGATGACGAAGCATAAGAGAGGTACATATGGCAGCTAGAGTAAGTAAAGCAGATTTTGATGATAAGGTGCTCGGAAGCTCACTTCCGGTTCTGGTTGATTTTTATTCAGACAGTTGTGTGCCATGCAAGAGAATGTCTCCTGTAGTAGGTGATGTTGAGGATGAGAGAGAAGGCAGCCTGTCAGTGTATAAAGTCAATATTAATTTTGATACAGAGCTTGCAGAACAGTATGACGTACAGTCAGTCCCTACACTGCTGCTGTTTAAGGGCGGGGCAGAGGTTGCAAGACAGTCAGGTGCAGTAAGAAAAGATGCACTGAATGCATGGATAGATGACAATGTTAAATAAACATACGAGGTATTAAGCATACATGGTATGTTAAGCGCACTTCATTTTAGCGCACAAATAAAGCAAAATATTAAGCCGCAGAGGCAGAAATGAGGAGATTATGAAGATCACAGTTTCAGGAACAGCAAAAGAAGTAAAAGACGGACTTACATTACCGGAGCTTATCGAACTTGAGAATGTTGAGCAGCCTGAGTATGTTACAGTATCAATTAATGAGGAATTTGTTGCAAGTGCAGATAAGGAAAGCACAGTTCTTAAGGATGGTGACAGTGTAGAATTCCTTTACTTCATGGGAGGTGGAAGCTATGGCGTTAACTGATGAGCAGATTGAAAGATATTCAAGGCACATTATTCTCAAAGAGGTAGGTGCCAAGGGACAGAGAAAGCTTCTTAATGCCAAGGTGCTTATAATAGGTGCCGGCGGACTTGGAGCACCTGCAGCAATGTATCTTGCGGCAGCAGGCGTAGGAACAATCGGAATCGTAGATGCCGATGAAGTGGACTTGAGCAATCTTCAGAGACAGATAATACATCAGACAGCAGATGTCGGCAAGGCGAAGGTTAAGTCCGCAAAAGAGACAATGAATGCAATGAATCCTGATGTAACTGTCAATACATACAGAGAGTTTGTCACAAGTGAGAATATTATGGACCTTATCAGGGATTATGATTTCATAATTGACGGTACAGATAATTTCCCTGCAAAGTTCCTTATTAATGATGCCTGTGTAATGGCTAAGAAGCCTTTTTCACATGCAGGAATCATCAGATTCAAGGGTCAGCTTATGACATATGTTCCTGGAGAAGGACCATGCTACCGTTGTGTATTCAAGAATCCACCACCAAAGGATGCAGTGCCTACATGCAAGCAGGCAGGCGTTATCGGCGCAATGGGCGGTGTTATCGGAAGTCTGCAGGCAATGGAGGCAATTAAGTATATTCTTGGAGTTGGAAAGCTTCTTACAGGATACCTTCTTACTTATGATGCAATTAATCAGGAATTCCATAAGATTAAGCTGCCATCAGATACATCAGGATGCGCAGTATGCGGTGACCACCCTACAATTACAGAGCTTATCGATTATGAGCAGGTAGAGTGCACAGACCACTAATGTGACAGCCTGCAGAAATGAGGTAATTCATGATATCAATGAAAAAGTCAGATTATGATCTGATTCTTGAACATGCAAAGTCTGTTGTGCCTGAAGAGGCATGCGGACTCATTGCAGGAACAATAGATAATGGCAGTAAGACCGTTGGGAAGGTGTATATTCTTACCAATATTGACCATTCTAATGAGCATTTTACACTTGATCCGAAAGAACAGCTTGCGGCAGTTAAAGATATGAGAGCATCAGGTCTTGTTCCGCTCGGTAACTGGCATTCTCATCCGGAGTCTCCGTCAAGACCTTCAGAAGAAGATAAGAGACTTGCGTATGACAGCAAGGCAAGCTATATGATTCTGTCACTTATGGATGCCGGTAATCCGGTACTTAATTCATTCCACATTGAAGGAAATGAATCAACGAAGGAAGAGCTTGTTATATGTTAGATGTTATTATTATAGGCAGTGGCCCGGCAGGGCTTACAGCCTCAATATATGCAAAGCGTGCAGGACTTAATGCAGTTGTTGTTGAAAAAGAATATATGGGTACAGGCCAGATAGCCGACAGCAGCAGAGTTGATAATTATCCGGGAATGCCCGGAGTAGACGGATATTCTCTTGGAGAGAGCTTCCGTAGCCATGCAGAATCACTTGGCGTGGAATTCATTGAAAGAGAGATTGTAAAGCTTGATAACAGCAAAGGCAGCTGGGTATGCACATGCGATGACGGAAGCACACTTGAAGCTCAGACAGTACTCTATGCGGCAGGATGCAGGCATCGCAGTCTTGGAATAGACTCCGAAAGTGTATTTCAGGGAAAAGGTGTTTCTTACTGTGCAGTCTGCGATGGGGCATTTTACAGGGATAAAAATGTGGCAGTAGTTGGAGGTGGAGACACAGCGCTTGATGATGCACTGTACCTTTCTGATATATGCCGTAAAGTATATCTTATCCACAGACGTGACGGCTTCCGCGGTTCGGCATCAACACTTGCCAGGCTTAAGGAAAAGGCAGATGTCGAGATTATAACCAATGCAAGGATAGAGCAGATTACGGGTGATAAAAAGGTGTCAGGTGCAGACTTAAGCAATGGTGCCCATGTTGATATTGACGGAATCTTTGTTGCTGTTGGCATGATTCCGCAGACTTCACTGCTTGAAGGCTTTGATGTGCTGGATGACAGCGGATATGTTGTTGCAGGAGAAGATGGTGTAACATCATGCAGTGGGCTATTTGCTGCAGGTGATGCAAGAACCAAGAATCTCAGACAGGTAATAACTGCGGCTTCGGATGGTGCCAATGCCATGTACTCAGTCATGCATATGTTGTCAAAATAGACAAAAATAACGTCAAAATTTCTTAAAATTTGGTTAATCTGTTTAGCAACTAGGCGCTATAATATACGCGTAACAAGAAAAAGCAATACTTAACAAAACCTGCCTATAGCGATATGGTGTACAGCCATAAGATATAAGTTGAAGGCTGCTAAGCAAATCAGATTTTTGGAGGAAAAGGTAAATGAATACTTTAAAAGCTGAAAAGAGAAGTTTGGATGTTAAGGCAAAGAGATTAAGACGCGAAGGATTTGTTACGGGCAATGTATTTGGCAGAGAATTAGCAGAGTCAATACCTGTAAAGATGCAGAAGGTTGATGTGGAGCGTATGATGAAGACAGACCATAAGGGCAGTCAGATTATGCTTGATGTTGACGGAGAACAGTATGATGTTCTTATTAAGGATATTGCATTTAATCCACTCAAGGGTATAGTCGAGGAGATTAGTTTTCAGGCATTGGTAAGCAATGAGATGGTACATTCTGTAGCTGAGGTAATACTGGTTAACCATGATAAGGTTGCCGAAGGTGTCGTACAGCAGCTCCTGAATGAAGTTTCATATAAAGCATATCCGTCAGCAATCGTAGATTCAGTTAAGGTTGATGTAAGCCAGATGAAGATTGGTGATACAATCAGAGTTAAGGATCTTGATATTGCGGCTGATAAGGATGTAGAGATTCATACAGACCTCGAAGCTCCTGTTGTAACGGTAACAGCAGTTCATAATGATGTTCCTGAGACAGATGAAGAATCAGCAGACGGTGAGGCAGCAGCAGAATAACCGGAACAAAAGCAGTAGATTGTTCTGTATGCATTATTAGAACTTAATATGTAGTATTATAAAGGCGGCATTACTCCGGAAGAATTGTTGGAGGTGCCGCTTTTTGCTTGAAAATATGGCATAATTAGGATATAATTCAACATATTAGCGGACAAATACATAAAGAAAAGGAACAGGAAAAATGGCTAACATGAATATGGATTTTCCACCACAGGTAGTGGAAGGCAACATAAGGGCAGAAGTTGACAGAGTTAATATGCCTTTTGTAAGGATGGTACTTCTTGGAATATTTGCAGGAATGTTTATTGCCGGAGGCGCTGCAGCAAGCAGTGTGGCAATGCATGCGATAAGTAACGTAGGACTGGCAAGGCTTCTGGGCGGCGTAGTATTCCCGGTAGGACTTATGATGATAGTATTTATCGGTGGAGAACTTTTTACCGGTGACTGCCTTCTGATACTTGGCTTTATTGATAAGAGATATAAGGTTACTGCAATGATAAGGGTTCTGGTTGTTGTATACATAAGCAATCTTATAGGAGCGATGGTGATAGCGCTTCTTGTATCGCTCAGCGGTCAGTACAATTACACTGACGGACTTCTTGGAGCGTATACAATCAAGGTTGCGATGGGGAAGGTTAATATGTCCTTCGGGCAGGCATTCTGTTCGGGAATTATGTGCAACATATTTGTGTGTGCTGCGGTACTTATGGCAGCGGCAGCCAAGGATATCGCAGGCAAGGTATGGGCTATATTCTTTCCGATAATGGCATTTGTTGTAAGCGGATATGAGCACTGTGTAGCCAATATGTATTATATTCCGGCAGGAATATTCGCACTGGGCAATGAAAAGTATGCAGCCAGGGCAGCAGCGGAGTACGGATACACATATGAGCAGATGTCGGTTGTTGACTGGAAGCACTTCTTTATTAACAGCTCAATTCCTGTAACTCTTGGCAATATTGTCGGAGGCATGCTTTTTGTAGGAGTAATTCTTTATCTTATATATGGTAAGAATATCCGGCATGATTCAACACCGGCATCACTTAAAAAGGAAGCAAAGTAACATCAGGATTACAAAATATAATTAGAATGTGCAGACGAGAATGCACGGAATGGAGGCAGATATGAATTCTAACAAAGGATCCAGAATAGCAAAGGCAGTTGCACCGGCAATAGTTGTCCTCACAGTTATGATATTGTGGCAGGTGATTGTGTTAGAGCTTCTTGAGAAAGGAATTATTAACACACTTATTGCATTCATACTTCAGACAGTATTAATCGCAGCAGTAGCAATTCTTGTAATTCTCATGGCTAAGTCAATTGTCGACCAGATTAAGGCAGCATCTGACGGAACAGGACAGGCAGAGAACGGTAAGTTTGCACAGAAAGCAGATAAGCTTGCAAGACGTGATGACAGCCTTGGTGAATTAGTCAGGACAATAAGAAAAGCAGCATCATCATTTGCGGGGATTGTAGGAGGAATCAATGTCGCAACTAAGGAACTCGGAGAAGTTTCTGAAGAGTTCAATGCAATATTTACGGACATGCAGAATTCTCTTGGAATGACTAATGAGTCAGTCAGCCTTATTGCAAAGAATACAATAGCACAGGCTGACAAGACTAACAGGATTAAGGACAGAATTGATGAGATAAGCCGGTCAATCAGCGGAATATCGGATAATGTCAATGCACTTACCGTAAGTGCAGATAAGATGGAAGAATGCAACAGCAATGCTGAAGAGATTATTAATAAGCTTATCGAGATAAGTGTCCAGTGTAAGGAAGCAATTGAGGATGTAAGAAAGCAGGCAGATCTTACTAATCAGTCTGCACAGCAGATTCAGACGGTTACAGAGATAATAGCGGATATATCGAGCCAGACCAATCTTCTTGCACTTAATGCTTCGATTGAAGCAGCAAGAGCGGGAGAGAACGGTAAGGGCTTTGCGGTAGTTGCAGAACAGATAAGGGTTCTTGCAGACCAGTCAAGAGAGTCAACGCAGAAGATTAATACACTTGTTACTGATCTTATCGGTAATTCAGATGTCAGCGTACAGATAACGGAGAGAGTATCAGAGGCTGTTGTGGAGCAGAACAATAAGATTAAAGAGACGGAAGAGATATTCAAGACACTGAATAACGAGGTAGGACAGGTTGGCAATGCAATATCAGGAATCGGAACTGAGGTTAATGACCTTAAGAACAGCAGTGACGAGATTGGTGCGGGTATTGAGTCACTTACTGAATTTGCTGATCAGAATGCTGAGAGTGCAAAGATAACAACAGATAAGATGGAAGACCTCAAGAAGACAGTAGACGGATGCACACAGGCAACAGATAAGGTAGTAAGTGTATCTGAGCGCCTTGTAAGTTTTGTTAAGGATGCAGAGAACGCAGGTTCCAGAGTTACACAGGTAAGAAAGAATCTGAAGTAAAGCAGGAATAATAGAATAGAATATCCCCATGTGTGGTGAAGCTAAGCAGAATGTTAAGCCACACATGGGGATATTTTTTATACTAATCTCAATTCCGAAGGCACAAAGTGCCGTAAGAGCCGCGAGCCGGATGTCAGATATGGCTCTGCGAAATTTATGCCTTTTCTTTGCGGCTCTTTGAAAATGTAATGAACATTATCAATCCTACAAGAATTACAGCGAATGCCATCCATCCGATGAGAACGGGAAGAGTTCTTGATGAGAATGTATCGTAGTAACCTTTGAGATAGATAAATATAATTATTGCCGGCAGTATGTAGCTCATGTAAGTACGAAGTGCAGAGGCACCTGAAAGCTTAAGTCCCTTACCGGTATCGGCCTCACTGATGAAGCTGTTCCAGCCCCATCCATTGCTGCGTGTACAGAAGAGCACGAATACGAGGCTTCCGAGAGGAAGAAGATTATATGAAACAAGAAAATCTTCAAGGTCCATTAATGTTGAACCGTCTCCAAGCGGCTGAAATCCTGATAATATGTTAAAGCCGAGTACAGCAGGCATTGAGAGTATTATTATAAGTACAATATTGAAACAGACTGCTTTGCGGCGTTCCCATCCACCCATATCAATGAAGAAGGATATAATATTTTCAAATACAGCGATAATTGTTGATAATGCTGCAAATGACATAAATATGAAGAAAGAACAGCCCCATATATTACCGCCTGCCATATTGTCGAATACGTTAGGCAGTGTAATAAATAGAAGAGACGGACCGGCACCCGGCTGTACACCATAGGCAAAGCATGCCGGAATAATTATAAAGCCTGCCATAAGTGCAACAAATGTATCGAGCAGAACGATATTTATTGATTCACCAAGCAGTGTGCGTTCCTTATTGAGGTAGCTTCCGAATATTGCCATGGCACCGATACCGATACTAAGTGTAAAGAATGCATGTGACATTGCGGCAAATACAACATTGCCGATGCCGGCTTCCTTTACAAGCTGGAAATCAGGTACGAGATAGAACTTAACGCCCGCACCTGCGCCCGGAAGCACAAGTGAATGAATGGCAAGGATAAGCATGAGCACCATGAGAATCGTCATCATTACCTTTGTAATCTTTTCAACACCCTTCTGGAGACCGAGGGCACATACACCAAATGAAAGAAGTACTGTAATTATCATCCAGAATGTCATCTCACCCGGAGATGCAAGCATTGCTGAAAATGTATCTGCAACTGCTGAAGGAGTGACATTGGTAAGCTGTCCGGAAGCTGTCTTGAATACATATCCTATCATCCATCCGCCGACCATTGTGTAGAACATCATAAGCAGATAACAGCCGAGTATGCTGATCCACTTAAGCCAGTGCCAGCGTGAACCTTTTGCTTCAAGTATGTCAAATGCAACAGCCATGCCGTGACCGCTTCCGCGTCCTACCGCAAATTCACATATTATAATCGGGAGACCGAGTATAGCAAGAAATACAAGATAAATGGCGATAAATGCCGCACCCCCGTATTGTCCGCAGATATACGGGAACTTCCACACATTGCCAAGACCGATGGCGCATCCTGCTGATACGAGGATGAAACCAAGTCTTGAACTGAAATTTTCTCTTGATGTCATAATTAATTTCCTTTCCTGATTTTTGCAAATGCTGTATAGATTATTATTCCGACAAGCAGGAGTGCAAATATCATCCAGCCTGTAAGTACTGCCGTACCCTGTCCGGCAAATGTATCATAGTAGCCCTTTAGGTAGATGACTACGATAATAAGCGGAAGTATGTAAGTCATGTAAAATCTTATCCATACAGGAAATTTCATTCCGAGTCCTGTGTTAGCTTCGGTAATAAAGCTGTTCCAGCCCCACCCGTTGTTATGTGTACAGAACAGCACGCTCATGAGGCTTCCGAGAGGAAGGAGATTGTACGATACAAGGAAATCTTCAAGATCCATTATCGTAGAGTTGGCTCCAATCGGCTGAATTCCTGACAGAACATTATATCCGAGTACTGCCGGAATTGATAATATTATTATAAGTATAATATTGAACTTAACGGCCTGTGAACGTGTCCATCCGCCAAGATCTATATAGAATGATATTATACTTTCAAATACTGCAATTATCGTTGAAAGTGCAGCAAATGACATAAATATAAAGAAAGCACATCCCCAGATTCTGCCTCCTGCCATGTGATTGAACACATTAGGCAGTGTAATGAACAGAAGTGAAGGACCGGCATCAGGCTGTACACCGTATGCAAAGCATGCCGGAATAATGATAAAGCCTGCTGTAAGAGCAACAAATGTGTCAAGAAGCACAACATTTATTGATTCACTTAACAGACTGCGCTCTTTGTTAAGGTAGCTTCCGAATATCTCCATTGAACCGATACCTACGCTGAGTGTGAAGAATGCGTGTGACATTGCCGCAAATACAACATTGCCGATTCCGTGATCTTTCATATTATTAAAATCAGGAACAAGATAGAATCTTACACCCTCTGACGCACCCGGAAGCACAAGGGAGTGCAGCGCAAGTACTATCATAATAACAATAAGAATCATCATCATCACTTTTGTGATTTTCTCTACTCCGTTCTGAAGACCAAGCGCACATATTCCAAATGAAATAACAACGGCTGCAATCATCCATCCGGTCATCTGTACAGGTGACTGGAGCATGTCTGAGAAGGAACCGGCAATCTGTACCGTGTCAAGTCCGACAATCTGACCGGAAACATATTTCCACATATAGCACAGCATCCATCCGCCGACAAGTGTGTAGAACATCATAAGAAGATATGAACCTGCCATGCAGCCCCACTTAAGGCGGTGCCAGCGTGTCCCTTTCTTCTCGAGAGTATCAAGTGCGACGGCCATGCTTCCGCGGCTTGCGCGGCCTATGGTAAATTCGCACACTAAAATAGGAAGTCCCAGGATGGCAAGAAATACCAGATAGATAACTATAAATGCGGCACCCCCGTATTGGCCACAGATATAGGGAAACTTCCATACGTTTCCAAGACCTATGGCGCATCCGGCGGATACAAGGATGAAGCCAAGTCTTGATGCAAAGGTTTCTCTTTGTTTCATTGTTTTCCTCTTTCTAATACATTATTTACCCCTGACTATCGCAAACGATAGACAGCAATAATTAATGATACCATAAATTAAGAATTATTGGAAGATGAGAAAAGAGTGTGGATATTTAAGGTAAATAATAAAATAATATTAAAATAGCTGTGACACCTAATCAAACAAAGGATGTCATGGCTATTTTATTGTAATAATATATACGGGTATATAAATGATATAATCAATATAATCATATGAAAAAATATATATAATTAACTATCTGGTTGAGAAAAATTGTACAGAAATAAATACATGCTATTCACCTATTGACATAGTAGGTAAATAGGCGATACAATTCATATACGCAATAAATACCGCAAATGCGATTGGAGTAGAGTATGATGATATCGACTAAGGGCAGATATGCCCTGAGGGTTATGACTGATCTGGCGCAGCATGGAACGGGAGATTTTATTCCGTTGAAGGAAATATCGGCCAGACAGGGTATCTCCTTAAAATATCTGGAAAGTATAATGACTATACTGTCCAAGGGACATATGGTCAGGAGTGCAAGTGGCAAAGGCGGCGGTTACTGCCTGATAAAGTCACCGGAGGAATACAGGGTCGGAGATATACTCAGGCTGACTGAGGGCGACCTTGCACCGGTTGCATGTCTTGCTCCTGATACGAAGAAGTGCGACCTTACGAATGAGTGTTATACACTGCCGTTCTGGAAGGGACTTGGAGATGCGATTAATGAGTATCTTGACGGACATACGCTCGCAGATCTGGTGTCAGGCAGCAGTATGCAGCATTGTACTGCATCACACGACAATAATTAATAATATATAGCAGGAGGATTATATGGCTGGCAAATCATTATTAGAGGTAAAGAATTTACACGTTAACATCGAAGATAAAGAGATTCTTCATGGTGTTAACCTTACTATAGGTGAAGATGAGACGCATGTACTTATGGGGCCTAACGGAACCGGTAAGTCAACTCTCGGATATGCTGTTACGGGCAATCCAAGATATTCAATATCAGAAGGACAGATAATATTCAATGGCGAGGACATTACCAATATGCCTGTCAATGAGAGAGCTAAGAAGGGCATATTCCTTTCATTTCAGAATCCGCTGGAAGTACCCGGAGTTACACTGAGTGCATTTATCAGAAGCGCACTTGAGCAGAAGACAGGCAAGAGAGTACGCCTCTGGGATTATAAGAAGAAGCTTGCACAGACAATGGAACTTCTTTCAATGGATGAATCTTATGCAGAGAGAGATCTTAATGTCGGATTCTCAGGCGGTGAGAAGAAGAAGGCTGAGATTCTTCAGATGCTTATGCTTGAACCGTCACTTGCAATCCTTGATGAGACAGATTCAGGTCTTGATGTTGACGCTGTCCGCACAGTATCAAAGGGCATAAGCATTTACAAGGAGCAATGCAGGGGAAGCCTCCTTATTATAACACACAGTACACGAATCCTTGAGTCACTTCATGTTGATGTAACACATGTAATGGAAGAAGGAAAGATTGCAAGAGAAGGCGATGCATCACTCGTTGATGAGATTAATGAAAATGGATTTGAAGATATAAAGGCGTAAATAATATATAGAATATATAGTTGGGGCTTTTGCCCGGCATTATCTGATCTGATTATTGCAGATTATTATAATACGCTGGATTGGAGTATTGGAATGAAAGAAAAGAGTCATGTAGATGATATAGACAGAAGTGTCTATGATATCAGGGATGAAGAGCATGATGCTTATAGAATAGAAGCAGGACTTACACCTGAGATAGTTGATAAGATATCAAAAGAGAAGAATGACCCGGAATGGATGCATGAGTTCAGACTGAAGTCACTCGAGATATATAATGGCATGAAGATACCTGACTGGGGTCCTTCAATTGAGGGTCTTGATATGGAGCATATTGCAACGTATGTAAGACCTAACACAAAGATGCAGGGTGACTGGAAAGATGTGCCACAGGATATTAAGGATACATTTGAAAGACTTGGTATTCCACAGGCTGAGAGGAAGTCACTTGCAGGTGTCGGTGCACAGTACGATTCAGAGCTTGTATACCACAATGTTAAGGATGAGGTTGCAGCACAGGGCGTAATCTATACTGATATGGAGAGCGCACTTAAGGGTGAATATGCCGATATGGTACATGAGTACTTTATGAAGCTTGTAACACCCAGAGACCATAAGTTCGCGGCACTTCACGGAGCGGTGTGGTCTGGCGGCTCATTTGTATATGTACCGAAGGGCGTTGATGTTTCAATACCTCTTCAGTCATATTTCAGACTTAATGCCAAGGGTGCAGGACAGTTTGAGCATACACTTATAATTGTTGATGAAGGAGCAAGCCTTCACTTTATCGAGGGATGTTCAGCACCTAAGTATAATGTTGCCAACCTGCATGCGGGATGCGTTGAGCTTTTTGTTAAAAAGGATGCAAAGCTCAGATACTCGACAATTGAGAACTGGTCTAAGAATATGTACAACCTTAATACAAAGCGTGCACTTGTAGAAGAGGGCGGTACGATTGAATGGGTGTCAGGCTCATTTGGTTCACATGTAAGTTATCTCTATCCTATGAGTATTCTCAAGGGAAGGGGCTCTAAGATGGAGTTCACCGGTGTAACATTCGCCGGTGAAGGACAGAACCTTGATACGGGTGCCAAGGTAATCCATGCGGCACCGGATACAAGTTCATATATGAATACACGTTCAATAAGCAAGAGCGGTGGAATAAGTACATTCCGAAGCAGTGTTGTTGTGCAGAAGAATGCATCTAATGCAAAGTCTGCGGTATCATGCCAGTCACTTATGCTTGATTCAGAGTCAAGATCTGATACAATTCCGGCTATGGACATCCGTACTAAGGACGCAGCGGTCGGACATGAAGCCAAGATTGGAAGTATAAGTGATGATGCGGTGTTCTATCTTATGTCAAGAGGCATGAGTGAAGAGGATGCAAGAGCACTTATCGTAAGTGGATTCGCTGACAATGTTTCTAAGGAGCTGCCACTTGAGTATGCCGTTGAGATGAATAATCTTATACGTCTTGAGATGAAAGGAAGTATTGGCTGATATGACAAACAATGAAAATATAATTATCAACAGACTGCCTGCCAAGACATGGTACTGGCTTGATGTTAACGAAACAAAGCTTCCATGGGACAGAAGCAATACAGTTGAACTTGAATCACAGACGGTAACGGCAGCAAAGGCAGAGAAGCATGAGCCTGTGAGGATTCATGTTAATACAGTTGACGAATACAGTAATAAAAATATAAGGCTGGAAGCCATGACAGGCGGAGAGCTTACGGTATTCATGAATTATGGCACAAGGTATAATCTTGCGGTCCATACAGAGATTATTGCACATGAGAATTCGGTTGTGCGTCTTGTACAGACACAGCATACCGAAGAGAATGCCGTATTATATAACGAGATAAAGGGTGAATGTGCAAAAGGCGCTAGAGTTGAGCTTATTCAGGTATTCCTTGGCAAGGGCGATGTATACTCAGACAGCCGCTTTGAACTTTCAGGTGAGAAGAGCAGCCTGAAGGCTGATATAGGATATATAGGACAGCATGAGCAGAAAATAGACATCAATGTTGTTGCTAATCATACAGGCAGAGAGACGGAGAGTGAGATTAATGCCGGCGGAGCGCTTAAGGACGCATCTAAGAAGGTATTCAGAGGCACGATTGACTTTAAGAGGGGTGCCGTTAATGCTGTAGGCAATGAGCAGGAGACAGTGCTTATGCTTGGTGATGATGTGCAGAATAAGACGATTCCTCTTATACTGTGTGCTGAGGAAAATGTTGTAGGTAATCACGGAGCTACAATCGGTGAGCTTGATGATGATACGTTGTTTTACTTTGAAAGCAGGGGAATTGACAGGGAGCATGCAGAGAATATCATGGCAAGAGCTTCAATCGACAGGCTTTCAAGAATGACGGAGGATGAAGAAACACAGAATATCATAAGTGACGGTCTTAAGGAGGTACTTGGATATGACGAATAATTCATATGACTATCGTCAGGACTTTCCGCTTCTTATGCAGGACAGGACAATATATATTGATAATGCGGCAACATCGCAGCGTCCGCAGTCCGTTATAGATGCGGAGATGGATTTTTACAGAAATCATAATGCCAATCCACTGCGCGGTTCATATCCGCTCAGCGTGGAGGCAACTGATATATATGAGAATGCAAGAGTTACTGTTAAGAATTTTATAAATGCATCCTCAACAGAAGAGATTATATTTACACGCAATACAACAGAAGGACTCAACCTTGTAGCATACAGCTATGGTCTTACTAATATCAGCGCCGGCGATGAGATAGTTGTCTCAATAATGGAGCATCACAGCAACCTTCTCCCATGGCAGATGGTATCAAGACAGACCGGTGCCGCTCTTAAGTTTATCGAGTGCGAGCAGGATGGAAGCGTTGATCTTGATAAGGTGGCCGCACTTATAACGGATAAGACAAAGCTTGTTGCAATGACACATGTATCTAATGTGCTCGGACGTGAGAATCCGATAGCAGAGGTGGCTGCACTTGCACATGCTAAGGGTGCGGTTATGGTAGTTGACGGAGCTCAGAGTACACCGCATATGGCAATTGATGTCAGGGCACTTGGGGCAGATTTCTTTGCATTTTCAGGTCACAAGCTTATGGGGCCTATGGGAATCGGTGTCCTCTACGGACGCAGGGAACTGCTTGATAAGATGCCTCCGTTCTTATCAGGCGGAGAGATGATTGACTCAGTTACAAGAGACGGTGCCAAGTTTGCCGAGCTTCCGCATAAGTTTGAAGCCGGTACTGTCAATGCAGCAGGTGCAGCAGGGCTTGATGCTGCAATTAAGTATATTCAGTCGGTAGGATTTGATTATATGCAGGAGAGAGAACTTGCTGTTACCCGGCGTGCTCTTGAAGGAATGAAGAATATTCCGCATGTTCATATATTTGGTTCGGATAGGGCGGAAGAGCACACAGGCATTATTACATTTGCAATTGATAATGTACATCCGCATGATGTAAGTGAGGTGCTTATTGCTGACGGTATAGCAGTACGTGCCGGACATCACTGCGCACAGCCGCTGCTTGCATATCTTGGCGTTAATTCAACAACAAGAGCAAGCTTTATGTTCTATAATACTGAGGAAGAGGCTGATGCATTTGTTAAGAGTGTTGCAAGCGTAAGGGAGAGAATGGGATATGGAGAATAGAAGTTTTTATAACGAGATACTGACGGAGCACAACATACGTCCTGAATTCAAGCATGACCTTCCTGATGCGGATATCGTACTTGAAGGAGTTAATCCAAGTTGCGGAGATGATATATGGCTTAAGCTTAAGGTTGATGGTGATGTTATAACTGACGGAGCCTTTGTAGGCGACGGATGTGCAATATCACAGGCTTCTGCAGATATCATGCTTGGAATGGTTATCGGCAGGAAGAAGGAAGAGGCTCTTAAGATGGGCGAGATATTCATGAAGATGATAAAGGGCGAGGCAACAGAGGAGGAGATTGACAGCCTTGAAGAAGCTTCTGCACTTAAGGATATAGCTCATATGCCTGCCCGTGTAAAATGCGCAGTGCTCGGATGGAGAACTCTCAAGGAGGCCATTCAGGAGAACTGATATTATTCAGGGGAAAAATGATTACAGAATAAGAAGCCCATATATATCAGACTACATTTAAATACGAACAATTTCCACAAATCTCCATAGAATAGTATAGAAAACAATATGGAGATTTTTTTATGGAAAGACAACAGATTCCACCATCAGCTCCGCTTGCTATGACATATGTGCCGTGGCAGGAATGGAACAGCCTGTTTGCTCTTGATGAAGCACTTCGCTGCGGTACGTTATTTAAAACTCTGTACAAACCATTTATGGGAGGTGGCAGGTAATATGATGAATTCTAATATGAACCGCCGCAACGTGCAGTACAGACAGGACCGCCAGCCGATGCCGCAGCCGGCAGTACAGTCACAGTGCCAGCCTTCATGCCAGACATGTCCGGGAACATGTAATGATGGCAGCATGATGACGGGGAATAATGGTAATCCCCAGATGATGCCTGCCGGCGGACCGGGACCTGAGAGAAGGCCGATGCCGGCACCTGACCATCAGACACTTATGAATGAGATATATCAGCTTGGCTTTGCAATTGTTGAGACAGTGCTTTATCTCGATACGCACCCGTCTGACGCTGATGCCCTTAACTATTATAATCAGATAAAGAGACGCTACAGCCATGTCATGGAGATGTATTCAAGGGAATACGGACCGCTTCTTAATACAAATGTTATGAATGACAACTACTGGAGCTGGGTGGCAACACCTATGCCTTGGGAAGTGGAGGGCTGTTAGATATGTGGAATTATGAAAAAAGACTTGAATACCCTGTAAATATCAAGAATCCTGACCCGGCGATGGCAGCTATGGTAATAAGCCAGTACGGCGGCCCTGACGGTGAACTTGGAGCATCAATGCGATATCTGTCACAGAGATACACAATGCCATACAGGGAAGTGGCGGGAATATTGACTGATATAGGCACGGAAGAACTTGCACACCTCGAGATGGTCAGCACAATAGTTCACCAGCTTACACGCAATCTTACGGCTGACCAGATTAAGGGTACACCGTTTGAGGCATATTATGTTGATCATACAACGGGAGTATGGCCGCAGGCGGCGGGAGGAATACCATTTTCAGCAATGGAGTTCCAGTCGACAGGTGACCCTGTAACAGATCTTGTTGAAAATATGGCAGCAGAGCAGAAAGCCAGAACGACATATGACAATCTCCTTAGAATCAGCTGTGATCCGGATGTGACAGAGCCGCTAAGATTCTTAAGGGCAAGGGAAATTGTACATTTCCAGAGATTCGGTGAGGCACTCAGAATAGTTCAGGACAGACTTGATGCACGTAACTTCTATGCATTCAATCCTGCATTTGACAAACAATCCTGCAACTGTAACAAATAAAATGCTGGAGTATACAGTATAGAAGTAAAAATGACACCGGGAATGGGCAGATATAATCAGACTGCTTCAATTCCGGTGTCATTCTGCTTCAGGCATTCTTGTCATAGAGAAGCTTAAGACCCATAAGTAAAAGCCTTGGTTCGATGATGATATCATGCCTGCAGTATGGAATAACTATTCCGCTCAGACCTCCTGTGGCGACAACGGTTGTCCTGTAACCAAGTTCATCCTCAATTCTGTCAATCATTCCGTCAATACATGAAGCATTACCGAGTATAATACCGCTTTGCATGCATTCAACAGTATTCTTGCCTATTACTCTTGATGGAGCCTGAAGCCCTACATTAAAAAGCTGGGCTGCGTTGGAAGAAAGTGCATTCATTGCAATATTAACACCGGGAGTAATGGCTCCACCGATATAATTGCGGTCTTTGTCGATTACACTTATTGTTGTGGCGGTTCCCATGTCTATAATAATAAGTGGGGCTCCATATCTGTTAATTCCGGCTACGGAATCAACAATCAGATCACTGCCCATCTCTCTGGCATTATCCATCTTAATATTAAGACCTGTTTTAAGTCCGGGACCGACTATAAGCGGAGCCTTATTTATTATTTTTTGGACAGCCCTGCTTATCACCTGCTGAAGTGAAGGTACAACGCAGGATATTATTGCACCGCTTATATTATCAGAATCTATATTGTAAAGTTCAAGAACTGTCTTAATTCCCATTGCGTATTCAAGCGGGGATTTGGAGAGGTCTGTGGATAATTCTTCTGTAAAATATATCTTTTGATCGTCAATACATCCGAGAACAGCTGCTGTATTACCCATGTCTATTGCGAGTATCATTGTAATGTATGTTCCTTTCTTAATAATATCACGTAAGATACTCCGATTATATTCCAGGATGATTAAAATAACAATATTTATTGATTTATTTTGATTTATTAGGATAAGTTTATTGCAAAAAAGACACATTTTTTTTATAATTCATATATAGTTAAATGTGTTTATGATAATTATGACGATGTTGACAGATAATATCAGGAAATGAGGCAGATATGGAAAAAATTACAGGTAATATCATTTCTACGAAGGCCAACACCCTTTATGCGATGAAGAATCTCATAAAAAAAGCTAGAATAGAGAAGATGTATATTCTTAAAGTTGAGGATTTCTGGCGGGATAAAGAGCGTGTATGTCAGGAAATCAGGGAACGTTTTGAGGGCAGCAGGATTGTAGTTAGAAGTTCATCTACGCAGGAAGATTCCCTTAAGTATTCTAATGCAGGACATTACAAGAGTATTCTGGATGTTGATTCTGCAAGTCTTGAGGAGATTCAGGATTCGGTAGAACAGGTAATCGCGTCATATCAGGAAGATATGGAATCTGTACTCGGTGAGCAGGTACTTATACAGAGGCAGGCAACAGATGTGTGTCTGAGTGGTGTAATATTTACAAGGGATCTTAAGGGAGACAGACCATACTATCTTGTGAATTATGATGACAGGGGTTCAACAGACAGCGTAACAAGCGGACGTGGCGGTAAGATGCTCTGGATAGCCAAGGATATAATGCCTAAGAAGCTTCCTCCGCACTGGAAGAGCCTTGTACAGGCAGTCAGGGAAGTAGAGAATATTATAGAAGGTATACCGCTTGACATCGAGTTTGCTATTGACAGTAATAATGAGATAATACTTTTTCAGGTAAGACCGCTTGCGGCAGGTTACCATGAGACAGATATTAAGGATGACCATGCATTTTTCCTGCTTAAGAAGAAAGTAAGAGAGCAGTATGAACGTAAGGTTGATATAATAACGGGACGTACCATGAAGCTCTCGGATATGGCATTCTGGAATCCTTCTGAGATAATAGGAACTAATCCAAAGACACTTGATTATTCACTTTATCGTGAGATTATCACACATAATGCATGGAACAGTGGAATTAATAAGCTGGGCTACAGAAAGCTCGACCAGGATCTTATGTATCAGGTAGGTAATAAGCCGTATATTAACCTTAATTATTCTTTTTATTCACTTATACCGGCATCGGTTTCAGAAGGTCTTGCGATGAGGCTTGTCGATTTCTACCAGAAGAGGCTGGAAGAGGATTTGTCGGCACATGACAAGATAGAGTTTGAGATAGCCTACAGCAGCTATGATTTTATGACGGAGAAGAACAGCCTTAAGATGCTGGAGTATGGCTTTACTGAGGAAGAACGCCGTACACTGATAGATGCTGTCAAAGAGATTACGATAGATGCAGTCAACAATCAGGACAGGCTTATAAAAGAGGATATGGAATCGCTGGCTGTTCTTGATAAGTGCCGTGATAAGATGGAGCAGCTGCGCCGTTCGGATGCGGGAATATATGAGATTGCGAAGGGAATACTCGAACTTCTTAATACACTGGAGACGTATGGTACGCCGCAGTTTGCAAGACAGGCAAGAATTGCATTTATTGCGAGGTCATTTATAAGAACACTTTCAGAGGCAGGATATTACTCACATGAGGAGACTGACGGCTTCATGAAGTCAATATCTACGGTCTCTTCTGCATTCAATGATGATTTTGAACAGTTCTCCAATAATAAGATGAGCAGCGAGGAATTCTATGCCAAGTACGGGCATTTGAGAAGTGATACTTATGATATACGTTCAGAAAGATATGATGCCATGAACTTCAGGCCGGTATCTGCCAGGAATAAGACACCTAAGAATTCAAAGTACCTTGATATTGACCTTGCACCGCTTAAAAAAGCTCTTGATGATAATGGAATAGATATACCTGAGAAGGATTTTAAGAAGTTCCTTATTAAGGGAATAGAGCAGAGAGAGTATTTTAAATTTGAATTTACCAAGTCGCTCAGTCTTGTACTTGAACTTATACGTAAGATAGGCAATATTGCCGAAGTACGGGTTGAAGACCTGTCATGGCTTTCTGTTGCGGATATAAGGGCAATCAGAAAAGATGTACAGAGTGAGGCTCTTAAGGAAAAATGGCTTGAACTTGCGTATACAAGACGTAAGCAGTACCGTGAATACAGAACACTGCTGCTTCCTGAGGTAATTCTATCACCGTTGAGCTTTGATATTATTCCGGTATATGAGGCAAGACCTAACTTTATTACATCCAAGAGGATAGAGGGCGAGGTTGTGATGCTTGAGGATGACAAGGATGCGGATATTACAGGCAGGATAGTAGTCCTTACCAAGGCAGACCCCGGATATGAGTGGATATTTACCAAGAATATTAAGGGATTTATCACCAAATACGGCGGAGCGGCATCACACATGGCAATAAGATGTGCAGAGTTCGATATACCGGCTGCAATAGGTTGTGGAGAGAAGATTTATAATGCGGTATCCAAGATGGATTATCTTGAACTGGACTGTAAGAACGGAGAGATTAAGCCGGGAATCCAGTATAATAATCTGCATGCACTCATAACACAGAGAGAAGGCGTTAACGCATACGGAGACCCTACAGACATACTTGAATCGGCATACATGCGTTTTTATGAGCTTATGGGATTTATACCTAAGCCGGTATCTAATCATAACAGGAATATAGAGAAGCTGTTTGATGATAAGATAGACCTTCTTATTGTTGTAGGAGGCGGCTCATTGCAACCGGAATGTTATGACAGGCCTCATAATGATGAGATACAGCCGCACAGGGATATTACTGAGGAGAAGCTTATACGATACTGTATTAAGCATGGAATACCGATAGTTGCTACATGCCGCGGAATGCAGTATATAAATGTTCTTTTTGGCGGCAGGCTCCATTACCATCCTAAGCTTAAGATTGAAAGACCGAGAGGAGTAGACCATCCTGTAAGACTTGTTAAGGAAGACAGAATAATACAGGTTAATAACTATCATCAGGACGTAATATATGAGGGAGAGCTTGCACCATGCTTTGAGGTGCTTGCGGTAGATGAGCAGAATCATACGATAGAAGCGTATGGCTCTGAAGAGATGAAGCTGCTGGCACTTCAATGGCACCCGGAGAGAAAGTTTGAGACCGCAGAGGCACAGGATGAGACACGTAAGATAATTGTTAATTTTATACAAAGCCATATAAGGTAACAGATGATTATCCAATAAAATAACTGCCGTATGCTCTGTTCGTATGACAGATGCGTACAGCAGTTATTTTAATATTCAAATGTAACGGTATAAGTTGAATATCCTGTGCGTTCAGTTGCCAGGACACGATAAGATACAGTCTTTTTGCCACATTTGACACCCGCGCGGATGTCAGGAGTGAAACCACGCGTCATAAAATTACATGAGGCAGCATGTGACTTAATCTGTGAAGCAAGATAATGATTGAGTTCGCTCTGTGATGAGAAAAGAGTATATCCAAGAACATTATAGTAAGCCAGATCGGTGCCTGAGGCAGCCGGATGCCAGGATTCTATTGTGTGGTCAAGCAGGATGTCATCATCGGTTATATTAAAGTAATTATGTCTTATGGTACCATCTCCTCCAACCGGGTCATCCCATGTAGTATCGACATGATACCACTGACTGTCTAAGCATACCATATTCCATATATGGCTATCGCCGCCGGCTTGCCCGGTGACAGGGATGCATCTGATTCCAGCCATATCCATCAGGGTCTGAAATACTTCTGTATATCCTGAACATGAAGCACTTCCGTTAAAAAGCGCATCATATGCAGGCGAGTCAGAGTTACGGTCAAGAACATACCGGACATTATTTACAATGTAATCGTGAACGGTAAGCTCATTGATGACATCAGGATTAGATGATGATACAGTGGAGCTGAGTATATCACAGTATCTGTCATACATGGCAGTCTGCTGTTCATTGAGAGCTGATATATCATTGGAACGGTAAGCGTATATTATCGGATAATTGTCCCAGTATTCAATCTGCGCAGTAACCTGACAGAAACCTGAATATGTAATATATTCGCAATGTATTTTGTTAAGTCCTGCAAGTGAGTTCAGCCATGCATCGGCGTCAACGTATGATTTGTCTGGTACATTGAATGTGCATGAATCTTTATTCTCATACATGGTCTGCAAAAGCAGGCTTGTTATGTCATCCTGACTGGTACAGAGTGTATATCTGCTGTCAGCTGATGCGGCTTTGGAGCCTGACAGTAATGTATCAATATCATATATATTACCGCAGGCGGACAGAGCCTGACAAAGCAGTACCATACAAAGAATAAGAGAGCATTGCACAAGATATCGGCCAAAATGTCGGTTCATATAATCTCCGTTCAGATATTATCGGTCTGTGTCATCAGATTCTGACATATTTTTAGAAGAATTGCCTGTTATATTTATTGCAACGTATTCACGCGTAGTTGTGTCCGGGTTAATGTTATCTAATGTATCGATATCGCCAAAATCATCATCATCTTCATTCTCATATGCAGTGAGCGTATCGTTGTCTTTTTTGAACTTAAGGAGAAGTGCACCTGCAGCAAATGCAGATGCGGCAACGGCAGCAGCTTTTGCAATTAATAAACCAGTGTCCTTTTTCATGATAGTGTATTCCTCCAGAATTTATATATTCAAAATATAATAAATATAATGTATAATATCGTAATGAATATTGTACTCTATTTTACCATAAAATTAAAGGCGTACAATTTATAAATTTTTGGAAAATACTTAATGAATTATGTGCAATATGTGCATGGAACGGAGATAGGATGAAGATAAAAGAATACGGTAAGGATCTTGAGATTGCGGAAGTCAGTGATTTTGACATAGCGCAGACGTTAGAGTGCGGACAGTGCTTTCATTTTAACAGGATTGATGACCATGATTACGCACTTGCAGCTAACGGTATGCTCCTTCATGCAGCGCAGACAGATACAGGGATTGTGTTGTATGATACGGACAAAGGGCAGTACGAGAATATATGGCGGTCATATTTTGATATGGACAGAGACTACAGCAGCATCAAAGAATATCTTGTCAGATATGATTCAAGGCTTGAAGATGCCATTAATGCAATGGGAGGAGTAAGGATACTCAATCAGGAATTCTTTGAGACGCTGATGTCATTTATAATTTCACAGAATAAGCAGATACCGCATATAAAACAGATTGTGGCAAAGATATCACATGATTACGGCACATATCTCGGAGATATTGCCGGACAGGAATATTATGCATTTCCTGACTGTGATACGCTCTACAGTAATGCGGGAGTTGAAGCATTCAGAGAGTGCAAAACAGGCTTCAGGGCACCATATCTGTGGGATGCGGTATGCAGTGTGAAGGAAGGCCGTATTAATGAACGGAGGCTCAGGACAGATGGAATTGCGGAATGTCTTGAAGAACTGATGCAGATAAAGGGTGTAGGTACTAAGGTCGCAAGCTGTGTCGCATTGTTCTCTCTGGGACAGACTGCAGCATTTCCGGTTGACGTGTGGATAAAAAGAATGATGGAACAGATGTATTTTGACGGCAGAGAGACACCAAAAAAGGTAATAGAGAGTTTTGCTGCTGAGCATTTTGGAGAGTATGGCGGCTTTGCACAGCAGTACATATTTTATTATGGAAGAGAAATGTCATCAAAATCTTAACAAAATATAAAATAATCAAAATGAGATAAAGTGAGAAAAATAGAGATAATGAGAGGAAACAAGAGCAAATACCAAAAAACAGAAAAAACATGGGGGCAAAAAACAGTTGCATTATAAGGGCAAATTGAATAATATATGTTCAAGGTTTAGCACTCGAGATAAATGAGTGCTAACAACACTAAAGCAATAGAATATTAAGACTGTGTGCATTGAGCACAAGAAGGAGGACATAATGAAGTTAGTACCATTAGGTGACAGAGTAGTAATCAAGCAGTTAGTTGCAGAGGAGACAACAAAGTCAGGAATCGTTCTGCCGGGTCAGGCAAAAGAAAAACCACAGCAGGCAGAGGTAATCGCAGTTGGTCCTGGCGGAGTTATAGATGGCAAAGAGGTTACAATGCAGGTTAAGCCTGGTGACAAGATTATCTATTCTAAGTATGCCGGAACAGAAGTTAAGCTTGAAGATGAAGAATATATCATTGTTAAGCAGGGAGATATTCTTGCAGTAATCGAGTAATCAATTCGGATATGTGGTAACGCATACAGGATAACATTTTATAAATAGTATCAGAATATTAGGAGGACTAAGATATTATGGCAAAGGAAATTAAGTACGGAGCAGATGCCAGATCAGCAATGGAAGCAGGCGTTAACAAGCTTGCCAATACAGTAAGGGTAACACTTGGACCTAAGGGTCGTAATGTAGTTCTTGACAAGTCATATGGTGCACCGCTTATCACTAATGATGGTGTTACAATTGCCAAGGAGATAGAACTCGAAGATAAGTTTGAGAATATGGGCGCACAGCTTGTTAAGGAAGTTGCAACAAAGACTAATGATGCAGCAGGTGATGGTACTACAACAGCAACAGTACTTGCACAGGCAATGGTTAATGCCGGTATGAAGAACCTTGCAGCAGGTGCTAATCCAATCATCTTAAGAAAAGGCATGAAGAAGGCTACTGATTGTGCAGTTGAGGCTATTGCACATATGAGCGAGAAGGTTACAGGCAAGGATCAGATTGCAAAGGTTGCATCAATCTCAGCAGGTGACGAAGAAGTAGGCCAGATGGTAGCAGATGCAATGGAGAAGGTTTCTAACGATGGTGTTATCACAATCGAGGAATCTAAGACAATGAAGACAGAGCTTGACCTTGTAGAAGGTATGCAGTTCGACAGAGGTTATATCTCAGCATACATGGCAACAGATATGGATAAGATGGAAGCTGTCCTTGACAATCCATACATCCTTATCACAGATAAGAAGATTTCTAACATTCAGGAGATTCTTCCAATACTTGAGCAGATTGTACAGAGTGGTTCAAAGCTCCTTATTATTGCAGAGGATGTCGAGGGCGAAGCTCTTACAACACTTATTGTTAATAAGTTAAGAGGAACATTTAATGTTGTAGCTGTTAAGGCTCCGGGATATGGCGACAGAAGAAAAGAGATGCTTAAGGATATCGCCATTCTTACAGGTGGTCAGGTAATCTCAGAAGAACTCGGACTTGAGCTTAAGGATACAACAATGGATATGCTCGGCAGAGCTAAGTCTGTTAAGGTTCAGAAAGAGAACACAGTTATCGTTGACGGTGAAGGCAACAAGGCTGATATCGATGCAAGAGTTGCACAGATTAAGGCTCAGATAGAAGAGACAACATCAGACTTTGATAAGGAAAAGCTTCAGGAAAGACTTGCAAAGCTTGCAGGCGGCGTAGCTGTTATCAGAGTAGGTGCTGCTACTGAGACAGAGATGAAGGAAGCTAAGCTTCGTATGGAAGATGCCCTTAATGCTACAAGAGCAGCAGTTGAGGAAGGCGTTATCTCAGGTGGTGGTTCAGCATATATCCACGCATCTAAGGAAGTTGCAAAGCTTGCTGCTTCACTTACAGGAGATGAGAAGACAGGTGCTGAGATTATTCTTAAGGCACTTGAAGCTCCACTGTTCCACATTGCTAACAATGCAGGACTTGAAGGCGCTGTTATTATCAACAACGTAAGAGAGTCTGAGGTTGGTACAGGATATGATGCTCTTAATGAGAAGTATGTGAACATGGTTGAGGCTGGTATCCTTGACCCTGCTAAGGTTACAAGAAGTGCTCTTCAGAATGCTACAAGTGTTGCATCTACACTTCTTACAACTGAAGCTGCTGTTGGAACAATCAAGGAAGACGCTCCGGCAATGCCAGCAGGTGCAGGCATGGGTGGAATGATGTAATCCAATCCTTTAAGAACAATATATAATATAATGTGTACCTGACAGGTGCATGGGAATCATACCTGGCGCAGTTGAACTGCGTCAGGTATTTTTTATGTATTCACGGTTGACATAAAGCACAAAAAGGCGTATACGTTAATGTTGAAAAGTGAGGAAATATATATGAAAGAAAAATGTGAAACAATGTTTACAAAGCTTCTGTCAGAAAAACAGATGTCAGAAGCATTTATCAACAGCATATTCCTTGCATTGTCAGGAGGATTTCAGGATGCGTATACGTATAATACGCGTGATAAGGTATTCTCAAATGCGCAGACAGGTAATGTGGTGCTGATGAGCCAGTATTTTATGGATGGCGACTGGAGCAGGGCTCTGCATTATTTTGTACCGCTGATTGCATTCGGACTTGGAGTATTCTTTGCAGAGAGAGTGCAGAACAGGTTCAGATATGCACAGAAGCTGCATTGGAGACAGGGGATACTTCTGCTGGAGATAATTATTCTCGGGATTGTAGGTTTCATACCGGTTGATTTTAACATGGTGGCGACAACACTTGTATCATTTGCATGTGCAATGCAGGTTCAGACATTCCGTAAGGTGAACGGTTATTCATATGCAAGTACTATGTGTATAGGTAACCTGAGAAGCGGAACAGCGGCACTTTCCCTCTATATGAGAGAAAAAGATTCTGAAAAGCTAAGACAGGCAGCGTATTATTTTGGGATAATATTCTTCTTTGCAATAGGTGCCGGAATCGGAGGCGTAATGTCTGTAAGATACGGAATACACGTAATATGGATGTCGGTTGCACTGCTGCTCATAAGCTTCTGTCTGATGTTTGTTGAAAAACTGAGATAGATCTGTGAATGTTGAATGGAGGATTAAATATGAATAGGGATTTGACGAAGGGGAATCCGTCGGCAGAGCTGGTTAAGTTCTCACTTCCGCTCCTTGGAAGTATGATATTCCAGCAGCTTTATAATATTGCCGACAGCTTTGTCGCAGGCAAGTTTATACACGAAAATGCTCTTGCAGCAGTAGGTAATTCATATGAGATAACGCTGATATACATAGCATTTGCATTTGGATGTAATATGGGATGCTCGGTTATAGTATCCAATCTGTTCGGTGGCAAAAGATATTCGGCAATGAAGACAGCTGTAAGTACAACGTTCATTGCGAGCGGAATACTGTGTGCCGTACTTATGGCAGTGGGACTTCTGTTTGGCAGGAACATGCTTGCACTTATAAGAACACCGGATGACATTATGGCAGATTCACTGCTGTATCTTAATATCTATACGATGGGACTTCTGTTTCTTTTCTTCTATAATATTGCAACGGGCATATTTTCTGCGATGGGAGATTCCAGAACGCCATTTATATTGCTGGCGTGTTCATCGACGGCTAACATATTTGTTGATATTCTGTTTGTTAAGGAATTCCAGATGGGAGTTGCGGGAGTCGGCTGGGCAACATTCCTGTGTCAGGGAATAAGCTGCGGTGCAGCAGTTTTACTCGTATTCAAAAGACTTGCAAAGATAAAGAATGAAGATGTACATAAACCGCAGATATTTTCATGGGAGCTTCTTGGCAAGATAACCAATATAGCGGTGCCAAGCATACTTCAGCAGAGCTTTGTGTCTGTAGGCAACATAATAATACAAAGTGTAATTAACGGATATGGAGCGCCGGTTATTGCAGGGTATTCGGCGGCAATTAAGCTTAATAATATGGTCATAACTTCATTTACGACACTTGGTAACGGAGTTTCCAACTTTACGGCACAGAATATGGGTGCCGGCAGGACGGAACGTGTCGGCAGCGGACTTAAGGGAGGACTTAAGCTTGTATATATTATATGTATTCCTGTGGCTGCGCTCTATATGCTTGGAGGAAAAAGCATATTACTTCTGTTTATAAATGACAGAACCGGAGATGCTATGAAAACAGGGATTCAGATATTAAGAATTTTTGCACCGTTTTATTTTGTTGTGTCTACAAAGCTTATGTGCGACGGCGTATTACGCGGTGCAGGTGCTATGAAGTCATTTATGATAACAACATTTACGGATCTTATACTGAGGGTTGTACTTGCAGTAATGCTTTCAGCAAGATTCGGAGTAGTAGGCATATGGAGTGCATGGCCGGTAGGATGGTCAATCGGTACAGCCATGTCAATATATTTTTATGCAGGAGGCAGATGGAAAAGCTATTCCATAACATAACGAATATGGAAATATCGCCGGAATAAGTTATAAAAATAAATATTATTTCTCATTTACAAATGATAAAAATTTGCATATAATGAGTGTGAAAATATTAACATAATAGTTATAACATAACAGTTATGCGGATTTGGAGGTCTATGATGTTATCTAATGATGCAACAATAATTAAGATAAAGCACGAAGTTTATTATCAGGTAGCGAAGCTTGCTTTTGAAGGAACATTTGATGAGAAGAAGGATGATATACCATATAATATGATTCCCGGTCCTAAGGCGCAGTTCCGTTGCTGTATCTATAAGGAAAGAGAGATTATAAGGCAGAGAATACGTCTGGCAGAAGGTCTTAATCCTACAGATTCTGATTCTGATAACATTATACAGGTAATTAATTCGGCATGTGAAGAGTGTCCGATTGCAAGATATACAGTTACGGATAACTGCCGTCTGTGTATGATGAAGGCTTGTAAGCAGGCCTGCAAGTTCGGGGCTGTAAGCATGGGACGTGACCGTGCATATATAGACCCTCAGAAGTGCCGCGAGTGTGGTCAGTGTGCCAAGGCATGTCCTTATAATGCAATTGCGGATCTTATAAGACCTTGCATGAAGACATGTCCGGTTGGCGCAATTGAGATGGATGAGTATGGTGTAAGTAAGATAGATGAGAGCAAATGCATCGAGTGTGGCAAGTGTATTCACAGCTGCCCGTTTGGTGCAATTGGTTCCAAGGCATACATAGTTGATGTTATCAATGCAATCCGTGCAGGTAAGCATGTATATGCAATGATTGCGCCGGCATCGGAAGGACAGTTCGGAGCTGACATAACTATGGCAAGCTGGAGAACAGCACTTAAGAAGGTCGGTTTTTCAGATCTTTATGAAGTAGGTCTCGGCGGAGACATGACAGCATATTCGGAAGCCAAAGAATGGCTTGAGGCGTACAGGGACGGTAAGAAGATGACAACGTCATGCTGTCCGGCTTTTGTTAACATGGTTAAAAAGCATTTTCCGGAACTTATGGAGAATGTCTCTACAACCGTATCACCTATGTGCGCAGTGTCAAGAATGATAAAGGCTAAGGACGAAGGCGCCATAACGGTATTCATAGGCCCATGTGTCGCTAAGAAGTCAGAGAGTAAGGACAAGTCAATAAAAGGTAATGCTGATTATGTTCTTACATTTGGCGAGATACGTGCAATATTAAGGGCAAAGGATGTTGTGCTTGAGCCTGAAGAAGATGACCGTCAGGAAGCAAGTGTATTCGGTAAGAGATTTGGTAATGGCGGAGGAGTAACGGCAGCTGTCCTTGAAAGTATGAAGGAGATGGGGCAGGAGACAGATGTCAAGGTGGCAAAGTGCAGTGGCGCAGCTGAGTGTAAGAAGATACTTACACTGTTTAAGTTTGGCAAGCTCCCTGAAGATTTTATTGAAGGAATGGCATGTGAAGGCGGATGCGTAGGCGGTCCGAGCGCACACAGAGCTGAGCTTCCATCCAGGAAGGACAGAGATACGCTTATAGCTCAGGCTGATTCAAGGAATATTGAGCAGAATCTTGCCGGATATGATATGGATTCATTCTCAATGCACAGATAGTAATGGCACAATAGTATATAGTGCACAGAATGGAGGCTTTATGGCTAACATGCTTGATTATATTGACTGGCGTGGGGACATAACGATTCACCAGTCAGGAATTAATGATGTTGACTGCCTTATTATGGCACAGATTTCATATATGAATTTTGATGGTGTTGTGGGGAATGAACCTGCAGCATCTTTTGGTGAGGCCGTTGTGACGCTTTCGGAAGCGTCACAGCGGTTATTTGAGCTTAGGGACAGTGCAACAAAAGGACTGCTTTTGTCAGACAATGATACGCTGCTCCTTAAAAAGCTTGCGTCAAGCAGAAGATTTGGCAGTATGAAGCTTGCAGCATACAGAGCTGTGGCTGATGAAGAGGAGGAGAAACAGTTCGGTGCCGTGTGCATATTTCCCGGAGATGCCACCGTTTATATATCATACAGGGGAACTGATGATACTATAGTCGGATGGAAAGAAGACCTTAACATGAGTTTTCAGACACCGGTTCCGTCACAGGTTGAGGCACTTAAATATCTTAATACTGTGGCAGGAACATTTGAAGGCAGGATAAGAATCGGAGGACACTCAAAGGGCGGTAATCTTGCAATATATGCGGCATCATATGCTGATAAGCAGGTTCAGGAAAGAATACGCGGCGTGTATTGCTTTGACGGACCGGGATTCATGAATCACGTTCTTGACGAGTCGAATTTCAAAAATATAGCATCACAGATTCACTCATATGTTCCGCAGTCATCTGTTGTAGGTATGCTTCTCGGACATCCGGTCGGGTACACAGTGGTCGAGAGTACACAGCTTGGAATCTATCAGCATGACACATATTCATGGCAGGTGCTCGGCAGGTATTTTGTGTGCCTTGATAATGTGAATGAAAGCAGTATTTTTATGGATGCGACACTCAAAGAGTGGATATATTCGATGAACAGTGAGCAACGCAGGGAATTTGTTGATGCTATGTATGCCATAGTACAGCAGACGGAAGCAAAGACTCTCCTTGAACTGTCTGTTAACGGACTTAAAAGTGCGAAGCTGATACTTAAGTCAATGAAAAATATGGATCCGTCAACCAAGAAGATGATACAGAGGACAATATCTGCACTTATGAAGATAGCGGGGCGCAATATCAAGTACAATCATAATATGTGAAAATGCGATGAAACAGTTGCAACAATTCTTTGATAAGGATATAATTATATGTATGTCTGTCGGTTGTTTATACTGACGGTAATATGGAGAATTGGGAAGGAATTTACGGACTTATGGAAGATGTGTCTAAGAAGACCCCAAAAGAGGTCAGAGAAGAAAAGAGACGTGAAGCAAACCGCAAGGCGGCTGCGGAGAATATGCAGAAGAAGCAGGCATCCATATATGATGCTGACGGCAAAGTAGTAACAAGCTATGATAAGAAGCTTGCCAAGAGGAAGGAAGAACAGAAGAAGGACAAGCGTAACACTTTAATCACGAGGATTACATTGATTGTCGTACTTGTGGCAGTTGCGGCAGCACTGATATTTGCAATAGGTAAAAAAGTTAATGAGCGTTACGGCACGGCTGTTACCGTTAATGGCGAGAAGATAGGCAGAGTTGAATATGATTTTTATTATCATATGGGAATTAACAACTTTATGAATACCTATGGCTCATATGCATCATATTTTGGACTTGATACAGGTTCAGACCTTTCAAAGCAGACATATCGCGGAGATGAGACATGGGCTGATTATTTTGGCGTTAATGCGGTAGAGATGATAAAAGAGATGAGAGCATTATCGGCAGAAGCGGATAAGAATTCATTCAGTTACGATGATACGGATGATTATAATGAGTTTAACTCATCAATTGAGAAGGCTGCTTCTGATGATGGCAGCAGTGTTAAGGATTATTATAAGAAGACATTCGGTGATTATGCTACACAGAGCAGCATTGAATCTTATGTTAAGCAGTATCTGCGTGCTAATGCTTATTATGATGATTATCAGAAGAATCTTACATTCTCAGATGCAGAGATTAACGATTATTACAATGAGAATAAGGATAAATATGATGTTGTTGATTACAGATATCTGGAAGTTGCTGATCTTGATAAGGCCAATGAGATGCTTGCATCAATAACTGATGGCAGCTCATTCAGAGCACTCTGCCCTCAGTATGCGGCAGATGATCTTAAGAGCGGATACGAGACAGATGATAAGTCACTTGCAACGGGAGCAACGCAGTCATCAATCACAACAGGAGCCGAAGTTACATCATGGCTTTTTGACAGTGTGCGTAAGGAAGGCGATAAGACAGTAGTAACAGTTGCGGATGATAATAAGAATTATGTGCTTTACTTCAGCAGCAGATATCTTACTGATGCGCAGAAGTCGATAATGACTGACAGCATGAAGAGTTCGAAGTCACAGGAATATATCAATTCACTTATAGACGGAATGACTTCACAGAGCGGAACGGTTAAGATATATGAGGAGACTGCAGGCAGTGCAGATGGAGAATAACTATGATAAGACATATAGCAATGTTTCACCTTACTGATGCGGCGGATAGTGAAGGCAGAGATAAGGTTATAAGTGATATTAAGGCATCTGTAGCTAATATGAACGGTAAGGTTCCGGGACTTATCAGAGCTGAGATAGGTGTTAATGAGACCGGAGGACCGCATGATATCGTCATGTATTGTGAATTCGAGGACATGGAGGCCTGCAGAAACTTCGGTAATGATCCATTGCATGTTGCACACAGGGAAAAGATGAATAATTATGTGTGTGACAGAGTCTGGGCTGATTATACGATCTGACGATGGTGGCATATGGACAATAATGACCAGCAGTTAAAAAAGAGATTCGATGAGCTTGCCAGAAAGTCATATAATCAGGGAATATATCTTTTCACGGATTTTCTGTCAATGCCGGATGCCGCAATTGCGTGCGACAGTGCACCGGCAGGATATGTTACTCTTTTCGGTGGCACAGACGGATGCGAGAGAGTTATGGCAAGATTCGGCAACGCAGAAGAATTCGGATATGAAGAGGATTTTCCTATTGACGTTGTTATGATAGAACCTCTCATTAAAAAGTTCTCCGATGAACTTACACATAGAGATTTCCTTGGCGCACTCATGAATCTTGGAATTGAACGCGATGTTATAGGAGATATAATGATAAGGGATAAGACGGCGTATGTATTTGCGACCAGAAAAATAGTCCCATATATAGCAGATAGCCTTGATAAGGTAAAGCACACAAGTGTTAAGTGCAGGATACTGAGCACGGAAGAGATAACGGCAAGTGTTTCTGTTGAGCTTGAACGGCAGGAACTTGTTATATCATCTGAACGGCTTGATGCAGTTATATCCAAGCTTTATAATATGTCACGCAGCCAGTCGATAGAGATGTTCCGTGACAAGAAAGTGTTTGTAAACGGACGGCAGTATGAGAATAACAGTGGAGTTGTGAAGCCCGGAGACGTTGTTGCAGTAAGAGGATTCGGTAAGTTTGTATATAAAGGAATTATATATGAGACCAAAAAAGGCCGGATTTGTGTTGCGGCAGACAGATATGTATAGAAGGTAGATTTTTGCAATAATTCAAAGGCGCCTCTGTTTGTGAATGGTAATATGTTCGCGAACAGAGGCGCTTTTTATGATTACAGAACCAATCTGTCAGGTTGTGATGTAAGTGTTATATCTGAACCGTCTAAGACGTTCTTCCATCTTGATTGCGTTGGCAAGGTAGCCATACGCACCAACCTGTACTTTGTATATGCCATCATCATACACAATGAAGGCGGGAAATCCTTCTATGAGAAGTGAGTTGAGCATACGGTCGGCAGATTCTTTATTGCGGAATGCGCCTACCTGTACACGGTATAATTTATCAAACTGTGCATTACTGTCATTCATGTTTTCACAGTTACAGCCCCATTTTGTATAACTGCCATCGGGCATTGTACGTGGAGGTGTAGACGGCACTGCTTCCGGCGACAGAGAAGCCTCTGCTGATGGCTGGATGTAATGCCCTGCTGATGAATCATTTTCTGAGCTTACAGTATTGCCGGCATCAGCAGATACGGGCCGCGCCTGCTTTGACGGCCTGTTAGTCTGGTATATTGTTGTAAGTATGCCATCAGCAATACCCTGTGCGATTTTGTTAAAATTATCATCAAATATCCGGTTGTCGGTGTCGCTGTTTATAAAACCGGTCTCAACGAGAACGGCAGGCATTTTGGTGCGTTTGAGAACAACAAGATTAGGGCGTTCATCAATGCCAAGATTGTTAAAACCGATGGCACTCAGTTCGGAATTGATATTATCGGCAAGAAGACTTCTTGTACCGCCATCTGCATATACAAGGCTTTCAACACCGGAGTACCGGTTAGGTATCTCTGATGAATTGCGATGGAGAGATACGAAAAGATCGGCTCCGGAATTATTAGCGTCCGTGGCTTTCTTAAAAGGCGTTTCGTAGGTATCGTCATTTCTTACATAAAATACATCAACGCCGCTATTCTCGAGTATCTTGCCGACGGCCATTGCAAGGCGGAGTACATCATCTTTTTCCTGTCTTCCGTTATATACAGCACCGGGGTCACTGCCGCCATGGCCGGCATCAATTGCAACTTTATACTGAGCCATTATATCCTCCATTCAGGTCAGCTGTTCAGACAGCTGCATGTGAAATTTTACATTTTGCTATTATCTTATGCAATACATCACACATTTGTGCATATAGTAGCTTTAGATTATATAATATGGAAATGGTATAGAATATGGATGCAATTAACGGTAATAATGCAACAGACAGCGGGTTTCTTCAGGTGAGTGTTGTGGCAGGAGATACAATGAAGCCGCTTCAGGACGCAAGGGTAAGTATATCATACAGCGGAGAACCGGAGACAGATATTGAACAGCTTGTCACGGATTCTGACGGACAGACTGATGCGGTTGAGCTTGCTGCACCACCGGTTGAGTACAGCATGGAACCGGGCGATGTCCAGCCATATGCGGAGTACAGCGTTACGGTAACCGCATCCGGTTATGAAAGCTTTAATGTTTCGGGAATTTCACTGTTTGCGGATACAACAGCACTTCAGGGAATAAGGCTTGTGCCAAGGAATGTTACAACATTGGCAGGAAATATTGTAATTCCTGCCAATACGCTGTGGGGCAACTTTCCGCCCAAGATAGCGGAGGCAGAGACCAAGCCTGTTGGGCAGCCCGGAGAAATAGTACTAAGCCGTGTGGTTGTGCCGGAATATATTATAGTCCATGATGGGGTCCCGACAGATTCAACAGCGAGGAATTATTATGAGAGATTTACCGATTATATTAAAAATGTAGCAAGCAGCGAGATATATTCGACATGGCCGGACGCGACTCTGCGTGCTAATATTCTTGCTATAATATCATTTACATTGAACAGGGTCTATACTGAGTGGTACAGAAACCGCGGATACGATTTCACAATAACTTCGTCTACTGCATTTGACCATAAATGGGTGTATGGGCGTAATATATTTGAAAATATATCACAGATTGTAGATGAGATATTCACCAATTATCTTTCGCGTCCTAATGTAAAGCAGCCGATACTTACACAGTATTGTGACGGAAGACGCGTGTCATGCCCGAACTGGTTGAGCCAGTGGGGGTCAAAAGCACTTGGAGACCAGGGCTACTCAGAAATACAGATTCTCCGTAATTATTATGGTGACGATATGTATATAAATACGGCAGAAGAGATAAGCGGAATACCGGCATCATGGCCGGGGAGTAATCTTGATATAGGTTCATCAGGAAGCAAGGTGCGGCAGATTCAGGAGCAGCTGAATCTTATAGGGGAATTCTATAGTTCGATACCTGTTCTTATTCCTGATGGGATATATGGCGAGCGCACTGCTGATGCGGTCAGGGCATTCCAGAAGATATTCAGGCTGCCACAGACAGGAATTGTTGATTATCCTACATGGTATAAGATATCAGATATGTATGTACGCCTGAGTGGAATTGCCGAACTGCAATAGAAAGTCAGCATTCAGGAGAAGTATATGGGGAACCGGCGTGCCGGAGACTATTTTATTACCACAGCCTGGCGGTAGTAGGCACTGTATGCTGCGGCAAATTCCGTAAGGTCACGTTCGATGATATCACTTAAAGGGTCAGCAATGAACACGGTGTTCTTCTCAAGATTGAATCCCGTGAGAACAACGCAGTGTTCATTGCTGGGCCAGTTGAATACTGTATTATCATTAAGCCGTATGGAAGAGTAGGTTGTAGGCGTTCCCCATTTGCTTGTGCTCCATACAATTACAGGATTGCCGTCAGATATCTCATCAAACAGTGCCTGTAATGGCGCACCGCTTATGTTGTGCGCCTTGAGTGGCGAATTATTGTCGGCAAGAAAGCGGGAAGCACTTCTTGTTATGGCAGGCGCAAAACAACCCCAGCTTGCACTTTCATATGGATTGCCGATATAATAATCATAGAAACTTCCGTCAAACGTCTCAAGACGGTCAAGGTAGTTGTCAGCCATATATGTTTTACTGACATTATATCCAAGATAGTTGAGGACCATTGTGAGTGAAGTAATCTCACAGCCTGTAGGAAGTTCGGGATTCTGGGCAATATGCCTTACGGGAATCAGCATATAAAGCTGCATAGACTTAATCAGAGGCCTGCCTGCCTCATCAGTAGCATCCTCATGCATGCCTGAAGAGTATACATCCGCATCAAGTCCGGCAGGAAGTGTGGCTTCGGTTATTGTTACGGATGTATCACTGCCTGCTGTCTCCTCCGCAGCAGATGCCCCGGATGCCACACGCAGGCCTTTTGATGGATTATAGGCAAAATACACATATATGATTATGAATAGCAATACAGGAAGTATTGCCATAAAAACAGCAGCTTTTTTCTTCATTATGTACCTCATTAATTTTAAAGCAATAATATTATTATAACGTACAATATAATATTTTCCAAGGGGGGGATGCCCCGGAATGGAGACAGGAATGGAACGGACTAATATAAATCTGGAATATTATAAGATATTTTACTATGTTGGGAAGCTTGGAAGCATATCGCTTGCTGCCAGGGAACTCTGCATCTCGCAGCCTGCGGTAAGCCAGGCAATCAGGCATATGGAATCCCAGCTTTCTGTAAAGCTGTTTGCAAGAATGCCAAAAGGTGTGAAGCTTACAAGCGAAGGGGCGGTACTGTATTCGTATGTGAGCCAGGGATATGAATATATAAGGCTTGGAGAGGACAAGCTATTTCAGATGCTCAATCTTGAGTCGGGTGAGATAACGGTGGGAGCAAGTGACATGACGCTAAAGTATTTTCTCCTTCCGTATCTTGAGAAGTTCCATAATCTTTATCCTGATATAAAGGTGTCAGTTACTAATGCACCTACGCCGGAGACGCTGCAGTTCCTGAAAAACGGAAGTATTGATTTTGGAATTATCAGTACGCCCGTAGATGATGATAAAGATGTAGATATCACGCCGGTTATGGAGATTCAGGACGTGTTTGTTGCAGGAAGCCGTTTTGCTGAATTAAAGGGAAGACAGATGTCATGCAGCGAACTCGAAGATTATCCTGTAATCTGCCTTGAGGGCAATACAAGTACAAGAAGATTTGTGGACGGATATCTTGCGGGGCATAATGTGTGCCTTCACCCGGAGTTTGAACTGGCAACGAGTGATATGATAGTACAGTTCAGTATGAGAAATATGGGAATAGGATGCGTTGTAAGAAACTTCGCATGTAATGAGATTGACAGCGGGCAGCTTTTTGAAATTAATATAAAAGAGCAGATACCCGTTAGAAATATATGTATTGCGGCCAATAATAAAGTGCCGTTGTCTAATGCGGCAGGGAGACTTTTAAAAATATGCACTGAAGACATGTGATGTATACAATGTTCATTAATGTACCTGTTGATTTATAAGGATACTGTGATATAATATGAATAAGAGGGTGCATGGATTTATACAAGGAGGTATCGATTATGTCATCAATTAGTTCATTTGGTACAGGAACATATTTTGGAGTTAGTTCAGGATTTTTTAATTCTATGTTTGGAACAAGTCAGACATCAGGTACTTCGTCTACACTGTTTGATTATGGTTCAATTAAGAATGGTTCATATTATAAGCTGTTGAAGTCATATTATAATGGTAATTCCAAGATTGGCTCGATAGCAGGAGAGACAACTTCTAACGTGGCCTCTGACAGTGCCAAGAAGAATGCAGCGTCAGTGCGTGACAGCGCCAAGGCACTTCAGGAAGATTCGCTTGCATTATTATCTAAGGGTAAGGATTCGGTGTTCACCAAGAAGAATGTCAGACAGGATGACGGTACAGTTAAGAGTGAGTATGATACTGATGCAATCTATAAGGCGGTTTCAAAGTTCGTTAAGGATTACAACTCAACAATAGAGAGCGCAGCATCATCAGAGGATTCATCAGTTCTTTCTTCAACAGCAAGTATGGTCAAGGCAACTAAGGCTAACAGTAATCTTCTTGCTGATGTTGGAATAAGTATCGGTAGTGATAACAAGCTTACGATAGATGAGAAGGCGTTTAAGTCAGCTAATATGACAGATGTTAAGAGTATCTTCAATGGAACAGGTTCATATGCTTACGGTATAGCATCGAGCTCATCCAATATCTATAATAAGTCGGTGTCACAGCTTGCCAACCTTAACGGTTATTCATATACAAGCACCGGAAGCTACAGCAGTTATCAGTATACAGGTTCACTTTACAGCCAATATAAGTAATTGGCGGATTGACTTTTTTAACAGTATAGTATATCATTGTTCAGTACACAGGCTGTCGCATGGTAGTGCGGCAGCCAGTTTGGTTAATTATAAGAAATGAGGAGAAGATTATGACATTACTTGAGACATGGCGTAAGATGGCCTATGAGACAGAGATGAATCAGCAGCAGGCAAATCAGTTCTGGGGCACATATTTTAATCTTGAGAAGGGAATCTACGAGCAGATTCTTGCTAATCCTGACGAGGTTGTTAAGGGAACTGTAGCCGGCCTTGCTAAGAAGTATGATGTTGAACTTATGATTATGGTTGGTTTCCTTGATGGAATCAATGACAGTCTTAAGACTCCTAACCCAATCGAGACAATGGCTGAGGATACAGAAGTAAGTCTTGAGTATGACAAAGAAAAACTCTATTATAATATGGTTGGTGCTAAAGCTGAGTGGCTGTATGAGCTTCCACAGTGGGATGCACTTCTTACAGAAGATGTAAGAAAGGATCTTTATAAGAAGCAGAAGCTTTCGGGTACAGTCGTAAAGGATAAGAAGGTTGGACGTAATGATCCATGTCCATGTGGTTCAGGACTTAAGTACAAGAAGTGCTGTGGTAAGAATGCATAATCGTGATGCATAATAAGCAGGATAATCAGTGATTACGAAACCGTCACCTCATGATGAGGTGACGGTTTTATATTGTGGATGAATTCATGAGTTGTCCGTCGATGACTGGGTGTTGATGGCACGGCCGTTGGTTATTCCGGATGTCTCAAAGACATGAGTAACTTCATCGGTCAGCACCGGCGGAAGATTGCGGATATGGCATGCAGCGTGTCCGTCTATAAAGAAGGTTATCGTGCCTGCAAGATGCCTTCGCATAGGAAGCCCGCAAAGAGTACTGTAACTGTAGAAAGCGCTTATACGGTCTATTGGGATTATTGCTGATACAGGGGCGTTGGCATATATGACATAATTGGCTGTTACATAAAAGCCGCCGGCCTTTTTGTAATCTGTCATCAGCTCACGGCATGCCTGTTTGATATGTACAGTGCTGTTTCGGCCAAGAGTGTTATTGTATATTGCAGTGTGATAAGGATTAATAAGACCTATTATTATTGTTGCAAGATGGACAAGTGTAAATATCAAAGCAAATACTAAGAATATTCCGAGTATTGCTACAGGAACCGGAGAGTACCGGAGTTCGTTAACAACAACTGTAGAAGTTACAGAACTTAAGCCATTGTAAGACCAGTTCATGTCACCTGCCATTAATGAGAGCAGGTCATGGAGGTTGCTGTCATTGATTACAAGTTCTGCGCGAAATGAGGCATCATTGATTGTGGATGGAAACTCTCCGTACTGCTGTATATATTTGCATGATAATACGTATATGGTGCACTTACCGTCTTCGAGGGAGTAGTAATAATGACCTTTTACTCTGCCTCCAATCATGTAATCGTAACCGGCGTAATGAAGTGAATCAGCATGACAGTTGATATATCTGCTGTTATGATATAATGCGGACATGTCTTCGTTGCTTGAAACAGCAGCAGGAAAAAGGCAGTTGAATACCGGAATCTGAGATAAAAGTATTATCAGTATTACAAGAAATATTGCCGGGATTATCATGTGATGTGCGAGAGAAATTCTTATATTATGTTCAAATGCTGACTTAGTCAATGTACCCTCCGAAAAAATACCATAAATATACTTTGCTAAATAATAAGTATAATTTATCCGGACGGCATTATCAAGTCATTAAGTTGACAAAAACATACCCTGCCTGTATCATTAGTGATAATTCAATAGAACCAGAATGGAGAAGAGCATGGAAGCATATACAGGTTTTTCATACGTTTATGACAGATTTATGCAGGATATGCCATATGAAGAGTGGGCTGTATACATAAAGGGGAAACTTGAAGAAAATGGCATATATTCTCAGAATTCAACGGTGGCAGAGCTTGGCTGCGGCACGGGAGCATTTACCAATGAGCTTGCGCGCATGGGCTATAATATGATTGGGATAGATAATTCGGAAGATATGCTGGCGGTTGCGTCATCAGCAGACGGGCAGGATTATAATTCGGAAGAAGGCAATAACAGGATTATATACACACTTCAGAATATGACTGAATTTGAACTCCCATATGAAGCTGATGCGGTTGTGAGCGTGTGTGATTCAATGAATTATCTGTCACAGGACGGAGCACTTGATGAATGTCTCAGAGCTTCATATCAGGCATTGAGAAGCAGGGGTGTTATTCTGTTTGATATGAAAAAAGAAGAATTCTACCGGGAAGAGCTTGCTGACAATACATTTGCGGACAGCATGGAAGACTGCGCATATATATGGAATAATTATTATGATGCAGACAGTATGATTAATGAATATGAGCTGAGCGTATTTATCGAGAAAGATGACGGCAGCTATAACAGGTGTAACGAATACCATGTACAGAGGGCATATGCCACAGGACAGGTTGAAGCTGCACTTAAGAAAGCCGGATTTGTGAATGTACAGATATTGGAACATTCAATTGACGGAGAGAACCTTGAAAGAATTTATTACATGGCTGTAAAGCCTTAGAATGGAGAATATTATGAATACTATAAGTAAAAACAGTGACTATATCGTAAGAGCAACAGCAGCAAATCATCAGATAAGAGCATTTGCTATTTCATCAACCAATACAATAGAAGAGGCAAGGCAGAGACATAATACAAGCCCGATTGCAACAGTAGCACTCGGACGCCTTATGTCAGCCGGGGCAATGATGGGTGCTATGATGAAGGGCGATGATGATATTATAACTATCCAGATAAAAGGGGACGGCCCTATTGGCGGACTTACTGTGACAGCGGATGCAAAGGCTAATGTAAAGGGATATGTCAATAACCCTGAAGTCATGCTTCCTCTTAACAGCGCCGGACAGCTTGATGTTGAGAAAGCACTTGGAATTGGAGTGCTCAGTGTGATAAAGGACATCGGACTTAAAGAGCCGTATGTAGGTGATACGATTCTTGTCACAAGTGATGTAACACAGGACATTACATACTATTTTGCAACAAGTGAGCAGGTTCCTACATCGGTGGGACTCAGTGTCATTATGTCTAAGGACAATACTGTAAAAAGTGCCGGCGGGTTCATTATACAGCTTCTTCCTGATGCAAGTGAAGAGATAATATCCGCACTTGAGAAGAAGATTAAAGAAGTTAAAAATGTTACGACAATGCTTGAACATGGATACACTCCTGAGCAGATGCTTGAGGAACTCCTTGGGGAATTCGGACTTGATATACTGGATAAGATACCTACACAGTTCTACTGCAACTGCTCAAAAGAGAGAATGTCCAGGGCACTTATAAGCATAGGCAGGAAGGAACTCAGTTCATTGATTGAAGAGGGCAGGACTATAGAGGTAAACTGCCATTTCTGCGGCTCACACTATAATTTTGATGTGGAAGAACTCAAAGATCTGCTGCACAAAGCAGTGAGATAATCGGGAGAGTCAGCCTAATCAACAATCTGTATATCAGGGTATATATAGGTTATGAGAGAATCAGGATACGCTTCATCAAGAAAACGCTCGTATCGGCTTATTGCCGGAATATTTTTTGAACGTTCGGTAAAGCGTATCAGGGAACATGTGGATATATATATATCAATAATCATAAAGACTGCTGCAATAAGTGTGGCAGTCTTTGCTATTTTCCATGGGAATGCTGCAATAAACCCGGAAATATACGGATAGAGGCATCTTACCCATATCAGTGCTGCTATACCCCAGAAGAAGCAGAACAGAAGATTAGTGCGTCCACTGATGTTATAAGCCATATCGGAGTAGTTCCAGTGAACTGCACCGGTAAGAAGTTCGGTTACACAGCTTGCAACATATTCGTGGATACCACCGATAATCCCACCTGTAATGAATATGATAATCCTGCCACGGACAGAACGGGTGTCAAAACGGATGCGGTTAAGGATTATGGCAAATACCGTTATGAGTACGGCTCCGGCACCCCAGACGATGCTGAATGGTCCATACAGAACACTGCTGCGGTTCATTACGGTTCCGCCTGTAACTACAAAACAATAAATAGTTTCTATAATGTCACCAAGGACGCAGCCTATTATAAATATCCAGAAAAGCTGGAAAATATGCCCTTTTGTTTCACATACAGCAGCCAATTCATACCTCCGCATAATTTGATATGAGTATTATGAGCAATAAGAGCTGTGACAATTCATTATGTACAAGGTATATTATGCAAATTGACAGGCATATAATGTACATGATACAATGAGCGCATGCATGTAAACATTAATGTAGATATTTTATGGAGATAGAGATAATGTTAGATATAGTATTTGATATAATTCTGGATGCCCTTGTTGATACGGCCAAACTTGTGCCGTTTCTTTTTGTAACGTACCTGCTTATGGAATGGCTTGAACACCGTACAAGTAAAAAGACAAAGGCGGTAATTAAAAATTCAGGCAGGTTCGGTCCGTTATTGGGCGGGCTGCTCGGTGCAATTCCACAGTGCGGATTCTCGGCAGCGGCATCTAATCTGTATGCCGGCAGGATTATAACAATGGGAACACTTGTTGCAATATATCTTTCAACATCTGACGAGATGCTTCCTATAATGATTTCTGAAAAAGTTCCGGTGAGCGTGATTCTTTCAATACTCGGACTTAAGATTGTGATAGGAATGGCGGCCGGCTTTATAATTGATGCTGTTGCTTCGATTGTGGCAGGGCGCAGCAGGCAGATTGACAAGATAGAGGCTGGAATCAGTCATGTATGTGAACATGATCATTGCCACTGTGAGAAAAGTATAGTAAAGTCAGCGCTTAAGCACACGCTTGTCATAACAGTGTTTGTGCTTATCGTATCACTTGCGCTTAATGCAGTGCTTGCAGCAGTGGGCGAGGAGACACTTGCATCATTTATACTTGACAGACCGTTTATGGGACCTGTTGTAACATCATTGGTGGGACTTATACCTAATTGCGCAGCTTCTGTCGTTATTACACAGCTTTATCTGCAGGGAGTACTGAGTTTTGGCTCTATGATGGCAGGACTTCTTACAGGATCAGGAGTAGGCATACTTGTTCTTTGCAGGGTCAATGACCAATGGCGCGATAATGCAAAGATTATAGCACTTGTGTATGGAATCGGTGTATTGTGTGGAATCGCAATTAATCTGATTGGTTGACATATGCTGAGAGAAATATTATAATGATTTCAAATTAATACTAGACAGAATTTGGGGAGCTTGTATTACAGGCTGAGAGGAAGATGTGAGCTTCGACCCACGAACCTGATACGGATAATGCCGATGTAGGAAAATTTTAAGACATATCGGCTATTGATATGTCTTTTTTTATGCTGATATTAAGCCGGATTCGGTGATATATGCAGTTTTGCGGCAACATGAGGATATTGGCAATGTATGTCAGAATGCGCATAAAAAGGCGCAGAAATGGAGGAAAACATGAGTTACACAACACAGATGGATGCAGCAAGACAGGGGATTATAACTCCACAGATGGAGACTGTTGCAGGAAAAGAGAACATGCAGCCTGAGGAGCTCAGGGCATTAGTTGCGGAAGGAAAGGTAATTATTCCGTGTAATAAAGAGCATAAGAGCATAGACGTTAACGGAATCGGTTCAATGCTTAAGACTAAGATTAATGTAAATCTTGGTATATCCAGAGACTGCAAGGATCTTGATACAGAGGTCAAGAAGGTGAATGAGGCGGTTTCAATGGGCGCTGAAGCTATAATGGATCTGAGCTCATATGGTGATACAAGAGCTTTCCGTTCAAAGCTTACAAAAGAATGTCCTGCAATAATAGGAACAGTTCCTATTTATGATGCGGTTGTATATTATCACAAGGCACTCAAGGACATAACAACAGAGGAGTGGCTTGATATTGTGCGTATGCACGCCGAAGATGGAGTTGATTTTATGACAATCCACTGCGGAATCAATAAGGAAACAGCAAAAAAATTCAAACGCAACAAGAGACTTATGAATATTGTATCAAGAGGCGGTTCAATAATATTTGCATGGATGGAGATGACAGGCAAAGAGAATCCGTTCTATGAACATTTTGATGATATACTTGAGATATGCCGTGAATATGATGTTACATTAAGTCTGGGTGACGCATGTCGTCCGGGATGCCTTAAGGATGCAACCGATGCTTCACAGATCGAGGAGCTTATTACGCTCGGAGAGCTTACTAAGAGAGCATGGGAGAAGGATGTGCAGGTAATGATTGAAGGACCTGGACATATGCCGATGGATCAGATTGCTGCTAATATGAAGATACAGCAGACGCTCTGCCACGGAGCACCTTTTTATGTACTTGGACCTCTTGTTACGGATGTAGCACCGGGATATGATCATATTACTTCTGCAATCGGCGGAGCAATTGCAGCGATGAGCGGAGCATCATTCCTGTGTTATGTCACACCGGCAGAGCATCTTCGTCTTCCTGATCTCAGTGACGTTAAGGAAGGAATCATTGCAGCAAGAATAGCAGCACATGCGGCAGATATTGCCAAAGGTGTTAAGGGTGCAAGAGACTGGGATGATGCAATGGGCGTTGCGCGTAAGAAGCTTGACTGGGAAGAACAGTTCAAACTCAGCATGGATCCTGATAAGGCAAGAAGATATCGTGCAGAGGCACAGCCAGAGAAGGAAGATACATGTTCAATGTGCGGCAACTTCTGTGCAGTTAAAAATATGAACAGAATCCTTGATGGCGAGATTGTAAGTATTTTTGATGAGTGATAAACGGAGAAATATATGAAAACAGTGTTGACGATTGCGGGTTCCGACAGCAGCGGCGGAGCAGGCATACAGGCAGACTTAAAGACTATGACGGAGCTTGGGACATTTGGAATGAGCGCAATAACGGCAATAACGGCACAGAATACGTGTGGAGTTAATGCTGTGCTTGCACTTCCGTGTGATATGATAAGTGCCCAGATAGATGCAGTGTGTGATGATATTTTTCCGGATGCAGTTAAGATAGGCATGCTTGCTAATTCACAGATTGTGGAATGTGTTGCTGCTTCAATAAAAAAGAATGCAATGAAAAATATAGTCCTTGATCCTGTAATGGTATCAACGAGCGGACACAGACTTCTTGATGATGATGCATCAGATGCACTCATTAATGTGCTTATGCCTCTTGCGGATATTATAACGCCTAATATTCCTGAGGCAGAATGCCTTGCAGGGATGAAGATTGCTTCCAAGGCAGACATGATTAAGGCTGCAGGTATAATAGCAGGCAGTTTTGACGGCGCTGTTCTTATAAAGGGTGGACATCTTGCCAATACAGGCGCTAACTGCATAGAAGACAGCACTAATGTGGCGGCTGATCTTTTGTATCACGGTGGACAGACACAGTGGTTTGAAGCTGAATTTGTGGATAATCCTAACACACACGGAACAGGATGTACATTGTCTTCGGCAATTGCCAGTGAGCTTGCCAAAGGAGCAGATATGCCGGAAGCGGTAAGAAAAGCCAAGGCATATCTTACAGGTGCGATTAAGGCAGGACTTAATCTCGGTAAAGGAAGGGGGCCGCTTAATCATGCATGGCAGAATACTATATCTGATTGCTGATCTTTATGATGGCGATGAGCGTGTCAGAAGTGCCCTTGATGCAGGTGTGGATTATGTACAGCTGCGCGAAAAGAATATTACGTCGGCAAAGTATCTTCAGGATGCACTTCATATGCGTCATCTCGTTGATGAGTATAATGCAAAAAATAAAACTGATACAAAGCTTATAATTAATGACAGACTTGATATAGCAGTGCTTTCAAAGGCTGATGGAGTGCATCTTGGTGCGGATGATGTACCTGTTGGCATGGTAAGAGAATTCCTCGGCAGGAATTTTATTATAGGCGCAACTGCAAAGACTGTGGAGCAGGCTGTTGCGGCACAGAAAGCAGGAGCGGATTATCTTGGAACCGGAGCGTTCCATCTTACGGCAACCAAACCGGATGCCAAGGCGATAACTCCTGAGCTTTACAAACAGATTCTTGATGCGGTAAGTATACCTGATTTTGCAATAGGCGGAATAACAGTTGATAACTGCAATCTTCCTCTTGAATGCGGCGCTGACGGTCTGGCAGTATCAGCAGGAATTCTTAAGATGGGCGATGCGGGAGAGAATGTAAGACTGTTTAGAAAAAGGTTATTAACATAATTTGTCATAATAAATTAAATCCGGCATGAACATACTAACACCAAGATAAACAACGAAGCCGTTAAGCAAAGCTTGGAGGTGGGGTGCTTATCTTCAATATAAATCCCGCAAGGGGCAATTAATATGGAGGTGGACAGTATGAACAGTTCAAATTCTAATTCTAAGACAAAGAAACAGGCACAGGATGCTCTTGACAGATTTAAGATGGAAGTTGCATCAGAGATTGGTGTACCTCTTAAGGAAGGATACAACGGGGATCTTACAACAAGCCAGGCCGGTTCAGTCGGTGGTGAGATGGTAAGAAAGATGATTAAGAGACAGGAAGAGCAGATGTCTTCAGGCAACTAGTCATCCGTAATGGATTGACCGGATTAATGGATAATTGACAATATCCGGACATACGGGAGTGATTTCATGTCATTCCCGTATGTTTTTTAATGCGTTTTTTGATGTATTTTTTAATAAAAAATTGCTGGCATTTATTTGATAACTATGATATACTTATCAAATGTGTACGTAGTGCGCTCATTTTTAAGTAGTATTTACATATATTAAGGAGGAAGTAATAACAATGAGTTTTACAGTAGAACAGCTCGAAGAGAAGAATATGGTTAAGCTTGTGATTACATCAAGCGATGAGGAATTCGAGAAGGGATTAGAGCAGGCATACAACAAGAACAAGAGTAAGATTAATGTTCAGGGCTTCCGTAAGGGCAAGGCTCCACGTAAGATTATTGAAAAGTTCTATGGCAAGGAAGTATTCTTTGAGGATGCTGCTAATGCAATTATTCCTGAAGCATATGCAAAGGCTGCTGAAGAGAGCGGTCTTGAGATCGTATCACAGCCGGAGATTGGCCTTGTTCAGTTAGAAGATGGCAAGCCATTCATCTTTTCAGCAACAGTAGCTGTTAAGCCTGAGGTTGAGCTTGGACAGTATAAGGGTGTTGAGGTTGCTAAGGCTGATGTTGAGGTAACAGAAGATGATATTAATGCTGAACTTGATAAGGTAAGAGAGCAGAATTCAAGAACTGTTAATGTTGAGGACAGACCTGTTCAGGATAAGGACATGACAGTTATCGATTTTGAGGGCTTCATTGACGGACAGCCATTCCAGGGCGGAAAGGGTGAGAATTACCCACTTACAATCGGTTCACATTCATTTATTGATACATTTGAGGAACAGCTTATCGGTAAGAATATCGGTGAGGAGACAGAGGTTAATGTAACATTCCCTGAGGATTACCATGCTGAGGAGCTTAAGGGCAAGCCGGCTACATTCAAGGTAACAGTTAAGGAAATCAAAGAAAAGCAGTATGATGACCTTGATGATGATTTCGCACAGAATGTTTCAGATTTTGATACACTTGCAGAGTACAAGGAAGATCTTAAGAAGACAATCGGTGAGAGAAAAGCTAACGAAGCTAAGAACAAGAAGGAAGCAGAAGCTATTGATAAGATTATCGAGAATGCAAAGATGGATATTCCTTCAGCTATGGTTGATACACAGGTTCGTCAGATGGCAGAAGACTTCAGCAGAAGACTTCAGCAGCAGGGCCTTTCAGTAGAGCAGTATTTCCAGTTCACAGGACTTACAGCAGACAAGCTTTTTGCAGACATGCAGCCTGAGGCTGAGAAGAGAATCAAGAGCAGACTCGTTCTTGAGGCTATTGTCAAGGCTGAGAATATTGAAGTTTCTGATGAAGAGTATGAGTCAGAACTCAACAAGATGGCTGAGAGCTACGGAATGGAAGTAGACAAGATTAAGGAATTCATGGGCGAGTATGAGCAGAAGCAGATCAGAGAAGATATCGCTGTTCAGAAGGCTGTTGATTTAGTTGTTGCAGAAGCTGTTGAGAAGTAATTAAAGAATATTAGAATTTTAATTCTTCCAGTCAGCATAGGGAGGTTTTATAATGAGTTTAGTACCTTATGTCATTGAGCAGACCAGTCGTGGTGAGCGTTCTTATGATATTTATTCACGCCTGTTAAAGGACAGAATTATATTTCTCGGAGAAGAAGTGACAGATGTGTCTGCAAGTCTTATTGTGGCACAGCTCCTTTTCCTCGAGTCGGAAGATCCGGGCAAGGATATTAATTTTTATATTAACAGTCCGGGTGGCTCTGTAACAGCAGGAATGGCAATATACGATACGATGAATTATGTTAAGTGTGATGTATCAACAATCTGTATCGGAATGGCAGCCAGCATGGGTGCATTCCTTCTTTCGGGTGGTACAAAAGGCAAGAGACTTGCACTTCCTAACGCTGAGATAATGATTCACCAGCCATCAGGCGGAGCGCAGGGACAGGCAACAGACATTAAGATTGTGTCAGATCATATTATTAAGACAAGACACAAGCTGAATACAATCCTTGCAGCTAACACAGGCAAGCCACTCGATGTGATTGCTGTCGACACAGAGAGAGATAATTACATGAGTGCCCAGGAAGCTGTTGAGTATGGTCTTATTGACAGTGTGATTGAGAAGAGATAAATAAACAGATAAGGACTGGGACAGCATGTGCGTCTATATGCACGGCCGACCGGTCCTTTTTTGTCACAATTTGTATATTAGGAGGTATCCGATGGCAGGCAGAGAGGATAGACAACTTAGATGTTCATTTTGCAATAAGACACAGGATCAGGTGAAGAAGCTTATTGCAGGACCTAACGGAACATATATATGTGATGAGTGTGTCAGTGTATGTGAAGAGATTCTCAATGAAGAATTCGATGATTACGATGATGATGCCAAAAATGCGGCTGATATGGAGATTAATCTTCTTAAGCCGATGGAGATAAAGGAATTCCTTGACGAGTATGTTATAGGTCAGGAGGAAGCAAAAAAAGTATTATCTGTAGCGGTATATAACCACTATAAGAGAATTATGAGAAAAGCTGAGGATGACGATGTAGAACTTCAGAAGAGTAATATTCTTGTAATAGGTCCTACCGGATGTGGTAAGACATATCTTGCACAGACACTTGCAAAGCTTCTTAATGTACCGTTTGCAATAGCGGATGCAACAACTCTTACAGAGGCAGGTTATGTAGGTGAAGATGTCGAGAATATTCTTCTTAAGCTTATTCAGGCAGCTGATGGCGATGTAGAACGTGCACAGTACGGCATTATATATATTGATGAGATTGATAAGATTACCAAGAAGTCAGAGAATGTCTCAATAACAAGAGATGTATCGGGCGAAGGTGTACAGCAGGCGCTCCTTAAGATCATAGAGGGAACCAACGCATCAGTTCCACCACAGGGAGGCAGAAAGCATCCTCAGCAGGAACTCATTCCTATAGATACAACGAATATCCTTTTTATGTGCGGTGGCGCATTTGACGGACTTGAGAAGATAATAGAAGGAAGAATGAATCAGAAGTCAATTGGATTCAATGCTGAGATTGGTGACAGATCCAACGAGGATATAGGTGAGCTTTTCCATAAGGTAACACCGCAGGATCTTGTTAAGTTTGGTCTTATTCCTGAATTCGTAGGACGTGTACCGGTTGTTGTAGCACTTGATTCACTTGATGAAAAAGCACTTGTGAGAATACTTACAGAGCCTAAGAATGCACTTGTAAAGCAGTATAAGAAGCTGTTTGAGATGGATGAGGTAGATCTTGAATTTACTCCGCAGGCAGTAGAAGCAATAGCCAAGAAGAGCTTTGAAAGAAAGACAGGCGCGAGAGGTCTGCGTTCAATAATAGAAGAAGTTATGATGGATACAATGTATACGATTCCATCAGATGATAACGTAGCAAAGTGCACAATAACAGAAGATGCAGTTGAAGGTAAGGCAGAGCCTGTACTTACTTACCGTGATGAAACAGTAAAACCGACAGCATAATTTATACGGCAGGAATTACATTAACATGAAAAAGAAAAGTTACAATCTGCCGTTCATAGCATTACGCGGAATAAACGTAGTGCCGGGAATGGTAATTAATTTTGATGTAAGCAGAAGAAAATCAGTACGTGCGATTGAAGAAGTGATGAGCAATCCGGAAGAGGAACAGAAGATATTTGTTGTTGCACAGAGGGATATGCTTGTGTCTGAACCACGCCTTAAGGACATGTATGATATAGGGACAATTGCAGCTGTAAAGCAGGTGATAAAGCTTCCTAATTCTATAATAAGAGTTGCGGTTGAGGGCGAACAGCGCGCAAAAATAGGCGAACTTATGGAAAGAGGAGACATACTGTATGCACGTGCCGATGTCATAGAGGAAGATGATGCAGTACCGCCAAAGCTCGTCGAAAAAGCGATGTGCAGGAATCTTCATGAGCTCTTAAAACTCTATGCAGCTGCCAATACAGGGATTAACCGTGATGCAATAAAACAGCTTCTCGAAATTAACGATATAAAAAAGCTGGTTAATAAGTTTATGTCGGATTTTCCGATGGATTACACCGACAGGCAGAAGCTTCTGGAGATAACTCCTCTTCAGACAAGGTTTGAGGAAGAGGAGAGAATACTTGCGGAAGAGACAGAGATATTAAGAATCAAGGATGATATTTCACAGAAGGTTTCACAGAGGGTTGAAAAAAATCAGCGTGATTATGTCATGAGGGAACAGCTTAAGGTCCTGCATGAGGAGCTTGACGGTGAAGATGCCGGAAGCGAGATAGATGAATATTATGCGGCAGTTGAGAAGCTTCAGGCATCTGATGAGGTTAAGGAACGTATTAACAAAGAGATACGCCGTTATAAGACGCTTGCATCGGGATCATCTGAGGCTAATGTAAGCCGCGGATATATAGAGACAGTCCTTAGTCTTCCGTGGGACAGATGTTCAGATGACAATAATGATATTGCAAGGGCTGAGAAGATACTTAACGAAGACCATTACGGACTCGAAAAAGTTAAAGAGAGAATCCTTGAATTCCTTGCATTAAAAGCATTTACAAATGGGGCTGAAAGTCCGATAATCTGCCTTGTAGGTCCTCCGGGAACGGGTAAGACATCAATTGCAAAGTCAGTGGCACGTGCGCTTAACAGAGAATATGTGAGAATATGTCTCGGGGGCGTAAGAGATGAGGCTGAGATAAGAGGACACCGTAAGACATATGTCGGTGCGATGCCGGGAAGAATTATTGAAGGACTCCGCGATGCCGGAACAGGCAATCCGCTTATGCTTCTTGATGAGATTGACAAGGTGAGCAATGATTACAGATCAGATACGTCATCCGCGCTTCTTGAAGTGCTTGACAGAGAACAGAACCGTAATTTCAGGGATCATTATATTGAACTTCCCGTAGATCTCTCAAAAGTGCTTTTTATCGCAACTGCCAATGATGTGAGTGAGATGCAAAGACCTCTGCTTGACAGAATGGAAATTATTGAGATAAACAGCTATACCTCCAATGAAAAGCTTCACATAGCCAAAGATTACCTTGTACCTAAGCAGCTTAAGAAGGCAGGACTTAAGAAGAGCTCAATAAAGTTTACTGATAAGGCGCTGCTTACAATAATGGACAGCTACGTAAAAGAGGCGGGCGTGCGCGGACTTGAACGTAATATAGCGCATATATGCCGTAAAGCGGTTACAGAGTTCCTTACTGATAATCCGGACGCAGCAGATAATCGTGATATTAAGTTTAGGCCTGTTAAGGTCAGCGAACGCAATATAGAGCATTATCTGGGCAAGAAAAAGTATCTCCCGGAAGATTCATATGAGGGCAGACGGGTTGGAACGGTAAGAGGACTTGCGTGGACGAGTGTAGGCGGAGATACTCTTACAATTGAAGTCATAACAATGCCCGGCAAAGGTAATCTTGTGCTTACGGGACAGATGGGTGATATAATGCAGGAATCAGCAAAGATTGCAATGAGTCATGTCAGGGCAGTGGCCGGAACAAAATATAATATCGACAGCGAATATTTTGAAAATACCGATTTCCATCTTCATATACCGGAAGGAGCAGTCCCGAAGGATGGACCATCTGCAGGAATCACAATGGCAACGGCACTTTTATCAGCTGTAACAGGAAAAAAAGTCAGAAAAAATCTTGCCATGACCGGAGAGATTACACTTATGGGATATGTCCTTGCTGTAGGCGGACTGAAAGAGAAGCTCCTTGCTGCAAAGACAGCAGGTGTTAAGACAGTTCTTGTGCCTGCCAGAAACAAGGCAGATATTGCAGAGCTGAGTGATGAGATAACCGGAGGAATGGATATAGTATATGTGTCCGAATTTGAACAGGTAATTAAAAATGCATTTGAGGAGAAAAATTAATGGTAATCAGGAATGTCAGTCTTGACATAGTTATGGGTGTGACGAGCAGCATGCCGCAGACAACGCTTCCTGAGGTAGCGTTTGCAGGAAAGTCTAATGTGGGTAAGTCATCACTTATTAATGCACTTATGAATCGCAAATCACTTGCCAGAACATCATCACAGCCGGGCAAGACACAGACAATCAATTTTTACAACATTAATGATGTAATGCATCTTGTTGACCTGCCGGGGTACGGATATGCCAATGCAAGTGAGGAAGTTAAGGCCAAATGGGGCAGGATGATTGAACGCTACCTGCAGAAATCGCAGCAGCTTAAGCAGGTATTCCTGCTTATAGATATAAGACATGCACCATCTGCCAATGACAAGCTTATGTATGACTGGATTGTACATAATGGGTACAGACCGGTTATTATCGCTACCAAACTGGATAAGCTTAAGCGGAGTCAGGTGGCAAAAAGTGTGAAGATTGTAAGGGAAGGACTTAATCTTGAAAAAGAGGATATCCTGATACCATTTTCTGCCCAGACCAAGCAGGGGCTGGAACAGATATGGGAGACAATAGAATCATTTTGTGAGTTATAGAATGAAAACGGATTCCATGTGCCATTATATTGTATGGTACATGGGATTTGGTGCATATGGAGAATGAAATAATGAATATTGTACTGATAGGCATGCCGGGAAGCGGTAAGAGTACTATAGGAGTTGTGCTTGCAAAACATCTCGGATATACATTTATAGATTCTGATATTGTAATTCAGGAGAAGCATAAAAAGCTTCTGTGTGAGCTGATTGATGAGTTTGGTGAGGAAGGCTTTTTGAAGATAGAGAATGATGTGAATAAGTCGCTTGATGTGGACAGAACGGTCATTGCAACAGGAGGAAGTGCCGTTTATTCAGAAGAGTCGATGATGCATCTTAAGAAAAGCTCTATATTTGTATATCTTAAGGTTAATAATTCTGAACTTGACAACCGGGTTACAGACCTGAAGGGAAGAGGGGTAGTAACGAACGGCAAGGAGACAATGCAGGAGATATTTGAGGACAGAACCAGACTTTATCAGCGGTATGCAGATGTAACGATAGATGAGGATGAGTTCAGTGCAATATCGGTTCCTAAGATAGTAGATGAGATAGAAGAACTTGTGCGTGAGTGTGCAGGTAAGAGAAATATTGAGTTGTAATGAAGATTTTAATATAGTATAATTCAAGCATGCATAAGTACAAACAGACGGAGGGCGTTATGGAGAACGAGACAGGTTCAAAGAATTTTATAGAGCAGATTATTGAAAAAGATATTGCGGAAGGACACTGCGAGACAGTCAGGACGAGATTCCCGCCGGAACCTAATGGCTACCTTCATATCGGACATGCCAAGTCAATACTTCTTAATTATGGACTTGCTGCTGAATATGGCGGAACATTCAATATGAGATTTGACGATACTAACCCTACCAAGGAGAAGGAAGAGTTTGTTGAGTCTATTAAGAAGGATGTTGAGTGGCTTGGAGCAAAGTGGAACGGAGATATTCTTTTTGCATCAGACTATTTTCCTCAGATGTATGAGGCAGCTGTAGGGCTTATTAAGAAGGGTAAGGCATATGTTGATGACCTTTCGGCAGAAGAGATAAGACAGTACAGAGGAACTCTTACGGAAGCAGGTAAGGAGAGTCCATACAGAAACCGTTCTGTAGAAGAGAATCTCAAGCTGTTTGAGGAGATGAAGGAAGGCAGGTATGCAGATGGCGAGAAGGTCCTCAGAGCTAAGATTGACATGGCTTCACCTAATATCAATATGAGAGATCCTGTTATATACAGAGTTGCACATATGACACATCACAGAACAGGAGATAAGTGGTGCATCTATCCTATGTATGATTTTGCCCATCCTATAGAAGATGCAGTAGAGGGAATCACCCATTCAATATGTACACTTGAGTTTGAAGATCACAGACCTCTCTATGACTGGGTCGTAATAGAGACGGGATATAAGACATCACCTGAAGGTAATCCTAAGCAGATAGAATTCGCCAAGCTTTATCTTACCAATGTGGTTACTGGCAAGAGATATATCAAGAAGCTTGTTGAGGACGGAGTAGTTGACGGATGGGATGACCCACGTCTTGTATCATTAAGTGCTTTAAGAAGAAGAGGCTTTACACCTGAATCAATTAAGATGTTCGTTGATCTTGTGGGTGTTACGAAGAGTCAGGGCTCTGTTGAGTATCCTATGCTTGAGTACTGCATAAGGGAAGACCTTAAGCTTAAGTCAAAGAGAATGATGGCAGTCCTTAATCCTATTAAAATTGTTATAGATAATTATCCGGAGAATCAGACGGAATATTTTGATGTACCTAATAATCAGGAGAATCCCGAACTTGGCTCAAGAAAGGTTCCATTCTCAAGAGAGCTTTATATTGATGCTGAAGACTTTATGGAAGAACCGCCTAAGAAGTATTTCAGACTGTTTCCGGGGAATGAAGTACGCTTTATGAATGCGTACTATCTTACATGTACCGGATGTGAGAAGGACGCAGATGGCAATGTTACGCTTATTCACTGCACATATGATCCTGCAACAAAGGGTGGCAATTACCCTGAGCGTAAGGTTAAGGGAACAATTCACTGGGTTAATGCTCCTACAGCTGTCAATGCTGAAGTAAGACTGTATGAGAACCTTATTGATGAGGAGAAGGGCGTATACAACGAGGAAGATGGGTCAATGAACATTAATCCTAACTCACTTACTGTTCTTAACAAATGTGTTGTCGAGCCTGAACTTGCAGATGCTAAGCCTGAGGATAAGTTCCAGTTTGTACGTACGGGATATTTCTGCGTTGATTCAAAGGATTCATCTAAGGAACATCTCGTATTTAACAGAATTGTATCACTTAAGAGTTCATTCAAGCTTAACTGATATTAATGTATAATTATGAAAGCGGGGACAATATTAATGGACGATTTGTTTGGTGATCTTGCGGGACTTGGAATTAAGAAGCCGCAGAGTGAAGATATATTCAAGGAAGATGAACAGGAGGCTGCCGCCAGGCCAAGCGTACAGTCTCCTATAGAGAAAAAGGAAAAGGTATTTAACGAAGCTGATTACATATTTGATAAAAATATGGAATGTCCTGTGTGCGGACGTTCGTTCAAGACTAAGAAGGTAAGGGCCGGAAAAGCACGTTTCCTCGGCACGGATTCAGATCTGCGTCCACTTCATGAAGGCGTTGATACTGTTAAGTATGATGCGGTAGTCTGTCTGCATTGTGGATATGCTTCGCTTGAGAGAGTATTTACCAATGTTACGGCGAAGCAGGCAAAGGAAATACGCGACCAGATAGGATATAACTTCAAGGGAATGACCAATTCAATAGGCGCATATACATATGAAGAAGCAATCCAGAGGTACAAGCTTGCGCTTCTCTGCTGTGTTATCCGTAAGATGAAGATAAGTGAGAGAGCTTATGTATGCCTTAAGCTTGGCTGGCTTTACAGAGGATGGAAAAGTACACTTTCTGAGTCGGATGCGGATTATGCGAAGAAGAAAAAAGAATGTGACGATAATGAAAAGTCATTTATAACTAAGGCATATGAGGGCTTTAAGATAGCTCTCGCCAAGGAATCAATGCCGATATGTGGCATGGATCAGTATACATTCAGCTATCTTATGGCTGATCTTGCAAGGCAGAACAAAGATTACGACAATGCCCAGAAGTTCATATATGAGATAATAAGTTCAAGATCTGTATCAGCTAAGGTTAAGGAAAAAGCCAGAATGCTTAATGAGAGAATTAAGCAGGAAAAAGATGAACAAAGCTCTTGAAAATGATACTGTAATATGATAGAATTTATTAAATTAAAAAAAGAGAAAAACTATGTGCTTCTCTTTTTTTTTGCGCAAATATGAAAAAATATAACTATTCAGCGCATAATGATGTATTTTTATGCATCATGATAAAAGAATCGTTATTGAATAATGAAAGGAAAAGGTGGCGTTCATGAAAGCATTTTTAATACTTGAAGATGGAACGGTATTTCAAGGTACGAGCATAGGTTCAACCAGAGAAGTAATCAGCGAGATAGTCTTCAATACGTCTATGACGGGATATCTGGAGGTGCTTACAGATCCTTCGTATGCAGGACAGGCTGTAACAATGACATATCCACTTATCGGTAACTATGGAATATGTCATGAGGATATGGAATCTTCCAAGGCATGGCCTGACGGCTTTATTGTGAGGGAATTATCTAGAACGCCAAGTAATTTCCGTAGTGATGATACAATACAGAATTTCCTTAAGGAGCAGGATATTCCGGGTATAGCAGGGATTGATACAAGAGCTCTTACGAAGATTCTTCGTGAAAAGGGAACTATGAATGGAATGATTACAACTAATGAGAATTATAACCTTGATGAGGTTCTGCCTAAGCTTAAGGAATATAAGGTTACAGGAGTTGTGAAGAAGGTAACATGCAAGGAACCTGTACATATGCCTAATACAGGTTACAGAGTTGCACTTATGGATTTCGGTGCCAAGGATAACATTGCCAATTCGCTTCATAAGCGTGGATGCGATGTTACTGTATATCCTGCACTTACGCCGGCTGAGGAGGTACTTGCATCTAACCCTGACGGAATTATGCTTTCCAACGGTCCCGGAGATCCTAAGGAATGTGTGGAGATAATTGAAGAACTTAAGAAGCTTTATGCAAGCAATGTACCTATATTTGCAATATGTCTCGGACATCAGCTTATGGCACTTGCAACTGGAGCTGATACACACAAGCTTAAGTATGGACACAGAGGAGCTAATCATCCTGTTAAGGACATGAAGACAGGAAGAGTATATATATCAACACAGAACCATGGATACGTTGTCGATGAGTCAACACTTGACAAAGATATTGCCAAGCCGGCATTTGTCAATGTTAACGACGGAACTAACGAAGGTCTGGAGTATATAGGCAAGAACATATTCACAGTCCAGTTCCATCCGGAAGCATGTGCAGGTCCGCTTGATACTGCATATCTTTTTGACCGCTTCATTGGAATGATGGCTAAGTAATATAAACATTTGTATACATTAGTATAATAGTAAGCATTATAAGCATTAAGCTTTGAATGGGAGGAAAAAATGCCAAAGAATCCAGACATTAAAAAAGTATTGGTTATCGGATCAGGTCCTATAGTAATCGGTCAGGCTGCAGAGTTTGACTACGCAGGTACACAGGCTTGCCGTTCTCTTAAGGAGGAAGGTATTGAGGTAGTACTTGTCAACTCTAATCCTGCAACTATCATGACAGATAAGGATATAGCTGATGAAGTATATATTGAGCCGCTGACAACTAAGTCAGTAGAGCAGATTATTCTTAAGGAAAAGCCGGACAGCGTGCTTCCTACACTTGGAGGCCAGGCCGGACTTAATCTTGCAATGGAGCTTGACGAAGCGGGATTCCTTAAGGAGCATAATGTAAGGCTTATCGGTACAACAGCACTTACAATAAAGAAGGCAGAGGATCGTCTTATGTTCAAGGAGACGATGGAGAAGATTCATGAGCCTGTTGCGGCATCGTTAGTTGTCGAGAATGTTGAAGACGGTGTTGTATTTGCGGAGAAGATTGGCTATCCTGTAGTTCTTCGTCCGGCATATACACTTGGCGGCAGCGGCGGTGGTATCGCACATTGCCGTGAAGAACTTGAAGAGATTCTTGAGAATGGACTCCGTCTTTCAAGAGTGGGACAGGTTCTTGTAGAGCGTTGCATCGCGGGCTGGAAAGAGATTGAATACGAAGTAATGCGTGACAGCAACGGTAACTGCATTACGGTATGTAATATGGAGAATCTTGATCCTGTAGGTGTTCATACAGGTGACAGTATCGTAGTAGCTCCGTCGCAGACACTTTCAGATAAGGAATACCAGATGCTCAGAACATCTGCCCTTAATATTATCAGCGAACTCAAGATTACAGGTGGATGTAATGTACAGTTTGCACTTCATCCTACGAGCTTTGAGTACTGTGTAATTGAGGTTAATCCACGAGTAAGCCGTTCTTCAGCACTTGCATCTAAGGCTACAGGTTATCCTATTGCCAAGGTTGCAGCTAAGATTGCGCTCGGATATACACTTGATGAGATTAAGAATGCAATCACAGGCAAGACATATGCAAGCTTTGAGCCTGCACTTGACTACTGTGTAGTTAAGATACCTAGACTTCCGTTTGATAAGTTCATTACAGCTAAGAGAACTCTTACAACACAGATGAAGGCTACAGGTGAAGTTATGAGCATAAACCAGAGCTTTGAGGGAGCACTGATGAAGGCCATCCGTTCACTTGAACAGCATGTTGACAGTCTTATGTCATATGACTTTACAAAGCTTACTGATGATGAGCTTCTTGAAGAGCTTAATGTTGTAGATGACAGAAGAATCTGGAAGATTGCCGAGGCACTCAGACGTGATATGCCTCAGGAGACACTTCATGATATAACTAAGATTGATCTCTGGTTCATAGATAAGCTTGCAATTATAGTAGAGATGGAGAAGACTCTTAAGGAGCAGCCTCTTACTAAGGAACTTCTTGCGGAAGCTAAGCGCATTGAGTTCCCTGATAATGTTATCGGACAGCTTACAGGCAGAACGGAGGAAGAGGTTAAGGCTCTCCGTGATGAGTATGGCATACATGCAGCGTTTAAGATGGTTGATACATGTGCCGCAGAGTTTGCTGCTACAACACCGTACTACTATTCATGCTATGGAAGTGAGAATGAAGTTATAGAGACAACACCTCTTAAGAAAGTTCTTGTACTTGGTTCGGGTCCTATCAGAATCGGACAGGGTATCGAGTTCGACTTCTGCTCAGTTCACTGTACATGGGCGTTCAAGAGAGAAGGATACGAGACAATAATCATCAACAATAACCCTGAGACAGTAAGTACGGACTTTGATATTGCTGATAAGCTCTATTTTGAACCACTTACGGCAGAGGATGTTGAGAATGTTGTAAGACTGGAGAAGCCGGACGGAGCAGTAGTACAGTTTGGTGGACAGACAGCAATCAAGCTTACGGAAGCACTTATGAAGATGGGGGTACCTATTCTCGGTACAAAGGCAGAGGATGTCGATGCTGCAGAGGATAGAGAACTCTTTGATGAGATACTTGAGAAAACACAGATTCCAAGAGCTAAGGGACATACAGTTTATACTGTGGATGAGGCTCTGAAGGCTGCTAATGAACTTGGATATCCGGTGCTTGTAAGACCTTCATATGTCCTTGGCGGTCAGGGCATGCAGATTGCGGTATCAGATACAGATGTTATCGAGTTCATGAATATTATCAACAGAATCAAGCAGGATCATCCTATTCTTGTAGATAAGTATCTTATGGGTAAGGAAATCGAAGTCGATGCTGTATGCGACGGTGATGATATTCTTATTCCGGGTATCATGGAGCATATTGAACGTGCAGGTATCCATTCAGGAGACAGTATCTCTGTATATCCTGCCAAGTCTCTTTCTCCTAAGATTATCGATATGATTGAGGATTACACAGGAAGACTTGCAAGAGCACTTCATGTAAAGGGGCTAATCAATATACAGTTTATCGATTATAATGATCAGGTATATGTTATCGAGGTTAACCCACGATCAAGCCGTACAGTTCCTTATATCAGCAAGGTAACAGGAATTCCGATTGTTAAGCTTGCTACTAAGGTTATCACGGGAAGTAAGATTAAGGAGCTTGGTTATACACCGGGACTTCAGAAAAAGTCAGATTATTATGCAATTAAGATGCCTGTATTCTCATTTGAGAAGATACGTGGAGCTGATACAACACTTGGCCCTGAGATGAAGTCTACAGGTGAGTGTCTTGGTATATCCAAGGACTTCAATGAAGCACTTTATAAAGCGTTCCAGGGTGCCGGAGTCAACCTTCCAAAGCACAAGCAGATTATTATGACTATTGCCGATAAGGATAAGGAAGAGTCACTTGATATTGCTAAACGCTTTGACGCTCTTGGATACAAGATTTATGCTTCAAGAGGAACAGCTAAGTTCTTTAATGACAACGGAATAAAGGCTATCAAGGTTAATAAGATTGACCAGGAGTCACCAACACTTCTTGACCTCCTTTATGAGCATAAGATAGACCTTGTAATTGATACTCCTTCTAACGGAATTGAGAGAGCAAGGGATGGCTTCCTCATCAGACGTATTGCAATTGAGACAGGCGTTAATGTACTTACAAGCCTTGATACGGCACATGCACTTGTATCGAGTCTTGAGCATGCATTCAACAGCAATGACCTCTCAATAGTTGATATTGCCAAGATCTGATTATATAAGATATATAATATAAGACCATATTATTCGTAATGAGTAATATGGTCTTTTTTTAGATAAATAACAGTACATTAGTACTATGACTGCATTTCGAAACTCCTACAAATATGGTAAATTGTATAAGTGTTATAAGGCAATAATATATGGTATATTAGACTAATGAGTGATTTGAAAAGGGGTATGGAGTTGTTTACGAAAAAATTATTGAAGTTTATAGCAGTCCTTCTTACGATAGTGCACTGCGTTATACTTGCAGAGATGATACACATGGGCGTGAAACCTATGATTGTTTATAATATATTCAGTATATTATGTTATCTCATTGCAATCTGTTTTATTAACAAAGAGTATTATAATGCAGTCTTCATAGCGGCATATTTTGAAATAATCCTGCATTCATTCCTTGCAACAGTATTTCTGGGATGGGATTCAGGATTCGCATTATATATGATAGCACTTGTTCCGGTGGGATTTTATATGCAGTATTTTATATCGGGGGATAAGTATAACATTAAGCAGCCATTGCTTCTGAGTATTTTGGATTTTGTCATTTTTATAAGCTGTAAGGTGTACTCGGCTGATGATATATCGCCGGTATATGTGGGAATGGAAAGTGTCATACATGAGGGTATGTACACATTTAACGCATTTTGTGTGTTCGCTGCACTTATAGGATTTTCGGTTATATTCCTAAAGGAGCTTAACAGAAGCCACGATGAAATCATTAAGGTTAATGAACAGCTTGGAAGAATGGCTAAACTGGATACACTTACCGGATTGTTTAACAGACGCGGAATACAGCCGTTTCTTGATATATGTAGTGTTTCAGGAAGAAACTTCTGTATTGCAATGTGTGACATAGATGATTTTAAGAATGTCAATGATTCATACGGACATGATGTTGGTGACGAGGTTATAGCAAGGACAGCCAGAACAATACGTGAATGTATCAAGCCGGACGACCATGTGTGCAGATGGGGAGGCGAGGAGTTTGTATTTCTTGTGGACAGTGCACAGATACATGATGGATATATAATAGCAGATAATGTAAGAAGGACGATAGAGCAGAATCCTCTTGAGATATTCGGTAAGACAGTGGATTTTACTGTGACAATCGGTATTACTGAATATAAAAAGGGAGAGGCAATCGACCAGACCATAATCAGGGCTGACGAGATGATGTACAGCGGTAAAAAGAATGGCAAAAATGTTGTCATAAGTGGAATATAAAGAATACATAAAAAGGATGAATTATACATTGTTCGTATAATCCATCCCTTTTATAAAGTATAAATATAATCGAAGCGACGTGATTCGAACACGCGACCTCTGCGTCCCGAACGCAGCGCTCTACCAAACTGAGCCACGCTTCGATATATGCAACACTAAGATAATACACTTTTTAGGCCGCCAAGTCAAGTAAAAAAATAGTTATGATTTTGTAATGATTGACATCTAATCTGTAGACTAATAATGATAAAAGAGTTATAATAAGCAAAAAATAAAGATTCGTATCTAACGCATGATGCGATATCTGGGAGGATGATAATATGCATATAGGTGATTTCTTTGATTTGAAGATGCTTGATGAGATTATGCGTTCATGGTCGAAAGCAACAGGGCTTGCAACGGTAGCCGTTGATAATGAGGGAAAGTACATATCAGGAGAAATCGGCTTTACGGACTTTTGTATCAAGTATACGAGAGGCTCCAAAGAAGGATGCAGAAGATGTGTAAAGTGTGATAACGAATGCAGCGGAACATATTATTGCCATGCAGGACTGATGGATTTTTCTCATGATATAATTGTCGACGGACAGTTTATGGGAAAGATTATAGGAGGTCAGGTGCTTCCGGGTACTCCGGATGAAGATAAGTTCCGAAGTATGGCTGTGGAATTAGGAATAGATCCTGATAAGTATATAGAAGCATTACGCAAGGTGCCTATCAGATCGGAAGAGAGCATAAGAGCAGCATCTGAGCTGCTTGGCAGAGTTGTCAATATGCTCGTTAACTTTGAATATTCAAAGAAAAAGAATGAGAATCTTATTAATACAATGAATGATGAGCTTGGCAATTCAATGAAGCTTATAAGACAGGTTGAGGACTATTCAAAAGATCTAGATGGTATTGAGAACAGACAGAATATTCTTTCACTGAATGCTTCAATCGAAGCTGCCAGAGCAGGTGAGGCAGGAAGAGGATTTGCTGTTGTTGCCGGTGAGGTACGCAATCTGAGTGCCCGTTCATCAGAAGTTAACAGGCATATTAAGGATACGCTTGCAAATCTTGATGATTCAATTACCAAGATGGATAAGGCGAGAGTTTCAATCTGACAGATATCGATAAGAAGTACAACAGTAACAGCGCAACAGATATTACATATTAATAAAGCTGCACGGCATATGACTGGCAGCCGGAGTTCCGGTTACATCACAGGCTGCGCAGCTTTTTTGACAGTCGTACGGAATTGTATATCCGCGCGTATTCAATAGGTGTTATGTCTTCAATATAGTTGGAAGGATAATTACGGATGATTCCTTTTGAGGCAAGCAGCTCAACGGCCTTGTTGTAAGCTATGGCTGCTTCATGCTCACTTGAATATATCCCGGCAACAAAGTTACCCCGGATATGTATAACAGCTTTATATAATGTCCTTCCGTTACGCTGTATCTCCTGCACTCCGTGGTAATGATTGATTATGTGTATATTGCCGTATCTGAAGTCATTATGGTCTCCATTTACAAATATATAGTCACGGCCACATACGGCATGGCTTCTGATACCATAGTGGGAAAGAATACTTGTCTGTGAACCGTAATCATTTACAAAGAGGTAACCATCGCGGGACATTATTTTGTGAGTTGAATAATAAAACAGATCATCAACATCAAAACGCAGCACACGCTCAGATGTGAGAAAGTACAGGAAAAATTTCTTGAAAATATATATCGGTGTCTTAAAATACATTCCATTATCACGGTAATTGATGAGGATGACCCATTTTTCAAAAGAAAGAGGAGTATCTGCCGGATAATGAAGGTCAGGCAGAAGATGGCCGGCTGCCATATCGCTCAGCGGTGTTCCGTCATCATCATGGAGGAGAAGGTCAGCATCACGGTAGGCTCTTGCAGCAAGCTTGATGTCGTCATAACTTCCGAGACTGATATGCTTGTTTTTGTATGTTATTGATACACGGTAATATGTGGAGCCGTCCTTGTGTGTTGCGGTGAAAACACCGGGCATTGACGTCATGCTGCTCATAAAAGCCTCCTCCTGCATTCAGCTTATGTTTAGTATTTATATTTATTGTGCATGGAGCAATGAAAAAAGTCAAGTTGGCCGGTATATGAAATATTTATATTTTAGGCACAACACACTTGTCATAATGCCTAAAATAGTTTAAAATATTTCAATATGTAAAATGTCAATAAATATAAAAGTGAGGATTTAATCATGGAAAAGACAATGGAGAAGATTGTAGCTCTGGCTAAGGCAAGAGGATTTGTATATCCGGGTTCTGAGATATATGGCGGACTTGCCAATACATGGGATTACGGTAATCTCGGAGTAGAGCTTAAGAATAATGTTAAGAAGGCATGGTGGCAGAAGTTCGTTATGGAAAGCCCATACAATGTAGGTGTTGACTGTGCGATTCTTATGAACCCACAGACATGGGTTGCATCAGGTCATCTTGGCGGATTCTCAGATCCACTTATGGATTGTAAGGAGTGCCATGAGAGATTCAGAGCTGATAAGCTTATTGAGGATTGGTGCGCAGACAATAATTATGAGCTTGAGGGCTCTGTTGACGGATGGACACAGGAGCAGATGAAGAACTTTATCGAGGAGAAGCAGATTGCATGTCCTTCATGCGGTAAGCATAACTTTACAGATATCCGTCAGTTCAACCTTATGTTCAAGACATTTCAGGGAGTTACGGAGGATGCAAAGAATACTGTATATCTTCGTCCTGAGACAGCACAGGGTATATTTGTTAACTTCAAGAATGTACAGAGAACATCAAGAAAGAAGGTACCATTTGGTATAGGACAGATTGGTAAGTCATTCCGTAACGAGATTACACCTGGTAATTTTACATTCCGTACACGCGAGTTTGAGCAGATGGAGCTTGAATTCTTCTGTAAGCCTGGAACAGACCTTGAGTGGTTCAATTACTGGAGATCATATTGTATCAATTGGCTTAAGTCTCTCGGAATGAAGGATGACGAGATGAGAGCAAGAGATCATTCACCTGAAGAACTCTGCTTCTACAGCAAGGGTACAACGGATATCGAATTCCTCTTCCCATTCGGATGGGGCGAGCTCTGGGGTATTGCAGACCGCACAGATTATGACCTTACACAGCACCAGAACGTATCCGGTGAGGATATGTCTTACTTTGATGATGAGTCTAAGGAAAAGTACATTCCTTATGTTATTGAGCCGTCACTTGGCGCAGACCGTGTAACACTTGCATTCCTCTGCTCAGCATATGATGAGGAGGAGATTGGCGAGGGAGATGTAAGAACGGTTCTGCATTTCCATCCGGCACTTGCACCTGTTAAGATTGGTATCCTTCCTCTTTCAAAGAAGCTCAATGAAGGCGCTGAGAAGATTTATGCAGAGCTTTCCAAGAAGTATAACTGTGAGTTTGATGATCGTGGCAATATCGGTAAGAGATACAGAAGGCAGGATGAGATTGGTACACCATTCTGTATAACATATGATTTTGATTCTGAGACAGACGGAGCTGTTACAGTACGTGACAGAGATACAATGCAGCAGGAGAGAATCAAGATAGAGGATCTTAAGGCATATTTTGAAGATAAGTTTACATTCTAATTCTAACAGGGTGGTCAGATGATTTGTCCAAAATGTGGTAATGAGTTTGAGGGTACGACGTGCCCTAAGTGTAATTCCCCGGCAATCCTTGTTAATGCCTCGGATTATGAGCGCAGGCGCAGGGAGTGGGAAGAACGCGAGAAACAGAAAAACAGCGAAGAGCAGAAGAAGCAGAAGAACAGGGATGATGTGAGGCGTGTAGCAAAGAAGATTGCGGACACGGATTACAGTCAGCTTGTATCTTCCAATGCAGGCAGAGCTGCCGGATTTGCTTCCAGGAATCGCAGAATATTAGCAATGGCAGGAGCGGTAATAGCTGCTGCCATTGTGATTATTGTACTTATAAATGCTGTGACGGCTTCCGGTAAAAATATATTTTATGTAAGTGATGGCAGCAGCATCTATAAGGGAATGGATAAAAATAACATTATATGCAGCACTGATGATGTCATTTTTAATTATGACAGATCATGTGCATATTCATATAATATTGTCGGGGATATCGACAGGCAGGCTATAACCGGGACAATGGTTTCTTCCAATGGCAGATATTATGCAGCTGTGATGTACACTGAGAATAACGGCGGCAATAATGAAAGCGCAGCAGTTGATGGTAACGATGATGCAGGGTATATTGGAGAGAGCAACAGTACGGCTGTTAACGGCAATGCAATCAGCACCGGTACATATACGCTAATATGCTGGAAGAAGAACGGCGGATATGTATCAGTCAAGAGCAGCACTGACAAAAAGACCATTGCGATGGTGACAGATGACGGCATGCTTGTATATACCGATACGCATTATCTTAATGAAGGCGCAGTAGGAGCTGAGATACTTGGATGTTATTATATCGATGAACAAAAGAACCTCACGCTTTCGTCCGATATGGATGAATATGCCGTTGCTGCGGACAATGTAATATGGACTGATTCGGATGGAACACTCTATCGTACAAAGTATAAAGACGGCACAGCTGTAAGAATTGCCAGAAATGTAAAAAAAATATATACACGGCAGAAGACGTATATGTATGCCAATGTTAATGGGATGATTCAGACGGAATCTGCATTTGTATATGTTACTCAGGACGGAGAATATATTTATCTTGACCTGTCTGATAAAAAGAATCCTGATGGAATATATCTGTTTACATCGGCTTCACAGACGGACAGCCTTGTATATATAGCCAAATCAGGCTGTGCTTACACGGCAGGAGGAGGCAGGCTGTCAAGAATAACAGGTATAACAGACGAAACAGTGTCAGACCAGCCGGATGACAATATCCGCAAGACAGAGACTGTATCGGAACTTGCTTCATCGTCTGTATATTATTCTTCAGATGCTGATTGCTTGTATTATGTTAATAAGTCAGATGAACTTGTATTAATTAAGAATGCAGGTAAAGCAGCCGATATAAGCGTTTCAGGCGTAACTGTTACTTCAGGGATTACAAAGTCGGGAATTCAGTATACTGCGTACGGCAATGACGGCTTCTGGTATATATCACAGTCATCGCTTTGTTATTGTGATGGATCTTCTAAGCAGATTAAGCTGAAAGACGATGTAAAACAGGGCGCAGTAATCTACTGCATGGAGTATAAGAACAGGATATACTGTCTGCATGACGGTACATTATCAAGAATATCCACAGGCGGCAATGTACAGATGGAGACAGGTGGTATAGCTGATATATGGACGGGAAGAATAAGAACCCGCTGAAACATTTGTAATAATGTAAGACTTCCGATACTACAATGTATTAGTATGTATAGGGAGTCTTTTATGTTACAAAGAAGAATTGCGGGAATATTGCTGACTGTAATAGTGGCAGTGCTTGCGGCAGTGCCGGTGCAGAGCATGTGTATGTATCGGGTGAATGCAGCAGAGCCGGATGTTGAGTCACCATCCGTGATACTGATGGAGGCATCGACCGGCAAGACGGTATACGAAAAAAATGCGGATGAAACACTTCATCCTGCAAGCATAACTAAGATAATGACGCTTATTCTTATATTTGATGCTTTAAGCGAGAATAAGATAACGCTTGAAGAGAATGTAACAGTATCTGAGCATGCTGCCTCAATGGGTGGAAGCCAGGTATTTTTGGAGGCGGGAGAAAAACAGACCGTCAACACCATGATAAAATGCATATCTGTAGCGAGTGCCAATGATGCATCGGTAGCAATGGCAGAGCATATATGGGGGAGCGAGCAGACATTTGTTGATAAGATGAATGAACGTGCACAGGGACTTGGCATGAGCGGTACGCATTTTGTTAACTGCTGCGGGCTTGATACTGACGGACATATGATGACTGCGAGGGATGTAGCCATAATGTCAAGAGAACTGATTACAAGGTATCCGCAGATACATGAGTATTCCGGAATATGGATGGATACCATAACGCACAACACAAGACGCGGAGAGTCAGAGTTCGGGCTGTCCAATACTAATAAGCTGATTAAGCAGTATGAATGGGCAACAGGTCTTAAGACCGGCTCAACCGGTCTTGCAAAATGCTGTCTTTCAGCTACTGCTGAAAAGGATGGGATAGAGCTCATCGCTGTCGTAATGGCAGCTCCTAACAGTAAGACACGTTTTAAGGATGCGATAAGCCTGCTTAATTATGGATATGGTGTTGTAGACATTTACAGAGACAATGCATGGTTAAGTCAGGAAAAGATAGTTGTACACGGAGGAAAATCTGATTCGGTAGCATGCCGTAAGAATAATGAATTTGTCTATGTATTTACGGAAGATACTGATACAGGCAGAATTAAGTGTACGGAGGAATATGCAGACGGGCTTGAAGCACCGGTGTATGAGGGGGACGTGGTCGGACAGATGGTATACGAGCTGGATGGCAATATACTTGGAACTATTGATATTGTAGCGGCAGATACAGTAGAAAAAGCGGGATTGGGAGATTGTATAAGAAGTACAATGATGAAAATGTTGCTAAATTAATGTACCGGGTATAAAATCTAATCGTTAGATAACGGAATGGAATGGGGATTAATATGCAGGAAAATATATCATCCGAAGAGATGCTCGAGATACTTGATAATAATGGGAGACCTACAGGCAGGGCTAAAGCAAGGCGGCTTGTCCACCGTGACGGTGACGCACATGCAACATCTCATGTATGGATTATAAGAGCTGATAATGTTGGTAAAACAGGGTACGATATTCTGCTGCAGAAGCGCAGCCATAACAAGGATTCATTCCCTGACTGCTATGATATATCGTCAGCCGGACATATACCATTCGGTCAGGGATACATTGAATCAGCGATAAGGGAACTTAAGGAAGAACTTGGAATTGACGCTTCGGAAGAAGAGCTTGAGTTCATCGGGGTTCATGATGCGTTTAACAGGGCTGAATTCTACGGACAGCCATTTCTTAATCATGAGATAAGCAATGTCTATCTTCTTGAACGTGGTCCGGAAGCAGTTGAATTCAGGCTGCAGCCGGAGGAAGTACAATCGGTTATGTGGATTGATTTTGACGAATGTTATAATAATGTTAAGAATAACCTGTTTGAACACTGCATCTGCATGGATGAGATGGATATGCTTTATGATGCACTTTCACATAGAAAAAGTCATTAAAGAGCGAATGACTGATGAATGGAGGAACTAATGGATCTGTTTCAATATATGCGTGAAAATACGATGGAAAAGGAATCACCGCTTGCATCGCGCATGCGTCCCGAGACCCTGGAGGAGGTTGTGGGACAGCAGCACATAATCGGAAAGGATAGGCTGCTCTACAGAGCAATCAAGGCCGACAAGATAAGTTCAATTATATTCTATGGTCCTCCCGGAACTGGTAAGACAACGCTGGCAAAAGTTATTGCCAATACTACAAGTGCTGATTTCTGCCAGATTAACGCTACAGTTGCAGGCAAGAAGGATATGGAAGATGTTGTTGCAAAAGCAAAAGATAACATTGGAATGTATGGAAGAAAGACAATACTTTTTGTGGATGAGATTCACCGCTTTAACAAGGGACAGCAGGATTATCTGCTTCCGTTTGTCGAAGACGGTACAATCATTCTTATAGGTGCAACAACAGAGAATCCGTATTTTGAGGTCAATCAGGCTCTTATATCCAGATCGGCAGTATTTGAATTGAGGCCTCTTGAAAAAGATGATATTCTCAAGCTCATAAAAAGGGCAATATCAGATGACAAAAAAGGTATGGGTGCGTATGGAGCACTGATAGATGATGATGCGTCGGAATTTCTTGCCGACTGTGCCAATGGTGATGCACGAAATGCACTTAACGCAGTGGAGCTTGCCGTACTTACAACATCACCGTCAGAGGATGGTCACATACATATTACGATTGATGTAGCATCAGATTGTATTCAGAAACGTGTGCTTAAGTATGACAAGACGGGTGACAACCATTATGATACGATATCAGCATTTATTAAGAGCATGAGAGGCTCGGATCCGGATGCGGCAGTGTATTATCTTGCAAGGATGCTTTATGCAGGCGAGGATGTTGCATTTATTGCCAGAAGAATAATGATATGTGCAAGTGAGGATGTTGGAAATGCGGATCCGCGTGCATTAGAAGTTGCTGTGGCTGCATCACAGGCTGTTGAGAGACTTGGAATGCCGGAAGCGAGAATAGTTCTTGCACAGGCAGTTACTTATATTGCGTGTGCGCCTAAGAGTAACGCTGCGTATATGGCTGTTGATGCTGCACTTGACAGGGTTAGGAATGAAAAAACAGCAGCTATTCCAACGCATCTCAGGGATGCGCATTATAAGGGGGCTGCGAAGCTTGGGCATGGTGAAGGTTACAGGTATGCACATGATTATCCTAATCATTATGTTGACCAGCAGTACCTTCCGGACGAACTTAAGGGGACGAAATTCTATAACCCTACAGATATGGGATATGAGAAGGAGATGAAGAATCTTCAGAAAAAAATAAGAGAAGAAGCAGGAGAAGTTTAGATATGACAGAATACACACAGTATATAGTCTCACATATAAGAGGACAGATTACGGGAGATTACGAAAAAGATATGCAGTATCTGTATGACTGCAGTGAAAAGTATAAGGAGGATGAGGAGTCTGCGGATATTTTAAGAGAAATAGCATCAATGATGTATGAGATACTGCCCGATGACCAGAAAGAGCAGGTAGGTGACAGACTGAAAGACCTTCACGATAATTTTGAGACTACATATCAGGCTGTATTGGACATGATAAAATGCAATGATACTGCTAAAGCCAGAACAATGATTGAAGAACTTATTGCTTCAGTTGAAGGAAGATATGTAAATGATGATAAGAATATATATCTCAGTCTTAATCATATAATGGAGCTTTATGAGTATTCATACTATTTTAAGACGGACAGGAATATAAAATGTACCGATGTGATGTATAACGAGTATTACAGAACGTATGCACAGCTGCTATGTGCAACAGGAGAATATGGGAAGGCACTGGATGCCTGCAATACTGCGCTGGAATGGAATCCTGTTGACCTTGAATCGCATCTTCAGCTTGCTGAAGTGTATATCCTTATGGGCGATCATGATGAAGAGTATAGGCAGGCGACAGAGAATGCTTACAGATATTGCTGCACAAGAGCGACAATGGCTAGGTATTACCGTAATATGGGGCGGTATTATCTTGACAAATACAAGCCTGAAACAGCTAGGGCACTGTATGTGTACAGCAATATTTATTTTAGCAGTGAAGCAGCAGACAGTGCACTTCAGTTCATAGAATCAGCACTTAATGCACCTGCTCCTAAGTATGAGATAAAAGAACTGCAGCAGATTCTTGAAGAGAATGATGTGAAGCTTGGACCTGATGCGGATACAATTGGAATAATATACCGCGTGGGCAATCTGATGCTGGAAAGTAAGGATTATGACAGGGCGAGAGACTGCTTTGCCATTGTATATGATATTACTCAGGATGAAGAGACAGGAACTATTCTTGCCCAGCTTATGAATTCGCAGGCAGATGATATACAATAATTGTATGCCAGGATGATAATTCATGTCTGTATACAGAAATTTTGGAATGCTTTAACAAATTTTGAGTTATTATAAGCACAAATTTTGAGTTAGTTTGTTAATTGAAAATGTGCAGCCCTCTCTGATATAATTGCACTCACCAATTATAACAGAGGGGGTATTTTTATGAAAAAAATTTCTAAAAAGTTTGCTGTTGTGTGGGCAGCTGCGGTAACAGTGATGGTTGTTGCAATGATGGTGCAGATTATGCGGCCGGGCAATGCATTGGGGGCGCAGGGATATGACGGCACGGACAGTGCCAGGACAGGGGAGGTACATGAGCAGGGCAGTCTGCATGTAAGGACAGAATTTGAGGATATTAAGGATATGCTGCGGCAGAGATGCATAGCGGTGCTCGAGAATGGTGTGAAGGTTGAAGATATGGCGGTTCTGTCAGATGTATTTGGGGACAGGCAGATTAAGCTGCTGTATGATGCATTGGCGGCAGAGCTTGAGAATCAGGGGCAGACTGTTCCTGATGGGCTGTATTCAGTTATAAGGGACAGCAGCGTCCCTGCAAAGTGGAGGATAATGCTCGATTCGGCAGATGTGGAGCGGATTGCAGGCATTATGATGGAGTATATTGAGAATAACAGGGAGCGGCTGTATGACGGTGACAGGTTATCCGATGCCAATGTATCAGCACTTGTGCGGGAGGCACTTGAGAGTGCGATGTCAGGTCAGGAGGGGCGCCTTATAGTATCGAAAGAATATATATCAGGCAGCAGTGACATAATCAGGGAGGTAATAAGCAATATAACCGGTAACGGCAGCTATCGGATACAACTGAGTGATGAGGATGTGAGAAGAATAACAGATGAACTGAAAGACCAGATACAGATGCCGCCGTCACAGAAACAAATACTTGGGCATGAGGAGCTTAACGTATTGCTTAACGGATGGCAGGAGCAGATTACAAGAAGCATCGGAAGCATGATAGATTTCTGCAATTCAAAGCTGGATGAGCTTGGCTCGGATATTGATTATATGGGAAGACGTGTCGATAATGACATGACATCACTGGAAGGGAAAATTGGTGGAGAGATGTCATCACTTGGAGACAGGCTCAGCGATGACATATCATCAGCCAGGGATGGGCTTGATGCATTATCACAGCGTCAGGATGCATCAGACATACGGCTGGATGTGATAAGGCAGGATAATGAAGAGAACATAGCTGCGTTGAAAGACAGTACAATGCAGCTTATAGAAGAACTTTCGGCAGTATCTGACAGTCACGGAACAATGCTTCTGCAGAATGCACAGGCTGTGGAGAACCTGAGAAACGTGTGTGAAGCGCTTGAAAATGATAAGCTTTCAAGAGCGGAATTTGACAGATTTGGTGTTTCAATAAATGAGGTAATAGAAAAAGCCAATCAGGAAAATAATTCGGCTATTGCCAAGCTGGCTGAGGAGGTTAAGAGTCAGGGGAATAATATCGGCAGAATTAATGATATGTATAACGAACTCGATAAGAGTGTTACGGCGAGATTTGAGGCAGCAGTGGAAGAGGCACAGAAAAAGCATGAGGAATTACGGGATAATATGACAAAGGATGTTGAGAAAGCGAAGGAAGACCTGCAGAAGAATATTGATAATGTGTCAGATAGCATGAACAGTATGGATAAGAAACTTGATAATATATCGTCAGAAGCACAGGTACAGCTTGACAGGCAGAATAAGGAGCTTAACAAGAGAATAGACGGAATAATAGCGGAACTTGATAAGTCATCTTCAGAATCTGATAAGAAGCTTGCAGAACTGATGAAGAGTATGCAGGATAACATAGGAGATACAACAAAGCTTGTAACATCACAGAAAACTGTTGTTGGAGCACTTAATGAGGTTTTTCAGTATGCCAGTGACGGTAAGAGAGTCATAGCGGATGCAATAACTGCACCGGCAGCCGGAACTGGCGTAAAGACAGAGATTAATGCATCATTTGGTGTTATGGCGGGTAATATCAGTAAACTTGCCAAAATTAATTATGACAAGGGGCTTGCGGATGCAGATTCTGTAATTAATACATCAGGAGACAACTATAAGGCTGGCGTTGACAGTGCTAAAAAGGGGAATGCTTCTCCTTCACAGGTACTTGCAGGAGTTACGTTCACATCGCTGGGAGGAATTAATCAGACGGGAACTATGCCTGACAGAGGAATGCTTAACTGGAAACCGTCTGCCGGAGAGGTTATGAGAATCCCGGAAGGCTATTACAAAGGAGGACTTATAGATTCGTCAGCTGCATATGATGCCGGAGTTAAGGCAGGACTGACGGCTGAAAAAAAACAAAGTTTCCTTAAGTACACGATAGATAATATATGCAGTACTCCTTATCAGGAAGACAGTAATGATATAACGTATAATGTTGACGGATTCAGTAGAATATATTACAGATTCAGCTCCAGCTACGGAGAGAATGATAATGATGAATCGTTCGGTAAAGCAAGCCTCACAATTAATAATCAAAGTCAGTGCGTGTTTGACGAATATGATGAAGATGATAACCGCATTTACGGAGGAAGAACTTATGAAGGAGTATTTGACTGCAGCGGAATGTCAACAATAACAACATCTGTATGGATACGATCCGGCAGTTCGAGATGGGGTTCAGCATCTTTTCAGATTACGGATGTAGAGTAGAACTTGTTGTCACTGCTAAAAAATAGTATAATAACAATATTACATAGATGAGCAGGAAGGCAGTGGATTAATGAGTATATTGAATCTTGAGAAGATAACGAAGGTTTATGGTGAAAGGACGTTGCTTGACAATGTCACTCTTGGTATAAATGAAGGCGATAAGATTGGCGTTGTGGGAGTTAATGGCTGCGGTAAGTCGACGCTCCTCAAGATAGTAGCAGGTCTGGAGGAGGCAGATTCAGGTAAGATTGTAAAGGGCAATGACGTAACAATCTCATATCTGCCTCAGACACCTGTGTTTTCTAAGGATGAAAGGATAATAGATTATGTTGTCGGTGGTGCGTTGGATATTGCGACAAGCTATAATTCCGGAGGATCGGAGCATGAGCTTGAAAATTACGATTCAATAGCCGGGGAAGCTAAGACTATTCTTACAAAGTTAGGAATAGATGATTATGAAGCTGATATCAGTAAGATGTCCGGCGGACAGAAAAAAAGAATAGCATTGGCAAGAGCACTTATAAGACCATCAGGTCTTCTTATACTGGATGAGCCGACGAACCACCTCGATAATGATATGGTAATATGGCTGGAGGATTATATACGCAGATTCCGTGGACAGCTCCTGATGGTTACGCATGACAGATATTTCCTTGATAATGTAACGAACAGGATAATAGAGGTTGACGGAGGCAGTCTGTATTCATATGCAGAGAATTATTCGGGCTTTCTTAAGCTTAAGAGTGAGCGCGAAGAGATGGCCAATGCAACAGAACAGAAAAGACAGAATATGCTACGTAAAGAGCTTGCCTGGATCCAGCGTGGATGTCAGGCACGTTCAACCAAGCAGCAGGCAAGAATTGACAGATATGAGGATATGAAAGAAGCTTCAAGGCAGGCACGGCAGTCGTTTGATAAGCAGTCACTTGAACTTGGCTCGGTATATACAAGGCTTGGCAGGAAGACGATAGAGCTTAACAGCATATCCAAGTCGTTTGGTGCAAAGAAGATAATAGATAACTTCACATATATATTCCTGCGTGATGACAGGATAGGTTTCATAGGCAATAATGGCTGTGGTAAGTCGACGCTTATGAAGATTATTACCGGAATTATGGAGCCGGACAGCGGCTATGTTGAAATCGGACCAACTGTCAAAATCGGATTTTTCATGCAGGAGAATAAGTTTGAAGATGAGTCACTTACAGTGCTTGATTATGTTAAGGCAATTGGAGAATATGTAATCACTGCTGATGGAAGGATTACGGCATCACAGATGTGTGAGAAGTTTCTTTTCAACATGAAGATGCAATGGACACCGATAACCAAGCTGTCAGGCGGAGAGAAGAGAAGATTGTATCTCCTGTCCGTACTTATGGAGTCACCGAATGTGCTTATTCTGGATGAGCCTACTAATGACCTTGATATTGAGACACTTGAGATACTTGAAGACTACCTTGATAAGTTTGCAGGAATAGTAATAACAGTATCACATGACAGATATTTCCTTGACAGGGTTGTGGACCGTATATTCGCTTTTGAGGACGGTGGAGTGATTAAACAGTATGAAGGCGGATTCAGCGATTACTATGAAAAATCACACCAGTCAGCAGGTGCGGCTGTTGCCAGACAGGCAGCTGCACAGGACGGAAAGCCGGCATCGGTAAGGAACAGGGAGCATGAGAAAAAGCTTAAGTTCACATTTGCGGAGCAGAAAGAATTCGAGACTATAGATGATGATATAGCTAATCTTGAACAGAAGATAGCGGATATAGATATGCAGATAGAAAAATCAGCTACACAATATTCAAAGCTTAGCGAGCTTATGTCACAAAAAACGGAATATGAACAAAAGCTCTCAGACATGATGGACAGATGGGTTTATCTCAATGATCTCAATGAAAGGATTAATAATGAAGAACAACGCAAATAACAAAAAGAAAAGAGGCCTATTCAGGATTGTGTTCGGAAGAACAACAATTGTCGTACTTCTGATTCTTATGCAGGTGGCAATGCTGTTTTGTGCATATGCATTTCTTGCAAATAAGATAATATACTATCAGGGAGTTATAACTGCAATATCGTTCGTCACCCTGGTATGTATAATCAATAATGACGAGAATGCCGGATTTAAAATTGCATGGATAATTCCTGTATTGGCATTTCCGGTATTTGGCGCGTTATTCTATCTTTACTGCCGCAATCAATATTCCATTAAGATGATAAAAGGAAAGCTTAATTTGATTGATGCTGACATAAAGCAATATCAGAGAAAAAGCATAGGTGCTGATTCTGTTGAGGTTAATAATGATCTTGGGGAAGTAGGTATTGCTAACTATCTGTATAATTCCGGAAACTATTCAGCATATACGGAGAGCGGGATAGAATACTATCCGCTTGGAGATGACATGTATGTGAGCCTTGTAAGAGAATTAGAGAAGGCAGAGAAGTTTATATTTTTGGAATATTTCATAATTGCCAAAGGATATATGTGGGATTCGATACTTGATATTCTCAAGCGAAAAGTCAGTGAAGGCGTTGAAGTCCGCCTTATGTATGATGGAATGTGCAGTTTTGTTCTCCTGCCATATTCATATCCGAAGCAGCTTGAAGAGTACGGAATTAAGTGCAGGATGTTTGCACCTATAGTTCCGGTACTCTCGACGTATCACAATAACAGGGATCACCGTAAGATAGTTGTGATAGATGGCAGGACGGCATTTACCGGTGGGGTTAATCTGGCGGATGAATACATTAATCACATAGAGAGGTTCGGACATTGGAAAGACACGGGCGTTATGATTAAAGGTGACGCTGTAAAGAGTATGACGCTTATGTTTCTGCAATTGTGGAATGTCAGTGAGCAGCACATGGAAAGACATTACTCAAAGTATCTTATTGACAATCCTGAGATAAAGGGCAATCAGGGCATTGTAATTCCATTTGGTGACGGACCATATAATAAAGAAGACATTGGAAAGAATGTATATATCGACATACTTAACCGGGCACACAGATATGTTCATATAATGACACCATATCTTATACTTGATGATGAGATGGTGGCAGCTCTTAGATATTCTGCAGAGAGAGATGTGGAGACAATAATTATCATGCCGCATATCCCGGATAAGAAGTATGCTTATCTGCTTGCAAGAACATATTATAAAGAACTTATAGAATATGGCGTTAAGATATACGAATATACGCCGGGGTTTGTGCATGCCAAGCAGTTTGTGAGTGACGATATACGAGGAGTTGTCGGCTCATTTAATCTTGACTACAGAAGTATGTATCTGCATTATGAATGTGCAGTATATATGTACAATACACCGGTTATCAGTGATATAGAAAAAGATTTTCAGGACACGCTTGCTAAGTGCCAGCAGATAACTGTAAAGACATGCAACGAGTACTCTAAGATTGGAATGCTTATCGGAAGAGTCTTAAGAATCTTTGCACCACTTATGTGATAATTATATGTAGCAATATATGCAATAATTGGTACTTGCAATAATTTAAGAAGATATGGTATTATTTAGCTCTGATTAGGCTGAACTAATTTGAATTTAGTGCAACTAATCAGGGCTTTTTATGTGCTTGTGTGTACATACATATTATTTCAGGCAGGCGGCCTGCAGAATGGAGTTTTTGATGACTATTATTAAGATTACATGATTGGTTTACAGGAACACGGTTATACAGGAAGTATCTGGATTCATATGTGAAAAACAGGGCAATGACTGTGAAAACAAAGGTGAGCCTTCTTACAACGTCTTCAATAGTAATGGGAATAGGATTTATTATGATGGAAAGTGTTCCGGCTGCGAGAGTTATTCTGTTTATTGTGTGGGTATGTCATATATTATATTTTGTTTTCAGAGTGAAGACTATAAGAGAAAGCGGGGAATCAACATTTGTCGGGGACTGATATGAATTATAAGACTGAGAAAAAGAGACTCAGGGAGCAGAAGGTAGTTGGGCAGATGATTGCGCTGTATTGCAGGAAGAACCATAACACTGATTACGGAATGAAGAATGGCGCAAGCCATGACATGAGTCATAATACGGACGGCATAGATGGAAAATTGTGTGATGAATGCAGTGCTTTGTATGAATATGCGGCACAGAGAAGCAGAATGTGTCCTTTTATGGAGAAAAAGACATTTTGCTCTAACTGTACAGTACACTGCTATAAGCCGGAGATGAGAGAACGGATTAAGAAGGTTATGAAATTCTCCGGACCGAGAATGCTGCTTTATCATCCGTTCATGGCAGTGTGGCATGTTGTAAGTTCACGGCTTGAGAAAAAGAAAGATAAGAAGGGAAAGACCTGATTATGATAAAGACAAAGCTGATAAAGCTGCTTGCAGACTCTAAAAAATACATAGCGTATAACATATTCTGGCAATGGGCAGCACTCATAAGCCAGATAATAATAGTGTACATAATTGCAAATATTATAGCAAAGCTGCCAACTCCTTTAAACTATATGGACGTGGTTAAGCTTTTGGCAGCACTGGCAGTAAGATTCGTAAGTGACAGGCTCGCGTCTATGGCTTCATACAGAGCGAGCATCGATGTGAAAAGAGTGCTCAGGGAGAAGCTATTTGACAAACTTTTAAGGCTTGGAAGCTCGTATAATGAGCAGATTGCAACATCGCAGGTCGTACAGCTTGCAACGGAAGGTGTTGAACAGCTTGAAACATACTTTGGAAAATATATTCCACAGCTTTTTTATAGTCTGCTTGCACCGGTTACGCTTTTTGCGGTGCTTGCATTTGTAAGTGTTAAGGCGGCGGCAGTGCTTCTTATATGCGTTCCGCTGATACCTGTATCCATAGTGGCGGTACAGAAATTTGCAAAAAAACTGCTCAATAAGTATTGGGGAATATATACGGAACTTGGAGACAGTTTTCTTGAAAATCTTCAGGGGCTTACAACACTTAAGATATATAAGGCGGATGAGATGAAAGCCGTGCAGATGGATGAAGAAGCACAGCGCTTTAGAAATGTAACAATGAAGGTACTAACGATGCAGCTTAATTCCACAAGTGTGATGGATATTATGGCTTACGGAGGAGCGGCAACAGGAATGGTTGTTGCAGTGAGTGAATATTATACCGGTAATATAGATGCGGCCGGAGCTGTAATGATAGTTTTTCTTGCAGCGGAATTCTTTCTTCCGTTGAGACTGCTTGGTTCATTCTTCCATATAGCAATGAATGGAATGGCTGCAAGTGACAGGATATTTGAACTGCTCGATATGCATGAGGATGATAATTCGGAGACGGCAGTGATTAACGGGGCGGATGAAGGAATAGAAATAGATATAAGTAATCTGTCATTTTCATATGATGGTGAGAAAAATGTGCTGGAGAATATATCATTTGAACTGAAAAACGGCAGTTTTGTATCACTTGTTGGTGAATCGGGATGTGGAAAGAGCACGATTGCCGGAATTCTTATGAAGAGAGTTACAGGCTGGAAGGGCAGCGTTACTGTTAACGGCCAGGATATACGAAACATCAGTGATATAGATATAATGAAGAATATTACTCTGGTAAGCCATGACAGTTATCTGTTTAAGGGAACTGTAAGGGATAACCTAATGATGGGCAGTCCTATGGCATCTGATGATATGATGACAGCTGCGTTAAAAAGAGTTAATCTGGCAGATTTTGTAGAGTCAGAGGGAGGATTGGATATGCAGCTTAATGAGCGTGCAAGTAATCTCTCGGGAGGACAGAAACAGAGACTTGCGATGGCAAGGGCACTTCTTAAGGATTCAGGAGTATATATATTTGATGAGGCGACATCTAACATAGATATAGAAAGTGAAGAGATGATAATGTCAGTCATAAGAGAATTGGCAAAGACAAAGTCAGTATTGCTGATTAGCCACAGGCTTGCCAATGTCGTTAATTCGGATGATATATATATGCTTAAAGACGGCGTCATAGTTGAGAGTGGAACACATGATGAACTGACTGCCAATAAAAAAGCTTATGCCGGTATGTATGAAAATCAGATGAAGCTTGAAAAATATAAAGAGGAGGCAGTATTATGAATAAATCAAATGTAAGACAGAAAAGTGCAATATCAATAATGGCCAGTCTTATAGTGCTTGTTAAGCCACTGCTTCACATAATGCTCATGGCGGTCATACTTGGCGTGGCAGGATATCTTTGTGCAATATTCATAACGGTTCTGGCGGCAGGAGTGCTTGCCTATGGAGCGTCAGTACATATTTTTATATTAATGATAGTTATTGCGGTTATGCGTGGTGTGCTTCATTATGCAGAACAGTACTGTAATCATTTTATTGCATTCAAGCTTCTTGCAATAATACGACATAAGGTATTTGCAGTATTGAGAAAACTGTGTCCCGCCAAACTTGAGGGGAGAGACCGTGGCAACCTTATATCAATAATAACAACAGATATAGAGCTGCTTGAGGTATTCTATGCACATACTATATCTCCGATAGCAATAGCAGTTATCACATCAATAATTATGACAGCTTATATTGCCAATATATATATGCCGGCAGGGATTCTTGCAATGTGTGCCTATATTATTGTTGGCGCAGTCCTTCCACTTCTGTTTGGCAGGGCAGGAGCTGACACAGGTATGCAGTTTCGCAATGATTTTGGTGAACTGAACAGCTATGTTCTGGATTCACTCCGTGGACTTGATGAAACAATACAGTATGGCTGTGAGAAAAAGCGCAGGGAAGAGATGGATAACAGGGCATTACGTCTTGCCGGTCTGCAGAAAAAACTCAGTAATATTGAGGGGAGGCAGAGGTCTGTGACTAATGCAGCGGTGCTGCTTGCATCATTTGCAATGCTGTTTCTTATGTCTGATGCCGCCGCATCACATGCTGTTGGCAGTGCTGCTCATGCTATTGGCAGAGAGGAGGTACTGGTGTGTACAGCTGCAATGATGAGTTCGTTCGGACCGGTAGTTGCACTTGCAAATCTGTCTAATAATCTTCATCATACGCTTGCGAGCGGGGAGAGAGTCCTGTCGCTGCTTGAGGAGAGTCCGGAGACGGAAGAGATTACTGACGGATGTGATATTGCCGGATTCGGAGGTGTGTCGTGCAATGATGTGACATTTGCTTATGGCGACAGGGATATACTCAGGGACTTTTCTGTAAGTTTTCAGCCCGGACGGATGATTGGGATACACGGAGCAAGCGGATGCGGAAAATCCACGCTGTTAAGGCTTATTATGAGATTCTGGGATGTGAAGTCGGGAAGCATAGATATATCAGGAAATGATGTCCGTAACATTAACACAAACAGCCTGAGGGATAATCAGTCATTCGTTACTCAGGATACATATATATTTAATGATACGATAGCTGCCAATATAGCTGTAGCTAAGCCAGATGCATCCAGAGAGGAGATTACGGAAGCAGCTAAGAAAGCATCTGTGCATGATTTTATAATGTCACTGCCTGATAATTATGATTCAAAGACCGGAGAACTCGGTGGGGCACTGTCCGGAGGTGAGAGACAACGTTTAGGGATTGCCAGGGCATTTCTTCATGATGCGCCGCTTATGCTTCTTGATGAGCCTACAAGCAATCTGGATTCACTTAATGAAGGAATAATATTAAAATCTCTCAGGGAGAGCAGTGACGGGAAGACTATTATTATGGTCTCGCACAGGGAATCAACTTTGAATATTGCTGATGAAATAGTGGAGATGTAAGAAAAAAATAAAAACAAGGCACTGCTTTACCGGTGCCTGTTTTGGTAGCAACAAAAAAGGAATGTACTTAACATTCCTTTTTGATGAATGCGGAAGATGGGACTTGAACCCACACGACTGCAATAGCCACAAGATCCTTAGTCTTGCTCGTCTGCCAGTTCCGACACTTCCGCATGCGTATTAAATTGTTCATCTAAATAATAATTGATGCGGAAGATGGGACTTGAACCCACACGACTGCAATAGCCACAAGATCCTTAGTCTTGCTCGTCTGCCAATTCCGACACTTCCGCATATTAAATTAGATGATGCTATAGTGGATATCCGCAATTGATATGCGGAAGATGGGACTTGAACCCACACGAGCTTAACGCCCACAAGAACCTGAATCTTGCTCGTCTGCCAATTCCGACACTTCCGCGTAGCTCACAGTTGATATCCCAACCACAACGCTTGCTTATAATAACATTTGAGTATTTGAAAGTCAACACTTTTTTACAAAAAATTTGAAAAAAGTTTTTTATGGCAAACTTTATGAGAAACTTTAATAAAAATGTTTTGAATTTTTATATGTACTATGGTACAATAGCAAAAGATGTTTAATGCGGATATAATGCATTTGACTATGTAATCTATTTTAGTTCCAGGAGGTTTATTATGAAGCATATTAAGACAATTAATGACAGAGTTCTTAAGGATACTATGAAGAAGGGCGGCTGCGGTGAGTGCCAGACATCATGCCAGTCAGCATGTAAGACATCATGTACAGTAGGTAACCAGAGCTGCGAGAATAAGAACAACTAATACTCATAGTATTGGACTGCTGACGAGAGAGTGTTTGGGATATAAGCACTCTCTCGTTGTGTGTTTATGATTGTATGATTTTAAAGAAAAGATAGTAGATATAGATAGATTTGGAGTAATTAAGTAATGATTCATCAGTATAAGAACAACGGATACAACATAATACTTGATGTCAACAGCGGAGCAGTTCATGTTGTTGATGATATAGTTTATGATGTTATAGAGGAATACAATAAGAATGAAGATGCCGACGGCAGATTTACAGGCACTGATAAGGACAGTCTGGCAGAGAAGTTTGCATCAAAGTACAGCAGGGATGATGTATATGAAGTATGTGATGAGATTGAAGAGCTTACAGAGCAGGGGCGTCTTTTTACAAGAGATATATATGAACCTTACATAGACAGCTTTAAGGACAGACCAACAGTTGTTAAGGCACTCTGCCTGCACATAGCACATGACTGTAACCTTGCATGTAAGTACTGCTTTGCAGAAGAAGGAGAATATCACGGACGCAGAGCCATGATGTCATATGAGGTTGGCAGGAAGGCTCTTGATTTCCTTGTTGCCAATTCAGGAAGCAGGCGCAACCTTGAGGTTGATTTCTTCGGCGGTGAGCCGACGATGAACTTTGACGTTGTTAAACAGCTTGTTGAATATGGAAGAAGCATTGAGAAGGAGCATAATAAAAACTTCAGATTTACGCTTACGACTAATGGAGTACTTCTTAATGATGAGATAATGGAATTTGCCAACAAAGAGATGGCAAATGTAGTTTTAAGCATTGACGGACGTAAGGAGATTAATGACCTTATGCGTCCTACACGCAATAACCATGGCAGCAGCTATGATATAATTATGCCGAAGTTCAAGAAGTTTGCCGAGAGCCGTAATCAGACTAATTATTATGTACGCGGTACATTTACACATAATAATATCGACTTTTCAAAGGATGTTCTTCATCTCGCAGATGAGGGATTTGAGCAGATTTCTGTTGAACCGGTAGTTGCAAAACCGGAAGATGACTATGCAATAAGAGAGGAAGATCTTCCTAAGATATTTGAAGAATATGATGCACTTGCAGCAGAGCTGGTTAAGAGAAAGAAGGCGGGTAATGGATTCAATTTCTTCCACTTCATGATTGACCTTGATGGCGGCCCATGTGTAGCCAAGAGACTTTCAGGATGTGGCTCAGGCTGTGAGTATCTTGCAGTTACTCCTTGGGGTGATTTTTACCCATGTCACCAGTTTGTGGGTAATGAAGAATTTATAATGGGTAATGTGGACGAAGGTATTACACGCACAGACATCAGAGATGAGTTCAAGGCGTGCAATGTATATTCAAAAGACAAATGCAAAAAATGTTTTGCAAAGTTTTTCTGCTCGGGCGGCTGCGCTGCCAACTCTTATAATTTCCATGGCAATATCAATGATGCATATGATATTGGATGTGAGATGCAGAGAAAGCGCGTTGAGTGTGCGATTATGATAAAAGCGGCACTTGCAGACAAATAATTTATTATGGGCATGGAGGATTGATATGAGGTACAATTTAAAAAAGAAGATTATCTATTCGATAATCATTCTTGCACTGCTCTTTGGAATGAGTTATGTTGCTATATTCGGAATGAAGGACGGATACGGCAGCATAGGACAGATTAAGCAGGGACTTGATCTTGCGGGCGGTGTCAGCATAACTTATGAGATACAGGAAGATAATCCAAGTGATCAGGATGTATCAGATACAATATACAAGCTGCAGCAGCGTGTTACTAATTACAGTACTGAAGCAGAAGTATACAAAGAGGGTGGCAACAGAATTACTGTTGAGATTCCTGACGTAACGGATGCCAATGCAATTCTTGAAGAGCTTGGACAGCCGGGAACACTTATGTTCCTTGACAGCGACGGATATACTAAGTTCAGCAACGGAGAAGAATGCACACCTCTTCTTACAGGTTCAGACGTTAAGAATGCAGTAGCAGGAGCAGACACAAGCCAGTCATCAACAAGCAAGTATGTAGTATCACTTGAGTTTAATGATGAAGGTAAGCAGAAGTTCGCAGATGCAACATCAGCTAACGTAGGCAAGATTATTTATATAGTATATGATGGTAAGGTCGTAAGCGCACCAAGAGTTAATGAGGCAATTACAGGCGGAAGTGCACAGATAGACGGTATGTCATCTTATGATGAGGCTAACACTCTTGCTTCATATGTAAGAATAGGTGCAATGCCTCTTGAACTTAAAGAGATGCGTTCGCAGGTAGTAGGTGCAAAGCTTGGAGAGACAGCAATCCAGACGAGCCTTCTTGCGGGAGCAATAGGACTCGCAATACTCTGCCTGTTTATGATAATTGCCTACAGAGTACCGGGCGTTGCAGCCTGTCTTGCACTCGTAATATATGTAGCACTTGATATATTTATACTCAGCGTATATGAGATAACACTTACACTTTCAGGTATAGCAGGTATTGTATTGTCAATCGGTATGGCTGTCGATGCCAACGTCGTAATCTTCTCACGTATAAGAGAGGAAATCGGTGCAGGCAAGAGCGTTGATGCGGCAATCGAACAGGGCTTCAAGAAAGCTATGTCAGCCGTAGTTGACGGTAATGTTACAACAATTATCGCAGCACTTGTTCTGTATCTGAGAGGTTCGGGTTCAGTTAAGGGATTTGCGGTAACTCTTGGAATCGGTGTTGTGCTTTCGATGTTTACGGCACTTGTTATTTCTAAGACGATAGTACGTCTGCTTTACAACTTTGGCTGCAAGTCAGAGAAGCTGTATGGTTCTGTAAGACACAAGAAGATATTCGACTTTGTCAGCATGAGAAAGGCTACATTCGCTATTCCGGGCGTAATACTTGCTATCTGTATTATCGTGATGATAGTATTCACAGCCAATGGTAAGGGCGCACTTAATTACAGCCTTGATTTTGCAGGTGGTACTTCTACAACAGTTACATTTGCAGAAGAAATGTCACTTGCTGACATTGATGCCAATGTAATCCCTGTAATCAGGGAAGCTACAGGAGTTGCCAATGTGCAGCAGCAGAAAGTAACAGACAGCACACAGGTAGTATTTAAGACAGATGAGCTTTCATTAGCACAGAGAGAGGCTCTTAATACAGCACTTGAGAATAAGTTTGGTGTGGCTGATTCAGATATTGACAGCCAGAGCATCAGTTCAACAGTCAGCTCAGAGATGAAGCAGGATGCAGTTATAGCTACTGTGCTTGCAATTATCTGTATTCTTATATATGTATGGTTCAGATTTAAGGATATCAGCTTTGCCGGAAGTACGGTACTTGCACTTGTGCATGATGTTGCAATCGTATTTACGTTCTATGTATTCTCAAGACTTTCAGTCGGCGGAACATTTATCGCATGTATGCTTACTATAGTCGGATATTCAGTTAACTCAACAATCGTTATATTCGACCGAGTACGTGATACGATTAATTCGGCAGCAGATAAGAGTAAGCTGGATTATAAGCAGGTTGTTAATGAGAGTATCACTAATACACTTACAAGATCAATTAATACATCACTTACAACATTTATAATGCTTGCTGTATTGTATATATTCGGCGTTGCCACAATCAGGGAGTTTGCACTTCCTCTTATGGTTGGTATTATTGCAGGTGCATTCTCATCAGTATTCCTTACCGGTAATATGTGGCTTATTTTCAGAGCTGCCAAGGAAAAGCATCAGGCTAAGTCTGCTGCAAGAGAAGCGGAAAAAGAGAAGAGAGCAGAGGCGGAAGCTGCAAAGAATCTCAGCAATTCAAAGAAAAAGAAGAAAGATAAGAAGAATAACGAAGATTAATCTTACATCTGAAAGGATATATGCCTGCGGCTTATATAGTGTCGCAGGCATTATTTTTATAATATGAGTATATGGAAAGTATATGCCAAAAAGGCGGATTTTAAAGCTATAGGAGCCAGATTCGGAATTAATCAGGTGATTGCCCGTATAATAAGAAATCGCGATGTGACGGAGGATTCGCAGTATGAGGAATATCTGTACGGGGGACTTGAAAGCATGCATGATCCGGCGCTTATGAAAGGGATAAGCGAAGCGGTGGCTGTTATAAAAAATGCAATAGCAGACGGAAAACGCATAAGAATAATAGGTGATTATGATATAGACGGGGTATGTTCGATATGTATACTCCACAAAGGGCTTATAATGGCTGGAGCAGACGCAGATTATGTTGTGCCGGACAGAATAACCGATGGATATGGAATAAATGAGAATCTGATACGCAATGCGATTGCAGACGGCATAGACATGATTATAACATGTGACAACGGAATTGCAGCATATGATGCGATTGCATATGCAAAGGAAAATGGTATAACCATTATAGTAACAGACCATCATGATGTGCCATTCAGGGAGAACGCAGACGGAACAAGAGAATATATCATCCCGCCTGCAGATGTTGTGGTTGATCCCAAACAGTCAGACTGCGGATATCCGTTTAAAGAATTGTGCGGTGCGCTTGTAGCATGGAAGATGATACAACATCTGCTTGGGCAGAAGCCCAAGGACAGTGAATTTCTGATGTATCTGCTTGAACTTGGAGCGATTGCCACGGTCGGGGATATAGTAAGTCTTCAGGGAGAGAACAGGACAATAGTCAAGCAGGGACTGCGGCATATTCATGCGGGAACGAGAAATGTCGGACTTAAGACACTAATGGATGTGTGTGGAGTTGCAGAGGCTGATTTTAATGCATATCATATAGGCTTTGTTGTCGGACCGTGTCTTAATGCGAGCGGAAGGCTTGACAGCGCGGTTAAGGCGATAAGGCTTCTTGAGACGGATGATGAAAAGCAGGCGCAGGCGCTTGCTGCTGAATTAAAACTGCTTAATGACGAACGCAAGGATATGACGGAAAGGGGAGTCGAGAATGCGTGCAATACGGTTGAGCGTGAGTATGGAAACAATATACCACAGATTATAGTTGTGCATCTCGATAACTGCCATGAGAGCGTTGCCGGTATTATAGCGGGAAGAGTAAGAGAAAAATATTACAGACCGTGTATAATATTCACGGATTCAATAGGCGAGCACGGAATATACAAAGGTTCAGGAAGGTCAATTGAGCCTTATGATATGTTTGCAGGAGTTAACAGATTCAGGGATATGCTGGAGAAGTTCGGTGGACATCATATGGCAGCGGGAATGAGCATAAGAAGCGAAAGATTTGAAGAGTTCAGGGAATGTCTTGTAAATTCAATGGACATGAGCGATGAAGAACTTACACCGGTAACATGGATAGATGTGCCGATGCCGCTGGACTATGTGACAGAAGAGGTGACAGAACAGCTGCAGCTGCTTGAGCCGTTTGGTAAAGATAATCCCAAACCTGTTTTTGCAGATAAGAATCTTACGGTTGTAAGAAAGAATATAATAGGAAAAAACCGCAATGTACTCAAAATGATACTTCAGACTGTCAACGGACGCAGACTTGAGGCTGTGAAGTTCCACGTCACGCAGGAAGAGGCAGATAATATGAAGACAGGGGATATTATTTCAATTGTTTATTATCCTGATATAAATACATTCAATGGCAACAGCACGCTCCAGATGATTATCTCTGAAATAAAACATTAAAAATATCCCCTGGGTGACAGGCGTGGTACGGTCTGAAATCCGGGGGCGTATTTTATATTATGAACGTTTTATCTTTATAAGACATTTATTCTGGTCAGCGTGCTCGAATATGTAATCAATAAAAGTTTTTTTGAATTCTTCCGGAATGTCAGCCTTGCGTATCATGACAATCATCCGGCCTTTGTTAAACATCATGTAGTATCCGAGCTTATCATATATTGTGGTAAATTCATCCCAGTTGTAGGTGTAGGATATGTTAAAATCCTTTATCTCTGCGAGAATTCCTGTTGGCATAAGTGTAATCTCACATGGGGCACTCTCTGATGCATCACGGTGTTTCAGATGGTAGCTGATGCTGCTTTTGCACTGTGAAAATATGAAAAACGGATATGCACAGAATATTACATAAACAATCATTAAAAATGATGAACGGAATCCACAGGCAAAGAGCACAATCGATGCTGCGGCCGGAATGCACGAAAGGATGAGTTCAGTCTTATTGCGCCAGAAACGGTTCCAGTATACAATCCGGGAGTATTCTTTGCCATCAGCCTTTAGCCTGGTATTAAATTTTATAATATCCATTATATAAATCCTCATTTCTGCTAAAAAATAATCTTTGATTAATATAACACACGCTGCAGCTTTACTCAATAAAATAATAATAAAATCGTAATATAGCTGTTCCAAAAAGGGAGAATATAGAGTATAATAAAAAAATAATTAATCAGATAAATATGCGGCGGTAATGCCAGTGTGCGGGGGAGATTTTGTTGTGGAAAAAGACAGCGTACGCGATATTGCAATGACTAACATTGTCAGCAGGCTTGACAAGGAAGGAACATTCACGGAAGTAGTATATGAGATTCTGCAGGAGACTCAGAAGTATCTTGAGGCTACATGTGCAGCACTTATGCAGATTAATTCATCACAGACTAAGATAGGTACTGTAATAGCATGTAATTCTGCAGGTAATTCCAATTATGTGCCTCCTGAAGTCAGGCTCGAAGGAATGCAGGGAGTATTGTTTACGGAAGAGACAACAGTGTATCAGAAGTCAGAAGCTGACAGAGTTCAGTCAGAACTTCTTGAGCAGCTTGATGTAAGCTGTATAGTTACTGTTCCTATTGTAATCAATGACATGATTGCGATGTATTTCGTGATATTTGAGCAGAATGAAGAACATGCATATGATGACAGGAAACTCCAGTTTATACAGGATACGGCCAGGATTATTCAGAGCATTGCACAGAAGAAGATAATTAACAACTCATTGCTTTCTTCGTATGAATTGTTAAGAGAGATATTGAGTAATATAGGAAGCGGGATTATTGTCTGCAGTCAGGAGAATGGCAATGTGCTTTTTGAGAACGATATTGCACAGAATGCAGATGAAGTCCGCAGAACAATGAAGGAATGTATTCAGGATTTCTTCGATAAGGGATGTCCTATGGAGGATATCAGACCCGTTGAGAATTACGATGCACAGTCAGGCCTCTGGTTCGAGGTAAGATTTGCTCCGCTTAACTGGCTTGACGGCAGTCCGGTAATTATATGTACTGCAGTTGACATTACACAGAAAAAGAAGAATCAGCAGAAGATAGAATATCAGGCTCATAATGATTTTCTTACAGGTCTTTATAACAGAATGAAGTGTGAAAGTGACCTGCGCAAGGTTATCAAGAATGCGGTAAAGGATGGCACTACAGGTGCTGTAATGTTCATTGATCTTGATAATTTCAAGCATATCAATGACGGATTGGGACATCAGTATGGAGATGTTCTTCTTCAGCAGGTTGCAGCAGGAATCCAGGGGATAGCAGGGCTTCGTGGACACTGCTACAGAATGGGCGGCGATGAGTTTGTAATAATAATAGAACCGCAATTATATGACCAGCTTGACAGGTTGGTAAGAATAATTTCTGATATGTTCAACAGATCGTGGTATCTTATGGGAACGGAATATTACTGTACAATGAGTATGGGCATTGCACGTTTTCCTGAACATGGGAGCGATGTTAATGAGCTTATCAAAAAAGCAGATATTGCAATGTATGAGGCCAAGAAAGGCGGAAAGAACCGATATGCTTATTACAGTGCCGGCAATGATAGTGGCTCGATAAAGCAGCTTGATATTGAAAATAATATGCGTCAGGCAGTAGCTTCGGAATGTGACGAATTCATTGTATTCTACCAGCCTGTAGTGGATGCCGTTACGAGAGAATGCGTATCATGTGAAGCTCTTATAAGATGGAACAGCAAGGCACTCGGATTTATGGCACCGGGAGAGTTTATACCCCTTGCGGAATATCTTGGACTTATTACATCAATAGGTGACTTTATACTTGAGGAAGCGTGCAGGCAGTGTAAGGACTGGAACGAGCATGGTTTCCCTGATTTCAGGATTAATATTAACCTTTCGGTTGTACAGCTTATGCAAAAAGATGTTGTTGACAATGTTAAGAAGATTCTTGACAGAACCGGCGTTAATCCGCATAACATTGTCCTTGAGATAACGGAATCATTTGCAATTAATGATATGGAGAGAGTCATGAATATCGTTAAGGGATTGCGAAGGCTTGGCCCTAAGATTGCACTTGATGATTTTGGAACAGGATATTCATCGCTCAATTACATAAAGCAGCTCCCGCTTGATATAATAAAGGTGGACAAGACATTTATAGATGATATAGTTGATGATGATTACGCAAAGGCATTTGTGAAGCTTATAGTAGAACTTTCCAAGACAATAGGCACTAAGATATGTGTAGAAGGCGTTGAATCAAGAGAACAGTATGAGGTACTGTCACAGATTGGTGTTGACTACATTCAGGGGTATTATTTTGGAAAACCTGTACCTGTAGGAGAATTTGCTCACAGAAATCTCCGGAGGGATGCGCAATGAATGCAGATAATTCATATGAAGGAATAAAGAAGCGTAATCTGTCAAAGGAACTTGACAGATTGATAAGCTGTATATCGGCTGAAGATATAGTGCCAAAGCTTCTGCTGCACAGTTGTTGTGCGCCATGCAGCAGCTATGTAATAGAATATCTTTCACAGTATTTTGCAATTACGGTTTTTTATTATAATCCCAATATATCCGAGCGGGAAGAATACACGAAACGTGTTGAGGAGCAGAAGCGTTTTATCAGTGAGTTTCCGGCGAAGAACAAAGTGAACTTTATAGAAGGCGATTATGAGCCTGATGTATATTATGCAGCTGTAAAGGGATTTGAAAAGTGCCCTGAGGGAGGCGACAGATGTTTTATCTGTTATAGGATGAGGCTTGAGGCAGCTGCGGAACTTGCTGCCAGGATGGGTACATTTGATTATTTTACGACAACTCTCAGCATAAGTCCGCTTAAGAACAGTGCAATGCTTAATTCTATTGGATATGAGCTCGGGAAGAAGTACGGAGTTCCATATCTGCTATCGGATTTTAAGAAAAAAGAGGGATATAAGAGGTCAGTAGAGTTATCATCTGAATACAATCTGTATAGACAGAATTACTGCGGATGTATATTCTCAAAAACAAACAAATAATATCAAAACAACAGCAAACAGGAGGTATGATTATGGCAAAGAAGGGTTCATTATTAAAGACAGTAATAGGTCTTGGTTCACTTGCAGTTGCAGGTAAGGTAGCATATGACAAGTACAGGAACACAAAGGAAAAGTATGTAAAAGAAGAAAAAGAGAGTGCTGACGATGTAGTTAAAAAGTATAATGCAATTGCAGAGTCTAAGGTCATCGAGATACAGGATGAGGAGTTCGAGGGATGTGAGATTAAGGCTTCTGCATCAAAGGTTGTTCTTGACTTAAGTCTTGCCGTGATTGAAAAAGATGTCTATATTAATTTTAAGAGCCAGGCAAGCAGCGTTGTTATTGTAGTACCAGAGGGGGTTAATGTTACATGTGACATTGAGAAGGTAGCAAGCCGTGTACGCAATGAAGTCATAAATGTTGATGAAGAAGGAATTCACACTGTATATGTTATAGGTAATGCGAGTGTAAGTAATGTTGATATAATTCCTGTTGATTTCTATGGTGAAGACGAAGACTTTGAAGACGAGGATGTGGAAGCTGAGGCAGACGAGAGCAATACAGATGATGCCGCAGATGCAGGAGAATCAGGGGAAAATACTGTAGAAGCAAAGCCTGAGGTTAAGGCAGACGTAGATGAAAAGGCAGAAAAGTCAGACGGTGATAGAGATGATACTGATGATACTGACGAGATTCCGCTTCAGGAAGTATAATTGAATAATGAGGCAGAGGCTTTGCTGATATGTGGTTATGTATCATGTATCAGTTCAAGGCCTCTTTTTTTAATTAAGAGTCGAGAACTTGCTGAGCCAGTGAAGTACGCACAATCATTACTACCCGTCAAACGGGTAGTAATGATTACAGTCTGATAAGATACATGGTTATATATAGCTTAACTGTTGTGTGCTAAAGCCTCGGCTAACTGAGCTCTGAGTTGGGCTATTACAGCATCCTTTTCATTAAGCTGGGAGTTGGCCTCATCAAGCTGGGAATGAGCATCGTTAAGCTGGGAATTGGCCTCATCGAGCTGGGAATGAGCATCGTTAAGCTGGGAATTGGCCTCATCGAGCTGAGCATTGAACAGATTCAGCCGTTCTTTAACTTCACTAAGTGCTGCCCGTGTGCCATCAAGTTCAGCTCTGGAAGCTTCAAGCTCAGCCTTGGCATCTTCAGCTTCTTTTGTCATTGTATCAATCATAAGCTTGGTTGTATTCCTATCAAGTATACGAAGTTCTTCGGAAAACATATTCATCACCTTCCCTACATCAGTACACATTCTGTAAATAATATCGTAGAGTGGCTTGAAATCAGGATACTTTGTGATGATTTCAATAATGCGTTCAGGTGAATCATCACTCAGAAATGTAAGCCATGCCTCTTCGATAGTTTCTATAGGTTTATTGTGCATGTGCTTATGAAAATTGTCAAGTGATATGAGAATAAAATCCTGTAACATATCAAGACTGATTCCTGTGTTGAAAGATGTCCTGCCGTAGTGTATATAACATTCCGGTCTGCCGGATAATTCATGTGGGCTGCGTTCATATAGGACGATAAGGTATACGGTTTTTACATCACGGTATGTAAAATCACGCTTTTTCTCGCTACGGATACGTTTATACTGACGCAGAAGCATATCAGCAGAATAGCAGGAACAGCGTTGCGCCGGAAACATATAACCTATACGCTGGACTTCTATGTTGGCAACAGAACCATCTTCAAGCTGTACGATAATGTCTGTTACAAGAAGAGAAGCCTCATCTGTAATTCGTGTGGTATCATTGGGAAGTACGTGAAGAATGTGGACCTTGCGCCCAAGAATTGTTGTTAGAAAACCCTCAAGAGGTTCGGGATTGCTTTCAGCATTCATAACTTCTTTAAAGAATGAATCATACATAATCTTAACGCCGCATGCTCCGGAACAAAAGCTTATAAATTCATTCTGCTCCTGCTCGTTCCATGAATAGAATATACTGCTGAGACCGGCGTTATTCTTAATCTCATCCATAATCTCATCACGAGACCTGATATATGGAAAGTATTCTTTTAATTCAGACTTGTTCAATAAAAATCCCCCTTTGTAAATAATTAAAACAAATAATATCCGGATATTACTGAAAGTGAAATAATATTATCATGCAACGGCAGTAAAATACAATGGCAATAGTATATAAAAAAATAATTTATGTTTGGAATGGTTTAACAAAGTTTTATCAAAATTAAAAATAGTATCTGTAGATATAGAATATATGTATCTGCATGATACAGTTATATATATTCATCCCTGAATGCTTCGTAGTTTTCAGCAAAGCGTCTGCACATAAGCGATTTATTAAGCTCATAATGGAGTACATATTGTGCATACCACCAGTTGATTTCCGATTGGGCAGGGATTCTTCCAAGTATATCTGCAAAAAGAGTATATTTTATCCAGCGTTTGACGGCTTCCTCTGATTCCTGAAGCCTTTTGGTGAATTCATACCAGTCAAGCTGGCCTGTGCTGAGAAGTTCAACATAAGTGTCTGCATCACCGATTTCTCGACCAAGAACAGTCAAAGCATAGCGGTTTACCTCGTATTTTAACTGTTCAGGACTAATAGCTCTATTCATAATGTTGCCTCCTTCAAAGATTAAAGAATTGCCTATATCCGAAAAGTGTTCATTGATAGCGAAATAATCATGCCAGTCAGATACGGTTCTGCTCAATATCTCATCACCATACCAATGATTGTTTTTATATCCGCCATTGCCACGCGTGTCGAGGTGTACGGCGTTACCCATATAGCCAATGCCCTCGCATCCGAGATCCTGTGCGATACAGCATATAATACTGCCGGGAATCACGTCATTATCAGAGTAAAATACTATATCCGCAGCCATACCGTAAGCGTGGGCATCCTTATCAAGTCCGCTTATCGAACGGCAATAAGCTCCAGGTTCCCTGTAACCATCATTTACAGTGGCACTTGAAGCACCGCTCACCCTGAATACCTTTTCGAGCAGATCAATAAGTGCATCGTCAATAAGTACCTCATCACAGCCGTTACGGGACTGGAATTCGTGCAGCATAAAGTGAGGGGATAATTGTATATCCCCGTCAGAAAAATAATAACTGTTAATCATAAAAGCTCCTTTCATCCAACTGCAATAAGCGTCATTGATGTTGAAGAATCAGGTTCACCACGATAAAATGCAGCATTTCCGGAATGGTCCCACTTAAACAAATTTGCAGTAAATATTCCGGTATTGGTGTCATAACTGTAATCAATTATAAAACGGGTTGTTGAGTCACTGAAGAATGAGTAATTTATCTGACAATACACATTTGTGTAACCTTTACCTATTTTATATTTAAAAGTATGATTCCAATTCTCATAATGACCATCTTCATCTACGTCATCAGGGTTGGGATAATCATAAAGACTTACAGTGACAACCTTGTAGTCGGCCTTCCCCTTACTATAGCCGGCATTATACCCGCTCTTGTAGTTGGTGCTTCCGGTGTTGACACGGTTGTCGGCGGCGATAACGCCCTGTCCGAACTGATAACCTGCCATGAGTCTTACATTATCAGACATGACCTTAAAAGAAGCGTCAGTTGCCGTAGTAACACCTTTATCAGTGATGGCAGTGGCAACTGTACGTTTGCCGTCACTGACAGATTTTTTTAATTCTGCAATCTCCCTGTTGATTTCTGCAATTGAACCTGATGAGCCGCCGAGCTTTGCTTCAACATTGGTGCCATCCGAGAAAATGACATCAGAGGCATCGGTTACGAAGGAATATCTGTCATAGTTTCTTGTGCCGTCAGAGCTGGTGTCCTTTAATACTCTGTAATATTGTCCGTTTTTCTTGTTTTCTGTAAAATTCATATAAATAAACTCCTTTCAGATTATTCAGTTATACTTCCGGATATCCATACGGATATTGCGGGGTTATCAGGCTGTGAATCTCCGTGGAATGAGATTACTGTTTTTGTAAGTGTTTTAACAAAAAGCTGAGTCTGATAGATTCTGTTTTCCAGCATATTAAAAAAGCCGGCATTCACAGGTGTGACTGCCGCCCGGCTGTTAAGGTATTCATGCGCTTTGGCGTAGCTGCCATTGTTTATAAGATCATTGTGCTGCCGTGATATTCCGATGGTATCAAGGGAGACATCCGATATAAACATAATGTCATCCACAGCCTGCGGATATGCTGAAGTGCTGTTATAACTACTCATGCAGACCTCCAATCCATACATCACCGGTTTCGATGACCTCCGGCTCAGTATCAGATATTCTGATGCTCTGACATCTCTTGAGAGCAAGAATCTGTGTGTTGCGGATTTCTTCCTGCAAGGTCATAAGAGTATCATTGCCTACAAGACATGAGTCAAAGAAATCACTGTTCCTTTTTGCGTAGGCGGCTGCCGAATCATACTGTCCGTTCTGGATGTATTTTCTGTAGGTGTTAATAATACCTGCATTTTCATCAGTGACATCTTTATAGTGCTTAAGAGTAATGAGAGCATCAGGAAAATGACTGTATTCGTGTGTGTATGCTGCCATAAAAAACCTCCTTGATTAGTAATAATTATATTAGTGAATTTTGATGAATAATAAATCATATTGAAAATGTTATTGACCAATTTACAAGACGTTCATAGATTCTGGTTGACCATCCGTCATAACGTGGACCTAATTCGATATCCTTCAAAGGCTTACCATTAATATAGAATACAACATGATACAGATCATTTTCTGAATCATCGTCCACCTTTGAGGTATATCCTCCGGTTGTAAGAACTGCCGTACTGTTGGAAGCTTTACCCTGTGTGTAGCCTGAGTTGTACTGAAGATTTGAGATAATACCGATATTATCGGCAAGTGTCTGAAATGCCGCATCAGCCGCCGTAGCTTTGCCGTTTTCAGTGATGGCAGCGGCGACTAAAGCTTTGCCATCACTGACAGATTTTTTTAGTGATGATATGGCATCATTAACGGTCTTCTGAGTTACGGAGCCATCTGTGGCTGAGCCGAGAGAGTTGTACAATTTTGATACTCCTGCGGTGCTTGAGCTGGCGGCAGAGTAGACAGTGTTGGCATCAGGACCCCATACGGCAGTGCCGTCAGCACTCCATCGAAGAATCTGACCGGCTTTGCCTCCGTTTGGAATATGCCGGTATCCGGATGTTGCGGGATGTGAATATACACAGGTGTCAGTTCCGTTAATCAGGATATTACCATTTACAGAAGAATTCCGGATATTAGTAGCATCTGTGCGTGCGTGAGCAGACAGACTGTGTGTGTACGCCGCATCATAACAGGATTTCAGTGCATTGGTAAGATTGTTGTCGGATAGTGCCTTGCCGTCTGTTTTGTCAACCTTGGTACTGCTTATAACACCAATACGGGTGTCGACATCAACAAGCTGTTTGTCAACGTCATCAAAGTGTTTGTCAACATCATTAAAGTGCTGAGGGATTCCTGCAATAGCATTGCTGATACCAGTAATTGATGAGTCGATAATGTCTGCATTCTCATTGAAGAGCGATATATCATATTTGTCACTGATATCCGGTTTGTTAAGTTTGAGATTTGTGGTTGTTAGCATTAAGATTGCACCTTCTTTCTTTTTTAACGTGATTTTACAAGAGCAAGCTTCGCATGTGTGAAGCGGGAGAGCCTTGCATGGGAATAGGATGAGAGAACTCTGTATGTTCCGGATTCTGAATTGTCCTCATATAGCGGATAGAACGTATACATGCCGACAGTTGTGGTTCCGTTGGCAAAATCGAGAGATACGGATTTTGTTATATATTGTGAAGGAACATTATATTGGCGGCTTGTGTACTCTATCTTCATATTCTCCTTAAGCCAGGGGATGATTGTGTTAAGGGTGATGGTAATATCATCCGTAAGCCTGCTGTTTTTCCAGTTTTCATACCGGGCGCGTTCAAGTGCGAGAGAGTCAGAGGTGATATTGTCATATTCCTGACCCGACATAACGGCACATCTTTCACCGATACGCTGTACAGTGAAGGGTGAATCGGGAACTATAGTCAATTCGACATTGCTGCAATTATAGACCGTCTCAAAATATTCGGAGCTGTACAGGTCAAGCACTGTTCCGTCCGGAGCAGTGTAACCGTCCTCAATGACAGAGCCGTCTGTTAAAACATTAACGGCGTGGGGCTGCCATTGACCGAGAAGGTATAGTATGGTTACAAATGAGGAGGCATCCGTATCGTAGCGGCGCCTGCAACGGAAGGTATAGACATTTCCGGCAAGGCAGGCACATGCACTGATTGGATTATCAGTGTTTTCATCACATACCGGTACTATGCCAAGACCATTAATATTCACCTTCTGCGCGGCAGTATTATCCTTATCAACACGGAAAGAGATAATGTCACCTGTGTAGTATGATGTCTTGTAGTTGTCTATTTCGATGTTATAGCAGCCGTCCGAGGAAGAGCATTTTTCGGAATAAAAGTCAGTGTCAAATGTTCTTCCCCACACCTCACATACATTGCGCACACAGGACAGGTCAGAGGAGGTGCTTTCAGATATGAGAACCTCATTTATATCAGAATCATCCATGATGACCGGGTCACTGTAGCAGTCGGGAACAGGCTGTACCACAAATGTTCCGTTTTCGTCAAAAGCGGCATCATAGCCCGGATATAATTCAATCATGTCGGTTATGACAGAGCTTATGGAAGAACCGGATGAGTACTCAAGGTCATACGGCAAGCAGTTCCAGCGTGGATTATTGATACGATATTGCTGATAATCCGTGTTGTGTTCCCGGAATCCACGGTACTCACCAATGTCACATACGAGATAATTGCGTATTTTTCCGAAAGTTGATATTGCTAAGATGAGGGAGTCGCGGATAGTGTTGTACCGGTCATCCTTTACACTGCCGTCAGAATCCTCGGCATATGCGGGGAATACCGTCTTGTATGCGCCTAAGGCTCCGTTTATCGTACCATCGAGCGTCACATACAGATCACTGCAATTAATCGTTAAATTATCAGATGAGCTGTCATATGACAGGTTAGTGCCGGTAATCAGAAAAATGCCCTGATTATACCATGTGAACTGCGCCTGTCTCGGAGTGCGCACACCAAGCCTCAGCAGGCAGGTGCGGCCTGCCCAGCCGCTTATCCGTGTGCCGAGATTATAGTCAGTAAGGGACGGTGTGATTGTAATGCTGTATGTGCGCCGCACAGAGGATGAACTGTCAATGTTGAGAGTTCCTGCATTGGCAATTCCGGTCAGATCGTCAAAGACAGAATTATCATCATTCAGTATGAGTAATTTTACTGACAGCTCAAGCCATCTTGAAAATGCAAGCTGTCTGTCAGCAGATGTTATTGTATAATTCATAGCTTATCCTCCGTAACTCCAATATTCAGAATCAATGTCAATGAGATCCGCATCGTAGAGGTCACGTTCATTCAGGCAGTCACCGGACTCAAACCAGTTAAATGAGGTCATACGGTGCTGCCAGTGGTCACCCTCATTATCACTCACAGAGCCGCCATCGACATTTATAAGCCACATACGGCCATCACTGACTTTAAGTATCTTGGGTCTGCCGTCAGTAAGAAAATCCATCAGCTCGTGCCTGTATGAGCACGAATCATCAGGATGGAAGGCATGCCGTGCCGTATCATATCGGCAGAAAAATGCTTCAACTGAGCCGGAATCGTAATTGACCGAGGAATTGTATATTGCGCGCGGATATCTGTCACGAAGTGATGTCTGGCATATAAGGGAATTCTTTCTGGAAGTGCTGCATTTGATATCAAGAGTTGTACCGAACATTCTGTTTTTATCAAAAATGTATATGCCTTCAAAATCAGAATGTACGGACACAATGTAATAATTGCCCTCTGCACCGTTGAGAATAGGCACAAGAGCATATTCATAGTCTGTATTACCGGCATTGAAAAGGTCAATCCCGGCAAACTGAAGATACTCCTTTGAATCAATATTGCGGACACATACGGTAGTCCAGTTAAAGGTACCGTATTTGCGGCGCCTGACGGCAAGCTGGCTGATTGTGGACAGAGAAAAATCAATGTTGCCGGCATTGATTGATTTTTCATAATCGGCGCAAAATACCGTATCTGTGTCCCAGATAAGGGAAGGAGGGTTAATAAGCGGCATTGCAGTGCTGCGTGATGCATATATGGAATCATATCTGCCTGTGCCAAGCTCCAGACCTGTCAGTTCCTCAGTCGGGACAACATATGGAAAATAAGAATAATCAGAGCCAAGCAGTAATAAACCTGAAATAAACATTATATTTCACCTCCTGTTGCAACGTACAGGCTGTACAGATTATTTTTCCGCCGGACATAGACAGTCCGCATGGCATCCTTATCGTAAAAGTCTGAGTAAAGAATGACAGGTGGAAGAACACCGTCAGATATGCTGAGACGGTAATGGATTCTGTCTTCATATTCCAGACTGCTGAGAGTTATGCGGCTGCCTGATACGGAGGAATCTGTGTCCGGTGAGCTGTAGAGACATAACGATGTACCTCCCATGAAGCGTACGGCAAATGTAAAATCAGACGTAATGCTGAAACCCGTGTTATAGTAAACGGTGCCGCTTATTATGTTAAGTATGCCGTTATCAATTACATATTCACCTGACGAATGCCCCTGTACATCGATTATATTAGTGCTGTACTTTACATAGCCGGCATCCCTGTCACAGACGGCATTAAGTGCCGAGCAGGACGCAGGGGTGCTGTAATATACACTGAATTCAATCAGCGGGGAGTGTATACATACATTGTCAATAGTTATTACGTCAATGGAGAAGTAATATGTGCAGTCACTTATAAGGGACCTTAAAGGACATGTGATAATATTGCCGTCTCCGGCAGACTGATATTTTGAACCGCTTGAATATACCGGTGTCTTATATGAATCATACAGAGTATAGGAATATTCACTGATCGGACGGTTTTCAGCCTGCGAATATGTTACCGTGACGTTGAAGCCCGATACATTAAGAATGGTCGAGCCATCAGTCTCAAGCCCCGTAAATGTAAGAGCCGGGGCAGAGTAGCAGGAAAAATACTGCCGGTATGACATCTCTGACGGATTGCCGACTGAATCATACAGGATTATTACAGCGTAGTATGAATGGCTGTTTTTCAGCGTATTGGCAGGAATCTGCTGCCTGAGCCGTATGCTTTCGCAATATTGTGTGAAAACAGGCTGGCTGCTTTCGGAAGAGGTATCTGATTCATATATGTACAGCCGGCTTGCATAGGGCTGTATGCCCTGCCAGCAGAATTCTATGTCTGCCGGCATTGATGCATCAAATACATCTATTTTGTTGATGGTGGGTCTGTTAACCAATTTTTATGTCCTCCTTAGAAAATTAGTGCGGCTGGCGGGGTTTTACAGCGATTATAAAGCGCTGCTTATAATCGCCGTCCGGTATGCATACAATGACGCGGGTACCCGGAGAAAAAGTCATTGCAGTACCGTTGGGAAGCTCATATTCCTGTCCGTCAATATTGCCGTAATAGCAGCCTTCCGCATTAATGCGGCTTACAATAACTGTTTTAAAAAGAGTGCGTTCTTTTTCAAAACGGTTAATAATGCGGAAAAACTGGTCTATAAGTGTAAATAAACCTTCTGAAGTCTTATCTTTCATAAATCCTCCGTTCTTCGTAAGAGTATCAGCGGTAATTGAGCCGCTGTGTCACATAGTTGGGAACTATGCTGAGTATTGCTTCACCGACACGCTCTGCGTCATCAACCTCATTAAGAGTTATCGCACCGCTTTCAATATTGACAACAGGTGCGGACGAATAGCAGGAGATATCGCTGATATCGGATACAATAGCCGGTGCGTCAGGAATATCATGCAGATTCACTGACTGGACACTGAAGCCTGTGCTGTCCGGATGTACTGAAACTGTATCAAGGGCAGCAAGCTGTTCAAGGGCGTTACGGGCTTCGTCAGCTTTGGAGCGTATATCGTCAAGAGAGCCGCAGATGCTTGAGGATGATGCTGTTGTGCTGTCTGCAAGTGAGAGCAGGGCGCTGCTTCCAATTTCCATCAGACTGTTAAGGGAATCTTCACCGGTCTGTCCGGAGGATTGCAGGACATTGCCCATCAGGGCTATCTCATCCGATGAGGCATCCGTTACATACTGAAGCTGTTCCTGTACTCTTGTATATTCATCGCCAAACTGTGTGAGCAGCTCCTCATCAAGGTTCAGGACACTGCTTTGCCATTCCTGCCCCAGCAGCATGGATGCATATATCTGATTCTGTGAATCCTCAAACTGTTGAGGAAGGGCAGCCCATCTGTCGCGGTACTGTGTAAGTGCCTGTATCTGTGCGTCAATCCCTGACGTTATGCTGTCGAGTTCTTCCTTTAGCGATGATATGGAGGAGCTGATTGCCGCACTCTTGTCATCAATGGCATTGATGCTGTCATCAAGAGAGTCAATCTGTTCCTGAACTGCTGCACGCTTCTGCTCGTCCAAAGCCTCATCAAGGGCTTCTGCGGCATCAGATACGGCAGAGGAATCATTGCGCCATATCATCTGGCCGTTTACCATAACGCGCATTGAATTCTGGTTCTCTGCCCGTGCAAGCTCATACTCCTTTTTCCGGAGATCAATGGAACGCTGTCGTGCCTCATTAGCCTTGTTAATAGCGTTGAGCTGTTCCTCAAGCTCTTTCTTCTGTCCTTCAATGGCGGTTTTCTGTTCAAGCAGTGCAGCCTGCTCATCTTCAAGAGCCTCGATCCTTGCATTGTATTCAGCCTCCACGGCAGTTTTCTGAAGCTCAAGTGCTGACTGCTGCTCGTCAAGACATCCGGTAACCGCTTTGGCTGCTTTATCCATGCTGTTTAGCTGTTCATTAAGGGAATCCGTATAGAACTGCTTAAGGCCTGTATATATCTTCTCAGCATATGAGCGGTAGTCATCAAGATACTGCTCCTGATTGGCAAAATATTTTTCGTTAAGGACGTTAAGTGCGGCATAATATTTGTCCTCACTTATAAGTCCCATGTTGTGATGATGCTCAAGCAGTGCGAGCTGGCGGTCAAATTCCTCACGCCATGTATCAGTGACATTGCCGGCAGCATCGGAAGGGTAACCGGAGTCATCCTTAACCGTATTGTTATCCTGTACATTGTTCCATGAAAGATCCATTGAAGAAGCAATAGCCTGATATGCAGTATTGTGAAGCTCACGCGCAGGCTCTGTTATCTCCTTGAGACGCTCCTTTTTCCGGTCAAATAATGTATTCAGCCGTTCAGCTTCTTCGGGATCATATAGTGCGAGGTCGCTGTCATCAAAGCTCATTGACAATATGCCTGACGCAGAATCGACAATGATGTTAAAGTAATCTGCCCATTCTTTGCCAAGCTCAGCCCTGAGGGCATCATCAATGGTTTTCTTGGCATCCTCTAAGGACTTCCAGTTAAGTACATCGTTACCGTATACAGCGGCAAGCTTATCAAAGAGAACAGGATAATTAGTTTTGATGGAATTGAAGAAATCCCTGTCAGCAGCCGATTTGCTTAAAACAGAATTAATATATTGCCTGCTGTCGCCGGCGTATATATCAGCCAGACTGTTGAAAAGCTCTTCTGATGACATCAGACCCTGTGAGAACTTCAGGACTGCATCGGTTGCTTCCGGAAATTGCTGAAGTATCTGTGAGAGAAATGAACTGTTCAGAGAGCCTGAGCCGTCAAGCAGGCTTCTTATTGATGAGAGCGTGGAGATCTCAGCGTTAAGATCTGCAAGAGTGGCAGAGGAGAGCTTATTGGTGGATTCTTTAAAAAGTGAGGATACGCTGCTTAAAGATTCGGATACGGCAGCAGTACCACTGCCTGCATTCTTGAGGTACTCAAGAAACATATCGCGGGCAGATTTGCCGTCTTCAAGAATAAGACCTGATTCCTCAAGCTTTTTATTGAGCCTGTCAATCGAATCGGCTGAGGTATCAGCTTCTCCGCTCAGAAGGGCGCTGATATCTGTAGCGAAATCAGAATTGCCGGCTATTGATTCAAATATATGCTTGTTCCATGTGGAAGCTTTGCCGGTTATCTCATACATGTACTTTTCAGCGGCATTAATGCTGTTCCACAGCGCCTGATCCGCTGTATTGTCAAAGGTTCCGTCAGACTTCATGAGCTTGATAAGATTTTCCTTGTAATCCGACAGCTCGGATATTGTGTCAAAGAATACAGTATTAAGCGAGTCGGTAATATAGCGTGTATTTTCCTCCAACATGGATATGGCGGCTCTATTGGCAGGACTGTCATCTTTGGAACTCAGCTCTTGGAGCTTCTGCCGGTTGATTGCATAGCCGACAATAAGACTGCTTATATCAGAGCCTTTTTCATTAATGTAAGCCGTGGCATCGGGAACATCATGGGAGCTGAGATAATCACGGGCAATATTTTCCGAGTCAGACAGCTTATCCATATCGAATTCCTTGGAAAATGTCTTTCTGTTTTGCTCTGACAGTTCCTTTGCTTCAGCCTTGACCTTTTCATTCTGAAGCTCTATGCTTTCGCGGAGAAGGTTGTTCCGTTCCTTAAGGCGCGCTATTTCAAGTTCCTGATCCGAAGAGAGGGACTTAGAGCCTGACAGTGTTTCAAGTTCATTTATGCGGCTGATATTGGAGCTTAGTTCGCTGTTATAGGAATTGAGCACAGAGGAAGCTTCATCAAAACTGTTGCTGACCTCTTTCAGCTTATCCTTTGCAATATCGAGGGCATGCGTGTAGTTGTGGTATACAGCTATGCCGCCGGCTACAACGGCAGTTAACGCTGATATGGCAATCGTCGGAAGATTGGCAGCCGCAAAGCTCTTCAGACTGAGCGCAAGTCCTTTAAGTGGGTCCGAAAGCCCTTTAAAGACGCTGCCGCCACCTTTTAAAGTGCCGATAAGTCCGTCAGAGGAAGCCTTGAACTCATCAGAGGCTGATGCGGCAGCCTTTTCTGCTTCAGCAATACGGTTGAGCTCAGTTATTCTGGAGAGCTCAGAGGTGGTGGATTGGAGAAGGTCGCCTTTAAGTCCGCGCACTGTGAGGATACGACTAATAGAATCAGTGCCAAGTGTTGATTTGGATATTGCGGATTTCAGAACATCAGAGGTGTATTTTTTCCCTATGGAGTTGAAATCGTAATCTGTTTTAGAACTTTTATTTATATCATTCAGTACATTGTTAATCTGGGCAAGAGATTTTAATTGCATATATAACTGAGAGTGATATAATTATATTAATGATAAATAAATTGGAGGCGTATAAAATTATGACACCACAGGAAATAGCTGAGCATATTGGTGAAAGGGTAAAGAATCCAATTACAGGGATGTACACATCAAGGGAAAATCCTAATACTGGAAGAGCAATATTTGATGAAATTATGGATTTGTATTATGACCATAAAGAGGAAGAGGCTGTTCAGTATATAAAAAAACTTTATGGATGTGAAGAGCAGATAGCGAGGGAAGCTTTTGAAATATATAAGAGCAAAATGGGAGAGCCACCAACTCCTCTGATGAAAGCAGAGGCAGCAGCATACTTTGGTGGACTGTATGAAAAGAACGTCCCAAAGTGTCCTACATGTGGCTCAACCAATATAAAAAAGATATCATCAATGAGCAAGGCAGTAGGAATGCTTACACTCGGAATCCTTGATGCGGATATCCACAGAACCTTCTATTGTAAGAACTGCGGGTATAGGTGGTAGGTATCGTATATAGCCCCGGTTGTATTACGATAATTTACAGTCACAGGGTAATTCAAGGTGCAGGGGAATGTGAATTACGGTGTAACGATAAATGATACAGTGTGATGACAAATAAGCAGGAGGCGTATAAAATTATGACACCACAGGAAATATATGATGAAATTAATTATCTGAAGGAAAATCCTAAAACAGGAAATGCAATATTTGACGAAGTTATTGCTTTATACTATGCAGACAAAGAAGAGGATGCCGTTCAGCATATAAAAGAAGTTTATGATTGTGAAGAGGAACTTGCACGTCAGACATTCGATATATTTAAAAGCAGAATAAGTAAACCAACTCCCCTGATGAAAGCTGAGGTTGAAGCATATGAGAGAGCATGCAGAAATAAGAACGTCCCAAAGTGTCCTACATGTGGCTCAACCAATATAAAAAAGATATCATCAATGAGCAAGGCAGTAGGAATGCTTACACTCGGAATCCTTGACGCGGATATCCACAGAACCTTCTATTGTAAGAACTGCGGATATAGGTGGTAGGTATCACGTATAGACCGGTTGTATTACGATAATTTACAGTCACAGGGTAATTACAAGGTGCAGGGTAATGTGAATTACAGCGTAACGATAAATGATACAGTGCGATGACAAATAATCAGGAGGCGTAAAATTATGACACCACAGGAAATATTTGACGATATGGATATTAATGATCAAGATCCGGTAACAGGGTTATATACATCGAAAATAAATCCAGACACAGGAAAAACAACATTTAATGAAATTATGGAGCTGTACTATGATCATAAAGAAGAAGAGGCTGTTAGACGTATTAAAGAACTTTATGAATGTGAAGAGGAGATAGCGCGTGAAGCTTTCGAAATATACAAAAGAGAAGTACCAGGACCACCAACTCCTCTGATGAAAGCAGAGGCAGCAGCATACTTTGGTGGACTGTATGAAAAGAACGTCCCAAAGTGTCCTACATGTGGCTCAACCAATATAAAAAAGATATCATCAATGAGCAAGGCAGTAGGAATGCTTACACTCGGAATCCTTGACGCGGATATCCACAGAACCTTCTATTGTAAGAACTGCGGATATAGGTGGTAGGTATCGCAGTATTTCTTAGTATCGTATTATCTGTATTACAGGTTATTAATATTCTTTGGTAAAATCTGAATTTTACTCGCCGGATGTAACACGCATCCGGGCATATTACTGAAATTCATAATCGCAATATGCACTATGCATTATAAGCAGATGCTGCATTATGGCCGCAGCCTGCTCAGAGGATGGGTATGTCTGTGGGGATTGCTCTCTGTGCGCTGGCACAAGACTCTTCATTACTATATACAGTCATGCACATATGTGCAGAGTGCCGTCCTGCTCGTTGTCTGTTGTCAGGATATCCTGTGGCACACAGGCGTCTCAAGGGTCTCCCCCTGATTACCATATACCGGCATAATCAGTTATTTCTGCTTTCGCAACCCGATGAATGAATATTCAGGGGTCTGATATGCTCTGAGAGTTTCAAGCATTTACTCCTCCATGTAAGTTTATACTCCGTTAATTGTGTTATACAGAGTTTTTAATAAAGAATCCCATGTATCCGCAGACTTGTTCACAGCGCCATTATGCTGTGTCCTTATCTGCGATTGACCTGATAAAATCTCTTGCCGGATTTTATATGATTGTCACCTTAAAAGGTCAATCAAAATTCTTTATAAAGCTTGCGAGACCTGCGGCACCTGCACTGAGTGCGATGGCACCCTTGCCGCCGATAACGTCTGTTACGGATTCGACAACAGACAGAAGCTTGGTGAGCGCGTTGACAGCGTCAGCAATATCATCTGTATCGATAAGATTGCCTGCTGTGGCGTCCCATGCAGCGCTGAATTTGTTAACAGCCTTGTTAAGCTCAGATGATGTCGCGGCAGAGCTGTCAATTAAAGAAACGGCAGATGCCCGGTACAGTGCCAGATTATCGCTGTAGGACTTCATATTGGACATGAAAGCTGTGAGCGGGGCGGAATCCGTGCCGAGAATACCGGCAATGCTGTTCTTTGAAGAGCTGTCAAGAGTGTTGAATTGGTCAGCAAGCTCGCTGATTAGCTGTATTGGGGATCTGAGTGCATTACTCCCCTCCGATATTTCTGTAATTGATATGCCTACAGAATTCAGGGCTGAGATTATGGAAGGGTCGGTAAGATTACTGAGAGTGTTAAAAATGCTGTTAAGCATGCTGCCGGCTGCTTTGCCGGACATTGCTGTACCGTCCAGCGCGGTGGCTGCCAATGCAGAGAATTCATCTGCGCTTATACCGCACTGTGCTGCTGATGCGGCGGCAAGGATAGTGGCTTCAGCCATATCCTGAAGTCCTGCCGAAGTGCTGTTTATGATGCTGTTCTGACCGTCAAGAATATCAATAAGACTGTCCACGCCGTCATGCAGTGTGTAGGCAGAGTTGGCGGCAAGAATATAACCGGAGCTCATTTCCGATGACATTCCGGCAGAATTCTGCAATGCGGCACACAGGTCAGTTAGCTGTGCGGCATTGGCTGCACCGGAATCATAGATAGCTCCGGCAGCGGCAACATAATCAGATGCGTGCTTTCCGTACCGTGCTGCGGCGTTGGCGGAAGCAACGCTGATTTCATTAAGCTCCTTTGAAGTAAAGGATGACGTGCCGGCAACCTTTGAGAGAGCAGAGTTGTATTTCTCAAGCTCTGACGTTGCCGCAACAAGCCCTGATGTCAGTACACTGAGGAATTCCGAAAATGCTTTTGAAGTATTTCCGTTACTGAGACTCAGGATAATTGAGAGTAATGAGTTAAAATTCATGTAGTATTTAACCTCCTATCGTATAAATGCATAGATATAACTGCCGGACAATGTCAAAAGACACCGGGAAGGACATTGGCAAGAAGAAAGCCTGCAATGCCTGCGGCAAACAGCCAGATAAGCTTGTCTGAAAGCGAGTCCCAGCGTGCCTTTGTCTCAATTGCGGGGCGGTTTTCAAGAGTAGTGACCTTATCAGCAAGTTCACGTTGTGAATCCCTTATATCATGGATATCTGTTTTCAAATCTTCTATGCGAAGTTCTATAGAACGGCAGTGACTGTCAACATCCTGAAGCTTGACAGCCATTTCCATAAATTGTTTATCATCCATATATGAATACCTGCCTTGTCATATATTGGTAGCCGTTATATTTACACCAAGTATTTTACCGAGGGATATCATGGCTTTTCCCACATACAGACCTATAGCGGAGGTCATGATAAACATGGGTGTGACACCGGTTGCTGATAAGTCGGTGGCATCGAAGCAGTAGGCTGTTCCGATGAACATAAATGTTACGATTGCTGCCTTAAGGAGTCCTGATGCCAGCAATGACAATTCAAAATGCATCCGGCGTGTACCGATATTGTAGTACATTCCCGCAGCAATATTCATTGTGATTGCTATAGCAAGTGTTGGCAGCAGTGATATAAGCTCTTTCATACTAATCCTCCGTTCTTGCGCCGTCTTTGGCGCATACTAAGTTTGTGCTTGCAGGCACGGATTACGGAAAAACGCGGGCAGGCTTCATGCCTGACCCGCGTATGCTGTGTGGTGCCTGCATCACAGACAGCCTTGTGCAAAGCTGCTGTAAAGCTGCTGCACTATTCCTCAATCTCTATCATATCAATAAAGTTGTTATCCTTGTCAGAGAGAAGATCAAAGGTCATTGTAAGTGATGCAGGGTCGCCCTCACTTGACTGTGACAGTTCAAAGCTTCTCTGTGGCTGTGCCTTATAAAGAATAATCTTATAAGGTGTAAGGATATCATTCTCATCCTTCTCAACAGTGTTCATTGAGATATAGTATGACTTAGGGAGACGGCTGTTGTTGAATGAAATCTTCTTAACGCCTGAGCTCTTTGATGCAATGTAGCCTACCTCATACTCTTCACCGACAGCAATGTCGGATGCATTGGATGCTGTGAAACGGTTCTCCGAATATGTACCGCTGATCTCGTCATTGCCGAATGAGCCCTTGCAAAATGCAAATACCGTGCCTGCTATGGCATCCTCAGGAATTGCAAGAATACCGGCTTCGGTACATTTTATAAGCTCTCTTACAGGATAAGATGCAGTTGACTCTATTACACCGTCTGTCATGAGAGAATAGAATTCAAAAGGATATACCTGAGCTTCAATAGTTGCAGTACCTGTCATGGGATTTGAAAATGCGATTTTTCTTGAACCCTTAGACATTGCGTATACTGCATCGGCAGAGATGCTCTGTGTTGTTGTGTTGGCTGTTTCAAAAAACAATACCGGCTTCATTGTTGATACGTCACGAATATCTACGTCACATACCTGTCTGTTTGCTTTGTTGATTGTTGGCATAAAAAATTCCTCCTAAAAATAATTTTTATAAAAAAGGTCTGCAGCCCTTAGTTATCGGATACATTTGAAAACCATAGGGAATCATCAAACTTACTGTCCTTGTCACCCCATATGGAAACACTTCTTGAAAGTATATGGTAGTAGTCAATATACCGCTGTCTTTTAAACTGGTCATTGAGCTGGTAGACAGTCAGATCCCAGATGTTAATAATGTTAAGGCTGTTGTGGTGCGCCGCAAGCGCTGAAATAATATTTGGCATTTCAAGGCGCCTGTCTGCTTTTTTGACGCTTTTTGAGGCGCCCTTCCTGATTTTTGAAAGAAGACGTGCTGCGGTGCTGTTCTTAAGCTTAACATTATTACCTGTAACAGCTTCTTCGGATAAGCAGATACGCTGCAATATAACATCAGCAACTAACGGATAATTATCAGAAGCGATATATCCGCAGACAGAGCTAAGGTTATCCTTATACAGCACATATTTCTTTAAATTTTCTGAGTAGGTGACTGTTTCAACTATAAAAAAGTTGAGAGCGTCGCATAATAATCTGCATGTTGAATTTTGGGCTGTAAGGGCATCATAGCTGTTAAAAAGACATGACACATACATCATGTAGGTATTATAGGAAATTATTGAGATGTCTCTCAGAGTGGGGCATCTGATGTTTCCTGTCTGTGGTATGTACACAGGCTGTGGTGACAGAAGCGTAAAATAATCAAGTTTAATAGTAATCACCTCCAAGCTTTTGTGTGCCACATTGTGCGGCACTGTATCCACATATGAAATATACGAAGCAAAAAAGTGGATGCAGTGCAGCATCTGTGCGGATTGCTAAGAATTTTCAATAACTTCACAACTGCGTTTTTTCATCATTGACATGCGCTGCCATTCAAGCTGTCTTGCGTGCCTGCATTCGGGACAGTACATCGTGCGGCTGCCTTTTTTCTCGATAAGGCGCTTGCATATATGACATCTTATATAATGTCTGTGTTCTTTAAGACCAAGCTGCTGTTTCAGCCACCGCTTTATATCTCCGCTGAGTGAGCGGCAGATATATGCAGTATAGACATGATCCTCGCTTAAGAATTCAGGCTGCGGGATGCTGTCCTCCGTCTCAGCCGCTTCATCGGTAAGACGGCAGTTTTCAAAGCATTTGCGAAGAAAAGGGGTAATAACATTCAGGTATTCGTCCCATGACAGCCGTGGTTTCTGCATGGAAAGCTTTTTCTTAAGCTGTACGGAGCTGTCAATGGCATCATCGATAAGTCCCGTAAGAACCTCAGGGTCTGTGTCAATACCCGATATCCATTCGTAATACAGTCGCTTTGGAGTCTTTATAAGCTGCATATATTCTTTGTCTACAACTATCTCAGGGTCGAAATAAACAGAATATATATTGTTGAGTTTCTGCCGTATTATATCGCACCAGTTGTCTTTATCGGTCATTGAACGGTAGTAGGTGTATTCAACGTCTGACCATGCATCAAAAATCTTTCCTGTCTCAGTATTGATAAGATCATTTCTTACTCTGTAGCGTATGGTCTTTGTCATGCGTGTACGATTGTTGCCGCATGACCAAAGTGCGGAGCAGAAAGCATCGAATATTGCGTCTTTTTCTGAAATGTCTTCAGCATATTTGTAGTCCTCAAGAATTTCGTAAAGGTACATATCATTACAGTTATACATTGGAATCCTCCTTTTTAAGTTCATAATATCTGCCAAGATATTCATATGAATTATCTGTGGCGTGTGTCAGTTGGCTGATTGAAATATTTGGCCTGTCAGGTGAGTTGGCACGCAGATTATCAATGATATAATCGCTGTAGGCAGACCATGCAAGTGCTTTGCTTATGGATAATGACTTATATGAGACCTTAATGATGTAGTTGGCTGCTGTATTTTCATCAGTGCCAAGTTCACCGGAGATTTTCTCGCGGTACAGCGAAGCGAGATTACGGATGGCTTCAAGTCTGTCCTTTGTATCATTGTAATTAACATCATCATGAATGAGCTCTTTAAGTGCATCTGCATAACGGTTGACGAAGCGCCGGCACTGACGGAGTATTTTGTCATCCTCAAGCGTGAGGGAGTGGTCGAGCAGCAGCCGGAGGGATACATCGGGTGTGTTAATATTTTTGTCACTGATTATGTGTTTCTTTTCCCAGACTGATATATAATCGCAAAGCTCATTCATGGGTGACGGCGAGTGATAGGCATTAAGCTTTACCTGTTCGTCGCTGTCGGGATTTTTGCTGCGTTTTGCAAGCATGTTTTTGTAGCGTTCCATTTCCTTCGGGTAGTTAAACAATAAGAAATACGGAAGCTGGCGTAGGTATTTCTTCAGGCCTGCGCCCATGTGCCACCTGAGACCTGTTTTTAAGAAATCAATTTCCTTGCCCTGATATATTCTCAGCAGCGAAGCAAAGTCAGAATAGAGGCTGCGGACTGCTTCATCGGTCGCGTAACGGTTTTCTATGCATGTAGCTGCGTTGGTAATATCCCCTATACGGTTATCACGGGTCATAAGCTCGTACTCGACAAGATTTTCAGCGGTATATTCCTTTGCCTGTGCGGTTGCCTTGTCATTAATGTCAAGAATTATAGGCTTGTCTGATTTTGCCTGAACAATATGAGGGTCATTGCATAACAGGAAAATGTCACCGTCAAAATCAGCTCCGCCCTGCTGTGGCGCGGATATATCATACGCATTGAACATTACGATGTCCTGATCCTTAAAATGTGCGAACCATTTGTCTGTAATGTCATTATGGACGATACGGACACGGTTGACCTCAGACGGGTCAACCAGGGGTGAACGCAATGACAGACAGTCACCGTCAGGCATGCAGCCACTGTACAGCTCATGTGCATTCAGACAGCCGACAGGCTCAAGTCCAGCCGCATACTGAAGATATGCAAGCATGTCACCCACACCTGTGTGATAGAAGCCTGAGCAGTATATCTTTCCGGTACGCGCTTCGTTAATTGCTTTGGACAGCTTCATATGGATATAATGACGCACAGCGGGGTCATGCAGCATTATGTCATTAATGAGAATTGCTTCGTTGTACCGGCTGTCAGTCTTGCAGTCCTTTGTGTCGCGGATACCGAGAAAACGGTAGGTGTAGAATTTATTTCCGTTTATGATATTTTCAAAAAGGTCTGTTGTGTATCGCGCAATGCTTACAATTCCGTCTCCGTCATTATCGGGATTGAGAATGTCATAGCTTTTGAAGGCTTTGTCCTCAAAGCATCGTATGTAGTTGGAATTCCATAGCTTGAGGCACTGGATGTACTGGAAATTCATGCGCGTATACAATTCGATGTCCTTTATATGATGGCTGTATTTGCTTATGCCCAGACGGAGACTGTATTTATTGATGGCTGCCATATACATGTTCCATGCGTCACTGCCGTATTGCTTATAAAACATTGAATGTCCTTTGAACATTGATGTATTCCATATGCAGTCAATATCATCTATATGATGCCTTACGCCGTATATATCAGTTATGTATTCAATATTCCATTCCCTGAGAATCTTTCTGAAAGGAACATATACGGAGTAGCCCTTTATAAACGGCATTCTTACCTGTACGCCGGCAGCGTTGTAATCAAGCTTAAGCCGGGAGCTGACGGTGTGCATAAAGCCTGCTTCATGGCAGCCACAGCCGTCAAAGGGTGAAAGCTTTATATCTGTATGGCCCTCGGCAACACGTCTGTTATCCGTAACATATCGTATGAAAATATCGTTCAGCGTCTTTTTGTATTCACCTATTATTACAATATTCGGCATATAGTCCTTTATAATCGTGCATGAGCTGAAGATAAGGCAGCGCTGCGCCTCATATTTGGATATTACACAATTAGCTACGGGAATATCCATCTGTGAAATCCTGTAAAGCACGTCATAATACTTGTCGCATACAAAAGCCGTTATGCCGTTCTTGGCCTGAGATGCGGATTTGCCGAATCTGCGGTAGTGAACACCGTTATAGGTGAAGCCGCATGAAAGTACATGCCTGAGGTCATCTTCGCCGGAATTTTTATTCCTTGAACGTATGAGTATCATTTCGGTGATATGGCTGCATGGATATCCTCTCAGACGTGCAAGCTGGTCAATTATGATTGAGTCCTCTGTGCTTACTATGTACTGCCTGGCAGCTTCTTCATCACCGGTTACATTCATGTTGAAATCACATGAGCTTAAGTCTTTTAGCGGAATTCTTATTAATGTGTATGTCATTGTCATTCTCCTGCCTGTAAAAAAGTTTTTGGGTTATATATAATAATTCACTACTTGGCGAACGAATGTTCATGAAAAATAATTAAATTAGTCTTATATAAAAACTATATTGACATATATGAACATTAGTTCTATCATAGAGACATGATACAGAAGGCGGTGTGAAAGATAATGAACAACATAACAAACATATTTTTGAAAGAAAGGAAAGATGAATATGAATCCAGAGAAGAAGGACAGGGTGCTGTCACGATATTGTGGTAACGGCATGGAGGGCTTGAGGAAGCTGTGTAATCCGCTTATAGCAAGGCTTGGAGGAATCACACAGGCAGATTATGATGATTTTTACAGCATAGCACTTGAGGTACTCAGCCAGAGTGTTGAACGGTATGATGAGAACACAGGATGTACATTTGCAGCATATTATACAGGGAATGTTGAGCGCAGATATATTAACGAGCTCAGAAGACGTAATACGAAGGGCAGAAGAAGTGAATATGGTATGGTTGACAGTCTGGACAGGTGTGTCGGCGAGGACGGATTAAGGCTGGCAGATACTATAGCATCGGATTTTGATGTGTTTGACGAGGTTATGGAGCATGAAGGCTGCAATTCGGACAGCATGATGATATATCTGAGCCGCCTTTCCATCATACAGAGAGCCGTGCTGATTATGATGGCAGAGGGCTATTCTTCAGATGAGATAAAAGAGGCACTGGCTATAGATGCCAGACAATATAGGGAAAGCATTGCGGCGATACGTGCATATGAGAATATACGCGTGCTTATGTGAGGTGACGGATATGATGGGGATAAAAGAGCAGTATATTACCGTGGCGGAATATCTTAAGAATATAAGGAAGGGAAGCATTGATGACAACGGAAGCATGAGAAGGGCATTCTGCTGGGATAACAGGACATTGAACGAGTTTATTATATCTATAATGGAAGATGCCTATATTCCACCGATAATATTAGCACCGGTGATTGAAGCTGATTCAGCGGTAATTGTGGACGGAATACAGAGAAGTGCTGCCATGATGCTTTTCAGATACGGCAATTACAGAATCACATCGGTTGTAGAGAAGCCTGTTATTGAACGTGATGATATTGCGCTTGACATGAGAGGTGCGGCATATGACGAGCTTCCTCTGCAATTCAGAAGGATATTTGACAGCTATAAGCTGAGAGTAGTTACAATAACCGGAAGTAATATTGATACAGGGAGGCTAATCAGAATCTACAACCGGCACAGTAAGTTGAACATTACACAGCATGGGCTTACATATCTGGGACAATATGCAGAAGGTGTGAGAGTGGCTGCAATGTCGGGCTTTTTCAGAAACTGCATGGAATACAGTGATGATGAACGCAGGAAGGGACTGTACGAGAGAATTGTATGTGAGGCTGTCGCATGGCTTTTTCACAGGGAGTATGCAGAATTGAATTTTACCAATATGTGTGACCGCCTGAGAGAACATATGTCATATGATGAGCTTGCTGAAGTGCAGTATTATCTTGATTGTATGGAGAGGATATGCGGAGATGATTTTAAAGGAGTGCTTACGGCAGACAGCGTGGTCATGTGGCTTCGTATATACAGGCACTGTGTAAGAAGCAGCCGTACTGAAGAGGATTTCTATAAGCTTATCTCATATATGAACGGCAATGACCATATGTACTCTGTGATGAAGAAGGACTTACGCAATGGAAAGCCTGTTGGAAAGTTTATTGATAAGCTTGTTGAAGCATATTGAAGTTCATTGATATGCTTGCCATTAACTGATGTATGTGCTATAATCAGTTTCGCGTAAAGCATAATTTAAGAGCAGAGTAGAATTTTGTGCGTTAAGTGCTGAGTGAACAGGGAGTTGTCATTCGGACGAAAAGATTTCTTGCGGTACAGAATTCGCATCCCGCTGCTACATAATATGATATGGACATCACATACCTCTTATGTAGGGCTCGGACTACTGCAAAGGAGGTATTTTTTATGAAAAAATTTGTAACAATGCTGTCAGAATCAGCTAAGGAACTCAGAAGTACACGCAATCTTACGTTGTGTGCCATGTTTGCGGCAATAGCTGTTGTGCTTGGATATTTTACAATCCAGATTTCAAGCTTCCTTAAGATTGGTTTCTCAGGAATACCGAATCAGATTGTGTCATGTCTGTTTGGTCCGGCTGCGGGTGCCATGTTTGGCGGGGCGCTTGATATAATTAAGTATATCATTAAGCCTACAGGTGCATACTTTCCGGGATTTACAATCAGTGCAATAGTGGCAGGACTTATATACGGTTCATTCTATTATAAGAAGAATCCGGGATTCATGCGCGTGCTTGCTGCATCATTTCTTGTTAATGTCATTGTTAACATCGGACTTAACACATTATGGCTTGCAATTATGTACAATTATGACGGCGTAAAGTATCTTGCCGTGCTTCAGACAAGAGCAATCAAGAATATAGTTATGACACCGGTAGATGCCATCGTATTCTGGACAGTCATGAGACCGGTAGGTGCGATAATCAGTGAACTTATGCCTGGACGCCTTACTAAGGAACACAGTAAAATAACAGCCGCTATATTCAGCAGCGGTAAGTAAAAAGATTTGTGCGTGCGCACAAACTTGGGATGCCCGAAGAAGCGGGCGGAAAAGGAGATTATACAATATATGAGACTTGTAATTGCATCAGACATCCATGGTTCAGCAAAGTACTGCGCACAGCTTCTTGAGTGCTATGATAAGGAGCAGGCAGAACGTCTTGTGCTTCTTGGAGATATACTTTATCATGGCCCGCGTAATGACCTTCCTGACCAGTATGCACCTAAGACTGTAATTGAACAGCTTAATGAGAGAAAGGACGAGATTATCTGTGTCCGTGGCAACTGCGATACGGAGGTTGACCAGATGGTTCTTAAGTTCTCTGTGATGTCAGGACAGGGCGTGATATTTGCAGACGGATATACATTTGTAATGGCGCATGGTCACAAGCTTAACGGGCCTGACAGACCGGCACTTCGTGATAAGGATGTGCTTCTGTGCGGACATACACATGTGCCTAAGGCAGAGTGGCAGCCGGTAGACCCTGAGGATGAGACTAAGGGTACATATCTTTACCTTAATCCGGGTTCGGTATCAATTCCGAAGGAGAATAGCTGGCACGGATATATCCTTTATGAGAACGGCACATTTACAATGAAGGATTTTGAGGGCAATATCAAAAAGGTAATAAATCTATAATAATAGTTTATATATTTTTAATGTGATTTTTCAGCTAATCATGGTAAAGTATGTCATGTAAGAAGTATTTAGTGGCGTTGAGGTATTATTGCGATGAACAGTTGGAAAGAAAAACTTCATGTTGTTATATTGAAAAGCATGAATAATATAGTCTTTAAGTGCCCTAACTGCGGCGCTAAGATAACGGTTCCGAGGGGGCATGGCATAATATGCATCAAGTGTCCTGAATGTAGAATAGAATTTAATAAAAAGACATGATTCTGATAACCATATAATTATCATGTGAATGTCAGAGGGAGGCGTTGATGAAGGAAGTCAAACAACCTAAGAAGCCGTTGATGTTTTACTATATGATTGCTCTTGCAATCATTCTTGTACTCAATATGGTAGTAATGCCATGGTTCTATGAGAAGAGTATTAAGGAAGTTGATTACGGTACGTTCCTTAATTGGGTAGACAGCGGTTCTATTGCCCAGGTAGAGATAACAGATAATGATATCAAGTTTACAAAGACAGATGAACAGTATGTTGTCTATAAGACAGGCAAGATGGATGATTATAAGCTGGTGGACAGGCTGTATGAGGCAAATAATAATATTAAGTTTACCAAGGAGATTCAGCAGCAGACATCACCTATAATCGAATTCCTGCTTACGTGGATACTTCCGATAGCGGTATTTGTAATTATCGGGCAGCTTCTTAATAAGAAGATGATGAACGGAATGGGCGGTGCCAATTCGATGAGCTTTGGCAAGAGTAATGCCCGCATATATGTCCAGTCTACAGGAGGTGTGACATTCAAGGATGTTGCAGGACAGGAGGAAGCAAAGGAAGCACTTACTGAGATAGTTGATTTCCTTCATAATCCTGACAAATATGCAGAGATAGGCGCGAAGCTTCCTAAGGGAGCACTGCTTGTAGGTCCTCCGGGAACAGGTAAGACTCTTCTTGCCAAGGCGGTTGCAGGTGAAGCGAATGTTCCGTTCTTCTCGATTGCAGGTTCGGAATTCGTTGAGATGTTTGTCGGTATGGGTGCATCCAAGGTTCGTGATCTGTTCAAGCAGGCGAATGAGAAAGCACCGTGTATAGTATTTATCGATGAGATTGATACGATAGGTAAGAAGAGAGACGGCGGCTCTTACGGCGGTGGTAATGACGAGCGTGAGCAGACGCTGAACCAGCTTCTCACGGAGATGGATGGCTTTGACGGTAAAAAGGGTGTTGTAATTCTTGCAGCAACCAACAGACCGGAATCACTTGATAAGGCACTTCTAAGACCGGGAAGATTCGACAGAAGAATTCCTGTAGAACTTCCTGACCTTAAGGGAAGAGAAGCTATTCTGCGTGTACATGCTGATAAGGTGAGAGTTAACGAATCTGTTGACTATTCTGCAATAGCAAGGGCGACTGCGGGTGCATCAGGTGCGGAGCTTGCCAACATTGTGAACGAGGCAGCCCTTCGTGCCGTAAGACACGGAAGAAGAACTGTCGGACAGGAAGACCTTGAGGAGAGCGTAGAGGCAGTAATCGCAGGACAGAAGAAAAAGAACTCTTCAGTTACGAATAAGGAAAAGCTTATTGTATCATACCATGAAGTCGGACATGCACTTGTCGCAGCAATGCAGACACATTCGGCTCCGGTTACCAAGATTACGATTATTCCAAGAACCTCAGGAGCACTCGGATATACAATGCAGGTTGATGAGGATGAGCACAATCTTATGAGTAAAGAAGAGCTTGAGAATAAGATTGCAACATTCACCGGAGGACGTGCGGCTGAGGAGCTTATATTCCACTCAGTAACAACAGGCGCGTCTAATGATATTGAGCAGGCAACCAAGCTTGCAAGAGCTATGATTACCAGATATGGTATGAGTGATTTTGACATGGTTGCATTTGAGACAGTCAGCAATCAGTATCTCGGCGGCGACACGTCGCTTGCATGTTCGGCACAGACGGCAGCGAAGATTGATGAGATGGTTGTAGAGGTTGTCAAGAAAGCACATGCAAAGGCAACAAAGATTCTTGAAGAGAACATTGGAAAGCTTCACGAGATTTCTAAGAAACTGTATGAGGAAGAATCAATAACAGGTGAGCAGTTCATGGAGCTGCTTTCAAGAGAGGTTATTGTGGATGATGCAGGCAGTGATGCATGACGGCATAAAAAGGATATGGGCTGTATAGTACAAGCTATGCAGCCCATATCCTTTTTTTGGCATCCACTGTCTTTTCACGCCGCTAAAATGCCATTTCGTGCAAAATACGATACAGACAGCGAATAATAATATAGAATGATAAAAGTGTGACAGATGTGTGACAATAAAAGTAAGAAGTTTTGTCACACTTGTTGTCACACGTTGAAATACAATATAAGTTAAAAATGTTTCTTGCGGGAGGGGGGACAGCCTCATAAAGAAACCTGAAGAATGGCAGGACGCACAGCACTCACAACGGCCAGCAGCAGAAAATAATATAGAGAATAATATCAGACCGGCGTAATATAATATACTGAGTTGCAACGGAGCCCGGTATATGAGTAGACACAGAAATATATTATTAATGGTAGTATTTGTTGTGATGGCTGTTCTGGCATGTATCCCGGCAGAGAATATTAATGCTGATAATAAGTATATTAGCAGCGCGTGGAATGGAACAGCTGATGTGGCGGAAGAAACGGATGCAGGAGCAGATGCGGACCTCGGGTATCCGGAAGTATATACATACGAGAACGTAGTTGCCTTAACCTTCGATGACGGACCCGGGCAGTCAACAGAAAAACTGCTTGACGGGCTTAAGGAGAGGAATGTTAAGGCAACTTTTTTTCTGGTGGGAGAGAATATTGAAGGTAATGAAGAGATAGTAAAAAGGATGTATGACGAGGGGCATCTTATCGGCAATCATACATTCAGCCACGTTCAGCTTACGGCAGTATCTGAAGGAAAAGCCCTTGAAGAGGTGAATGAGACTAATGAGGCAATCAAAGCAATAACTGGAGTCAGGCCGTATTATATAAGACCACCATATGGAATGCTGAGTTCATGCATGGCAGAGGAGATTGACATGCAGAGTGTCCTGTGGACGGTTGACCCGGAGGATTGGAATACATCTGACTGCGGTGCCGTTGTCAGGCATGTTGTGAAAAATGCAAAGAATGGTGACATAATACTTATGCATGATATCTTTGACTCATCAGTGACGGCGGCTCTGGAGATTGTTGACAGGCTTAAGGAGCGCGGATATGTTTTTGTTACGGCAGACCAGCTTATTCTTGATTAGGGGTTGATTTTTTTATTGTTTCATATTATTATACAATAAATGCGGTGAGGAAGAGGAGTACCTGACAGCTATCGCAAGAGAGAACAGCTCACAGGCTGCAAGGCTGTTTCGTGAATGGTCAGGGAAGGTAGCTTCTTAGCAGCACATCTGAACAATCATAATCTGACGGATTGTGGCTTAAGTAGGATGTGACGGGGTGACTGACGTTATTACAGTCGATAAGGCCGGAAGGTGAAGTAAGGTGGTACCGCGTTAATACGCCCTTGCATTGCAGAGTCTCTGTAGTGCAGGGGCTTTCTGTTTAGTTGGTGCATTTTTGCACACGTGATAATCAGATATTAATCTGATGTTCACACTAATCTTATAAGATAAAGACAGATTGAAAAGAATGGAGAAGAAAGATGAGCAGGAATCTCGAAAAGAATTATGACCCTTCTGCGATTGAGGACCGTCTCTACCAGAAGTGGCTCGACAAGAAGTATTTCCATGCGGAAGTAGACAGAAGTAAGAAACCATTTACAATAGTTATGCCGCCTCCGAATATAACAGGTAAGCTGCATATGGGACATGCGCTCGATAATACGATGCAGGATATCCTTATAAGATTCAAGAGAATGCAGGGATATGAAGCATTATGGATTCCGGGAACTGACCATGCAAGTATCTCAACGGAGGTTAAGGTAATCAATGCACTTAAGGAAGAAGGCATTGATAAGAATGAACTCGGACGTGAAGGCTTCCTCAAGCGTACATGGGAGTGGAAGAAGCAGTATGGTGGAACAATAACAAGCCAGCTTAAGAAGATGGGTTCTTCCTGTGACTGGGACAGAGAGCGTTTTACAATGGACGAGGGCTGTTCTAAGGCTGTACAGACAGTATTTATCAATCTTTATAAGAAAGGTCTTATCTACAAGGGTTCAAGAATCATCAACTGGTGTCCTGTATGTAAGACATCTATCTCAGATGCTGAGGTTGAATATGAGGAGCAGGCAGGACATTTCTGGCATATCAAGTATCCAATCGTAGGAACAGATGATGCCATCATCATCGCAACTACACGTCCTGAGACACTTATCGGTGACTCGGCGCTTGCAGTAAATCCTAATGATGACAGATACAAAGACCTTGTCGGAAAGATGGTTGAACTGCCTCTTATGAACCGCCAGATTCCTATTATTGCAGATGAATACGTAGATATGGAATTTGGTACAGGTGTTGTTAAGATTACACCTGCACATGACCCTAACGATTTCCAGGTTGGCAAGAGACACAATCTCCCTGAGATTAATATGCTCAATGATGATGCCACAATTAATGAAAATGGCGGCAAATATGCTGGAATGGACCGCTACGAGGCACGTAAGGCAATGGTTGAGGACCTTAAGGCAGCAGGACTTCTTGTTAAGGTTGAGGACCACGTACACAACGTAGGTACACATGACCGTTGTAAGACTACTGTAGAGCCTATGATTAAGCAGCAGTGGTTCGTTAAGATGGATGAGCTTATTAAGCCGGCTGCAGATGCGGTTAAGAACGGCGATATCAAGCTTATGCCTGAGAGAATGGAAAAGACATATTTTAACTGGACAGATAATATCCGTGACTGGTGTATATCAAGACAGCTCTGGTGGGGACACAGAATACCTGCATATTATTGTGATGACTGTGGCGAGATGGTTGTATCCGATACAGAGACAACAGTATGTCCTAAGTGCGGCGGACATATGACACAGGATCCTGATACACTTGATACATGGTTCAGCTCAGCACTCTGGCCTTTCTCAACACTTGGATGGCCTGAAAATACAGAGGAGCTTTCATATTTCTATCCTACAGATGTGCTTGTAACAGGATATGACATCATATTCTTCTGGGTAATCAGAATGATTTTCTCAGGCTATGAGCATATGGGCGAGAAGCCTTTTGGCAAGGTATTGTTCCATGGTCTTGTAAGGGATTCACAGGGACGCAAGATGAGTAAGTCTCTTGGCAACGGTATAGACCCTCTTGAGGTAATTGACAAGTATGGTGCAGATGCACTCCGTCTTACTCTTATTACGGGTAATGCACCGGGCAACGACATGCGTTTCTACTGGGAGAGAGTCGAGGCAAGCCGTAACTTTGCAAACAAGGTATGGAATGCAACAAGATTTATCATGATGAATGACCCTGAAGGCAGGATTAAGCCGGGCAACATCAAGGTTAACGGCAATGGCGGAAGCAGCAGCGCATATAAGCTTCCTGAGAATCTCACAGCAGCAGATAAGTGGATTCTTTCAAGAATGAACAAGGTTGTTGCAGAAGTTACAGAGAACATGGAAAAATATGAACTTGGAATAGCAGTTTCAAAGCTTCAGGACTTCATCTGGGATGAGTTCTGTGACTGGTACATTGAGATGGTTAAGCCAAGGCTTTATAATGATGAGGATACAACCAAGGATGCAGCGGTATGGACACTTAAGACTGTCCTTGTTGATGCCCTTAAGATGCTTCACCCATATATGCCGTTTGTTACAGAGGAGATATTCTGCAATCTTCAGGATGATGAGGAATCAATCATGATTTCTGACTGGCCTGTATATAAGGAGGAGCTGGAATTCGCAGAGGATGAGAATGCAATCGAGACAATCAAGAATGCAGTCCGCAACATCCGTGCCTTAAGAACTGATATGAATGTAGCACCTTCAAGAAAGGCTAAGGTATATGTTGTATCTGAGAATGCCGGCGTAAGACAGATATTTGAGAATGGCATGGTATTCTTTGCAACACTCGGATATGCAAGTGAGGTATGTGTACAGAGCGATAAGACAGGAATTGCAGATGATGCGGTATCAACAGTCATTCCTGAGGCTGTAATCTATATGCCGTTTGCAGATCTTGTAGATGTCAAGGCGGAGGCTGAGCGTCTCGAGAAGGAAGAGAAACGCCTTAACGGAGAGATTGCACGCTGTAATGGCATGCTCAACAATGAGAAGTTTACAAGCAAGGCACCTCAGGCAAAGATTGATGAGGAGAAGGATAAGCTTGTAAAATATACGCAGATGCTTGAGCAGGTTAAGGAAAGACTTGGACAGCTTAAGTAAGCCGGAACCTGTATGGCATATATAGTGATTTGGAGTCAGATATATGGAAAGAGTTTTCTTTCATGTTGATGTAAACAGCGCATTTTTATCATGGTCAGCCCTTAAGCTTCTTAAGGAAGGCCATGATGACCTGCGGCTTATAGCTTCTTGTGTCGGCGGGGATGAGAAATCAAGACATGGAATAGTGCTCGCCAAGAGCATCCTTGCCGCACAGGCAGGGGTGCGCACCGGCGAGCCTTTGTATATGGCAAGGAAAAAGTGTCCGGGGCTTGTTACAGTAAAACCGCAGTTTGACTGGTATGTGAAGAACAGCAGGGCGATGATAGCGATAATGCAGGAATTCACGCCTGACGTGGAACAGTACAGTATTGATGAGGCATTCCTTGATATGACCGGAATGCAGACACTGATGGGGCCGCCGCTTGAGGCAGCAGCAAGGCTTAAGGACAGAATCAGGGATGAGCTTGGATTTACTGTCAATATAGGAATATCATCTAACAGACTGCTGGCAAAGATGGCATCTGATTTTGAAAAGCCAGATAAGATACATACGCTGTTTCCTGATGAGATAGACAAAAAAATGTGGCATCTTCCGGTGGGGAGCCTGTTTGGAGTAGGAAAAAGCACTGCAAAGGCACTGAATAATATTGGCTTTTATACAATCGGAGATGTTGCGGCGGCAGACAGGGGGATGCTTGTGTCGAAGCTCGGCAAGATGGGCGATATGGCATGGAATTATGCCAACGGAATTGAGTCAGTTGCGATTGTAAGGCATGAAGCCAAAGAAAACAGCTATGGTAACAGTGTCACAACCGGTGAGGATGTGTCATCCATAGATGTGGCACTTGGGATAATTATGTCACTTGCAGAGAGTGTTGCGCTTAGGCTGAGAACTGACGGCAAAAAAGCGGGAGTTGTGACAGTAACGCTTGTGGATGCTGAGTTCAACAGGCATTCGCATCAGTGTAGTCTTGAATATCCTACCAATACAACTGATGTAATATATGAGAATGCGCAGCAGCTTCTGTATGAGATGTGGAAGGCTGACAGACCGGTAAGGCTTATAGGTATATCGGCAGGAAAGGCTGCACATGAGGAATTCGAGCAGATGAGCCTGTTTGCGGATGAACGTACCGATAAGCTCAAAAAGCTGGATGCAGCCATGGATGAGATACGCAATAAATTCGGTGAAGAAGCGGTTGTCCGGGCAAGACTTCTCGGCAGCGAGAGACAGGAGAGACTCAGTAAAGCAAAGAATGCACAAAAAAGGAGAAATGATGAATAAAGCTGTTATATTTGACCTTGACGGTACTCTGTGGGATTCGGCAGAGCAGGTTGTGTGGGGCTGGAATAAGACATTTGAAGAAGAGGGTGTTGATAAAAGAACAACTGTCGGAGAGTTGAAAAGTCTTATGGGAAAGCCTATGGAGGCAATAATAGAGGCACTTGTGCCGGATATGGAGCCACAAAGAAGAACAGGACTTCTTGAGAGATGCTGCCGCAACGAGGAAGCAAGGCTGCTTGAAAAAGGCGGAATACTGTTTCCGGATATCACAAGGACTTTAACTATGCTGCGTGACGAAGGCTATCATCTTTCGATAGTCAGCAATTGTCAGGATGGATATATAGAAACATTTCTTGAACATCACAAGATGCAGCCATTCTTTGATGACTATGAATGTCCGGGCAGAAGCGGAATGCTTAAAGCAGAGAACATAAAGCTCGTCATGGAGCGCAATAGAATAGAAAAAGCAGTATACGTTGGAGACACACAGGGCGACGCAGACGCAAGTGCAAGTGCCGGTGTGCCGTTCATCTGGGCAAGATATGGCTTTGGGGATGTAAAAGATGCACAGTATGTTATAGATTCACTTGCAGAGCTGCCGGATGTAGTCAGGGAGGTATTATAATGGAATTCGATAACGTCCTTAAGGAAAGAAGAAGTGTGAGAAAGTACAAGGCTTCAGCAGTCACAGGAGAGCAGCTTGAAAAGCTTATTCAGGCCGCACAGTATGCTCCATCATGGAAGAATCTGCAGACATCAAGATATTATGTGATAGATGCCCCTGATGTCGTTGCAAATCTTAAGAAGGAATGTCTGCCGGAATTTAATGCTGCTAATGTCGCCAATGCGCCTGCACTTATAGTCACAACATTTGTAAAGAATGTATCAGGATACACTATTGAAGGTCAGCCCCGCAATGAATGTGGCAACGGATGGGGCTATTACGATCTTGGACTTGCAAGCGCTAACATTATACTTGAAGCACGCAATCAGGGACTCGACACACTTATCATGGGAATACGCGACGGAGAGAAGATAAGACAGATGCTTGCAATTGATGAGTCTGAGGAGATTGTTGCAGTAATCGGTGTCGGAGTACGCGAGGATGGTTTTGAACCGAAGATGCCAAAGAGAAAAGAGATGAGTGAGGTAGCAAAGTTCATATAATCATATAAAGAATAATAGCGGATAATAAAAAAATACGCCATGTGCATGGCGTATTTTTTTAAACCCTTAAAACATGTTATCAAGAAGTCTTGTACCGGCAGAAGTCCTGAATATCTGCCTGCGTGCATTCTTAACAGCTTCGGCTGATACGTTATCTTCATACAGATTAACAAGAAAGTCTGCTTCGACAAGAATCTGATAATCAATTCCGTCAATATTGCTGTATGTGTGGTGATGTCCAATCAGGTACATGACACGTTCTATCTGCGAAGCATTGTAACCACCAACCTTCTGCATGAGCTTTTCAGCCTCGGCAGGGCCTTCAAGCTCCTGATAATGACCGCTCGCAGAGCCGTATTTTGCTTCACTGATATGGATCCCTATATCATGGAGTATAGCAGCCGTCTCAAGGATGAATGTGGTCTCTTCGTCTGCATTCTCAAGTGCTGCGATAGTGGCAGCAAGGTCATGAACCTTGATAAAATGCTGGATCCTTCTCGCGTCACCTTTATCATATTCTATCATTGCATCTATAAGCTTAGCATGCTGCGTGTACATGTGATGCCTCGTTCTTTCCAAAATACTCCTCATACCATACAAGGAACATATAGATAGTCCATATCTTACGTGAGTTATCGGCATTGCCGGCTTTGTGCTCGTCAAGGAAGGAAACTATCTCATCAACATTGAAGTACTCCTGTGCCGCATCGCTTGTAAACGCTTTCCTGACAATGTTATAGTACTTGTCGTCACGAAGCCATATTCTTATCGGAACAGGGAAACCGAGCTTCTTCTTCTCAGCAACCATGTCAGGCAGATAGCGGTGCGCAGCCTGACGCATTGCAAACTTGGTATTCTTGTTATTGACCTTGTACTTTGTTGGAATATGTCTTGCAACTTCAAAGACTTCCTTGTCGAGAAATGGAACACGCACTTCAAGTGAATGTGCCATACTCATCTTGTCGGCCTTAAGAAGGATGTCACCGATAAGCCAGAAGTGAATATCAATGTACTGCATCTTGGTAACGTCATCAAGATTGGCGACTTTGTCATAGTAAGGTCTTGTAAGCTCCATATGGTTGTACTTGCCTGTAGGGTGCTTGAGAATCTTGGCACGCTCCTCTTCATTAAACATAAATGCGTTGCCTATGAATCTCTCCTGCAGATCCTTGCTTGCGCGGATAAGGAAGCTTCTTCCCTTCATATGAGGAGGGAGCTTGCCGGCAATTGCGGCAAGACCTTTGCGCAGACCCTTAGGAAGCTTCTGCATCGGTGCAAGTGAGAACGGTTCGTGATAAATGTTATATCCGCCGAAGAACTCATCGGCACCCTCACCTGACATCGCAACCTTGACATGCTTTGCTGCTGTCTGGCTTACAAAGTAAAGTGCAATGGCAGAAGGGTCAGCCAGTGGCTCGTCCATCTGGTACTGGATATGGCTTATTGCATCCCAGTATTCTTCGGTAGTTATAAGCTTGCTGTAATTGTCAATCTTAATCTTCTCAGAGAGTGCCTTGGCATAGTCAATCTCATTGTACTTTTCATAATCGAAGCCTACGGTGAATGTCTTGTCACCGTTAAAAGTTGCTGCAACGTAGCTTGAGTCAACACCGCTTGAAAGGAATGAACCGACCTCGACATCACTTATCTTGTGGTGTTCAACTGAATCGTGCATAACCTTATCAATCTCATCAACGCACTCCTCGAGTGTCTTATTCTCATCAGGCTCAAATACCGGCTCCCAATAGCGCTTAATATTAAGCTCACCCTTGTGGAAGGTGAGACAGTGTGACGGCATAAGCTTGTATATTCCCTTGAAAAATGTCTCATCCAGTACGGAATACTGGAATGTAAGATAATTCTCCAGCGCCACGTTATTAACAGCCTTCTGGTAAAGAGGGTACTCAAGAATACTCTTAATCTCGGACGCAAATACAAGGTTACCGTCTACAAGTGCATAATAGAAAGGTTTGATTCCGAAGAAATCCCTTGCTCCGAAGAGAGTCTCCTTTTTACTGTCCCATATAACAAATGCAAACATTCCGCGAAGGCGGTTAAGCATATCTTCGCCATATTCCTCATATGCATGAATAAGTACTTCTGTATCGGAATTGTTGCGGAAGGTATGTCCTTTTTCTATCAATTCTTTGCGCAGATCCTGATAATTATATATCTCACCGTTAAATGTTATAACAATGTCATTGGTCTCGTTGTACATAGGCTGACTTCCACAGTCAAGGTCAATGATGCTGAGGCGCCTGAAGCCGAGAGCGGCACCATTGTCAATGTGCTGACCGGCACTGTCAGGACCTCTGTGGATAATTCTGTTCATCATATTAGTGAGAACTTCCTCACTATTCTCCAAGTGTCCTGTAAATCCTGCAAAACCACACATAATTTCCTCCAAAAAACATTGCGGCTTAAGCTGCTGCGTAAACTGATGTATAAGCCGCTTTACTTTATATATAGTATAGGTAATCTTTTTTGGATTATAGCAAATCACATGCAGAAATACAACAATTTGGAGCGGATATATTTACAAAAATTAATTAATGTAGTAAATTTAAGAGTAATATTGATAAAATTAAGGCTGAAAGGATAAGGTGTGAACAATGGCTAAAATTAAGATGACAACTCCACTCGTAGAGATGGATGGAGATGAGATGACAAGAATTCTGTGGCAGTGGATTAAAGATGAGCTCTTAAGTCCGTTTGTTGAACTGAATACAGAATATTATGATCTTGGTCTTAAGCACCGTAATGAGACAGATGATAAGGTAACAGTTGATTCGGCAGAGGCAACAAAGAAGTATGGTGTTGCTGTAAAGTGTGCAACTATTACTCCTAATGCAGCAAGAATGACTGAGTACGATCTTAAGGCAATGTATAAGAGCCCTAACGGAACAATAAGAGCTATCCTTGATGGTACAGTATTCCGTGCGCCTATCATAGTTAAGGGCATTGAGCCACTTGTTAAGAACTGGAAGAAGCCTATTACAATAGCAAGACATGCATATGGCGATGTATACAAGGGAGTAGAGATGAAGATACCTGCAGCCGGCAGGACAGAACTTGTATACACAGCAGAAGACGGAACACAGACAAAGGAGCTCATTCATGAGTTTGACGGTCCGGGAATCATTCAGGGCATGCATAATATCAACGCTTCAATAGAGAGCTTTGCAAGAAGCTGCTTTAATTATGCACTTGATACAAAGCAGGATCTCTGGTTTGCAACAAAGGATACAATATCTAAGAAATATGACCATACATTCAAGGATATTTTTCAGGAGATATATGATGCAGAATTTGCTGATAAGTTCAAGGCAGCCGGCATAGAATATTTCTATACTCTTATTGATGATGCTGTAGCAAGAGTTATGCGTTCAGAGGGCGGATATATCTGGGCATGTAAGAACTATGACGGAGATGTCATGAGTGATATGGTTGCAACTGCTTTCGGTTCACTTGCAATGATGACATCAGTGCTTGTATCACCTCACGGATATTATGAGTATGAGGCTGCCCACGGAACAGTACAGAGACATTACTATAAGCACCTTAAGGGCGAAGAGACATCAACTAACTCAGTTGCAACAATATTTGCATGGTCAGGGGCTCTGCGCAAGAGAGGCGAGCTTGACGGCAATAAGGAGCTTATGGAATTTGCAGATAAGCTTGAGACAGCATGCATCAGGACTATTGAAGATGGTAAGATGACAAAGGATCTTGCACTTATCACAACGATTGAGAATCCTGTTGTGCTTAACAGCCTTGATTTTATTAAGGCTATCCGTACAACACTTGAAGGGATGCTTGCATAAATAAATTCTAGAATGGAGATTATGATGAAGGACCAGCAGAAGACGTTATTCCGTATGCATTTTGAACCGGGAGACCTTATAAAGTTACCAAATATTCTTTGTTACATAAGAATTATACTTGTGCCTGTTTTCTGCTGGCTTTATCTTAATGCCGGCACACCGCATGACTTTGCAATGGCAGCAGTTGTGGTAATTGTATCAGGACTTACGGATTTTCTTGACGGACAGATTGCGAGAAGATGTAATATGATTACAGATCTCGGTAAGGTTCTGGATCCGATTGCGGATAAGCTCATGCAGCTTGCAATGCTTGTATGTGTAACGGTACGTGTTCACTATATGGCGGTGCTTGTGGGCGTTCTTGTAATAAAGGAGATAGTTACGGCGGTGGTAGGAGCTGTTGTAATTAAGACATGCCGGAAGAGGCTTAACGGAGCAAAGTGGTATGGCAAGGTATGTACATTTGTGCTGTATGTGATAATGATAGCATTCATACTTCTGCCGGATATACCGTCTAATATAAGAACGATTCTGTTTGCGTTATGTCTTGTTTCGCTTGCAGTATCATTTATCATGTACATAAGAATATACGCAATTATGATTGCAGATACTAAAAAACGCGGAGATGAAGAATTTAAAGTTTATTAAGGTACAGGTTGCAGCAAGGAGATAAATAATGAAGATTTTTATGTTTCATGGAATGGATATATTCCAGTTTTTTGTATGGTTTTTTATATACAGCTTCTTAGGATGGGGAATGGAGTGTATTGTTATCAGAAGACAGAAGGGCTACTGGGAGAACAGGGGATTTGCCAAGCTGCCGTTTTGTGTAATATATGGCTTTGGAGTGTTTATTGCATGTTATCTTTTTGCACCGATACAGCATAATTATGCTGCACTGTATGTATGGGGCTGCATTGGAGCAACCGTATTTGAGTATATAGTGGCAATGGCAATGATGAAGCTTTTTGGAGAAGTATGGTGGAATTATGACCATCTTAAGTTTAATTACAAAGGAATATTATGCCTTGAGAGTACTCTTGCGTGGGGACTTCTGGCACTTATCATATTTGGTTATTTCAATATAAGACTTGAAAGCTTTGTTATGCATATTAACCACAGATATGTTATGATAATGGGTACTGCGCTGCCGATAATGTATGTTACGGATTTTACATACCACTTCATAACAAGATTGAGAGATAATAGAAGCAGCATGGCAGAGTTTCAGGAAGATGCTGATAAGGTTAAAGAAATAAAAAAATGCTGACAGTGCCGGAAGTAGCCGGTACATTGAGCTGTTTTAATAGTATTATATTTAGGAATGGAGAAAAGCCTGATGGCAAAGACTCATGATATGGAAGAGCGCGAAGAGCGCTTTATTCTCGTGGCGGTGCAGACTGATGAACGTGATGACACCAGGCAGTCACTTACTGAACTCAGGGAACTTGTAAAGACTGCAGGAGCACAGGTGTGTGATGTAGTTATCCAGAACAGGGAGGCTGTACACCCTGGAACATATATAGGAAAGGGTAAGATAGAAGAGCTGGCATGTCTTGCTGCACAGTATGATGCAGACGGAATAGTGTGTGATGATGAACTTTCACCGGCACAGCTTAAGAATCTTGAAGAGGAGCTTAATTGTAAGGTACTTGACAGAACTCTGGTTATCCTTGATATATTCGCTGCAAGGGCATCAACAAGCGAAGGTAAGATTCAGGTTGAGATGGCACAGCTTAAGTACAGAATGTCACGTCTGGCAGGTCTTGGCCTCGGACTTTCAATGTCACGTCTTGGCGGCGGTGTTGGAACAAGAGGTCCCGGTGAGAAGAAGATTGAGATGGACAGACGTCTTATCCGTGACAGAATCGCACAGCTTAAAAGTGAGCTTGATGAGGTCGTAAGACACAGAGAAGTAACAAGACAGCAGAGAAAAAAGACAAGTATGCCGGTTGCTGCAATTGTAGGATATACAAATGCCGGCAAATCAACGCTGCTTAACAGACTTACTGATGCGGACGTGCTGTCAGAAGATAAGCTTTTTGCAACACTTGACCCTACAACGAGGGAGCTGGTTCTTGCTGATAAGTCAAGAGTGCTGCTTACCGATACGGTCGGATTTATCAGAAAGCTTCCGCACCATCTTATAGATGCGTTCAGAAGTACACTTGAAGAAGCGAGATATGCGGATATTATAGTGCATGTTGTTGATGCATCCAATGATGATATGGAACGTCAGATGGAGATTGTATATGATACACTGCAGGAACTTGAAGTCGGGGACAAACCGGTTATAACTCTCTTCAACAAATGTGATATGCTGGATATGACGGATTCATCAGCAAAGCCAAGGGATTTTAAGGCAGATAAGACCGTATATATATCTGCAAAGACGGGACAGGGACTTGATGAGTTTGAAGAGGCACTTGGAGATATCTTAAGAGGCTCCAAAGTATATATAGAGCATTGTTACGGATTTGCAGATGCAGGAAAGATACAGGTCATAAGACAGTACGGACAGCTGATGAGTGAAGATTATACGGCTGATGGTATTATGGTAAAAGGCTATATCGGAAAGGAATATCTCGACAGAGCCGGATTATCATCATATCTTAAGAAGGAGGATAATGAGTACTGATGAGTTATGCTGATAAAGTTTTTATAGATATGTGTAATGATATAATTGACAACGGGTACAGCACAGAGGGCGAGAAAGTCAGACCTAAGTGGGAGGATGGCTCGTATGCATATACAATCAAGAAGTTTGGTGTTGTGAACAGATATGATCTTAGCAGAGAATTTCCGATTATGACATTAAGACGGACAGCATTCAAAAGCTGTATAGACGAGATACTCTGGATATGGCAGAAAAAGTCCAATAATATAAAGGATCTTAACAGCCATATATGGGATGAATGGGCTGACGAGAACGGCTCAATCGGCAAAGCGTACGGATATCAGCTTGGCGTCAGGCACCAGTATAAGGAAGGAATGATGGATCAGGTCGACAGAGTTCTGTATGACCTTAAGAATAATCCATACAGCCGCCGTATAATGACTAATATATATGTACACCAGGATCTGCATGAGATGAATCTTTATCCTTGTGCATACAGCATGACCTTTAACGTTACCGGTAATAAGCTTAATGCTATACTCAATCAGCGTTCTAATGATATTCTTACTGCGAATAACTGGAATGTAGTACAGTATGCGGTACTTGTACACATGATTGCGCAGGTGAGCGGACTTGAGGCGGGAGAGCTTGTCCATGTAATAGCGGATGCGCATATATATGACAGACATATTCCTCTTGTAAAAGAACTGATAAAGCGTCAGACATATGATGCACCTGTATTCCGCATGAATCCGGATGTTAAAGACTTTTATGAGTTCACGGTGGATGATTTTGAACTTGAGGATTACAAGTATGGTCCGCAGATAAAGATACCTGTTGCGGTCTGACGGAGGAAAATGAAAGTTAATTTAGGAAAATGTTGCAGAAAGAGAGGTCATTTTTTATGAATATGATAGTTGCTGTAGACAGTAACTGGGCTATAGGACACAAAGGGAAGCTTCTTGTGAGTATTCCGGAAGATATGCAGTTTTTCCGCAGGGAGACGACAGGAAAAGTAGTCGTTATGGGAAGAAAGACACTGGAAAGCTTCCCTAATGGACTGCCGCTTAAGAACAGGGTTAATGTTGTCATAACAAAAGATAAGGAGTATAATGTTAAAGATGCCATCATCTGCCATAGTATCGAGGAGGCACTTGAAGTGCTTAAGCAGTATAATGATGAAGATATCTATGTTATAGGCGGAGAGTCAGTATACAGACAGTTCCTCCCATATTGCAGTGTGGCTCATGTTACTAAGATCAATTACTCATATGATGCAGATACATATTTTCCAAATCTTGATGAGATGGACGAATGGACAATTGAGGAGAGCAGCGACGAACGTACATATTTTGATCTGGAATATGAATTTGTCAAATATGTGAAGAAGTAATTGACAGGAAAAAATAATTAATATGAGAGGTGAGGATATGTTTTGTCCAAAGTGTGGTAATGAAGTAGAACAAGGGGCAATGTTCTGCCCAAAGTGCGGCAATATGCTTATGCCGCAGGAACCGGTGGATCTTACAAAAAGTATGAGTGACAGCGTTGGACCGGTGCAGAATAATGGTAACGGATATGGTGCACAGCCGGTACAGCAGCCATATCAGCCGGTAGGAAAACATGTAGAGCCTAAGAAGAGTAAGGCTCCGCTTATTGCAGCGATAATTGCACTTATAGTAGTTGCACTTGGTGTTGCTGGATTCTGCATGAGATCAACACTTGCAATGATTATTAACCCTGAAGAACAGGTTAAGGAAGCTCTTAAGAGCTCAGCAGGCAATCTCCAGACATCATTTGACACAGTTATGTCAGATAGCAGCTTAGCATCAACACAGGTTGCTGGTAAGAATGATTTTACATATTCGCTTCATATTGACAGGGCAACTGTCAACGGAAGTGATTATCTTTCATATGTTAAGGCAGACACGCTTAACATGCATCTTCAGATGTCACCTGAAGATAAGGTTATTGCAGGAACGATGGGACTCGCACAGGGAACCGGTAAGTCTTCGGTGATTGAGATGAAGATTTACATGGATACTAATAATGTATATTTTAGTATTCCTGCACTTTGCAGCAAGTCATTCTATATGAAGACAGATGATGTATTCAGAGATAGCGGAATCAGCTACAGTGATATGTTCAGCTACATGGGCAAAGCTGCTTCAACAAGTAATATTTCTGCTTATTCGGGAATTATACAGGCTGTTGTTAAAGATGTATTCGGTGCGGTTGATTCATTTATCGATGAATTATCATATGATAAGCTTGGCAGGGTAACATTCAATGGCGAGCAGGGAGATGTCAAAGCTACACAGTTCGCGATAACGGTGACAGAGCAGAATGTCAAGAATTTTGCCAATAATGTTATTGAGAATGTATTTAATGATGATACGCTTAAGCCTTATCTGGCATTCGTATCAGGATATGTCACAAAGGATACATGTAAGAATGCAGTCACTAATGCAGAACTCGGATTCGGACAGTTTGTTGTGAATGCTGCAATAACCAATAAAAAAGAGCTCGTGTCAGTTTCATTTGATACTAATTCAATTACAACATACAAGGGGTCAGCATTTAAGGCAGAACTTAAGCTCCTTGGCAGAGAGAAAAAGAATGACTGCATCTACGTCAATATAGGCTCAGACGAACTTGATATGGATGCAATGGCTTCATCAAGCGGAGATAATATCAAGATTGACGTAAAGGTTACACCTAAGTCAGGCAATATATCCAACCAGTATCTCAGACTGTATATGGATGCTGCAACGAAGGGCATGGATGCATCAAGCGGTTCGCTTGTTATTAATTCATTAACACTGGATGGCAATATTGATGGTACATCATTAGATGTTGCAATGTCAGGTTCGGCGGATTATAAGCAGATTAGTTCACTTGATTTCAGGTCATCGGATTTTGCTAATGCAATTAACGCATCAAGAATGACTGCATCACAGGAGAACGAAGTGTCTTCGGAGGTTATAAAGAATATATCAGTCCTCAAGAATGTGCTTTCTGACGATATGTATAATAATATCTATCGTCAGATGTTCGGTTCATCATCAATAAAATCATTTTACTAAGATATGATGGCTCCGGCTTGTAAGGCACATTGAAAGGATGACACGATAATATAAAACAAGAAGGAAGGTTTGAATTATGGACAACAGGGAAGTAATGTTGATTGATTCAATTGATAAGGCAAAGAAGGATAGACTTGAGAAGCTGCTTCTTAAGAATAACATCAGCTATTTTGAAAGATCCAAGGGTGACCATGGCTTCTTTTCAAAATCATCCAACCGCAAATATTCCATCTATGTACATATCGATTCCTTAGAACGTGCCAAGAGCATATTAGAAGAAATGTAATTTATAATGTGAATCTAAAAGACATCATACAGCGCAGTTAATCAATTATTGACCGCATGTATGATGTCTTTTTAGCATAATGTTATTTTGCACGTTCTGCGAATTCAGTATTAACGAGTACTTCATAAGGAACACGCGATTTGAGTTCACCTGAGGACTCAAGAATATCGAGAAGCAGATTGAAGCTGTCTTCTGAAAATACAGTGTTATCTTTCCAGGAATCCTGCTGCTTGTAACGGTCAATTATCTTTACAAGGTCTTTGGACTCGGTCTCCGGAAACTGTGGTGCGATAACTGTGGCAATTTCTTCCGGCGTGTGCGTATTTACATAGTTAATACCCTTTTGTATTGCATTTGTAAATGACTGTATTATCTCCGGGTGATTTTTAATATAACTTTTTTTTGCACAGTATGCAGTGTATGGTACATATCCGCTCTCAATGCCAAGAGAGCTTACAACGTAACCGGCACCTTCGTTTTCCAGAAGTGTCGCATGCGGCTCAAACTCAACTGTATAGTCATAATCATCAGGGCTGCCTTTGAAAGCACCGGCAGTGGAGCCAAAGTCAATATTCTGTATGATTGTAAGATCATTTTTATAATCGATGCCCTTATTTTTGAGAATGTATTCAAGAATCATCTCAGGCATGCCACCTGCGCGTCCGCCAAGGACAGTACTGCCCCTGAGTGAGTCCCAATTGAAGTCTGGCTGCGGTGTACGGGATACAAGAAAATTACCTGCCCGCTGTGTAAGCTGCGCAAAGTTGACAGCATAGTCTGCGGAACCTTCGTTATATACATACACTGAGGATTCTGAGCCCATAAATCCTATATCGGCATCTCCGGATACGAGTGATGTCATTACTTTATCAGCACCAAAACCGGTGACGAGCGTAAGGCTGATTCCTTCTTCCTCAAAGTATCCGTTCTCGATTGCAACATACTGTGGAGCGTAGAATATAGAGTGGGCAACCTCATTAAGGGTTATCGGAGTGAGTCTGTCAGAAGAGTCCTGTGGAAAACAGGCTGACATTGAAATGAGTGTGGTGACAGAAAGAACAATTCCTGTGATGCCACCAAGCATCCTGTGTTTCATATAAAAGTCTCCGTAATCTGGATTCATTTATATTCTATGCATATGGATGCTGTGGTGACAGCAGGAGAGTAATATTCAGATAAAACTATTTCTTTAGAAAATCTTCTCTTGCGGGATTGAATACATCTACAAGAATTCCGTCCTCGAGAGCAACAACTCCATGAACAGCATCAGACGGCATGTATACACTGTCTCCCTGCTTTACTATTCTGGTTTCCCCATCAATTGTGAATTCAAAGCTTCCTTTTGCGATATATGTAATCTGAAGATGTGGGTGTGAATGAGTGTTTCCTCTTGCCCCCTTTTTGAATGTTATCTCGCACATCATAAGCTCATCTGAATGGGTGAGAATCTTACGTGTTACGCCCGGCTCGCAGTCGGTAGGAATTACATCATTGTTGAATACGAACATAATTAGTCCTCCATTAGCATTTATTTAAAATGCATTATACACCAAACTGAAGGTTTGTACAATTATGTTAAAATATGTTTCGGTGAGGAAAATTGACAAATACATGTCAGCATCATATGATAAAATATGATAAATTGAAATAATAACTGATTTTTATAAAGCAATTAGTGCCGCAGGCACCACAAATTGCGTCTGTAGCAGAGCTGAAGCTGATATTTGGCTTGTGATTTTTTGACGCTTTGTATGTCTGCGGAAAGGAGATAATATGCAGTATACATGGCTTACAATTGCGATTTTAAGCGCGGGATATTTTATTACATGTCTGGCTGTAACCGGACCATCGTCAATGTTTAATTATATATGGCTTGCTATTTCGTTATTTTTTGGATTTGTTTTTTATATAAGCAGAATGGAAGCCTGCGGAAGAATTGTACTTCATTTATGGACTAAGACAGCATTTACGGTTGTGATGATATTGGGACTTGGCTATCTTGCCGTGCTTGAGGGACTTGTGATAAGTAAGATGAATGCAAAACCTGACGGCAGGTGCGATTATATGATAGTGCTTGGAGCACATGTCAAAGGGGATGTGGTCTCAAAATCACTTGCGCAGAGGCTGGATATTGCATATGAGTATGCATGCAGTGAAGATGGAAAGGAATGTACCATAATAGTTGCAGGCGGTAAGGGAAAAGGAGAGAGTGTAACAGAGGCATCCGCAATGAAAAGATATCTTACTGAAAAGGGGATTAATCCCGACAGGATACTTATGGAGGATAAATCAACAGATACACAGCTTAATATAAAGCTGAGCAGGGAGCTGTATATAGATGATACCGCTTCGGATGTTGTAATTGCCAGCAGCAGTTTCCATATATTCAGGGCACTTAAGCTTGCAAATGCCCAGGGGCTTAATAATGTACAGGGCCTTGCGGCCCCGTCCAATAAAATACTGCTTGTCAATTACATGCTGCGTGAAGCGGTAGGAATTACAAAAGAGATTGTATTCGGTAATTTCCGATATGCCGTAATTTAATGTTAAGATTCAGCACCGGTGCCATAGAATGACTTTACGGTGCCGGCAATGTCCATGCCTTTTTTGAATCCGTCATTATAGAGGGCATCAATCTTGGACAGGTCTTTTTCAAGACGGCTGAAGCCTTTGGTACTGTCAGGACGTATTACGATGACACGCCCGTCTTTTTCGTATTCTGCAAGCCTGTCGAGACAGCTGTTATATCTTCTGGCACGTTTCATAAGGTCCTTTGCAAGCTCCGGATATTTCATGTATGCATGTGCAACGGCTCTGGTTGAACGTCCTGTCTGCTTGCGGTAGCCATCCTCTCTTGTGAGCACAACAACAACTCTGTCACATCCGTCTGCAAATGCTTTTTCAAAAGGAATTGAGTCGCTTAAGCCTCCGTCAAGATATGGCGTTTCATTAATGTAAATGAAAGGAAAAAGCAGTGGAAGCGCACAGGTTGCCTGAAGGACTGTGTTCTGCGGATCATGTGCACTAACATGCATATATTCGGGACGTCCTGTGAGAACATTAGTCACAACGGCAATGAACTCTCCATGGCTGTTATATCTGTCAAATGCTTCATAATCAAAAGGAACAAGCTCATTTGGAATTGTATCATAGGCAAATTTGAGACCATAATAACTTTTGTTAGACGGATTGATAAGATTGCCGGCCCCCATGTAACGCTTGTCATGGCAGAACTGCATAATAATGTCATAGTTACGCTTCGCCTGTCCTGATGCATATGAAACACCATAAGCTGCTCCGGCGGATACTCCGATCATGTAGTCAGGCATTATATTATTGGCAAGGAATGCATCCATTACGCCGCATGAAAATATTGTTCTGAAAGCACCACCCTCAAATACTATTCCGGTTTTCAATGTGTATATCCTCCATTCTTAATATTGCGATATAATTATGCTGGGGGCAGGATCCCCAGGCTTTGATGATATAAAGATATAAAAAGAATTATAGCACTCATGTCTTTATCGTGCAAATGCATGAGGTAATGGAAATATTTTGCATATGTGATATGCATATTATGTATATCTGCTTGAGAATATATCAAATGAAGTGTATAATTGGATTGTTGCAGGCAGTATCATGCAGTGTAGCGGAGGATTGGCATGAAGAGTGAAGACAGATTCGATAATATGAGTCCGGATGAACTTGATAATAAGAAAAAATGGTTCTTTAAAGAAAGTCTGCGTCTTGAAGAGATGAAGAAGGAGCTTGAGGACGAGCGCAAGCTTATAGATATTCAGAAGAATCTGCTGGAACGCCAGCAGAGCAAGAATATGCTGCTTCGCAAACAGCTTGAGAACCAGAAGATTTTGTTCGACAGACAGTGGCAGCTCCTTGAGAATGAGACAAGAAGGCTGGCAATAGACAAGGAACAGTTTGAAAGAGATAAGCTGTGCTTCAGGGACAATGCCGTTAGGGAGGCAAGAAGAAGCATGTCTGTGGAGGCTAATGTGAATGTATTCTTCAGGGGTGTTGATGATATGGCATCGCTTAAGAAGAGATATAAGTCACTTCAGAAGATATATCACCCGGATAACATGCACGGGGACAGCACAGTAATTCTGGCAATTAATGCTGAGTATGACAAGCTGTCACGTTTTTATTTGGGAACATAGTACGATTTGTTAAACATTTTATTGCAGATGATAATTCTCTGTGATAAAATATTTTTGTTTATGTAAAAACGCGTCTGCCTGACCTTAATGGCAGTATGCACTGTATATGGAGGAAGAAGATGGAATTAATGTATAAGAGTACGAGAGACGCTAATGTAAGTGTTAAGGCTTCACAGGCAATACTTAAGGGACTTGCACCGGACGGAGGTCTTTTTGTACCTGACAGTATACCTGCACTTGACGTAAGTCTTGATAAGCTTGCTTCAATGGATTATAAGGGAGTTGCGTATGAAGTAATGAAGCTTATGCTCACTGATTTTACAGAGGAAGAGCTTAAGGACTGCATTAATAAGGCATACGACTCAAAGTTCGATACAGATGAGATAGCTCCGCTCGTAAGTGCTGATGGCGCATATTATCTGGAACTTTTCCATGGTGCAACGATTGCATTTAAGGATATGGCACTTTCAATACTTCCACATCTTCTTATAACATCTGCCAGAAAGAATAATGTTACTAATGACATAGTTATTCTTACAGCAACATCAGGTGATACAGGTAAGGCTGCACTTGCGGGATTTGCTGATGTTAAGGGTACTAAAATTATCGTATTCTATCCTAAGGATGGTGTCAGCCCTGTTCAGGAGAAGCAGATGGTAACACAGAAGGGTGACAATACATATGTAATCGGAATTAAGGGTAATTTCGATGATGCACAGACAGGCGTTAAGAATATATTTGGTGACAAGGAACTTGAGAAGGTTATGAATGCTGCGGGATATCAGTTCTCATCAGCTAATTCAATCAATATCGGACGTCTTGTACCACAGATAGTTTATTATGTATATGCATATACAAGACTTCTTGCCAATGACCGGATTAAGGATGGCGAGAAGATTAATGTTGTAGTACCTACAGGTAACTTCGGTAATATCCTTGCTGCATTTTATGCTAAGAATATGGGACTTCCGATTAATAAGCTTATATGTGCATCCAATGACAATAAGGTTCTGTATGATTTCTTTGCTACAGGTGAGTATGACAGAAATCGTGATTTTATCCTTACAACATCTCCTTCAATGGATATTCTTATCTCAAGTAACCTTGAAAGACTTATCTATAGAATTGCAGGTAATGATGCAGCTAAGAATCAGGAGCTTATGTCAGAACTCAAGTCTCAGGGCAGATATGGAATTACGGATGAGATGAAGAAGCAGCTTGCAGATTTCTATGGTAATTATGCAACAGAGGAAGAGAATGCAGCTACGATTAAGAAACTGTATGAGGATACAGGATATATTATTGATACTCACACAGGTGTCGCAGCAACTGTATATGAGAAGTATAAGAAGGATACAGGTGATACTACTAAAACTGTAATTGCATCTACAGCAAGTCCTTACAAGTTCACAAGAAGTGTGCTTACAGCAATAAATCCAAAGTATGATTCAATGGGTGATTTTGAACTTGTTGACGAACTTAACAGACTGTCAGGTGTTGATATTCCTAAGGCAATTGAGGATATCAGAACAGCACCGGTTCTTCATGACACAGTATGCGAAGTTAATGAGATGTGTGATAATGTTAAGAGGATTCTTGGCATCAATTAACAGATAATGGAATGGTTAAGCCAGTCTGCAGAAGTTTTGGGGCAGGCTGGCTTTTAAGTTTATATGGGTATTAGGTTAAGATAAGAATGAATGACATGAATAATGATATAATAAAGCTGGATGCCCTGGACAGACAGGAGGCACTGCGTTACCTTGGAATGGGAAAAACAGAGCCTGACGATAATACACAGAGACTGCTTGATGAATGTGAGAAGCTTCTTCTTGAAGCAGCAAGACCACAATATGTATACAGATGCTTTGAATGCATACACAGGGAAGAAGGTGTTGAAGCGGCAGGAACCAGTCTTATCCTTACAGGCAATTCAATTAAAGAACATCTCAAGGGATGTGACCGTATGGTGCTGTTATGTGCAACAATATCGGCAGAAGTTGACAGACTTTTGAGAAAGCTTGAACTTAAAGATATGGCTGCAATGGTGGTTGCCGACAGCCTTTCAAGTGTAGCTGTTGAACAGGTATGCAGTAAGGCGGAACAGATAATTGCCGATAAGTTTGAAGGAACTTATCAGACATGGAGATTCGGAATAGGATATGGAGACCTTCCGCTTACATTACAGCCGGATTTTTTAAGGATACTTGATGCCGGAAAGAGGGTTGGCGTATATGCAACTAAAAGCTGTCTGCTCACACCGAGAAAGTCGGTTACTTGTATAATAGGGGTGTCGGATAAACCGCTTCCGAAGTCACAGCGCGGATGTCAGACATGTAATATGAAAGGGAAATGCCCTTACAGCGGAACTGATATTGGGTGTGGAAGATAACAGGAAAGATAACAGATAAAAGAGGACAGAATAATGAACAATAGTTTCAGGGATTTACTTAAAAATGAATATGTTATTCTTGACGGGGCAATGGGAACAATGCTTCAGGCAGCAGGTATGAAGATGGGAGAAACACCGGAAGTCCTGAGCATTACGCAGCCGGAGCTGCTTGAGAATATTCATTCACAGTACATAAAGGCCGGTTCACAGATAGTATATGCCAATACATTCGGAGCCAATCCATACAAGCTTGAGGGCTGCGGATATTCACTTGAGGAGATAGTCAAAGCGGCGATTGCCAATGCGAGACGTGCAAGTGATGCCAATCCGGCAGAAGACGGAAGCAAAGCGCTTGTAGCTCTTGATATAGGACCTATCGGACAGCTTATGGAACCTACGGGAACTATGAGCTTTGAAGAAGCTTATGATATGTATGCACAGCTTATAAAAGCAGGAAGTGATGCAGATCTCATTGTGTTCGAAACAATGACAGACCTGCTTGAGGTTAAGGCAGGAGTACTTGCGGCAAAGGAAAATTCCGACCTTCCTGTCATGGTTACAATGACATTTGAGATGAACCACAGAACATTTACAGGTGTATCCGTACAGTCAATGGCATTAACCCTTGAAGGGCTTGGCGTGGATGCAATAGGTGTCAACTGTTCCCTCGGACCGAAAGAACTTGAACCGGTTGTAAAAGAACTTGCGGACTGGACCAACCTGCCGATTGTCCTCAAGCCTAATGCAGGGCTTCCTGACCCTAAGACTAACAAATACAATCTGTCAGCTGCCGATTTTGCTGAATCAATGAAGATTCTGCTTCCGTATGGGATAAAGGTATTTGGCGGATGCTGTGGTACAACACCTGACTTTATCAGGGAACTTAAGAATATGCTTAAGACAGAGGGTAATCCGGCAACACACAGCAAAAAGACAGGTGCGGCAGTGTGCTCACCTACACAGGCGGTCGCAATATCGCAGCCGAGAATAATCGGTGAGAGAATTAACCCGACAGGCAAGAAGCTTTTTAAGGAGGCACTCCTTAATAATGATATAGATTACATACTTAATCAGGCACTTGAGCAGGTTAAGGGCGGAGCTGATATCCTTGATGTCAATGTCGGACTTCCGGGAATTGATGAAAAAGAGATGATGGTCAAGGTGGTTAAGGCGCTTCAGGGAATTGTGGATGTGCCGCTCCAGATTGACTCAACAATACCTGAGGTGCTTGAAGCTGCACTCCGTGTATATAACGGAAAGCCGATAGTTAATTCTGTTAATGGTGAGGAAAAGTCTCTTGCAACCGTACTTCCGCTTGTTAAGAAGTATGGTGCTGCTGTTGTCGGGCTTACTCTTGACGAGGGAGGAATACCGAAGAAGGCAGAGGACAGATTCCGTATTGCACAGAAGATACTTGACAGGGCGCAGGCAATAGGCATCCCGAAGGAAGATGTATTTATTGACTGTCTTACACTGACGGCGTCCGCGGAGCAGGAGAATGTAATGGAGACGATTAATGCGCTCCACCGTGTCAAGACCGAGCTGGGACTTAAGACAGTCCTCGGAGTATCCAATATATCATTCGGACTTCCTAACAGAGAGCTCGTTAATCACATTTTCCTTGCAATGGCTCTTAATAACGGACTTGACCTGCCTATAATCAACCCTAATAACGAAGCAATGACAGGTACGGTAAGGGCATACAAGCTTCTTGCCAATTATGATGTCAATTCAGTTGAATATATTAAGGCATATGCCAATATGCCTAAGGTTAAAAAGATAGTAATAGATGACAATGCGTCAGGAGCGGCTGCAAAGGCGGACGGCAATGCACCGCTTGGCGGCGGGGATACGCTTATGCATGCAGTGCTTAACGGACTTAAGACTGAGGGAGCACAGTGTACTGAAGAGCTGCTTAAGACAATGGATTCAATGGAGATTGTGAATGATATTCTTATTCCGGCACTTGACAGAATCGGAGCTGATTTTGAAAAAGGTAAGATATTCCTTCCACAGCTTATACAGTCAGCAGGCGTTGCCCAGGCTGCATTTGAAGTAATTAAAAAGCAGATGGCAGGTAAGGATTCCAAGCCTGTTAGCAAGGGAAAGATAGTTATAGCAACTGTTAAGGGAGATATTCATGATATTGGCAAGAATATTGTAAAGGTACTCCTTGAGAATTACGGATATGATGTGATAGATCTTGGTAAAGACGTAGAGTATCAGGCTGTTGTAGATGCGGTGCGTGAGAGCGGTGCAAAGCTTGTAGGTCTGTCAGCACTTATGACAACAACTCTTGTTTCAATGGAAGAGACAATAAAGCTTATCCACGAAAATAACCTTGACTGTAAGATAATGGTCGGGGGTGCTGTACTTACTCCTGAATATGCAGAACAGATACATGCGGATTTTTATGCAAAGGATGCCAAGGAATCGGTTGATATTGCCAAGCGTGTTATCGGATAATTATTTTGACATGATTTTAACGAGGCGTTATAATAATAACGGCTTAAAGTCCTTATGATGAAAAGGGGTGCTATATGAGCAGCGATAAAAAAATATCATCTGCGGTTATACGCAGACTCCCAAGATACTACAGATATCTTGGAGAGATAAAGGAAAGCGGCATACAGAGAATATCATCCAACGAACTCAGTAATCGTATGAAAGTTACTGCGTCACAGATACGTCAGGATCTTAATAATTTTGGCGGATTCGGGCAGCAGGGCTATGGATATAATGTTGAATATCTGTACGAGGAGATAGGCAAGATTCTCGGAATAGATAAGACACACAGCATGGTTATAGTAGGTGCCGGTAATCTCGGACAGGCAATAGTTAATTCTGAAGACTTTGCCAAGAGGGGATTTATCATAAGGGGAGTGTTTGATAATAATAAGGAGCTGGACGGCAGGAAGATAGGAGAACATCAGATAATGATGTCTGACAGGCTGCCACAGTTTATAAAAGACGAGAATATAGAGATACTTGCAATAACCGTTCCGAAAGATGCGGCGCGGGAAGTCGCCAGAGTGGCGGTTGAAGCGGGGATTAAGGCAATATGGAATTTTGCACATACTGATATTAATGTCCCGGACAATATTGTCGTTGAGAATGTACATCTGTCAGAGAGTCTTATGAGACTTTCATATAATATGGCCAATCATGCTAATCAGTAAGAAAGGGGGAATGTTTGATGGCTGAGATAACAAGCGATTTCATAAAGAGCAATGCAGCCTTTAAACAGATTCCGATACTGACTCTGGACAAGAATTATTACAGCCTTTTCCCGGATGAGAGTGATAAGCCGGAGACTATAAGGGTACTTGAAGAAAGAGTTAATGATCTGCTTAAGAAGCAGGGACAGGTTAATAATGACCTTAAGGAAGTTAAGAAGATTAAAAGCAGACTGATTCAGGGCGTTGTTGATGATATGGAGATGGACAGTAGTGATCCGAAACACCTTAAGAAGATGAACGAGAGCCAGAGACTTATTCAGGAGGCAAAGGGTAAGATTGCCCAGCTTGAGGATGAATCACTTGATGTTCCACACAAGCTTGCAGCAGCTAATCTTGATCTTCTTACTGCAACTATACGTTACTGCTATGGCAGGATGAATTCAAACAGGGCAGATATCGCACTGCTTGATAAGTGGATTAATGATACAAGAGTTAAGCTGAAGAAGAATCTTGTGATTAAACAGGATAAAGAGCTAGGTAACGAAGAGATGTACGGTCATCTTCATGATATACTCGGACAGGGGCTTATGGGTCTGCTTGATGAGAGAAATGAGCAGCAGGAATGATAGTCGGAATCGGCAATGATATTTTGGAGATGGAGCGGGTCAGAAAGGCATGTGAAAAGGAGTCCTTTCTGGGTCGCTGTTTTACAGATAAAGAGATTATCCAGTCTGATGGCAGTGCGAGTTTCTATGCCGGCAATTTTTGTGTTAAGGAGTCGGTGGCAAAAGCACTTGGCACCGGATTCTCAGGCTTTGGCCCAAGAGACATAGAGGTACTCCGTGATGACATGGGCAAGCCATATGTGGTTCTGTACGGTGAAGCAGGAAGACTGGCTGATTCTATTGGTGTTACGCATATACATGTAAGTATTTCAAACCTTAAAGAGCTTGTCGCGGCAGTAGCCGTGGCTGAGAAATGTGACTGAAAATGTGACTGAATGGAGGTTAACTATGCAGTATTTACTTAATGAGAGACAGGCAAGAAAAGTTGATGATGTTACAATCAGCAAGATAGGCATTCCATCGATGGTCCTTATGGAACGTGCCGCACTGTCAGTGGCATCAGCAGTTGAGAAATATCTTCGTAAGACATATGCAAGTGCAGATAAAGCAATGAAAAAAGCAAGGATAATAGCTGTATGCGGAAGCGGCAATAACGGCGCAGATGCTGTTGCAGCTGCAAGAATACTTCATGAGAGAGGCTATGCTGCGGATATATTTGTGATGAGAAAGACCGGCTCTGATGAGTTCAACGCCCAGCTTGGAATCGCAAAGGCATCGGGCGTTAAGATTTTCAACAAGGTCAGGCTGACGGAATATAATATTATCATAGATGGACTGTTTGGCATTGGAATAAGCAGGAACATTGAGGGCAGATATGAGCAGGTAGTAACACAGATAAATGCATCTGATGCATGGGTCATTTCGGTTGATATTCCTTCAGGAATAAATGCGTCTGATGGCAGAATCATGGGAACTGCAGTAAAAGCAAACAAAACAGTTACATTCGGGTGCGTCAAGATAGGCAGTGTCCTATACCCGGGAGCAGAATATTCAGGCAAAGTGAAGGTGGAAGACATAGGATTTGCCGGCGCAGCACTTAATGCTGTGCGTAATAAGGCATTTACATATTCAGTTGAGGATCTGGAACGTATTCCTAAGCGCAAAGCGTATTCCAACAAAGGCACATATGGAAGGGTTCTTGTCATTGCAGGCTCGTTTTCAATGGGAGGAGCAGCAAGCCTTGCGGCACTCTCGGCATATCGCAATGGTGCAGGGCTTGTAAAAGTGTTTACGCATGAGAATCAGCGTGTCGCTGTCCAGAAGAATATACCTGAGGCGATTGTTGAGACATATCGCGATGTTGAGACACAGGAGGATCTTGAAAGCAGGCTTAAAAAAGAACTTGAGTGGGCAACATGTGTTATTATAGGCCCGGGGCTTGCAAAGACACAGATAGCAGTGTGCATGACAAGATACATACTCATGAACAGCAGTGTAACTACTATTGTGGATGCAGATGCACTTAATATAATAGCTGAAGACAAAGAGCTTAAGAATCTGCTGGCATGTCGTAACCCGGAGGGAGCCGATTTTATACTTACACCACATATTGGAGAGATGGCAAGACTGGCAGGTACATCAGTTGCATCAATCCAGGGCAGGCTGATACAGACGGCAGTTTCGTTCGCATCGAGATATAAGGTTATATGTGTGCTGAAGGATGCAAGGACAATAGTGGCTGATTCTAAGAAGACAGTATATATAAATACATCAGGTAACAGCGGAATGGCAACAGGAGGCTCGGGAGATGTCCTTACAGGTGTTATTGCCGGCATGAGCGTGAGCGGGCTTAATGCATATGAAGCAGCGTGCATGGGAGTGTTCCTTCACGGGCTTGGTGGTGATTATGCAGCATCCAGACGCGGCGAACACGGTATGAAGGCCGGTGATATCATAGACGGAATAACTAATCTTATGGCAGCAGCACAGAACCACAAATAAGCTGTGTCTGCGGAATGGAGAGTAAAGTGAAAAAGTATACAAGGGTATATGCAGATATAAATCTTGACAACATAGAATACAATGTCAGGGCTCTTATGGCACTCACAAAGCCGGGGACAAAGGCTATGGCTGTTGTAAAAGCAGATGCTTACGGGCATGGGGATGTGGCAGTTGCAAAAGCTGTAAATGACATTGTTGACGCATATGCAGTGGCTACTGTTGAAGAGGGAATTAATCTGAGACAGAATGGAATTGAGAAGATGATTCTTGTGCTTGGATATGTAGACGAGATGCATTATGACCAGGTGATAAGATATGCTTTGTCAATACCTGTATTTGATACAGAGATGGCAAAGAAGATGTCTGCAGCAGCTGTCGCTGCCGGGGAAAATATCAGGTGCCATGTTAAGGTTGACACGGGAATGCACAGAATCGGGCTCAGACCTGATGATGATGGCATTAAAACAGTTCTTGCGCTTGCAAAGTATGATGGCCTTGATGTTGAAGGAATCTTTACTCATTTTGCAACCGCAGACGAAAAGGATAAGACAGCAGCATACAGGCAGTTTGAACTTTTTAAAACTTTTGTTGAAAAGCTTGAGAATGAAGGCATGCATTTTAAATACAGACACTGTTCTAACAGTGCGGGTATTATTGATATGCCTGATGTTAATATGGATATGGTGCGTCTTGGAATTGCAATGTATGGAATGTATCCGTCTGAAGAGGTCAGCCATGATGTGGTTGAACTGAAGCCTGCGATTGAACTCAAAAGTTCAGTTACAATGGTAAAGACAATACAGCCGGGCGAACGTGTAAGTTATAATGGAACATTTGAAGCAAAACGTGTTACGAGGCTTGCAACTATAGAAACAGGATATGGTGACGGATATCCAAGAAGCCTGTCTAATAAGGGATATGTACTTATAAGAGGCAGGAAAGCACCTATAACAGGGCGGGTATGTATGGATCAGTTTATGGTCGATGTTACTGATATACCTGATGTCGGAAGACTTGATGAAGTAACACTTATAGGACGCGATGGAAATGAGTATATATCTGTTGAGGAGATTGCGGCACTTGCCGGCACATTTAACTATGAGTTCGTGTGTGATCTCGGCAAGAGAATCCCACGTAATTACTATAGAGACGGCAGATATATAGGCAGCGTGGATTATTTTTATCGCAAGTGGGACATTTAATAACCGGATTTTAATCTGAAATCACTGTATACACACTGTTAAGCGGGGAATAATAGGTACATACAAGCTTATATATGGAGTGTGATTTGATGTGGTTGTTAAAAGAGGAGATATATTTTATGCAGATTTAAGGCCGGTGGTCGGATCTGAACAGGGGGGAATCAGACCGGTTCTGATAATACAGAATGATACCGGCAACAGACACAGCCCTACAGTGATATGTGCAGCGATTACAAGCAGGCAGAACAAGGCAAAGCTTCCTACTCATGTCGAGATTGATTCAATGAAATACGACATAGTGAAAGATTCCGTTATACTGCTTGAACAGCTGAGAACAATAGATAAAAAGAGACTTAAGGACAAAGTGTGCCATCTTGACAATGAGATAATAACACAAGTCAATAAAGCTTTGCAGGTAAGCCTTGAAATGCCTGAAGAAGAATGATACAATTAATTTGATTTTATTTTTTAATAGTACGAATGGAGGAAGTGTTTTGGGTGCCAAAGAGCCGGGTCAGTCGTTCTTAGATAAGATTTTTCGTAAGAAAGATGATAATGTGACCGATGAGATTAAGAATATCGTGCAGGAGGGACATCAACAGGGAGAACTGCTTGACAGTGAGGCTGAGATGATAACGAACATTATTGAGTTCGGTGACAAGGAAGCTCACGATATTATGACACACAGAAAAAATATAGTGGCAATTGATGCCGACACTACAATAAAAGACTGTTTTGAATTCGTCCTGGGGGAGAATTATTCGAGATTTCCGGTGTATGAAGGCGATATAGACCATATTATAGGTGTTATGCATCTGAGAGATCTCCTTAAGATATATGCGGATTCGTATAAGCGGAATCATACGATATACGAACTTAAGGACGAGATGCTTTTTGACCCACATTTTATTCCGGAGACACGTAATATTAATGCACTGTTTAAGTCTATGCAGTCTGAGAAGGTGCATATGGCTGTTGTTGTTGATGAGTACGGGCAGACAACAGGAATAGTGACTATGGAGGATATCCTTGAGGAGATTGTAGGCAATATCATGGATGAATATGATGTTGAGGAACAGTATATTGTCCGTGACAGTGACGGTTCATACATAATGGACGGATATACACAGCTTGATGATATTGAGGACATGCTTGATATAAGTTTTGCAGATGAGGATTCCGATACACTGAGCGGATTTATTATATCGAGAATGGAACATCTTCCTGAAGATAATGAACAGTTTGAAGTATGGTACAGCGGATACAGATTCAGTGTGCTTGAGGTAGATAATAAAAGGGTAAAAAAAGTACGTGTGACGTATGAGCCCCATGACGAAGAGGGAGAGAAGAATGAGTAATTACAATATTGAAACCAAATGTGTCCAGAGCGGCTGGCAGCCTAAGAACGGGGAGCCGAGAGTGCTTCCGATTATTCAGAGCACAACCTTCAAATATGAGTCGAGTGATGAGATGGGAGCACTGTTTGACCTTGAAAAGAGCGGATATTTCTATTCAAGGCTGCAGAATCCTACTAATGATTATGTGGCTCAGAAGATATGTGATCTTGAAGGCGGATGTGCTGCAATGCTTCTTTCGTCAGGACAGGCAGCTAACTTCTATGCAACATTTAACATATGTGAGGCAGGAGACCATATGATAAGTTCTTCTGCAATATACGGAGGTACATTCAACCTGTTCGGAGTTACCATGAAGAAGCTCGGAATAGAATGTACATTTATAGATCCTGATGCAAGTGAGGAAGAGATTGAAGCAGCCATAAGACCGAACACAAAGCTTATATTCGGTGAAACGATTGCTAATCCGGCGCTTACGATACTTGATATTGAGAAGTTTGCTAATGTTGCACACAGGCATGGTATGCCGCTTATAGTTGATAATACGTTTGCAACACCGGTTAACTGCAGACCTTTTGAATGGGGTGCAGATATAGTAACACATTCAACGACAAAATATATGGATGGACACGCAGTTGCACTTGGCGGATGTATTGTTGATAGTGGCAATTTTGACTGGGAAGCACATGCGGACAGGTATCCGGGGCTTACTACTCCTGATGAATCATATCATGGAATTATATATACTAAAAAGTTTGGCAGGGCGGCATACATTACGAAGGCTACATCACAGCTTATGCGTGATCTGGGATCAATGCAGTCTCCACAGAATGCATTTCTGCTTAATCTTGGCCTCGAGTCTCTGGCACTCAGAGTAAGGAAACACTGTGAGAATGCCGACAAGGTGGCAGCGTATCTTAATAATAATGATAAGGTTGCATGGGTTAATTATGCGGGACTTCCGGGTAACAGATATTATGATCTTGCCAGAAAATATATGCCGAACGGCATATGCGGTGTAATTTCGTTCGGGCTTAAGGGCGGAAGGGATACTGCCGTTAAGTTCATGGACAGTCTCAAGCTCGTTGCCATAGTTACTCATGTTGCGGATGCAAGGACATCAGTGCTTCATCCGGCAAGCCACACACATCGTCAGATGACAGATGAGCAGCTTATTGAGGCAGGTGTACAGCCTGATCTCATAAGACTCTCAGTCGGCATTGAGAATGCGGATGACATAATTGCTGATATAGAACAGGCATTAACAGATATTTAGGCGGATTTTAACAAGAATGTACTACAGACGGAGCCAATGAATCATTATGAATAATGAGATTGATTTCAGACATGCTGTCAATGATATGGCATGTTCAAGAATTACATTTGACAGCGATTACATTGTGGTAAAAGCTGACCAGCGTGCATATCAGTTTGTGTATGAGGAATATACAAGATTCGACAAGCTTATTGCAGATGATGATATAGAACGATTTTACAGATATATAGAGAATGAAGATGCTCCATCTGAGCAGTTTGTTGTTGTTAGGATGAGGAGAAGAGATGGCGTATACAGACCATGTCTTGTTATTGTGCTCAGACGTGCATATCCGGTTAACGGAACAAAATATACTGACGTAGAGCTCAGAGATATTGTAACGCTGAATGCCAGATATAAGAAGATGGATCTTGATGTGCGCAAATACCGCAGCATAATGGGAATGCTTGCGGAATATTTCTTTGAGTATAATCCGTCTGACGGGATGTTTACATTTTTCTGTTACAGGGGATACAGGGCTGATAATATTGAAAAGGCTGATATAGATGAAGTCCTGAAGAGACTGATTGAAGAAAAGCATGTTGACGGCGATAATATTGATAAGCTGTATATGCTTTTTGAGAAGATAAAGAGTTGTGATGCAAGCTTTACGGTTGAACTTGAGACCAATATATTCCGCGGGGGAGAGAATTATGAGCTTATGTCATTCCACGGACAGACATTGTACTATGATAATGAGCTTGCAAGAGTGATAGGGATTGCTTCACATGTATCACGTATAGGCAAAGCAACATCCGGAGAATTAAGTGATGATGCGGCGGAGAAAGATTCAGCTACAGGGATTCTCAACAAAAAAGCAATGACCGACTTTGTTGAGAATAAGATAAGACATTTTAACGAAACAGGCAGGCAGGAACCATTCTGGCTTGCAATATGTGATATTGATTATTTTAAGAATGTTAATGATACATACGGACATCTTTTTGGTGATGAGGTAATATACAGATTTGCCCAGACTATAAGAACCTGGGTAGGAGATAAGGGTGTTGTCGGGCGAATCGGTGGTGACGAGTTCATGATAATGCTTGATGGTGCAGATGATGTTACAGAATTGAGAAGTATCCTGATTGGCATAAGGGAAGAGCTTGAATGGGCATTTCAGAATAAAGCACCGGATTACAGATTTACGACATCTATAGGAGTTGCTAATTACCCAAAAGATGCAGACGATTATGTACGATTGTTTAAGATTGCGGATAAAGCACTTTATATAGCCAAGGAAAAGGGACGTGACAGATTCATAATATATGAAAAGGAACTTCATGGAGAGCTGGAAGAAGAAAAAGAAGGTGCTTATGCTGCACATACATGTGCGGAGCTTAAGCCGATAGCAAAAGCAGAGCTTGCGTCTAATCTTATATTACTGCTTACCAAAGCCGGCAGGGATGTTATACCGCATGTCCTTGACAGTATTATAGAGAATCTTAATATACATGGCATAACGATATATGAGAGTGATGAAGATGGACGGATACGTACATCAATGACAGCGGGCAGATATAATGTGTCTGTCGGAGATGTATCGGATATTATGGACAGCAGGTATCTGGAACTGTTCAACGCCAATGGAATCAACCAGATACATAATGTCAAGGAATGTGAGATTCACTGTCCTATGATGTATGATTTCTGGAAAGATCACGAGATATGTTCAACGCTTCAGTTTATGATAGGTTCTAAAGAGCATGTTATGGGAATTGTATCATTTGATATATTTGGTGCTCACAGAAGAAAGTGGAGCGAGAATGACGTTAATACGTTATATATGATTGTAAAATTCATTGGCAATGCATTGGAGTCATAATGACACATAACAGATTTGATAAGAATATATTTGCATATATACCGGCCGTCTTGGTGTGGCTCGTTATATGGCAGATAGCAAGTACTTTGACGGGACTGGATATTGTACTTCCGGGCCCCGTTAAAGTATTTTTTTGCATGGCAGGAATGCTTGGACAAAAAAATACTTACATAATTACGATGCATAGTCTCATCAGGATATTTGCCGGATATACGGCTGCTTTTGTAACGGCAGTTTTGGCGGGATTGGCGGCAGGATATGTGCGTGCGGTAAGAATAATGTCAGCACCACTGATAAGTGCGATGCAGGCATTACCTGTAACAGCATTTATAATTCTGGTACTGATGATAGCCGGAGCAAAGAATGTATCAGCAGTAATTGCATTTATCGTTGTATTTCCTGTTATATATCACGGTATGGTTCAGGGAATTGATAATATGGATAAGAATCTTGCACAGATGGCAGATGTGTTCAGCATACATGGAATGAGAAGATTCAGATACATATCTCTTATGCAGTGTATGCCTTATATAAGAACGGCTGTAAAAAGCTCAGCGGGAATGTGCTGGAAAGCCGGTGCGGCCGCAGAGGTTATAGGACTTACACGCAATTCAATTGGAGAACAGATGTATCTTGCCAAGCTTTATCTTGAGACGGATGTATTGCTGTCATGGGGTATAATAATTATTATTGCAAGTGTGGTATTCGAGAAGCTGCTTCTGCTTATATCAGATGCGGCTGCAAAGTCATGCTGCAGATATGGAATGTCATGCAGAAGTCATGCGTCAGCAGATAATTGCGGTGGACATAACAGCAGACCGGGTGCAGCTGATATAGAGCTTAATGATGTAAGTGCGGGATATGGTTTGGAAAATGTGATTAATGGCATAAGCGTGAAAATACCGCCCGGAGGACATCTGTGCATTATGGGAGAATCAGGTATAGGCAAGACTACTCTTCTGAAGGTTATCGCCGGACTGCTTGAGTGCCATAAAGGGAGTGTCACAGTTCCGCAAAAAGTATCGGTTGTGTTTCAGGAAAACAGGCTGTGTCCATGGCTTTCGGCATATGATAATGTCAGGCTTGCCGTACCGGATATGCCGGCAGATGTTGTAAGGCCGCACCTTGAGAAGCTCCTTGGGGAAAGCGGCTGTGACAGAAGAGCAGATGAATTAAGCGGAGGTATGAAAAGGCGCTGCGAGATAGTAAGGGCGATGCTTGCAGATTCAGATGCGGTGGTTATGGATGAGCCGTTTGCAGGGCTTGATGAGGATAACAGGAGCATCGCGGTTAAGTACATACTTGATAATATAGGACCAAGGCAGCTTATAGTATCTACGCATGATTTAAAAGATGCCGTGAGGCTTCAGGCAGATGTATTTTTTATTGACAAAAATGGTAATGGTTGATAAGATAATTTTATGCAGTCTTAAGACGTCTTTGACGCACGGCGGACGTAAGTGAAAGGATATGATAATTATGAGACAGGCAGTTTTTTCTATTCTTGTTGGGAATGAGTCAGGTGTATTAAGCCGTATCGCAGGACTTTTCAGCAGAAGAGGATATAACATAGACAGCCTTACTGTAGGGGTAACGCAGGATCCACAGTATTCAAGAATGACTGTTACGGTAACTGGAGATGATGATGTTCTTGAGCAGATTGAGAAGCAGTTGGCTAAGCTCGTTGACGTAAAAGAGATTATGGAGCTTCCTCTTGATGCTTCAGTGTGCAGAGAACTTATACTTATCAAGGTAGAAGCTGACGCAAGCAGAAGACAGGATGTTGCTGCAATTGCAGATATATTCAGGGCTAACATTGTCGATGTCAGCAGCGAAGGTACTATGACTATTGAGCTTACGGGAAGCCAGTCCAAGCTTAGTGCGTTTATTGAACTTTTAGATGATTTTAAAATTACAGAGCTTGCAAGGACAGGTATCACAGGACTTGCAAGAGGCGCTGCAAGTTTAAAATAAATTTTTATTATTATAGGGAGGTACCATTAAGATGGCAAAGATTTATTATCAGCAGGATTGCAACTTATCAATGCTTGATGGCAAGACAATTGCAATCATCGGCTACGGCAGCCAGGGACATGCACATGCACTTAACGCTAAGGATTCAGGATGCCACGTCATTATTGGTCTTTATGAAGGAAGTAAGTCATGGGCTAAGGCTGAAGCACAGGGATTTGAAGTATACACAGCAGCAGAGGCAGCTAAGAAGGCTGACATTATTATGATTCTTATTAACGATGAGCTTCAGGCAGCTATGTACAAGAAGGATATTGAGCCAAACCTTGAGCCTGGTAACATGCTTATGTTTGCACATGGTTTCAACATCCACTTCAATCAGATTATCCCACCTAAGGATGTCGATGTAACAATGATCGCACCTAAGGGACCTGGACATACAGTACGTAGCGAGTATCAGGCTGGTAAGGGTGTTCCTTGTCTTGTAGCTGTTCATCAGGATGCTACAGGTAAGGCACTTGATATTGCACTTGCTTACTCACTTGCAATCGGTGGAGCAAGAGCAGGTGTTCTTGAGACAACATTCAGAACAGAGACAGAGACAGACCTCTTTGGTGAGCAGGCAGTTCTTTGCGGCGGTGTATGTGCACTTATGCAGGCTGGTTTTGAGACACTTGTTGAGGCTGGTTATGACGAGAGAAATGCATACTTTGAGTGTATCCATGAGATGAAGCTTATCGTAGATCTTATCTACCAGAGCGGCTTTGAAGGAATGAGATATTCAATCTCTAACACAGCTGAGTATGGCGATTACATAACAGGACCAAAGCTTATCACAGACGAGACTAAGAAGACTATGAAGAAGATCCTTAAGGATATTCAGGATGGTACATTCGCTAAGGACTTCCTTCTTGATATGTCACCTGCAGGCGGACAGGCTCATTTCAAGGCTATGAGAAAGCTTGCTGCTGAGCATCAGTCAGAGAAGGTTGGTAAGGAGATCCGTAAGCTTTACAGCTGGAACAACGAAGAGGATAAGCTTATCAATAACTAATGAATAATAGCAGTATAATCTGCACATAAGTACGGCTTAAAGCGGAGTTACCCGCTTTAGGCCTACTTTTTTAGCAGATATTATTAAGATCGGAGGGCTTATGAGAGAGGTATTACCCGGAGAATTCTACAGGCATTTCAAAAATAAGTTATATCAGATAAAGGGAATTGCATATCATTCAGAGACTAAGGAAAAAATGGTTGTATACCAGGCTATGTATGGGGACTTCAAATGGTACGTAAGACCGTATGATATGTTCATAAGCGAAGTCGACCATGAGAAGTATCCGGATGTTAAGCAGTTATACAGATTTGAGAAGGTAACACCGGAGACTGAGACAATAAAGCCAGACACTGCGCCACAGGCAGTACAGGCGGATGGTACGGAATATGATGAGTCAGGTGTTAATCCTGCACTTATTCAGTTTCTGGATGCCGGGGATTACAGAGAAAAACTGAATGTGCTGACAGCAATCAGGGCAAAGCTGGATGACAGGCTTGTGGATGATATAGCGACAAGCATGGATATAACAGTGCCGGACGGCTCGATTGATGAGAGATTTATGTCTCTTAAGGCATGTATACTGGCACATGCCAAATATGAAGAAAGCAACCGCCTCAGATAATATAGTTGGAATGAGGATAGATATGGATATTTACAGAATGAATATTGATGCTATAGTAAGTCATCTCAAGAGGGGATTTAAAAGAAGCGATGATTTTAAGATAGGCATTGAGATAGAACATTTTGTCTTTGACAGCAATGACAGATCAGCAGGATATGAGAAGATCTTGGATGTTATGAAGGATATAATGGGCGAGGATGACAAGCCATACTATCTTGAGGGACATCTTATTGGTTTTTATAATGACAGATACTCTATATCACTTGAGCCGGCATCACAGCTGGAGATTAGTATTGCACCATGCGCATCAGCCGATGAACTTGTGTGCATATACAGGGATTTCAGAAGGATACTTGATCCTGTACTTAGCAGATATAATCTCAGAGTGGAGTGCTATGGTTACAATCCGTATGAATCAGCACAGGAACTGGACATAATCCCTAAGAAGAGATATGAATATATGGACCGCTATTTTCAAAAAGCCGGTACAAGGGGCAGGAATATGATGAGGGCAACAGCATCTGTCCAGGTATCGGTGGATTATAGTGATGAGAATGATGCAATACGAAAGTACAGACTGGCAGCAATTCTTTCACCGGTCTTATCGTTAATGATGGATAATTCACCCGTATTTGAGAAGCAGCCTGCTGCAATGCACATGGTACGTGCATATGTTTGGGATGGAGTTGACGCAGACAGGTGCGTTCTTATGAATGGTTGTCTTGCTCCGGATTTTTCATTTGAAAAATATGCGGAATATATTATGAATATGCCGGCAATTCTCGTGATGGAAGGAGAGACTGCCGTATATACGGATGATAAGAAGATAAAGGATATATATGCGGAACGTGTAATGACTGATGAAGAGGTTATGCATGTGCTGTCAATGGCATTTTTTGATGTAAGGCTTAAGAATTACATTGAGATAAGAATGGCAGACAGCTGTAATATAGATAAAGCGGCATGGTATGCACGTATTATATGTAATATATTTTATAATGATGATAATATGGGAAAGGCTGAGGAGTATTTTGCGGGCGTAGGACAGAAAGACGTGCTTGAGGCAAGAGAATCTCTTATACAGCATGGAAAAGATGGAATTATATATGGAAAGAAGGCTGAATGCGTAGTCAGATTTGTCACTGAACTTGGCAGTAATGCTGCTGTTAAAGAATAACCGGATACGCAGATCGAATAAATATGAGTAAGATTACACAGATATATAATGAATATGTGGACATTGTCAGAAGCGATATGCCACAGGCTAAGAAATCAGCGCAGGATATGCTGGATTATATACTTAATTCAACGGCAAAGTATCATGGAAGATGTGTTAAGAGCCTGCATGTGCCTAAGCTTATAACAGATGAGGAAGTTGAACTTTTTAAAAATCTTGTCACAACGCTCTATGGGATATTTGACAAAGTAATTGCTGAATACATGGTCAACTCCGAATACCGTAAGCTGTTTGGTTTTGATAAGCGCCTTGAGGAACTTATAATGAGAAAGCCTGTTTACTCATCTAATATACCTATTGCAAGAGTTGATATATTTCTTGATGAGAACACGCATGATTTTAAATTTTGTGAGTTTAACACAGACGGTACAAGCGCAATGAATGAGGACAGGGAACTTTGCAAGGCTGTTGCAGTTACACAGGCTTTCAGAAAATTTACTGAGAAGCACAGGGTGAGAACATTTGAATTGTTTGATTCATGGGTAGATGCTGCAACGGATATTTACAGGGATTACTGCAGCAGAAAGAATATCGGAGCGCATAAGGCAACAGTCTGTATAACTGATTTTATGGAGAGCGCAACTGAGAATGAGTTCAATATTTTCAGGGAAGCTTTTGAAAATGCAGGATACAACGCATATGTATGTGAGATAAGAGAACTCAGGCACCATGACGGAAAGCTGTACACTCCTGACGGGCATGTAATTGATATTGTATACAGACGTGCGGTTACGAGTGATATTATGGCTCATTATGATGAGGTTACACAGTTTATAGATGCAGTGAAGGAAGAAGATGTATGTCTGCTTGGTGACTTCAGGACGCAGATAGTGCATAATAAGATGATATACAAGGTACTTCATGATGACATGACTAAGAAGCTGCTTACTGATGATGAGCAGAGTTATGTTGAGGCACATGTTCCATATACTGTTGTATTCAATGATGAATCGCTTGGACGTAAATACTCAGATACAACTCTGGGGGAAGCTGTTACCGGCAACCGTGAAGGATGGATTATTAAGCCGGAGGATTCATACGGCTCCAAAGGTGTACATGCGGGTGTGGAATGTACTCAGGAAGAATGGGAGAATTTCCTTAAAGAGAATATAGATAAAGGTTATATACTTCAGGAGTTTGTGCATCCTTATAAGACAGAGAATGTCGACTTTTCAAAGGATGATGACTGGCATCTGTACAGCAATCTTACGGGACTGTTTGTATATAACGGGAAGTTCGCCGGAGTATATTCCAGAATATCAGCCTGTGAAATGATATCAACACAGTACAGCGAGATGTCAATTCCTACCTTTGTTGTTGAAGCGTAATTGTTATAACGCAATTGTTTTAGACATTGTTAAGAAAATGTTTATTGGAATGAGTGGGCAGGGTATGTTATTCTAATAGCATCACATAAAGGGGGATAATGAATGGACGAGAAATCATTTTCAACAATAACACCACAGATAAGGGAACTGGCTGCAAAATGCAGAGAGTGCAACAGAATCGAGAATTCACTTTATGAGAAACATCAGGTAAAAAGAGGCCTGAGGGATCTTAACGGCAAAGGTGTCCTTACAGGACTTACAGAGATAAGTGAAATCAAATCAAGCGAGACACTGCCTGATGGTACAAGCGTGCCATGTGATGGTAAGCTCTACTACAGGGGGATTGATGTGGAGGATATAATCCGCGGCTTTATGGCAGATAAGCGCTTTGGTTTTGAAGAGGTCACATATCTGCTTGTATTCGGAAAGCTTCCCAATGAGACGGAGCTTGCGGAATTTAATAAGCTTCTTGGAGGCTACAGATGTATACCTCCTAACTTTGTCCGTGATATTATAATGAAGAAGCCGAGCCGCGATATTATGAATGCCATGGCAAGAAGCGTACTTATGCTGTATTCTTATGACGATAAGGCAGACGACATAAGCATACCTAATGTTGTAAGGCAGAGTCTTCAGCTTATATCGGAATTTCCATTGCTTGCTGTATACAGCTATCAGGCTTACAGGCATGCCCATGTAGGAGGAAGTCTTATAATTCATGAGCCGAGACCGGAACTTTCAACAGCCGAGAATATTCTTCATCTGCTGCGTCCGGACAGTAAATATACGCCATTTGAGGCAAAGGTGCTTGACCTTGCACTTGTTCTTCATGCAGAACATGGCGGCGGTAATAATTCAACATTTACAACACATGTAGTTACATCATCGGGAACAGACACATATTCATCGGTTGTTTCATCTCTTGGCTCACTGAAAGGCCCTAAGCATGGCGGTGCCAACATAAAGGTTGTTAAGATGTTCCAGGATATTAAGGAACATGTCAGGGACTGGGATGACGAAGATGAGATAAGTGAGTATCTTGATAAGATTCTTCATAAACAGGCATTTGACAAGACAGGACTTATATACGGAATGGGACATGCAGTGTATTCACTGTCAGATCCGAGAGCTAACGTGTTCAAGGGCTTTGTTGAACAGCTTGCAGAGGAGAAGAACAGGCATGATGAATACAGACTCTATGCTAATGTTGAGAAAATAGCAGCGCAGCTTATAGCAAATGAGCGTAAGATATACAAAGGTGTCAGCGCCAATGTTGATTTTTACAGCGGATTTGTGTATAGTATGCTTGATCTGCCGCTTGAGTTATATACGCCGATATTTGCAATTGCAAGAATATCGGGATGGAGTGCTCACAGGATAGAAGAGCTTATTAACTGCGGTAAGATAATCCGTCCGGCATATATGAATGTTTGTCCGAGAACTGAATACATTCCAATGTCAGACAGATAAGGATATGATAAAAATAATATGGAGGGTGCAATGATTAACAGAAGAACAGGTTTGTTAAAAAAGACAGCATGTGCCGTGTGTATGGCAGCAATGGTACTTTCACTGGCTGCATGCGGTAAGAAGAGCGTTGAAGGAAAGTGGAGCTGTCAGCAGAATGGAGCTGAAACAACATATGAATTCAATGCGGATGGGACAGGGAGCATGGATATCGGAGAAGGAATTGTTATGCCAATAACATATTCTTTTGACAATGGCAGGCTTAAGATATCTTACACAACTCTTGGAACACAGAATGATATTGAGTACAATGCCGTAATTGACAAGAATACATTAACACTCACCAACGATACAGCAAGCCTTACGCTTGATAAGCAGAATTGATTATTAATTCATTATTAATTAAAAGTATACTTTACTTTTACGCAATGTTATATTAAAATCAATTTACCTGTTAATTTAGAAGTTTCACGGATATGCGCAGAGCCTGCCATATGCAATATATGTGTGATGCCGGACTGCATGCAGTTCTTGAAAAGGATGCGAGGAAGTATGCAAGGCTGCCAGAGTTCTGGCAGCTTGCATCATGCGCATCGGGAACATTTAATTCAATAATAAGCCATGAGGGCAGTTGTAATATTCAGAATGCACGCCGGGATATGCTGCGTCGTGCCCTGATGACCTGCGCACTTGGTGATGACAGCGCAAGACGCTGTATCAAGTCGATGTTCAGAGACATACTTATCGAGAAGTACCGCGTCAATGAACGTAATATCAATGAGGTAATCGTTTTTGATTCACCTTCACATCTTAACCATCATGACAAATTCCACATACTTTTATATGTATTTGAAAAAAGCTATGGCTGCAAAGCATTACAACAGCTCATAATATGTGCGGGGACCGGGAAACACAGAACTGTGCATGCACATGATATAGACAGATTGTACGAAAATTATATGCCGGTGCTGAATTTTTATGAGAAGCTTGAGGTGCTGACACAGAAGATATACAGCACATATAAGGGGATAGGTGCTGCCGATTCAATAATGACAATGGATATAGACGGGCTTGCGGGAGGCTGGGGACAGAACAGAACTATCTGGGTTATGTGCGATGGCAGACCTGTTAATCTTGAATTTTTAAGATTTGATAATCAGAGAGAATTCAGGAGAATAATGAGCGGCTTTGAAAGGCATATATATAACACATCGTGCCGCAGAAGCAGTTCAGGTGTGGAAAGAAAGGAAAAAACAGGGTATATATCAGGTTATCTTTATAATGGAGCAGAAGTTATAGTTGCTTCATCACCCGTATGCAGTTCAAAGATATTTTTTATAAAAAAGTAATTGCACAGCCCTGTACAGACACTGTCTACGGCTCAAAGGAGACTGTGTGAATAAAATAAGCACGCAGATAAAATATATACCTGCGTGCTTGTTATCGTCTCTATATACTCATATTAACATAATTATCAGTCAGCGTTATTGGTGCTGTTTTCACCGGATGAGCTGTCTTTAAGCGTCAGAAGAACAGAATCTACACGCTTGTTGGTTGTTGCCGTAACGAGAATTGTCATATCAGGGAATTCAAGCTTATCGCCCTTCTCGGGAAAACGGTCAAGCTGCTCAATGATGAATCCACCGATAGAATCATATTCTTCAGAATGAAATGATGTTCCAAGAATATCATTAATGTCATCAAGCTTGGCTGCACCGCTGAGATGATACTGCTTATCGGATATCTTCTCAATATCATCACGCTCATCATCATCATATTCATCTCTGATCTCACCGACAATCTCTTCTAAGAGATCTTCAAGTGTAATGATACCGACTGTCGAACCATATTCGTCAATGACAATTGCGATTGTGTTGGATGTGCTTCGCAGATCCTCAAGAAGTTTGGCTGTATTCTTGTACTCATAAGTGAAATAAGGCTCACGCATTATTTCTCTGATGTTAAAATCATCTCTGGCATCATAAAGAAGAAGATCCTTAATATTGAGAATACCGATTACATTATCAGTTGTTCCCTCATATATTGGAAATCTTGTATACTTATTCTGCTTGAATAATTCAATGATATCATCGTATGTACTGTTGACATCAGCCATAGTCATGTCAATTCGTGGAATCATGACATCTTTGGCGAGGGCATCACCAAAATCGAACACATTATTAATCATCTTCTTTTCTTCTGTCTCAATCTCGCCGTCCTCGTAACTCTCCTCAACGATTGTACGAATCTCATTCTCAGTCATAGAACTCTTGGAATTAGAGGTATTAACACGAAGAAGCTTCATAAGACTGCCTGCCATACCATTAACGATAAATATAACCGGCGTGAAGACAAACATTACAAATTTGATAATGTTAGCGTATGCGAGAGCAATTTTCTCACTGTTAACGGAAGCGGTTGTCTTAGGTGTTATCTCTCCGAATATAAGTATAGCCAGAGTAAGAATACCTGTTGCGATTCCTACGGCAGAGCTGTTAAAGTAACGGCTCACCAGAGTTGTTGTGAGAGATGAAGCAAAAATATTAACAATATTATTGCCAATAAGTATTGCACTCAGCATCTTAGAGGTGTTGTCAAGAATATATAACACCTTGACAGCTCTCTTGTTGCCTGAATCGGCAAGCGTTTTGATGCGGATTCTGTTCACTGACATGTAAGCTGTCTCCGCTGATGAGAAAAACGCTGAAAGCATTAAGAAAATAACAATGGTTACGATTTGTAAGACACTACTGGGGTCCAAAAATTATCACTCCTTTTTTATATAAATGTTTCATAATTGTACCGCATTATGAATATTCTGTCAATAACATTAAGTATGAATGGAGCATGAAAAATATGAAAGATAATGCAATAAGAATTGTGAAAGCGGTAGTTGCTTCATATGTGGCAAGTTTTGTATTTATACTGATAATCGCATTAATGATGTATCGGCTTAAGCTGTCGGAAAATCAGGTGAGAATAGGGATAATGGCCGTATATTTTTTGTCTGCGGCAATCGGAGGATTCCTTCTTTCAAAAAGTATGGGGAAAAGAAGACTGATAATGGGGCTTAGTGCAGGACTTATATATTTTATCGTACTTACGCTTATGTCGCTTGTGATAAACAAATCGATAGACCGGGATGCGGCAGAAATCATCAAAGCACTTGCGGCATGCAGTATCGGTGGAGTTATCGGAGGAATAGCAGGCTGAAAATAATTATAAAAAATGTCAAAATAAAAAAGGAAAAACAGAAGTTGCACAGAATATAAATAATGTAGCGTAAGAAAACGCCGTTTGGAGAAAGGCGAATGTATGGATCTGAACGAATTGGGAATAAACATAAGGGAAGAACAGGAGAGACGGGAACATCAGTATCTGAGCAGATATGCGTCATTCAGCGATGAGTCTCGCGGACGTGACCGTACAGAGGAGCCCTGCCCGATGAGGACAATATATCAGAGGGACCGGGACAGGATAATCCACTGCAAAGCATTCAGGAGACTGAAGCATAAGACGCAGGTATTTCTTGCACCGGAGGGTGATCATTACCGCACAAGGCTTACACACACGCTTGAGGTATCTCAGATAGCCAGAAGTATTGCAAGGGCACTGAGGCTTAATGAAGACCTTACTGAGGCAATAGCACTCGGTCATGATCTTGGTCACACGCCATTCGGGCATGCAGGAGAGAGAACGCTTAACAGGCTGTGTCCGGAAGGGTTCAGTCATTGCAGGCAGAGCATAAGAACTGTTGAATTTCTTGAAAAAGATGGCAGAGGTCTTAACCTTACAAGAGAGGTAAGGGATGGAATACTCAATCACAGGACAGAAGGAATGCCATATACACTTGAAGGTAAGGTAGTAAGGCTGTCAGATAAGATTGCATATATAAATCACGATATAGATGATGCAATAAGAGCCAGAATATTCAGCGAGAATGATGTTCCGCACGAATATTCGGATATACTTGGCAATAGCACAAAGACAAGGCTTAATACGCTCATCAATGATATAGTGGTGAACAGCTATGGCAGGGATGACATCCTTATGTCGGATGATATTGAGCATGCAATGAAGTCACTGAGGCAGTTCATGTTTGATAATCTTTACAGTAACCCTCAGGCTAAGGCAGAAGAAGTCAAGGTGTATAAGCTGATAACCGAACTGTATAATTATTATGTAAGTAATCCTGACAAACTCCCGGAAAATTACATCCGTTTTATTGAAGAGTATAATCAGTCCAAAGAACGGGTTGTATGTGATTATATAGCAGGAATGAGTGACCATTATGCAATTGCCCGGTTTGAGGAGATATATGTTCCCAGGTCATGGAAAGTATAATGAGACATGATGAGGGAAGCAGGTTGGAGATTGGATGAGATATTCAGAAGAATTAATAGAGGAAGTACGCTCACGCAATGATATTGTTGATGTCATTTCAGGATATGTGAAGCTTAAGAAGAGCGGCAGCAACTATTTTGGTCTGTGCCCGTTCCATAATGAAAAGTCAGGTTCGTTCTCCGTGTCACCATCAAAGCAGATGTATTACTGTTTTGGCTGCGGTGCCGGTGGCAATGTAATAACATTTATCATGGAATATGAGAATTACACATTCATGGAGGCTGTACGGATGCTTGCCGAGAGGGCGGGGATTGAACTGCCGCAGATGGAAGAGACCCCTGAAGAGAGGAAAAGCCGTGATATAAGGTCACAACTTCTAGAGATTAACAAGCTTGCAGCAGTTTATTATTTTCATCAGCTGAGAGGACAGAATGGCAGCACTGCAATGAATTATCTTAAGAAGAGGGAACTGGGTGATGAGACAATACAGAGGTTCGGACTTGGTTATTCAAGCATGTACAGCGATGATCTTTACAGGTATATAAAGAGTAAAGGCTACAAGGATGATATCCTGAAGGAGTCGGGACTGTTTACATATGGTGACGGCAAGGTTACGGACAAGTTCTGGAACCGTGTAATGTTTCCGATTATGGACATGAATAACCGGGTTATCGGATTTGGTGGACGTGTTATGGGAGACGGCAAGCCAAAGTACCTTAATTCCCCGGAGACAAAGCTGTTTGATAAGAGCCGCAATCTGTATGGCCTTAATATAGCAAGGACATCAAGAAAGCCTAACATAATAATCTGTGAAGGATATATGGATGTTATTTCACTGCATCAGGCAGGCTTTAATCAGGCTGTTGCGTCACTCGGAACAGCGCTTACATCGGGACAGGCATCACTTATGAAGAGATATACGGATCAGGTCCTTATAACATATGACAGTGATGGTGCAGGCGTTAAGGCAGCGCTGCGTGCAATACCGATTCTTAAGGAAGCGGGACTTACAACCAAGGTGATTAATATGAAGCCGTACAAGGACCCGGATGAATTCATAAAGGGACTTGGAGCGGAAGCATTTCAGGAGAGAATCGATAAGGCGCAGAACAGCTTTATGTATGAAATAAGCGCCATGGAGCAAAACTATGACCTGACTGATCCTGACAGTAAGACAAGATTCTTTAATGAAGTTGCCGGGCGTATAGTAGGATTTGAGGAAGAGCTTGAACGCAACAATTATATAGAAGCAGTTGCGGATAAGTATATGGTATCAATGGATGCGCTTAAGGCGATGGTTGGCAATTATGGCAATCGTGTCGGAATTGTGAAGGACAGGCCTGACAGCCGGAGAACTTCATCATCGCGCAAAGAGAAGGAAGATGGAATAAGCCAGGCACAGAAGATATTGCTGACATGGCTTGTACAGGATATGTCGTTATATCCGAAGGTGGCAGCTTATCTGTCACCGGATGATTTTATAGAGGAGCCGTTCCATGATGTCGCTGTAAGGCTGTATGAGCAGCTTGACAACGGACAGATTAATCCGGCAGCAATAATAAGCACATTTGACGATGGAGAGACCCAGAAAAAGGTGGCATCCATATTTAACAGGGAACTCGCGGAAGAACTGAGTGACTCTGAAAGGGAGAGAGCTCTTAATCAGACTGTAAAAAAGATAAAGAAAAACAGTCTTGATATAAAGAGCAGGAGTGTCACGGATGTGGCGCAACTGCAGAATATAATAAAGGAGCAGAAAGAGATACAGAATATCCAAATACATCTGTAAAATAAAAGGAGAAGAGACATTATGGCTAAGAAGTCAGAAAAGGCAGTTACAGAGGCAGTACAGGCAGAAGAGGTCAGCACCGCTGAAGTAAAAGAGAAAAAGAAGCCTGCGGCAAAAGCTAAAAAAGAAGCTGATGCAAAGAGTGGGACAAAGACAACAAAGAAGACATCTAAGAAAGAGTCAAAAGCTGAAGAAGAAAAGACAGCTGCAGCAGATGTCGTATTAGAGGCAGAAGAGGCTCCGCAGGCAGCTGCTGATGATATGAATGCAAGATTCGAAGAAAAGTGCAAAGCACTTCTTGCACTTGCAAAGAAAAAGAAGAACATGCTGGATTATCAGGAAATTATTGATTCATTTACAGATGCTGAGTTCGATGCTGACAAGGTTGAAAAAGTATTTGATTTCCTTGAGGCGAATAATGTAGATGTCAAGATATCTGATGATGTTGAAGAAGAGGAAGATATAATACTTGACCCTGAAGATGATATTGATATCGAGAAGATTGACCTTTCGGTTCCTGAAGGTGTAAGCATAGAGGATCCTGTAAGAATGTACCTTAAGGAGATTGGTAAAGTGCCGCTTCTTAGTGCAGAGGAAGAGATTGAACTTGCAAAGAGAATGGAGAATGGTGATGTTGAGGCTAAGAACAGGCTTGCCGAGGCAAACTTACGTCTGGTAGTCAGCATCGCAAAGAGATATGTAGGAAGAGGAATGCTTTTCCTTGACCTTATTCAGGAGGGTAACCTTGGACTTATCAAAGCTGTCGATAAGTTTGATTTTAGAAAGGGATTCAAGTTTTCAACATATGCAACATGGTGGATACGTCAGGCTATAACAAGGGCAATTGCGGATCAGGCAAGAACTATAAGAATTCCTGTTCATATGGTAGAGACAATCAACAAACTCTTAAGAGTTTCAAGACAGTTACTGCAGGAGCTTGGACGTGAACCGACTCCGGAAGAGATTGCCAAGGAGATGGACATCCCTGTAGAGAGGGTACGTGAGATTCAGAAGATTTCACAGGAGCCGGTATCTTTGGAGACACCTATTGGTGAAGAGGAAGACAGCCACCTTGGAGATTTTATTCAGGATGATAATGTCCCTGTACCTGCTGAGGAAGCAGCAAGCACAATACTTAAAGAACAGCTTGTAGAGGTGCTTGGCACACTTACCGAGAGAGAGCAGAAGGTTCTCAGACTCAGATTCGGTCTTGATGACGGACGTGCAAGAACACTTGAGGAAGTTGGACGTGAATTCAACGTAACAAGAGAGCGTATACGTCAGATTGAGGCAAAAGCTCTTCGTAAGCTGCGTCATCCAAGCCGCAGCCGTAAGTTGAGAGACTTCCTTGATTGATTAATATTTACAGGGAGATTTGACAGGTATAATTATATGTATCAGATTTCTAAAAGACTTGAAACTATTGCTTCCTGCGTTCCGGCAGGAAGCACAGTTGCTGATATAGGCACTGATCATGCGTATATGCCGATATATCTCATACAGAATTCCATAGCTTCGCATGTTATTGCAATGGATGTAAACAAAGGACCTCTTAAGAAAGCAGAGACTAATGTAGAGGAAGCCGGAGTACGGCAGAGCATTGATCTTAGACTTTCTGACGGGCTTGCCGGGCTTAAGCATGGCGAAGCGGACGTCATAACAATAAGCGGCATGGGTGGCAAGCTCATAGAGAAGATTCTTACTGACGGACAGGATGTTATCATGGATGGACAGCAATTTGTACTGTCACCGCAGTCCGAGATAATGCATTTTAGGAAATTCCTTGAAAAACGGGGATTTTGCACTGATAATGAGAAGATGGTTGAAGAAGATGGCAAGTATTATGTAATTATCTGCTGCCATTATGATGCTGAATATGAGATAAGACGATATGCGCAGCTTTTGTATGGAGAAAAGCTCATAGAACAGAAGGACCCGGTACTTCTGAAAATGTTGGCAAAAGAACTTGAATCATACAGAAAAGTAAAGGCAAAAGTTGAGGCCAGCAATTCAGTGCATGCGGTTGTAAGGTTAAGGGAACTTGCCAGAGACATAGAAGCAATAGAATATGTGATTGACCAATGCGCGGCACGCAGCTGAAAAGTTTTAGTGGATAATTGAGGTGACTTGAATTATGAAGGTTAGAGACATAACAGATGTCCTTGAACGTATGAGTCCGCCATCTGCAGCATGTGACTGGGATAATGTAGGGCTTATGGCAGGTGACAAAGATGCCGGTGTCTCAAGAGTACTGGTGACGCTTGATGTCGATGAGGCGGCAATAGATAAGGCGGTGAGCTGTGGGGCAGATATGATAGTTTCCCATCATCCGCTTATATTCGGAAGCATTAAGAATGTTACATGTGACAGTCTTACGGGAAGCAGGCTTGTGAAGCTCCTTGGCAATAAGATTGCATGTTTCTCGATGCATACTAATTTTGATATATGTGGAAGCATGGGAAGCATCGCGGCAGATACACTTGGACTGAGAGATGCTGCAACGCTTGAAGTTACGACGCCTGACGGAAACGGACTTGGCAAAGTAGCTGAATATGCCGGAGACGAAGTAATAACAGCAGGAGAATGGGCATCCCGTGTCATGAAAAGCTTTGAACTTGATACTGTAAAAGTATTTGGAGATATGGAAAGACCGGTAAGAAAGATTGCAATATATCCGGGCTCAGGTTCAGGTGCAATTAAGACGGCACTGATGCAGAAGGTTGATCTGCTTGTCACCGGGGATATCGGGCATCATGCAGGCATAGATGCCAAAGCACAGGGCCTTACAGTGATAGATGCCGGACATTATGGGATAGAGCATGTGTTCATAAAGTACATTGCCGGATATATTGGAAGAGAGTGTCCCGGTGTTGATATAGTGACCGCGGATATATGCAGCCCTTTTGAAGTAGTATTTAATCCTGACAGAATGGAGAATTAGTGATTGATATGAAGACATTACTGGAACTGGCAAAAGAAGAACAGTTAAAGACAAAGGATACAATAATTCTTGCCAAGGTAGACGGTAAGCTCAGCGAACTTAATAACTGGGCAATAGAAGACCAGAATGTTGAATTTATAACAACTGCAACGGTACTTGGCAATGAGGCGTACAGGAGAAGCGTACTTTTTATGATGCTTTATGCAATTCACAGAATAGCTCCGGATATTCCCGGAAAGGATGTGAATGTTCAGTATTCACTAAGTAAAGGACTTTTTTGTGAGATTAAAAATGATGCATGTGCCGTCAATCAGGAATTTATTGATAAAGTAAAACAGATAATGTGTGAGACTGTTGCAAAAGATGTGCCGATCATCAAGCATGTTATGCATACGGATGAGGCCGTAAAGGTATTCAGAAAGTTTGGAATGAGTGACAAAGAGCGCCTTTTCAGATACAGAAGAGGCTCAAACGTCAATGTGTATGAGCTTGAGGGCTTTATGGATTACTATTACGGATATATGGCACCATCGACAGGAATGCTTTCGGTATTTGATATATTCCTGTATGAAGATGGATTTGCGTTGCAGATGCCTGTTCCATCAAGTCCGGAAGAAGTTCCGCAGTTCAGGCCGCAGAAAAAGTTATTCGGCGTACTTAAGGAATCATCGGAATGGGATGACATACTTGACCTTGATACTGTGGGAGCACTTAATGATGCAATTGCGGGCGGAAGAATGAAGGAGATCATGCTTGTCCAGGAAGCACTTCAGGAGCAGAAGATTGCGGAGATAGCAAGAAAGATTGCATCAGACAGAAGCAAAAAGTTTATAATGATAGCCGGACCGTCGTCATCGGGCAAGACAACATTTTCACACAGATTATCAATACAGCTTAAAGCCTGTGGTCTTAAGCCGCATCCTATTGCAGTTGATAATTATTTTGTTGAGAGAGAACAGACTCCTCTTAATGAAGACGGAAGCTATAACTTTGAAGATATACATGCAATAGATATTGAACTGTTTAACAGACAAATGACTGAGCTGCTTGAAGGAAAGCAGGTTGAGATTCCTACATTCAATTTTAAGATTGGAAAAAAGGAATACAAAGGAGATATAAGACAGCTCGGACCTGATGATATTCTTGTGATTGAAGGAATTCACTGCCTTAACGATGAGCTTACGCAGCATATTCCTAATGACAGTAAGTTCAAGATATATATAAGTGCACTCACATCTCTTAACATAGATGAGCATAACAGAATCGCTACAACGGATGCGCGTCTTATAAGGAGAATGGTAAGGGATGCCAGAACAAGAGGTGCATCTGCACAGCACACGCTTAATATGTGGCAGTCAGTCAGGCGTGGAGAGGAACAGAATATATTCCCATTCCAGGAGCAGGCTGATGTTATGTTCAATTCATCACTTGTGTATGAGCTTTCAATACTGAAACCGTTTGCAGAACCTATTCTGTTCGCGATTGATAATGACCAGCCTGAATATCAGGAAGCAAAGAGACTCCTCAAATTCCTTGAGTATTTCCTTGCTTATGGTACGGAAGACATACCGAACAATTCACTGCTCAGGGAATTCGTAGGAGGAGGCTGTTTTGATATCTGATAGCAGATATCAGCACAGAGAGTAATTATTAGCTTTTAGAAGTGTGGCAGCAAGTGTACGGGATTCATCATTATAGAATTCCATGCACAGTGCTCCGTGTTCAAATTCACGATTATGTACAATGCCGATATTCTTGATGCTTATAGAGTTAGCTGCAAGAAGTGTTGCAACACTCGCTATGGCACCTTCACGGTCTGCAATATCAAGATGAAGAAGATATGCCTGAGGCACAAAGCCTTTTGAAGCGTCACTTATTGAATTGCGGTATTCGCTTGAGCGTTCAAACATGTTATATATGTATCCCTCATTGTGCTCTGCAAGATTGTTGCGGATGTCAGTGAGGGAATTTATATATGCGTCAAGAAGTTCAAGTATTGCAGACGTGTTAGTCATGCATATCTGTTCCCACATCTCAGGTGAAGATGAAGCAATTCTTGTTATGTCCTTAAAACCACCGGCTGCAAGACGCTTCATGAGACCATCACCGGAATCACAGTCGTGTACAAGATTAACGAGACTGCCTGCAATAAGATGTGGCAGATGGCTTATGCCTGCAACACTGTGGTCGTGTGTCCGGCAGTCCATGACTATTGGAATTGAACCGATTGAACGCACGATTGCAACATATTCATCAAGAACCTCATGTCTGGTAAGAGGAGTCGGCGTAATTATATAGTATGCATTCTCCAGGAGAATTGCTGAGGAATTGGCGTAACCGGTCTTCTCAGAGCCTGCCATGGGATGACCGCCTATATAATTGCTTTCAAGACCTGCCGATACGGCTGCATCGTACACATATCCCTTGACACTTCCTACATCAGTAATCGTGCATGACGGATTGATAATATCTTTGAGCTTCATAAAATATGAGGAAATGTACTGTACCGGAGTACATAAAAATATATAATCGCAGCGCCCGAAAGAATCTGCATCTATTGAAGTGGTGATGTTATCAACGTTGCCATCAGACTTTGCAAGTTCAAGAGGAGCAAGAGTCCTGCTGAATGCTGTAATTGTGCAGTCAGGATAAACATTCTTAAGCGCCCGCGCAATTGAACCGCCTATAAGTCCAAGACCGATAAATCCAAAATGATAATTAGTTCCAATCATAACTTCTCCAATCCCCTAACATTATTGCTTACATTTTAAACGCTTTAGGGAAGAGTGTCAATAAAGCAGGAAGCGTTTTACAAATTCGACATTTAGCTGTATCTTAATTATGTATATGATAATATTTGACAAAAGATTATACAGGAGAGTTATATATGAGCCGTATGCAAAAATGTATAAAAAATATTCTTATTACGGCATTTGTGCTTGCAGGTGCTTTTATAATAAGTCTTGTTTTCCAGCATGTATTTGAGATAGAGGAGAGAATAACAACACTGTTTGTATTTGCGGTATTTCTTATCTCTATGCTTACGGAAGGATATATATATGGAATTGTATCTGCAATTGCAGGTGTCCTTGCTGTTAATTATGCATTTACATTCCCTTTTTTTGAGTTTGATTTTGCAACGCCGGTTAATGTTATGTCGGCGATAGTCATGATAGTGCTTGCAATACTTACCAGCACGCTGACTACTAAGGTAAAGCAGCATGAGGCATTTAAGGCGGAGAGTGAGAAAGAGCGAATGCGGGCGAATCTTCTCCGGGCTGTGTCACATGATCTGAGAACACCGCTTACTACTATATACAGTTCAGCGTCAGCCCTTGCGGATAACAGGGAGAATCTCAGCGTACAACAGCAGGACGAGATTCTTAACGCAATAAAGGAGGATTCAGAGTGGCTTGTGAGCATGGTAGAGAACCTACTTTCAATAACCAAGCTTGGAACCGGCAATGTGAAGATAAACAAAAAGCCGGTAGTGCTGGAGGAGCTTATTGATTCCGTAATCTTTAAGTTCAAAAAAAGGTATCCGTCACATGATGTTATTATAGACATCCCTGGAGATATAGTGATGATACCGATGGATGCGATGCTTATAGAACAGGTTATAATTAATCTTCTTGAAAATGCTGTCCAGCATGCAACAGGCATGAAGCATCTGTGGCTCAGCGTATTTGTGATTGGCAATAATGCTGTGTTTGAGATAAAAGATGACGGATGCGGTGTTTCAGACGAAGCTATGAAATCAATGTTCAGCGGCGCTTATGTAAGCAAAGCTTCGGTGCCTGACGGAAACCGCAATAATGCGGGGATAGGTCTGTCAGTGTGTGAGACAATCATCAAGGCACATGGTGGGGACATAAGTGCGTCAAACAGCATGAACAAAGGAGCAGTATTCAGATTTACACTTGGTATGGAGGAAAATTAAGTGGGTAATAATAAGTACAAAATCCTTTTGGTGGAAGATGAAGATAATATAAGAAAACTTGTTTCAACGATGCTCGAGACATCAGGATATCAGGTTCTTATGGCGCAGACATGTGAATTGGCACAGATTATGTATTCTTCATATGTACCTGACCTTATACTTCTGGACCTGGGACTCCCTGATAAAGACGGAATATATTTTCTCAAAGAAGTAAGAAAGGAATCTCCGGTTCCGGTAATTATTCTGTCGGCAAGAACTGAGGAACATGATATAGTAGGGGCTCTTGATATGGGTGCCAATGATTATATAACGAAACCGTTCGGCTCGTCGGAACTTCTTGCACGAGTAAGGGCAGCACTCCGTAACAGCCACCAGATGTATGCTGCCAATATAGAGAATGAAAAGTTTGTGCTGAATGATATGGTTATAGATTACAGTGCAAGACAGGTATTTATAAAAGGTGAGGAGGTAAAGCTTACACAGACCGAATATAATATCGTGTCACTGCTGTCAGAACATTGCGGCAAGATGATGACATATTCCGCAATTATAAAGGGCATCTGGGGATATCCTGACGAAGGAAGCATTAAGAAACTTCAGGTGAATATGGCTAATATCCGCAAAAAACTGGGTGCAAAACCCGGAGTGAGAGGATATATAATAAATGAGCTTGGCGTGGGATACCGCATGAATTCAGAAAAAGCATAATAGTCTGCAATGGTTGCAAAATGTGTGTTAAAATGTTATTCTAATTAATATAATTTTTACAAAATTGGAAAGGCAAGGTTTAATTATGACAAAAGTCAGAACTAGATTTGCACCAAGCCCTACAGGAAGAATGCATGTTGGCAACCTTCGTACGGCTCTTTATGCATATCTTATAGCAAAGCATGAGAATGGTGATTTCCTTCTTAGAATAGAGGACACAGATCAGGAACGTTTCTTTGATGAAGCACTTGATATAATCTACAGAACAATGAAGGCTACAGGACTTGAGCATGATGAAGGACCCGATAAGGACGGCGGTGTAGGTCCTTATGTGCAGAGTGAGCGTCAGGCACAGGGCATATACATGAAATATGCAAAGATGCTTGTGGAGAAGGGAGAGGCATATTACTGCTTCTGCGATAAGGAGAGACTTGAAAGCTTAAGACAGACTGTTGTAGGCGAGGATGGAGAGAGCAAGGAGATAGTGGTATATGACAAGCACTGTCTGTCACTTAGCAGGGAAGAGGTAGAGGCTAATCTTGCGGCAGGTAAACCATTTGTAATAAGACAGAATAACCCACGTGAAGGAAGCACAACATTCCATGATGAACTTTATGGTGATGTAACAGTACCTAACGAAGAACTTGATGATATGATTCTTATGAAGTCTGACGGCTTCCCGACATATAATTTTGCTAATGTTGTAGATGATCACCTTATGGGGATTACACATGTAGTAAGAGGTAATGAGTATATATCATCATCACCGAAGTATACAAGACTTTACGAGGCATTTGGCTGGGAAGAGCCTAAGTATATACACTGTCCGCTTATAACAGATGAGAATCACAAGAAACTCAGCAAGAGAAGCGGACATGCATCATTTGAGGATCTTATTGAGCAGGGCTTTGTTGCAGAAGCAGTGGTTAATTACGTTGCACTGCTTGGATGGAGTCCTGAGGATAACAGGGAGATATTCTCACTTGATGAGCTTGTAAAAGTGTTTGACTATCACAGAATCGGTAAGTCACCGGCTGTGTTTGACATTAATAAGCTGCGCTGGATGAATGGCGAGTATCTTAAGGCAATGGATGATGAGAAGTTCTTTGAAATTGCGGAGCCATATATCCGTAAAGTGATTAAGAAAGACCTTGATTTAAGAAAGATTGCAGCACTTGTCAAGACAAGAATAGAGGTTCTTCCAGAGATTGAGGGACATATTGATTTCTTTGAGGAACTTCCGGAGTATGATACAGCAATGTATACACACAAGAAGATGAAGACAAATTCGGAGAATTCACTTGCAATACTTAAGGAGATGCTCCCTATGCTTGAGGCTATTGATGATTACTCAGCAGAGAATCTCCATGACAGAGTTATGGAATTTGTTGCAGATAAGGGAATTAAGAACGGACTTGCATTATGGCCTCTGCGTACGGCAGTATCGGGCAAGCAGATGACGCCTGGTGGTGCATTTGAGATTATGGATATAATCGGCAGGGATGAGAGCATTGCGAGAATACGCAAGGGAATTGAGATGTTAGAGAAGGAACTTGGCTGATGAATAAAAGCGAAGCCCAGATACGGGCAATTAATCATTTTAATGGACCGTGTCAGGTAATTGCCGGTCCCGGTTCGGGCAAGACTACTGTGATTACGCACAGAACACTCAGCCTTATACGGGACCATGGGGTATCGCCATCGAATATTCTCGTAATTACATTTACAAGAATGGCGGCAGGCGAGATGAAGGAAAGATTCTTAAGGCTTGCCGCAAAAGAAGATACTGCAGGAAGAATGACAGGAGAAGCAGGCCGCGTGACGTTTGGTACGTTTCACGCGGTATTTTTTACTATTCTGAAGCATGCATATAATTACAGCGCACAGAATATAGTGCGTGAAGAGCAGCAGCGTGAAGCTATCAGACAGAGCATAGCCAGATATCAGATTGAGACGGAAGATGAGAATGAATTCATTTCACAGCTTCTGGCAGAGATAAGCAGGGTTAAGAGTGAGGGAATCAATCCCGATATGTATTATTCAATTAACTGTTCTGAGACTGTATTCAGGGATATATACAGGGATTATGCACATATGCTTGAGAGTAACAGGCTTATAGATTTTGATGATATGCTTGTGTATTGTTATGAGCTGCTTTCAAAAAGACCGGACATTCTAAAGGCATGGCAGAATAAATTTAGATATATTCTTGTGGATGAGTTCCAGGATATCAACAGGATGCAGTATGAGGTGGTAAAGCTCCTTGCCGGAAAGACACAGAATATATTTATTGTAGGCGATGATGATCAGAGCATATATGGATTCCGCGGTGCTAAACCTGAGATTATGCTTAATTTTGAACGTGATTTCAAGAATGTGATGAGAATAAAGCTTGATGTGAATTACAGGTCAACTCCGCAGATTGTTAATTCGGCAAGGCGTGTAATTGAGCATAATATCAAACGCTTCAAAAAAGATATAAGAACAGTTAATGCCACCGGAGAGCCTGTAGATGTGAGAAATTTTCAGGATACTATAGCAGAGAATTCAGCCATAGTGGATATGATAAGACGGGAAGTAAGCGCCGGCAAGGCAGCGTACAGTGATATTGCCGTACTTACAAGAACTAATATCGGCGGACGACAGCTTATGGGTAAGTTTATTGAATATAACATACCTTTTGTTACAAGAGACAGCATCCCCAATCTGTATGAACATTGGATAGCAAAAAATATATTTGCGTATATAAGGCTTGCAATGGGATCAAGAAGCCGTGATACATTTTTGCAGGTAATGAACAGACCTAAGCGTTATATAAGCCGTGATATGCTTATGGAAGAGGTTGTTGATTTTAATATCCTGAAGAGCAGATATTCAGACAGGGACTGGATGGTTGAACGTATAGCAGACCTGGAGGGAGACATTAAGGTACTTGAAAGGTGCAGTCCGCTGGCGGCAGTTAATTATATAAGGCGTGCAATCGGATATGACTGCTATCTCAGAGAATATTCGGCGGAACGAAGGATAAGTGAAGATGATCTGTTTGCTGTTATCGATGAATTACAGGAGAGTGCATCACAGTTCAATACATATGATGAATGGTTCGCATATATTGAACAGTACACGGAAGAGATTAAGACACAGACGGCTAAGCACTATGGCAGGAGTGCTGACAGCAATGCGGTAACAATATGCACGATGCACAGTGCTAAAGGGCTTGAGTACCCGGAAGTGTTCATTATAGATGCTAATGAAGGTGTTACGCCATACAGCAAGGCGGCGCTTGATGAGGAGATAGAGGAAGAGCGCAGGATGTTCTATGTTGCAATGACAAGAGCAAAGTCGCGGCTTCATGTGTATTCTGTACGTGAGAGATATAACAAAACACTCGAAGTATCGAGATTTGTAAAAGAAATTTTAAAATAAGGGTTTACAAAAGCTGCTTATAATGTTATAAAATATACATCACAAAAAGGGAGTAGTTGCATGCCGGATTGCCGGGATACTGAATGATATCAGGAACACCGGAGCATGTTGCGGAATCTCGTCAGTACGATTATTATGTGACAATGATCTTTATGGACATAGTCTTATGGACATAGTCATTTGGTAATCCGGGGTCTGCACAACCTATGTTGAACAAGACTTTTTGCGTATACATTTTTATTTGTATACGCAAAAAGTCTTTTTTTATTCTGATAATATGTTCATACGTAAACTGTGTTACGGCAGCTGCAATAATAACCTGAATAAAGGAGGCCCACAATGAAAGATAACAAAGAATTATACCGTATGAGCAAAGAAGAACTGTTTATGTACATGAAAGCTGACGGCAACGGACTTACAACTGATGCTGCCAGTGAGATACTTGAAGAAAAAGGGCATAATGTAATTAGCGAATCTAAAAAGAAAAGTGCATTGGCGGTATTTTTTGGACAATTTAAAGATATGCTTGTAATAATTCTTATTATGGCGGCAGTGATATCAATGTTTTCAGGGAATGCGGAAAGTACTGCGGTAATATTTGCAGTAATAATCATGAATGCAGTGCTGGGAACAATCCAGTATGTCAAAGCTGAAAAGTCACTGGACTCATTGAAAGCAATGTCAGCTCCTCATGCGAGAGTATTAAGGGACGGCAGAAAAATAGAAATTCCGGCTGAGAATGTGGTGCCGGGAGATGTTCTTTTATTAGACGCGGGGGATATGGTTGCAGCAGACGGAAGAGTCCTGTGTTCTTATTCACTTCAGGTGAATGAAAGTTCACTTACCGGTGAGTCAACTAGTGTTGATAAGACAGACAGGGTGCCGGAAGGAGAAGCAGGAATTGCTGACAGAACCAATATGGTGTATTCCGGAAGTCTTGTCACATACGGAAGGGCAGAGATACTTGTGACGGCAACAGGTATGGAAACTGAGATGGGTAAGATTGCAGGGCTGATGAATGCAACCAAAGAGAAAAAGACTCCGCTTCAGGTAAGTCTTGATGATTTCAGCAGGAAGCTTGCAATAGCAATAATGATTATATCAGCAATTGTTTTTGGTATAAGAATATATCAGAGACAGCCGCTGCTTGAGTCCCTTATGTTTGCAGTTGCATTGGCAGTTGCCGCAATACCGGAGGCTCTGGGCTCAATAGTTACGATTGTCCAGGCTATGGGCACACAGAAAATGGCAGCAGATAACGCAGTAATGAAAGAACTGAAGGCGGTTGAGAGCCTTGGATGTGTATCTGTAATCTGTTCGGATAAGACCGGTACGCTTACACAGAACAGAATGACTGTTGAGAATGTATATATAGATGGTGCCTGCATAAATCCTGATGAAATTGACATAAAAAAGCAGCTCCACAGATATCTGCTGTATATTGCTATACTTAATAACGATTCTTCTATAGATGGGGAAAAGGGGATAGGGGATCCGACGGAATACTGTCTGCTTACAATGGCACGTAATGCCGGGCTTAGCAACGCAGGCATATCGGAAGAAAATATAAGACAGCTTATGCCGAGAATGGCAGAACTCCCTTTTGATTCGGACAGGAAGATGATGAGTACCAAATATATGATTCATAACATTCCTATGATACTTACAAAAGGTGCAACAGATATAATTCTTGAGAGAACAGAGAATATTGCTGTATCTGACGGCGTACGTCCTATGACGCCGGATGACAGGAAAAAGATATACAGGCAGAATGAGATTTTCTCAGAACAAGGTCAGAGAGTTCTTGCATTTGCATATAAAGAGACAGACAACAGCCAAAGACTTGAACCGGATGATGAGAGCGGATATACGTTTGTCGGACTTGCCGCAATGACAGACCCTCCGAGGGAAGAATCGGAAAATGCAGTTATGGAAGCAAAATCTGCAGGAATAAAAACAGTTATGATAACAGGGGACCATAAGGTTACAGCAAAAGCCATAGCCGAAAGAATCGGAATATTTGAAGATGGCGATATTGCGGTTACAGGTCAGGAGCTTGACAGAATGACAGATGAAGAGCTTGATGGCATAATTGAAAATGTCAGCGTGTATGCAAGAGTCTCGCCGGAGAATAAAATACGTATTGTAGAGCACTGGCAGAAAAAAGGAAGAATAGTAGCGATGACGGGAGATGGTGTTAATGATGCACCGGCACTTAAAAAAGCTGATATCGGAATTGCAATGGGAATAACAGGTACAGAAGTATCAAAGGATGCGGCATCAATGATACTTACGGATGATAATTTTGCCACAATAATAAAGGCTGTGCTTAACGGAAGAAATGTATTCAGAAATATCAAAAACGCAATCCAGTTTCTGCTTTCGGGTAATATGGCAGCAATAATGGTGGTGCTGTACTGTTCTGTTGCTGCATTGCCAACGCCGTTTGAACCGGTGCATCTGCTCTTTATAAACCTGCTTACAGATTCACTTCCGGCACTTGCGATAGGTATGGAGCCGGTAGATAAGTCGCTGATGAAGCAAAGCCCAAGGAATCCAAAGGAAGGAATAATTACACGTGATTTTGCATTAAACCTTCTGCTCTATGGTGTAATGATTGCTGTATCAACACTTACAGGATTTTATACAGGTCTGTCTGTGAATGCAGCTACGGCAAGCACGATGGCATTCGCGGTACTCACACTTGCAAGACTTTTTCATGGATTTAACTGCAGAAGCAGCAAATCTCTGAACAGAATAGGAATAGGAAGCAATAAATGGAGTATTGCTGCATTTGTGGCAGGAACATTGCTGCTTGCAATTGTGCTTACAGTTCCGGCACTTGGAAGACTGTTCTGTATCGCACCGCTTGGAATGGCACAGATTACAATGATTATAATACTGGCACTTATACCGTCACTTATTATCCAAATGTCAAGGATGGTGCGTGGAAGATAGGCAAAACAAAAGCTTCACCGGATATGGAGGTCATGGAAAATATCTTCATGACACCGACAGGGTGAAGCTTTTTATAATATTATAATCATTATTTATCGTCAGGCATCTCTGCATTTACATCGATTCCGCGTGGCTCGACAGGTGTAGAGAATACAATCTGCGTGCTTGTTCTGCCGAATTTCTGCAGCTGGCCGATGAAAGTATCAAGTTCCATAGTGCTTGGAAATGCAACCTTAAGCAGCATCGAATAATTACCGGTAACACAGTTGCATTCTATTACATTAGGGCATGATTTGATAAAAGGATAGAATTCCGGCTTCTGTACGGGTGCAATCTCAAGATTGATGAATGCTGTTATGTGGTAGCCTAATTTGAGCTGGTTAATCTTAGCCTCATAGCCTACTATAATCTCTTCTTTTTCAAGACGTTCAATTCTGGCAGATACCGCAGGGGATGAAAGAAATACTTTTTCGGCAAGAACCTTGAGCGGCATTCTTGCATTTTCCTGCAGAAGTGTGACGAGCTTTTTATCAATTTTATCCATGGCAAATACCTCTTTCCGCTGTCTGACATAAAAAAAGACAATTATAAGACTTAGGATGCCTCACAATTGTCGCCGTCGACTTACTTTATTTATGGATATATGATACATTATTTATTTTAATAAATCAATAAATTTTTCAAAAAATTAATGGAATATTTGGGATTGGTATAATATAATTCATTTATGCGCTAAAAATGCGGATAGAAAACGGAGGTTTATTGATTATGGCTAAGAATCATAACGAAGATGATGAAGAGATGACACTTGTACTCACACTTGACGAGGGGGATGTTGAGTGTTCAATACTTACAATATATGAATGCGGCGGAAAGGATTACATTGTAGTGCTGCCGAAGGACAAGGACGGCAATCCCAAGGATGAGGTGTATATATACAGATATCTTGAGGATGAGGAAGGTAATCCATCAATAGAATATATTGATGACGAGGAAGAATATGAGGCTGCTGCTGACAGATACGACGAACTTCTTGATGAAGCAGAGTATGAAGAGCTTGCAGGGGATGACGAAGAGTAATAAGTTATAATCAGGAATGGAGACAGGTATGCAGGCTGGAATTAATGATATTAGAAAAAATATGGCAGGAGTGATTGTCGGCAAGGAGAAGGTTACGGATTATATACTTACGGCAATGCTTGCCAGTGGACATGTTCTCCTTGAAGATGTTCCGGGAACAGGTAAGACTTTAATCGCGAAGACACTGGCAAAGTCAGTTGATGCGCAGTTCTCGCGTATACAGTTTACACCGGATCTTGTGCCTTCAGATGTTACGGGAATACATTATTATAATCAGAAAGCAGGCGAGTTTGTATTAAGAAAGGGACCTGTGTTTGCTAATATAGTTCTTGCGGATGAGATAAACAGGGCGACACCGAGAACGCAGTCAAGCATGCTTGAATGTATGGAGGAAAGACAGGTTACTATAGATGATGAGACGCTTAAGCTTGAAGAACCGTTCGTGGTTATAGCGACACAGAATCCTATCGAGACAGCAGGTACGTTTGCATTGCCTGAAGCACAGCTTGACAGATTTATGATGAAGATTTCAATGGGATATCCGGACAGGGATGGGGAACTGCTTATGATGAACAGATTTCTGTCAGATAACCCGGCAGAGAGCATAAGACCTGTATGCACAAAACAGGATATTATAAAAATGCAGGATGAATCCCAGAAGGTATATATACATCCGCATCTTATGGAGTATATTGCTGACATAGTCAGGATGACAAGGGAACTTCCGGAAGCAGCAATAGGTGTCAGTCCGAGAGGAACGCTTACAATGCTTCGTGCTGTAAGGGCATATGCATATATTAATTCAAGAGATTATGTCGTGCCTGAGGATATACGCGAACTTGCTGTTCCTGTTCTTGCACACAGAATTGTTCTGAAGTCAGGAGCAGTCATGAAGGACAACAGAAAAGCAATGGTAGAGGCAATACTTGACAGGTGTCCGCTTAAGACTGAAGACTGGAATACACAGCGTGATTAGAAGGGCCGGAACATATGGAGATAGTTATAATGCTTGCAGCTGCAGCAGCAGTATATCTTGGGTTGTCAGGAATATATACGCACATATGGACAAAGAATCTTGAGGCGGATGTACGATTCTCGACAGATTCAGCAGTGTGCGGTGATGAAATTGAGATTGTTGAAGTCATTTCCAATGACAAGTGGCTTCCTCTTCCTTTTGTCAATGTAAAGTTCCAGATGGACAGAAAGCTTGAATTTGAAGGAGAAGACTCTAATTCGAGTGTTACGGATAAGTCATATAAAAATGATGTGTTTTCTCTGCTTTTTCATCAGAGGATAACCAGGAGACTTCCGGTACGGTGCAGGCGGAGAGGAGTCTATTGTATAGACAGCATTGAGCTTGTCTCAAAGGGAATATTCATGAATCAGGTCATGAGCTGTCAGAAGTATATGCACAGAGAGCTTATTGTGTATCCGAAGATTGCAGACGTAAAAGGAATAGATATCCTGAGCAGAAATGTGCTTGGAGACATAATAACCAGGCGTGCGATGTATGAAGATCCGTTTGAGATACGTGGCATACGCGATTATACAACTTATGATTCAATGAAGATGATTAACTGGAAGGCTACTGCAAGGACACTCGGACTTAAAGTTAACATTCATGACTATACATCAAGCAGGAAAGTCTGCATTATCATGAATCTTAAGCCTGATGGCATGATTATAAATGAAGCACTGCAGGAAGAGAGCATATCGATTGTGGCAGGACTTGTACAGAGGCTTAGTGCGCAGGGAGTAGTCACGGGGATAGTCAGCAATGGACGTGACCGTGTTACAGGTACAGAACTTATTGTAGACGGAGCACAGGGACTTGCACATATTAAGACGGTTAATACATGCCTTGCGCGGATTGATCTCAATCTTGATATGGAGCCGGTTGAGAATCTGTTTGACAGAATAGATGAGCAGTCCGTATGTATTATGGTATCTCCGGGAACCAATAAAGCTCTTCAGTCAGGATACAATGATATGTGCAGACAGGGAAAAGCCGTATCATGGATACTGCCATATCATGATGGAATGGATACCGGACTGCAGTTTTGTCCGGATGTATCCGTAACACCATGGGAGGTGGCAAGATATGAGTAATAAAAAGGTAATGTCAATAATAGAAATATTACTGGCGGGAACTGTGTTTCTTGTTATGGCTGTCGTGATTGGATATGAACCTCTCGGATATGGCTTACGGGATTACTGGAGATGCCTTATGGTATACGCAGTGGCTGCATGGACATGGTTCCTGCGTCATGCGGGATTGACAAACCGGAGATTTTACGCCGGTCACATGGCGGCGGTCATTGCGGCTGCACTTTTTGGACGTAATGATAACGAATCATTTATGTATTGCATCATAGTACTTATAATTACATTATACTCGTCATATGTTATGTATAAGAACCAGAGACCTGATAAAGAACGCATATCGTATGTGGCACTCATTGCAATGGTTGCAGCATATATATCAGGGACGGCATATGGCTGCAGTACAGTCCGGGAGACAGCGGTGCTGGCAGCGGCAGCATTTGCAATATTGTCAGTAGTTTATCAGAATATGTTCAGAATTAACGGCGTTTCAGAGCTGAACAAAAGCACAACTAACTTTCCGGCAGGACAGCTTGGCAGAGTTAACGGCTGGGTGCTGGCTGTTACTGTAATATGCATGGCAGCGGCAATGCTGGCTGTACTTGCATTGCCCGGAGGACATCTCGGATTTGCCGGTGACGCATGCAAAGTACTTGGCAGAGGGATAGCAACAGCTATTATATGGATAATTGAGCTGCTCGGTAAATGGCAGAAAACGTCATCATCAGGTCAGACAATACCACGGGAAGATGCACAGGATGAAATTCTTGGATATATGACATCAGATAACGGTGACGGTAATATAGAGAATCTTATCAATGCTGTTATTGCAGTGACGGCAATAATAATAATTGCGGCTGTAGTAATCGCCGTAATTAAGACACTTAATGCTTTTATGCAGAAAAAAGGCTGTATTAATGAAGGCAGTGATGTTATAGAGTTTATTAAGAGTACTGACAAAAAAGAAAAGATAAAGCATAACACGTATACTATGGAAGAAAAAGAAACCGGCTCATCAGATGAAAGATACAGGAAGCTTTACCGTAAAGCAGTAAAAAAAGGTATGAAGCGTACGGGAACAAAGACAATGCCGCAGGCGATGATTCCGGGAGACATCACAATACAGAATATTACATCTGATGAAAAGATTGCAGGAGAGATCACAAGAGCGTACGAGATTGCGAGATATTCACACAGATCTGTATCTGACGGGGATATAAAACAGCTTAAAAATATTAGCAGATAGCCGGCAGATAATAAATATTTTATATTAACTATTTTAAAATTCTGCTGGACTTTTATAGGATAGTTGTGTATAATTAGCGATGTAAGTTTTATAATAAGTAAATGCCATGAAGAGGAATAGTATTTGCGGACCTGTTGCAGAGAGCTGCCGGTTGGTGCGAGACAGCAGATGGAAAGCAATGAACTCACCTTGGAGCAGCTACCCCAAAGCTATATGGAATCAGGATTATCAGAATTGTGATATATATGGCAAGTAGACGTAGCCGGGAGCCGGCCGTTACATCGGACAGGATATAATGTATATATATACACGTATCCGGTGAGAGCACAGGAAACTGTGAATTAGAGTGGTATCGCGTGAGATTATATATCTTTCGTCTCTTACATGCACAACAGCATGTGGAGGCGGAAGATTTTTTTTGTGACAACTCTGTGCCATTTACTTATTAAATATGAGTTAACGATAAATATTAAAAATGTGAGAGTGCGCAGACCGCACAGGAATGGAGGAGACAATGTTTGATTACAGACAGTACAAGAAGACTTATTTTATGCCACCCGTGGATTGCTATGACTGGGTTAAGAAGGACTGCATCGATAAGGCCCCTATATGGTGTTCTGTAGATTTAAGAGACGGCAATCAGGCACTTATCGAGCCGATGAGCCTTGAGGAGAAGCTGGAGTTCTTCGAGATGCTTGTCAAGATTGGCTTTAAGGAGATAGAGGTAGGCTTCCCTGCTGCTTCAGATACAGAGTACCAGTTTTTGAGAGCACTTATTGAGCGCAATATGATTCCTGATGATGTTACAATCCAGGTACTTACACAGGCAAGAGAGCATATCATCCGCAAGACATTTGAAGCATGCAAGGGTGCTCCTAATACAATAGTACATGTATATAACTCTACATCTGTTGCACAAAGAGAGCAGGTATTCAGAAAGTCTAAGGAAGAGATTAAGCAGATTGCAGTAGATGGAGCGAAGCTTCTTAAGGAACTTGCAGACAAGACAGAGGGCAACTTCTCATTCAAGTACAGTCCTGAGAGCTTCTCACAGACAGAGGTTGATTATGCACTTGATGTATGTAATGCGGTTATTGATGTATGGCAGCCTACACCGGAGCATAAGGCTTATATTAATCTCCCTACAACAGTTGAATGTGCAATGCCTCACGTATTTGCAAGCCAGGTAGAGTATATGTCCAAGAATATGCATAACCGTGATTCAATCATTCTTTCAATTCATCCGCATAATGACAGAGGCTGCGGCATCAGCGATGCAGAGCTTGGTGTGCTTGCAGGTGCGGACAGCGTTGAAGGTACTCTGTTCGGCAATGGTGAGAGAACAGGTAATGTAGACATTATGGTACTGGCAATGAATATGTATTCACAGGGCTTTGATCCTAAACTGGACCTGTCAGATATGCCGGGTATTGCAGCAACATATGAGAGACTTACACAGATGAATATACATATGCGTCATCCTTATTGCGGTAAGCTTGTATTTGCTGCATTCTCAGGTTCTCATCAGGATGCAATTGCCAAGGGAATGGAGTGGAGAAAAGAAAAAGACATGGATCACTGGAATGTGCCATATCTGCCAATTAATCCTGAAGATGTAGGACGTACATATGACAGCGATGTAATAAGAATAAACAGCCAGTCAGGTAAGGGCGGAGTCGCATATGTGCTTGATCAGAGCTTCGGAATTAAGGTGCCTAAGAAGATGAGAGAGGATCTTGGATACGCAGTCAAGGCTGTATCTGATGTTGAACATAAGGAACTTTCACCTGAAGAGATTCATGATATATTTGAGAAGAGATATAAGAAGTTTGTACCTGATTTTGATATTGTCGAGGTACATTTCAGACAGGTTGACGGTATCCAGACAACTGTAACTGTAGAGCAGGATGGAGTAAGGAGTGTTATCGAAGCAGGCGGTAACGGCCGTCTTGATGCGGTTAGCAATGCACTTGCAAAGCATTTTGACAGATCATGCAGAATTATCTGCTATGAGGAGCATGCACTTCAGGATGGTTCTGATTCAAGTGCTATCGCTTATGTGGGAATTGAAGGCGGCGATGGCAGGAACTACTTTGGTATAGGTATAGATCCCGATATTATCAGAGCCTCAATTGACGCGCTTGTATCAGCTATGAACAGGAGCATGCAGTAAATGAAGCCGGACAGAATTGTGCTTGCAAGCGGTTCGCCAAGAAGAAAGCAGCTGCTTGAGCAGGTTGGCATGAAGTTTGATATTATTGTAAGTGATGTTGAGGAAATAGTGACAAAGACGCTTCCGAAAGATGTGGTTTGTGAACTGTCTGCGCAGAAGGCGCAGGCAGTATATGACCGGCTGGAAGATACAAAGAATGTACTTGTTATAGGTGCAGATACTGTTGTAAGTGCAGAGAACAGGATACTTGGTAAGCCTCATGACAGGGATGATGCATTCAGGATGCTTAAGCTGATTCAGGGAGAAAGCCACAGTGTATTCACGGGAGTGACACTGATTCATAATGATACGGCAGAGACATTTGCTGTAGAGACAAAGGTTCATGTAATGCCGATGACTGATGAGCAGATATATGCATATATAGATACTAAGGAGCCTATGGACAAAGCGGGTGCATATGGAATACAGGGGCGCTTTGCCGCATATGTAAGCGGAATAGACGGAGATTATAATAATGTTGTGGGGCTGCCTGTAGCAGCAATATGTGACAAACTCAGGAGTGACGGATATGAGATATAAAGCATGCATCTTTGACCTTGATGGTACGACAACCGATTCTGTCAGAGCAATTGCGCATACAGCGAATCTTGTGCTTGAAAAATACGGACTGCCTGCACAGCCGGAAGAAGCATATAAGCATTTTGCGGGAGACGGTCAGTTTGAACTTATTAAAAGAGCATTGAGAGCTGCGGGAGACACTAAGCTTGAATATTATGATGCTGTTATGGCGGATTACATTGAAGAGTTCAGGACAGGCTGTACCTACAATGTTGTTCCTTATGACGGGATACTGCCAATGCTTGAAGAACTTAAGCGTATGGGGATAAAGACTGCAACACTCAGTAACAAGAGGCATGATAATGTTATACACGTAGTTGAAACGGTATTCGGAGACGGACTTTTTGATGTTGTGATGGGGCAGTCCGATGACATCCCCAAAAAACCGGCACCAGACGGAGTATATAAAATTCTTGACAAGCTGGGTGTTGATGTATCACAATGTCTGTATATCGGAGATACTAATACGGATATATTCACGGGAAAGAATGCCGGAGTTGATACTGTCGGAGTAACATGGGGCTTCAGAGGAAGAGAAGAACTTGAAGAAGCCGGAGCTGTATATATCGTAGATTCTCCTGAACAGATATTGGAGATATGCAGATGATTAAGTTTATTGCCAGTGATTTGGACGGAACTATATTACAGAATAAGGCACAGCATGTTGATGATACAACAATGCAGGTTATCAGGCAGCTGGTAGACAAAGACATGCTGTTTGCACCGGCAAGCGGAAGACAGCGTGAGAGTCTTAAGAAGCTTTTTGCACCTGTTGCTGATAAGCTTGTATATATATCGGAGAATGGAGCGCTTGTAAGTTACAAAGATACAATTATCAATAAGATGCCTATTGAACGCAGCCTTGCGATGGATATGATTGCGGATATTGATTCAATAGAGAATTGTGAAGTGCTTGCGTCAGGCGAGCATTATGCATATATACGCCCCAAGTCTGAGATGTTTCTCAACAGGATGACTAAGGTTGTCAATTATGAGACGCGTATAGTAAAGAGCTTTGATGAGATAGATGAAGATATCATAAAGGTATCTGTGTGTGATATCAGCGGTATAGACAACTCACAGAAGCATTTTCATGATATGTGGGGAGATAAGGCGAGTGTTGCGGTATCGGGAGATCTGTTCCTTGACCTTACGGCCAAGGGTGTTAACAAGGGTGTAGGAATAAAAAAGATTCAGGAATATTTTGGATTGTCAGCGGATGAGTGTATGGCATTCGGAGATAATTACAATGATATTGAGATGCTTGAGAGTGTGACGCATTCATATGCAATGGAGAATGCAGTTGATGAGATAAAAAGACATGCTGCCAACGTCACGCCATCGGTTGAGAGCGTTATAAGAAAATTATGCAATTAGAATGAAAATCGGCACTTTGTGCTTGTATACAAACCTGAGATGCCATGAAAAAGGCAGGAATGAGGATTTATTATGGATGAGAGAGATTTAAGAATATGTGCAGAATATTTTCTTGAGCATCAGAATCAGCTTTTTGATGAACCTGTTGCTGAGGATATGGAGGAAGCCTGTGAATTTCTTGATGAATGTATGGCACAGGTGTTTAATGATATTCATGAGGTAAAGGATTATTTTGAAGATGCCGGAATGGATGTAGATGGAATGGATGATGATGAGATACGCGGGCAGATGGAAGTATTTTCGCTTCCTGACGGAAGATATCTTATAGTGGAAGGCTGATTAATAAGGACAGGCAATCAGGAAGCAGATATGCAGAAAATCAGAGTTATATGTGTGGGGCGTATCAAAGAAAAGTTCTACACACAGGCAGTAGAGGAATATTCAAAGAGACTGTCACGGTATTGCAGGCTGGAGATTACGGAGCTGGCAGATGAGAAGACGCCTGATAACGCAAGTGATGCGATGAATGACAGAATTAAGGAAAAAGAGGGAGACCGCATTCTGGCGGCAATCCCTGAAGGAGCTTATGTAATAGCACTCGCAATTGAAGGCAGGATGTGCGATTCTGTTGAACTTTCAAAAAAGCTCGAAAGTCTTGGTGTAGAAGGACACGGAAGTATTGTGTTTATAATCGGAGGCTCACTCGGACTTGACAGAAGAGTGCTCGACAGGGCTGATTATAAGCTGAGCTTTTCACGGATGACATTTCCGCACCAGCTTATGAGAGTAATTCTTCTTGAACAGGTATACAGGGCGTACAGAATAAGCAACAATGAGCCTTATCACAAATAAAAACAACATAATGCACAAAAAACACCAACAAATAGTATATATTTGTTGGTGTTTTTGTATTTTGTGCTATTTTTAATACATAATATGGACATATTGCATAAAATGAGCTATATTTTTATATAATGTGTGTAACAAAATTACAACAGAAAGACAACAGAAAAAATATGAGGAGGTATTAAATGAAGACACTTATGCATGGAAAAGGTAAACGGGGATTGGCTTTTCTGCTTGTGTGTACAATGATTTTCGGACTTGTGATGCAGGTGGGGTCATTGACACTCAGGGCTGAGGAAGATATTTCCGGGGGAAAATATGTACATAACTTTACGAAGTCAGGCACAACAAGCTCTGTTTACATGATAACAGGTAACACAGCTACTGATAAGGGTACTGTTTCTTATGCCGGACTAACTCTTTCTACATGCCTTAAGATGGAGAAATCCACGAGCATTAAGTTTGCAGCACCATCATCAGGCAAGCTTATTCTTGTATTTGGCGGTTCAAAAGCCGCATCAGGCAAGGCAGTTAAGGTTAACGGAACAAAGTACAAATGTGGTTCGGATGGAATTGCCACAATAGATATAAGTGCTTCCGGGGATGTTACAATCACAAAGGGAGATTCGATAAATCTGTTCTATATCAATTATGTAACAGAGGGCTCTTCTGAGAACCCAAGTAAGCCGGCTGCAGAGCCATCAACACAGGCTCCTGCACAGAAGGAAACTGAGTCAGCTGCAAAAGCAACACAGGCATCAACAAAAAAGCCTGCAGAAGCAACACAGGCACCGGCAACAAAGCCTGCTGAGTCAGCAACAAAGCCGACAGAGGCAATAAAGCCTGGTACATCAGATATGAAATTTACAAGCGCAGGAGGCTTTAACGAGAGCATCTACGCACAGATATCCGGAGTTAAGGATTCTGACATAACAGGTGTTTCTTACAGCGGGACAGCTTCAGGAGAACTTACAGGACAGGACCTTGAGTACCTCGTAAGAGATAACGGCAATGGAGTCCGCATTGATATTCCGGGAGTAAAACCCGGTACATATACACTCACAGTTACAACAAAGAGCGGGACTATCACAAAGAGCGGCATCAGTGTTGATGCACAGGACCGTTCAGGATATGCACATTTTAATTACACTGCAGGTGTAGGTGCATATAATGATGACGGTTCACTTAAGGACAATGCAATTGTCCTTTATGTAACGGATGACAATAAGAACAGCGTTGAATTAACTTACGGCGGAGTTACTGTTAAGGGTATCGGTAACATCCTTAACTCAGTAGGTAAGGAATGCGGCGAGGCAGGTCATGAAGGCCAGTGCAAGAAGACATCGGGCAAAAAGACGATTTATGCAAAGGCCAACACAAACCAGGGCATCATCCAGAAGCTTGCGGAGAATAATGTACCGCTTGTTGTACGTTTTATCGGAACGGTAAGTGACAGCGGTCTCTATAAGATGGGTACTTTCAATGCCAGCACAGGTCTTATTGACGGACTTACAGCATATGACGGGGACGACTTCGGTGGTTCTGTAGGTGATAACGGACATATGGCACGTATCAAGTCAGGCAGGGATATCACTCTTGAGGGTATCGGAACTGACGCAACAATTGACGGATGGGGCTTCCATTTTATGGCGGAGAGTGCACAGCCTGACCTTGGCAAGAGCTTTGAGGTCCGCAATCTCAAGTTCATCAACACACCTGAGGATGCCATCGGCATGGAGGGTGTTCAGGCATCAGCCAATGTCAATTCAGATCTTTCAGCCAGCGTAGAGCACTGCTGGATACATAACAACGAGTACTACTGTCCGAGTATATCCAACCCGGCAGAATCGGATAAGTCAGAAGGCGATGGCTCAGTTGACTTCAAGAGAGGCCAGTACTTTACATGCAGCTATAACTACTTTGAGGGCTGCCACAAGACAAACCTTGTAGGTTCGTCAGATTCCAGCCTCCAGTATAACCTTACATACCACCACAATTACTGGAAGTTATGTAAGGCAAGGGGACCTCTTACACGTAATGCCAATGTCCATATGTATAACAACATATATGAAGGACAGACAGACTATGCAATGAATGTAAGAGCCAATGCGTACATTTTCTCAGAGTATAACCTGTTCTATATGTGCAAGAATCCACAGAGAGTAGATTCGGGTGCAATCAAGAGCTACAATGACTCATTCTCAAGCTGCATCAATGATATGGGCGGAACAGTAGTAGAGAATAAGACAGACCCGGTTGCCAACAGCTGTAAGTTCGCGGCAAAGGGAATTGACTACAGCAGGTTTGATACTGATTCATCACTTTCATATATCCCGACAGGCGATTATGAATTACAGACAAGCATTACAGAGGCACACAAGGCTATCGCATCCAGAACGGGCGTGCTCAAGGAGAACCCTGTAGCTGCCGGGGATGTGTCAATGTCTTCAATATCATATGTACCGAGTGGTGTTACGCCTGTTGATGTAACTGAACTGCCTTCAACACTGACACCAGGCAAGCTTAATAAGACAGTATATGCATTCACTGTCGGCGGTACGGTAGATGTGACAGTTAAGTATGCAGATGATACACTTGCAGGAACAGGTGCGTTGGTTAATGAAGCAGGAGAATGCTTCCTCGTTGCAAGCGGCACGGCAAGGAATCTTCCTGCCGGAACATACATGATCCAGCCATACAACTTCCAGCCGGGTGATGGCAAGACGATGCAGTCAGGAACATTCAAGCAGGTAACGATTGATTCACTTGAGATTACATCAAGTGATCCTAATGCTCATTACCACAAGTATGAGCTTGTTGAGAAAATAGCTGCTACATGTACTTCTGAAGGAAGTAAGATTTACAGGTGTTCATGTGGAGATACCAAGACAGAGCCGGTTGCCAAGCTTGATCACACATATGGCGCATGGACAGTTACAAAGGAAGCAACAGAGACAGAGACAGGACTTAAGGTCCGCAAGTGTACTGTATGCGGATATGAGGATCCCCAGAAGATTCCGGCTAAGGGAACATCAGGCGGCGGTTCCTCAGAACCGGCAGAGGCAGGTGCATATGCACACAACTTTACAACGAGCGGAACAGCAAGTTCTGTATACACAATCACGGGTTCAACTTCGACAAGCAAGGGAAGCGTGACATATGCAGGACTTAACCTTACAACAGCCCTTAAGATGGAGTCCAAGACAGGCATTACATTCACAGCTCCTTCAGATGGTAAGCTCATCCTTGTATTCGGTGGTTCAACTGCTGCATCAGGCAAGGCAGTCAAGGTTAACGGAGATAAGTATACATGTGGTTCAGATGGAATTGCTACAGTTGAAGTTAAGGCCGGAGAGGTTACTATAACAAAGGGTGATTCAATTAATCTGTTCTATATGAATTTTGAAACTGATAGTTCATCGACGGAGCCAAGTGAGCCGGCTACAGAGCCTTCAACGGAAGCGCCGACAGAAAAGCCAACAGAGACTCCGACGCAGGCACCGACAGAAAAGCCAACAGAGGCACCGACGCAGGCACCGACAGAAAAAGCAACAGAAGCACCTGCGCAGAGTTCATCATCTGATGCATCAGACGCATCAGATAATGAAGCTGAGACAACAGCGGTAAACACCGGTACGGAGAACAAGACAGATAATTCAGGAAGAGACAATAGTAAAGCTGTTGTAGGCAGTCTTACAGACGATATGATTCCTGAAGAGTTAAAGAATGCTATCGGAATTTCATCTAAGGATGATATAGTTGATTATCTTAAGGAAAAGGTAGCTGCTTCAGGTGATGCTGATGCAATACTTGCCGGAATAGATAAAGAAAATACAACAGTTGTTGATGCTACTGTAATGATTACGATAGATGGAGGTCTTACATGGCAGGAGGCTACAGAGGAGAATTTCCCTAAGGAAGGTGTAGATGTTATTATTCCTTATCCGGTAGGAATTGATCCGGCAGCCAATGATTTTGTAATCGGACATCTTATTGCACATGGTTACAATAATGCAAAAGTCGGAAGCATGGAATATTTTGCTCCGCAGAAAACAGAGCAGGGGTTAAAGATTCATGTCATGAGTGCTTCTCCGTTTGTGGTTGCATGGAAGGAAATGCCGGCAGCCAATAATGCAGGAGAGGTGAAAAATGATACCGGCACCGTAACATCATCAGTCAGCGCTAAGACAGGAGATGTTATGACAGGCAGAATGGCAGTAGTAATAGTGGCAATGATAATATCAGGCTCTGTTGTATTTGCAATGACAGAAAAGAAAAGATATAACAGATAATATAATAAATAAACTGCAATAAGTTTATAAAAATAAAACGGATACCGTGTACCGCAGATGAGGAAAGCTCAGAATCCGGTGCATGGTATCCGTTTTTATGCGCTGGTTATGTGATTTATATCCTATATTGTTATTACCGAAGCATTTTCATAAGAAATGCCTTTTAATAAAAATTATATTATTTTTTGAAATAGTCAGGAAAGTTCTCTTTGAGAGTGCTGAAGTTCTCAATGTAACGAGTCATGTGAAGCTTTGCAATCCGTGCTGCCTTCTCTTTGTCATGCTGTTCAATGGCAGTCACAAGCTCCTGATGATCATGGATTATATTGTCGGTCTTGTGGCATTTGACGCTTAAGATGGATGTACGGTCAAAGTGCGGTGAAGCACTTTCGATAAGTTCAAGCCAGAAAGATTTGCCACACATCTTATAAATCATTGCGTGGAATTCTTTGTCGAGCAGGAGAGTTTTCTCATCATTGCCGCGGGATATGTACATCTGCCACATTGCGATATTCTCCCACAGCTTATCTATCTGTGTCGGAGTCAATACATCACATGCCATTACAGCAAGCTCGGCTTCAAGAATTGAGCGTAGCTGGCGTACTTCCTCAACAAGGTCTGCATCAATGTATGAGACAAATGCGCCAATTTTGGGACGTATATCTATAAGCTGTCTTGATGCAAGGTCAAGCTCGGCTTCTCGTACGGGACTGCGGCTCACACTGAATAATGTGCAAAGCTGTGGGATATCAATCTGTTCGCCGGGAATGAGATTCACATTGACGATGTTATATGTAAGCTGTCTTAAGACATAGTCTTTGGCTGATTCTTCGGATAATCTGTCAGATACAGTAATCATTATACCCTCCATAGCGTAATAGTATGAAATGTATGCGTAAACATGCGGATGTATGAAACTTGCTACTATTAAAATAACATGTTATAATTCATTTTTAAAGAAAAATGTGATAAAATATTTATTTAGAGTTCGGTTTTTGCCTGTGTGCAAATCCGGAATGCCATAAGAGACGGCAGGAATGGAGAAGCAAGATGAATATTATAGTTGTTGGCTGTGGTAAAGTCGGTTACACACTGGTAGAGCAGCTGAATAATGAAGGTCATTCAGTAACCCTTATAGATAAGAATCAGGCAGCACTTGAAAAAGCAGTTGCAAAACTCGATGTACTCGGAATATATGGTAATGGAAGCAGTTACCGTGTGCAGGAGGAAGCAGGTGTATCTAATGCAGATCTGCTTATTGCAGTTACCAATCAGGATGAAGTAAATCTGCTCAGCTGCCTTATAGCAAAGCAGGCAGGGCATTGCCAGACAATAGCAAGAGTGCGTAATCCGGAATACTATGAAGAGATTAATTTTATAAAGGAAGAACTGAAGCTTGCTATGGCTATTAATCCGGAACGCTCAGCGGCATATGATATATTAAGGCTTGTGCAGATACCATCGGCAATGGAAGTCGATACATTTGCAAGAGGAAGAATTAATCTTATCAGCTTCAAGATACCTGATTATTCTCCACTTGACGGAAAAAAGATTATGGATGTATCCGGAATCCTGGGTAATAATGCATTGTTCTGCGTTGTTCAAAGAGACGGGGAAGTGATTATACCAAGTGGTAATACAGTACTTCACTCAAAAGATAAGGTGTCTGTTGTAATGCCTCTGCGTGAGATGCCGGATTTCTTTGACAGAATAAAGCTTGCTAACAGACCGATAAAGAGTGTTATGATTGCAGGAGGTGGAAGCATATCATTCTATCTTGCCAAGGAGCTTATTAAAGCGAATGTACAGGTTAAGATATTTGAGACTGACAGGGCAAGGTGCGAGGCGTTAAGCGAGCAGCTTCCGGAAGCCGTTATTATCAACGGTAATGCGGTAGATGAGAGCCTGCTGGATGAGGAAGGTGTAAGACAGACGGATGCATTCGTGGCGCTTACCAATATGGATGAAGAGAATATCATGTTGTCGCTGTATGTTAACAGCATATCAGATGCTAAGCTTATAACTAAGATTAACAGGCTTTCTTTTGAGGAAGTTATTAATGGAATGCCTCTCGGAAGTGTTGTATGCCCTAAGAATATTACGGCAGAAAAGATAATAAAGCATGTAAGATCTATGCAGAATTCCGCTGATTCAAGTAATGTTGAATCACTGTACCGCCTTATGGATAATAAGGTTGAGGCACTTGAATTCAATGTAAGAGAATGTTATGAGAATAAGGCTCTTATAGGCAGGACACTTATGGAATTAAAGCTTAAGAAGAATCTTCTTATATGTTCAATTAACCGTGACGGCAGGATAATAACACCAAGCGGTAAAGATACTATAGAAGTCGGAGATACTGTTGTTGTAGTTACAAGTAATCTTAACCTTTCCAGAATAAGCGATATTCTTGAATAGGAGCTGTAATAATGAACTATGGTATTATTCGTTATATAATAGGTAAAGTTATAGAGATTGAAGGTGCATTCTTTGTCATACCGGTGCTCACGGCACTTGTATATCATGAATGGAGCGGACTTGGAGTGTATGTGCTGCTTGCATGTCTTTATATGTTTGCAGGATTTATCATGTCATCAAAAGAACCGGAGAAGAAGGAATTCTATGCAAGAGAAGGATATGTACTTGCAGCGCTTGCGTGGATTATTATGAGTATTCTCGGTGCCATTCCGTTTGTGATTACAGGAGACATACCATCTATGGCTGATGCAGTCTTTGAGATTGCATCGGGATTTACAACAACCGGAGCAAGTATTCTTACAAGTCCGGAGCCTCTGCTTAAGTGCAATCTTATGTGGAGAAGCTTTTCACACTGGATAGGAGGAATGGGAGTCCTTGTATTTCTTATAGCAATACTGCCTTCAGGCGGTGGTGAAAGCATATATATAATGAAGGCAGAGAGTACGGGACCATCTGTCGGAAAGATTGTTCCTAGAATTAAGCAGACATCCAAGATACTCTATGAAATATATACCGCACTTACGTTTATTCTTTTTGTACTGCTGGTGCTTGGAAGAATGCCGGTATTTGATGCAATCTGTCTTACATTTGGTACTGCCGGAACCGGTGGATTTGGTATACTTGCAGACAGCGTGGCATCATATAACACATACTGTCAGGTTGTGATAACAATATTCATGCTGCTGTTCGGTGTGAACTTTACATTTTTCTATATGCTTCTTATAGGCAAGGCCAGGGATGCATTCAGGATGGAAGAAGTCAGGGGATATCTGGCAATATATTGTGCGATAACACTGCTTATCACGCTTAATCTGTGGGCACAGAACGGACGTTTCCTGCATCAGCTTCAGCAGGTGTCGTTCCAGACATCGTCTGTTATGACAACAACCGGATACTCAACACAGGATTTTAATGCCTGGCCACAGTTTTCCAAGATACTTATGGGGCTTCTCATGGCAATCGGAGGATGCACGGGAAGCACAGGCGGAGGAATAAAAGTATCAAGAATTCTGGTATATGTAAAGGGAATAATTAAGGAGATATCAGAACAGGTTCATCCGAGGCGTGTTAAGGTTCTTAGGGTGGATGGTAAGAGAGTTGATGATTCGATACTCAGGGCAATATATATATATCTTGCCCTGTATACGCTTATATTTATCATATCACTTGTTATCGTGGGAATTGACGGATATGACTGGGAGACTACATTCTCAGCGGTTCTTGCGACGATCAATAATATCGGTCCCGGATTCGGCCTTGCCGGGCCGACAGGCAATTTTGGAATGTTTTCCGTTATGTCGAAGCTTGTGCTTACGTTTGACATGATTGCAGGAAGACTGGAGCTTATTCCTTTATTCGTGCTCCTTATGCCGGATACATGGAAGAAAAATGGTTAATAAGCGCATGGCGCAGGAATGGAGATTACAGTGAAGAGACGCAGAAAAAGACTGGTTCGTATTATTGCAGCACTGGCAGTGCTTGCACTTATCTTTATATATAAAGGAATGTTTAACGGCAAAGGTCTGTACTTTACAACGGGCTTTGGCAGACATGAGATACTTCAGGCAGGCAGTCAGAAAGCATATGATTATGAAGCATCAATTCTTTTTGCAGATGTCAGGAAGCAGTATGAGTCGCTGTTCGGAAGCGATGTGTGGAGCCGTGAGATAGACGGTCAGAGTTTTGAAACATACGCAAGGCAGCAGGTACGGACTAAGCTGATACGTGTTGCGTATATGAATGAACTTGCGGACAAAAGAGGCGTTGTTCTTAATAGGGAAGAAAGCGCTAATATAAGTAAGGCAGCAAAAGAATATCTTGCATGTGTTGATGACGCATCTGCTAAAAGGCTGGGACTTACGCAGGAGCAGATTGAGCAGATGTTTACGAAGTTTGCAATAGCATCACGGCTTTATAATGACATGACTGCCAACCTGCAGACAGAAGTAAGTGCCGATTATGCGAGGGTAATCACAATCCAGTATATAAGTGCCGATTCAGAGAATTTAATAAATAGCGCCAAGACAAGACTTGATGGCGGAGAGAGCTTTTTCTATGTTGCAAGGGATATTAATAACGGCGGAGATTATGAGTGTGAATTAAGACGCGGCGAGATGGAAAAAGAATTTGAAGAGGCTGCATATAATCTTGCAACCGGTGAGACAAGCCAGATTGTAAGCTGCAAAGGAAGATATTATATCATCAGGTGCGTAAGTGATAATGAGAAGACAAAGACCGAGGCTAATAAGAATGATATAATCGAAGCAAGAAAGCTTGAAGAATTTAATAAGAATTTTGAGGAATATGAAGGCTCAATATATCTGCATTTTAATGATAAGCTGTGGGATAAGACAGACTTTAATACGGTGAATGAAAACACGGCTTTTGAAGATGTATTCAACAAATATTTCAAGTAGAAGATTCAATATAGAAATGGAGAAAGTATGGCTGGAAATAAATATGATGAGAGCAGTATATCAATCCTTGAAGGGCTTGAGGCTGTAAGAAAAAGACCCGGAATGTATATCGGCAGCGTGGGCACCAAGGGATTGAATCACCTTATTTATGAAATTGCTGATAATGCCGTTGATGAGCACCTTGCGGGATTCTGTTCGGAGATTACGGTAACACTTAATGCCGATGGTTCGGCAACAATTGCTGATAACGGGCGCGGTATACCTACGGGAATACATCCCAAGGCAGGAATATCAACAGTTGATGTAGTATTTACAATGCTTCATGCCGGGGGCAAGTTCGGTGATGGAGGATATAAGATATCAGGCGGTCTTCACGGCGTTGGCGCATCTGTCGTCAATGCCTTATCTGTGTGGCTGGAAGTTACAATAAAAAGAGATGGCATAGTATGGCATCAGCGTTATGAAAAGGGCAGGAGAACAGGAGAACTTACACAGACCGGAACATGCCGTAAGCATGATACCGGCTCTACGATTACATTTCTTCCTGACGGAGAGATATTTGAGAAGACAGTATTCAAGGCGGAAGCTATAAAGAGCCGTCTGCATGAGACTGCGTATCTTAATCCCGGACTTACAATTCATTTTGAGGACAAAAGGCATATAGAGACACCTGGGGATGACATAGAGACTTTTCATGAAGAAGACGGGATCAAGTCATATATAAAGGATCTCAACGAAGGAAAAGAGTGTATACATGATATAATATATTTTAAGAAGAAGCGTGAAGGAATAGAGGTAGAGGCTGCATTCCAGTTCGTAAATGAGTTCGAGGAGAATGTCCTCGGCTTCTGCAACAATATATATACGCAGGAGGGCGGAACTCATATAACGGGCTTTAAGAGCAAGTTCACAACAATAATTAACCAATATGCAAGAGAACTTGGAATTCTGAAGGATAAGGATGCTAACTTTACGGGACTTGATGTGCGTAACGGAATGACGGCAATTATTGCAGTCAAACACCCGGAACCGAGATTTGAGGGACAGACCAAGACGAAGCTTGATAACCCTGATGCGGGCAAAGTGGTTGCAGAGATAACGGGAGAGGAACTTCAGTTATTTTTTGATAAGAATCTTGAGACACTTAAGAGTGTTATTGCATGTGCCGAAAAGTCAGCTAAGATAAGGAAGGCTGAGGAAAAGGCTAAGACCAACATGCTTGTTAAGCCTAAGTTCTCATACGATACCAATGGCAAGCTTGCCAACTGCGAGAGCCGCAATCCTGAGGAATGTGAAGTGTTCATTGTAGAGGGAGACTCAGCCGGAGGTTCCGCAAAGACTGCACGTAACAGAAGAACACAGGCGATACTTCCTATAAGGGGTAAGATACTTAATGTTGAGAAAGCGTCAATAGACAAGGTGCTTGCTAATGCAGAGATAAAGACAATGATAACGTCATTTGGCTGCGGCTTCCTTGAGGGATATGGCAATGATTTTGATATAAGCAGATTAAGATATAACAAGATAATAATTATGACGGATGCAGATGTTGACGGTGCACATATTGATACGCTGCTGCTTACATTTTTCTACAGATTTATGCCGGAGCTTATCAATCAGGGCCATGTGTATATTGCAACGCCGCCTCTTTATAAGGCGATACCTAAGAAGGGCGAGGAGCAGTATATATATGATGATAAGGCTCTTGAAAAATACCGTAAGACACATACAGGAGCTTTCACGCTGCAGCGCTACAAGGGACTTGGTGAGATGGATGCGCAGCAGTTGTGGGAGACAACACTTAATCCTGAGACAAGAATATTAAAGCAGGTGGAGATAGAGGATGCGAGAATGGCAACGGAAGTAACATCAATGCTTATGGGAAGCGATGTTGCACCGAGACGTGAATTTATCTATACACATGCAAATGAAGCAGAGATAGATGCGTAATTATGCTTCTTAATGATAGAAATGGAGACCATAATGGCAGAACAGATAGTAAAAACAGAATATTCTGAGCTTATGCAGAAGTCATACATAGATTATTCAATGAGTGTTATTACGGCGAGAGCTCTTCCTGATGCCAGGGACGGACTTAAGCCCGTACAGCGCCGTGTGCTCTATGCTATGGATCAGCTTGGACTTAATTATGATAAGCCACACCGTAAGTCGGCGCGTATAGTCGGAGATACAATGGGTAAATACCACCCTCACGGGGACAGTTCAATATATGAGACGCTTGTTGTGCTCGAACAGGATTTTAAGAAGGGGATGGCACTTGTTGACGGACATGGCAACTTCGGTTCAATAGAAGGTGACGGGGCCGCAGCCATGCGATATACTGAAGCTAAGCTTAAAAAATTCACTCAGGATGTATATCTCGCAGATCTTGATAAGGATGTTGTTGATTTTATTCCTAACTTTGATGAGACTGAAAAGGAGCCGGAGGTTCTTCCGGTAAGAGTACCGAATCTTCTTATTAATGGTGCTGAAGGTATTGCTGTTGGTATGACAACCAATATACCTACACACAACCTTGGGGAAGTGGTTGATGCATGCTGTGCATATATGGATGACGAGAATATAACAACTGAAGGGCTTATGGAGTATGTCATAGGACCGGATTTTCCGACAGGAGGACTTGTTGTCAATAAGAGCGAGCTTCCCGCAATATATGAATCAGGCACTGGTAAGATCAAGCTCCGCGGCAAGGTTGTATTTGAACCGGCAGCAAAGAAGTCAGAGCGCGATAAGCTTGTCATAACTGAGATTCCATATACAATGATAGGCGCCAATATTGGTAAGTTCCTGTCAGACGTAATTGACCTTGTTGAGACCAAGAAGACATCTGATATTGTAGATATTTCTAACGAATCGTCCAAGGAAGGAATCAGAATCGTACTTGAGCTTAAGCGTAATGCAGACGTTGAAAAGCTTAAGAATATGCTCTATAAAAAGACAAAGCTTGAAGATACATTTGGTGTAAATATGCTCGCAATCGTTGATGGAAAGCCTGAGACATTGGGACTTAAGTCAATAATAAAGCATCATATTGATTTCCAGTATCAGCTTGCAACAAGAAAATACAATACGCTTCTTGCAAGGGAACGTGACAATAAAGAGATTCAGGAAGGTCTTATTAAGGCGTGTGACATAATAGACCTTATCATAGAGATATTAAGAGGCTGTAAGAACCGCTCACAGGCAAAGGACTGTCTTGTTAACGGTAATGTAAAGGATATTAATTTTAAGTCGGAGACATCGAGAAAAGCAGCGTCCGGACTTCATTTCACTGAACGGCAGGCATCAGCGATTCTTGAACTGCGTCTGTACCGTCTCATAGGACTTGAGATATTAGAGCTTCAGAAGCAGTATGAGCAGACGCTTAAGAAGATTGCGGAATACGAGAAGATACTTGGAAGCAGAACCGCAATGAAGAATGTAATCAAGAAAGATCTTCAGGCAATTAAGAAAGAGTATGCGCTTCCGAGAAAGACAGTTATCGAAGATGCCAAGGCTGCGGTATTTGAAGAGGAGAAGGTTAAAGAGCAGGAAGTTGTATTTATTATGGACCGCTTCGGATATTCAAAGACTATTGATATTGCAGCATATGAGCGCAATATGGAGGCTGTGCATAACGAAAATAAATACATATTCAAGTGTATGAACACGGACAAGATATATATATTTACAGATAACGGCAATCTCCACCAGATAAAGGTTATGGATCTTCCGTTTACAAAGTTCCGTGATAAGGGCGTGCCTATTGATAATGTCGGCAATTATGACAGCAGCGGCGAGAATATAGTATTCTTAAGCGCAGCAGGTAATATAACAGGCTGCAAGCTGCTTTTTGTCACAAAGCAGGGTATGATGAAGCTTGTGGATACTTCTGAATTTGAAGCGTCCAAAAAGACTGTTGCCGCAACTAAGCTGGCTGATGGTGACAGTGTTGCTGCAATACTTAAGACAGATGCTACAGTAGAGGTATACTCAAGATTTAATTATGATGGTTCAATGGCTGAGGATGAAGTGATTGAGAGCAGCCAGAATGTTGTAGTCCGGACAGAGAATGGCGTATTCTTAAAATTCCCTCTTACAGAGATACCGCAGAAGAAGAAAAATGCAGTCGGAGTAAGGGGAATAAAGCTGGTTAAGGATGACACGGTTGATGATGTGTATCTTATCGGTAATACAGAGGATGTAAGTACGGAATATTGCGGAAAAACAATTGACCTTGGCAGAATGAAGCTCGCACACAGGGATACTAAGGGAACTAAGGTAAGAGTTTAGTGTGAAAATAAGATTGATATATGATTTTTCACACAGCTGTTTGTGCCTGCGGAATGGAGAATAATATGAAAAAGTATATCCTTTTTGACCTTGACGGAACGCTCACAGAGCCAAAAGAAGGTATAACAAAAAGTGTTCAATATGCACTTGATTCTATCGGAATACATGAACCGGACCTTAATAATCTGATAAAGTTCATCGGGCCTCCGCTTGAAGTATCATTTAAGGAATATTACGGACTTAATGATGCTGATACTAAGGAAGCCGTAAAAAGATACAGAGAGCGCTATAAAGATGTAGGGATATTTGAAAACAGTATATATGACGGTGTTACGGATATGCTTGACGCACTTAAGAAACAGGGAGCGGGACTTGCACTTGCAACATCCAAGCCTGACATATTTGCCGAGAGAATTGTCGATGAATACGGGATGCGTCCTTATCTTGATGTGGTTGCCGGAGGTAAGATAAATGGGAGCTGCGTCAAAGCGGATGTTATCAGGGAAGCATTTGAAAAGCTTGGAATAGGCGAAGATGACAAAAAGAAAGTTATCATGGTCGGAGACCGTGAGCATGATATAATCGGCGCCAATGAATGCGGCATAGAATCTGTAGGAGTGTACTTTGGATATGCTGCGCCCGGAGAGCTTGAGGCCGCAGGCGCAACATATATAGTATCATCAATGGGTGAGCTTAAACAGCTTCTTTTGGAATTATCTTCTGAAGCACAGGAAGAAGAAGGGCAGCGATAATAAAGCCTGCAACACCCTGTACAATGTTTGCCGGAACACTTGCAAGTGCGCCTGCACCGTATATGAATAACTCAAATATGAGATATCCTGCTGCTACGATTACTGTAGAGAATATTCCGCATACTGCACATCTTACTGAGCAGAATAATGAAGCCGGGAGCTTTGAATATACAACGGCAACAACTGCTGCAATAACAGCTTTTATGATGAATGTTGCAGGAACATATAAGAAGTATCCTCCGAGAAGGTCTGACATGGCAGAACCAATGCCGGCAGCAAGAGCACCATACACAGGGCCTAATATGATTCCGCTTAATACTACGATTGCATCACCGGGATGAATGTATCCGCCGGTACCGGGAGTAGGAATCTTGATTATTGCTGTTGCTACATAAGTAAGGGCTGCAAACAGCGCAGTGAATGTTAATGTCTTTACGTCTAACTTTTTAGAACTGTTCATTGAAATACCTTCTTTCGTCTTGAATATTGATGTCCGGGTCTTACGTTTTTCTGACCTCTGCATCATGATAATGTTATTATGGATATAATAAAATATCCAATTACAGAAAAAATAATAATACCAGTTTGCACGGGATGTGCAGAAACGGAGACATAATGATTGTCAGAAAACCACATTACTATGACGAATTCAGATGTACGGCATCAAAATGCAGCGATAACTGCTGCCGCGGCGGATGGCTTATAGAACTTGATAAGAAAACTGAGGATTATTACAGAAGCCTTGGCGGCAGTATAGGCAGAAGAATAACAGATTCGCTTATTACGGATGAGGACGGAGATACATGCTTCAGACTTGCAGACGGACAGTGTCCGCATCTTGATGCCGAGGGACTGTGCAGCATATGCGTCAGTCTTGGAGAAGAGCACATGGGAGTTGTGTGCAGGGAATTTCCGCGATACAGTCTTACATATGTACAGAATGGAACAGAGGTAACGGAGCATGGCGTGGGACTTGCCTGCGAGGCAGCAGAAGCACTTATACTTTTTGATGAAGGTAAGCTTTGTATAACAGATACCGGGACAGAAGAAACTGAAGAAGCCGGAGAACAAAATAATTGCGAAGAAGCAGATACATGTGAAAAAATAGGAGATTCAGAGGAAATCGATGCGGGAATGCTCTTGGCTGCAAGAGCTGACATTATTAACATCCTTGAGGACAGGACAAGACCGGTGAAGTCAAGAATTTCGGATGTGCTTGAGTATGCAGTCAGCCTTCAGGAGAAGATTAACGAAGAGCCTGAGGAATATGAGCTTGAGACAAGTGGGGATGCGGCTGACAATTGTATACTGCTGTTTGATATATATGACGGACTTGAACAGCTTAATTCTTCATGGGAGGAATGGTCATCGCTTGTAAGGCAGACAATATTTGAAGAAGACGGCTTCATGAAGCTGACGGATGAACTGTGCTCAATTATACCTGATTATGAGCTCCTTATGGAGAATCTTATGAAATATTTTATCTTCAGATATTATATGAAAGCCGTATGGGACTGCAACCAGCTTGATAAAGTTAAGTTTGCGGCGGCCTGCTGCCTTATAATCAGGCAGATGCTTGCGGCACTTGCCGGGAAGCAGAACGGCGGTGTTACAAGGGAAGATATAATAAAGCTTGTGAGAGTATTTTCAAGGCAGGTCGAATATTCAGAGGATAATGTTGAGGCTGTCTGCGAAGAGTTCCTTTTTGGGGATGAGCTTAGTGCGGGCAATCTCAGAAATATGTTTTAAATACACTTTAAATTGAAAAAGTACTTGTTTTTTTTACAGATTTTTGTACAATAGAAGTGTTGTGTTTTTTTATTGATTGAATTTTTTGGAGGTTTACATGATCGCAGCCAGCAATATTACATTGCGCCTGGGCAAAAAGGCGCTCTTTGAGGATGTAAACATTAAGTTTACAGAAGGTAACTGCTATGGTCTTATTGGAGCAAACGGTGCCGGTAAGTCTACATTTCTTAAGATTCTTACAGGCCAGATTGAGCCGACCAAGGGAGATGTAATTATCACACCTGGACAGAGACTTTCTTTCCTCGAACAGGACCACTTTAAGTATGACGAATACCCGGTGCTTGACACTGTAATCATGGGTAATAAGCGTCTTTATGAGATAATGAAGGAAAAGGATGCAATCTATGCCAAGGAGGATTTCACTGAGGAAGACGGAATCAAGGCAAGTGAACTTGAGGCAGAGTTTGCAACAATGAACGGATGGGAAGCTGAGTCAGATGCAGCTACAATGCTTAACGGACTCGGAATTGATACAGAGTATCATTATACGCTCATGAAGGATCTTAACGGAAGTCTTAAGGTTAAGGTGCTTCTTGCACAGGCGCTTTTTGGTAATCCTGACATACTTCTTCTTGATGAGCCTACTAACCACCTTGATCTTGATGCAATTGAGTGGCTTGAGGAATTCCTTATCAACTTCAATAATACCGTTATCGTTGTGTCACATGACAGATATTTCCTTAATAAGGTATGTACACATATTGCAGATATCGACTATGGTAAGATTCAGCTCTATGCAGGTAACTATGACTTCTGGTATGAGTCAAGCCAGCTGCTTATCCGTCAGATGAAGGAAGCTAACAAGAAGAAGGAAGAGAAGATAAAGGAGCTTCAGGACTTTATCCAGAGATTCTCAGCCAATGCTTCAAAGTCAAAGCAGGCTACATCAAGAAAGCGTGCTCTTGAGAAGATTGAGCTTGATGATATCCGTCCTTCAAGCCGCAAATATCCGTATATTGACTTCAGACCTAACAGAGAGATTGGTAATGACGTGCTCGTTGTTGACGGCATTTCTAAGACAATAGACGGGGTAAAGGTACTTGATAACATATCATTTATCGTAGGACATGATGATAAGATTGCGTTCGTTGGCTCCAACGAGGCTGCAACGACAACTCTTTTCAGAATACTTGTAGGTGAGATTGAGCCGGATGAGGGTTCATTCAAGTGGGGTGTTACAACTTCACAGGCATACTTCCCTAAGGACAGCGGTGCTGAATTCAACAGTGACAGTACTATTGTTGAGTGGCTTACACAGTATTCACCTGATCCGGATACAACATATGTAAGAGGCTTCCTTGGAAGAATGCTTTTTGCGGGTGATGACGGAATGAAGAAGGTAAAGGTTCTCTCCGGTGGTGAGAAGGTTCGCTGCCTGCTTTCAAAGATGATGATATCAGGTGCGAACATTCTTATATTTGATGACCCTACGAACCATCTTGATATGGAGTCAATTACAGCACTTAACAACGGACTCATTAAGTTCCCTGGAGTAACACTGTTTACATCACACGATCATCAGTTTATCCAGACAACAGCCAACAGAATTATGGAGATTATGCCTAACGGACAGCTTATCGACAAGATGACAACTTATGACGAATATCTTGCAAGCGATGAGATGGCTAAGAAGAGACAGGGTGTAGTCGATAATGTTGCTGAAGAGGATGAAGATTAATTAAATAAATATAAACGATTATAATACAAAAGCTTCCGAACGACTCTTGAGAGAAAGTACGGAAGCTTTTTTGTGTTATAAAAAACACGTGGCAGATACAGGGCTGAAGCCTGTTATATTATTGTTGTATCAGGCAAGCTCATTGGGAAGTGTCCAATTGTCAAGAGCACTTTTGTACTGATCGCGTTCAGTACGATATGCCGCAATGAGTTCATAATCATAATCTCCATCGGAGGCTTCAAGTGTATTGATAATATTGTCATAGCACGATACCAGATGTGTAAGGGCAAGGTCACCGCCTGTGTGTATGTCAAGAATGCTGTCAGTCTCGGAATATGCATTTATAAACCATACTACAGCCTCATTATAATCCGCTGCGGCTTCGTAATAAAGACCTATCTCATAGCACATCTCGGAGCATGCCGATGTAACCATGTCTTTGAGGGCATACTTGAAAAAGAAATCAGGCTCATGCATAAGCCTGTAGGCATGCGCAAGCACACATGCATATTCCTTGCGGGCATCCTCCGATTCTGTACATTCATAAAGCTGCAGGAACACGGGGAGGGCATCTTTAAAATCGTTCTCATCGCCGCCCTTAATAAGCTCCCGCGCATACATATTGCATATTCTTGGAGAGAGCATTCCGTCACGCTTATAAGCTTTGAAAAATATTGAAAAATCACGCTTGCTGTGCATGGACTGCGGCATGTGGAGAATCTCGATATCACTGTCATATACAATAGGCGATGTGCGCACCGTCTCATGTATCGGGTCAATCCATGTAAATGTGCGCAGGCGCCTGAAGAGCTTTGGACGATATTCTGTCTTTGAGTTGAGTACTGTATCAAATCCGGTAACAGTGTGGTACTTCATCTGGACAATCTCAACCTCGGGAAGGAGAGCAGCCTTAAGCTGTGCAAAACGCATACGGTTAATATCATCAAGAACTTCATCGGCATCAGGCGCATATATGTAGTCCATCGTAGCAAGCGAGAATGAAAAGTTCCTTGCCGCGGCAAAATCATCAGTCCATTCATAATCATAGACTTTATCCGTATAAAGTCCGGCAATATCCTTGGTTGAATCGGTTGAACCGGTATCGACTATGATAATTTCGTCCATAAGGCCGTTAAGGCTGTCAAGGCATCTTGCAAGAACAGCTTCTTCATTCTTGACAATCATACAAAGGCTTACAGTTGGCATGATAAATCAGCTCCATTCGTTAATATTGTAATCAGAAATATAATCAGAAGAAAATATGGTCTGCAATCACAGTGCCTCCGGTCTCGCCCGGACGTACAACATGGAAAAATACGGCATTGATTGTTACACCATTATTAAGTACATCAAGGGCTGCCTGTGTGCATGCTGCGTTGGCACCTCTTGCGAGGACAATTGCAAAACGGCCGCTTCGTACCGGCGTGAACTGGTATGGCTGATAGAGAACCTCAGACATAGTGCCTGGCCACCTTGGGTTGTTCATGCGGTTGATGACAACACTTGCAACAGCGGTCTTACCTTCATATGGCTGATTGGCTGCCTCACATTCAACAATTGCGGCAAGCATTGCAAGGTCATTGTCTGTATAGTTAATCGTTGTTCCTGAGGTCTGCTGCTGTATAAGAGTCATTCCGTCTGGAATTGTAGCCGTATCAACGGTTGTATTGGAATTACCGCCGTTATTACGGTTATTCTTTGCAGCTTCTTCGGCGGCTTTTCTGGCGGCCTCCTCAGCAGCCTTACGCGCGGCTTCTTCAGCAGCCTTGCGTTCGGCCTCCTGACGGGCTATAATCTCAGCTTCAATCTGCTTCTCGTATTCAAGAGCAAGAGCTTCAGCTTCTGCAATCTCGTCTGTTGAAGAATCAATCTTTGTCTGTGTATCGCTCACAAGCTGCTGGATGCTGTCCTGCTGTTTCTTTGCATTATCCTCAAGAGCAAGAAGCTTCTCTCTGTCTTCCTTAAGCTTCTCGCGTGATTCAACGAGAGTTGTATAATTATTGTGATATTCCTCAAGCATATGGCGGTCATAATCGCTTATCCTGGATATGTATTCGGCACGTGTGAGAAAATCTTCCATGTCACCTGATTCAAGAAGAAGTGCAATGGCAGTGGAAGATGAGCCGTTCTCATACATATATTTAATACGCAGCTTCATGGCATCATACTGCTCTTCTTCAAACTTAAGTGCAGTCTCAATATCCTTTTCAAGCTGTGTAATCTCTTTTTCTTTTTCGTCAATCTGAGATTGAATGTCGGTAAGTGAAGTGGATGCCGAATCAAGCTTGTCATTGAGGTCTGCCAGATCAGAGTTGAGTTCACTCTGGTTCTTACGCAGTTCATCAAGACGCTCATTGGTCTGGTCAAGCTTCTCCTGAGTGGATACGGCATAAGACATTACCGGGCTCTGCATTATGCCGGTAACAATCAGTGCTATACATAAAACGGATGCGAGCACGGGCTTAATTTTAATTTTTAATAAATAATTCATGACATCACCCTGTGTATCGTGTATAATAGTGTGCTATAATCATATGGCAATTATAACAGTTTTCAATATGAAAGTAAAATAAAAGATTAAGAGGCAGATATGACATTTAAGAAAATAGACGAAAATACAATCAGATGTGTCCTGACAGAAAGTGATATGGAAGAAAATGATATAGGACTTGCTGACTTTTTCTCAAGTAACAGAGATAAGATACATGATTTTCTCGAGAATATAATGGAACGTGCAAGGGAAGAGATTGGATATGAGAATGACGGCAACATGCTTTCAATGCAGCTTATGCCGCTTCCCAATAACGGACTTGCCATTACCATTACAGGCAGCAGGAACAGAGAATTTGATGACGTGCTCGGCAATATGCAGAATATGCTGAAGGAGCTTGCGAGCCCCGCAAGGCAGGCTGACGGCAGCGGGGATAACACAGAAGCACAGATACAGGATGATGATATGGGAGCTGTACGCGAGGTTGTACCGCCTACATGCCGTATATTCGGTTTTGACAGTCTTGACAGTGTTGTATGTTACTGCAATGCCGTAAGAGGATACGCAAAGAATATGAAGACTTCATTATATAAGAGCAATGACGGCACATATTATCTTGAGATATCCAAGGGCAGGGGGGCAAAGCAGAAGTTTCTCAGTGCATGTCTTGAGGCGAATGAATATGCGCGTGAGGTTGAATGCGGAGCACTGTTTGTTAATAATATGAGAGAACATTATGACTGCATAATGGCGAAGAAGGTAATCGAGAATACTAAATATCTGTAACATTGCAATATTGATATTTGCTTTTTTTTGGTATATCATTAAATAAATGTGTATTATAAATGCTTAAGCAGGAGGTAGATACAGTGATTGCAGAAAGAATGGTAGGACTTGTTAATAATAATTCAGTAATCCGTGAGATGTTTGAGGAAGGGAAGAGACTTGCGGGAATATACGGAGCAGAGAATGTATTTGATTTCAGCCTTGGCAATCCAAGTGTTCCGGCACCTGAAGAACTTAACCGGGCAGTTAAGGATATACTTGATGAAGAGCCTTCAATATTCGTACATGGTTATATGAGTAATGCAGGGTATGAAGATGTACGTGCAACAATAGCAGATTCCATTAACAGAAGATTCGGAACATCATTTAACCAGAGCAACATTATAATGACAGTAGGTGCTGCCGGTGGAATGAATGTTATATTTAAGACAATTCTTAATCCGGGAGACGAAGTACTTACATTTTCACCATATTTTGTTGAATACAACAGCTATGTATCTAATTATGACGGTAAGCTTGTTGCAATAGATCCTGACACGGAGACATTTCAGGCTAATATAGAAGATCTTGAAAGAAAGATAACACCTAAGACTAAGGCACTTATCATTAACAATCCGAATAATCCTACAGGTGTTGTATATTCAGAGGAGACAATCAAAAAAGTAGCTGCAATTCTTGATGCTAAGCAGAAGGAATATGGAACAGAGATATTCATTATATCGGATGAGCCATACAGAGAACTCGCATATGACGGAGTCGAAGTACCTTACATTACAAAGTACTACAATAATACAATAGTAGGATATTCATTCAGTAAATCACTTTCACTTCCGGGTGAGAGAATCGGATATCTTGTAATCCCTGATGAAGTAGATGATGCAGAGCAGATGAAGACTGCTGCGGCAATCGCAACACGTGTGCTTGGCTTTGTCAATGCACCTTCCCTTATGCAGAGAGCGGTAGCAAGATGTATTGATGCCAAGTGTGACGTTGACAGTTATAACAGAAACCGTGAGGCACTCTATAACGGACTTGTTAAGCTCGGATTTGAGTGCATTAAGCCACAGGGTGCATTCTATCTGTTTGTAAAGTCGCCGGTTCCTGATGAAAAGGAATTCTGTAATGTTGCCAAGAAACATAATGTCCTGCTTGTTCCGGGAAGCTCCTTCAAATGTGCGGGATATGTAAGGATAGCATATTGCGTATCATATGACACAATAATCAACTCACTTCCAAGATTCTCTGAGATAGCACAGGAGATGGGACTTAGCAGATAATAGCCAAGCAGCTTGCAGAAATGGAGATTAAGATTAATGAGAGAATGGGAAAAAAACATAAGGCGTGTTGAACCGTATGTACCGGGTGAACAGCCTAAGATTGCTAACGTAATAAAGCTTAATACTAACGAGAACCCTTATCCGCCATCACCGGCAGCGGTTAAGGCAGCCAATGAATTTGACCTTGATACATTAAGACTGTATCCTGATCCATGTGTAACTGACCTTGTGGGAGCAATAGCAGATTATTATAAGGTAGGAAGCAATCAGGTATTTGTCGGAGTTGGTTCTGATGATGTTATTTCAATGGCATTTCTTACATTTTTTAATTCAGACAAGCCGGTTCTGTTTCCTGATATATCTTATTCATTCTACAGCGTATGGGCGGATGTTTACCGTATTCCTTACAAGGCAGTGCCTGTTGATGAGAATTTTAACATTGTATCATCGGATTATTATGAGCCTAACGGCGGTGTAATATTCCCTAACCCTAATGCACCGACTGCACTGTATAAGGAACTGTCAGAGGTAGAGGATATAATAGCACATAACAGGGATGTTATTGTGATGGTTGATGAGGCATATATTGATTTTGGCGGCAAGTCTGCACTTGAGCTTATTGACAGATATGATAACCTGCTTGTTATACAGACATTTTCAAAGTCACGTTCAATGGCAGGCATGAGAATAGGCTATGCAATCGGTAATCCTGAACTTATTAAGGCTATGAATGATGTTAAGTTTTCAATTAATTCATACACAATAAACAGACCGTCAATTGTGTATGGAGCTGCGGCTGTCAATGATAAGCAGTATTTTGAAGAATGTACGGCTAAGATTATTGCAACAAGAGAGCGCTCAAAGGAGCGTCTGAAGAAGCTGGGCTTTGAATTCCCTGATTCCAAGGCTAACTTTATATTTGCAAAGCATAAGGAAGCAAAGGGAGCATATATATTTGAGGAGCTTAAGAAACGCAATATATATGTAAGGTATTTTAACAAGCCGCGGATTGATGATTATCTCAGAATCTCAATAGGAACGGATGAACAGATGGATGCGTTGTTTGCTGCACTTGAAGATATTCTGTAAATTTGTTGACTACATAGACATAAACTAGTATATTTAATATATGTGGCTTTAATACGCATTAATTGTGTGATATTAAAAGATTAATTTTATTAAGGGAGATTAATACAATGGCTAAAGTTGGAATTGTAATGGGCAGTGACTCAGATATGCCAATCATGGCTAAGGCTGCTGATGTTCTTGAAGAGCTTGGAATTGATTATGAGATGACAATTATATCAGCACACAGAGAGCCGGATGTTTTCTTTAACTATGCTAAGACAGCAGAAGAGAAAGGATTTAAGGTAATAATAGCAGGAGCAGGAATGGCAGCACATCTGCCGGGCATGTGTGCAGCTATTTTCCCAATGCCTGTAATTGGTATCCCAATGCATACAACAAGCCTTGGTGGAAGGGATTCACTTTATTCAATAGTACAGATGCCTTCAGGAATTCCGGTTGCAACGGTTGCTATAAATGGTGGCGCTAATGCAGGCCTTCTTGCAGCAAAGATTCTTGCAACATCAGATGATAAGCTGCTGGAGAAGCTTAAGGCTTACTCACAGAAACTTAAGGAGAGCGTTCAGGCTAAGGATGCCAGACTTCAGGAAGTTGGATATAAGGCATATATGAATAAGTAATGCTTTTATAAATAATATCAATAGTAGAAAGCAAACAACAAACAGCGAAATAACAGTGCGGAACAACCGCGGAATGGAGAAGAAGATGGATTACAAGAAGGCAGGCGTTGATATTGAGGCCGGATATAAGTCAGTAGAGCTCATGAAGGAGCATGTTAAGAAGACAATGAGACCAGAGGTGCTTACTAATCTTGGAGGATTCTCAGGAGCATTTTCCATGGAGAAGTTCAAGGATATGGAGAAGCCTACACTTGTATCTGGAACAGATGGCGTAGGTACAAAGCTTAAGGTTGCATTTCTAATGGACAAGCATGATACAGTAGGTATCGACTGTGTTGCAATGTGTGTTAATGATATTGCATGTGCAGGCGGTGAACCGCTTTTCTTCCTTGATTACATAGCTTGCGGCAAGAATGAGCCGGAGAAGATTGCCAATATCGTTAAGGGTGTAGCAGAAGGATGTATCCAGTCTGATGCGGCACTTATCGGTGGTGAGACAGCAGAGATGCCGGGATTCTATCCTGCTGATGAATATGACCTTGCAGGATTTGCGGTAGGTGTTGTTGATGAGAAGGATCTTATTACAGGGGCAGATATTAAGCCGGGAGATACACTTGTAGGTATCGCATCATCAGGCGTTCACAGTAATGGTTTCTCTCTTGTAAGAAGTGTATTTACAATGACAGAGGAATCACTTAACACATATTATGACAGTCTTGGTAAGACTCTTGGCGAGGCGCTTCTTGCTCCAACGAAGATATATGTTAAGACTCTTCGTGAGATTAAGGATGCGGGCGTAAGAGTTAAGGGATGCAGCCATATTACAGGCGGCGGTTTCTACGAGAATGTTCCTAGAATGCTTCATGATGGCGTACGCGCTGTTATTAAGAAGGACAGCTATGAGGTACCTGCTATATTCAGAATGCTTGCTACAGATGGCGATATCGAAGAAAAGATTATGTACAATACATTCAACATGGGTATCGGTATGGTACTTGCAGTTGATTCAAAGGATGTTGACACAGTGCTTGCAGCAGTTGAAAAGGCTGGCGAGAAGGGCTATGTTATCGGTCAGGTAGAAGCCGGCGAGAAGGGCGTAACTCTGGTTTAATAATTGAACAGTGTGATAAATCTATGATTTTTCACATGCAGGATTTGTGCCTGCGCACTAACTTGAGATGCGCAACAGGCTGCGCAGGAATGGGGATTAGTATGAAAATAGCAGTTATGGTGTCAGGAGGCGGAACTAACCTTCAGGCAATTATAGATGCAATTAATGCAGGAACTATCACCAATACGGAGATTGCTGTTGTAATAAGCAATAATGCCAATGCATATGCGCTTACAAGAGCACGTGAGAATGGTATAGAGGCTGTGTGTGTATCACCTAAGGACTATGAGGACCGCGATACATTTAACAGGGAGCTTCTTAATAAGGTTAATGCTTATAATGTGGATCTGGTTGTTCTTGCAGGATTCCTTGTAAAGATTCCTGAGGAGATGGTTCATCAGTACAATCACAGAATAATAAATATTCATCCGTCACTTATACCATCTTTTTGTGGTGTTGGATTTTACGGACTTAAGGTTCACGAGGCTGCATTGGAAAAGGGAGTTAAGGTTACGGGTGCAACAGTTCATTTTGTAGATGAAGGAATGGATACCGGACGAATAATTCTTCAGAAGGCTGTAGACGTATTGGAGAATGATACTCCACAGACTCTGCAGAGAAGAGTAATGGAACAGGCTGAGTGGAAGATACTCCCTCAGGCAATTGATATGATTGCCAATGGAAGAATACACTGATAAAGGAGAGCATAATGAAGGTACTTATTATTGGCAGCGGCGGACGTGAGCATGCAATAGCATGGAAGGTTGCACAGAGCAGCCGTGTTGATAAGATATATTGTGCACCAGGCAATGCAGGAATAGCTGAGATTGCAGAGTGCGTTAATATTAAGGCAATGGAATTTGACAAGCTTGTAAAGTTTGCAAAAGATAATGCCATTGACCTGACTGTAGTCGGAATGGATGATCCGCTTGTTGGCGGAATTGTAGATGCATTTGAGGCAGAAGGATTAAGAGTATTCGGACCTCGCAGGAATGCGGCAATACTTGAGGGCTCTAAGGCATTTTCAAAGGATCTTATGAAGAAGTATAACATTCCTACTGCTGCATATGAGACATTTACATCAGCAGAAGAGGCTAAGAAGTATCTCGAGACATCAGAGTATCCTATAGTTCTTAAGGCTGACGGACTTGCACTCGGTAAGGGTGTTCTTATCTGCCAGACTAAGGAAGAAGCTATGGAAGGTGTTAATGAGCTTATGCTTGATAAGAAGTTTGGCTCAGCAGGTAATACCATCGTTATAGAGGAGTTTATGACAGGACGTGAGGTATCAGTCCTCTCATTTGTTGACGGCAGCACAATTAAGATTATGTCATCCGCACAGGATCATAAGCGTGCCAAGGATGGAGACCAGGGACTTAATACAGGCGGTATGGGTAACTTCTCACCAAGTCCTTTCTATACTAAGGAAGTGGATGATTTCTGTAAGGCACATATCTATCAGGCAACTGTAGATGCCATGAAGGCAGAGGGAAGACCTTTCAAGGGTGTAATCTTCTTCGGTCTTATGCTCACTCCGAAGGGACCAAGAGTACTTGAGTACAATGCAAGATTTGGTGACCCTGAGGCACAGGTTGTTCTTCCAAGAATGGAGAACGATATTATTGACGTGTTTGAGGCATGTATTGACGGAACACTCGATAAGATAGACCTTAAGTTCTCAGACAAAGCTGCTGTCTGCGTAGTACTTGCATCTGACGGATATCCTGTATCATATGAGAAAGGATTCGAGATTACCGGAATGGAGAACTTCAAAGGTAAGGATGGATATTATCTTTTCCATGCAGGCTCAGCTTTCAATGCTGAGGGCAGGGTCGTTACCAACGGAGGACGTGTGCTCGGTGTAACAGCTCTTGGAGATACACTTAAGGAAGCACGTGCTAATGCTTACAAGGCAGTTGAATGGGTTGATTTTAAGAACAAATATATGAGACATGATATCGGTAAGGCTATAGACGAAGCATAGAGGCCGGGCTGATATGTATAAGATGGACAGTGGCATGCATTATTGTGCTGCTGTCCATTTGCATGTAATGGAGAAGATATGAGCAGTATAATTATGAATTTTTCAAATGTATATACCGGACAGGATTTTATCCATGATGATAACAGCATATATATGGATATGTCTGATATTACGGGAACAGACTGTTATTGCGATGATGATGCGGCAGCTGAGATAAAGGGACGCATTGGGAATATGCCCGTAAAGGCAGTTCACTATATTGATTCAGGCAATTATCATTATGTCAGCAGTATATGGCTGGATAAGATAACAGAGCCGTTTACGCTGGTGGTTTTTGACAATCACCCTGATATGCAGCCTCCGGCATTCGGAGATATATTGTCATGCGGCGGATGGATAAAGAATGTGCTTGATAATAACGGATATCTGGAAAAGGTTCTTGTTATAGGCGTTAACAGAAAGCTTACGGATGAACTGGAGGATGAGCTTAAGATGTATACAGAGAGCGGAAAAGCTGCTTTCATAACAAGACAGGAAATTGCTGATATGCTTGACTGCAGTGCTGACGGCTGTGAGGAACTATATACAGACATGTATGCGGATGCAGCAGATAAGTATGTGGGGGAAGGACATAAGATATATATATCACTTGATAAGGATGTGCTTGATGAGAGAATTGTAAGTACTAACTGGGATCAGGGAGATATGAGGCTGAATGAAGTTTCTTCTTATATAAATGCAATGCTTAAGAACAATGAACTGGCAGGCATGGATGTGTGTGGGGAACCATCACCGGAACAGGCACATGATGATGCTGTAGTAAGAAGTAACGAGGTTAACAGATATTTTTCAAATATAATGAAAAATTTTTTGTTATAGGTGTTGACAAATGAATATCACAGTGATATCTTAATTGTATTGAAAATGTTAGCACTCCACAACAATGAGTGCTAACAAATGAAAAGGAGTGGCTGCAATGGATGAACTGGATGAACGCAAGCTGAAGATATTACATGCAATAATTCAGAACTACCTTGAGACTGGTGAGCCCGTCGGTTCGAGAACAATTTCAAAGTATGCGGATCTTAATCTCAGTTCAGCAACTATTCGTAATGAGATGGCTGATCTTGAGGAACTCGGATATATTATCCAGCCGCATACATCAGCCGGAAGAATACCGACAGATAAGGGCTACAGATTGTATGTAGACAATATGCTTAAGGAGAAGGAAGAGGAGCTTGCCGGAAGAGAACAGGAAGTCGAGAAGATGAAGGATTTCCTTTCAGAGAAGGTGGACAGAGTTGAAGAGCTTTTGCAGAATGTGGCAAAGACACTTGCGGTTGATACCAATTATGCAACGATGGTTTCAACACCGCAGTATCATCATAACAAGCTCAAGTTTGTCCAGCTTTCACAGTTAGAACCGTATAAGATTCTTGCTGTAATAGTTATGGACGGCAACCTTATAAGGAATAAGGTAATTGACATCAAGAATGAGATTTCACCTGAGAATCTGCTGAAGCTTAATGTGCTTCTGAACAGCACTCTGAACGGGCTGACGCTCGAGGAAATCAATCTTGGAATAATAAGCCGTATGCAGAATCAGGCAGGCGAGCAGATTGAACTCGTCAAGTGCGTGATAGATGCAATAGCCGAGACAATCGGTAATGCTGATGATCTTCAGATATATACAAGCGGTGCAACGAATATTTTCAAGTACCCTGAACTGAGTGATTCAAGCAAGGCAAGTGAACTGATATGCACATTGGAAGAGAAAGAGAGATTGACAGATCTTATCACTGATTCACTTCAGAATGAAGATAATCAGGGAATACAGGTGTATATCGGAAGTGAGACGCCGGTGCAGACTATGAAGGATTGCAGCGTTGTTACAGCTAATTATGAATTGAGGGATGGCGTTAAGGGTACAATCGGTATCATAGGTCCTAAGAGAATGGATTATGAGAAGGTTGTTGAGACGCTTCAGACAATCAGGACACAGCTCGATACAGTGTTCAAGAAAACATAGAAAGGTTGGAATAAAAGTGGACGAAGAGAAGAAGAATTCAGACAATATTGATATCGGGGAAGAGATTGAAGATATCAAGAGCGCACCTGAAGATGTTAATGAAGCTTCTGATGAGGCAGAAGGTACAACAGATGGTGCTGATAAGGGAGATGATAAGTCTTCTGATAAGTCTGCCAAGAAGGATCCTAAGGACGAGGCCATTAAGGAGCTTAAGGATAAGTTCACAAGACAGATGGCTGAGTTCGACAACTTCAGAAAGCGTACAGAAAAAGAAAAGTCAGCTATGTATGAGGTTGGCGCCAAGAGCGTTATAGAGAAGATTCTTCCTATAGTAGATAATTTTGAGAGAGGTCTTGGAAGTGTTACTGAAGAAGATAAAGGAAGTGCATTCGTAGAAGGAATGAACATGGTATACAGACAGCTTACCAAGGCACTTGAAGATATGGATGTCAAGCCGATTGAGGCTTTGGGCAAGGAATTCAATCCTGAATATCACAATGCGGTTATGCATGTTGATGACGAGGAAGCCGGCGATAATATAATCGTTGAAGAGTTCCAAAAGGGTTACACCTACCGCGACAGTGTTGTAAGACACAGCATGGTTAAGGTAGCTAATTAATATAGAATTTAAGAATAAGATTTTAATATGGAGGATAATACAATGGGTAAGATTATTGGTATTGACTTAGGTACAACAAATTCATGTGTAGCAGTAATGGAAGGCGGTAAGCCTGTAGTAATCGCTAATACAGAGGGTATCAGAACTACTCCTTCTGTTGTGGCATTTACAAAGAACGGTGAGAGACTTGTAGGTGATCCTGCCAAGCGTCAGGCAGTAACTAATGCAGAGAAGACAATTTCTTCTATTAAGAGACATATGGGTACTGACTACAAGGTAACAATTGATGATAAGAAGTATACTCCACAGGAGATTTCAGCAATGATTCTTCAGAAGCTGAAGGCAGATGCTGAGAGCTACCTTGGTGAGAAGGTAACAGAGGCTGTTATCACAGTTCCTGCTTACTTCAATGATGCACAGAGACAGGCAACTAAGGATGCAGGTAAGATTGCAGGTCTTGATGTTAAGAGAATTATCAACGAGCCTACAGCAGCAGCACTTGCTTATGGTCTTGATAATGAGAGTGAGCAGAAGATTATGGTATATGACCTTGGTGGTGGTACATTCGATGTATCCATCATTGAGATTGGTGATGGCGTAATCGAAGTTCTTGCTACTAATGGTGATACACACCTTGGTGGTGATGACTTTGATAATGTGATTATCAACTACCTTGTCGATGAGTTCAAGAAGACAGAGGGTGTTGACCTTTCAGGTGATAAGATGGCTATGCAGAGACTTAAGGTTGAAGCAGAGAAGGCTAAGAAGGAGCTGTCAAGTGCTACAACAACTAATATTAACCTTCCATTCATCACAGCTACAGCAGAAGGTCCTAAGCATCTTGATATAACACTTACAAGAGCTAAGTTTGATGAACTTACACATGACCTTGTAGAGAGAACAGCAATTCCTGTTCAGAACGCACTTAAGGATGCAGGTCTTACAACAGCAGATATCACAAAGGTACTTCTTGTAGGTGGTTCAACACGTATTCCGGCAGTACAGGATAAGGTTCGCCAGCTTACAGGTAAGGAGCCAAATAAGAGCCTTAACCCTGATGAGTGTGTTGCAATCGGTGCATCTATTCAGGGTGGTAAGCTTGCAGGTGATGCCGGTGCAGGCGAGATTCTTCTTCTCGATGTTACACCACTTTCACTTTCAATCGAGACAATGGGCGGTATTGCAACAAGACTTATTGAGAGAAATACAACAATTCCTACAAAGAAGAGCCAGGTATTCTCAACAGCTGCAGATAACCAGAGCGCAGTTGATATCGTGGTAGTACAGGGCGAGAGACAGTTTGCTAAGGATAATAAGAAGCTTGGTGAATTCAGACTTGACGGTATTGCACCGGCTCCACGTGGAATTCCACAGATTGAAGTTACATTTGATATTGATGCCAACGGTATTGTTAATGTATCAGCTAAGGATCTTGGAACAGGCAAGGAGCAGCATATCACAATAACATCAGGATCTAATATGTCTGATGAGGATATCGATAAGGCTGTTAAGGAAGCTGCTGAGTTCGAGGCACAGGATAAGAAGCGTAAGGAAGGCATTGATGCACGTAATGAGGCTGATTCACTTGCATTCCAGACACAGAAGGCTCTTGATGAAGCAGGCGATAAGATTGATGCTAACGATAAGACAACTGTAGAGGCTGATCTTAAGGCTCTTAAGGATATAATCGACAGAACAACACCTGAGAATATGTCAGATTCAGACATAGATGAGATTAAGGCTGCCAAGGAGAAGCTGATGACAAGTGCACAGTCACTCTTCACAAAGATGTATGAGCAGGCAGCACAGGCTCAGCAGGCAGCAGGTGCAGCTCCTGGAGCTGATGCAGGTGCAGCAGATAATACAGGTGCAGCAGATGATAATGTTGTAGATGGTGATTTCAAGGAAGTATAATCATCCTGAATGATTCGAGAATAACAGTAGGCCACAAGGCTTACTGTTATTCATGTTTAAATATATCAGATTGGAGACAGCACAACGATGGCGGACAAGAGAGATTATTATGAGGTGCTTGGTGTCCCTAGAGATGCCGATGAAGCAGCTCTCAAGAAGGCATACAGACAGCTCGCTAAGAAGTACCATCCTGACATAAATCCGGGAGATAAGGAAGCAGAGGCAAAGTTTAAAGAGGCATCAGAAGCATATGCAGTATTGAGCGACCCTGAGAAGAGAAGACAGTATGACCAGTTCGGTCATGCTGCATTCGATGGCGGTGCAGGTGGTGCCGGCGGCTTTGACTTTAACAACATGGGAGATATGGGAGATATCTTTGGAGACATCTTCGGAGACCTCTTTGGCGGCGGCTCACGCAGACGTGCAAGCAATGGCCCTATGCAGGGAGCTAATGTGCGTGCAAGCGTCAGAATTACATTTGAGGAAGCATTCAAGGGCGTTGATAAGGAACTTGACCTCAATCTTAAGGAAGAGTGTGAGACCTGCCACGGAACAGGTGCAAAGCCGGGAACAGAAGCCACAACATGTCCTAAGTGTGGCGGTAAGGGTCAGGTGGTATATACACAGCAGTCATTGTTCGGCATGGTGCGTAATGTTACAACATGTCCTGACTGTAACGGAACAGGTAAGATAATAAAGGATAAGTGCCCTGACTGTTATGGTTCAGGCTATATAACAAAGCGTAAGAAGATTCAGGTATCAATACCTGCAGGTATTGATTCAGGCCAGAGTGTAAGAATAAGAGGCAAGGGCGAACCGGGAATCAATGGCGGACCTCGCGGAGATCTTCTTGTTGAAGTAATAGTTGCACAGCATCCTAAGTTCCAGCGTCAGGACATGAATGTATTCTCAATAGAGAGTATAAGCTTCCCTACGGCTGTCCTTGGCGGTGAAGTAAGAATACCTACTGTTGCAGGCGATGTAATGGTTGATGTTAAGCCGGGAACGCAGTCAGGAACCAAGATCCGTCTCAAAGGCAAGGGTATGCCGTCACTGCGCAGCCAGAGCCTGATGGGCGACCATTATGTAACGCTTGTTGTTGATGTACCTACTAAGCTTAATGAGGAACAGAAGGCTGCACTCTGCGCTTATGATCAGACCATGACAGGTAAGGAGCGTCCTAAGGATAAGAAACACAAGGGATTTTTTAAGTAAGCGGTTTTGAGTAAGTTTTTTTGAATATTGTAAAATTGCCGTAATAAGGTTATACTATCCATATTGGCATTATTTGTGAATGCCGGAATGTGGAAAGGAACTTTATTATGGCATTTTTATTTAATAATATTAATAGTGAGCTTATGAGCAGATACGAGCTTGTACGCAGTGAACGTCTTGATGACCTCAATTCAGACGGAGTGTTATTGAGACATAAGAAGAGCGGTGCAAGGCTCGTACTTTTATCTAATGACGATGAAAACAAAGTATTTTCAATCGGGTTCCGTACACCGCCTTATAATGATACGGGACTTCAGCATATTATTGAGCATACCGTACTTTGCGGTTCAAGAAAGTATCCGGTGAAGGATCCGTTTGTTGAGTTATGCAAGGGCTCACTCAATACATTTCTTAATGCAATGACATATCCGGATAAGACAGTATATCCGGTTGCAAGCTGCAATATGGCTGATTTTAAGAATATCATGGATGTGTATATGGATGCTGTGTTCTATCCGAATATCTATAAGCGTGAAGAGATATTCATGCAGGAGGGCTGGCATTACGAGCTTGACAATGCGGAGGATGAGCTTAAGTATAATGGTGTTGTATACAACGAGATGAAGGGAGCATATTCATCACCGGATGAACTTCTCTCAAGATACACGTTCCAGTCGCTGTTTCCTGATACAACATACAGCTGCGAGTCAGGCGGAGACCCTGAGAAGATACCTGAGCTGACAAGAGAGGAATACCTTGAGTATCACAGAAACTTCTATCATCCTGCCAACAGCTATATATATCTGTATGGCGATATGGATATGGAAGAGAGACTCAGATACCTTGATGAGCAGTACCTTTCGGCATTTGACAAGGCAGATGTTCCGGGAATAGAAGATGAATCTGCCATAGGAATACAGAAGCCATTCGAAAGACCTGCTTATGTTGAGCATGATTATGCTGTAACAGAGGATGAGCCGCTTGAGGATAATGCGTATCTTTCATATAACACAGTAGTCGGGACTTCACTTGATGCCAAGCTTTATCTCGCAATGCAGGTGCTTGATTATGCTCTTGTAATGGCACCGGGAGCCGGATTAAAGCAGGCGCTTCTCGATAATGGTATAGGAACTGATGTATACAGTTCTTATGAGAACTCAATCCTCCAGCCTGTATATTCGGTTATTGCAAGAGGAGCTTCGGCTGAACAGAAGGAAGAATTTGTAAGAATTATAAAGGATGTTCTTAAGCACATGGCAGAAGAAGGAATAGACAGGGATACTCTTCTTGCCGGAATTAATGTATACGAATTCAGATACCGTGAGGCTGATTTCGGACAGTTCCCTAAGGGACTTATGTACGGATTGCAGCTTATGGATAGCTGGCTTTATGATGATAATGAGCCATTTATGCATATTAATGCAGGAACAACCTTTGACGAGCTTAAGCGTGAAGTTAATGCGGGAAGCGGATATTTTGAGAATATCATCAGGGAATATCTGCTTGATAATAACCATGCATCGCTGCTTGTGCTTAATCCTAAGGCTAATCTTACACAGAGTCAGGAGAAGCAGGTCAGTGACAGGCTTGCTGCATATAAGGCATCGCTTACGGATGAACAGATTGAGGACATTGTTAAGAGTACGGCTGCACTTAAGAAATATCAGGAAGAGCCAAGCTCACAGGAAGAACTTAAGACGATACCTATGCTTTCAATATCAGATATTAAGAAGGAAGCAGCACCGCTGTATATTGATGAGAATGAGAGCAATGGCGTAAAGGTAATAAGGCACAATATATTTACCAACAGAATTTCATATATACTTCTGTCATTTGACTGCCGTAATGTCCGTCAGGAAGACATTCCTTATATAGGAATACTCTCAGGAGTGCTTGGACTTATGGATACAGAGAATTACGGCTATGCTGACCTGAGTACGCAGATTAATCTTAAGACGGGCGGCATATATACAAGTGCGGCAGTATATTCGGATAAGAAGGATTTTGACATTGTCAATGTACGCTTTGAGACGAAGGCAAAAGTCCTCTATGAGAATGCAGCAGATGCATTCTCGCTTGTTAATGAAATGCTGTTCACGACAAAGTTTGGTGATTATAAGCGTCTTAAAGAGATTCTTGATATGGGCAAATCACGCATGGAATCAATGATGGCGGGCGCAGGACACAGTATCGCCATGCTGTGTGCGTCAAAGCAGTTTTCCAAGGCAGCGTGGTATTCTGACAGTCTCCGCGGCTACAGCTATTATACGGAAGTGTGCAGAATACTTAAGAATTTTGACGAAGAGAAGGAAAAGGTCGCAGAAAAGCTTGAACAGCTTGTCAGGAAGATATTTATAAAGGAGAATCTGATTGTAAGCTTTACTGCTGATGATAAGGGATATGGAATGGCTAATGAGCCGCTTGACGCATTTACAAAGGGGCTTTCGGATGTTCCATCAGTGCCTGAGGCAAGGGATTATAAGCCTGAGAAGGAAAGCCTTGGGCTTACAAGCTCATCACAGGTGCAGTACGTTGCAAGATGCGGTAACTTCAGGACAGGAGGGTTTGATTACACAGGAGCACTCAGGGTTCTTAAGGTTATATTCTCATATGACTATTTGTGGACGAATGTGCGTGTTAAGGGTGGAGCATACGGCTGCATGAGTGGTTTTGGATTTGGAGGTGACAGTTATCTGCTGTCATACCGTGATCCTAATCTGGAAAAGACTAATGAGATATATGAGAAGGCTCCGGAGTTCGTAAGGAACTTTACGGTGAGTGAGCGTGATATGACTAAGTTCATAATAGGAACAATCGGTGAGATAGATACGCCGATGACACCTGTAACTGTCGGAGCTCGTTCATTCGGTGCATACCTTACGCATATGACGGTTGAGGATTACCAGAAGGAGAGAGATGAGATTATAAATGCAGACGAGCAGAGTATAAGAGCGCTTGCGGACCTTCTCCAGTGTGTTCTCGATCAGAACTATTTCTGTGTTGTAGGTAATGCAGGAAAGATACAGAATGCTTCAGCAATGTTTGACAGGATTGAAGCACTTACAAAATAACGAATCAGGGAAATTAAAATGCGACAGGATTTAAAAGGTTTTTACCGTGCGGTCGCGACACTTGTGATTCCGCTTGCATTGCAGAATCTTATCAATGTCGGAGTGTCGGCGGCTGACGTATTCATGCTTGGCATGGTTGGAGAGAAGGCGCTTGCTGCCAGCTCTCTTGCCGGTCAGGTACAGTATATAATGACACTGATATTCTTCGGATTATCTTCAGGTGCATCGGTTCTTATAGCCCAATACTGGGGCAAAGGTAATCTTGATGCCATTAAGAAGGTACTCGGAATATCGGTTAAGATAGGTCTTGTGGTATCAGTGCTTTTTACGGTAGTTACGTATGCGTTTCCATGGCAGCTTATGCACCTGCTCACCAATGATGAGGAGGTCATGGCACTTGGAGTTAAGTATATGAGGATTGTGTGCTGGTCATATGTGATTTCATCAATGACCATGGTATATCTCAATACTATGAGAAGTATTGAGCGGGTAGTGATATCAATGGGGACATATCTTGTATCACTCATAGTGAATATCGTATTTAATGCGATATTTATATTCGGACTGTGCGGACTGCCGGCGATGGGAATAGTCGGAGCTGCATGTGCAACCTTCCTTGCAAGAGTTGTTGAATTCGTAATAGTGGTAGTGTATGACAGAAAGTTCAACCCGGTATTCAGATTCAGTTTTTCATTCTTTAAGAAGGACGAGCTTCTCTTTAAGGACTATGTTAAGTTTTCTGTGCCGGTAGTATGTAATGAGCTTATGTGGGGCTCCGGGTGTGCAGTGATAACTGCAATAATAGGACATCTCGGGAGCAGCATGACGGCAGCCAATTCCGCTGCGCAGGTTGCAAGACAGCTTGCGGTAGTGCTAGCACTTGGAATTGCCAATGCAACGGCAATTATGATTGGAAAAGTAATAGGCGAAGGAAAGATGGAGCTTGCAAGAGAATACGGAACGAGATTTGTACGTCTGAGCCTTATTGTGGGAGCAATAGGTTCGATGGTTATTCTTATTGTAAGACCGGTGCTTCTGGCAGTTATGTCACTTACACCTGAGGCATCAGAGTATCTGTCACTTATGATGTTTGTAATGACATATTTTGTGTTTTTCCAATCATACAACACGGTGCTTGTTGTCGGTATATTCAGAGCAGGCGGTGACACAAAGTTCGGGCTGCTTATAGATGTCGGTTTCATGTGGGGCTTTTCTATAACAGCAGGTGCCATTGCGGCATTTGTGCTGAAAGTGCCACCGATGCTCGTATATGTGCTTCTCTTAAGTGATGAAGTACTCAAGGTGCCATTCTCAACTTTAAGATATAAGCAGAGAAGATGGCTTAATAACGTAACAAGATAGATTAATAATTATAATATCTAATACAGAATCTGGCCGTTAATTGAGATTACCATGACACGCAGCGCTATATCCTTACCGCTTGCATCGATTGCCCGTTTAACGGCATATTCTATGCCTCCGCAGCATGGAACTTCCATACGCGCAACAGTTATGCTGTTAATCTCATTGGATGAAAATATGGCAGCGAGCTTCTCACTGTAATCGACCATGTCGAGCTTAGGGCAGCCGATAAGTGTTATGCGGTTTGCCATGAATGAATTGTGGAAGTTGGCATGTGCATAAGCAGTACAGTCAGCGGCAATCAGCAGGTCAGCGTTGCTGAAGTAAGGCGCACTTATTGGAGCAAGCTTAATCTGGACAGGCCAGTTGCCAATCTTGGAACCGCCGCTGTGTCCTCCGGCAGCTTCGACAGCCTTGGCATCATAGCATGCAGCTTCTCTTTCAGTAAATGATATTGCATCGGCAGGACATGCAGGGAGGCAGTCTCCAAGACCGTCACAGTAGTCATCGCGCAGGAGCTTTGCTTTGCCGTTCACCATTCCTATTGCGCCTTCATGGCATGCATTGGCACATGCACCGCAGCCTGTGCACTTTTCTTCATCAATAGTTATAATTTTTCTTATCATAAAATTCTCCTTATTTCAATAATTTTTATCAACAGCATTGAGTATAATAGATTAATAAGATAAAATATGTTGTTGCAACAACATAATAAGACTGCTTGCCGGAGGAAAGATAAATTTATGAGCATTAAGAAATTCAGCATTAAAAATTATGATATGAAGAAATATTACGGGCTTCTTGAAAAGACGGTACTTTTTCAAGGCTGTGACGATGAATCAATAGAGAATATGCTGGACTGCCTGAGTGCAGAGATACGCACGTATGATAAAGATGAAGTTGTATTCCATACGGGTGATGTAAATGTTCCGCTTGGTGTTGTTCTCTCCGGCAAAGTCCACATAGGGCAGAGCGATGTGTTCGGTAATTATAATATAATGTCAGATGCAAAGCCGGGAGAGTTTTTTGCAGAGAGCTTTGCGTGTGCAAGGAATATTCCTATGATACCTGAGGTCGTAGCGGATGAGAAGAGTGAGATATTATTCTTAGGAATCGAAAAGGTTCTTTCAACCTGCCATGGTGCATGTCAGTTTCATACGAAGCTTGTGAGCAATCTGGTGGCGGCGATTGCGTCCAAGAATATAAGACTTATGCAGAAAATAACGGACACGGCTCCCAAATCAATCAGGGAGCGTGTCCTGTCATATCTGTCATATCAGTCAGAAATTAACGAATCTGATGAATTCGATATTGCATATAACCGGCAGCAGATGGCGGACTATCTTGGTGTAGACAGAAGCGCTCTGTCTGCTGAACTCGGCAGGATGAGGGATGATGGAATAATTGCTTTCAGGAAGAATCATTTTAGATTACTTACGTCCTGTTGAGCCGAATCCGCCTTCACCACGCTCAGTATCACCAAGCTCATCAGTCTCTTCAAATTGAGCTGTGAGGAACGGAGTGATTACGAGCTGTGCAATTCTTTCGCGGCTTTCAATAGTAACGACCTCTGATGAGTGGTTATGAAGTGCTACCATAATCTCGCCACGGTAATCGGCATCGATAACACCAACCTTGTTGGCGGGAGCAATGCCTTTTTTGCATGCAAGACCGCTTCTTGCGTATACGAGACCGGCAAAGCCTACCGGAATCTCTACCGCAAGACCTGTATGTATAAACTGTGTCTGGCCCGGCTCAATAGTTACAGACGAATCCATGCATGCGTACAGATCGGCGCCTGCTGCAAATGGTGTTCCGTAAGTAGGTATAACTGCGTCCGGGTGTAATTTCTTTATTCTAACCTGTTGTGTCATAAATATAATCTCCGTTCTGCCGCATCAGACGGCTGTAAGTGTTCTTAAATTATTCTGGATTATTCTGATAGGTTATTGTTCAAGTGGCTCAAGAGTGTCCTTGGAAGGATCCCACAGAACAACACGGCCTTCTTTGAGCGAAGGCTGTACAAGGATTGTGCGCTGGTTAGAAGAGCCCTTGAAACGAAGCGTAAGATCCTTTAACTCTTCAACAAACTTTCCGTCTACAAGAACGTCAAGATATGAGAGGAGTTCCATAGTCTCAGGCCATTCTTTGCACATGCGTCCGAGAATGTCTTTCTCAAAATCATAACCGGTAAAGCACCAGATATCTTTGTCGGGATAAGTGCTGCGTACCTTACGTACAAGAGGAAGAAGCCCCTGCTGGTTGATATGCTCAAACGGTTCACCGCCAAGCAGCGTAAGACCTGATATATATGAAGGCTTCAGGTAATCAATAATCTTGTCAATAACTTCTTCAGTAAAAGGGCTGCCGTAGTTAAAATCCCAGGCAACCTCATTAAAACAATTCTTGCAGTGATGCGTGCATCCGCTTACAAAAACGGATACACGGACACCAAGACCATTGGCAACATCACAATATTTTATATCTGCGTAATTCATAATAATATAATACTCCAATCAGTTACTTTACAGATGCAGTACTCTTGAATTAATCTCTTTAGTCTTTCCGACATTCCAGAAGTTCTCACCAAGATAACCGCAGGTACGTCTTGTTACATTCATCTTGGAATGATCCTTGTTGTGGCACTGAGGACATTCCCACTCAAGGTCTTCATTAATAATAATCTCTCCGTCAAAGCCACATACATGACAATAATCGGACTTAGTGTTGAACTCGGCATACTGGATATTGTCATAGATGAACTTAACAAGCTCACGGAGTGCCGGAATATTATTCTTCATATTAGGAATCTCAACATATGAGATAGCACCGCCGCTTGATATGGTCTGGAACTGGCTCTCAAATGAGAACTTCTCAAATGCATCAATCTTCTCGCGCACATCGACATGATAGGAGTTGGTATAATAGCCCTTGTCAGTTACATCCTTAATAACGCCGAAGCGTTTGCGGTCAATCTCGGCAAAACGGTAGCAGAGACTCTCAGCAGGAGTGCCATAAAGACCGAAGCCAAGACCTGTTGTCTTTTTCCATGTCTCAGTGGCTTCTCTCATGCGGTTCATAACCTTAAGTGCAAATTCAGTACCCTTAGGATCAGTGTGGCTTACACCGGTCATGAGCCTGGTGAGCTCATACAGGCCTATATATCCGAGTGAGAGAGTTGAGTAGCCATTGTGGAGCAGCTTGTCAATCTTCTCACCTTTCTTAAGACGGGCAATTGCACCGTACTGCCAGTGAATAGGACTTACATCAGAAAGAGTTCCTTCAAGCGCACGGTGTCTGCACATAAGAGCTTCAAAGCAGAGTGAAAGACGTTCTTCCATAAGCTCCCAGAACTTCTCCTCATCACCTCTTGCAATCAGCCCCATCTGAGGAAGGTTAATCGACACAACGCCCTGATTAAAACGGCCTTCCCACTTGTAATTGCCATTCTCGTCCTTCCATGGGCTTAAGAAACTGCGGCAGCCCATGCAGCTGAATACGTTGCCTTCATAGTTCTCGCGCATCTTCTTGGCAGAGATGTAATCAGGATACATTCTCTTGGCAGAACAACGTACGGCAAGCTCAGTAAGGTAATCATACCTGCCTCCGTTAAGACAGTTATGCTCATCAAGAACATATATAAGCTTTGGAAAGGCGGGTGTTATGTAGACACCATTCTCATTCTTAATACCTTCAAGACGCTGACGGAGTATCTCTTCGATAATCATTGCATTCTCTTCAATGTATGGGTCATCCTTATCCAGATTAAGGAAGAGAGTAACAAATGGAGACTGTCCGTTAGTTGTCATCAGTGTATTAATCTGATACTGGATTGTCTGTACGCCTGACTTAAGCTCATCGTAGAGCCTGTCAGCAATAAACTGCTGGATAATCTCAGATGACATTATATCGGAATACTTTTCTTTGTAGTGCTTTTCATACTTAAGCCTGCTCTTACGCAGATACTTGCCAAGGTGGCGTATATCAACAGACTGTCCGCCATACTGGCTTGAAGCAACAGCGGCAATAATCTGCGTGACAACAGTACATGCTACCTGAAAACTCTTAGGAGTCTCAATAAGCTTGCCGTTCATAACTGTTCCGTTGTCAAGCATATCACCGATATTGACAAGGCAGCAGTTGAATATAGACTGTACGAAATAGTCTGAATCATGAAAATGTAATACGCCTTCGTCATGTGCTTTTGATATATTCTCAGGGAGAAGAATACGTCTTGTAAGGTCTCTTGAGACCTCTCCGGCAATAAGGTCACGCTGTGTAGAAGCAATAGTGGCGTTCTTGTTGGAATTCTCCTCCATTACATCTTTGTTGCTGTTCTGGATAAGGCTCATGATAGATTCATCAGTTGTGTTAGCCTTACGGACAAGAGCACGTGTATAACGGTAGATGATATATGTCTTGGCAAGAATGAACTTGCGCTCAGCCATGAGCTTCTGCTCAATAATATCCTGGATATCTTCAACTTTCAGTGCGTCTACGTTGCGGTTCTCGATTGATGCAACGATATTTTCAATCTGACCCTCCGTAATCTTTTCTTTTTCGTCAACTTCATCGTTGGCTCTTTGGATTGCAACGATAATCTTATTGCGGTCATATTCGACCTGCCGTCCATTCCTCTTGATAACCTTCATTGGACTGATTCTCCCTCTTACTTTACATTATTATATGATGTATCCGGTTGCCACCGGTGTGACAGCCGTGTTTTATTATAGCACCAGAAACCTTATGTGTCTACCAAATATAGAAAGAATATTGTATACAAAAACAATATATTGTGCTTTAGCTTAAATGCGTTCAAAGCAAGCAACCATGGGCGGTTGGACTGCTTTGATAAAAAAGTAACAATAAAAGTGTATATACATCGGAATTGCAGGAATATCTGACTGTAATTTGTAATGAGATAAAAAATCAGTAAAATACGCAAATTAAAAAAGTATATAGTAGAAAAACAACGAAAATGTGTTATTATAAATATACATTAAATGAATCAGGTCAGGAAGAGAGGTACGCAAGTATGGTCAAAGTATATTTCGACAAATTATACCGGTATCCGAGAAAGGCGGAACATGCATTTGTGGCAATCCCACTGAAAAAAGGTGAGCTTAAGGATATAGACGGTGTATCAATTCTGCAGAACAAAGAGCCGGTTCCGATGCAGGGAAAGGTCACATCAAGATATGATGATGGTTCAGTCAGATATATGTTTTTAAGATTCATGGCAGATCTTCCTGCCAATAAGGGATGCGAATTAGAGTGTGAGTTCAATTCAGACAGATTCTCAGACTATAATGTGATGAAGGTAAGCAGGACTGACAGCGGCTTCATTGTAAATGCAGGTGAGTTATTATACGAGGTTAAGAATAACTCAGGTCATATTTTTGAAAATATTGAATGTGCAGGAATGAAGTATACTGCAAAGCAATTTGTCGGACCGGTGCTTAAGGACGGTAATGGGACAACATATGAAGCAAGAGTCGGAGAATGGAGAGTTGTAGAGCAGGGACCGCTTGTATCGATACTTGCAGCCAATGGCACTAATATAACGGATAACGATGATACACATGTCGACTTTGAACTCAGGATTACTGCATATGCAGGCAAACCATGGGTTGAAGTCTCTTACAGAATCATTAATACAACTTACGAACCATTAAGGCTTGCGTCTCTTGTTTTCTATATAAAAGCTGACTTATCAAAGCAGATGGATGCGTCACTTGAACAGATGAATTTTGATACCGATACAGATTCAACAGGCTGCGGAGACGGAGCGATAGACAATTCAGAGACAAAGGGGCCGGTATATCACACAAGAGGCATACATGACCTTGCAATGCTTGAAGAGAGAACACCTGTAAGTAATATAAGAACATGTGCCGGAAGTTCTAATTATAAGACGGATTTTTATATTGGAACGGGAGGAGAACAGGTTAATAAGACAGTTACGGCACATTTTCTCCAGAAAGAGGCTAATGAGCATTTTGCAGAAGTAATATATGGAACATTCTTTGCAGACAGAACAGACAGTAATGGCGGTATATGTGCAACGATATTCCAGGCACAGCAGAATTATCCTAAGGCTGTCAAGGCTGACGCTAATGGAATAGCTGTAATGCTTGTGCCTGAGGAACTTGAAGATGTCGTAATGCAGTCAGGTATGGCAAGAGAGCAGAAGTTCCTGCTTCATCTGCATAGACCGGATGAGACACTTGCATCTTTGGACAACAGAAGCCTTATATACCAGATGCCTGACAGGCCTCATATAGATCCTGAGGTATTCAGGAGAGCACAGGTTTTCCCGGATATATTCTCAGATGTAGTTAATGAGAATTTTGAGATTGGAATGGCTGCGAGGGCAGATGCACATTCAAGATCATACGGAATGCTTAACTGGGGAGATTCACCTGATCCCGGCTATACGCAGCAGGGAAGAGGCAACGGAGAACAGGTATGGTCTAATAATGAATATGATTATCCGCATTCATGTGCGATGCAGTATGCCAGAACCGGTATAAGAAGATTCCTTGATTATAATTTTGTATCTGCAAGCCACTGGATGGATGTTGATGTATGCCACTACAGCAAAGATCCTCTGAGAATAGGTGGACAGTGGGAACACACGGCAGGACATGTCAGAAATGGAATTATGGTATGTTCACATGAATGGGTAGAAGGTCTCCTCGACTATTATCATTTTTCAGGTGATGAGAGAGGACTTGAGACAGCGATAGGAATTGGCAATAATGTCCTGAAGCTTCTTGATACGCCAATGTATGCTGTTCCGGGCGAAGCTAATGCACGAGAGACAGGATGGGCACTCAGGACACTTATGGCATTATATATAGAGACATCTGATGATAAATGGCTTGGCAAATGCCGCTGGATAGTTGACAGCTTCCATACATGGGAAGAGGAGTACGGCGGATGGCTTGCACCATATACTGATAATACAGCAATAAGAGTAGGATTCATGATTGGTGTCGCAGCGGGAAGCGTAATACGTTACTACAGAGTGTTCCCGGATGAGAAGGTAAAGCAGATGCTTATCGGGGCAATTGATGATGTGATAGAGAACTGTAAGCTTCCGAACGGACTTTTTGAGTACAAGGAACTTCCGAGCCTTGCGCGTAATGGCAACAATCCACTGCTTCTCGAGCTGATGGCAATAGGATATGAGCTTACGGGCAATCTTGAATATCTTGCACATGGAATGAGAACATTCAGATATATAATGCAGTCCAATGTTCCGGGAACCGGCGGCAAGAAACAGATAATAGGTGACGCAGTCATAGGGCAGGGCGGAAGTCCTAAATCATTCGGACAGAGCTTTATTCCGCTTACGACATATTATAATGCAACATCAAGACATTATCAGGAACTTGTGGATGCCGGATATGTGAAGATAAGAAGCGAATATGACAGATTTTTCATGTAATTCTGCGTTTTGTAGAGCATATTCTACGCTTTGTGGGTTGATTCTCCCTGATATAGTGTGTAGTATACAGTCATAAGATGCATGCAGCTTTAATCAAAATGACAATATCACAGTAACAGGGAGAATTAACAATGGATCAGGAAAAGATAGGAAGATTTATAGCAGAAACAAGAAATCAGGCAGGCATGACACAAAAAGAGCTTGCAGGTAAGATTGGTATAAGTGACAAAACCATATCTAAGTGGGAATGTGGCAAGAGCATGCCTGATATTACATATCTTGAGACATTGTGTGATTCTCTCGCAATAAGCATGAATGAACTGATATCCGGAGAGAGGCTTTCGGATACAGCTTATTCGCCTAAAGCGGAGGAAAATATCATGAGTCTTATGAAAGAGAATCAGAAAGCTAAGAAGGGTGCAACTATTAATATAATAATCGGTGCGGTGCTTGCAATACTCGCATGTGTGCTTATGTTTGCAGTTAATCAGGATAGTGGGGGAACGGTTCTCTCGGTATTCACGGATGCTGCATCAGTTATAATTCTGGCACTGATAAATGCAGCAGCAGTACTTCTGTCACGAGCAAAGACATTCCATGATGTGCTTGAAGTCCTTGCAAAAGTGTCAGTCCCATCCGGTGCGCTCGTAACACTGTGCGCAATAGTTATGGTTATTGCACTTACAGGATGTGAAGACGCACAGGTTGTCGGAGTTAATATTGCCGTTGCACTTCTGGCACTTATATATTCGATTGTTGAATATCTGGTTGTTACAGTTATAAAGGGATGCCATACGGATAAAGAATGACATGCACATAAGGTTGACATTATGTTAAAGGGCGTTTATATTAAAAAGCGGTCGCAAGGCGCATATTAATATAAACGCCCTGATTTTATGTTTACGCGGGCATATAGCACATATGGCACGGAATACGATGCAGAATGTGATGCGGAATATGATGCGTTCAGACTTTAAAATGCGTAAATACCAGCATAAGGGAATGGAGACAATTATGAAAAAAACATTTAGAAAGTTATTATGCACAGCCATGGCTGCAATAATGTGTATGTCGGTCATGTCAGGATGCGGACAGAAAAACGCCCAGAGTAATGAAAGCTCAGAGCAGCAGGGACAGCCGGATGCAGTACAGCAGACAGAAGCTTATACAAAGCAGGATATAACCGTTGCTGCACTTAAGGGACCTACAGCAATCGGAATGGCACAGATTATGAAGAATGCCAAAGAGGGAAAGGCAGAGAATAATTACACATTCAGAATAGCAGGGACGGCAGATGAGTTCACTGCAGATCTCATTAAAGGCGATGTGCAGATTGCAGCACTTCCTTGTAACGCCGCAGCAACTCTTGCCAATAAGACTAACGGCAAGATTCAGGTAATGGGTATAAATACCCTCGGTGTCCTCTATATTCTTGATACAGGCAGCAGCGTCCAGAATATATGGGATCTTAAGGGCAGGAAGATATATGCAACCGGCAAGGGAACAACTCCGGAATATACATTGAGATATCTTCTTAAGTCAGCAGACATTGACCCTGACGTGGATGTAACTATTGAGTTCAAGTCAGAGCCTTCGGAGGTTGCAGCAATTATGGCATCAGGGGATAACGAGGTTATAGCGATGCTTCCACAGCCATATGTGACAACGGTTTTAACACAGAACACGAATACTAATGTAAGAATAGCCCTTGATGTAACAGAAGAGTGGGAGAAGCTTGCCGGTAAGGACAGTACGGTAGTCACGGGTGTTGTTGCCGTTAATGCTGAATTTGCAAAAAATAATCCGCAGGCAGTTGCAAAGTTCATGGAGGAATACAGGAAGTCAACTGATTATGTAAACTCCAATATCGACGGTGCCGCACAGATTATGGAAGATGAGGGAATCTTCAAGGCAGCAATAGCCAAAAAAGCAATACCTTACTGCAATATTACATTTATCACAGGCAAAGAGATGAAAACAAAGATAACAGGCTATCTCAGTGTGCTTAATTCACAGAATCCGGCATCAATAGGCGGAGCAATGCCTAATGATAATTTTTACTATATTACGGATTAGCAATGATATTTTTAATCACACATCACTGTATCAATATCACCATGGAAAGCTGATCCTTCATCTGACATTGGCATTTGAAACAAAACCAAAGAGCAATCAACCGGGAGAGTATCTGCGTTATTATCGGCTACGAAATAATCTTACGACTAGACAACTTGCCGAGCAGGTAGGCATTGTTCCGGCAACTTTGCTGAAATATGAGCAGGGGATTACTCCAATACCATATGATATCGCTGCGAGACTCTCAGAATGGCTGAAAATTGATGTGTCGCTTCTCTGTGATTCATTTGCTGCGTTCATTGCATCGCCTTATCCAGAGGCTCTGAAGGCAATCAGAGAAGAATTAAAACTGAATCAGCGTGAGTTTGCCGAGCTTGTTGGCTTGAAAGCAAGCTATTACTATCAGATGGAAAAAGGAAATCGCAGACCTTCCAGAAAAGTTTATCAGCAAATTATGGATGCCCTAAATGCAAAGCAATCGACAAACTTCACATAAGGATATAAGCAGGCTACAATAACTTTAGAAAGAGAAATTGATTGGAGGTATCCTTATGGAACAAGAGTTTAGATATTATCAGTGTGGCGATTATTTTATTTCTGACATCCAGTTGAGATCATACAAACACAAAATGCTGGGTAAATACGGCAGAATGAGGAGAGCATATTTGCAAGAGAAGAATCCGATGCTACTAAACGATCTGATTCTCAGGGAGCAACTATTTCCGCATCTGTGGGAGATTGATGAAACGGCACATATCAGGGTTGAGAAGATGATGACTGAATTACTTAAGAGAAATCCAATGCCAAACAAAGCTACACATCAAAAGGCATGGGTACAGCACATGAACAGCCTAAAAGCGCAGGCAGAAGAAATAGTTTTGGCGGAGATAATTTATAATTGAGGGAAAATGGGTTGCTTTAATTAGCAGCCCATTTTTTATGTGGGAAGACAGTTCTTGAATTGTGAAATAAACACTTGCTGAATTGTCTTTTTGACAATTCAAGAGTTGTCAAAAGCACAAGATAATAATACTGATATTAATAATACTGAGTATAGTAATACTGATCCTTTCTTATCTATCCGCAGCATGAATCGACCTTTGTATACGATGCTGTTGAGATAAAATGGGTGGTATTATGCTATAGCTTATGCTATAATATATCATATGTTGGTGTAAAATCAAATAAGGAGATATGGTTATGGATATTTCTGAAGTCATTAAAAATATACGTTCCGAACTGAACTTATCTCAGGAAGGATTGGCAAGAGAATTGCATATGGGTTTTTCTGCTGTGAACAGATGGGAAAACCATAAATCGAAACCAAATAAGATTGCAAGACACGCTTTGGCAGAACTTTGTAGGAAAAATAATTTGGACCAAAAGTTGATAGAGTCTTTAGAAGCAAATAACTGAATGAAAGGTGTCTCAATATGAAGAACGAGAAGCAAATTGAGCTGAGTTTCATTGAAAAACTCAAAGAATTAAAATATATATACCGGGAAGATATTAAAGATAAAGCCTCTTTGGAGGAAAATTTCAGAAGGCATTTTCAGGAACTGAATAGAGTTAGATTGAGTGATTCTGAATTTGAAAGATTAAAGGAAAGTATCATTACGCCAGATGTGTTTTCAGCAGCAAAAATTCTGAGAGAAACCAACACCTTCAAAAGAGATGATGATACCCCCTTACAGTACACCCTTGTCAATACAAATGATTGGTGTAAAAACGAGTATGAAGTAATCAATCAGCTTCGTATTAACACAGAAAACAGTCACCATAGATATGATGTTATTATTCTAATCAACGGTATTCCTGTTGTGCAAGTTGAATTAAAATCGCTGCAAATTACGCCCAAAAGAGCAATGGAGCAGATTGTGGATTATAAAAATGATCCGGGGAATGGATATACTAATTCCCTGCTCTGTTTCATGCAGCTTTTTATTGTCAGCAATGAAAGCAATACCTACTATTTTGCCAATAACAACAAAGAACATTTTGCTTTTGATACTGATGAACGCTTTTTACCCGTATATCAATTTGCCGATAAGGATAATAAAAAAATAACTCATTTACATGATTTTTCTGAGGCTGTGCTGCGTAAGTGCGCTTTGGGTGAACTGATTAGCAAATATATGGTCTTAGTGGCAAGCGAACAGAAAATGATGATAATGAGACCATATCAAATTTATGCGGTTAAGGCCATTATGGATTGCATTGAGCAAAACAGAGGAAACGGATATATTTGGCATACAACCGGAAGCGGTAAAACTCTCACATCTTTCAAGGCGTCCACCTTGTTAAAGGATAATCGAAATATAGCAAAATGCCTTTTTGTAGTGGACAGAAAGGATCTTGACCGACAGACCCGAGAGGAATTCAATAAATTCCAAGAGGGCTGCGTGGAAGAAAACACCAATACTGAAACTTTGGTAAAAAGATTGGTGTCGGAGGACTATCGAGATAAAGTTATTGTAACGACTATTCAAAAGTTGGGATTGGCGCTTGATAATGATAGTAAACGAGCCAAAGAGAAAAAGAAAAAAGGCGAATTAACATACAAAGAAAGATTAGCTCCGCTGAAAGACAAAAGAATCGCAATCATCTTTGATGAATGCCATCGTTCACAGTTTGGAGAAAACCACAAAGCAATCAAAAACTTTTTCCCAAAAGCGCAGCTGTTTGGGTTTACTGGCACGCCTATTTTTGAAGAGAACGCAACTTACAAGCAAATTGATGGAACTATCGGTTCTTATACCACCACAAAGGATATTTTTGAGAAAGAGCTGCACGCATATACGATCACCCATGCGATTGATGATAGAAATGTATTGCGATTCCACATTGATTATTTAGGCGTAAGCGGTGATGAACAAGCGTCAAAAATGAATGAGACACAGCGGAAAAAGGCAGTAATTGAAAAAATTTTATCAAAGCATGATGCTGTGACGAACAACAGGAGATACAACGCTATCTTGGCTACTGCATCTATCAACGATGCCATTGAGTATTACGACTTCTTCAAAGAAGCTCAACAGAATTGCATTGATGCTGCTGACAATGAATTCATGCCGTTGAATATCGCTTGTGTGTTTTCTCCACCGGCAGAAGGGAATAAGGATGTTCAGCAGATTCAAGAGGATCTTCCCCAGGAAAAAGAAGACAATAAAAAGGAGCCTGACAAAAAGAAACAGGCGTTGATGGGAATTATCAAAGAATATAACGAGCAGTATGGAACCAGCCATGACATCAACAATTTTGATGGGTATTATCAAGACATACAGCAAAGAATTAAAGACCAGAAATATTCTAACACAGATTATCCGCATAAAAATAAAATTGACATTACCATTGTGGTGGATATGCTGCTGACCGGGTTCGACTCCAAATATTTGAACACTTTGTATGTGGACAAAAACTTGAAGTATCATGGATTGATTCAGGCATTTTCCAGAACGAACCGTGTGCTGAATGATACAAAGCCCTATGGCAACATCCTGGATTTCAGGAACCAGTCAGACGAGGTAGATAAAGCGATTGCACTATTTTCCGGCAAGGATAATAGCAGCCGAGCCAAAGAAATCTGGCTTGTTGACCCAGCTCCAAAGGTTGTTGAGAAGTTGGATCATGCAGTCAAAGAGCTGGAAGCATTTATGCAATCTCAGGGCTTAGAGTGTAAACCCGAGGAAGTAAGCAACCTAAAAGGCGACGCCGCAAGATGTGAATTTGTCAACAAATTCAAAGAAGTACAGCGCTTAAGAACGCAGCTGGAGCAGTACACGGAAATTGAAGAAAAAGATGCAGAAAAAATCGAGGAACTATTGCCGGAGGATACTCTGCGTGCGTTCCGTGGTGCTTATATTGATGTGGCACAAAGACTAAAAGCCGAACAAGGAAAGGATACTGAGAATAGAGATTCTGAAGTAGAGCAGCTCGATTTTGAGTTTGTTCTGTTTTCGTCTGTCCTGATTGACTACGACTATATCATGACCTTGATTGCAAAGTACACACAATCCCAATCTGAGCCGCAAAAGCAAAAGATGAGCAAGGAACAACTCATTAGTATGCTTTCCGCTACTTCCAATTTTCTGGATGAAAGAGAAGATATTATCGAATATATCGACTCGCTTCAAATTGGTGTGGCTTTAAATGAAAAACAAATCAAAGAGGGATACCAGAAATTCAGAGAGCGGAAAAACAATCAGGAAATAAATGTCATTGCAGAAAAACATGGGATTGAAATCCAAAGTATGCAGGCGTTTATTCAGGAAATTATCGACCGTATGATTTTTGACGGCGAAAAGCTTAGCGATCTTTTGGCGCCGCTTGACCTAAGCTGGCGAGAAAGAACGCAAAAAGAACTGGACTTGATGGATGACCTGATCCCGCTGTTAAAGAAACTGGCAGATGGTCGTGAAATTGTGGGGTTGAATGCGTATGAGTAAGAAGAAAAAAATAGTGCCCAAGTTAAGATTTCCTGAGTTTTCTAAATCATATTGGGGTATTACTCGACTTAATGCACTTGCTGACAAAATAAGAGAACGAAATAAAGGTAATGACATTAGTAGGGTTTTTACGAACTCTGCGACTGAAGGTGTTGTAGATCAAGAAGAATACTTTGATAGGGATATTGCAAACAAAAATAACCTAACAAATTATTTTGTGGTGGAAAAAGGTGATTATGTCTATAACCCCAGAATATCAACCACCGCACCGGTAGGGCCTATTTCTAAAAATAAACTCGGTATTGGGGTGATGTCTCCTCTGTACACTGTATTTAGATTTAGGAATAAAGAAAATGATTTTTATGAGCATTTTTTCCTTACAAATTTATGGCATGCTTATATAAAAAACCTTTCAAATACAGGGGCAAGGCATGATCGTATAACAATATCAGTGGATAATTTTATGAAAATGCCACTTCCGTATGCTTCTCCTGAAGAAGAACAAAAGATTGCTGATTGTTTATCCTCCATTGATGAACTGATTGACGCAGAAAGCAGAAAACTGAAAGCATTAGAAAAATACAAAAAAGGCTTGATGCAAAAGCTGTTCCCTGCGGAGGGGAAAACTCTGCCCGAATGGAGATTTCCTGAGTTTCAAGGATGTGGAGAATGGAAATCTAAATCTATAGGAAAGGCTTGCAAAATGTTTAGTGGAGGAACGCCAGATACTTCAAAAAAGGAGTTTTATGGAGGTACAATTCCTTTTATTAGATCGGCAGAGATAAATAAATCTTCTACAGAACTTTTTATTACGGAAGAAGGGTTCAAAAATTCCTCTGCAAAAATGGTAAAAAAAGGTGACATATTAATAGCCTTATATGGAGCAAATAGTGGAGAAGTTGCTTTGTCTAAAATTGACGGTGCTATAAATCAAGCAATTTTGTGTTTAAGACATGAAACAAACAATGTGTTTGTATACCACTATTTTACTCATATGAAAAACTGGATCATTTCAAAATATATTCAAGGGGGACAAGGTAATCTTTCGGGACAAATTATAAAATCTGTGAATTTATATTTTCCAAAAGCAGAGGAACAACAGAAAATTGCAGATTTCTTGTCAGAGATAGATACCATGATTACAGGGCAGTCAAACAAAGTGGAACAGTTAAAAGCACATAAAAAAGGATTGATGCAGGGATTGTTTCCTTCTCTTGAGGAGGCGGATGTATGAGTGGTACAAAACGATTTACAAACTTAAAAAGATTGGCACGCAATATTCGTGATACGCTGGGTACTGAGGATACAACAGATACGAAAAATTACTATCTTTTGTTTGCGTATAATGGAACTGGAAAAACAAGGCTTTCGGGTGAATTTAAGAATTTAGGCAAGAAAAGAATTCCCGGCAGTGAAGAAACAACAAGGGATACGTTATATTATAATGCCTTTACCGAAGATCTTTTCTACTGGAATAATGATTTAGAAGAAGATATAGATAGACGTTTGGTGTTTAATACAAATTCTCGCTTTTTTGATGGTTTGAGAGATCTCGAAATGGATACAAGGATACGGGGATTTTTACAGATTCATGCGGATTTTGACTTTACAATTCATTATGATGATGGATACGTCAGCTTTTCAAGAAAAGTGCAAAGCAGAACCGGAGAGGAAACTATTACTGGAATAAAAATCTCTCGTGGCGAAGAAAACCTATTTGTTTGGTGCTTCTTTCTTGCTATTGTTGAATTGGTAAAAGACGAAGCCCTATCTTATAATTGGGTGAAATATATCTATATTGATGATCCCATTTCATCTCTTGATGACAATAATGTTGTAGCATTAGCGTGCCAGCTTTCCGAATTGCTGAAAGATTGTAAAGTCAAAACTATTATTTCCACTCATCACACACTGTTTTTTAATGTGATGTATAACGAGTTGAGAAAAGAAAGCACAGCCAGTCGTTTTTTGAGCTTTGATAAGGAAACAAACAAATACATAGTAAAAAATACCGGAGATACCCCGTTTTTCCATCACGTTGCATTGTTGAAAGAATTAAAAAAAGTGGCGGATAGCGGAAAAATCTATACTTATCATTTCAATATTTTAAGAAATATCCTTGAAAAAACGGCTGCATTTCATGGGTTTGACGATTTTTCAGCCTGCATAAAGCGGGAAAATGATGAATTAGATGATGTTATTTTTGCACGAATGACAAATCTGCTCAGTCATGGGAATCATTCGATATTTAACCCAGTCGAAATGGTTGAAGATAACAAAGAGATTTTCAGAGATATCCTAAACAGATTTTTGGAAAATTACAAGTTTAATGATGACCTGTTTACAGAATGATAGAGGTAGCAAATTATGAATGATACACAACAAAAACAGTTGGGCTCAACATTATGGACGATTGCTGATAAACTGCGTGGCGCAATGAACGCTGATGATTTTAGGGATTATATGCTGTCTTTTCTCTTTTTGCGCTACTTGTCTGATAATTATGAAGAAGCAGTAAAAAAAGAATTGGGCAGTGATTATCAAAAAAGTGAGCTTGAAATTCAAAAAAATGGAGAAGATCTTGATAGCTATATTGGCGAGCTTAAATCCGTTATTACCCAATACAGTAGATCGCTTTCCCCAGAGAAATTAGGATTACATGAAGACGAGGAAGACCATCAAAAAATTGAAAAAGCAAGACAAGATTTTGTGGATGACAATAATAAGATGCTCTATAGCCACAATGTAATCCCTCTTGCAGTCTGGTATATTCGCAATTTGGATCAAGTTGAGATGCTTGAAAAACAAATGCGCCGTAAAATCCATTATGTAATAAAACCGGCATATTTGTGGAGCAATATCTACGAATTGGCAAGAACACAAAATAGCCAATTACTGAAAACTTTACAGAGTGGATTTAAATATATTGAGAATGAGTCATTTGAAAGCAGATTTCGTGGTTTGTTTTCAGAAGTAAATCTTGATTCCGATAAATTGGGAAAGAATTATAGCGAACGAAATATACTGCTGTGTTCGATTATAACTGAAATCGCAGAAGGACTTTCTAAATTCCCAAATGAAACAGATCTTCTGGGGGATGCCTACGAATATTTGATTGGTCAGTTTGCTGCTGGTTCTGGTAAAAAAGCGGGTGAATTCTATACGCCGCAGCAGGTTTCAACCATTCTTTCTCGAATTGTTTCTCTTGACAGCCAAGATCCCAGCACCGGAAGAAAAAGCAAACTGAGAAATGTGCTTGACTTTGCCTGTGGTTCCGGTTCTCTATTAATCAATGTGCGAAAACAATTCGGTACAAATGGTATTGGTCAGATCTATGGGCAGGAAAAAAATATTACTACCTACAACCTTGCTCGTATGAATATGCTGCTTCATGGCGTGAAAGATTCTGAATTTCAGATTCATCATGGTGATTCTTTGCTAAATGACTGGAATATTTTGAATGAAATGAATCCAGCAAAAAAAATGCAGTTTGAGGCGGTCGTAGCCAATCCGCCTTTCAGCTATAGATGGCAACCCAAAGAAGAAATGGCAGAGGACTTCCGTTTCAAGAATTACGGACTTGCTCCAAAGTCAGCGGCAGACTTCGCCTTTTTATTGCATGGCTTTCACTTTTTAAGTGATGATGGAACAATGGCAATTATTTTGCCGCATGGTGTACTGTTCCGTGGTGGTGCTGAGGAGAAAATCAGAACAAAACTTCTCAAAGATGGGAATATTGATGCCGTCATAGGTTTACCGGCAAATCTGTTTTTTTCTACGGGTATTCCGGTGTGTATTCTGGTTCTTAAAAAGTGCAAGAAGTATGATGATGTACTGATTATCAATGCAAGTGAGTATTTTGAAAAAGGAAAACGTCAAAATACACTTTTGCCGAAGCATATTGATAAGATCATTGAAACATACCAATACCGAAAAGAAGAGGATAAAAAGTATTCCCGCCGAGTTTCTATGGAGGAAATCGAGAAAAATGGATACAATCTAAATATTTCTCGATATGTCAGCACTGCACCTGAAGAAGAGATTATTGACCTGGAGGAAGTACGGCAGGAGCTTGAAAAAATTGAAAGCGACATTAGCCAAGCAAAAGCTGTGCATAATGAGTTTTTGAAGGAATTGGGATTAAAATTGCTTCCGTAATAACTTCAGTGCAAGTTGCACCGAAGCTGAGATTTAAATTTCGTATCAATCCTCGGCAATCTGCCGGGGATTGATTTTTGCAAAAAAACTTCCCGACAACTTGTCGGAAAGTTATGAGTCTCGAGTATTTTCACTTCATCCCAAATTGGGATAAAGTTATCTTTCGGTGTATGGGATTTTAAAAATTTCACTTTGGACCAAGTTGGAAATAATTTTAAGCCAATATAAAGTAAATCACTACTTGGCAAGCAGTGTAAACCTATACAGGTTCACTTGTTTTTTGCAAAACGGCTTGTTGGGGCAGCGTCCCCAATCCCCTTTGAACGGTATCTAAAATACCGGCTGCGCATTCATGCTGAATGCTGATCTTTTATACTTCGACATAAAAGTTGTAGAAGTTGAAAAATCATAGAAATTATTTCTTCGCAATTTGCAGCGATGACAAACTTGTCGGTTTTTCTTAGATGTGATAGACTGAAATCATAAAAATATGAATATGGAAATCACATAAAAAGAGGGACAACTTGTCCTCAGATTCGAGCGAATAAAGCTGTTACATAGAAACATCCTGTCAGGAAATTTTCCTGACTTGTGATGTCCTATGTGGCAGCTTTTTTACTTTTTCAACTTCTGCCCAACTCGGTCTAAAGTTGAAATTTACAGAAAGAAACGGAGGAATTTATGATTGCAGTAATTCACAGAGGAGAGAAGTTCAAAGAAATACTGGAACAGTTTCAGCAAAAACGAGCGGAGTTTATCGCACAGGAAATCCGGTGTTTTGATGCGGAAACCTTATTTTGCCTGCTGGAAACCATTCGGGGCAATGGTCACAAACTTGTGCATCTTACAGGGATGGCGGTATGATAAAGTTGGAGGTGGAGCAATTATGAAGAAATTAAGACAAACGAATGTTGACACAAGAGGTGTTGCGATATATGCACGAAAATCTCGAATCACCAATAAAGGTGACAGTATTGGAGTTCAGTTCAAGCAATGTGCCGATTACGCAAAGCGGGAATTGAATTTAGAGGACGACTATCCATTTATGGAGTATGAAGATAAGGGGTTGAGTGGGTATTTTTCAGATCGACCGGATTATCAAAGAATGCTGCGGGATGTGCAGGACGGGAAAATCAGAGCAATCGTCTGTTATAAATTAGATCGTATCGGAAGAAAGACAACCGACCTGCTTCACTTGATGGACTTCTTAGAAATGTATCATGCCGATCTGCTTATTTGTTCTAATGGCATCAATACTGCATCCGGGTTTTCAAAAATCTTTATCCAGCTCTTTGCAGTCATTGCGGAATTTGAAAGAGATACTCTGACTGAACGAATTACTGATAATATGATGGAACTGGCAAAGGACGGACGATGGCTGGGCGGCAATACACCTATGGGATTTGTGGTACAGAGGGTTTCAACAGGCAGCGGAAAAGGAAAATCTGCTTACAGTTACTTAACCAGTGTACCGGAAGAAAAACAAATGGTGCAGCGATTGTATGAACTTTTCCGTACAAACCGCAGCATCCAGACAACGGCAAAACAGATGAATCGGGAGGGGTATCGAACCCCTTCCGGTGCACAGTTTAATACATCAACTACCAGACTGGTTTTGAAAAATCCAATTTACTGTACTGCCGATCAACGCAGTTATGATTATTTTATCAACCATGATGGAAATGTATTTGGGGATTTATCTGAGTTTGATGGTCAGCATGGATTATCCGTTTACAACAAAACCGAACAGGAGAAATATGAAGACAGCGACAGTACCTTCATTTCTCCCAAATTCATACAGATCGTAGAAAGCAAGCCGATTAGTGAGTGGATTATCGCAGTGGGCAAGCATGAAGGTTTCATTTCCAGCAATCAATGGATTGAAACGCAGGAGCTTCTGGATGCCATAGCGGAGAAATATAATCGCCCGCACCGTAAGACAAATGCTTTACTGGCAGGATTGGTGCATTGTCCTATCTGCGGCAAACGTTTGAATGTCGTTTCCGAATCAGACCGCTGGACAAACGGAAAGCCACGTTTCAAATATGTCTGTCCGGGGTATCGCAAAAAGACCTGTCATTTCAAGGCAGTAGATGGTGTCCTGTTGGATGAATTTATTGTACAGCAGCTCTCCAATCTGTCGGATGAAGACAGCGAACATTTCAAAGAAATTCTGGAAATTAAGGTTGAGGAAGTGCTGGAACAGTCCAATTCTGCACGGGAATATACACTTCTCAAAAGAAAAAAGGAAAAGTTACAGACGGATATTATTGCGCAAACAAAAAATATGCGTGAGGTTGATGAGAGTATCCGCTGTTATCTTCAGAAAGACATTCAGAGTATGTCTGAAGAACTGCGGGAAACAGAGCGCCTGCTGTTTAAGCTGGATGAAAACCGTAAAAATAACATGGTTGCAATTCATAATTTGGAACAGACAAAAGAAAGGCTGCTATCCTTTGCTGAGTATGCAAAAGATGCGTAGCCGGAGATTTTGGTTACTTTGATACGAAGTATTGTAGAACGAATTTATATTGTCGATAGAGATGATGAGCGTTACTGCCATATCTTTATCAAAGGCTGTACTGGTGATGATTATGCCGGCTTCTTCCAGACAGCCGGTTACATAGAGCAAAAAACTACCCCTGTGTGTGATTCAGAACAGTATTGCATTAGCATAATATTAATGCCGCTATGTAAAAAAATAGTTGATAAATTTGTATCTTTATATTAAAATATTAAAAGATGTGTACTTTTTGAAATTATTCAGAGAGAATATTCAAGAGACAATTCGCGCAATATGAATGGAGGAATTAGTTTTTATGGTAGTTGCAGGCGATTTTAAGAACGGCATTACAATTGAGTATGAGAACAATATCTGGCAGGTAATCGAATTCCAGCATGTTAAGCCTGGTAAGGGTTCACCTTTCGTAAGAACAAAGTTAAAGAACATCAAGAGTGGCGGTGTTATCGAGAAGTCATTCAGACCAACAGAGAAGTTTCCACAGGCTCATATCGAGAGAAAGGATTACCAGTACCTTTACGCTGATGGAGACCTTTACAACTTCATGGATGTTGAGACATATGATCAGATTGCTCTTTCTAAGGACAACGTAGGCGATTCACTTAAGTTCGTTAAAGAGAACGAGATGGTTAAGCTCGTATCACACGCAGGTGAAGTATTTGCAATCGAGCCACCTCTGTTCGTAGAGCTTGTTATAACAGAGTCAGAGCCGGGCGTTAAGGGTGATACAGCAACAGGTGCAACAAAGCCGGCTGTAGTTGAGACAGGTGCAACAGTTATGGTACCTCTCTTCGTTAACCAGGGCGATACAATCAAGATCGACACAAGAACTGGCGAGTACCTCTCAAGAGTTTAATTTTCAGACAATTCTATAAGAGTTAAAAACACAAGGCTGTACGCTGGAAGCCGCTTGAATGGCGGATGGAGCGTGCAGTCTTGTTTTTATGCATGTTGTTAGCAGGAAGTTTTATATAAGACAAATCAGAGCTTCAAAGTACTTAATAAAGTAAAGATTGATGATAAATATTATATTTTGTTGGAGGAATATAATGAGTGAGGAATTAAAAAAAGGAATACCATTATTTGAAATGACAGGAGAAATTGTTAAAAGTACAAAAGAAGACAAAGTGAGATATGATAGAGACTTTGAAAAGATATTTAAAGAAGCAGGAGTACTTAAAGAGAATAAATCTATTAAGGAAATAGAGCATATTGATTAGTAAAATGCCACTAGCCGAAAAACTTTTTGTACCAAAAAAACGAAAAACAGGTGAAAGTGCAATAGTACGCAGAGAATCAGGAAGAGAAGCTTGGAAGGCTTGCAAAGTGCTTGCAGAGATGCAAAGAAATTGACCGAGCAGTGATACAAGAGTACAATATAAATGAAATTAGTAAATATACACGTGACAAGTATATGGAAGCTTTTTTGATGGAGTGGAAGCTGAGTATATGACAGAAAATATGAGGAGGTCAAAAAAATGGTAATTCGAGAGTATCCAGAAGAAATAAAGGAGCTAATTAAGATTTTTGAACCATATATGGTTGGATGTCATTTTGAAAATGCCCCTAAAGAGGCAATAGAAGCTGCTGAAAAATTTAAAAAGTGGGCTTGGAAACAAGGTCAATAAATACCACTAGTTGAAACGGAGAAATGCATTGTAAAGCATGCAATGCAGGATATGCAACATTGTATATTTGAGCATTGATTAATATAAAGAAGATATGAGACGGATAATAAGAGAACATGAACAAGACAGCCAGAAATGACATATTAATATCGTGAATTTGTATAAGACAGTCCGAGCGGCTGCCTTATTTTTTTATTGGGGCTGACCTGGTAAAAAGTAAGTCCATTGAAATTTATTCAAAAAAGATATATGCTAATAAAGAGCGATTCAAAATACAGGGAGCCGGAGTGATGGCACTGACAGCTATTTGTGCAGCAGGCGCCACAAATAGCATTTATCGCAGAGCCAAATCTGACATTTGGCTCGCGATTCCTCCGGCACTTTGTGCCTGCGGAATGGAGATTAATATGGATAATAAGAAAAATGAATCAATGGAAGAAAGAGCTAAAAAGGAAGAGCTTGTGGTTATGCTTCATTCAATACGCAAGGTTGCGGAGGCACACAACGAATCACATACAATATGCCATATAGACAGGCTGCTTAGTGAGATGAATGACAGGTGATGAGGTGTAGGATAAGATGAGATATCATAATTTAGGCGGATATTTTAAACATCTGTTAGTTCTTGCGCTGCTTTGCGCGCTTCTGGCAGGATGCTCCAATGCACAACAGCAGACGGAGATTGATAATGCGTCATATTCAGGCGCGGCAGAGGCATCACAGACGGACACAGGTGATGCACAACAGCAGGCGGCGGGAGATACGCTGTATGGCATACCGGTATATACAGGCAGACCTTATGTAGAACTTAATGGTAATATACCGGAATTTACTGACGCTGAGAAAAATACAAATGTATTTGAGACATATAGTGAACTTGACTCACTGGGAAGATGTCAGGCTGCTTATGCTAATGTATGTCAGGAGATTATGCCTGCTGAAAAACGTGGACCGATAGGCAATGTAAAGCCTACAGGATGGCACACTGTCAACTATCATGAGCTGATTGACGGCAACTATCTTTACAACAGATGCCATTTGATTGCATATGAGCTTGCAGGCGAGAATGCCAATGAAAAGAATCTGATAACAGGAACAAGATATCTTAATATAACAGGCATGCTTCCGTTTGAAAATAAGGTTGCTGCATTTGTAAAATCGACCGGATATCATGTACTTTACAGAGTGACACCGGTGTTTTATGGCAGCAATCTGGTTGCATCAGGCGTGCAGATGGAGGCGTGGTCGGTCGAAGATAACGGTCAGGGAATATGCTTTAACATATATGCGTACAACGTCCAGCCGGGGATATATATTGATTATGCGACAGGTGACAGCCATGTTGCAGATAACGGACAGGCGGCGGGCACACAGACAAAAGCCGCTAACAAAGAACAGCATGAGTATATACTCAATACCAAAAATATGAAGTTCCACTCACCGGACTGCTCAAGTGTCTCAAAGATGTCTGATAAGAATAAGAAGACATTTACAGGAACAAGAGAACAGGTTATAGAGATGGGATACGAGGCCTGCGGCGTGTGCAAGCCATAAACCGGAAGCTGATAATAGAAAGTGCAGTATTATGTAATCAGATTTAACTCAAAAGGATTATCGGTATGACTAAGGAAGAATGGTACGGGCAGCTGTTTGAAAGACTTGGCAATTCAAGATTCCGCAGCAGTTTTCATTTGAAACAAAAAGACATAGATTATATTAATTCAAAGGGAATGGATACGATACGCGAGCATGCCAGGGACTTTATTGCAAAGCGGGAAGCTCCGGCGGTAATTCCAAACGATGGGAAGCAGACACCCATGAAGGGGCATCCTGTATTTGTCGCACAGCATGCAACGGCAACATGCTGTCGTGGCTGCATCTGCAAATGGCATAAGATTCAGCCTGGGAAGGAACTTAACGAAGCACAGCAGGAATATCTGGTTGATGTGATTATGACATGGATCCGTAATGAACTTGACAGGTATAACGGCTAATGGCTGATGAATGGATTATGTATTGCACGGAACGGGACGACCCGGAGTGCATCCATACGGTGGAAGAGGCGGTTGAATACATTAACAGGATAGGTTTTCTCCCTCTTTTTAAAAATGAAATTCCGGGATTTTCATTTGATGAGCGAACAGTGCGGGAGTTCTGGTGGTGCAATGATGCAGTCAGGGATCCGTTGCTTTGGCGTGCTGTTATAGCAAGGCAGCATGATATCATATATGGAAAGTTCTTTAATAAAAAGGCGGGCTTTATCTCAAAAAATGGGTTCCGGTGTTTGCTAATTACCGGCGTAACGGATATGATTTTGATGCATTGTACGAAGATGGTATGGCGCAGAACAAATACAAGAAAATTATAATAGCAGAAATCAACAGTATAGCAGGAAAAGAATATGATAATGATGTAGCAGTAAAAGCAATGCTTCAGATAAAAGACATCATGATGAAATCTGAGAAGCTAAAAACATCAGCAAAGAACAATACAGAAAAAGATTTTGAATTTGCATATTTTGACAACATAGATGATGCATTAATAGAAGGATTGGAGCAGAATCAAGACTTTTTCAGCTTGTTACTAAGCAATGATGAAATGAAGAGAAAAGTACTTGGTATTTTCTCGGATGAAATATATAACAGCTTACGCAATAATAATACTAAAGAGATATAAGAAGTAAAATGTCGAAAATTGTTGATAAAAAGCTCTTGTTAAGAAAAATTGTATATTCGATAATTAAAATATGATACCACAAAATAGTCGAAAGGAGATGTGATAATTCATTTGAAATTATCGCAAATATACAAAATGGAACAGAGTATAGATGAAGCAAAAGAATTGTTAAAACAGGTTTTAATCTCGGATGAACCACCAATACTTTTTGTAGGGGCGGGGTTTTCATATGGAGCGGCGAATAAAATTGGAGCTCTATGTGGAAAAAATCTGAAAGGATATATATATGACGAGTTGGTTGATGGCAATATAGATGAACAGGATCGTGAAGAAGTTTCTGGATATAATTTAAGGCGTTTGTGTGATGAGGTATACCATATATACAAAGGTAAAAACGAATTGTATAAACTTTTGGTAGATGGTTATATTAATACGAAACCAAATGAATTTCATGCTAAATTAACGAAGTATCCATGGAAAGAAATATACACGTTAAATATTGATGATTTGATAGAAAATATTTACGATAATGATGGTATTGAAATTATGGTAGTTAACAATCCCAAATTGGAGAACGTAAATAATAAAAGTGTTGTATTATATAAATTACATGGATGCGTGCATAATGTGCAAGCGGGCTTGATTTTTTCTGAAAACGAATATTCAGAAATGATAAGGAAAAGAATAGATCCAAAACTAAATAAGCTTACAAATGATATTCAGTATAAAAATGTGATATTTATTGGTACAAGTATGGATGAGCCTGATGTTAAATATTATCTGGAAACATATAAAGAGGCGGGGTGTAGATATAGAAATAATAAACTTATTTTTATTGATATCAATCCCTCTAAATACTTGAGGACTTATGCGGAAGAGAATGGAGCTATAGTCGTAAAGGCATCAACGGAGGATTTCTTGAATTTTGTAAGTGATCTACATTACAATCCTAGCGAGATAGAAAAAGCAAAAATAAATCTTTCATATAGAGGAATTAGCCTACTTAGTAATCTGGCAAAATTATACAAGAGTCCATATGAAAGTAAATTATATGAAGGATATTTTTGTAAGTGGCAGGATGTATATGATGGATGGACATTCGAAGAGACAAATTATATAAATGCAACAGAACAATTGAGTAAGTTAATTAAAGAAGATAGTAATATATGTTGCTTTAGCATATATGGTTCATATTTTACTGGAAAGTCATGCCTGCTTAAGCAATTAGGATATTACTTGCAGAATCAGGGATATGAGGTTATGGAGTATGTAGGAAGGTATTTAGATATAAATACTATTGTGAATTATATTAACACAAGCATAAATTCAAAATTTACATTAATAATAGATGGGGCAAGTTATTATTATGAGCAGATTGAAAAACTTTTTTTAAAAAATATTGGAGAAAAGAAGCTGGTTATTCTTACTGCTTCTCGTTCTTATTATCATTTAAAGAAAAAATATTATTTAGAAGGTAATTGTTATTCTGATTTTGTTCAAAAGGATGCCATCAATGGAAGAAATGGGAAGATTATACGTGATAAATTAGCAGAGAAAATGTATTTGTCATATATTTTTTCGATGCCTGATGAAGAACAAATTAGAGAAATATGCAAGCAGAGAAGTATTGCTAACCTTATATATAAGTTGACTTATGGAAATATATCAAAGATGAACATTAATAAAATAGATAAAATACTCTCATCGTTTTCTGAATCAGATAAAAAGTTATTAATTGAATTAGCAATATTTGATAAAGCTGATATTGAGATTTACCCTAGAGAGTTATTTACTGAAAGATACGGTAAAAGTGTTGGCTTGGATGGCGATATTGATTGTAATAACATGAGAGTTGTTGATTTTGTTAGAATGAGTAGCAATGGTTTATCATTGCGTAATGCTATAGTGGATGAATATATATTAAAACAAAATATTAGCAGAATTCCTGAAATAATAATAGAAATTTTAAAATATTTGTCAAAATATGTTATGGAAAGAAAAAATGATGTTTGGTATATTATATTCCAGTGTTTATTGAAGGAGGAAGTGCTTGAATCAAAATTAAAATTAAGAAAAAAGGATATAGAGCGTATTTATCTTAGCGTAAAATCAGATTTTAAGGAAATTAGTTATTATTGGTTACAATTAGGGCTGTATATGCAAAAAAATGATGATTATGTTTCAGCTTATAATTATCTGGAAAAGTCAGCAAGTATAAGACCGAAATCATATAAGATTCAACATGCAATTGCTAGAAATTATATGAGGCACGCAAACAATACAAGCAAGTATTCTGATGCAAGGCAATTGTTCAATGAAGGTGAAAAACGAATAAAGGAACTAATTGAAAGCAAAGAGTATAATATGGAAAAAGCAAAACCTTTTTCAGTAAATTCATATATATTGGAGAAAATTAAGTTTATATATAAATTTAATATTGAGCCAACAGATAAGGAGTTACAATATATGAATGATGCTATTAACAGTGTAAATGTTAATGATACATATAAAAGAAAGGTGCAGTATGCATTTTTTGTATTACTTCAGGATATGGGAAAATTAAATATATTAAAAATAACACAGGATAGTCCATATATTAAGTATTTGGGGCGTAATAATAAATTGAGTGATAAAGATTTGGAATATGAATCAATTGTAGAAGACCTGTAATAAAAATGCATGTGTAGTGATGAGCTGCACATGCATTTTTATGTTATGTGCGCCTAGCGGCGCACGTTTCTAACGGGTTAAAGTCCCGAATCCGCCCGGT
>ERZ1026882.7-NODE-7-length-243043-cov-77.910193_pt1 | contig 243043 bp, 215 predicted proteins | sample MGYA00380171_ERZ1026882 | MGnify/ENA primary metagenome ERZ1026882 (study PRJEB33269, sample SAMEA4719807) | human gut metagenome | biome: human-associated habitat; feature: organic feature; material: feces | place: Cameroon | collected 2013-10 ...
TCTCTTGTAAATTTAAAATAATTAGGGCTGCCCATTTCTTTTTGGACAGCCCCTTCTTTTTTTTCCGCGCGGGATGCAGCAGGAGCCCCGGAATTCCGCCCCCCCCGCGGTTTCCAGCACCTTTGTTGACATCCTGCCGTTTTGAATTTAAAATATAAAATCATTTTTTTATTTTTCTTAGAGGTTATTGCATGGAAAAGAAGACTATCCGTGAAGCTTATGCTGACTTTTTTAAAGCCCTTTCATTGAATTCTGTTGCTGCTGCTAAAATTGACAGTTCAAATGTTTATCAGCTTGCAAACCCAAAAAATAGAAAACTGATGGATAAACTGGTTGAAGACAATCTTTTGCCAGAAAGCCATTTGGAAAATGTTGAAAATTTTTTGGATTTTTATAATCAGGTGAAATCAGGAAAAAGCGGGCTGATTTTAATGGAGCATTATTCAAACACAGATTTGCCTGCGTTTCTTTATATGCTTGAGCACAGTGGAAATTCTGATTTGGCCGACCTTTCAAAACGGACAGTTGCAATTGCAGGCATGAAGCTGAATGAAGACAATCCAATTGTCCGTGCATTTGCCGAAAGTTTCACGAGGGTTGTAATTTATCCTACTAGAAGCCTCACAAAAAATGAAGAAAAGGCTCAGTCTGAAGAAGAAGCAAAGGAAGAAATGCTCAAGGCAAGAAAAATTAATTTGGCGGCAATGCGAGCAATGGATGACTGCAAAAAACGCGGTGAAGTCATTTTAGTTTTTCCATCGGGAACAAGATACCGTTCGGGACATCCAGAAACAAAACGCGGATTAAGGGAAATTGACAGCTATCTTCGTTTGTTTGACATTGCGATTTGTATAAGCATAAACGGTTCGATTCTTGAAATTCAGGATGGAAAAGAAGATATGCTGAGCGATTTGGTTGGTCCGGACAAACTTGTCTTCACTTCAAGTTCTGTTATTGAATGCAAAAAATTCCGCAGTGAATATCTTGCGACTTTGCCGGAAAACGAGCCTGATCCTAAGCAGAAAATGATAGATAAAATCATGGACATTCTTGAAGTTCAGCATGAAAATGTGGAAAAGACACGGCTTGCTTAATAAATCTTTTGTAAATCAAAAAACTTTATTAAGTAACGGTTATTTTTTTCCGAAATTTAAAAGAAGATATTTATTAGCATTATAAGATAATTCTGCGGAAAAAAGCCTTTTGATTTGAATTGCTCCTTTTGTTCCGCTGTGCTAAAATTATGGAAAAAAATATGACCGAGAACGAAAATTTTAATCAGAAAATTATTTCAGCTGCAGAAGAGCGGGAGAAATGGTTTGATAATGTTGAGCTTCCTAAGCTTTTGGAAGACTACAGGCTTCATTTTTCCTGCTTAAGAAATATTTTTGACAATCTTGTAAAAAGATCTTTGGTTGTTCCAGATCCGTATAAAAACGACAGCCGGGTTACTGAAATTTCCTTGCCTGAAACTTCATCTTTTGCAGACAATGAGCGTTCAATTGTTCTTGGAATAAGGCTCAGCCAGTACGAAACTATGCTGGATTATGTTTGCAACTTTATGAAATTTTCTGTTTCACAGCTTGACAACGGAAAAATTAAAAAGATGATTGAACTGAACAATACGTTTTCCTGGGCAAACTTGAGTGTTAATTCGACTAGGCCGAATACACGTGCGCTTGCAATTGTAATGAATGAGCTAAAAACTGGAGTTCAGCCGATTGTTCAAAGTCTTCTAAAAGACAGTGTTTCAAAAACACAAACTGCGATGGCTGAAATTGACAGTGGCTTGAAGAATCTTGCGGATTTTCAGCGTGAACGTTATAAGATTGAAATTAGAAAAAGGGTTTTTGCAAATCCATCATTTTCCAAGGAAAAGGCGTTTGCTTCTTCTGGTTCATTAGTTGGTGAAATAAAGCGGCTTTTTCCATCTTGCATTCCAGGAAAACCTTTTAATAATGAGCTTGTTTCAGAACTGGTTGCAGAAGAAACTTCGCCGGAAAAAGAAAAACTCCAAAATTCCTTGTATGAAAGACTGAAAGTAAAAGAAGCTCAGGAAGAAAAAAAGCCCACAATTGACACTCATGCCATTATAATGGACGCTTTGCGGATTTTGGCTTCAACTGGCGAGCAGTTCAATGCGATTGCTGAAAAAGTCAACTTGAATCATGAAATTTTTCAGAGTGAAAAGAAAACTTTAAAAGACACAATTCTTAGATTTTTGCGGAACATTTTCGGATTGGAAGAGCCGCCTGTTTCTTACGATATTTTTATTACTGACAAGCGCACTGAAACAAAGAAAAAGGAAACAATAAAATACAATGAATTTTATGCAAATCTTCTGAAAAAATCACGAGTTTACGCTTCGTTTATCAGCCCGAATTCTCCTGGATATAAAAAAGCCGACAGCCAGAATGATTCCGCGATTCTTGAATATTTGAACAAGCAGATGGTTGAGAACAATCATATTTTTGCGCAGCTTTACGGACTTGATGAATTTTTCAAGAACACTTCAAAAACTGTTGACCGCTCAAAAATCAAAGGCTTGTCAATGGAGCTAATGACAATCAAAAATATTGTTGTTAAATTCAATCAAAAGCGGGCAGAATATCTTTCCTATGTTGAAGAGCAGGAACAGATGAAAAAACTTGGAATTTCATAAGTTTTATTGAGGTTTAATTTGAAAAAAGTTTTTGCAGCGTTAATATTCTTTTGCCTTACCGTATTTTCTTTTGCACAGGATTTGCCGAAACAGCGCAGAGTAAATATTTGCGCGTCACTTCATTCTTATGACATGAATCCGCACACGGCCGCTTTTACTGCCGAAGCCCAGCTTTTTACCGGCTTGTACGAAGGTCTGTTTTCTTATGATCCTGTGAATCTTGCGCCTTTGCCTGCGATTTGTTCGTCATATAAAATTTCGCGTGATAAAAAACGCTGGACATTTTCTTTACGGAATGATGCGAAATTCAGCGACGGAACTTTAATTACTGCAAAAGATGTAAAGAATTCCTGGATTTCACTTTTGGAAACTGCGAACGCTCCGTTTGCTTCGCTTTTGGACTGCATCGAAGGCGCGTCTGATTTCAGGAATGGAAAAATTTCTGCGCAGGATGTAAGAATCGATGCGAGAGATGATTTTACAGTTGTTGTTCATTTGACTGAGCCTGCCGGTCATCTTCCGAAAATTTTGTGTCATCATGCTTTTAGTGTTGTAAGTGAAAATAAAAATGCCTATAGCGGAGCTTTTGCGCTTGAATCTTATGATGGAAATGAAATTCTGATTAAGAAAAATGAATTTTACTGGGATTCAGAAAATGTGAAAATTCCTGAAATAAAAATTTCTTTAAGCGATGATTATTCTGAAAATTCCCACAAATTCAATAACGGCGAAATCGACTGGATTATGGGAAATGCCGAAGCTGCAAAAATAATCGACAAGTCAAAACTTTTAATTGGCACAGAATTTGGAACGGTTTATTTTTTCTTTAAAAAACAAGACAATGTCTGGGCAAAAAAAGAATTCCGCGATGCTCTGCTTGAAGCGATTCCTTATGACAAACTGCGCGAAAAATTCAATATAAAGGCTGAAACTTTTATTTATCCTTTGCCGGGCTATCCTGAAGTTGCAGGAATTTCTGATTATGATGAAAATGACGCTTTAAAAATGATGAATGAGGCGCGGCAGAAAAATGGAATTCCGCAGGAAGAAAAACTGCCTTTGATTTTTGCTGCGACTGGCGATGGTTATCTTTCAGAGTGTGCGAATATTTTGAAAAATGCCTGGGAGCCGCTTGGTGTGGATTTTAAAATTCAGACAACGACTTTTGATAGATACAATGCTTCGATTCCGTCCTGGAAAGCCGACTTGTTTTATTATTCTTGGATTGGCGACTTTGCAGACCCTCTGGCGTTTCTTGAGCTTTTCCGCGGAAATTCTTCGCTGAATGTTTCTGGATTTAAAAATGAAACTTACGATTCTCTTTTGCAGGAAGCTTCGCGGATTGACAATATTTCCGAGCGTTATAAACTTATGGCGCAAGCTGAACAAATTCTTTTGGATGAAAGCGTTCTGATTCCTGTTTCGCATCCTGTAAGCGCGCATCTTGTTAATACTGATGAAATTGGCGGCTGGAAAATAAACGGTCTTGATATTCATCCGCTGAAATATCTTTATATAAAGCTAGCTCCGTTTTCAAAAGTTCCGAACTTAGTCTGCTATTAATTTATTATTTCCTTTAAATTTACGCTGATAAAGCCGGCTCTTGCAGTTTTAAAAAAAGAACTTTCTTCCCAGGCGATGTAAAGTGTGTCTCCAGAAACTGCTATTTCGCCATAAGAAAAACCTTTTGGTAAAAGCGGAAGCCTGAATGCTTTTATAGATTTTTCTGATGATTTTTTTATGTAAGTTGTTCCGTCTGAAAAAACTGCCGTTATGTATTTTTTCCCAGTTGAAAATCCTGCATGTGCGCTCAAAAAATTGTCAGATGTTCCAATGTGGCTGTAGTTTTCTGGACTTGTTCCAGATGGATTTTTCCATGAAATATAAAATGAAAAATCTTTGGGAATAGAGGCAAGCAGCGATTTTAGTTCTTCTGGTGATTCTTCAAAAAGCTTGGGCAAAATCATTTTTTTGTAGCCGTTTTCCGTCAATGAATTGAACACAAAAAATTCTTGACCGAGCGCAGGACTGGCTTCTGTCAACGGAACTAAAGGCTGCCAGCAGAAGTATGAAAATTCAACTCCGTTTTTTAATGTTTTTTTTGCAGAGCAAGCCCAAGTTTTTCCGTCCCAAAAATATCCTGTAATTTGATCTTCATCTTTAAGATTTAAATTTGAATAGGAAACTATTGGATAAAAAAGTTTTGAGTCTGGCGCGAATTCAACTAAAAAAGGTCGCGTGCTGTGAATTGTGGTTTGGTTTAAATCCGAATTAAAAAAACTGCTTCTGTACAAGTAAAAAACTGGCTTTCCGTTGCTGAATACCAAAGAGTCTGCTGTGTCCGGAAGAAAAATTGAATTGTCGCAATAAAGTTCTATTTTGTCGTCGTTAAAGCAAAGAAGTCCTTTTTTGTTGACCAGGGCGAATGCAGAAAATTCAGAATTTTTATTTTCTAAATTTACTAGACTTGCCGCGCTTGTTATTCGCACTGATTCTGTCCATGGCTTTTCATAAACTTCTGGAGCGTTTTGCGGCAAATCGATTTTTTGAAATCCTTCAGTTGAAAAATAGTACCAGTTATGGATTTTTACAGTCGGCAGTTCAGTTGCGGTAGTTTTATTTTTTTCAGTACAAGAAAACAGAAATATTAAATTTGTCACTATGAAAATCTTGAAAAATATATTTTTCATTTTAAATCCTCATTTTAAAATCCGTTTTATGATACAACGAATTCTTTTTCATTCCAATAGTTTTAAATCACTCTTTTTGAAATTGCCTGAAGAAATTTTTTTCATAATTCTTTCCTTGTCAAGTTTCCAGACATTTTCTTCAAAGGCGCGGCATTCTTCCATAAATTTTTGCCAGTTGAATTTTGAAAGATATTCGTTTTTGCATGAATCGGAATCCACTGCGGCGGCTGAAATTGAAAATAAAACCTCTGCGGCAAATCCGTCTGAATAAGTTAAATCGTTTCCGTAGGGATAAATTGCACCGTAGATTTTTTTATCTGAATGCGAATAGGCGAGCAAGGCTGTGGCTTCGTTTTTGTTTACTTCAGAATAAAAATTTTCTCCGAGAACGAATATTTCTGAATCCGGCTGATGGCTCGTTTTTATGCTCCATTCGCTAGAATACGGAAGACTGAATTTTTCATTTTCTGTGTAGCTGAAAAATTCGCATGAAAAAAATAAAATGATCGGGCAGATAAATAAAAAGTTTTTCATGCTTATTATATATCCGCGGAATAAAAAAAATTGCAGAAAAAAGTTCAGTTTTTATGTTATTTTTATATTTTCCTGCCTGAGTTCTTTTACAATGCCGGTTAAAATGTCATTTTTAACTTTGATTAAATCTTCATTTTTTAGCCAGACTATAAGTTTTAATTTTGCAGAGCCACTGAGAGAGTCGTAAAAAACTTGCGGTTTTGGAGAGTGGAGAACCGCCGGGCATCTTAATGCAATTTCTTTTATTTTTTGCATTGCTTTTTGCAAGTCGGTTTCGTAGCTTATGTGAATTTCAAAAGTTTGTCTTGTAGTTTTGTAGCTGCTGTAATTTGTCAGCACGGAATTTATTATGCTGCTGTTTGGAATTCTGACTAGCTGATTGTCCAGCGTTTTTATTTTTACGCTTAAAAGTCCTACGGATTCCACAGTTCCGCTTGTTCCGCTTACAGAAATTGTGTCTCCGATTTTCATGGATTTTTCGCCGAGCACAAAAAGTCCGCTTATAAAATTACTGACGCTTGTTTGCGCTGCAAATCCGATTGCAAGTCCTGCAACTCCTGCCGCGCCCCAGATTGCTTTTAAGTTGATTCCGAAAAGTCCCAAAATGTACATTCCGATTAAAACGTAAAAAATGTAGCTTATGGCTTTGTTTACAAGAACTGCGGTATTTTTTTCAAGTTTTGTCGTTGCTTTTTTTCTTATGAAATTTTTTATTAGCCTATAGATAATATAGAAAATTATGACGGAAACAACGCTTATTGCAATTTTCAATATGTTTTCAAATGTGAAGTATTTTATAAATTCGTTTATGTGAAAAATGCTTTTTGTTTTTTCAATTGCCTGCGAAAAATTTTCTTCCATAAATTTTCCTTCTATAAAAATGATTTTATTTCATCAAGTATGCGGCTTGCAAGTTCTTCTTTTTGCATCAGCGGAAGTTCTTTTTGAAAATCTTTTGAAATTATTGTGGCTTGGTTTGTGTCCGCCTGAAATCCTGCGCCCGGCGTTTTTAAATTGTTTGCAATGATTAAATCCAAATTTTTTGCTGAAAGTTTCTTTTTGGAATTTTCAATTAGGCTTTGTGTTTCCATAGAAAATCCGCAGAGAATCTGGCCGGGCTTTTTATTTTTTCCAAGGAAAGCAAGAATGTCGTCTGTGCGTTCAAGTTCTATTGAAATGTCTTCGCCTGTTTTTTTTATTTTTTCTGCGCTGATATTTTTCGGGCGGAAATCTGCAACTGCCGCGGATTTTATTACTATGTCTGAATCTGGAAAATTTTCCTTTACGGCTTCAAGCATTTCTTTTGCGTTGGTGATTTTTATTGTCTTTGCATTTTGCGTCGGATTAAGCGATACTGGTCCTGAAATTAAAGTTACTTGCGCGCCTCTTGCTGCCGCTATTTTTGCAATTGCATAGCCCATTTTTCCAGATGAATGATTTGTGATAAATCGAACTGGATCTATTGCTTCCTGAGTTGGTCCGGCTGTAACAAGAATTTTTTTGCCTAGAAAATCTTTTTCAAATGAAATTTCGTTTTCGATAAATTCAAATATTGCTTGAGGCTCAGGCATTTTTCCTTTTCCGTTTTCACCGCAGGCAAGATGTCCTGTTTCAGGCTCAAGAATTTTAAATCCGAATTTTTTGCATTTTTCAAGATTATCTTGCGTTATTGGATTTTCGTACATTGCTGTGTTCATTGCAGGGCAGATTACTTTCGGGCATTTTGCTGCAAGAAAAACAGAAGTAAGCATATCATCCGCCATTCCGTTTGCAACTTTTGCGATTGTGTTTGCAGTTGCCGGCGCGATTAAAAAAATATCCGCTTTTTGTGCAAGTGAAACGTGGCTTACTTTGAATTCAAAGTTTCTGTCAAAAGTATCTATGAAGCATTTGTGTCCACTTAAAGTTTCAAATGTAATCGGATTGATTATGTTTGTGGCATTTTTTGTCATTAGCACGCGGACTTCAGCTCCTGTCTTTACAAGCATGCTTACAAGTGTTGCTGCCTTGTATGCCGCAATGCTTCCTGTAACTCCGACTAAAATTGTTTTGTCTTTCAGCATATTTTATTTTCCTTTTGCGTGGATTCAGCTTCTGAAATTTTATTTGACTTTAGTTCCATGTTTCTGTATTTTAGCGGCGTCATTCCTTTGTATCTGTGGAACATTTTTATAAAATAGCTGAAATCTTTGAATCCGCATTTTTGAGCGATATTTAAAAGCTTGTCATTTGATTCGCGTAAAAGCGCGCAGCTTCTGCTGATTCTGAACCAGTTTAAATATTCAACTGGAGAGCGTCCCGTCATTTCCTTAAAAACGCGGCAAAAATACTTTGGCGAAAATCCAGCGGTTACAGAAAGCTGCTCAAGTGAAATGTCGTTTCCGTAGTTCTTTTTTATAAAATCCAAAACAAGGTCAAGCTTTTTGTTTCTGGCTCTTTTTTGCGCCGGAAGAATTTTCTTTTCAGAATAAAAATGATTCTTTTTTAAAAGCCCAAAGAAAACAATCAACGCACCGGAAGCGATTATGTCAAAGCCTTCTCTTTGTTCGCGGATTGTGTCGAACAAAAATTCAATTGTGGTAAAAATATCTTTTTGTTCCGCCGGAATATAATTTTTCAGCGAAATATTTTCCAATATAATGTCGTTTATAAAACTGTCCGGGCTGAATCCATGCTGGCGTAAAAGCTCTATGTCAAAAACTGCGGATTCGTATTTGCTGGCACCTTTGTCTGGTGCATCGCCGTGGACAATTTTTCCGGGAATAATGCAGGAATCTCCCTTGTTCAAGACAATTTCGTGGTCGCCGAGAAAAAGATTGTAAGTTCCAGAAAGAATGTGGATAAGCTCAAATTCTGTGTGCCAGTGAAGCCATAAGTCGTAGTACGGATTTTCTGTATTGCAAAAATTATACTCCAATGGAAAAAGCGAAGTTCCGCGCTGCTGACGTTCGTTTACAGGAATTTTTTCTTTCAAATTAGAAGATACTTTTGTCATATTTTTATTCTCGTTCCGATTATATCATGTGGTTTTATCAAAAACAACCTTTTGTTGTAGATGCGCTGCTTTTTGTTGAAATAAAATTTTTTAGAATTTATAATGGCTCTATGCTGACATATTTTATTGCCGCCGCTGCTTTTGCGCTTATAATTTTTTTGCTGAACCTTTATATAAAATTTAAATCCTTGGAAAATAAAAATTCAGAAATTAAAGCTAGAAAAATCCGCAGTGAAAATGCACAGAAAAAAGGACTTTTGGTTTCGTGTCCGATTTGCGGTTCTTCTCTTTTGCCGGGTGAAGATTTGGTCAGCAGAGTTTATAGACCTATGAATGTTCCAGATCAGCTTTGCACAATAAATGGCTGTCCGCATTGCTATCCAAGAGTTGAGCCTGGATTAAAAAGAATTTGCCCTGTTTGCCATAAAGAAATTCCTCTTTCAGACGGTCATCTTGTTGCCCGGCTTTTTAATAAAACTGAAGGAAAAAAGCACGTTATTGTAACCGGATGCAATTCATGCTGCAAAGGAAAAAAATAGCACATTTTATCTAAAAAAATCTAAAGTAAAAAAATCAAACTCCGACAATCAAAATATAGGGTGGTAAACCCAAAGCAGGGGAAGCAGGCACAAAATGTTTGCTTAGAACTCCAGTATCTTGATCATAGGAGATAAATTATGGTTATCAATCACAACATGAGTGCAATGTTTGCACAGCGTTCACAGGGTTTGACTGATTTGAACAACCAGAAGAACATGGAAAAACTCTCTTCTGGAATGAAAATCAACCGCGCCGGTGATGATGCTTCTGGACTTGCTGTTTCAGAAAAAATGAGATCCCAGATTCGCGGATTGAATCAGGCTTCTACAAACGCAAAGAACGGCATTTCTTTCATCCAGACAACAGAAGGATACCTTCAGGAAACTGAAGATATTATTCAGCGCATCCGCGAGCTTGCAGTTCAGTCAAGCAACGGAATCTACACTGACGAAGACCGTATGCAGATTCAGGTTGAAGTTTCTTCACTCATCGCTGAAGTTGACCGCATTGCTTCTTGTGCACAGTTCAACGGCATGAATATGCTTACTGGTCGCTTTGCACGCCCAACAGGTGAAAACAGCGTTACAGCTTCTATGTGGCTCCACATTGGTGCAAACATGGATCAGCGCACACAGGTATATATTGGAACAATGAGCGCAACAGCTCTTGGACTCCGCGCAGTTGGAACAGAAGAGATTATGACTCTTGAAAGCCCAGACGAAGCAAACCGCGCAATCGGAACTTTGGATGAAGCAATCAAGAAGATTAACAAACAGCGTGCAGACCTTGGTGCATACCAGAACCGCCTTGAAAAGACAGTTGTTGGTCTTGATATTGGCGCAGAAAATCTTCAGGCTTCTGAGAGCCGCATCCGCGACACAGACATGGCAAAGGAAATGGTTGACTTTACAAAGAATCAGGTTCTTTCTCAGGCTGGAACAGCGATGCTTGCACAGGCAAACCAGAGCTCACAGAACGTTCTTTCTCTTCTCCAGTAGAATTGAAAGCGGCGTAAAATCTGCGTAACGAAAGCTTCCCTAGAAGTAAAAACTTTTAAGGAAGCTTTTTTTATTCCCCTTTCTGTTTTCGATATTGGTGAGGAGAGACGCCGTTCGTTTTCTTGAAGGCGCGGATGAAATTCTCACATTCGTTGTAGCCGCATTTCTGGGAGATTTCCTGGACTGAGAGTTCCGTTGTATTCAGCAATTTTAGGGCTTTTTCGTTTACAAAAAAGTGAATGTCGGACTGCGGCGTTACACCAAATGTCTTCTTATATAATACCGAAAAATGCGAGCGCGTAAGGAAAAAATCGTCCGCCATAAGGTCAACGGTCCATTTTTCAGGATTTTCCGAAACTTTTTTCCTCAGCTGGTTAAGCCTGAATCGGATTTCACTTTCGCGCTTTGTCTTTATGCTCGGATAAAGGCGGTTGTTCTGGAGGTTGGAAAGAACCTTGCACAGGCGGTCCAGAAGCTCGTGGTCGTGGTTTTCGTAGCGTTCCGTCAGAAAATATGTGATGTCCGTCATCTCGCGCCTGATTATGTCCGCGTTGGTCACGTAAAAAATCTCGTTAAACGGAATCTGAAAGTCGTTGAAAAAAGTCATGTCCGCCGGAAGAAATTTTATGTAGTCGTTTTCAAATTCGTTGTTCTTGCACCAGTAAATCTGCGGAGTTCCGGGCCTGTAAAGAATGCACGCGTTCGCCTGAGTTTCAATCTGTTTTCCGTACAGCGTTATGACCATGGGATTGTAGAAATGAAGAAGAACACATTCCTTGGTTCCTGAAACGAATTTCATTTTAAAAGAGGATTCTTCGGTTTTCTTGTAAAATGCTCCGGCAAAATCTATTTTCATTGATATTGATTATAAACTAAAATTGAAGGAAATGTCAGTCGAGGAATTCGTCTGACTTTCAACTCTCTATGTCCGAAAGACGCTGAAAACGGCTGCTCCAAATTTTCAGGGGCAGCCGTAATTTTTTTATTGTCACGGATATGTCTAATAAGTTTAATTCCTGAAGGTCATTAAGCCTGCCGAAATGACCAGTCTGAATGGTGGTTTCGCCAGGCTTAACCACCGCATTTTCAGCCTATAGGACATCTCCAATGACAAACCTGATTCACTTTGAATTCTTCCTTGAAAGAACCACGCTCTGAATCAGGAGGAAGAGACAGATCATGAAAGCAACCGTGATGTTCGTCCACCAGGCGTCGTCAAGTCCGAGCGAGGAGACGATGTTCTTGATTGTCGCAAGTGAAAGCACACCGAAGAATGTTCCCGCGATGTTTCCAACTCCGCCCGTGAGCATTGTTCCGCCGATAATCGAAGATGCGATTGCGTTCATTTCGTAGCCGCTTGCATGGCTTGGGGAAGCCGAACCTACGTGCATGAAGTACACGAATCCGCCGACCGCCGCAAGAACCGAGCAGATGAAGTGCGCAAGGAATTTTGTCATCTTGACGTTGATTCCGAGCATGTTCGCGCTCTGCTGGTTTCCGCCGACAGCGTAGAAGTTGCGTCCGAGCTTTGTCCATCTGAGCACAAGGAAAAGAATCACGACCACAAGAAGCGCAATAAGAACACCCGGCTCCACATAGGCCGGAATATATTTTCCGACCTTGTTCACCGAGCCCATGCCCGGAACGTATATTCTTGTTTCTATGAGCTTTACGAATCCCTCATGCTTTACGTTGAACTGAGTCGCGTTTACGATTGTCGTCATTCCTTTTGCGAAGAACATTCCCGCAAGCGAGACGATGAACGGCTGGATGTCGAGGAACGCCACAAGGAATCCCTGCACAAGCCCGAAGCTTACTCCGATAACCAGCGCGTAGATTACCGCTCCCGCAATTGTTCCGCCGTTTTTGTCCAGGTGAACCGCGCAGCACATACAGACGAGAGCCGTTACAGTTCCAACGGAAATGTCGATTCCGCCGGTAATCATTACAAGGCTCAGCGCGCATGAAAGGACTATGAGCGAGGCGTTCTCGTTCAGCAGGTTTAGGAAAGTTTGTGGCTTCCTGAATCCTGCGCCTAGAAAAATTACCGCAAGAAGATACATCGCGGCAAAAACCGAAATCGTAATCACAAGAAGAAGATTCGTGTCTGAAAGCGGTTTTCTTTTTGCAAGCGCAGTCTCGTTCTGCCTTTTTTTATTTAGAAAGTTCATTTAACAGCCTCCATTCGCCGCAGCGTGTTTTCTTGCTCCGGAAATCTGCTTTGCCAGCTGCGACATTTTCTCGCGGAATACCGGAGCGCTGATTACAACGAGGATGATTACAACAACGGCCTTGTAAGCCGGAAGCGCGGTCGAGGCTACGTTGAACTTGAACAGTGTTGTCGTAAGGAACTGGATTACGTAAGCTCCAAGAATCGAAGCCCACATATTGAACTTGCCGCCGCTCAAAGCATTTCCGCCCAGCGCGACCGCAAGAATCGCATCCATCTCTATGTCTTTTGCGATAACGGAATAATTAATAGAAGAAATTCGGCAGACTTTGATGAATCCGGCGACCGCAACGCAAAGTCCCATAATCACATAGGTGATGAATTTGATGAACTGAGGGTCAAGTCCGTTAAGCCTTGACGAGTTGCTGTTGATTCCCACCGCCTGCGTGTAAAGACCGAGGTTCGTGAATTTGAGCACAAGCATCGTGATTATTATGCAGATTATCGCGATGAAAACCGGAGTCGGAACAGGAATGCCCGGAATGAAGTTTCCGAAGTAGCCGAAAACAGGCTCCACAACAATCGGAAGCGCGTTGTCGTTGATCCAGGCGGCGATTGAGCGTCCGGCCGTAAAAAGAATCAGAGTCGCGACCATCGGCTGAATCTTGAAGTACGAGACAAGAACGCCGTTGAACCCGCCGAACGCCATGCTCACAATGCAGCCCACAAGGAACGCAACGAAAATCGGAGCCTGAAGAGTTTCGGGGCGCGCGTCTGTTCCGCACAGAACACGCAGAATCACCGAGCCGGCAATCGCAATTCCCGCGCCCACGGAAATATCCTGTCCGCCCGAAGCAGCAGTTACAAGCGTCATTCCAATCGCAAGAATCACAAGCTCGGAAGCGTTGTCCAGAATCGTAATAAGGTAGCCTGAAAGAACCGGGAAGCCTTCGCTGTTTTGCCCGAGCGTAATCTTGAAGAATGACGGATCCGCTGCAAGGTTGAATATTACAAGAATCAGCAGCGCCGCAATCGGAATGAAAATCTGCTTTTTTATAAGTCCAAGAAGAAAGTCCGTGATTTTTTTGGAAGTCATTGTTTTTCTCCTCCTGCGATAGTTTCCATAATCTTTGTCTGGTTCAGGTCATTGCCTGAAAGCTCTCCGACCTGCTTGAGGTCCCGCATGACGATAAGACGCGAGCAGGTTCTTATCATCTCGTCGATTTCTGATGAGATGAACGTGACGCTCTTGCCTTCCTTTGCAAGCTTCAGGACAAGCTCCTGAATTTCTGTTTTTGTTCCGATGTCGATTCCGCGTGTAGGCTCGTCAAGAATCAGATACTGCGGATTTGAGAGCAGGGCGCGCGCAAGAAGTACTTTCTGCTGGTTTCCGCCCGAAAGGGATTTTATCGGAGTTTCCGCGGAGGCTGTCTTTATCTCAAGAAGCCTGATGTATTCGTCCGCAAGTTTTTCCTGTTCCGCCCGGCTGAAAGGCTTGAAGAATCCTCTCATCACCTGAAGCGCGAGAATCAGGTTCTCACGCACGGAAAGGTCTCCGATTATGCCGTCGCGTTTTCTGTCTTCCGGCAGATAGCTGATTCCGTTTTTCATCGCATGAATCGGCTTTGTGATGTTCACGCTTTTTCCGTTCACCTTCACTTTTCCGCCGAGAACCTTGTCCGCACCGAATATCGCGCGCACGCTCTCGCTTCTTCCGGATCCGAGAAGTCCTGTGAATCCGTTCACTTCGCCCTTGTAAATCCTGAAGTTGAACGGTTTTACGCCGCCAGTGCTTGAAAGGTTTTCCGCCTCGTAGACCGGAACTTCATCCGCGGAGAATACCGGAGTCTCCGAAGATTTGGACGACTTGTCAAGATTCTCGACTGATTTTCCGAGCATTTTTGAGACAAGCTCAAGGCGCGGAAGGTCTCGGATTTCGTATTCGCCCACAAGCTGTCCGTCGCGCAGAACGGTGATTCTGTCGCAGATTTCGTAAACCTGCTCAAGAAAGTGGGTAACGAAAATTATTCCGACTCCCTTTGCGCGCAGATTCCTCATAAGCCGGAACAGCTTCTGGACTTCCTGATCATCAAGGGATGAAGTCGGCTCGTCAAGAATCAGAATCTTGCAGTCCATGTCAACGGCGCGCGCGATTGCGACCATCTGCTGTACGGCGATTGAACAACTTGAAAGCTGCTGCTCCGCCCCGCACGGAATTTCAAGATCCCTAAGGATTTTTTCCGCGCCTTCATTCATCTTTTTCCAGCTGATGAAGGAGCCTTTTGTTCTTCCTATATACATATTCTCCGCTACGGTGAGATTGTGGCAGAGAGTTATTTCCTGATAAACTGTTGAGATGCCTGCGTTCTGGGCATCCTGCGGGGAACGGATGTTGACCGCTCCGATTCCTTTTACAAAAACCTGGCCTTCGTCCTTGTGATGTACGCCAGTCAGAACCTTAATCAGCGTTGATTTTCCGGCTCCGTTTTCTCCCATAAGAGCGTGAATTTCGCCTTCACGCAAAGTAAAATCAATATTCTGCAATGCATATACACCCGGAAATTTCTTGTGTATTCCGCGCATTTCAAGAACTGATTTTTCCTCCATGCTATGCCTCCAAAAAAAAACACGGGATTCAGATTTCAAGACAATCCGAACCCCGTGTCCAAGGTTGTTGGATTCTCCGTCAGTTTTTAAAGTTGTTGTTTACAGAAGAATCCGCCTGACAATATGCTTAGATACCGTATTTTGCGACATCGGCCTTTGTGATTGTTGCGGCGTCAAATCCTTTTTCTTCCATGATGACTGTTTTCTGCTTTGCGCCGTTCTTGATGATATCGTTGATGTAGGAAGCCTGGAACGGATTGCACTGGCCGTCGTAGTTCCATCTCTTTGCAAGAAGCTCCTCAAGCGCCCATTTGTTGCAGTCGAATCCCATGATGATTACATCTTTTCCGACTCCGTGAGAGATTCCCGCCTTGTCGAGGGCAGCAACCGCGCCTTTTGCCATGTCGTCGTTTTCTGCATAGATTACGTTGAATTTCTTGCCGGAATCGATTACAGCCTGAACAATCTGCTGGGCGTTTTCCGCATTCCATTCAGCTGTCTGCTGGGCAACGATGTTCCAGTTGCTTTCTGCCTTTGCCTTCTCGTCAAGCGCGCCGGAGCGTCCGATCTGAGCGGCTGAACCCATAACGCCCTGAATGTGGATGATGTTGTATTCCTTGAGATTCTGTCCTGCAAGCCAGTTTACGGCTGTCTTTCCTTCCTGTGCCATGTCGGAAACAATTGATGCCTCGTAAAGGCTTTCGTCAGCGTCGATTGTGCGGTCAAAGAGAATTACCTTGATGCCGGCATCCTGAGCGTCCTTGAGAACTGATGTCCATCCTGAAGTTCCGGCCGCGGAAATCAGAAGGTAGTCAACTTCGTCCTGAACCATCTTGCGTGCGGCGGCAATCTGCTCGTCGTTTTTAAGGCTGTAGAAGAAAGTCGGTTTGTAGCCGTTCTTCTTTGTGAATGTCTTTTTCATGTCGTTGACGTTCGCAGTGCGGTAGCCCGACTCGTTCGGGTCGTTGTTGATGATTCCGACTTTTACCAGTTTTGCGGCGAATGTGGGAAGAACCATCATTGCCATTACGGCAGCCAAAACTAAATTCTTTTTCATGGTTTCACCTCTATGTGTTTGGATTAAGGATGACCTCTGCATCCCTTGTGATTATGATTATCAGCCTAAATCCGAAAGAAAGGAATAGTTTTTTTGTTCCCGATTTTCGGACTTTCCTATCATTTTGTTCGGAATTTCATATTTGATGATAGTTTTGGGCATTTTTTAGGGAAAACCGCCACTTGTTTTTTTCGCAATGTCAGTTACTATAAAATCAGAGGTAAAACATGACGAAAGAAAATATTGCCAGAGAAATTGAAAACGGTCAGGCTGTTCTTGGAATCGAATTCGGTTCGACGCGCATAAAGGCGGTTCTTATTGATTCTGAAAAAAATCCCGTGGCTCAGGGCGGCTTTACTTGGGAAAATTCACTTGCGGACGGAATCTGGACTTACAGTCTGGATGAAATTCACGGCGGAATCGTTTCGGCATATTCAGAGCTTAAAAAAGATGTTCTTGAAAAATACGGCGTCAAGCTTTCCAATCTGAAGGCTCTTGGAATCAGCGCGATGATGCACGGCTATCTTGCGTTCGACAGGGAAAACAATCTTCTTGTTCCGTTCAGAACCTGGAGGAACACGATTACAGGCGGGGCTTCAAAAAAACTCACGGAGCTTTTCAATTATCCTTGCCCGGAGCGGTGGAGCATTTCTCATTATTATCAGGCGATTCTGAACAACGAGGCCCATGTTCCGCAGGTGGATTTTTTTACGACTCTCGCAGGCTACGCGCATTTCATGCTCACAGGAAAAAAAGTTCTGGGCGTGGGAGACGCGAGCGGAATGTTCCCGATTGACGCGGAGACAGGCGACTACGACAAGTCAATGGCCGGAAAATTCGATTCTCTTGTTGAAGGAAAGGGAAGTGCAAAAAAACTTCTGAAGCTTCTGCCAAAGGCGATTCCAGCCGGAACAGATGCAGGAAAGCTCACAAAGGAAGGCGCGCTGTGGCTTGACCCGACCGGCGAGCTTGCGGAAGGAATTCTGTGCGCTCCTCCTGAAGGCGATGCTGGAACCGGAATGGTGGCGACAAACGCGGTTGCTCCGAGAACAGGAAACATTTCCGCGGGAACTTCCGTGTTCGCGATGGTCGTCCTTGAGAAGGCGCTTTCAAAGGCTTATCCTGGAATAATCGACATTGTTACAACTCCGGACGGAAAACCAACCGCGATGGTTCACGTGAACACCTGCACCGCCGAATACAACAAGTGGGTCGAGCTTATCGGCGAGGCGGCGAGACTTCTTGGCGCGGAATTCAATGCCGGAAAACTTTACGACACGATTCTCGGCTGCGCGAAGGACGGAGCAAAGGACTGCGGCGGCGTTTACACTGTCAACTACATATCGGGCGAAAGCGTTACGGATTTTAGCGAGGGACGGCCGATGGTTGTGCGCTCCCAGGACTCAAAGCTGAACCTTGCGAATTTTATGAGAAGCCAGATTTATTCCGCGGTCGCAACTCTCAGGCTCGGAATGGACGTTCTTTTTGCTGAGAATGTGAAGATTGACTCGATGACAGGCCACGGCGGATATTTCAAGACGGAAGGCGTGGGGCTTGAGACGATGGCTGCGGCAATGCACACTCCGGTCAGCGCGATGGAAACAGCAGGCGAGGGCGGTCCCTGGGGAATGGCGCTTCTTGCATCATACACCGCGGACTCAAAGGGAAAAAATCTGGGCGACTGGCTTGAAACCGAAGTCTTCGCAGGCGCGCAGAAGAAAACCGTAAAACCTGACGCAGCGGATGTAGCAGGCTTTGACAGATGGCTTGAAGGCTACAAGTCCGCGCTCAAAGCCGAACGCACCGCAGTTGAGAATGTGAAATAATCAGTTTCAGGGGCAATAAGTTTAACTTCTGGAGTACAATAAGTTTTAGTTCTGAAGGTCAATGACCGGATACACTGCGCATGGTGGTTTCGGCAGGCTCAACCACCGCATTTCCGTGCCTGACACGGCAATGACACAAAAACAAATGGAGGAAAAATTCATGGGAAAATACACAGAACTGCAGAGAGAGGCTTACGAGGCGAATATGCAGATACCGGCGCAGCATCTTGCGCTTTACACTTGGGGAAACGTCAGCGCGTTCGACAAGGCGGCCGGCGTGTTCGCAATCAAGCCTTCGGGAGTTCCTTACCCGGAACTTACGCCCGAAAGCATGGTGATTGTTGACCTTGAAGGAAATGTTGTTGAGGGAAAACTAAGACCTTCAAGCGACACTCCGACGCACGCTGTTATTTACAGGGAATTCGCGGTTTCGGACGGAGCGAGAATCGGCGGAATAATCCACACTCATTCAACTTACGCGGTGAGCTGGGCTCAGGCTGTAAAGGCAGTTCCACTGTTCGGAACAACCCACGCAGACCACATCCAGACGGAAGTTCCCTGCACGCCGTATCTTAGCCGCGAGGCAGTCCAGAACGACTACGAGAAGGAAACTGGAAATCTCATTGTAAGCCACTTCCGTTCTCTAAAACTGAATCCGGATGAAGTGAACATGGTTCTTGTGGGCGGACACGGACCTTTCGCCTGGGGAGCAACCGCGGACAAAGCCGTCTACAACGCCGCAGTCCTTGAGGAAGTGAGCCACATGGCCATGAACACGCTGCAGATTAACCCATCGCAGCAGCCGCTTCCGGACTACATCATCAACAAGCACTACATGAGAAAACACGGCCCGAACGCCTACTACGGCCAGAAGTAGAAATAAGAATGTTTACATAAAACAGAAAATCCGCCTGCGCAAACACAGACGGATTTTTTTTGTTTCCAAGCTAAATGCTAAATTGCAAATCAGTTAAACGGATTTTCCGATGGATACAAAGTTCCCTTTGGCTGATTGTATGCAACATCAGGAATTCCAAGATACTTGAAAAGTGTAAACAGTGCTTTTCCGTAGTGGCCGAAAGCAACTGCGCCGTGGTGCGGATAATTTTTCTGGATAAGAACGTGGCGGTAGAATCTTCCCATTTCTGGAATTGCAAATACACCTATTCCTCCGAACGAACGGGTTGCAACTGGAAGAATTTCACCGTGCGCAATGTAAGCCTGAAGCTTTGTATCTGGAGTTGACTGCAATCTGAAGAATGTGATTGGGCCTGGCATTATGTCGCCTTCCAAAGTTCCGCGTGTAAAGTCTGGCGTTGAATCCTTTGGCTCAAGAAGTCTGTGCTGAATCAACTGATACTTGACTCCAGGATTGCAAGCCTTGTTCATGCAGCAGAAAGGTGTGTTTCCGCAGTGGAACGCCATGAAAGTATCATTAAGAACATAAGGATAAGAGAATTTACCCTTGATGCTTTCATCGTACATATCCTGCGGAACAGAATTGTTGATGTCAAGAAGTGTAACAGGAGCATCGGAAATGCAAGTTCCAATATATTCAGAAAGCGCGCCGAAAATATCAACTTCGCAGGCAACAGGAATTCCGCGGGAAGCAAGGCGGCTGTTCACATAGCAAGGCTCAAATCCGAATTCCTTAGGAAATGCCGGCCAGCATTTGTCTGCGAGAACTGCATATTTTTTGCAGCCTTTGTTTGCTTCAATCCAGTCAAGAAGTGTAAGTTCAAACTGCGCCATGCGTGGAAGAAGATCCGGGAAGTTGTTTCCGCCAGAACCAAGCTCTTTTTCCATGTCAGCGACAACTTCTGGAATTCTTTTGTCGTCTTTGTGGGCGCGGTATGCAACAAGAAGGTCAAGTTCAGAATTTTCCTGAATTTCAACTCCAATGTCATAAAGTCCCTTGATTGGCGCATTGCAAGCAAAAAAGTCCTGTGGGCGAGGTCCGAATGTGATAAGCTTGAGATTTTTAAGACCAATAATTGCGCGTGCAACAGGAATAAATTCTTCAATCATCTTTACAATGTCGTCTGCTGTTCCAACTGGATATTCTGGGATTATGGCAGGAATTTTGCGCAAGTTCAAATTGTATGAGCAGTTCAGCATTCCGCAGTAAGCGTCTCCGCGTCCGTTTATAAGATCATTCTGAGTTTCTTCAGCGGCGGCGACAAACATGCAAGGTCCGTCAAATTTCTGCGCAATTTGAGTTTCTGGAGTTTCTGGTCCGAAGTTTCCGAGGAAAACAACAAGCGCATTGCAGCCGGCCTGTTTTACTTCTTCAACCGCCTTCAGCATATCGCATTCATTTTCTACAGTTGTCTTTGCTTCATAAAGGCTTCCTTTTGAGCCGAATGCCTTTACGATTGCCGCTCTTCTTTTTTCAGAAAGTGAAATTACAAAGCAGTCCCTGCTTACTGCGATTATTCCGAGCTTGACTTCCGGTATGTTTGAAAACTTTTCCATTAAAAAGCCTCCTTGAATTGGTTTGTGTGTTTTTTAGATTTGCATTTTCTGCGGAATCTTAAAAATCAGTTTAAGTTCACAAATGGCAGATGTCAAGTTTTTTTCTTGCAAGTGGAAGGTCTGTACATTTGGAAAATGAAAAGGTGGGCAACAGTTGCGCATAAAAAGTGTTATCTTTGGGCTTAAACGCTATGTCATTATCCGGCTTGATCGGATAATCTTTTGAAAATTTCATCTGCAAAACAAATCATAAAAATTCCTCAAAGTACTTGACAAATCCCGGGGAGGGGTATACTTGGAGAACCAAATAAAAGCGATTCTGCATTGCAGGTCTCTTGTTTGGCAAATTCAATTTATAAGGAGTGAACTTATGAGAAAGTTTGCTAAAATTTCAGCTGTATTGGCAGCTATGGTCCTTGCGCTTGCATTTGCAGGTTGCAAGTCTGATGACGACGACGACGATGACGCTAAGCCTATTCAGGCAATTGTAATCAACGGAGATGTTGTTACATTGTATGACGATGGCACTGTTATAATAAAAGCATCGGATGGAACGACTTCTAACGGAACGTATACAAAGGCAGATGGAAAAATTGTTATTAAAGACAGCGAAGGAAAATCAATAGAAGCAAAGTCAACCTCAGATGGAAAAGTTGATACTACCAAGCCTGTAACACTAAAAGACAAAGACGGAAATGAAAAAACTACTGAAGTAAAGGAAAAAGATACAGAAACTAATAAAGGCAATGGAACTTCTTCTACAAAAAATATTCTTGCAGGAAAAACTTATTATTCAATTGACTTTGAAAAAAAGGAATATACCTCAGAGACAATTAATAGAGCAAAAATTTGTATTTCTATGCTTGCTTTTGATTCTAATGGACAAAAAGTAAAATATACTGAACTTAAGTATGACTTTAAAAATGGAGCTGTTGAAGAAAACAAGGACAATATTATTGAGTCTGATGTATTGGATTATTCAGTTTCTGGTTCAAGTTTGACAATAAAAGCACCTGAAGGTGTCGGTGAGGATTTAATTGCTACAATTAAGTCAGACGGAAGCATAGATGGAATGAAAGAATTGAAAGGAAATCTTTATGCCTTTGCAAAAGCTGAAGCAGATAGTAAAGAACTGTTAGCAGTAGCTTATATAATAACTGTTGATGGCACTGCTTGCAATTTGGAACAGCAATATGCAAATGAAGAACCTTTTGTTTTAAAAGGCACAGTTTCAGGAAGTACTTTGAAATTTACAACTGAAGGAAAAGACGGCCAAACCAGAACAGTTTCTGGCACAGTGTCTGACAAAGAAATTAAGATGGAGGACAGTCCAGATGGTCCTATAACTTTAAAAAGAATGAAGTTTTAATTAAATAGCTTGAATGCTGATTTTATAAAAAATCAAATTTCAGGCTGAATAAAAAAATCCGTGCCAATTTCACTGACACGGATTTTTTTTGTTTTTGACTGTTTTTGCTGCATTCTTGCACTTGATGCAAGAAGCAATATTATTTTTCTTTCATTGTGAAAACGCCGTCCCATTTTTCGCCGGAACCGTATTTTAAGAAGTAGCTGCAGCGTTTCATAAACACATCAGACGACATATCCTGCGGAAAGCATTCCTTTGCGTTTTTAAAGAACTGGTACGCTTTCTTGAAATCCTCCGGATCTTTTGGAGTGTCAGGAAAATCATTTCCCTTTAGATACCATTTGATTCCTTCGTTGAAAATTTCCGCTGCTTCAATTTGCTTTGCCGGAAGTTCATCTTTAAGTCCTAGAATGCAGTGAATCTGAACAGGATTTTCAATGTTCACAACACGCACAAAGTCGAACTTCCGCGCGGCTAAAAGACCTTTGTTTGCTCCGTTGTCGGCGGCGTTCCAAGTGCTGTCCGAACACATTATCCAGGAATTGTAAACTTTGTTTGTTCCTTCAAGACGGGACGCAAGGTTTACGTTGTTTCCCATGATTGTATAATTGAGCTTCTTTTTTGTGCCCATGTTTCCAACAACCATGTTTCCTGTGTTTATTCCTACGCGGGAATTCAAATAGAACGGCTCTCCTGTATGCGGATTTATCGGAAGCTTATCTTTGTTTTCTTCGTTGTATTTTGCTTCTGCCTGAAGCATTCTTATTCCCGCAAGGCACGCATGGAACGCATTTTCATCGTCGTCAACCGGCGCGCCAAAAAACGAAACAATTTCATCTCCTACATATTTATCGATTGTTCCGTGGCAGTCCATTATTGCGTCGCTCAAAGCTCCAAGGTATCCGTTTAAAATTGAAACAAGCCGTTCAGCACCTTTGCTTTCGCCTTCCGCATTGTTTACAGCTTCTGTGAATCCAGAAAATGTCTTTACGTCTGAAAAAATCGCGGTTATATTTTTGCTGTTTCCGCCGAGCTGTGCTGTTTCCGGATTCTTGATAATTTCGTCTACAACAGCAGGAGCAACGTAAGCACTGAATGTTGATTGGAGGAATTTTTTATCTGAGTTTATAGCATGGAAATTTACAATTATTCCAGCAAAATGGTTGAGGAACGAAAATGCAAAAATAATTACAAACGGAACATAAATGTTGAACTGCGTCATCAAAATATAAAAAAGAACAACAGGAACAATTACGTATAAAAATCTTGTGAAGTTTTTCTTTCCAGTACTGAATTTTGCTGTTATGCACATTGTAAGAAAAATGAAAACAACGCAGAATGCAAGTCCCCAAAGTGAATCTATTTCGCGTATGAATTTTTTCTGAAGAATTGTGTTTATAACGTTTGCGTGAAGTCCAAGGTTTGCGTATTGCTTTGAAAATGGCGTTACTCCCAAATCAGTGCTGGAGGTCGCCGAGTTTCCGATTATGCAGAACGAGCCTTCCATGCTGCCTTTTAATATTTCAAAGTCGCGAAGGTAAAATTCAATGCTTTTTGAAAGTTCCGAAAGCTCAGGAATCTGATCAAATCCCGGAACTGTTGCAAATGAATCAGAAAATTCCTTGAGATTTTTAAAGAATTCTGTTCTGGCTGAAAAATATTTTTCGTAGTCTTCTTCAGAAAGTCCGCCTCTTATTGCATTTCCTTCCTCGTCAAATCCGCGGCATTTTAATAGAAGACGTTTTTTTGAATTTGAAATTTTTTCATATTCGTCTTCAAAATACATTGCATTTAAAATGTATTCCGCATCTTCTTCGGAAAGCAACGATAAGTCGGCATTTTTTATATCCGCAAGATTTTCTATTATAAGTTTTTCCGCAAGATCAAGATTGTAAAGCAAGTATGCCGGAACGTGTCTAAAGCTGTCAACGTAACTTTCATGAAGCCAGTTTATCAGCATCCGTCCATGTTTATCCAGCGGAATTGAAATATTGTACCGTGAATCCGAATTCGGATTCTTTAAGCCTTGCAGAATTATTGAATTTGAAGTTCTTTCCATTGACTGAACATCCAAAATCTTCATAAGCGGCGCAAAAGAAAGCTGCCCGACATATTTTCCGTCCTGAAAATTCAAAAGCTCAATTCTGCGCCTGATTCCGTCTTTGTCTACAATAACATTTGTAAATCCAAGTCCTTGCGCGCGTGAAAGAATTTTATGAAGCGTCGGTGTAAATCCAAGTTCCTGGCTTGCTTCTTCCTTTACTGAATAAATATTTCCTTTTTGAATAAGATTTTTTTCGTCTGTTACATTGTTAAAAAGAAATCTTGTTCTGGCGTAATTTTCCTCTGATTCATCGCCTTTTTGCGCAATGTGCCTCATGTTTACGGTTAGAGAAGTATTTCCAAAGAACTGAACGCATCTTGCAAAAAAATCATCGTAGTCAAGCTCAAAACCGGAAGTGATTTCCTTTTGCATTTCGTAAAGAATTCCATCGATTTCATTTGAAATAAGATTTTCCGCGTGTTCATGAGCATTTTTCGCGTTTACAGTTCCACCTTCAATTCCGTTCGCAAATTCCGAAATTGAACTTGAAATTGCCTGCTCGCCGTCTATAAAAGTCTTGTTTACTGTGTCGCTTAAATTTTCGTTTACACCTTTTGAAGAAGGTGAAATGTATTCAATATCGAATACAGCCTGTTTTGCGCCGAATTCTTTCATGCGGATTAAGGCGTTTCCCAGAATGTCGCGAGTCCAAGGCCAAGAGCCAACGCGTCCCAATGACTCATCATCAACATCGACAATTACAATGTTTGGATGCGCCTCGATTCCTTTTGTTATTTTTAGCATTGAATCATAAAGCCTGTAGTCGAGCTTTTGAAAAAGGCTTGTCTGAATTGCCATTACGCTCAAAAGCGCAAAAACTGCCATAATAATCAGTTCTATCTTAGTTTTAAAAAATTCTTTGAATTTATTTTTCATTACCATGACAAAAACTATATCATATAGTATAATTTCTTGTAAATGAACATTTGCGAACATTATTTTTAGAGGAGTGGTATGAAACTTTTTACTTCGATTTTTCTGTTTGCTCTCATTTCTGTTTCGGCTGTTTTTTCTCAGTCTGCGGAAATTGTGGAGAAAACTGTATCAACTGAAAAGCTCACTTACGGAACTGCCGCGTATTTTACAGCAGTCGCAATGGGCTATATTTCAGATGATGATTCAGAAGAAGATGCTGTCGATGCTTGGAAAAAAATAGGAGAACAGTATTCTAAACCAGCCATAGAAGCAGAGATTTCCGCAGATGATTTTATCAACTTTGAAAATCTTGCCTGGCTGTGCTATTTTACTTGGAATGTTCCAGATAGTCTTATGATGAAGTTTTTTCCAAGTCCGCGCTACGCCTTTAAACAACTTCGCAATGGCGGCGTAATTTCGACTTCTTTTGATCCAAAACGCATTCCGACTGGCAGGGAATTTCTTAATGTCGTTACAGACTGCATTGATTTTTATGAGGTGAGAAACTAGCATGAATATGAAAAAATATTTTGCCGTTATTTTATTTTCAGTTTTCTCGGTGTTTGCTTTTTCTGCTGAACTTTCTTTCTTTTTGGGCGATAACACAGACTTGAAATTTGATGGTGAGGAATACAAAGAGCCTAGATTAAAGCAAAGCGAGGCTTTTTCTGCGCTTGCAAAAATTCCTTTCAATAAAAAAGGCACAACATTTCTTTTTTTAGAAGCCAGCCTTAGCCATAGCTATGAAAAAATCTTTGGCGACCATGAGAATAGTGAAAATGAATTTATTGCAGATTTAAATGTTTTGAAATTTTCTTCTATTATGGAGTGTTCTGCTGGAAAATTCTTCTTGGATGCAGGCCGCCTTTTCTTGTCGGATCTTTCGCAATCTGTTTTTGCCCAATCGCTTGACGGAGCTTCTGCGCAGTTTTCCGCTTCCTGGCTTGATGTTTCTGCTTTCGGCGGATACACAGGGCTTTTGAATTTAAAGAATATTTCTATTATGAACAGCAGTGGCTATGAATGGACTCCAGATGATGAAAATGACTTCTATGATTTTTGCGCTCCCTATATAGCAGGCGGAGTAAAAATCAGCTTTCCGTATTTATTGTTTAACCAGACAATTTCTTTGGAAGGACTTGGATTTTGGGACACAGAAGGTCCTGCCGATTCTCCAAAAGATGAAGACAACCGCTTTTATGGAACTTTGCGCTTAGACGGACCGCTTGCTCCTATGCTTTTTTACGGCTTGAGCGGAACTGCAAGCTCTACAGATTTTTCTGATTTTGGATTTTTGGGAAGAGCCAACATTTCTTTGTTCCCGGATTTTAAGTCTTCTTCTGTTACTATTTCTGCTTCTTATGCTTCTGGAGACAGAGGTCCTTTTGTTCCGTTTATTGGATTTACACAGATTACTGCCTGCCTTTCGGCTGATGAACCGATTTATTCAGGAATTTCAAAAGCTGGATTGTTTGCATCTATAGTTCCAATTGACAAACTTTATTGTGCTGTTGGCGGAGATGCTGTTTTCCTTGACAGGGATGATAATGCTTTTGATTATTATGGTTTCCAAGTTTATGGAAATGCAAAATATTACTTGTTCTCTGATCTTGCTTTGACGCTTTTTGCAAGCCATTTTTCAGGAGATTCAAGTGATTCCAGCAGAACAGAAATTGCGATTAATGCGGTTATTTCGTTTTAGCCGTAAAATTTTAGGAGGTGTTGTATGAAATTGAGTTTTAAGTTTTTGCCGTTGCTTGCTTTTGCAGTTTTTGCGGGCTTTTCAGCTTCTGCTTTGGAAGCTAAATTTGTAAGCATTGAAGGCAAAGTTGAAATTCTGGAAGGCGGAATGTGGATTCCTGTTGAAGAGGGCGATATTATTCAGGAAAGAGGGGCCGTTATTTCAACTGGATTTAAATCAAATGCTGTAGTTTCTGTAAAAGGAACAAATTTTACATTGGGACCGTTGACAAGAATTACAATTGAAAACATGGTCGCAATGGAAAACAAGGATTCAACTCAGATTTATATTGATTCCGGCTCGCTTAAAGCAAATGTTTCTTCTTCTGATGGAAGAAAAGTTGGATTCAAAGTTCGTTCCGCAGTTGCAACAGCTTCAGTAAGAGGAACAGAATTCAAAGTTACTTCTTCCGGACGTCTTTCTGTTACGCAGGGACTTGTAAGTTTTGGCGGTCCTGAAGCTTCTTCTGCGGAAGTCGCTAAATCCGAGGATAATTCTACCGACGTTGCTCCATCTGAAGAAAGCAATGCAGGAACAGTTGCTTCTGCAAATGAAACTTCTGACGGAAACGTTGCTGCCGAAGAACATCCAGAATCAACTCCGTTTACTTCCAGCGCGGAAGTTGGAGAAAAAAATGGAGTTCCGGTTTTTGCAGGCCAGGACAGCAAGTCTGATGTTACAGCAAGCAGGCCTTCAAATCCTCATGCGGAAAAAGTTGCGGCAGTTTCTGGAAAAGGATTAGAGAATGAATCCATGGGAATGAACTTAATAAATACAACAAGTGTTGAGCCGGGTGCGGGTTCTAAATCTGGCTCTAATAAAGGCAGAGGCTCGGTTGCTATTACAATTGTTTGGGCAGACTGATTTATTAGTGAAGAACTTGTGATTTTGTAAAGTAACCCAAAATGCGCCCCGTTGTTATTTTTGCAGCGGGGTTTGTTTGTTTTATAGAATGGAATTTTAAAAAATGAAATTAAAAAAGAAAATTGTTCTTATGGGAAAACTTCTTTTTTTTGCTTTTGCGATTATTTTTTCAGGCTGCAAAGAAAAAGATGTTCCCAGCATAAAAATTGCTTCAGACGACTCTATTGAAATTCAGCCGCGCGAAAGTTTCTCTGAATTAAAAGAAAATTTTTGGACAAGTGAAAATGGACTCGTCTGCGTTCTTATTGGATATGGTTTTAATGACGATGATTTTGTAAAAAAAGCGATAAATTCCTTGGAGAAGAAATTTGGACTTACAGAAAACGGAGGTCTTGTTCTTCCGATTGTTTTTCCAGATGATTTGCATGGCAGAATTTCCAGTTTGCGTGATATAATCGAAAAAAATAATGTGCATGGAATCGTTCTTCTTGGCGCGCCAGAAAATACGCATTCTCCGCTTGCAAGGATAAAAGAAGAATGGAATGGCAATCCACCGTTCAATGTTTTTTCGATTTTTCCACAGGATGATGTTTTGGGACAGGAATTCACTTGCAACTTTGTAATTGACCATGAATATACGGCTGGAATTCAGTTTGGCGATGAAGAAAATAAAAATGAAGCCGATGACACTTTGGTGCTTTTGATTTCGGCTGTTGAGTATGCCGCGGAGCTTCCGTTTGTTCTTCCGCAGGACAGTGATCTTTATTATCATGTTCAGGCTGTGGCAGGAAAAAGAAAAGTTGTCCGCTATGTTGACAGCGAAACTGGAATTCAGTCAAGAAACCATTTTGTAATTTTAAATTCGGTGGAATAAATTGAACACACTTTTACAAGACGAATCTTTGCTTATCGGCAGCCGTGAAGAAATACAAAAACTCGCAACAAAAGATTCTGCCCGGATTCTTGTGGTGTCTGATTCTCATGGCGCGTATTCTAATCTTTTGCTGATTTTGCGTCAGTTTGGAGTTGCAAGCGATGCCCTTGTTTTTTGCGGCGACGGAATTTGTGATATTTCCAAGCTGATTTCAAATGCCGTTGATGAAGCTGAAATCAAAGCTATTATTCCGCCTGTAATTGGAATTGTCGAAGGAAACAATGATGCAGACCTTTATCCTGTTAGAAATGTTCTTTCCGACGAGCCTTATTATGTTCAGTTGAAAGTTCCGATTTTTAATGTACTTGAAGCCTGCGGGCAAAGAATTTTTTTTACGCATGGACACAGAAATTCCCTTTATCTTGGAACTGGTGAAATTATTTCCGCGGCAAAAAAAAGCAACTGCAAAATTGCGCTTTACGGCCACACTCATATTGCGGCTGAAAAACTTGGTGAAGTTTTTACTATAAATCCAGGGAGCTGTTTTAGACCTCGCGGCGGACAAAAACCTTCATTTGCGATGTTAAATTTAACAAAAAACATCGGATTTGAATGTATTTTTTATGAGCTTTCGAGTTTGGGAAGCAAACCTTTTTTTCCAGCTAGGACTTTTTGAAAATGCCGTTGCTTGAGCTAAAAAATGTTTACTATGAATATCCTCACACAAATAAAATTGCGCTCGACAATATAAATTTTTCTGTAAGCCAAGGCGAATATATTGCAATTCTTGGACTTAACGGTTCTGGAAAAAGCACGCTTGCCCGGCTTATTGCAGGATTTTTTGAGCCCTTAAAAGGTGAAGTCATAAAGCAAAACGGAATTCTTCCAGGCATTGTTTTTCAGCAACCAAAAGAGCAAATTGTAGCCGGAATTGTTGAGCGCGACACAGCTTTTGGTCCGCAGAATCTCAGCATGATGGAATCAGAAATTGAACTGCGCACAATCGAATGTCTTTCTGTTGTTTCTCTTGTGGACAAAGCTTTGAGCAAAACTTTTGAGCTTTCCTTAGGGCAGACACAGCGGCTTGCTTTCAGCGGAATCCTTGCGCTTTTTCCAGATTTGCTGATTCTTGACGAAGCCACGGCAATGCTTGATCCGGATTCAAAAAATCAGCTTGTAGAATTTGTAAATGCTTGGAATAAAAAAGGGCACACGGTTATTTCTGTTACGCATGATTTGGACGAAGCGTTGGCTGCAAAAAGAATCATCGTTATGGATCAGGGGCAGGTAATTTTCGACGGCTCGCCAAAAGAATTTAAAGAAACTAAAAATATTTTTGAATCGATTTTCGGAATTGACGGAGAGTACACTTCATTTAAAAGTTTAAATTCAGAAAAAAATAAATCTGCAGAAACATCTTTAAAAGTTCAGGAGCTTTCGTTTTCTTATGGCGATTTTTCAGTTTTTAAAAATATTTCTTTTGAGCTGAAAAAGGGAACTCTTGTTGCTTTGACTGGACCGAGCGGCTGCGGAAAATCAACATTGTTTGAATGTCTTGCAGGTCTCAAAAAAAATCAAGGTGGAAAAATTTATGCTTTGAGCCGTCCTGTTCTTGGCTTGCAGGAAAGCGAGGCTGCATTGTTTGAACCTTATTCTGCGGATGATGTTGCGTTCGGTCCTAAAAATAAAAATATAAAAGGCAAGGAACTTTTTGAGCGCGTAAAAAAATCCATGGAACTTGCCGGACTTGATTACAAAAAATACGGAAATCTTCCGATTGTTTCGCTTAGTGGCGGTGAAAAACGAAAACTTTCTGTTGCGGGACTTATTGCTCTTGACAGCGACATTCTGATTTTTGATGAGCCGACTGCTGGCTTAGATCCTGTTTCAAGAAAAAATCTCCTTGCGTCTTTTAGAAAGCTAGCTGAAAGCGGAAAAACCGTTTTGTTTAGCACGCATAGATTTCAGGAAGCGGAAGCTGCTGATTTCAGACTGCGCTGGGAAGATTTGATTTCTAAGCGTGAAGAAAATTCTGATTCAGTCTTGGGTAATTTAAGGGAAATGAATTTAATTGAAAACGCTTTGATGCTTGAAAAAATTTCCAAAGCGTCTTCAGTTTTTTCTTCGCCCGAAAAAATTCCTCCTTCGTTTATAAATTCGCTTTCCGCAGGCAAGAAAACATTTCTATTTCTTATTTTGTTTTTTGTTTCCATTTTACTTCCGTTCCCGGCTTGCATTGCGATGATTTTTGTAAACATTTTGTATTCTATTCTTGCAAAATCGCCGCTAAAAAATGCCTTTAAAATAATTGCAAGGCTTGTTCCTTGGATTGTAATTTTTTCTTTGCTTGGAATTATCCTTTTTCCAGTTTATGAAGGAGACAGGATCCTTTTCAGCTGGAAAATGATTTTCGTCACGCCTCGGAAACTTTTGCTTTTTGCAGCTTCCTTTGTTCATTCAGTCTGCGCTATTTTTGCGATTGGAACTTATATTTTTACTGCGGATGAACGACAGGTTATGGATGGAATCACCGCTATTTTAAAGCCTCTTACTTTCTTTAAATTTCCTGTCAGAAGCGTTGTTTTAATAGTTGGAATTATTTTTAGATTTATACCGTTGCTTTTAGATGAATTTTCGGGCATTATAAAAACACAGATTATCCGCGGAACATTTGGAAATGCAAAAGGAATAAAAAAAATAAAATCGATAATTCCTGTTTTTGTGCCGCTTGTTCTTCAGACAATCCGAAAAGCAAGTTGCCTTGCTGATGCCCTTACTGCAAGATATTTTAAATAGATAGTTTGGAGAAAATATGCTTAGCATGAAAACTTTGGTTGCGCTTATTGCAGTTTTGATGTATGCGCTTGTGATTTTATTTCAGAATAAAAAAGTTTTGTTTACAACTGGAGCGGCAGTTCTTGTTGTTATTATTGCGACTTTTTTTCCGGGGCAGATTTTCCCGCTTCCGCAGGATGTGGTTGCGCTTGAAGGCTGGTTTCCGCAGAGAATATACGCGCTTTATCATTCTTTGTTTGAAATCATAAACTGGAACGTTATTATGATTTACCTTGGCAGCATGATTATTGCCTCTCTTTTTATTTATTCAAAAGTTCCAGTAAAAATCGCTGACAAAATTGTGAACAGCAGCCGGAACACTTGTATTGCGATGGTTGCGATTCTTGCGATGACGGGAATAATTTCAATTTTTGTTGAAAATGTTGCTACGGTTCTTGTTATGGCTCCGATTGGACTTGCGCTTTGCTCAAAGCTGAAAACGAATCCTACATTTTTTATGATGGGACTTGCCGTTATGAGCAATCTTGAAGGAACTGCGACTTTGGTTGGAGATCCGCCTTCAATGATTTTTGCAAGCTATGCTGGATACAGTTTCAACGACTTTTTCTTTTATTCGGATAAACCTTCTATTTTCTTTATAATTCAGGCTGGAATGGTTGCCGGATGCGTTTTCTTTTATTTTTTCTTTGCGAAAAATAGAAAAAACAAAGTTCTGGTTGAAAGCGAAAAAGTCATTTCCTGGGTTCCTTTTGTTTGCCTTTTGCTTATGATTTTTGGGCTTGCCGGAGTTTCGTTTGTAAATACCAGGTTTGAGTATTTGAGCGGAACTTTAGTATTGTCGATTGGAATTTTGAGTTTGCTTTGGTTCAAGTTGTTTCAGAAAAAAACAAACGCCGAAACTGCAAAAGTTGTAAAGGAGCTTGACTGGGAAACAATTTTTTTCCTGCTTGGAATTTTTGTTGTAATCGGCGCAATAAAAGAAACCGGGCTTTTGAATGACCTTGCCGATTTGCTTGTGAATGTTACTGGTGGTTCCAAAGTTGCGGGATTTTTTATAATCCTTTTTATTTCTGTTATTGTAAGCGGATTTGTTGACAATGTTCCTTATATAATCGCGATGCTTCCTGTTGCTGGCGGAATGGCGGCTCAAATTGGAATAAATTCGGAGCTTTTTATGTTTGCGCTTTTGGTCGGAAGCTGCCTTGGCGGAAACCTTACTCCTTTTGGTGCTAGCGCGAATATTGTTGCAATGGGAATTTTAAAGAAAGAAAATTATCCTATGAAATTTTCCGGCTGGCTTAAAATCGGTGTTCCGTTCACGCTTATTACAACAGCCGCCGCATCTGCTTTGCTATGGTTTATCTGGGCGTAATTTTTACGCAGAAACAGAAACAACTGCGCCTGCTTCTGGCATAAGACCTGCAAGTCCATAAGCTGCCTGTCCTTGTGCGCTGCTGGCGGCAATTGCAGTTTTTATTTGCTGCTGGTAGCTTTTTATAAGCTCGTCTTTTTGTTCTTCGGAAAGTCCAGTGGCTTCTTCTTCTGAAAGGGCTGGCTTTTGCTTCATGGAAACAAGCTGGGAAATCAGTGTGTTTAAAATGCGCAGGCGGTTTATTGGAACTCCGCGCTGGCCATGCTCTGTTGCGGTTCCATGCACGTAGTCAAATTGAGAATATATGACTGCGCTAGGCTTTACTGGAACACAGAGCGAGCCTGAAGAAGTAGAGAAAAGAGTTCTGTAAGATGCCGCGTTTAGGCTGATTCCATTTGAATACATAAGTCTACCCTCAGTTTAGTGCAAGCAATTTTCTTTGCACTATCTTATGTATCGGAATTTAAAATAAAAAGTTTAGCTGGCTTTTGCTTTAAGATGTTAGTAGAACTGCTTTGTCCATTCCGCGATTCTTTCTTCAAGCGACTGAACTGCGCCTGAATTTTCAGTTTTTGTGTTGTCTTTTAAATACGGAATTATTACATTTGATTTTAAGCTGTTCCATCTATATGGAAGAATATTCGGCAATGTTATAAATTGTTCCGGCGGCATATTTCCTAAAAGATGCCTGTAGAATGCTGGATAAAATTTTTCGTTTACTTCGCGCAAGGTAGAAAATCCGCCTGCAATTCCAAAGTTTATAGTGTCCAGCTTCATTTTTTCCGTACGTTCAATTAAAAGCTGCTGAGTTTCGGTTTTCATAAACCATGAAATAAATTCTTCGGCTTGCGCTGAATGCTCGGATTTTTTGTAAAGCCCGATTGTCAGAATATTGTCTTCAACAGGAATTTTATTGTCCTGTTCAATCCATCTAAAAGAAAGGTCTGTAATCTGCGCATCTGTGAGCGTAAAAAGCTTATCGCTGGTTGTATACGAAAAAAGGCATCGTGTTGTGGCAACCTGCTTGTAGCCCGGCATATAAAGATAGCGGAACTGAAAGTTTTGCTCTGCGGAAGTGCTGGAATTACGCGCGATTGTCCATTGTCGCATTTCGGAAATTGAAGTTTCCATCGCTTTTTCGTTCCATATAAAACTTGTTCCTTTTTCGTGGTAGGCGGCTCCGTAAAGTTTTGTTACAAGATACATAAAATCTGTGTCCCAAGAAGGCGCGTATCCCATCGCTGTGTATGTGCCGTTTTTATTTTTTTTGTTGAATGCTGTTGAAAAAGTTCTTATCTGCTCAAGATTTAAAAAATGCTCTGATTCTACAAAGCCTTCATTTTTTTTGCTGAAAATCATTGCGGGCAAATTAAAGCTTATGGGAATAAGATATTGCTTATCGTTTATTTGTCCGTATTCAAGAAGCTGTTTGTAAAACAAAGTGCGGTTAAGGCTTTTTTCTTGAAAAAGATAATCTAACGGCTGAAAATATTTTCGTGTTGCGGAATTCTTGAGCCAGGAGCCTACAACCAAGTCTGGAGTAAGCTCGTCTTTTGCAGGTGGAAGTGAGCGCGCGGCTTCATCTTTGTAGACTGCAAATGCGCTTATGTCTTCGTGTGTGGCGTTAAAAAGCTCAACGTAAGAAACAATTTCCGCATTGTCTGTCCAGATAATCAATGGCTTGCTTCCCGAATTTTTACAGGAGGCAAGCAAAAGAGAAATCAGTGCGGCTATAACTGCAAGAAATTTTTTATTTTCCAAGTTCATCCGCAATGTCGTAAATCGCCTGATAAACAATGTTGATTTTTTCTTCATCAAGGCTTGAGAATGCAACTCTTAAAGTTTTTACGTCTATGGAAATTGTTCCGATTCCGCGGTCGTTCAAAAGCTTCTGTCTTAATTTTTCTGCATCAATGCTCATTGTGTCAAATGACATAAAGTAGCCTGAATTGAATGGCAGCGGCTTTATAAATTTGCTTTCGTGTGTGGAAACAAAGTCACGCACAAGTTTATAACGGCGCTCAAGAATTTTGCGGAATTCAGCTTTTTCTTCTTCAAGTTTTCCATCTGATGCGGCTTTTAAAATCAGCGACTGAGACGGAGTTGCCGCGCATGAAACTGACGAGCGTATTGCAGCCATGAGCTTTTTTACAAGAGCTTCGTATTGCGCGTCAGAAAGTCCTTTGCAGCCAAAAGTTATAAATCCAGTTCTGAATCCCCAGGCAAAATCTTCTTTTGTAGGTCCGTCAATTTTTGCGGCAAGAACATTTTCGTGCAGGTCGCAAAGATACGCAAAGAGCGACTGTTTTTCAATGTTGTCTTCGTAGTTCAGTCCGAAATATGCGTCATCGCACCAAACCATTACTTTTGCGCCTTTTTCTGCAATTTCCTTTACAATTGAAACAAGCTGCTTTGCTTCGCCTGAAGTAGGGCTGTATCCTGAAGGGTTCTGTGGAAAATTCAAAAGAATGCGGACAGAGCCGGATTCAGCCTGTTTTTGCATCGTTTCTTTCAATCCTTCAATGTTGAATTTTCCATCCTTGAACATTTTAAATTGAACGAATTTTGCGTTACGTCTCGCTTCAGCTATAAGAACATAATTGTCCCAAGACGGATCTGCTGCGACAAGCGGTTTTGTTTCGTCAAGGAAAAGGTCAGCAAGATAAGAAATTCCCGCTGTAAGTCCCGGAACAACAACCGGCAATGAAAATTTTTTGTCTTTTAAAAGCGGATTCTTGCGGATAATTGATTCTTTCCACATTGCACGCAAATCCGGATTTCCTGCTGTCGGCGCATATCCTACAAGTTCTGAAGAAGTTAAGTCCGGCACATATTTTTTTATAGAAGGAAGCATAATCGGTTTGCCTTCAACAACAGTTGTTCCGATTGTTCCGTTCGCAGTTTTTCCAAGTTTTTTGGCTTCTGCGCTTTGTGCGATTATTCCCTTTGGAAAGTAAAGTCTTGTTCCAACATCAGAAAGCAGCTCGCCTGGCGTTGTGCCTTTGAGCGCGTCATTTAATTCTTGTGCTAATGGATTTATCATGATTGCAAATTATAGCTTTTTTGCCTGTTTGTTTCAATAATTTTGAAAACAAGATAATTGTCCACCGTTGAAAATAAATTTTCTGAAAAAATTTTGGTTTTAACTTGAAAAATTCACTGGATTTTATTATATTTAAATTAATTAGCACTAGCTAACTATTTTTTTATCCCAGGAGGAAATTATGGGCGGTTGTAAAATTCAGAAAATTGTCGGACGTGAAATTCTTGATTCTCGCGGAAATCCTACGGTAGAAGTTGACGTTACTTTGGAAAGCGGCGCGTTTGGCAGAGCATCAGTTCCTTCTGGAGCCTCTACTGGTGAAAACGAAGCACTTGAGCTGCGCGATGGAGACAAAAAACGCTACTTGGGAAAAGGAGTTCTCAAGGCAGTTGAAAATGTTAACAAAGTAATTGCTCCTGTTCTTATTGGAATGTGCGGACTTGAGCAGCGTGCGATTGACAAAAAAATGATTGAGCTTGACGGAACAAAAACAAAGTCTAAGCTTGGCGCAAATGCAATTCTTGGAGTTTCACTTGCAGTGGCAAAAGCTGCCGCAGCTTATCTTGGTATTCCTCTTTACCGCTACATTGGCGGAACAAACACTTACACATTGCCAGTTCCAATGATGAACATTATAAATGCCGGCCAGCATTCAGACGCTCCTATTGCATTCCAGGAATTTATGATTCGCCCAGTTGGAGCTTCTTCATTTAAGGAAGGAATCCGCATGGGAACAGAAGTTTTCCATAGCTTGAAGGCTGTTTTAAAGGCGCGCGGACTTTCAACTGCTGTAGGCGATGAAGGCGGTTTTGCTCCTAAGCTTGACGGAACAGAAGATGCTCTTGATACAATCGTAAAGGCGATAAAAGAAGCAGGATACGAGCCTGGAAAAGATGTGAAAATCGCAATGGACTGCGCTTCCTCTGAATTCTATGAGAATGGAATTTACGATTATACTTGGAAAGAAGGCGCGGACGGAAAAAAACTTACTTCCGCACAGCAGGCAGATTATCTTGCAGACCTTATTTCAAAATACCCGATTGATTCAATTGAAGACGGAATGGCGGAAAGCGACTGGGAAGGCTGGAAACTTCTTACTGACAAAATCGGCTCAAAATGCCAGCTAGTTGGTGATGACCTTTTTGTTACAAATGTTGAATATCTTAAGAAAGGAATCGAGCTTGGATGCGCAAATTCAATTCTTATAAAAGTAAACCAGATTGGCTCCCTTACAGAAACTCTTGATGCGATTGAAATGGCTCACCGCCACGGATATACAAGCGTAACTTCTCACCGTTCCGGCGAAACAGAAGATTCAACAATTGCCGACATTGCGGTTGCAACAAATTCAGGACAGATTAAAACAGGTTCTGCATCTCGTTCAGACCGCATGGCAAAGTACAATCAGCTTTTGCGCATAGAAGAAGAGCTTGGAAACTTGGCTGTTTACGGCTACAAGAGAGTGAAATAGCTGTTTTTAATTTTTATACAATAGGGTTCAACCTCGAGACCTTTGTAGAATATGCTCCGGGAAAAGGAATGTAAGCCTCCTTGCCCGGAGTTTTTTTTCGGGGAATATTTTACGTTCTTGCCGTTCTGTATTTTTCTTACAACAAAAAAATCCTAATGTTCTTCTTTCGTTTTTTATAGATTTATTCAAAAAATCACATAAATTAACAAAATAATCAAGAAAATTGGGAATTCAGGAAACGTTTTATATTGTATACTTTAATCAATCTAGAACGTAACGGAACATTTTTGGAGTTCTGTTAACTAAAAAAATAAGATATGCATTTTTAAGGAGGTTTATCTTATGAAAAAAATTATCGCTGTTCTTTTGGCTTGCGCGCTCGTGCTTCCATGTTTCGCAGCAAAAAAGAAAGGAACAAAAGTAGGTGTTTCTATGCCTACAAAAGACTTGCAGAGATGGAACCAGGACGGAGCAAACATGAAGGCTCAGCTGGAAAAAGCAGGATATGTTGTTGACTTGCAGTATGCTAACAACGACATTGCAACTCAGGTTTCCCAGATTGAAAACATGATTACTGGAAAATGCAACGTTCTTGTTGTTGCTTCTATTGATGGTTCAGCTCTTAAAAACGCTCTTGACGGTGCAAAGAAAAAGAGAATTCCGGTTATTGCTTATGACCGCTTGATTATGAACACAAATTCAGTTTCTTACTATGCAACATTCGACAACTACAAAGTAGGAACAATTCAGGGTGAATATCTTGTTGACAAGCTGAATCTTAAGAACCGCACAAAATCTGACCCTGCTTACATTGAATTCTTCACAGGATCTCCAGATGACAACAATATCAACTTCTTCTTCGGCGGAGCTATGGACACACTCAAGCCTTACCTTGACAGCGGAGTTCTCGTTTGCCGTTCAGGACAGACTTCAAAAGCACAGTGCGCAACTTTGAACTGGTCTACAGAAGAAGGACAGAAACGCATGGAAAACCTTATTACTTCAAATGGATATGGTCCACGCGGAACAAAGCTTGACGCTGTTTATTCTTCAAATGACTCTGTTGCAATGGGAATCACAAACGCTCTTGTTGCAGCTGGCTACACAAAGGCAAACTTCCCGATTGTTACTGGACAGGACTGCGACATTGGTTCTGTAAAGAACATGCTCAAGGGAACTCAGGCAATGTCTGTTTTCAAGGACACACGCACATTGGCAGAAAAAGTTGTTGGAATGGTTGACGCACTTCTTCAGGGAACAAAACCAGAAATCAACGACACAAAGACTTATGACAATGGAAAAGGAATTGTTCCTTCATACCTTTGTGATCCAGTTTATGCTGATGTTTCAAACTACAAGGCTCTCCTTGTTGATTCTGGATATTACACAGAAGCTCAGCTTAAATAGTAAAAACTAAAATGGTCAAGGCGGGGTCAAAAGCCCCGTCTTTTTTAGAAGTTTATAATCGGCTTAAAATAGGAGATTCCAATGGCAAAGGCATTATTGGAAATGCGGAATATTACAAAAGAGTTTCCTGGCGTCAAAGCTCTGAACAACGTTACGCTTTCTGTGGAAGAAGGCGAGATTCATGCTCTCTGCGGCGAAAACGGAGCTGGAAAGTCTACTCTTATGAATGTTTTAAGCGGCATTTACGGATACGGCTCTTATTCCGGTGATATTATCTATGACGGCAAACTCTGCAAATTCCAGACAATAAAAGACAGTGAATCGCTGGGCATTGTAATTATTCATCAGGAGCTGGCTCTTGTTCCTCTTCTGACGATTGCGGAAAATATGTTCCTTGGAAATGAGCGCGGCTCAAAATTCAAGGTTGACTGGGCAGAAACATTCGATAAGGCTGATTCCCTTCTTGCGGAAGTTGGTCTTAAAGAATCATCACATACACTTATAAAGGACATTGGCGTTGGCAAGCAGCAGCTTGTAGAAATTGCCAAGGCGCTTGGAAAGAAAGTTCGGCTTTTGATTTTGGACGAGCCAACCGCTTCCTTGAATGAAAATGAATCCAAGCATCTTTTGGATTTGCTTCTTGAATTCAAAAAACAGGGAATGACTTCAATTATTATTTCCCACAAGTTGAATGAAATTTCTTATGTTGCTGATAAAATTACAGTTATCCGAGATGGCGCTGTAATAAAAACGCTCGACAAGAGCAAAGACGATTTTTCAGAGAATACAATTATTGCGGCGATGGTTGGCCGTGATATTACAGATAGATTTCCTAAGCGCGCATCAAAAGTCGGAGATGTCTGCTTTGAAGTCAAGAACTGGTGCGTTGATCATCCTGTTTTCGACGGAATCAAGGTTTGCGACAACGTGAATTTCAATTTGCGTAAAGGCGAAGTTCTTGGAATTTCGGGGCTTATGGGAGCCGGCCGCACAGAACTTGCAATGAGCATTTTTGGACATTCCTATGGCGCGAATATTTCCGGACAGATTTTTCTTAACGGAAAAGAAATTGAGCTTCCGAATGTAAAGTCAGCAATCAGCCACAAGATTGCCTATGTTACAGAAGACCGCAAAGGCAACGGGCTTATTCTTTCACAAACAATCACGCAGAACACAGTTTCAGCAAGGCCGGAAAAAGTTTCTAAGCACGGAATCTACAACTTTGACGAATGCAGGCGCGTTGCCCAGGATTCAGCAAAAGAAATGAGGACAAAATGCGCAACTGTAGACGAAGCTGTAGGAAATCTTTCAGGCGGGAACATGCAGAAAGTTCTTCTTGGAAAATGGCTTTTTGCGGATCCGGATATTCTGATTCTTGACGAGCCGACACGCGGAATTGATGTTGGCGCAAAGTACGAGATTTACTGCATTATAAACCGCATGGTTGCAGAAGGAAAATCTGTAATTCTGATTTCTTCTGAGATGCCGGAAGTGCTCGGAATGAGCGACCGCATTTATGTTATGAATGAAGGCCGCATGATTGCAGAAATGAATGCGAAGGATGCAAGTCAGGAAAAAATCATGTCATGCATCATCAGCTCGGAAAATAAATAGCCAAAATTTATTAGGAGTGTAAATATGGCAGTTAATACAAACAGCTTAAAGAAAATGCTTAAGGGCAACACGATGATTTTTATTCTTCTGGCAGTCATGCTGTTTTTTCAGGCTTTGATTGTTGGATTCGGAAAAGGATCGCTTTTTGCACCGGAAAATATTACAAACCTTATAAACCAGAACGCCTGGGTTGTAATTCTTGCAACTGGTATGCTTCTGTGTATTCTTACCGGCGGAAACATTGACCTTTCTGTTGGCTCTGTAATTTGTCTTGTTGGCGCGGTCGCAGGAATTTTAATTGTAAATCTTGGCTGGCCGGTTATTCCTTCGATTATTGTATGCCTTATTGTCGGAACAGCAATCGGTGCGTGGCACGGATTTTTTATTGCCTATGTTCACATTCCGCCGTTTATTTGTACATTGTCCGGAATGCTTTTGTGGCGCGGAGTTGCCTTGATCCTTCTTGGCGGAATGACAATTTCTCCGTTCCCTTCAACATTCATGAATATCTTTAACAGTTATCTTCCAGACCTTGCGCTTGAGCAGGCTACAGACGAGCTTTTTGAAGCTTCAGAAGATGCCTATTATGCTCTTGTTGACAAGAATGCGCAGATTACTTTGATTGTAACTTTGATTATTGCCGTTATCTGCTGCTTTGTTACTGTGGCATCAGCAGTTTGTAGCCGCGCGTCAAAAAAGAGAAAGGGATATTCTGTGTCTTCTGCCGGCTCGTTTATGGGAAAGCAGGTTGTTTTGTGCTCTGTTATTATGCTTGTTGGCTGGCTACTTGCTCAGGACAAAGGACTTCCGCTTATCCTTGTAATTCTTGCAGTGATTGTCGGAATCTATTCTTACTATACACAAAATACAGTTCCAGGCCGCTATCTTTATGCAATCGGCGGAAATGAAAAAGCTGCCCGTCTTTCCGGCGTAAACACAGACAACGTTATGTTTTTTGCTTACACAAACATGGGATTCATTGCAGCTGTTGCAGGACTTGTCTGCGCCGCGCGATTGAACTCTGCAGCTCCTACAGTTGGAACAAGCTATGAAATGGATGCGATTGCATCATGCTTTATTGGAGGTGCTTCTGCTTACGGCGGAACAGGAACTGTAGGCGGTGCTGTAATCGGCGCTGTATTTATGGGAATCCTGAATAATGGTATGTCGATTCTTGGTGTTGATGCTAACTGGCAGCGCGCGGTAAAAGGTCTTGTTCTTTTGCTTGCTGTAATCTTTGATGTCGTTTCAAAGAAAAGAAGCAGCTCAAAATAGAAGTTAATTCTTACTCATTTTTTCCTCCTTTCATTTTGCCCGGTGTCTAAAAAGATGCCGGGTGTTTTTTTTTGTATTGATGTTTATGTATTTAAAAAAGCCTTGGAATGTTGTATAATAAAAACATAGGATTTCCTCAAACGAACTTAAGTTTTTAGAGGTTTCAATTAATTTTAAAGAGGTTTGTCATGGGCGATATTACCCGCAGAATCACAAGAAAATCATTAAAGGCAAAAAGAAAAGCGGCTATAAAAACTATAAAGGCGCAGGCAAAAGAAAAAATCCATCAGATAAAAGTCGACTATTCTATGGATGCTGAAAAGAAAAAGGAAAAGGCAGCAGAGCGTGAGCATAAACGTGAGCTTAGAGCGCAAAAAGCAAACGCCCGCTTGTCTTACAATGCGCGCCAGCCGCGTCCGTTCACACTTGGCGAAGATGTGTTAAGTTCAATTGTAAACGGAATCGGAGCAGGTCTTAGTGTTTCTGCGATTGTTCTTCTGGTTATACGCGCGTATTTTTATGCTCCAGCGGCACAGAAAAGCACTTATATTTCAACATTCGCAGTGTTCGGCTCAAGTCTTTTTGTTCTTCATCTTATGGCGACTCTTTACCATGCGATTTCACCTTCAAAGGCGAAAAAAGTATTTTCTATTTTTAACCATTGCGCAATTTATCTCTTTATAGGCGGAATTTTTACACCTTTGATGCTTGCAAAAATGTCTGGATCTGCCACAACCGCCTGTGCTGTTCTGTGGGGAATTCTTGTATTTCTTTTGGTTTTGTACGCGGTGTTCGGCGCAAGGCTTCATTCATTTTCTGTTTTTACATACATAGTTTTTGCGGCGATTATTATAGGGCTTGCTGCTTCTGGGACTATCGCATTGAATTTTTCAAGCAAAGTATTTTTGTTTGCAGGAGCAGCCGCTTATGGAATAAGCCTTGCATTCTTTATGATGCGGAATTTCAAATGGACTCACAGCATTTTCCATATATTTGCGATTGGAGCTGCGGTTCTGGTTTTCTTTGGAATTTATAACCTTATATAAAATTGTCTGTCACATTAAAACAAGAATCCCCGGCTGTTTTTGCAACCGGGGAATTTTTTAATAATGCGGCGGCTTTCTGTTTGGAATGTCGCCTTCAAGAATGTCAGAAACTTCATGCAGTTTCTGAGATAAAAGCTTGTTTTCAGTCCTGAGCCGCTCAATTGTTTCTGTGTGCTCAACAGAAACTGCCTGAAGCTGGTTTACAAAGTCTTCCATATAGGCAAGCTTTGTTTCAAGGCTGATTATTTTTTCTTCAACTTCTTTTTCCATTTGAATTATTCCAAATTGTATGTTTCGCCGTATTTTACAATTTCAACATTCGGAAATCCATTTTCTGCAAGGTAGCCTTTAAGATATGCCTGCGCATCTTTTTCGCCATGCACAAGGAAAATCTTTTTAAGTCTGCTTGTGTCTATGAGCTTAAGCCATTCGGTGCTTTCCTTGTAGTCAGCGTGCGCACTGAATGAATCGATTTGCTTTACCTGCGCATTTACTTTGTACCAGTCGCCAAGAATTTTCACTTCCTTTTCGCCTTCAAGAATTCTGCGTCCCAATGTATGCTCGGACATATAGCCTACAATTAGAATTATGTTGTTTGGATTTGAAATGTTGTTCGCCAAGTGGTAAAGAATGCGTCCGGCTTCGCACATTCCGTCTGCGCTTAAAATTATCATCGGACCGCTTTTTTTGTTAAGCTCCTTGGACTCATCGACGCTTGTAATGAACTGCAGCGAATTAAAACCGAACGGATTTTTGTGGTGCGCAAGGAACGCTTCCTGTGTTGCGGCATCGTAGCACTCCTGATGAAGCTGATAGATTCCGGTTGCGTTCACCGCCATAGGACTGTCCATGTAAATAGGAATCTGCGGAATTCTTTTTTGGTCAACTAAAAGATGAAGGTAATAGACAATTTCCTGCGCGCGCTCGATTGCAAATGTCGGAATGATTATTTTTCCTTTTGAGTCGATTGCCTGGCGTACAACTTTTTCCAGCTCATACATTGTGCTTGAGGTTTCCGCATGAAGCCTGTTTCCGTAAGTGCTTTCCATAAAGATATAGTCAGGAGCAGGCATGTTTGTTGCCGGATCTTTTATGATTGGCTTGTTCCGTCTTCCCAAGTCTCCTGTGTAAAGAAGTCTAAGCTCGTCTGCTCCGTCCGTGTTTTGAGATGGTTCATTTTTTGAAGGAAGTCTTGTGCCGAACAGTTTGTGCCAAATTTTTTGCTTTGTATTGCTTTCTGTGTTTACCTTTGTTACTTTTTGATTTTTTCTTTGCCCGGTAATTGTAAAGTAGGCGAGTGAGCTTCCAAGAATGTGTCCTGCATCAAAAAATTCAAGCTGAACATCTGGGGCAATGTACATTTTGCGGTTGTAGCCCAGCGTAACAATCTGGTTTGCCGCCTTTACGCAGTCCGCTTCGTTATATAGAGGTTTCCAAGTGAAAGTTTCGCCTTTCTTTTTTGCCTGCTTTGCAAGAAATTCAGCGTCCCTTGCTTGAATGCGAGCACTGTCCATCATAACGATGTTCGCAAGATCTCTTGTTGCTGGTGTTGCGTAAATTGTTCCGTCGTATCCGTTTTTCATAAGAACTGGAAGAAGCCCGCAGTGGTCATAATGCGCATGGGTCAAAACAACGCTTTCAACTTTATCCGCCGGAAAACTGAATTCCCTGTTTTTTTTGTCTGATTCCGCTCTCCGTCCCTGAAAAGCTCCGCAGTCTATCATTATGCTGCGCCCGTCAATTTCAAGTATATGCCGGCTTCCTGTAACTTCTTCTGCCGCTCCAAGTGAATATGCTGTAACTGCCATAAAAGCCTCCTGATGTAATGCTAAAAATCTGCCTATATTTAATTATAAACCCGATTTGCGATTTTCTCAATTTTTTTCTTTTACACTGAAAGTCTTGCTTTCTTACCCTTGCAAAGAAATGCGGAACAGGAAAAACGGCAGTGTTCCATGGCAGAAAAGCCAGCCTTTCTTAGTCCGCGGCTTAATGCTATATTCAGTTAAAAATTAACTTAAAATTGTTTTGTTTTTAACTTAAAAATATTTTAAAATTAAGTTGATTTCGTTTTGATTTTAACTTAAAAACATTTTGAAATTAACTTAATTTCGTTTTGTTTTTAACTTGATTTCATTATTAAATCAAATTGATTTTTCCATATCTCTCTATATTCTCCTTTGCTCCGAAAGGCTCCCCCAAGATTTAAACATAAGGAGGCTAAGAGATGAAAAAGACTCTTATCGCGGTCGCAGCGGCTGCCGCACTTACAGCAACTTCTGCTTTCGCAGAAATCACATTCGGAGCATGGCTTCGCTCTGCTCTTATTCCTGTAGCTTACGATGGTGAGGATTACCTTGGCGGTCTTACACAGTCATGGGGCGGAGCAGCACGTACTGCAGTTCTTGGTGTAAACGGCGTTTCTGAAGACGGAATGGCGGGATTTACATTTGAAATCCGTAACCAGGCTGGCGAAGAAATCAATATGGGTGACCGCACAGTAACATGGCTCAAGCCAATTGAGCAGCTCAAGCTTTCTGTTGGTAAGTTTGACGGCGGAGACAACGGATTCAGAGAAGGCACAGGCTTTGGTGCATGGAACTGGGTACGCCCATCAGCAACAACAGGTTTGTTCTTTAATGGTGATGACAGCATTATGGACGCTATTGGCGGAGACGGCTTCATGGCAGAAATCTTCCCAATTGAAGGCTTCAAAGTTATGGTAAACGTTCCATTCTTGAAAGATGCAGGAAAAGTTGAAGGCAATAAAGCTTACGACATCTATAAGAAAACACAGATTGGCGCGGCATATACAATTGACGGAACTGGAACTTTAAAAGTTCTTTGGACTGGTGTAAGCGAGGAGTCAAAAATTGGCAACAGCAAATATGACTACACAGGAAAAATCGGAGTTGCATTTGACCTTACAGCTGTTGAAAACCTCTATTTAGCAATCGGCGCAAAGTTTGACATCGTTGATGAGGATTATAAAGTTAATTCTATCGAAATAGATGATGAAACAGGCATTAAAGACTATAAAGATTGGGGCGGAGCAAAGAACAAGGCGTACTTTGCATTGAATGCTTCTTACAAAGTCTCTGACGCTATCACATTCAATATGAATGGCGGTGTAAAACTCTTCAAGGAATCTGGCTTTGATCCAAAATGGGGAATCGGTGCTGGTGTTGACTACGTAATCATGGAAGGTCTTACATTGAATGCCGATGTTCGTTATATAAGCGAAACAAAATACAGCAAGAATGGAGTTAAGATTGACGGCAATGATGACTCTGTTTCATTCCTTATTGGCGCAACAAAGACTATTGGCAGCAACGGAAACATTGGAATTGGATTCCAGGGAGCAACAAACGGCTCTGGCTTCAGTGCATTTAACGCATACAAGAACAAGACTGTTGATGGTTATACAAAAGCAGGTTACAGCGATAACTTCGCATGGTGCGTTCCTGTTATGTTCAACCTTTCATTCTAATTCTAGCTGCAATTTGCACTTAGCTTAGTAATGCAAAAAGGCTGTCCAGCTTTGGGCAGCCTTTTTTGTGCTTATGGATGTGTGTTTTTTTCTGCAAGAAGAGCTTTTAGGCGGGCAATTTCTTCTGCCTGCTGGTTAATCAGGCGTTCATCCTTGGCTTTTTGCATTGCGGCACCTTCAATTCTGCCTCTTTCCTGAACATCGTATTCATGAAGATTGTATGCCAAATATGAATTTACAAATTCCTGTACTTCTTTAATCTTGTCCACCGTCATATCGAGCCTCCTTAAAAATTTGTCCGTTGCCTCGCTTCTTTTAAGATACTCCAGAAATGCCCGGATTTCAATATCACCGCATTTTTCCCATGCAGCCGCATTAAAGATTATTTTTTGAGAGCAGTCTTCAAGCTGGATATCTTTGTTCTCTCTGCAAAATGACTCAAATGTATATATCGGAAGACCGTGTCCCAGGGGATCATCTAGGCACAGGAACACAACATAGCTTTTCTTAAGCATTGCATACGAAGATCCCTTCAGCAGGCTGTCTGAGTCTAGTATGGACTGGTAATAACGCATTCTCTGAGGAATTGCGATGTAGCTCCCAGACTGCATCTCAATGTCAACCACTTCGTCTGGAGTTTCTGTGTAGACATCCAGCCTTATGCCCTTTCCGCTGTAAATTGGAGCTATTGTCTTCTGTGCCTCAGGATATTTTATTTCCCTTGCCTCGATTTTAAGCAGCCTTCTTATAACCTCGCGGCAAATATCCTTGTTTCTCATTACATAGCTGAACATAAAATCATCTGTAAACCTTAGTTCCTCTACCGGCTTGATAAAATACATAGAGCCTCCTTGCGTATTCTATGTACTTTATTGCCGTAAAAAAAAATATTTTATGCAAAAACTGTGTCTTGTTGTACTGCAAATTTCTCTGCAAGAAGCTCGGAGCTATCAGCTGTTTGTCTTTATTGGAGAAAAGGAGATATTCAGATTGTATCCTATTGACTTTGCAATTTTAATCAATGTGTCTATTGTCGGGTTTCCGTCTGGAGATAGGGCTTTGTAAAGTCCGCTGCGGGAAATTCCAGTTTCCTTTGCGGTCTTGGACATTCCTTTTGCCCTTGCGACTGTCTTTATTGCTTCAATTAGCTCTTCCGGCGTGCCTTCTTTCGCCACATAGTCAAGGTAGCCTTTCTGAAGTTTCTCTGTGCCCAAAAATTCAGCCGCGTCGTAAGCTGTAAGCTTTATTTTTTCCATGATTCAGACCTCCTTTGCCAATTCCTTAGCCTTCTGTATATCAGTTTCTTGCGTGGATTTGTTTCCTCCGACTAAAAGAATAATAATTTCCTTATCTTTATTTGTAAAATAAACTCTATATCCTTTTCCAGTATCAATTCGCAATTCAAAAACTTTTTCACCCACGCTTTTAGAATCGCCGAAGTTGCCGTTTTTAAGACGTTCTATTCTTAAAATGATTGCATATTTTGCCGTGTTGTCGCGCAGTTTCTTGAACCACTTTAAGTAGTTTTCCGTTTTAAAAATTTGATACATACCTATAATGTATACTATAATAAACATATATTCAATAATGCATTACAGGAAAAGGATTTTTTAACCATAAACAGGACAGCATTTGCTTTATAAAACTGAAATAGATTATCAACTGAGTATCTTTCAGAAGCATCGCAGGAGCAAGTCAGATAATAACAGGGAACATTGTATTCCCCATTTAAACACAAAAAAACCTCCCTTCCGGGAGGCCTATGCTCTGGTTAGCACCACCGCTAGCTTGCAAGGCAAACTAGCAGATTGACCGAGTTTGCCTTGCAAACTCGCCAGCATTCGCGCTACGCGCTGTTGCCCGACAGTTTTGCTAGCAAAACTGTCAGAGGTAAAACGAAGCCAGCTTCGTTTTATCGACTAGAACCAAACGCTTACAGATACTGGGATTGCCCAAACGAATTCGTCGCCGTCGCCAGTAACAGTTCCTGAAACTGGGTTGTATCCAGCTACGAGACCGTTAGAATCTCCGCCAGCTGTTACAAGACCACAGCCGTTTGTTGCGCCCTGGAATCCAACACCAAGGGAACCATTGCTTCCAACAGACTTGTTAACTCCGATAAGGAAGCTGATTGCTCCTTCATCACCGTCTTTTCCAAATCCGTTTCCACCTGCTTTTGCGTTGCTCATGTAGCGAACATCTGCAGCCAAGCTAACTCCGTCCATAATTGCATAGTCAATACCACCACCTACGAAGAATACGTTGTCAACAGCTTCTCCGTCTCTTGCAACACACTTGTCCTGATACTGAACATATCCGCCGTCTACAGAGAACTTCATAGCGTCAGAAACCTGGTAAGAAGCTCCAGCTGTGAATGCCATCTTGAGATAGCCAGGAACATAATCCTTGTCTGCGATTCCGAAGCGAGCACCAACTGTTACATAGAGGTTCTCGATTGCTGTGATGTCGAATGCAACACCAATCTGTCCTGTTGTCTTTGTTTCATCAACTTCTAAATCTACAGTTTCAGTTACCAATTTTCCAGTTCCTGTTTCACTATCAAATTCATATGTTTCTCCAGGTTTAGTTGTTTTCTTTTCTGTGTATGACCAGTCACCAATATACTGAGCCTTGAGTTTACCTACACCCTCGATTGCATATCCGAATCCAACCTGAATGTTGCGGTATGTCCATTCTGCTGTGTGATAGTAAGTGTTCTGTTTATCCATTGGGATAACTGCGAAGAGGTGGAGTCCATCGATTGGATCAGCCTCTACCATAAGACCTTTTCTCCAGATTCCGTCGAATGTGAGTCCTTCGCCATCGAACGCCCAGTTGTAAGGTCTGAGCCAGTTCCATGAGCCGTAGCAGAGGTCGCCGCGGAGTCCGTTGTCAGGAGAATCGTATTTACCGATAGAAATTTTTACTGTGTCAGTTGGCTTAACCCAAAGGTTGAAGCGGTCTCCAGTTCCAAGTCCGTCATATACATCGTTGTATACACCCATGCTGAAACCAGCTTTTCCGTCTTCAGAAACGCCGTTGATGTCGATACGGGCTGTACGTGCGCCCCATCCCCATGAGTTCTCCATTCCTGCTACAACTTCCTCACCTGTAGAAGCGATTGGTGAACCGAGCACGCGAAGCCATGCTCCGAATGTGATTTCTGCGAAAGCAGAAGTTGCTGTAAGTGCGGCAGCCGCTGCGACCGCGATAAGAGTCTTTTTCATCTCTTAGCCTCCTTATGTTTAAATCTTGGGGTTCCCCGGCAGATTTTTCAAAACCGACCTCAAAGAATTGACACCATTGGCGACACCTTTTATATTGTTTTCAGGGGATTCTTTTATGTCGAAGTGGGAAAAACTTCTAAGCAGAATTAGTTCTTTGCCAAATGGCATGAGGTTTTCAGAACTTAAGAAGATACTTGAAAGTTTTGGTTATACAATGCACTCGCCAAAAAGTGGGAGCAGCCATTTTACATTCAGAAAGCAAGGAAAAAATCCTATTACAATTTCAAAGCATTAGCCTATAAAAAAAAGTATACGTGCAAATGGTCAAGAAAGTTGTTGAGGAGGAACAAAATGAAAAGCATTGAAGAATATATGTCGCTTCCATATAAAATGGAAATTGAACCGGATTCAGATGAGGGAGGATTTGTTGTTTCATTTCCTGAACTTCCCGGATGCATTTCATCGGGAGGCGATATTCAAGAAGCTGTATCAAATGCAAAAGATGCGCAGAAAGCATGGTTTGAGGCTGCAATTGAAGACGGAATTTCAATAAACGAACCTTTGCCTGTTGAAAAATATTCAGGTCAATTCAAACTACGATTGCCAAAAAGCCTTCATAAACGCCTTGCAGAAGAATCAAAAAGCGAAGGAATAAGCATGAACCAATACTGTGTATATCTTTTGGCAAAAGGATGTGCATACCAAAATTGAAACAAAAAATATCTTTTATATAGAAGAAAAGCGGCTGTGTTATTGTTTTGCCCGGACGTTTTGGTATATTATAAAACTGTTTGAACTGGATTATCCAGGAAGAATCCTAATCGCCTCCTTGGGACTTGAGCCCGCACATAAGAATAGGACTTTGGCTCGGCTACTTTCGGGCAGGATAGTCCCGTTTCAAACTTCAATCTTTAAACTCAAGGGGCAAATATGTACATAGTTGGAATCGACATCGCAAAAAAATCACATCAGGCGGCAATAATGAAGCCAGACGGAACTCTTGTGGGCAGGTCATTCAGATTCACAAATACAAAGCAAGGATTTGAGTTTCTTATGGACAAGCTTGCGGCGGTAGATTCTAGTCTTGAAAACTTTGAATTCGGAATGGAGGCCACAGGACATTACTGGCTTAACTTGTATACTTGGCTTGCAGACAATCACGCAACGGTCCACGTAATAAATCCGCTCCAGTCAGACGCGCTTCGAAATCTTTACATCAGAAAAACAAAGACAGATTCCGTGGACGCAAAAATAATTGCGCAGGTAATCAGAATCGGGCAGTATTCAGAAACAAAGCTTGCGGATGACCGTATGCTCATGATGCGCGACCTGTGCCGACAGAGGTTTTTCCTTGTAGATATGGTTGCAAACTTAAAACGCAAGATAATTGTGATGATGGACAGAATTTTTCCAGAATACCAAGGCTTTTTTTCGGATACATTCGGAAAGTCTTCTACTGCAATTCTCAAGCACTGCACGACTCCGGAAGAAATCACATTGTTCGGAGAAGACAATCTTGCCCAGCTTCTTCAGGTGGCTTCCAACGGAAAGTTCGGACTAAAAAAGGCCCAGGAACTTATAAGCCTTGCCCGCAATTCTTTTGCCGCCCGGCTTTCTTCCAAGACACTTTCGCTTCTTGTAAAGCAGATGATGGACCAGATGGAGCTTCTTCAAAATCAGATTGGAATCCTTGAAAAGCACATATCATCGCATTTTAAGTCGTTCGGAACAAAGATTACGCAGATTCCGGGAATTGGGCCAGTTCTTGGGGCTTCTATTCTAAGTGAAATTGGCGACATAAGCCGTTTTGCCAATCCAAAGAAGCTGTGCGCTTATGCTGGAATAGACCCTTCGGTAAAGCAGTCCGGTCAGTTTCTTGGGAACGAAAACCACATGTCCAAGCGCGGTTCCGGCTACCTTAGAAGATGCCTTTGGATGGCTTCATTCGTTTCCGTAAACCACTGCCGTGAAATAACAATTGTTTACAAGTCGCAGGTTTCCAAAGGAAAAACGCATTTTCAGTCGATGGGCTTTGTCTGCCACAAGCTCCTCAATATAATCTACACAGTCTTAAAAAACGACATAGACTACAGCCCAATGCTCTGCATAAACCCCGCCATAACAGCAAGAACTTCCCGCCGCATAGCAAGAGCTGCCCTAAAAGCCAGGTAAAAAATGTATTTGCTGTGTTTGAATAGATTGCCGTGTCAAGCACGGCAATGACAGGTATTCAATTAAAGTAAAAAAAACAATTCAAGAAATTTAAATGAAACACCAAAGCAGGTTCTTAGGGCGCAGCTCCTAAGCGGTGCTGGGAAAGATAGGAGGTTTGGAGGGAAGAAGCCCCCGCTTCCGAAGTAGAGGGGCGTCGTCCCTCCATAGACTTTAGCTGCACGTAATGTTAAAATAGTTATATATATGTACACACGAGATTTGCAGGAAATTCCTCCGTCATTTGTTCTGAATGGGCGGCCAGTGTTCGGTACATTCAGGGGACATCCTAGGCGTTTTGATATCCGCGGAGTCTACAGACCTTATGGAGTGATTCCGCTTCCGACTTTTATAACAAACCTTCGCATAAAGAGCCGCCTTATATTTTCGTTTAATATCGGGGAATATATCGGACGCATAAGTTTTATAGATGCAAAAATTGCTGGATTTTCAGAAGTTGTATTCTGGAATAAAAATACATCGCAACGTTTTGCCTATCATTCGCTCATGGGACCGAGAAAGAGGCTTATTCCGCATAATCTTGAAGCGGCTTCAACTTCAAACTACAGCAAGCGGCGTTACACAAGAATCAGCTGGAACAGGGAACAGAACAGGCTTTCGGTTATATTCGACTTGAAGGGAGATTCTGTGCGTCCTTCTGCGCGTGGAGCTTTTTCCGCAGTGTTCAACGATTCCCAGTTTGCAGAACTTACTTCTGTGCGTCCAAATCCTACTTTAAGGCGGAGCTATGCAAGCTACAGTTCTGTTCTTCCATTACACGGTTCTCTCACACTTGCTTATAATAGCGGTGAAACTAAAACCATGTCGGAATCTGATGGAGTCTGCTCGTTTGATATGACGCGTACCTATATGAAATTTCGTTCTCATGGAAAATCTGTACTTGGATTCGGGGAAATTAATGGAAAGAAAATTGCGTTCAAACTTGCTTCCGAGTCGCATGAAAGCGTGGACACGGACAAATACAACTGCAATGTTCTTTTCTATGATGGAAAATCTACTCCGCTTCCTCCCGTTGTTATTTCGCATTATTCTGGCATGGACAAAAAATGGATTATTCAAGATACTGAAAACATGGTTGACCTTGTTTTTACGCCTGTTTCAATCTGCGTTAACAATGTGAATGCGTTAATTGTGCGCAGCGTGTACCATACAATATACGGCAGCTTTGAAGGAACTTTAATTACTGCCAGTGGTGAAAAAGTTTCATTCAAATCTCTTGCAGGAATTTCCGAAAATTACTTGATACGTCTTTAACTTTTTTCAGTTCTTGAGGAGTATTTATGGAAAATGAGAACCGTCCAAAGCGGACGCTTGAACCCGGCACACTTGATAAAACCCGGAAAAATATCGGACCAATAGATGCAAATGAGGCTCTTTTTATGCAGAAAAAACTTGGCGGGGAAGTTCTCCGCGAAAAATTATCTCCAGCAGACTATTCAAATATGCCGGCAAACAGGAGAAGGCAGGATGTTGTGGTAAAAGCTTCTGGAAGGTCTGCTTCGGATATTTCGTCTCAGAGCGCATCGTTTGGCTCATCGTTTTCTTCGGCAGCTGTGGGCGGAATCAAGGCTTCTACAAAGAAAATCCGCACAGATGAAGATTTGCCTGAAATTTCTGCGCATGACTTAAAGCTCATGGACAAAACAATGATGGCTCCGGGCTGCGATATTAAGCCGGACTTCGGACTGTTCAACTTTTTCTATAGAATGTCAGCCAAGAACCGCGAGCGTGTACAAAAAAAATTCGGCGAATATATTGTGCGCCGCCACGTTGACCACATTCAATCTTTTATCGGCACAATAAAAACTTTTATTCAGATTTCCCCGGATGTATACAAAGCCAAAATTGCCACAGAGACAGACCTCAAGTTTAAGTTTCTTAGAACCGTGGGCAAGTGGACACTCCGCGACATCAAGATTCTGGCAATGGATGTTGAAAATGCTTCGGACTATCTTACCGTTCCTATGCTCATTCCTTTTGTGCGGACGGTCTACAGGCAGCTTCTTACGGTTTACTATATTGGCGAACAGCAGGTTTCTCTTTTAATAAAAGACATTTACACGGATCTTGCCGAATTTCCGAATGCAGACAAAGCGAAGCTTCAGACGTTGGTAAAACAGGGCGTAACTGAATGGCTTTACGTGCATGACCAGATTATTCAGGGAATGTATCCGCTTTTGATGAGAATGTCTTCCGATGAATTTGTTGAGTTCCCGGATTTCTTTAAAGTAAAGATTGTGGAAATTCTTAAGTTCCTTGGAATTTCAAAGTTTGACCTTCTTCTTCCTGAAAAAAAGAATAAAGAAAAAAAACAGGAGGAAGCTCAGGAAAAGAAAAAGCAGGAAGTTCAACATGTTGCAGGCGAAAAAAATGAAATTGTAAATATGGGACTTAAAATTCTTGACCAGCTTTTTCCACAGGCAGGATTTCTTCACTTGGAGCGGCATCCGGATTTGTTCCCGTACTTCAATCCGATTTACAACTTTGAGGATGGATTCAATGTTATTGCTCCGGAAAATCCTCTGCAAGTGACGATTGTTCTTATTTTGATTATCGAGGATTTTCTAAAAGGCTGCCGGAACATAAAGTTCAACATTGAAGCGGACGAAAAACTTGCAGCTTATCCGGATAAGCTAGATTCTGCAATGGAAGACTGGGCTTCTTATTATGAAGATTTATTTGCAAAAAAACTCGGTGATTATTTGCGTTCCTATGTGAATTCAATTTACTCGCAGAAGGAATATGCCCAGAGCAGATTCGGCAAGGAAAACTTGAACAATATTTTGTGGCGCATAAAATTTTATTTTCTTCCAAACTACAAGTTCAATGCTCCGGTTTTGCAGAAGCCCGTGAACGATTCAAAGTACAGACCGCTTGCCGCCCGCACCGACTACATGAGAAGTGTTCTTACAACTCTTGTCCGCAGAATCGATGAGAATTCTGCCGGAAAGAAAACTGTGCTTGGGGTTTTGAATCCATGGGATCGTTACACGTTCGATTTGCCAAATGCGGTTTCAAAAAGAATTGACGTGCTTCTTGGCGCAAAAAGAGATGACGATGTTACTGCCGCCACAAATGCGAATCTTATAAAGTATACGCTTTGTACTGTTTCAGTTTTAGACTGGTGGATAAACAATCCTTCAAGCCCAGCCTATGACTCGAACTGTTCTAATCTTTACCGTATTTCAGAAGAAGATGGCGGTCCTTTGTTTTCTGTTCCAGAGCGTTCAGATCAGAATCAGCTTTTTGCGGAAGGCGTAAAAAAGGCAATTGAAGCAAAACGCAGCAAATAAAAAATAATTAAAAAGAGGTATTTATGGCACATTGCATTGTTCCTGCCGCAGAAGAAATTTTGGACAAGGAATTTCAAGTTTTAGATAAAGGTTTTGTCCGCCTGGTTGACTATTACGGCAGCGACTCAAGAATTGTACAGTCAGCCCGCGTTTCCTATGGCGAAGGAACAAAAACTATAAGTCAGGACGGAGCGTTGATTGATTATCTTTTGCGTCATCAGCACACTTCTCCATTTGAGCAGGTTGTTTTTACATTTCATTTGAAAATGCCGATTTTTGTAGCGCGCCAGTGGGTTAGGCACAGAATGGCCAGAATGAATGAAGTTTCCGGCAGATACAGCATTATGAAAGATGAATTTTATGTTCCGGAAAATTCGTGCATTTCAAAGCAGTCAACAAACAACAAGCAGGGCCGCGGAGAGGTTTTTGAAGAGAAGCAGGCAAAAGAGTTTCAGGCTGAATTTATTGAAGGTCAGCAAAAAGCCTACGAAGTTTACAAAGACATGGTTGAAAAAGGAATCGCAAGGGAAATTGCCCGCATAAATCTTCCGCTCGCGTTGTACACGGAATTTTACTGGCAGATGGATTTGCACAATTTGTTCCATTTTTTAAAGCTCAGGCTTGATAGCCATGCCCAGTATGAAATCCGCTTGTATGCAGAAGAAATTCTTGAGATTATAAAAACAGTTTGTCCAATGGCAGTAAATTCATTTGAAAATACAATGGAAAAAGCGGTTTCATTTAATGGCGAAGAAATGGAAGCTTTGCGCAAAATTTTGAGCGGCGAAGAAAATCCAATTCAGGATGAAAAGAAACTGAAAAGGTTCAACGAAAAAATCAAGACAGGCATTCAGCTTTAAAATAAAAAAGGCTGTTCAAAATTTATTGGGCAGCCTCTTCAAAATCTATTCTATTATTTCTGCTTCAACTTCAGTTGGAGAAGATTTCCATTCTCTAAACGCAAAAATTATTCCAGAAATTAAAATCAGAACTCCGGCGGCTCTTACAAGTCTTACGCCAAAATCGGCAGGAAGCATAAAAAGCAAAACCGCAATAAAAATTGAGCAAACGGCTTCGGTTAAAAAAGGAGCGGAATTTTCAGTGCCAGAAACCAAAATGATTTCCGAAATTGCCGACAAAAGCAAAAACACAGCCTGAATATAAAGAAGAATCCGCACAATTTTTTGAATCATGTTGAAAAATGCGAATGGAAGAATTACCGCGAGAATTCCGACTAAAATTCCTGCAACGCTTTTTATAATTACAGTGCGCTTAAAATAAGGCGAAAACGAAAATCTTTTCACTTTTAAAATAGAATTGATTCCGTTTACGATTGCGCCGATTCCGATAAGAATTACAATCGCCTCAATGCTTGACTGCGGATTTATAACAGCCAAAAGTCCGACAACTGCGCTTAAGATTCCTAAAAAAATTCTTGGATTCATGCTCTCCTCCGAATGAAAAATGTTATTTGTATTATAGCATTTATTTATAATTTGCAAAATAGCAAAACTGCTTTTATAATAGAAGAATGAAGTTTATTCAGAATCTTGTTGAATATTACGATGAGCTTTTTAAAGTTTCAGAGGCTCAAAAAAAATTATATACGGAATTGTGCGAAAATTTTAGCTCGCCGGTCAGATTCTTGAGAGTTTTTTGTGGCTCCGGACTTTTTGAAAGTTCACTTTCCAAGCAAGGGCACGATGTTACAGGAATTGAAAACTGCGATGAACTTTTGCACACGGCGAATTTGCGCCGAAGAAATCAGCTTATGTCAATCCGCTTTTTTCAGATGGAAGCAGAGGACATGACAAAATTCCTAGGCAAGAATTTTTACAACGTTATTTCCATTTTGAATAGCCGCTTGCTTTTTTTAGGTGGAAGGGAAAAAATCCGGCAGTTTTTCTTTGACTGCAAAAAGCTCATTTCTACAGATGGATTTGTTGTAATCCAATGCATCAATTTTGAAAACAGAAAAGACGAAAAGTTTTTTCAGCTTAAATGCCGTGAAAGCATGAGAGCCAAGCTTTTTTCTGAAATAATGACAGAGCAAGACGATTCCAGGCTTTTTTCCATGAACCTTGAAACAGGTACCGGCAAGCTTCTTCCTATTGTAAAAGACATTCCGATTTATCCTTTGCTTCCTTACGAAATAGAAGATTTTGCAGAGGACGCAGGTTTTAAAAGTGCGGAATTTTTTGCTGACTTTGACAAATCCGAATTCACAGGAAACGAAGAGCAGTTTATTGTGGTTTTAAAAACAGAATGACATCCTCACTTTAGAGAATGCCATTTAGTTTTTGCTTAGGAATTTTTATTTCTGAAATTTAATTTTAACATCGTAGCCTTCAGAAGTCCACTTTGGGTCAATGTGCATATCCAAATCAGCATTGAGAGTAATCGGCTTTGTAAACTTGTACGAGCGTTCTGTTTCTTCGCAGTCAAATGAAATACTTAAACCGGAAGTGGTTGGGAGAATTTTAAATTTCTGTACATTTGAATCATCAAAAGTGAAAACTGTTTCTCCGCTAGAAGCCTTTGTAAGAACAATTTTTCCGTCTGCATTGAAAGTCCAGTTTGCATCCCAGTTTGAATCCTGCCAAGTTCCCTGAATGTCCTTCAAGTCAAGAGCGAACATTCCCGCTGTGCCTATAACAAGGGCTGCTGCAATTGCAAAAATTTTCTTCATATTTTCCTCCCATAAAAAGTCAATAAGAAAATATCAATTTTTGATTTGACTTTTTAAGTTGTTTCGCAACAAAGTGAGAAACAACAGTTTATATTAAAGTTTGCAACGCAAACTTATGAATAAAAACTTTGACGCTATTTTAGGCAAAGTTTTTATTACATCCTCCGATAAAATTACATTGCCTTTTTTAGTATGCTTCCAAAATTTTTTAAGTAATCTATAAACGAAACATAAGCCAAAATTACGCACACAACAAAAAATGCCTGGCCTATGTGAAGCAAAAGTTTCATGTCTAAGTTCCAAATTGAAGCAAGTTCTGTGCGAACCAACGCTTCTTGTATGAGAGCTGCAAAGCACGAAGCCACATAAAATACAGTTTTTATTTTTCCGCCTTTTCTTGCCGCAATTGCAGTTCCTTGTTTCGCCGCGACCATTCTTAAAAAGTTCTGGCTGAATTCACGGTAAAGAATCAGAACATAGCAGACGACCGGCATATATCCAGAAAAAACAAAGCAAGTAAACATTGAAAGATGAAGAAAAACATCGGCAAAAGGATCGAACATTTTTCCAAAGTCGCTCACATCGTTCAGCTTGCGCGCATAATGTCCGTCAAAATAATCTGTGAGTTCCGCAAAAGCAAGAAGCGGAATAGCAATGCAAATTGAAGCGATGGCGGCAGGACTTCCGTTTTCAAGTCCAAACCAGACTGGAATGTTGTATATTATAAAAATTATCGGCGCTAAAATAATTCTGGAAAGTGTGAATTTATTTGAAATTCTCATAATAAATTCATTATAGAAGATTTTTACTGTTTTAGCAATAAATGTATTTTTCATGCTGAAAATCTGCGCCGTTTTTTCGGTAATGACTTTTTGTCTGATTTTGAATATAGTAGGAAAAATATGGCGAAGAAATCTGTTGTTTACAAATGCTCAAAATGTGGCTACACACAACCTGCCTGGCTTGGAAGATGTCCTGAATGCGGCGAATGGAATTCACTTGAAGAATGCATTTTAGATTCAAATGCTCCAAAGTCATCTTTGAAATCCGACGGAACAGTTTTAAAAGCAAAGCCAGTTCCAATGCAAAAAGTTTCGCAGCAAAGCAATTCGCGGATTTCAACCGGCAACGAGGAATTTGACCGTGTGCTTGGCGGTGGAGCTACAAAACGCAGTGCAATTCTTGTCGGCGGTGAACCCGGAATCGGAAAGTCAACACTTCTTTTACAGGCGGCGGCAAGTCTTCTTCCCAATGGAAAAATTCTTTATGTCAGCGGAGAAGAATCTGCAGGACAAATAAAAAGCCGAGCAAACCGCCTGAACCTTGAAGCTGGCTCTTTGGAAATTTTATGCACGATGCGTCTTGAAGACATTCTTGATGCGCTTGACTCACTGAATCCTTTGGTCATCATTGTGGATTCGATTCAGACTGTTTATTCCGTGGAAGCAGGACTTGTGCCGGGAACTATAACTCAACTAAAATATTGTAGCAACGAACTGATTGGCTGGGTAAAAGAAAGAGACAGCGTTTTGTTTATGACTGCCCATGTTACAAAGGACGGAAACATTGCCGGACCAAAAAGCCTTGAGCACATGGTTGACACAGTTTTGTCTTTTGAGCGGACAAGTGATGAAGTTAGGTTTCTACGCGCGCAAAAAAACAGGTTCGGTTCTGTTGATGAACTTGGACTTTTTGAAATGGATGAAAAAGGTCTTAAGTGCGTTTCAGATCCAAGTTCGCTTTTTATAACTCGAAGAAAAAAAGAAACTCCAGCTGGAATTGCTTGCGCCAGTGTTTTTGAAGGAAGCCGTGTTTTTATCGTTGAAATTCAGGCGTTGACTGTTCCTGCAAAAGCGGCTGTGAACCGTGTTTATTCAGAAAAAATCGACTCTGCAAGGGTGAGCAGAGTTGCCGCAGTTCTTGAGAAAAGGCTTGGAATAAAATTCAGCGATCAGGATATTTATATAAATGTTGCCGGCGGAATAAGACTTTCAGAAAGTGCGATTGACGGAGCTTTGGCAGCGGCTCTTTATTCAGCAAGAACAGACATTTCTCTTCCAGAAAAAACTGTGATTGTAGGCGAAATAAGCCTCGCTGGTGAAATTCGTCCTGTTACAAAGCAAAAGCAAAGAATAAAAGCCGCAAGGGATCTTGGTTTCCAGAAATTTATTGTCCCTGAATCCGAAGCCGGAGCAACTCAAGTAGAAACTATAAAAGACCTTATAAAATGTCTTTTTGTGGAAAGAAGCTAAACCTTGAATAAGTCGATTTCACTTCCAATTTTTTCAAGCGACCGGTCAACTCCATCGGAAAGACCTCCAAGTGTTTCTGCTTCCTGTGTTATTGAGCGGGCACATTCTGCCATTTCATTTATGCGATTTTTTATAGTTTTAGAGCTGTTTTGAAGTTTCTTTGTTTCTTCAAGAATCGACTCGTTTTTTTGCTCAGTTTGCATTGACGCATCCCTTACTTCCTGTGAGCTGCTCTGCAAAAGTGCCAAGGAGTCGCTTATCTGCTTAGAGCCGCACTCCTGTTCTTTCATCGCCTGCATTATCGACTGAACAAGTCCGTCTGTATTATGAATGCTGTTTGCTACGGAATGTAGAACTTTCTCGGAGTCTCCAGAAGTAACAACAATATTTGAAATTGATTCCTGAATAGCAGTAAGTTGCTGACCAATTGTCTTTGATTGCTCGGATGAGGTTTCTGAAAGTTTTCTGATTTCATCCGCAACTACAGAAAATCCTTTTCCTGCTTCTCCTGCATGGGCAGCTTCAATCGCCGCATTCATGGCAAGAAGATTTGTCTGGCTCGCTATAGATGAAATTATTAAGTTTGCGTCCTGAAGCATTTTAGACTGGTTTTCTATTTCGGAAATTCTTTCATTCACTTCTTTTTGCTTTTTAACACCTTGAGTTGTGCTTGCTTCCAAAGCCGAAAAAGAATCAGAAAGCTTTGCAACAGAATTATTTACAGAATTTATGTTTCCAATCATCTGTACTACGGAAGAACTGGCTTCTTCAATACTTTGGTTTTGTGTCAAAATCATTTTATTTAGCGAACTTATTTTTTCTGAAATTTGATTTACAGCATCCGATGTCTGATTAGAAAATCCCGACTGCTCGCTAACAGAAGATTCCATGCCGTCAATATGCTGATTTATTTCCTCAATGGAATTTACAATTTTATGAATTGACCTGCGGAGATTTTCTAGAGATTCAAAAAGCTCTTCCTTGGATTTTTTTACAGTTATAATTATCTGCTGAAGTTTTTCTATAAATGCATTGAATCCTTTTTCAATCTTTTTTATAAGCCCGATTGTCGCAGCATCAGAATTCGAATTCAGTCTTTTTGTAAGATCTGCGTTCCCTGCTGAAATGTTTTTTACAGCGTCATTTAAAACTAAAAGCGGCTTTACAAGACGTTTCAGTGTAATAGCGGCAGCAATCAAGAGCAAAAGAATTAAAACTGCTCCAAGAGGCGCAACGGCATAAGACAATGCGACTGTCATAGTGTATGGAAGAAAAATTACCATCATCCAGTCAACAGATGGAATCGGGACGATTTCATAACAACCTTTTTTTCCACAGAGGAAAGTTTTTTCAACGGGGAAATTATCAATCTTTCCCATTTCTGGAAGCTGTGACTCAATCTTTGCCTTGTCTTCTAGAAGCTGTGTGTTTTCTGCACCGGTAATTTCCTTGTTTTTATTATAGAAAAACATCTTACGATTTTTTTCAAGATTATTGTACATCATGTTTACAAAATCTGAAAGGTCAACACCAGTTCCTATCAAGCCGATTCCTTTTTTTGTTTCATCACGAACAACCGCATTAACCCACAGCATTGTCTTTTTCAGAACAGTGTCGTAACTCACAATAAAAGTGTAGTCTTCCGAAATTGCAAGGCAAGATGTAAACCATGAATTTGCAGGATCTGACTTGTCAAGCGTGTAAAGATATTTTCCGTTTGAATAATAAAGCAAGTCTGTATCTGCAATTGAAAATGTATTTTTCCCTTTAAATGCATCCTGATACGAAAGAATTTCTTCCATTGCAGCTTTTGAAAGAGATGCGTCTTGAGGATTTTCCATGTAATGAGAAATCAAAGGAGATTTTGCCATTTTTGTTGCAAGCAAAAGCTCTCCATCAAGATTAGAAGAAAATTCAAGTTCTTTTATTCTTGCCGACTGATTTAAAATTTTTTTAGCATCTTTATTGAATAAAATTCTACTGCCAGCAACAACAAAAGCAATAGAAAAAAATGATGCAAAAAATAAAACTATAGACTTTGCTTTAGACAATATTTTCTCCTTTATATATAAAAGTACAGTTTTTTTATTAGATTTATTGTAAGACTAGAACTTTGCTTTTCTAAGTCTTACTTTTTCTATGTCCTCACAAAAAAGCTCACGCAAATCGTTAAGTCCCAAAGCCATCAAAGCCATTCGGTCAATTCCAATTCCCCAGGCAAGAACAGGAACATCAACGCCCATTGCCTTTGTAACTTCCGGTCTGAAAATTCCAGAACCGCCAAGCTCAAACCAGCCCAGCTTAGGATGCTTTATATGAACTTCAATTGAAGGCTCTGTAAATGGAAAGTAGCCCGGCACATATTTTACATCTGTTGCGCCTGCAATTTCCACCGCGAACATTTCAAGGAATCCAAGAAGCGTCTTTAAATTTACTTCTTCGCCAAGAACAATTCCTTCTGTCTGGTAAAAGTCGCTCAAATGAGTTGCGTCAACTTTGTCATAGCGGAAGCATCTTGCAATTCCAAAGTACTTTCCAGGAATTTCCGCCTTGTGAAGCTGGTGCGCAGAAAGAACTGTTCCCTGGCTTCTCATAATCAGGCGGCGGGTAAATTCGTTGTCGAAATTGTAGTTCCAGCCTCGGCTTCCTGTGTTTCCGCCGTTTCTGTGGACTGCCGCAACATTTGAAAGATAAGGCTCTTCAATTGACTTTGCGTGCGTCGGATACTTCAGTCTGTAAACATCGTGAATGTCGCGGGCTGCATGGAACTGAGGCATAAACAAAGCGTCTCCGTTCCAGAATTCAGTTTCTACAAGCGGACCATCAAATTCCTGAAAACCGAGCGAGCAAAGCTTGTCTTTTACTGACTCTAAAAACTGAACGTAAGGATTTGTGCGCCCCGGAATTATTCGTGCCGGCGGAATTGAAATATTGTATCCGCGGAAAGTTCCTTTTTTCCATTCACCGGAAGCAAGCATTGACGGAGTTATTTCTCCAATTTCATTTCCTGTGATTCCTGAATTCTTGAGCGCATCAGCAACGCCTTTAAATGCTTCTGTAAGTTTATAAATTACAGTTTCGCGTTCAATTGTTTTAAATGGAGTTTCTGAAATTCCGCGTTTTTTTGTAAGTCCGCCCATTATTTCAATTTCGGACTTTGTAAGATTTGCGGCGTCAAGCTGGCTGTTTTCCGCTTCAGAGGCTTTTTTTATAAGTGATTTTGCCACTGCGAATCTTTCCGGAAGAGGCGCTCCTGTATATTCGGCTTTTTTTTCTGCGTTCATGGCAAGAACATTGTCTTTGCTAAGCGAACCGAATGCCGAGCCTACATCTTTGTTTTCAATTCCAAGTGCAACTGCAATTTCTGGCAGACGTTTTGGACCGTTTTCCTTTAAATAAGAAACGATTCTTTCTTCTGCAAAACCGTCTTTAAAAATCTTGCGGCCAAAATCTGTAAGTTCAAAATATGTGTGCGGAGTGCGGGAAGTTTCTGCCAAAAGTTTTTTTCCGGCAAGCCAGCTAAACGCCTGATTTGCGTGACCTTCCTTGTATCCCAATTCAGTTTCAAGCCTTGTTGAAGTAAGCTCGTCTTTTAAGCTGTAATGAAGAAGAATTTTTGTTTCAAGTGGATGAAGATTTTTAATTAAAGTTTTTAAGTCTGCCAATTTTATATGCACCAAAAAAATCCGGCTGAAAAACCTGTACTTCAAACCGGAGCAAAATGAAAATCACCTAACAGGCAAGTGAAAATAAGTGTTCAGTAAAAATTATTTTGTGAAGATAACTTTTGAAGTGTATGTTGCCATTCTTACGCCTTTGTCATCCTTGAAATATTTTTTCTTGTCTTTCTGTGCGTAAGTATAATGCTTGAACTGATTTTCTGCGGCGAAATCCTCGTAAACTGCAATTGCAACATTCATTGCTTCTCCTAAATCAAAGCTGGACTGCATGCAAGTATAAGTGAAAATAACTTCGCCAGTGAGCGGAGTAAATTCAAGCTGAATAGTTACATTTTTAGCTTTTGGATGCAAGCTTGAATATTTGTCTTCGATAGGAAGAATTTTTGTTTTTGTGTCCGCGTAGCTGTTTGCGGCTTCCAATGGATCTAAAGCCATCTGTGTTTCTAATGATTCTTCCTGCTGTGCAAAAGCTGTTCCTGCTGCAAGCATAATTGCTGTTGCTAATATAAATATCTTTTTCATGCGATACCTCCTTTCAAGTAACGTCAATAGTAAGTATACGGAACTATTCTATCAGTTTCCAAGAAAAAATCAAGGTCAACTTCATAGCGTCCGTTTTTTATGAAAATTCTTGGGTCGCGGATTAAAAGCAAAGTCCCGGAAATTTCCTTAGGCTTGTTTTTTTCCATTGTGCGCCAATATTCTCTTACTGCATTTTTCGCCGCGTTGCTGCACGCCTGCTTTATTCCTTCAAATCCGTCTTGAACAGAGGCTGAGCCACAGCCTTTTACTTTTGGGTGAATTATAGAAGTCCACCTTTTGTATTCTAACTGTTGGGCTTGAGTTCTGTCGCAGTAAACCCAGCTTAAAAGTTTTCCGTCTTTGGGCACTGGATTGTGATATTCAAGGCGGTTTATAGAAGAGTCAAATTTTCTAACTTCGGAAAATTCCCAGTATTCCTTAACTCCGCGTTTTTTGTCATAAGGCGTGTAGTCAAAATTCCAGCCGTACAAAAGACCTTCCATTAAAAAAGGCGCAATTTGCTTTGTCCTCTCAATTGCAAATCCGTAAAGTTTTTCAAAGTCGGATTTTTCTTCTTGCTTGGAAGATTTTTGCTCCTGAACTGAACTTTCTTCTTCAAATTTTCCAGGGAAAGAATCCAGTTCCGCCCAAACCTGAATTCTAATCTGCTCATTCTGCAGCGGAGCCTGGCAAAAAATATTTACGCTGAATAAAAACAGAACACAAAAAAAAAGCGTTTTTTTTATCTCCATGCGTCTTTCCATACTTTTAAAGGATGAATTCCCATTCTTGCAACAAAGTAAATCCAAGCGACAGCGAATCCTGCCAAATGCGCAAGATGTGCAATTCCTGAACCGCCGGAAATTTGGCTTGTAATTTCAATCAGCGCATAGACAAAAACAAGCAGCGGAGCAGCCACTGGAATTATTCCCCAAATATAAATTACATTCCGCGGAAAAATAACGGCATAGGCAAAAAGCAACGCGTAAACAGCTCCGCTCGCGCCCACAAGAAGAACTGTAATTCCAAGAAGACGGTACAAGACCGTAGAAATAATCCCATCAAGAATTCCGCACAAAAAATAAAAAAGCAGAAATTCCTTAGAGCCAACCGCGCGCTCCACGGAAATTCCAAAGAAAAACAAAGCCAGCATATTAAAAAGAATGTGGCTCCAGCCTGAATGCACAAAAAGATAAGTGAGCGGCTGCCAATAATAATGAAGCAAAATTCCAAAATACGACATTCCAAGGTAAACTTGAAGCCGCGGAAAAATCATTGTCAGAAAAAAGACAATAAGATTTAAAGCAATTATTATAGAGGTCGCATTAAAAAAACTGTAGCGGAAAGGTTTGCGGATTATGTTCATGAATTTATTTTTTCCAGGGCTGATTCTGTTTCTTTTGCGGAATTTTCATTTTGCGAAGAAGGATCAAAAACAGTAACTCTGTTTCTTCCAGTTCTTTTAGAAACGTAGAGAGCTTTGTCAGCTTGATCTACTAGAATTTTTGCAGAGTGCACAGGATTTGTTTCTATATTAAAAACAGAAATTCCGCCGGAAATTGTAATCTGCATATTGTGACCTTCATAGAAAACCGTAGTCTGCTCAATCCGTTTTCTTATGCGTTCCGCAACAAGCATTGCCTCGTTTTTTCCTGCATTGCACAAAAGAACTGTAAATTCTTCTCCGCCGTATCTTGAAGCAAGATCTCCTTCCCTGATACTGTCGCTTATAATTTCCGCAACTTTTTTTAGAACATAATCTCCGCAGGCATGTCCGTAAGTATCGTTGAACTTCTTAAAGAAATCAATGTCGAACATTATAACACTTAACGTCTGTTCGTGGGAAAATGCGGAATCAAGCTTGTCTTCAAGAATATTATAGAAGTAAAATTTAAGGCGAAGCTTTGTCATCATGTCGGTTGTAGACTGGTCAATCAAAGATGCGTTGTGAACTGCAACCGAAGCAAGAGAAGCGATTGTCTGAATTTCGTTTTTTTCGTAAGTTGTGTAGTCAGCAGAGAGATTTTCCACAAAAATCCGCTCGCCCATAACAAGAATTCCGTTCAAGTGATTTTTCAGCATAAGCGGAACTATCAGCGACGGATTCAGTGATTCAATTACCTTTATTTCTTGAGATTCCGGGAATTTTTCAGAAAGCTCATGCAAATCAAAAACTGATGAAGAGCTTGACAAAAATTCAATAAGCGGAGAATCTATGCCGATTTTGTATTCGATTGTCGGGTCTATTGCAATTCCCGAATAGTTTTCTGAAAGCTTAAAATATTCGCTGCCGAATTCTTCTGAAATAAAAAGCCCAGCTCCTGTAACGCGCATCTGGGCCATCGCCACATAAAGAATAGATTCAATGAGCGGAGAAAATTCAATTGTTGAACAAAATGACTTTGAAATTTCAAGCATCTGCTGTAAATCGTAAATATGCTTTTCAAACTCGGCAATGACTTGTTTTTCTTTTGCCGCTGGAGTTTGCGTCTTTGCAGAAATCGCATTCTTTTTAGCCATTTTATTTCTTCTCTATATTTCCGATTATAACATAATTCTTCATTACTTCAAGAAAAACTTTCCACTGGCTGTTTTGGTTTTCCATGTAGTCGGAATTGTCTCTGTTTCTTGAAGAAATCATAAGAACCTTTAAATTCGTTATAACTTCGGAACTTGGTTTTTTGGATTCGATAAGAATATCGTTTATTTTTTTGTAAAGCTGAAAAATGTTTGTTGTTTCCGTCTGAATCAGTTCTTTTGCCTGCCTGTTGATTCTGTCGATGAGGTTTTTCAGCGTTGATTCAAATGTCGCGTCCTTGTGGCTGTCTCTTATGAGCGAAGTGATGTTTGTTTCGTCAAATTCGTTTCCGCGCGTAAATTTGGACTCAAACGCGCTTATCCGCTCAAGGGAATCGTTGCAAGTGAATACGGAAGATGAGAATTCAGACTTGTATGCCGGATTATTAAAAAAACCTTCTATTACAATGTCATTTAAAAGCGGCTTTACGTGCTCTTCATAGAAAATTGAAATAAAATTCTTTAAAAGCTGAAGCGGAGTAATCCAGGCAAAAGAAAACGGCGTACTTTGCCTAAGCTGAGAATCCAAGTCCTTGCTGTAACCCTGAACCGCAGCGAGCGGCGAGCCACCAAAAATTTGTTTTATTTCATTGTTTATTGCCGCATCTTGAATTTCGCCTTTTAAGCGTGCTTCGTCTGTGCGGAATCTTGTTTCAAGATATTCAGCGTATTTTTGCCGTGATTTTCCGTTGTAAACCGCGCGTTCTGGAACAAGCTCGTAGTTTTTCTTTGAAATTCTAATCATGCAGGAAAGAATTTCCTTGGTAAAAATATGCTTTACAATATACTGAATTTTCTTGAAATTTTCTTTTAAACTTTGAGTCTCCCTGTCTGAAATTTTTCCGCCTTTTTTAAGCCTGAAAAGGGCAAGAACCGCATTGTAAAGTGAATTTGTAATGTCCATTTCCGCAATGACAAAATACAAATCCAGCAAGGAATTTTCCAGCAATTCAATAGGCACTGGCTGAAATTCCGGTGTGTAGGAATCTTTTGTGCTGTAGCTAGGATCAAAAAGCTTAAGTGCGGTTATGTAGCTGAATTTGCAAATGTCATTCAGCTGTTTTATTTTGTCTAAAGTTTCTTCAATTTTTATAAATGCAGGAGAATTCAGTTCCTTTTCAACTTTTTCAAGCTGTCTGTGCTCGCTCTCAAAATGCCGGATAAGCGACTGGGCTTCCATCGCGCTTTTTTTTCTATTCTCATACGAAAGAAGATTTTCTAGAATTTCCCGGGCTTCACTGTCAAATCCTGTAAAAACAAGCTGCTCTTCAAAATGCCGGCTTGTATCTAAATCTGTAGAGCAGTAAGTTTCTGAAAGAATGTCAAAAATTGGGGTGGTGTTTATAAAAAGCACACGCAAGGCTTCTGCAAAGTCAGGCATTACAAGACCTTTTTTGTAAAGTTCCGGCGCAAGGTTTTTCAGTTCGGATTCAATTTTTCTAACAGCCTGTCTCTGGAGGCTTTCTGGTGATGTAGGAGAAAATATTGTTTTGAAAAACTCTGCAATTATTTGAAAAAGCCCCATAATAGATTATTTTATGGATAAACAAGGATTTATTCAAGTGCAGTAAAATGCGTGTGCGCAAAAGTTTTTCACAAAAATTGCTTAAAAAGTTCTTCATAGTCTTTTATAGAACGCGAATTCACAATTTGTTCTCTTAGCCTTGCGCCGCCTTTTATTCCTGAACTGTACGCGCAGAATTTTTTTCTCATCAGCATACAGGCGGCTTTCTCTCCGTGTTCTGCTACATTCATTTTTAGTTCGCGAAGACCTGCTTCAAGTCGCTCCTTTGGAGTTTCTGTTTCGTATTTTCCTTCTGTAAGAAATTGTTTTGTTCTTCTGAATAAAAACGGATCTCCCATTGCGCCTCTTGCAAACATCACGGCATCTACACCGGTTTGCTCAAGCATGAGTTTTGCGGTTTCCGGGTTGAATGCGTCTCCGCTTCCAAAAACAGGAATTCTTTTCGCAACAAATTCAACCAGCCGTTTTTGAATTTCCCAGTCGGCTTTTCCAGAATAGCCTTGGGCTTTTGTCCGTGCGTGAATCGTTATTGCGTCCGCCCCTGCTTTTAAAGCCGCATCTGCACATTCTTTCCATGTTATATTGGAAGAATCCCAGCCACTGCGGATTTTTATTGTTACAGGAACATTGCCGCGCTCTGGATGCAATGAAGTGTATTCTATAGAAGATTCTTTAACTGCTTTTACTATTGAAAAAAGTCGTTCCGGCTCTTTTGTAAGCACGCTGCCTGCTCCGGTTTTTGTTATTTTAGGAACAGGACAACCACCGTTTATGTCTATGCAGTCGCAGTCTGTTTTTTCAAGGACGATTTTTGCAGCTTCCGCCATTGTCTGCGCATTTCCGCCGAAAATCTGAACACAGTAAACTTTTTCATTCGGGGCACGGCGCATAAGAAGCTCAGTTTTTTTATTTCCACGCACAAGAGCTTCCGCAGAAACCATCTCCGTGGTACAAAGAGAAGCTCCGTATTCAACACAAAGCGAACGGAACGCCATGTCGCTGTAGCCTGCAATAGGAGCTAAAAAGAGATTTCCGTCTAAATGAAGAGTTCCTATGTCTACTGGATGATAAAGACGCATTCTTCCGGCAGGTTAAAGACTTTGCAGCTGTTTGTCCAAAGCTGGGCAGAAAGTTTTTCCAAGTCAGTTTCAAGCATTTCCGCCAAAAATCTTGCAGTTGAAGGCAAATATGCCGGCATTGTTCTTTTTTTCTCGCGGAATTCGGCAGGAATCATAAAAGGGCTTTCAGTTTCCAAAAGAATTCTGTCTAGCGGAATGTTAAGAACTGTTTCGTGCAAATTGCGGGCGTTTCTGTAAGTCAGGTTTCCTGCAAAAGAAAAATATACATTCATTCCTGCGTCCAGGCATTTTTTTGCGTAAGGAGCATCTTCGCTGTAGCAATGGAAAATCGCGCCTTTTTCCGGCAATCTGTCCTGAAGAATTTCAAAAATATCTTTTCCCGCATCGCGGTTGTGGATTATTACTGGAAGATTGTGTTTTTGGGCAAGTTCCAGCTGAGTTATAAAAAGCTCAATCTGGCGGCGTTTGTCTCCGTACTGCTTAAAATAATCAAGTCCGGTTTCCCCAATTGCAACAACATTCGGAAGTGAAACACTTTCTTCTATTATTTTAATCCAATCTGCGCCTGGATTGTTTACTTCCGACGGACCGACTCCAACGGCATGGTAAACGCCTTTCTGTGACTTTAGGAATGCATATTCTTTTTTAAAGTCAAGAATGCTATTGTTTATGCTTATAATTCTTGTAACGCCGGCTTGTTTTGCCTGCTGAATAACGCTAATCTGTCTTACAGGGTCGTCATAAATCAACCCTATATGGGCGTGAGTATCAAAAAACTGCATGGCTTTTCCTTAAAAACTTGAAAGACTTTTCTAAAGAAGATTCCCTAGAAAATTTTAATATTTTTTAATTGATTGTCCGATATATTATTAATAAGATAACATAGGAACGACTTGAAGTCAAACATAATTTGGCATTTTGCAAGCGCAGTCCGTTTGACAGCATAGACGTCCTTTGATATACTGTTTGTTCGGTAATTTGGAAGCAGTTTTAAAAGTTAAGTTTTGAAACTGTCTTGTTGCTTTCCGGATAAAGTTTTTACGGAGATTTTTGTGGCGCGTTCTCGCAAATACAAGAGATTAGAAAAAAATATAGTTTCCCGTATTATGCATGCCTTTAGACTTTTCTTTGTTTCCATAGGCAGAGTTTGCGCAAATGTCGTAAAATTCTTTGATGGAAAACTTACTTTGATGATTGTTCCGCATTCACAAGGAAAAGTTTTCAGTGTGCAGACAAATGTTTTTGCGCTTGTCCTTGGAATTATCCTCGCAGCCGGAATCACAGGCTCATTTGTTTACTTTAATCAGAAAAATGCTTCTTCCGGACTTGAAATTTCACGGCTCAGGGACGAAAACAGAGAAACCCTTGCAAGCCTTGACGAGCTTAGGGACGAAAACAACAATCTTCTTCAGACTGCAAAAAGATTTCAGTCAACTTTAAGCCAGTCTCTTTCGCTTTTAGGAATAAACCAGAATACAGGAACTTCAAAATCCGCCGGAAGAAATTCTGACCTTTCATCTTTGTTTGACACACAGGACATAACTTCAGGCTCTTTAAAGGAAACTTCCGACATAAAACAGCTTACGGCTTATTTGGAAAGCGCAGTTCGTCCAGTTGAACAGATTGGAAAAATGCTTGAAAACCAAGGCGCACTTTTTTCTGATATTCCGAATGTCTGGCCTGTAAAAAATGGAATCGGACATATTTCCATGGAATTTGGCCAGAATATCCACCCAATCACGCAGCAATGGTACATTCACAAAGGGCTTGATTTTAGTACTTGGAGACAAGGAGATCCTGTTATTGCAACTGCAAACGGCCAGGTTGTTACAGTTGCCTACGATGACAGTTTTGGTCTCAATGTAATAATCAAGCACAAGCACGGAATTTACACACGGTATGCACATCTTGGCACAACCCGCGTAAAAAAAGGCGATATGGTCGCCCAGCGTCAGATAATTGGAACAATCGGAAACACAGGAATCACAACAGGACCACACCTTCATTACGAAGTCCACATCGGTTCAGACGTAGTAGATCCTGCAAAATACATCAACGTAAAATAATATGGCTATTTTTAACGACAATATTTCCATTAACAGCATCCTTGGCACAGGCTCTTCTGTAAAAGGCGATGTCAAGATAAACGGATTTGCCCGTATTGACGGCGATATTGACGGAAATATAGAAGCCACCGGAAATGTTATAATCGGTGAAAATGCCAGAATCCGCGGAAACATAAAAGCAAAATCCATAACGGTCATAGGCGGAATAGTTCTGGGCGACATTGTTGCGCCGGACTTTATAAAGCTCCTTTCTTCAAGCGTGGTGATTGGAGACTTGCAGACAAAAAAACTTGTTTCAGAAGAAAATGTTGTTTTGCACGGCCACTGCATTTCACTTTCAGACAGCGCGGAATTTGCATCCGCAGTTTCACGGCAGGAAAACATGAAGGCGATTTCTTCAATGTCCATAAGGATTTAAAATGGAAGTTGAAGGCACATCTTCAAGCCTGTATTTTTCCGCAGCGGCTTCCATAGCGAATGCTCAGGCTCAAAAAGCCCAAAAAGACGAAAAATCCCAGAAAACAGACAAAACAAGGCGGAAACTTTTTTCCAGCGCAATGGAAAAGGCCCGGGAAGAATTCGCTCTGCAAAAAGACGGCTTCCCTAAGGAAATTGCGGGGCTGGACACGGAAGACGCTGCAATTTATTTAAAAGATCAGGCCGACATGGCGGCGGACCGCCTAAAGGAAAAGCAGACGCCGGAAGAATTCGCTGACTACAGAAAAAAAGTGTCACAGTTTTTAAGATACCTTGCAAAAAACAACTTTGAAGTAAAAAAAAGAGAACGGCGCGGATTCACAAGAAAAGGAAAGCCGCTTGATCCGCAGTTCAAGATTGTGGTCATAAATCAGAAACTGGACGAAATGGCAAACTGGCTTTTAAGTTCGCACAGGGAAGCGTTCGCAATGCTTGCCCGGGTAAACGAAATCAGCGGCCTGCTTGTAGACCTTATGGCGTCATAATTGATAAACTAAGACAATTGGAGTTTTTATGTCTGATATTTTTGAAAGCGATATATATGAAGAAAATGAAGATCTTGCCTCTCTTGAAGACTCGCAGGAATCAGAAAGCACTGACTCAAGGAATTTTGTTTTTCCCAAAGAACTTTACAAGCTTAAGCTGGTGTATTCATTTGAAGGGATTTACGCCACGTTTCCCGGCGGAAAGCTGAACGACGGCGACAAAGTGATTGTTCCCACACGCTACGGGCTTGACCTTGCAGAAAACCTTGGAATTTCTAAAGTTCCCGTTGGAATAAAGCCAGGGGACGTTGTGCAGATTGCGCGCAAGGCAAACAATGACGACCTTGAAAAAGCTTCTTCACTTGCAGAAACTGAAAAGTCCGCATTCAAAGTATTCCGTGAAAAAGTAGAGCATCATCATCTGGACATGAAACTTATTTCCGTGCATTTTCTTGTGGGCGAGCAAAAAGCCTTGTTCTTCTTTTCCAGCGATAACAGGGTTGACTTCCGCGAGCTTGTAAAAGACCTTGTTTCAATCTTTAAAATGCGAATTGAACTGCGCCAGATTGGAGTGCGCGACGAATGCCGAATTACAGGAGGGCTTGGAGTGTGCGGACGGCCTTACTGCTGCAACAGCATAAGCGACAAACTCCGGCCTGTAAGCATAAAAATGGCAAAGGAACAAAACCTAAGCCTTAACTCCATGAAAATCAGCGGACAGTGCGGACGACTTTTGTGCTGCCTTAGCTATGAGTACGACTGGTATTCCGAAGCACGCAAAAAGCTCCCGAATGAAGGCATAAGACTTTTTTACGACGATACAAATTTCCGCGTAATTGAAGTGAACCCAATAACTTCCATGGTAAAAATGCTTGGAGAAGACGGCCGTGTAATCGAAGTGAACGCCAAACGGTTTGTCCGCGAAGGCAACAGATGGAAAATCGGAAATTAAAAAACTGAAAGAGCGCACAACTGTTGAAAATAAAAATGATAGGGAATATACTTAAATCCATATCAAAGAGGTTTTTATGCTTTTAGTTGACAAAAATATAAAAGAACTGGTTTCGCAGGGAAAACTCATTGTTTCAGGTGATAAAGAAGAAAACTTAAAAGGAATTGCCTACGAACTTTCTGTTGATTGCATATATGACTCTCAAAAAAATACCGTTTTGTCTTTTGAACTGAAACCGGGAGACGTGGTTTACATAAAATCAAATGAAGAAATAGAACTTCCGCCTCAACTGACCGCTCGGATTATTGAAAGAAATTCAGTTATGAGAATGGGACTTAAAGTTGACGGTCCGCAATATATTCCGGGGCACAGAACATTCTGCTTTTTACGCGTTCAAAATATTTCTGACTCGGTTCTTACAATTTCTAAGGGATTTGGAATTGCACAGATTGTTTTTGAAGAACTAAAGGAAATCCCTGAGCAGACTTACGACAAGCAGCACGGAGCTTCATTCAGAAACGAAAAAGACTTTGTAGGAGTTGGAAAATATCAGCCTGAATACGACAAGCTTATGAAGGAATACAAAGACGCAAAAGAAGATCTTGAATCTTTAAAAGAAAAGATTTATGGAAATGTTCTTACAATAATGGGCGTTTTTGTTTCAATATTTACACTTGTAAGCGTGAATATCCAGGCATTTGCAAGAGAAACCATTTCTAAAAACCTAATAGCAACAGTAAATCTCTGCCTCCTTACCTGCATTGCAACTTTGCTTGGATTTGTAATGCTTATAGTTAACAAAGGCAAGAAGAAATGGTTTAATGCAGTTTATACTGTGTTTTTGATATTGCTTGCCGCCTCAACAATAATTCTTGCCTTGCTAAAAAACTAATTTCCCATTTAATCTGCATTTTTTGATAATTTTCTGCAATTAAATATGCGAAGGATTTATGAAAGAAATGCATGAACTGACTCCCGCGGAAAAATGGGAACGAGCGACACTGGCTGACAACTTTATCTTTTGCAAAGTCATGACGGCAAACCCGGACTTGTGCAAGGAGCTTTTGGAACTTCTGCTGAACATAAAAATTGAACGGATTGAAATTCCTGTGGCTGAACGAAGCTTTAAAGTTGACTACGATTCAAAAGGAATCCGGTTTGATGTCTATGTAAAGGACGGAACAGGACGCTGCTTTGATATTGAAATTCAGACTACAAACAGAACGAATCTTGCCAAGCGCGCAAGGTATTACCAAGGTCTTATGGACGTTGACAGCCTTGTTTCCGGCGCGGATTACAGCGAGCTTAATGAAAGCTACGTGATTTTTCTGTGCATGGAAGATGCCTTTGGCAACGGACTTCCCGTATATGATTTTCATCAGGTTTGTAAGCAGGATTCTGAAGTTTTATTAAATGACGGAACTCACAAAGTCTTCTTTAACGCTTCAAAATATGATAAAATGCCCACGGAAAGCCTAAGGGAATTCTTTAAATTCCTTAACGGACTGAATGCGGCCTCGGATTTTACAGACCAGCTTGAGCAAAAAGTGAGGTACGCCAAGACAAATGCGCAATGGAGGCATAGGTTTATGACGTGGGAACAGGAAATGCGAATCCAGGTAAAAGAAAAATCCGAGCAGCTTGCAAAAATCATAGCAAACGAAATGGTCGAAGACAGAGTTAACGCTATGAGAAAAGATATAGAAAAAGAAGCCAAGGAAATGGCAAAGTCTATGGCAACAGAAATAGCCGAAAAAATGGTGAAAGAAAAAGCCGCCGCCAGAGCAAGTGAAATTGCAGAAGACAGAGTAAATGCCATAAGGAAAGATATGGAAAAAGAAGCCAAGGAAATGGCAATGTCTATGGCAACAGAAATAGCCGAAAAAATGGTGGAAGAAAAAAGAGCTGCCATAGTAAAAGAAATTGCAGAAGAACAAACAGCTGAAAAAGCCAGGGAGACTGCAAAAAAACTGCTTGCGGAAAAGATTGCGCCGGAAGTGGTTGCAAAGTGCACTGGACTTTCGTTGGAGCAGGTGAAAAAACTTGCCAATGGGTAGCAAGCCGTAGATTCCGCTAAAGAATTCCGCGGAATTTGCCGAAAATATAGCGTTGATTCTACAAACCGTAGGCAGTTCTAAAGGTTACAAAAATTTAATTTTTTTGTTGACTTATAGATTTTCTTGGGGTAGAATAACGATATGATATCGTATGGTATCGCAAAAAATAAGGAGGCTAAGAGATGAAAAAGACTCTTATCGCGGTCGCAGCGGCTGCCGCACTTACAGCAACTTCTGCTTTCGCAGAAATCACATTCGGAGCATGGCTTCGCGTTATTACTGGTGTTGGTTCTAACGGAGAAGACGTTGTAATGGGAACTACAAACTCTTGGGGTGGAGTTCGTCCTGCACGTTTGAATGCAGCTGGAACTTCTGAAGATGGAAAAGCAGGTTTTAAACTTGATTTCTATTTTGAAAACGATGAAATTTGGGGCCATGACAAAAATATTCGTATTGGTGATAATGGTTATCTTTGGGTGAAGCCAATCGACCAGATTCAGCTCTCTATTGGTAAATTCGATGGTGGCGAAACTGGATTCCGCGGCGACTTCTGCTACGGCTCATGGAACTGGCTCAGACCTTTCAACTGGATTGCAGATGACGAAGGTCTTACTTTCAAAGGAAGCCACAAAGATGGTCTTATGGCAAGAATAACACCTATTGACAATCTTGTTGTGTTAGTTCAGCTTCCTGTAATGAACGCAAAATGGGGCGGAAACAATAATGGATATGTAGCAAAAACAGAAACTGAAGATGCAAAAAACACAGCCGCTGATGTATTCAAGAATGCAGCGTATATGGCATCTTACTCAATTGAAGGAGTTGGTACACTTAAAGCTGGTTTCTTCGGTGCTGATGCTGAAATAACTAAAGAAGGCAAAAAATACAATCAGACTGGAACTGTAAACGTTGCATTCGACCTTAATGCAATTGAGAATCTCTATGTAACAGTAGGTGCTTTCTTCGATATTGCAGACAAAGAGACGGGTGAGTGGCACGAAAAGATGAAGTTCACAGCTGGAGCTTCTTACCAGGTTTCTGACGCTATGAAGTTCTCTGTTTCTGGTGGCTATGTCAAGTATATGGACAAATGCGGATGGCTTGGAAATAAAGACAATGCATTTGGAATCGGAGCAGGTGTAGACTATGTAATCATGGATGGCCTTACATTGAATGCCGATGTTCGTTATAAGAACGTTGGATATGGCAAAAAAGGTGATGACGGTTCAGTTTCATTCCTTGCTGGTGTTGTTAAATCAGTTGGTGGAAATGCAAGCCTTCAGGCTGGTTTCCAAGGCTCAACAAATGGTTGCGGTCTTGTACAGGCTGACACAGGAATTCCTGCAGTCGAAAAGGATGACTTCGTATGGGCAATTCCTGTAGGATTGAGCGTTTGGTTCTAGGCAATCGCGCGTAGCGCGAATGCTGGCGAGTTTGCAAGGCAAACTCGGTCAATCTGCTAGTTTGCCTTGCAAGCTAGCGGTGGTACTAACCAGAGCATAGGCCTCCCGGAAGGGAGGTTTTTTTGTGTTTAAATGGCTAGTTTTCGGCCACGGAATAGAAAATCTGGACTATAAAAATCTGGCAGAAGATTTAATCGAAAATGAATTATCTGATTTGTTCAGTCCCAAAAATAAATAGATTGTTTCAGCAACTACGGTTTCCTAACAGCAATTTCTTCTGGAATTAGTCTGTAGAGTTCGTAGAGTTATTTATCCTTTTGTTGTTGACAGAAAAAGAAAATTTCCCTATTCTTATTGAGAACTTACGACGTAAATGCTGTAAATTCTCAGTGTAGGATAGCTTTCAAATGATAAAGCGGGATTTATATTTAAGAAAATTATTGGATTATATGTGGGACGGCCAGATAAAGGTAATCACAGGAATCCGCCGGGCAGGAAAATCCACACTTCTTTTCTACCTTTTTTATGACCATCTCCTCAAAAACGGAACTTCCCAAAACAACGTTATTACATTGCAGCTCGACAAGCGTAAATACGCAAAATACAGAAATCCTATAGTCCTTGCTGATTTTGTGGAAAACACAGTTTCTGCAGATAAGGAGAAATTCTATCTTTTTATTGATGAAATCCAGTTCTGCTATTCAGTTCCGGATCCGGACAATGACGGCTTTGAAATCACCGTATACGACATGCTGAACGAGCTTAAAGATTATAAGAACCTTGACGTTTATGTTACCGGCAGCAATTCAAAAATGCTTTCCAGGGATATTTCTACGGAATTCCGCGGCCGTTCCTCGCAGATTCATGTTTTTCCATTGAGTTTTGCAGAATATAACGAGGCGGTTGGAGGCGACAAGCGAGACAACTTTGACCGTTATATGATTTACGGCGGACTTCCTTATCTTCTGCATTTAAAGACCGAAGAGCAGTTCAAGGACTATCTTTCAAATCTTTTTGACGAGGTCTACATAAAGGATATTGTAGAGCGGAATAAAATTGAGCGTCCGGATTTGCTGAACGACATTCTGAATTTGCTCAGCACGTTTATCAGCTCCTTGACAAATCCGCTGAATATTACGAACAGCATAAAAAGCGTAAAGAATGAAAAATTCAGCTCGAACACGGTAAGCGATTACATCGGGTATTGCAAGGATGCTTTTCTTATAAGCGAGGCAAAGCGTTACGATGTGAGAGGAAAGCATTATTTTGACTACCCGAACAAATATTATTTTACGGATATTGGTCTGCGGAATGCACGGCTGGGATTCAGGCAGATTGATTCCGGGCACATTATGGAAAACATAATCTACAACGAACTGCTTACGCGCGGATATTCTGTTGATATTGGAGTTGTTGTTGACAGAAGAAAAGGCGCAAACGCACAAAAAGAAATCGATTTTGTCGTGAACAAAGGCGACAGACGGGTGTATATTCAGTCCGCATGGCAGATGGGCACAACTGAAAAAATTGCGGCGGAACTTGATTCTCTAAAGCTTGCCAAGGACTTTTTTGCAAAGATAATCATACAGAATGACATTCCGTCTCATTTTTCGGATGACGACGGAATAATCCACTGCAATCTGATAGAATTCTTGCTGCACCCGGAATTGATTCCGTTATGAACTTGCTTATATTACTTGCTTATGCCGCTCAATAAAATAAATTTCTTCTTTGCTCAAGAAAAGCTATGTTGTGTTCCTGTGCTTGGATGATTCTTTGGAGCGTAGTCTTCCAGTGTATACTTATTGCCAAAAAAACCTCCCTTCCGGGAGGCCTATGCGCTGGTTAGTACCATCGCTAGCCTGCAAGACAAACTAGCAGAGGTAAAATGAAGCCAGCTTTGTTTTATCGACTAGAACCAAACGGCTACAGATACTGGGATTGCCCAAACAAAGTCATCAGTTGCGTTAGCTACAAGACCTTTTCCATTTGACTGAACAAATCCACAACCGTTTGTTGCGCCCTGGAAACCGATTCCGAGAGAACCGTTGCTTGATACAGACTTGTTAATTCCAACGAGGAAACTGATTGCGCCTTCATCATAGTCTTTTCCGTATCCCTTGAAGTTTTTAACTGCATCAGCATCTTTTGTGTTAATACCTTTTACGTTGCTCATGTAGCGAACATCTGCAGCCAAGCTAAGACCATCCATGATTGTATAGTCTACACCAGCACCAACGAAGAATACATTGTCAACTGCTTCATCATTTCTAACTGTGCAGTCATCCTGATACTGAATATATCCGCCGTCTACAGAGAATTTCATGGCGTCAGAAACCTGGTAAGAAGCACCTGCTGTGAACGCCATCTTGATATAGTCAGGTCTGTAATCCTTGTCTGCGATACCGAATCTTGCGCCAACTGTTACGTAGAGGTTCTCAACAGCATTAAGGTCAAATGCAACACCAATCTGTCCTGTTGTCTTTGTTTCGTCTCTATCGCCTTCTGCATCAGTTGTGTAAGAGTCATCACCAATATACTGTGCCTTGAGCTTACCTACGCCATCAATTGCATATCCAAATCCAATCTGAACATTTCTGTAAGTATCTTCTGCTTTCGTATAGTAAGAATCAGCATTAGCATCTGCCATAGGAATAACAACGAATGCGTGGAGTCCTTCGATTGGATCAGCCTCAATCATCATACCCTTGCGCCAGATTCCGTCGAATGTGAGTCCTTCGCCATCGAATCCCCAGTTGTAAGGTCTGAGCCAGTTCCATGAGCCGTAGCAGAAATCGCCGCGGAGTCCGTTGTCCGGAGAGTCGTATTTACCAACAGATATTTTAATCATATCAACTGGTTTTACCCAAAGAACAGCACGATCGCCAGCAGATATATCCATCGACATATCATTGAAAACGTTCATTGCAAAACCTGCTTTTCCGTCTTCAGAAACTCCATTGATGTCGATACGGGCTGTACGTGCGCCCCATCCCCATGAGTTTGCTGTTCCAACTACTGTGTCTTCACCGTTTGAAGCAACAGGTGCTGTCAATGTGCGAAGCCATGCTCCGAATGTGATTTCTGCGAAAGCAGAAGTTGCTGTAAGTGCGGCAGCCGCTGCGACCGCGATAAGAGTCTTTTTCATCTCTTAGCCTCCTTATGTTTAAATCTTGGGGGAGCCTTTCGGAGCAAAGGAGAATATAGAGAGATATGGAAAAATCAATTTGATTTAATAATGAAATCAAGTTAAAAACAAAACGAAATTAAGTTAATTTCAAAATGTTTTTAAGTTAAAATCAAAACGAAATCAACTTAATTTTAAAATATTTTTAAGTTAAAAACAAAACAATTTTAAGTTAATTTTTAACTGAATATAGCATTAAGCCGCGGACTAAGAAAGGCTGGCTTTTCTGCCATGGAACACTGCCGTTTTTCCTGTTCCGCATTTCTTTGCAAGGGTAAGAAAGAACAATTATATGTAAGAGGCTATGTTTAAAGATGAAATTATTGGAGAAAAAAAACATTGGTTGTTTTTGCTGTCAAATCGGGAATTGAATTTCAAAATATCTGAAGTATGTTTTACACAAAATTTGGAATTTAATGAAAAGACATTGAAAATATAAAAAATTTGCTGATAGATACCGTTGTTTTTTAAGCGGATTTGCATTAATTTATATTTATGTCAGATTTGGAAGTAAAAATCAGGAGTTTTTTTAAAAAGCCATCTTATGTTGTGGCAGTTATTGCAGTAGTTATTTTGCTTGCGGCGGCAGGCTCTAGTCTTTTTGTTGTTGATCAGGCGGAGCAGGCTGTAATCACTCGGTTTGGAAGATATTATGCTACTTTGGGACCGGGGCTTCAGTATAAAATTCCGTTTATAGACAAAAAATTTATTGTTCCGGGAAACAAAGTTGTCCAGACGGAGCAGTTCGGATTTAAAACCACAAAAAGCGGCTCTGTAAATCAGTATCAGAATAATATTACGCGTGAATCAACTATGCTGACCGGCGATTTGAATATCGTGGATGTTGAATGGATTATTCAGTACAGGATTGTTGATCCGCGTGCCTGGCTTTTTACGGTTCAGGAAAAAGATCAGACAATCCGCGATATAAGCCGTTCTGTAATCAATACTTTGGTTGGCGACCGGGCGATTTTGGATGTTATGAGCAGCGAGCGAAGCAACATTGAAAATCTTGCGGTTTCCATGATGAACGAGCAGTTTTCGCAGCTTGGGCTTGGAATAAATGTGTTTGCGGTTAAGCTTCAGAATATTGTTCCGCCGGAAGGAGTTCAGGATGCGTTTGAGGACGTGAACAAGGCTATTCAGGACATGAACCGCTTTATAAATGAAGGAAAAGAAAGCTACAATTCAGAAATTCCAAAGGCAAAGGGCGAGGCTGACCGTCAGATTCAAGTGGCGGACGGCTATGCGGCTGAACGTGTGAACAAGGCAAAAGGCGATGTCGCAAGGTTTAATTCAGTTTATGAGGAATACAGAAAAGCTCCTGCAGTTACAAGGGAACGTCTTTACCTTGAAACTATGGAAGAAATTTTTGCTTCCGGCGCAGAAAAGAATCCGGCTTTGATAGACAGCGGTCTTGACAATGTGCTTCCGTTTAAGAATCTTGGAGGAAAAAATGGCAAAACAGAATAAATTTTATCTTAGACTTGCGGCATTTGTTGCTGTCGTTGTGATTTTGCTTGCGGCAGGTCCTTTTTATATCGTGAACGAAGGTGATCAGGCTGTTGTTATAAGGTTTGGTCAGATTGTAAAATCCTGCACTTCTACCGGGCTTTATTTTAAGATTCCGTTTCTTGATGTTGTTACTTTTTATCCTGCAAAAATTCTTTCGCTTGAAGGTGATCAGGCCCGCATTCCCACAAAGGAAAATCAGTTTATAATTGTGGACACTACAAGCCGCTGGAAAATTTCAGATCCTGCGTTGTTTTATCAGTCGTTCAAGACTTTGGATGCGGCGTACAACAAGCTTAGCGATGTAATTGATTCTTCAACTAGGACAATTATCACACGCAACCGGCTTAGCGAAATTGTAAGAAGCAGCAATCTTATAAACGAAGAAAAAGACAGTGCGGATTCAAATCAGCTTGCAGGAATCGAAGGCGAGGACAGCGCGGAAATTGAAGCTTTGGTGAATGTGAATTCAAACAACGAAAGTGTTTCCAAGGGAAGAAGCGCACTTTGCCAGGAAATGGCTGACGATGCAAGAAAAATGGTTGGCGAATATGGAATCGAATTGATTGACATTGTTCCGCGCCAGATAAAATATTCTGACGAGCTTACAGAAAGCGTTTACAACAGAATGATTAAGGAGCGCAACCAAGTGGCCCAGGCGTACCGTTCTCTTGGCGAAGGAAAAAAATCCGAGTGGCTTGGAAAGCTTGAAAACGAAAAGCGTACGATAGAATCAGAAGCCTACAGAAAAAGCGAGGAGACAAAAGGAAAGGCTGATGCGGAAGCTGCGGCAATTTACACTCAGTCTTACACGCGTGATCCTAAGTTCTACGAGTTCTGGAAAAGTCTTGAGTCGTACAAAAATACAATTGGCAATTTTGATGTTACCTACAGCACAAAAATGGACTACTTTAAATATTTGTATAGTTCAGATGGAAAGCGTCAATGAGTTCTATCCCAGTTTTTCTTCAAGGCGAAAAAATTTTTTTAGACAGCCGGATGTCTGGTAATGTTTTTGTAAAAGCTGGATTTGCCGGAAAAATCAGGGAAAACGGACTTCTTGCTGAGCTCAATGGCGAAACTTGGAATTTCTCTTTATGGAGTTTTGAAAGCACAGTTTCTTCTGCGGATTTAAAAGAATTTGCGCAAGACAAAGATGAGACTGTTTTTCTTGAAGGCTCTTGCTTTTATGGATTTGTGCTTAGTGAATATTTAGAATCCTTGGAGAAAGAAGAGTCTATAAAAGCCTGTTCGCTTGTCTGCAATGCGCTTGATGCTTTGGATGAAAGCAAGTCAGCTCTTTCTTTGGTTGGCGCAGGTGGAATTATTGTTTCCAAGGATTTTTCCAAAGTACTATTTTTACCTAAGAATTTGATTGAAATTTCTTTGTCGTCGCTTGGGGAAGAAAATTTTTCAAATTTATATGGAAGCTATTTGAATCCTGTGTTTTCTGGAAAAACTGCGGTGCGCTTTTTGCAGGCGGCAATTGTTTACAAGGCTATTTGTGGAAAAGTTCCGTTTGCTGAAAAATCTGCTTCTGCAAGGGAAATTGATATCAGGGATTTAAATTACTGTCCGTTGCGCCATGCGGTTTTTGGAGTTGATGAAAAAATTCTTTTGTTTACAGAAAACGCTTTTGCAGGCAAATATTGCTCGTTCCCCAAAGAAGAATTTTCCGCTCTTGAATTAAAAGAGCCTTCTTCTTCGGATTTGAAAAAATTTAATGAAGAGTCCCATAAATTTCTTTTGCGCCAAGAAAAGAAAATCCGTGCAAAAAGATGGCTTAGTATAAAATCCACGGCGATAAAAATTTGCATTGCGGTTTTTATTTTTGCAATTGCGGTTGCGGTTTCGCTTTACGGGACTTTTTGTGAAAAGCGGACTACAAAAGGGCTGACTTCGCTTCAAACGGTGGAAATGTACTACAGCGCGGTAAATTTGCTGGACGTGGATTCAGCTCGGGCAAGTTCTGCAAAATCTCTTGGTGGCAGAGTAGACCGGCTTGCAAATATTTTTGTTACAGGAAAAACAAGTTCAATGTACAATGCCGGTAACGACCTTGTTCCACCTTCTGTCTGGCTTGTAAAAAATCAGCTTAGCCACAATATTTATGGAATTTCAAATTTCACAGTTGATGGAAATCCTTGCAGAACTTTCTTTAAAGGTCAGCGCAGAAAAGAAAAGCCGCCTGCTATTTTGGAAGAAAGCGGACAGAAAGTTTTCCCGGGAGAAAAAAAAGAATACCAAGTTGAATTCTTTATTTTTGATTCGCTTGGAGAAGACAGCCTTTGTATTTCGCTTCAAAAAGAAAAAGTTTCCCTGAAATTTAAAAAAGACCGCTGGATTATTTTTGATATTCAAACTGAAATTGAAAGCAACTTTTTTAAATTCAGCGAGCTAAAGGCGGAATATTCTGCTGCAATGGAAAAATGCGGCGGTGATGTTTTTGCCTGCGCTTCTGTTTTGCGTCAAGAATATGATTTTATTCCTTCCGACCAAGAAATCAAAGATGCTGAAAAATATGTGGAAGAACAGAGCCTTGTGTTTGTAAAGCCTGCCAATAAATGAAATGACAGTTTTACGTTTTTTGTCATATTGACTTTGAAAAATATTCACGATATTATAAGAAGTCAGTTGCAAAAGTTTCTTATTTGGAACTGGCTTGCAAATAAAGCATTGTTTTGTTTTTTGGAGGAAATATGGCTTCTAATTATAATCTTGAAAAACAGCACGCAAAGGGAAAATTTCACGCTATTGAAAGAATCAACAATCTTTGCGACAAAGACTCATTTTATGAAATTTATTCAGCGGCGCGTCATACTTGCACAAGCTTTGGAATGGACAAAAAGGAAATTCCTTATGACGGTGTAATTACTGGCTTTGGAAAAATCAACGGAAAAAAAGTTGCCATTTATGCTCAGGATTTTACAGTTCAGGGCGGCTCGCTTGGAAAAGTTCATGGACAGAAAATTGCGGAGCTCATTGATAAGGCGATTATGGCAAAGTGTCCGGTTATCGGTCTTAATGATTCAGGCGGAGCTCGTATTCAGGAAGGTGTTGATGCTCTTTGCGGCTATGGCGAGCTTTTTTATCAGAATGTGCGCGCATCTGGAACTGTTCCGCAGATTTCAATTATTGTAGGACCTTGCGCTGGCGGTGCTGTTTATTCACCGGGAATCACTGATTTTATTTTTGCAGTTGACACAATCAGCCAGATGTTTATCACTGGACCAAAAGTTGTAAAAAGTGTTCTTTCGCTTGATATTTCCGCGGAAGATTTGGGCGGTGCTTCTATTCATGCTCAGAAAAGCGGCGTTGCCCATTTTAGAGCTTCCTCAGAGCCAGAATGCTATGAAGCTGTAAGAAAACTTTTGGACTATATTCCGCATTATTACGGCGAAGAAATTGTTGCTGAAGCTAAATTCAAGTTTGACGAAAAGAAAAAGGCAAAGAAAATTGCAGAAGTTCTTCCAGAAGAAAGCAAAAAAGGCTACGACATCCGCAATGTAATTGACTGCGTTGTTGATGATGACAGTTTCTTTGAAGTGATGAAAGAATTTGCTCAGATGGCAGTTGTCGGCTTTGCAAAGATTGAAGGAAAATCTGTTGGCGTTGTTGCTAACAATCCGGCTGTCTGGGGTGGACTTTTGAACTGCGATGCTTCTGATAAGATTGCGCGCTTTGTTCGTTACTGCGACGCTTATAATGTTCCGCTTGTTACTTTTGTTGATGTTCCGGGATTCTTGCCCGGTCCTGATGAAGAGCAAAAGGGAATTATCCGTCATGGAGCAAAAGTAATTTACGCATACAGCGAAGCGACTGTTCCAAAAGTTACAGTTATTACACGCAAGGCTTACGGCGGAGCTTACATTGCAATGTGCTCAAAGCATCTTGGCGCGGACTTTGTTTATGCCTGGCCAAAAGCTGAAATTGCTGTAATGGGTGCGGAAGGTGCTCTTGGAATTCTTTATGCAAAGGAAATGAAAGATCCAGCTCAGGCTGCTCTTGTTGCCCAGAAATCTCAGGAGTATAAAGATACAATTATGACTCCGACAATTGCGGCTCAGCGTGATTATATCAGCGAAATTATAAATCCTGAAGAAACAAGACAACGTGTTGCCCGTAGCCTTGAATTCCTTGCTCAAAAAACACAGAATTCATCTCCTGCAAAAAAACACGGAAACATTCCGCTTTAATAAAATTGTCCGTGGCTCGCTTTGCCGGGCTGCGGATTTTCTGTTGACTGATTTAGCCATTTTTGCTAACATTCTTTCACTTGCCAACTTAGCTCACCTGGTAGAGCAGCTCCCTCGTAACGAGCAGGTACTCGGTTCAAGTCCGGGAGTTGGCTAAAGCACAAGACCGCACTTAAAATAAAGTGTGGTCTTTATTTTTATGGAAAACCTGAACCGAGTACCGAAGCGAACGCCGACCAAGTGGGAGGAAAAGTCGGCAAGGATGCCGACGTAAGTGAGTGAAGGCGTCCGCAAGGAGACGGCATGGAAGCCGGCGACTGAAGGAATCGAGTTCAAGTCCGGGAGTTGGCTAAAGTATAAGACCACACTGAAAATGAAGTGTGGTCTTTATTTTTATGGAAAAACCTGAACCGAGTACCGAAGCGAACGCCGACCAAGTGCAGTTTTTATTTTTTCCAGTAGGCTGGCGTAAGGAAAATAAAGAGAGTAAAAAGTTCCAGACGACCGGCAATCATTGCAAAACTATACCACCATTTTACAGGGGCAGCGAGCCAACCACAGTTGTTGCTTGGTCCCAACGCTCCGAATGCAGGTCCGCAGTTTCCGATCATTGTTAAAGCTCCGGTAAAGGAAGTCTGCATATCAAGTCCGAAAAATGACGTGAAAAATGCGGTCAAAATCACAAATGAAAAATACAAAAAGAAAAAAGCCGAGACTGAAAAAACGACATCTTTTCTTCCTGTCTGCTGATTCAGTCTGATTGAAAAAACTCCGTGCGGATGAATCATTTTTAGTATTTCATTTTTGAACTGCTTGTAAAGCACGACCCATCTTATGACTTTTACTCCGCCGGAAGTTGAGCCGGACATTCCGCCTATGAACAAAAGCATCAAAATTACAATTTGACTTGCGTTTTTCCATTTTGTGTAGTCGGCTGTGGAAAAACCTGTTGTGGTCAAAATGGTTGCTGTTTGAAATGCTGAAAATCTGAGCGACTTAAAAAATCCGCCGTAAGAAGAAGCCTGAACAACTGCGATTGCGGCGATTGAAATAATATTTATCCAGATATATGCTTTCAGTTCCGAGTTGCATTTTATTTCGCTGAAATTACGTGTGAAAAAATAATAGTAAAGCGAAAAATTTATTCCGGCTAAAAACATAAATACAAAGCAAATCCATTCGATTGCGGCGGAATTGTATGCGCCGATGCTTGCGTTTCTTGTAGAAAATCCGCCTGTTCCCAAAGTTGAAAATGCGTGGCAAAGCGCGTCTATAAAATCCATTCCCGCAATTTTTAAAAGAGCAGTCTGAATGAGCGTCATTCCAAGATAAATGAACCAAAGAATTTTTGCGGTGGTTGTTATTTTGGGCGTGAACTTTCCTTTTTCCGGACCTGTAGTTTCCGCCTTTATAAGCTGAAATCCGCCGACTCCAAGAACTGGCATGAGCGCAACCGTAAGTGCCACAATTCCCATTCCGCCAAGCCAGTGTGAAAGGCATCTCCATAAATTTATGCTGCGCGGAAGTTTTTCAATTTCGGAAAGAGTCGTTGCGCCTGTTGTTGTAAATCCGCTTACACTTTCAAAAAATGCATCGGTGAAATTTGGAATTGCTCCGCTAAAATAAAGTGGAATCGCTCCGAATAAACTTGCAGAAATCCAGGCGAGCGCGACGGCTGCAAAACTTGATCTTATTGTAAGCCTTGATTTTTTGTTGCGGAAAAAAAACAGTGTCATTGCGCCTAGAATCAAGCTTGCAATCATCGGAATTAAAAAAGATGGAATTACAAAATATTCATGGCAGAAAATTGCCGTGGCGATTGGAATTGAGAATGAAAGCCCGATTATTGAAATTATAAAAAAAATTATTCTGCAAAGTGTAAATGCCATTGAAAGTTCCTATTTGCTGAATTTTTCCAGAATCTTTTTATCTCCAGTTTTTTCTATTATAACAAGATGGTCACCCACGGAAAATGTTGTGTTTCCCTGCGGAAGTTCAAATTTTTCACTTCCAATTTTCTTTACAAGGAGAATCAGATATTCGCCTGGACTTGCGATATCTTTTAGCTGCTTGCCGATAAACTTGCTTGATGAAGGCAAATCGCATTCCACGATTTCAAATGCACCGTTTGAAACTGTATGAATTCCCGTTACTGATTTTCCGTGCAGATGGCTTATAATTGAGTCAACCAAAGTGTCCCGCATAGGAATTGCAACATCGACTCCAAGTTTTCTGGCTATGTTTCCAAACTGGGACTGGGCAACTAGCGCGATTGTTTTTTCCACGCCTAGAGATTCAAGGTAAGCGGAAACAACCATGTTCAGTTCGTGATTGTGCGTGGCGCAAATTACAAGGTTGTACTTTTGAATTCCTTCTTCTTCTATAAAAACATCGTCTGTGATGTCCGCGTTGAAAATCTGTGCCTGCGGAAATTTTTTTTCAGCTTCCTTGCAAAGATTTTTGTCGCTGTCTATGATTGTGAATGTCTGCGAAATATTTTTTGTTCCAGTAAAAATTTTTTTTAAAAATGAAACCTTGTCTTTTTCGATAATTTTGTCTGCTACGATTGTTCCGATTCTTCCGATTCCAACCAGAGCGATTTTTTTTATTGCGTCTGTCTTGATTCCGCAAAGCTCAAGTATAAATGGAATGTTTTCTTTTTCAATTATGATTCCGATTCTGTCTCCTGCATTTAAAATTGTTTCGCCGGATGGCAGGGCTGAAATCATGTTGTCTGAATCTTTTTCTTTTGTTTCCTGATAAACTATAAGAAATTTTTTGTCTGTAAGCGAGCGGATGTTTTTTAACGCGGCTCCATCGAGTTTGCTTCCTTTTTCAATTTGAAGCGCAATGATTTCAAAATCTCCGTTTTCACCAAAATCAACAATGTCGCTTATTGCTCCATGCTCAACAGCTTTTACAATTGCCTGTGCGGCTTCTACATCAGGATGAATCATGTAGTCAATTCCGTAAAGCGGACGGTGATTTCCCTTGAAAGTTTCCGCATGCTGGCGAGCTGTTGTGTTTGTGTTCGCATAGTAGGCGTAGTTTCTTACACGCGCAATTTTCAGTACGTCTGGATAAACGGCGTCCACAAGGGAACAGGTAATCATGTTGATTTCATCGCTGTCAGTCAAAGTTACAAGCGCATCCATTTTTCCAATTTCAAGCTCTTCCAAAACTTGAAGATTGTTTCCGTCCGCATTTATAACTTCGCAGTCAAGACGATTGCTTACGTGCTCAACAATGTCTTCGTTGCTTTCGATTATTTTTACAATGTTGCCTTCGTTTATAAGGCGTTTTGCCAGCTGAACTCCAGTAAAGCCTGCACCGATTATCATTATGTTCATTTTTTTTATTATACATGAAACCTCGCGCTGTGTTCAATCTAAGAAAATGGCGGGAAGTAAACGTCAGGGCAAACGCATTATAAATGTATTCAGCATAAAACTGGCTTTCAGGCACGGTTTCCTGGTTCAAAATCGCGCAATAATGCGCTGCACACTGATTGTTGCAAAGTAACTATAGAATTGCCCGCTCATGCGGTCGCAACAATCAGAGTGTTTTTGCCCCAGGAACCGTTCCTTCGCGCAAACTTTACTTAAATTATTTATAATGCGTTTGCCCTGAAGTAAACGTAGCTTTTTATAGACAGAAAAATCAAGATGAACTAAAATATCTAAAATTTATTTTTGGAGATTTAAATTGTCAATTTTTCAAGGAATTGTTTTGGGTGTTCTTCAGGGCATTGCCGAGTTTCTTCCGATTTCTTCTTCTGGGCATTTGATTGTTGCGCAGAATTTGTTCGGACTTGAAGAGGTGCCGCTTTTGTTTGATGTGTTTCTTCATGTTGCAACTTTGCTTGCCGTTGTTTTGTATTTTAGGAAAAAAATATGGGAGCTGATTTGCAGTTTTGCAAGAATTTTTGTTCCTGTAAAAAATCCTTCCGCCGCCCAGATTGAAAAAAAATCCGAAGACACAAAATACATTGTTGCCATTATTCTTGCTACTTTTGTTACCGGCGTTCTTGGAATTTTTTCTTCAAAAGTTATTTCTGAGATTTCTGTAAAACTTGTTTGCGCTGGATTTATTGTTACAGCCTTGCTTTTGATTTTTTCTTCACTTATTGAAAAAAAACATTCGGCTTATTCTGAAACTTCTTTGAAATCTCCGTCCTGGAAACAGTCCTTGGTGATTGGGCTTGCGCAAGGAATTGGAACTTTGCCTGGAATTTCAAGAAGCGGCTCAACAATTGCGGGCTCTCTTTTTTGCGGAGTTAAGCGGGACGTTGCCGGTGAGTTTTCATTTATCGTTTCTATTCCGGCTATTTTGGGCGCGTTTATTCTTGAGCTGAAAGACTTGGGTGAAGTTTCATCTTCGATTGGAGCAGAACCTGTTATTGCAGGTTGCGCGGCGGCTTTTGCAAGCGGATACATTGCTCTTTCTTGGCTTATGCGGCTCATAAAAAAAGGCAGGCTTGAATGGTTTGCCTGCTACTTGATTCCTGTTGGAATTTTAGGAATGATTTTCCTTCATTGACATTTTGAATTTCCAGCTTGACTAGAACTATTTTCATTGTCATTCTCGTACTTGATGCGGGAATAAATGTTTAAGAAAAGTATTATCGGGTCAAGCCCGATAATGACAGTAGGTAAAAATCAAAGCTAATTAGATTCAGCGGCTCCCGGAAGTCCTATGTCTTTTCTGTAGAACATATCGTTGAATTTTATTCCGCTCATTGCTTCATAGGCATTTTTCCAAGCTTCGTCAAAAGTCGTTCCATAAGCAGAGCAGGCTAAAACGCGTCCGCCGCTAGTTACAAGTTTTGTGTCGTCCGGGCTTCGGCTTCTTCTGTTTTCCATTGCTCCGGCTATAAAAACTTTTGCATTGGATTCATTTACTTTTTCTTCATTGATTATAATGTTGTATCCTTTTTTATAGGATTTTGGATAACCGCCGCTTACTGCGACTGGAGCAACTTGGTATCCTTTTTTCCATTCAAGCTTGAAATCTTTTAAAGAACCGTTAGTTATGGATTTGCAAAGGCTTGCAAAGTCAAAGTCCATGAGCGGAAGCACAGCCTGTGTTTCAGGATCTCCAAGGCGCACATTGTATTCGAGGCACTTTGGTCCGTCTTCTGTAAGCATGAGTCCGAAGAAAATAAATCCGCGGTAGTCATAATTTTCAGACTCAAGACCTTTTAATGTTGGTTCAAGAATATTTTTTTCAAACTGGGAAATTATTGCAGGAGTTGCGTCATCAACAGGAGCAATTGCGCCCATTCCGCCTGTGTTAGGACCTTTTGCGCCGTCGAAAAGCCTTTTGTGGTCTCTTGCGCTTAAGAATGGAACTATGCAGGATTTTCCTTGCTCTGAAAATTCTTTTGTAACGCTTACAGCCGCAAGAATTGAAATTTCAGTTCCGCGAAGATATTCTTCAATTACGAGTTTTTTTCCGGCTTCTCCAGCGATAGAGCCGTCCATAAGCTGCTCAACTGCGTTTTCAGCTTCCTCTAAAGTCTTTGCAACTACAACACCTTTTCCGGCTGCAAGTCCGTCCGCCTTTACAACAATCGGCGCGCCTTGCTCTTTTATGTATATAAGAGCTTCTTCTTTTGAAGTGAAAGTTTTGCTTTTTGCGCAGGCAACGTTGTATTTGTGCATGAATTCTTTTGCAAGATCTTTACTTGCTTCAAGTTGCGCTGCCTGAAACTTTGGTCCTACAGTTGGAATCCCTGCGTTCCAAAATAAATCTGCAAGTCCTTCTGCAAGCGGATTTTCCGGCCCGATAACGGCAAGCTCACAGTTGTTTTCCTTTGCAACTTTTATGTACGCATCGTTTCCTGTAATGCCGTTAAGATATTCGCATTTTGAAAAATCAATGTTTCTGCATTTTTTTTCGAAGGCTGTTCCGCCGTTTCCTGGAACACAAATTACTTCTTCAATAATATTGCTTTGTGCTAACTTCCATGCAATTGTATGCTCTCGTCCGCCATTTCCTACAACAATAACTTTCATAGGTGCTATGATAGTTTAAAAATCAAAAAGTTACAACATTGCAGAATTTTCGGCGGATAAGAATTCAGAGCTGTTTAAAAAGATTCAAGGCGAACTAAAAGCTGCTCAAGCTTTACAGCGTAGCTTTTGTCTGCCGCCCAAGTTCCTGCAAGACCTTCTATTGTTGGAGATTTTCCGCGCGGATTCACATACTTATACCGAGTATCAATACATTCGTTGTTCAGCGGAATATCTTTTGTCGCATAAGCGTGAAGGTGCTGAATATGCGCTCTTACTCCGAGTTGTTCCGTTGCAAAAGTTTCGCCTGGATGTTCTGCATCGATTGCGCCAAGTCCGCAGTAATTGTGCATTTGCGGCGTAACAAGATTTCCGAATCTTAAAAATCCAGTTTCTAGGCACATTTGAATAAAAGCACAGTCGCTGTTTATTCCTTCCGCATTTGCTTCTTCAATATAAAGAGCTGCAAGCCGTGCAACTTCTTTTTTGTCTGCTGAAGGATTTGCGCTCATAAAAAAATTATAAAGCTGCTTTTCTGATTTTATTCCTTGATCAGAAAGATTTCTTGAAATTTCTTTGTGTCCTTTTGTTGAAACGCATGAAACTGCTGTTAGCAAAAGACAAAATATAAAAATCGGCAATTGAATTTTTTTCATGTTTACGAAATTGTTGTTCCTATGTAATTTTTTCCATCAAGAACTGCTTTTATATTCCCGATGTTTTTTCCGCCTGCGCAAATAACTTTTAAGCCAAGCTCCTGTGCTTTTTTTGAAGCGATTGGATCAAACGGACAGTTTTTTCCCGGAACCCATTCGTCTCCAACCATTTTTCTAAAATCGCTCCAAGAGATATTGTCGATTGGTTTTGCATCAGGATTTTTGCGCGGATCGTCTGTGTACACTTTCTCGATGTTTGAAAGATTTACAACTGTGTCTGCTTCAAACCTCTCTGCAAGAAGAACTGCGTCATTGTCTGTTGAAAATCCAGGTTTCCAACCGGAAGCAATAAGAATTCTTCCTGTAAAGTCGCTGACTTTTGTAGGATCTGTTACAACATCTTGGCTGCACAAAGGTCCGAATACAGTTTTTAAAAGCTGAGCATTGAGCCGAGTTGCCATTATGCCAATCCAGTCGCAGGCATAGTTAAGTTTTTCTGAATCTTCAAATGCTGAAAGTTTCTTCTGGTTTTCATCAAATTTTTCAGAAACCGCTTTGTATGAGTTCTGATAGTTTCTTGCAGGTCCGCCGCCGCCAGCTACAAGAATAAGACGTGCATCTTTGTTTTCAGAAAGCCAAGAACAAATCATGCTGCTGAATTCAAAAAGAAAATTTTCATCTGGTTTGTCAGGCGCAATTATTGAACCGCCTACGCTTAAAACTTTTGTAATCATTTTGTTCTCCGTATATATTTTAGTAAATTCCTTGAATAACAGGATTGTTCCATAAAGAACTGTAGCTTGAAGTTTTGTCCCCAGCTTCTTCCCATAAAGATTGTAAAGCATAAGTGCGCGGTCTGTAAACAATTTTACTGTTTAAAGATGACTGCTTTATCTGATGCCAGCCTCTGCTGAACGCTATATGCTGATTGTCAAGATTGCCAAAATAAAATTCTTTTGGATCAGCTATTTCAATAAATGAAGAAAATGGAAGTCCGGCTCCAAGAGAAACATCAACGGGCAGCCATCCGTATTCTTCAAAGTAAATCTCTGTCCACCAATGCGGAGTTACATTTGACTTGTCCTGCGCAAGAATTCCTGCCACTGGAACTGAAGGAATTCCTGCCGCTCTGCACAAAGCCGTGTAAAGAATTGCAAAGTCGTAAGCGTCGCCTTTTTTTCTGCGGATTAAATCAAGCGGCGAAATATTTCCTGTGCGGACTTTTTCAGAAACTTCATAATTTTCCGTCATAAAATTGTAAATGAGTTTTGCCTGCCTGTACGGATTTTTTTCGCGTCCGACAATTGTTTCAAGAAGCGAAGAAACTGCTTTTGAATCCGACGGAACACAAGCATCCGCGGAAGTGTTTTTTGTGTACAAAATTCCGCCTTTGTCTTTGTACTGTCCTAAATTCTTTGGGTTGAAATTTCCTTTTATTCCGAAAGTGCTCACAATGAATGTCTGGCTGAATCTTTGCTTGTTGTTTGTAATTTTGTTCAGTTGCTTGTTGTGAATTATGTCAAAAGCGTCGTCAACTATAAACGGCTCTGGATAAACTTCATTCAGTTCAACAAACGGCTGGAACGAAGAAACCGCTGGCTTTGGAATGTAAAGCAAAATAGAACTTTCTTGAGAAGCAACGTGATTTGAAATATCGGCGGCAATCTGAATTACGTAAGTCCTTCTGTTTGAATATTGCTTTTTTCCATAAGGAAAATTCACATTTATTTTTTTTGCCGCGCTTGTTCCGTGCGGTGTTTCTATAAAGACTGATCCGCTTGAAGCTCCGTCTGGAATTTTCACAGAAATTTCAGAATCTGTCCAGGCTATGTAGTCAAAGTCAGTTTCGGTTGCCGGAATGAAAATATTGTTTTTGTCCTGATTTTCATTTTGTTCCGATCTATGTAAAGATGAAGTTTCGTCCCGGTTCGCTGTAAAGTAAACTTTTGATTTTCCTTTTGAAGATCCGAAATTTATTCCGCGGATTATTATTGTCTGACCGGTAACTGCGCTTTCTGCGGAAATTGATGCGATTACAGGAATTGAAGTTATAGGAGATGCAATTGCTGCGACTGGAATTCCGTTTTCATTTGCAAAAAAAGCAGGCTCTGATTTTCCTGCCGAAGTTCCTACGATTACAAGTCCGTCCTGCGCATTTGGCGGAATTATAAATTTGATTTTTTTGTCCGACCAAAGTGAATATCCGCTTGCAGTGATTTTTGAGCCTGCAATTTCTACGCTTGAAGTTCCTCTTGAATCTCCAAAGCCGCTGCCTTCTATTGTCATTTCATCGCCCGGCGAGCCAATCATCGGAATTATTGAATCTATCACCGGCTTGCGTTTTACATTGCGTCCCAAAATTCCAAATATGAAAATTGCGGAAGCAACAACAATTATCCAGCTTATTGTTCTTGCCAGCGGAGAACTTCTAAGGAGATTCGCATAAGATTTTAAAATTGCCAATTCATTTTCCTGAGTTTAAATTTGAAAAAGGGTAGGAAACATGAAATGCAAATCCATTGTTTCTGTTTTGGTTCTCTGAATTTTCGTTCTGCGGACAAAAAACATCATAGTTTTTTAGAGAAGGAATCAGCGCGATTTTCTTGAAATTTGATCCGCCGATTATAAGAACAGGAACTGCCGAAACTGAATTTGAAGAAACCGGCAAAGTGTAAAAGTTTTTGTCTGAATTGTCGGAAGCTAAAATCGAATTCAAAACTGAAACGTCGATATTTCCGTCAGAGCTAACCTGATTTGCCGTTGACGAAATTGAAGTGCGCGCTACAGGCTGAAATGCGGAAACTTGTCCTTCAAACGGATTTGCTTTTTTTGCGCTTGGAACAACGAATGCAAAAACTGCAGCCGCCGCAATTCCAGCTGCGAAATATTTTATGCCGCTGCTTGGCTTTGGAAATTTAAACGTATTTTTTCCTGCCTGAGTAACTTTTTTGTAAGAAAGCCGTGCTTCAAGCCTTTGAAAACTTGAGTCAAAATCATCCTTTGAAAAATGAAAGGATTCTTTGTCTTCAGCAAAAACTGAATTAAGCGCAAGGAATTTTTTTAGCTTGGCGGAACATTTGGGGCAGGAATTTACGTGCGCTTCGTATTCTGCGACATAATTCTTGGGAAGTTCTCCGTCTGCATAGATAGAATGAATGTCATCTTCAGGACAAGTAAACATCTTCTTCTCCTATCAATTTTAGTAATTGTGCCTTTGCCCGAAAAACCCGCACCTTTACATTCCCCTCTGTGATTCCGAGCTGGCGGCCAATCTCCTTGTAGTTCATATCAGCATATTCTTTTAGAATAAGCACTTCTTTTAAATTGTCAGGAAGCTTATTTAAGGCTTCTAGGGCAATTTTTTTTGCTTCCTTTTTTAAAAGCTCTGTTTCGCCGCTTTCCATTTGCTGACGGCCTTCGTAAAGCGCCTTGTGGTAAGCGTTCGCCTCTCTGACTTTTCGTTTTGCATAATTCAGCGAAGCGTTTTTTACAACTCTGATTAGCCAGAAAACTGCGTCATTTATAGAAGGAAAAACCATTGCTTTTTCGTTTGCCTTTATAAATGAGTCGTGAACCAAATCTTCTGCGGCTTCTTCATCTTCTACAATTTTAAACGAAACTTTGAACAAAAGTTCCATTGCAGAGTCGTATAATTTTCTAAAGTCCTTTGAATCCGCGCAATTTATCGAGCCTGATTCGCTTTTATTAAAAGAAAACACAATAAGTCCTGTTTAGTTACATTTTTTTCTGTTTTTTTAAGAACGCTTCCAAACTGCTCCATTTGGAGTGTCTGTTATAATGATTCCGCGGGATGAAAGCATGTTGCGGATTTCATCAGCTCTTGCAAAGTTCTTTGCTTTTTTTGCTTCAACTCTTTCTGCCACAAGCGCGTCAATTTCCTGTGCCTCTGGATCTCCTGAATGGTCTGGAACGGAAGCTTTTTTCTCTTTTTCCTGTTCAGCAAGAAAATCCGCGGCAGATTTTACAAGGTTCAAGCCAATTACACTGTCCATTCTGCGCACAAGTTCAAGCGATTCTTCAGGCTTTAAAGAACCGTCTTTAACTGCTTTTTGAATGCAGCTCAATGCGACTGGAGTTGAAAGGTCATTTTCCAAAGCGGCTTGGAATTTTTCTATGTATTCCTTTGCTTTTTCAGACAGATTTTCAGTTTTGCAAGCTTCGCCTTTTGAATATATTTTAGAATAGTTCAGGGAATCTGCGCCGCCTGCATTTTGAGCAAGCCGGGCAACACGCTGAACAAGAGCCGTTCTTGAATTTTTTGCTGAATCCATTGCGTCCCAGCTGAAATAAATTTGCTTGCGGTAATGTCCTCCCAAAAGAAAAAATCTGTAGTCAAGCGGATTGTAGCCTTTGTCTATTAATGACTGAAGCGTCAAAAAGTTACCGTGGGACTTTGACATTTTTTCTGCCTGACCGGATTCTGCGGCTTTTTTGTCTTTTGCGATTACAAGGAATTCGTTGTGGAGCCAGTAGTTAACCCATTTGTGGCCGGTCGCGCCTTCCGACTGTGCGATTTCGTTCGTGTGGTGGATCGGAATGTGGTCGATTCCGCCCGTGTGGATGTCAAAATGCTCACCGAGGTATTTCATGCTCATTGCGGAACATTCGATGTGCCAGCCCGGATAGCCTCTTCCCCAAGGCGAGTCCCAGGTCAGGGCCTGATTTTCAAACTTTGATTTTGTGAACCAGAGGACAAAGTCGTAGGGATTGCGCTTGTTCTGGTCAACTTCGATTCTTGCCCCGGCTTTCAAATCGTCAAGATTCAGGTTTGCGAGCTTTCCGTAGTCGGGGTAGGTCGTAACGTCGTAGTAGAGGTTTCCGCCGGACATATAGGTGTGTCCGTTCGCTTCGATTCTCTTGATAAGCTCAATCATGTCCTGGACGTGCTCAGTTGCCTTGCAGACGACATCCGGCCTGATTATGTTCAGCCTGTCGATGTCATTGAAAAAAGCGTCCGTGTAGAATTTGGCGACTTCAAGAACCGACTGGTGGCGTTCCTGTGCCGTCTTGAGCATTTTGTCCTCGCCCTCGTCTGCGTCTCCTGTAAGATGTCCGATGTCGGTTATGTTCATCACGTGCTTTTTGTCGTATCCGAGGAAAGTGAGCGTGCGGTCAAGCGTGTCAAGAAAGACGTAGGCGCGGAGGTTTCCGATGTGCGCGTAGTTGTAGACGGTCGGTCCGCAGCCGTAAAATCCCACAAAACCCTCGTGAATCGGAACGAATTCTTCTATCTTGCGGCCCATTGTGTTGTAAAGTCTCAACGCCATTTTTTCCTCCGTTGAAAAATCTTATGCGCTTTATATTAAGTGCTTGTTTCCACTATCGATTTTTTTAATTTTTTTCTATAAAATGAAATGCAATGACTAACAGAATACGCAAAATAGTTGAAAATATCAAGAACTTGTACAAAGGGCGGTTTTTGCCTGATGAGCCGATGAGGCTTCACACAACGATGAAAGTCGGCGGAAATGCTGATCTTTTTGTTGAGCCGGAAGATGTTTTTTCACTTGCGCTTGTTATTTCAGAATGCAAGAAAAATTCCGTGGATTTTTTTATTCTTGGCGGCGGAAGCAATTTAATTGTAAGCGATGAAGGATTTTGCGGTGTTATTATTTCAATGAATGCGTTTTCTTCTATTAAATTTGAAAACGGAATTGTAGTTTGTGGCTCTGGAGTTGAAACCAATCGTGCTGTGGAATTTTTTGCGGAAAATGGAATTCTTGGAATGGAATCTTTTGCGGGGCTTCCTGGAACTTGTGGCGGAGCCTGCTACATGAATGCCCGTTGCTATTCAAATGATATAAGCTCAAAAATCGAATTTGTGGAATATCTTGACTTGGAAAATTTTGATGAAAATTCCTATAAATTTCTTGAGAAACATATAAAAATGTATCATAATAATAAAGATTGTGCGCAGTGGGCTTATAAACATTCGCCTTTTATGGAAAAATCCGCTGTTATAACAAAAGTTGCCTTTAAAGCGGAAAAATGTCAGCCTGAAAAAGCTTCCGAGCTTAAAGCTGCGTGCGAAAGTTTTATACAAGATAGAGAACGAAAAGGTCATTTTAAAGCTCCAAGTTCTGGAAGTGTTTTTAAGAATAACCGGGATTTTGGAGAGCCGAGCGGAATACTTATTGATGAGGCTGGCTTGAAAGGTGCAAAAATCGGCGGGGCGCAAATAGCTCCGTGGCATGGAAATATAATTATCAACGCAGGAAACGCAACTTGCTCCGATATAAAAAAACTTGTTCGGCTTGCTCAAGAAAAAGTGAAAGAGCGGACTGGTTTTATGCTGGAATGTGAAGTTGTTTTTGTTTAGAAGGTGGTTTGAAATTGCTTCAGCTTTCATTTGTTAATTTTAAGCAGAACTCATATATCCTTGTTGAAGGAACTTCTGCAAATGACAGATTTTTTATTATCCAAAGCGGAAGGGTAAAATGCTTTAGTGAAGTTGCAATTCCGGGAACAACTCCTGAAATTTTAGGTCCTGGCGACTTTATTGGAGTAGTTTCCTGTATGTCCGGTCATGGACAGCCTAAAAATGTTGTTGCATTGACGCCTGTAGTTGCAATCATGGTTCATAAAAGCCAGTATCCAGAGCTGATTATGAAAAACACGCCTGTCGCTATGAAGATTGTGCGTTCTTTTGCCCGCGACATGAGAATTGTAAATGACCGGCTTACAAAGCTTACGCTTAAAAATATTATTTTGGATTCACCTGAATCTCTTTTTTCTATAGCGGAATATTACGAAAAATCAGGACATTACAATATAGCTTTGTACGGATATTATCAGTATTTAAAGCAGTGTTCAACTGGAATCAACATTGAAAATGCCAAGCGAAAATTTATTGCTTTGCGGCAAAGAGCAAAAGCCGCTTACTTGGAGCCGTCAAATGAAATTTTCCGTGAGTATCCTGCCGACTCAATGATTTTTTCTGAATGTCAGAAAGGTGCTGATATGTTTATAATTCAGGAAGGCTCTGTGAGAATTTCAAAAGTTGTAGACGGAAACGAAGTTACTCTTGCGCTTTTAAAGAAAGGCGATATGTTTGGCGAAATGGCATTGCTAGAAAATAAGCCGCGTTCTGCAAGTGCGATTGCACATGAACCTTGCCGTCTTATGGTTGTGAATATGGCTAACTTCAATCAGATGGTAACAACTCAGCCGCAGATGATTTCAAAACTCACGATGATGTTTGCTGAACGTCTTTGGGCAATGCATCGTCAGCTTGCAAATACCCAACTTGGCGATTTGAGAGAAAAACTCATCGACATGATTTCGCTTCAGATTGAAAAACAAAAAGTTCCTTTTGTAAAAGGCAACGTTTATCATTCAGGACTTTCTTTGACGGATGTGTTTAAGCTTTGTGCAATTCCGCGTGAGCAGCAAGGTGAAGCTTGCCGGCAGATTCAGTACGACCAGAATATAAAAATTGTTGGCGGGAAAATTGATGTGCCTGATGTTGAGGAGCTTATAAAACAAGCTGCATTCTATAGAAAACAGAGTTCAAGACATGCGAATTAAAACTTTTTTTATCTGTTTTTTTGCATTGCTTTTGACTTTCCCTTTTTTTGCTGAAGATTCGCTACCTTTTGGCTATCGCGGAATACAGCTTGGAATGTCTGTGGATCAGGTAAAAGAGGCTTTAAAAAAAGATTTGAATTTTGGCTACAGAGGCGACAGGGATGTTTCGCTTTTGCCTGGAGAAAACAGGACTTTAATAGAAACCGACACTTCAAAAAATGCTCCGTATTCATTTCTTGACCGTTGCTGGTTTCAGTTTTACGAAGATAAGCTTTACACAATTACACTGAATTTGCGCCGCTCGAAAATTGACCATTATTCTGTCTTTTCCTCATTGACTGAAAAATATGGAAATCCGTCATCACTTAATCCTGAAAAATCCGAATGGAAAGACGACAACGTGATTATGTCGCTGGAACGTCCGCTGACTTTAAAATATACTGACAGGAAAATTTTTGAGGAGCTGCAGTCAAAGGCTCTTGTAAATAAAAGCGCGGAAGAAATGGCGCGAGATGAATTCCTTGAAGGACTTTGATTTATGAAAAAGTTTAAGTTTTTTGCATTTTTTGCGGTTTGCGTTTTTTTTCCTTTTTTTGTTTCGTGCCAGAATAAGAAATTTAATCTTTCTGTAGAAGAAATTGAAATTTTAACTTCAGCAGGCAATTCTGTTTTTGTAAAAGCCGAGATTGCCCAAAAAGAAGAAGAGCGCAGCTACGGATTTATGAACCGCAAAAATATTCCAGAAGGAACAGGAATGCTCTTTGTTTTTGAGAAAGATCAGGTTTTAAGTTTCTGGATGAAAAATACACCGCATCCGCTTTCAATTGCCTACATTGATAGATCTGGAAAAATTCAGAATATTTTTGATATGACGCCTTTTAGCCTTGCGCCTGTAAAAAGCACTCGTTCTGTAAGATATGCTTTGGAAGTTCCTCAGGGCTGGTTTGAAAAAACTGGAATAAAAACTGGCGATAAAATTGTTTTAGATTAAGCCGCGTTAAATTTCAGCATCTAGCTTTGCTATTTGCGCTGTTGCAATTTTGTCATCCGGGTCGATTTCAAGGACAACTTCAAAATATTTTCTTGCTTCTTCATTCTGATTCATTTTTAAGCACAGACAGCCAAGGTTGCTTATAATTTTTGTGTTTTCTGAATCCATTGAAAGCGCGTCTACCAAAGTTTCTTTTGCTTCTTTTAGTTCGCCTGTTTCCATCTGGCAGATTGCAAGCTCATTTAATGTGTCTGCGTTTTCATCTCCGCCTTCACATTCTCTTGCTTTTAGAAACGCCTGTTTTGCATCTTCAAATCGTCCAAGACGCCTGAGTCCCCAGCCAAGCAAAAACCATGCGTTCCAGACAACAGGATTGTCCCTTATGAATTTTCTTATTTCTTCAAGTCCTTTTTCTTCCTGACCTTCTGAAATAAGTTTATATGCATCGCGGAACCTGTCGTTTTCCAAATTGCGGTTTGAAATTTTATTGATGATTTCCTGCGCGCGCTCTTTTTTGTAAATTCCGTTTTCGCCAAGTTCTTCGTCTTTTTCATCTGCGACAAGTCCGAGGTAGCTTTCAAAGCAGCCTTTCGCTTCGCCATAGTCGCGTTTTTTCAGGTAAAAAAAACCTGCGTTAAAATATGCGTCTGGAATTTCCTTGTCGCTGTCCATCGCCTGCTTGTAGTAGTCAAGCGCAGCTTCGTCATAAGCATCCGCGTCTTCGTTCAGGGAATTGCGCCGGTAGCTGTCCGCTTTTTGGTCAAAGAAAATCGCCATATTCAGGATTATCGCTTTGTCTTGCGGGTCGATTCCGTTTACAGCCAGCCAAATTTCTTCCGCTAAATCCCAGTCTTCGTTGCGGGCTTTTAATATTGCGGCTTCTGCCAGCTCTTTTTTTATTCCAGGGCGGACATCTGTAATCAGCTTGCGGTAATATTCTGAATTTTCATTTTTTTTGTCATAAGCAAGAACTGTTAAAATGCCAGAGAGAATCTGCTCTTCTGAAAGTTTTGCCGCATCTTGCTCAACTGGATCTTCTGGATTTTTTTTCTGAACAGGCAGCGGAATTTCAGGATTGATTTTCATTGCCTTTGGGGAAAGAACAGAGCCTTCAGGCAGCTTTATAAAATAGATAGAATCCAGTGAATTTGTAGAAACCATTTTTTTCCTTGCTAAAATTATGTTGCTGAATTTTCCGGCTGAACAGGAGATGCAGGCTTGATCTCGTCCGCAGACTGGGCATCTTCAAGCTCTCCGGCTGTGAACTTATTGTCCAGCTCTTTGCGCTTTGTGTTTGCAATGTATTTGTTTATGTGGACTTTATATGCAAGGCTTATGGAATCTTCTGCAAATTTTATGCTTGCTGAAATAATGTCCTTTCTGCCTTCTATAAAGTCTGTTCTTACAATAATTCCGCGGATTGAAATTGTCTCGTGAGGATCTTCAAATTCAAGCTGAATAAGAGCTTCCTTGTTTATAAGGAATTTTGCAAGTCCAAGCAGAACAATTCTTGCGCCTCCAAATGACAAGTCCTGCAAAATGCAATGTCGCGGAACGTTCTGTATGTAAATTACAATTTCTTTTTTCTGAAGTCCGAGCTTGCGCATTGATTCCTGGGTTATAAGAATGCGCTCTTCTTTTCTTCTTGCCGCATTGAAATTAGCATCAAGAATGTTTCCAATCATCAGAATCAAGTCGTCCGGCGGTCTTTGTGTGTACTGAATTGTAATAATGGAAAGATCCGTGCTGTTCATATACGGTTCAATCAGGTAGACTTTAGCCGTAACAAAAAAACTCATCAGTTGACCGTCTGGCTGGTAAAAGCAAAATCTTAAGCTGACTGGTGGTGCGGATTTATTTGAAAGTACTGCATAGGCTCCGCTTTTTGTCCCGAGTATTATTTTTGCCTGACTGAATGACGTTGAATTTATAATGCAAGGCCATTGAAGTCCGCTGCATTTTATATAAACCTGACGCGGATCCATTTTTAGAGTATGTATTATTTCCTTTGAAAAGGTGATTTCTGTGTTTTTATAATTTTCGTAATAGCGGTTGATAACCTGAGCTGTAACGATTGCCATAGTATATCAATAATAACTCATAATTCTTCTTTCAACAATAGAAAATATTAAAAAAAGTTATGAAAGGGGAATGCCCATACCTTAAGCATAATAAAGCGCATACCGGTTAGTTTTTGCTTTTTGAAGCCTGTATGTATCTTTATATTTGTTTTCTTCAAAATGTGGAAAAACAACCGCAGTTTCATCTTTTTTATCAAGGCTTTTGAATATTCTTTCACATTCTTCTTTTGAGGAAAGCGGACAAGGGTAAACGACGAGGCTGCTTAAAATTTCATCTGAAATTTTAAGGTAAATAAAATCATCTTTTTCTGTAACTTTGCTGCTTGTCTGTCTAAAGCGGAATTCGGATTCATATTTCCATGCATTGTCTTTTATATATCCTGCAAGAATATTGCTGTCTAGCTTGATGTCTTTTGCAGTAGTAATAGTTCCGCAACTAATTTTGGAAGAGTCATTTTTCATTAAATTTGCATATCCGACAGAATGAAACTTTAGTGAAAGTTCATTTCTTAGGTTTTCAATGACTTCCTTGGTAAAGCGTATTTTTACGCCTATGTTGTTGCCTGTAGGATTTTCTTGGCTATATTCTGTTATCTTTCCGTACATCGCCCACATACCGAAGTTTTCAATTACATCTTTTTCTTCTGTAAGACAGAAAAAGTAATCTCTGCATTTTTCCGCAAAATACAGTTCTTTAATGTCATTCATAATTGTCAGTCTTGAAAATCTCAAAGTATTGAAACTGAAAATTTTATGCAAGGTTTCAAGCGTTGTGTAATGATATGCGTTTTTTGCCTTGAAGTTCGAGTTTAAACAGAACTTTATTGTTTCTACATTATTTGCATTTTTAAATTTTATTGATTCTTTTTCTTCTTTCATAATGTTTCCTAAAAAATAATTTTATAATAAAAGCTCAGCATACTATTGCTGGGGACTTAGAGAACCCCAGTTGTTTTTTAGCTTGCGAGAATCTGTCTCGCAGCTCGCTATTTTTTTCTTACCGTGCGGACAATGCGGAAGCCAAGATACCCGCCGGCGCAGCTGGCGTGGAGCCAGCGCTCGTCGCCCACCTCGCAGTAGTTAGCGTCGTCGGCCCAGCAGCCGCAGCCGCTGCTACAGCGGTACTCGTAGTAGTTGCTGCCGTTGTCATAGAGATCCCCGTCCAAGTCTTCGCACCATTCCTGAACATTGCCGCTCATGTCGTACAAGCCGTAGCCGTTAGGCGCTTTCTGTGCTACAGGGTGTGTTTTGTTTTCGCTGTTGTCGTCATACCAGGCAACTTCATCGATATTGTCGCTTCCGCTGTATTTGAATTCTTGTCCGCCTTTTGCCGCATACTGCCATTCTTCTATTGTAGGCAGGCGGTAGCCGTTTGCTGCTGTGTCGCAGGCAAAGTCCCAGCTGAAGATTTCCCATCTGTTTTCCGACCAGTCGATCATTTCATAGTTGTCCAAGTCCCATTGAGCAGCGTTTGTGTTTCCCTTGTATGAGTAGCACGGCTTTAAGCCTTCCTTTTCGCTCAGTTTGTTGCAGAACGAAACAGCGTCAACCCAGCTCACATATTCCACAGGAAGATTCTTTTCTCCCTTGAAATAGCTTGGGTTCTCGCCCGTTACAGACTCGTAAAGCTCCTGCGTAACTTCTGTTGCAAGAATAGAAAAGTTCTGCCCCGGAACAGCAACCATAAGGTCTTTTGCCTTGTAGTTTCCCTTTTCAAGAACTTTCTGTACGTCAACCTTTTTCTGCCCGCATGCAGTACAGAGCGGAACTGCAAGAAGTGCAAGCCCGCACAACAGTTTTGCGAGAGGCTGTTTGTTCTTTTTACTGCCATCTAGCTTAAAATGCTTTTTCAAGCTTTTCATTTTTTACTCCTTTTAAAAATGAAATTTAATTTATTAAAAACACACAGTTTTTATTTGCATATGTGTGTCTTTTTACTTTTTATTGAGTTTTTTCAGAAATTTTATGGAATGTTATATGTTTGGATATATGAAGTTTTTTGTATCGTTGTTGTAAGGACTTAGTTTTTGCAGGCATAATAATACTCTCTAATAAATTCATAAGTCCTAAAAGCGAAAACGGGCAAAGCGATGTTTTCGCTTTTAGGACTGCTTTGTCAAGCAGTCCTAAGTGTATACACTTAGGATGTCCGTTTGTGGCACTTACTAAAATCTCTATTGAAATTAGTTTGAAAGTTTTATATAATTTCTGAACTAATTTATATCCCTCACCGCGGCAAAAATTGGTGAGAAAATCACCATGGTGAATAGGAGTAAAAATTATGGCAACTAGAAGAAATCCTCGTTTTAAGGAATGCAGAAGACTTGGTGTAAATGTCTGCGGACACCCAAAGGCAATGAACAGAGCAAATGATCCGGCTTTTAAGAAGTCAAAGAAAACTTCTGAATACGGAAAACAGCTTTGCGAAAAACAGAAGGTAAAGGCTTACTACGGAATTCTTGAGCGCCAGCTTCGCCGTTATTACGACATCGCTTCAAGAAAAGAAGGAAAGACTGGTGAAAACCTTATTGTTGGTCTTGAAACTCGCCTTGACAATCTTGTTTATCGCATTGGTTTTGCAAATTCAATCCGCATGGCCCGTCAGGTTGTTTCTCATGGACACGTTCGTGTTGATGGCAAAAAAATCAGCATTCCGTCTTTCCAGGTAAAACCAGGTCAGGTTGTAGCACTTTGTGAAAAAGCCCAGAAAAATGAGCAGTTTAAGACAAGCTTCCTTAATGGAAACCGCCGTCCGCTTGCTTATATTGAAGTTTCAGAAGAAGCTTTCTCTGGAAAACTTATCATGATGCCAAAGCGTGAAGAAATTCCTGTAGAAATCAATGAACAGCTTGTTGTTGAATTCTACTCTAAATAATTAGGTTCCGCTTTAAAAAGAAAGCCCGCTTGTTTTCAGGCGGACTTTTTTTGTTTTAAATGTCATTATTTTTAATATTCGCATACGGAGCAGAAAAGTCCGTTTTTTATTACAATTGAATAAATGAGCATATAAAGGTAGGTTTCTTCAAGGGCTGTTCCTGTTTCCCTGATTGAAATGTCTGTTGCGGAAAGAAGCGCGAGGATTGAAGATGCGGTGCCTGCTGTCCAGATTTTGGCTGCCTTTGAATATTTTTCCTGATTCCGCTTGCCTGAAAACCCTGATGACTTTAACTCTGAGTCGGCTGGAGACTTCCCGTCTGAATGGAGCGAATGCCACAGCCGCAGCTGCCTAAAGCAATATGTAAGACCTGCAATTAATGCGATTCCGTTTGATTCTTTTGTTGCGCGTATTTTCTGAAGAATTTCCAGTGAGCTTTCAAAACGCTGCTGTGGATTTTTTGAAATGTCTGCCATTGAGTCAAAAAGTGTAAACGCATTTTCTTCTCTGTTGTGCGAAAGAATTTTTTCAACGTCATCGGAAGTAATTGTTGTGCCTTTTTCAAAGCAAAAGAAAAATCTTGAGCATTCAGACTTGAGGCTTTCCGTGTTGTTTTCGACCATTTCAAGAATTTGTTCAACTGCATCCGGTGAAATAGAAAATCCGTTTTTCCTGAAGAAGTTTTCAACCCACTGAGGCTTTCTGTTTTCAAACATTTCCCAGAAAATTTTCTTGTGGCTGGAAGGAACTGCGCTTTCAATTTTTTTGTCTATGGAATTTTCTTCGGAAATTAAAACAAGTGTGTTTGGAGAATTTTTAGAAGCCTTTATCCAGGAAACAAGAGATTCAATGTCGCTTTTTTGTTTTATCTGCTCGGCATTTCTAAGTGATATAAAAAGCGCCGGGGAAAAAAGGCTTGCATTTTGAAGCTGGGCTACAATGTCTTCTATTCTTACATCGGCGGCGTAATATTTGTACTGCTCAATCCCGTTGTTTTTCTTTGAGGCTGCATCCCGTAGATTTTCTATTGCTTCGTTTTTTTCACCGGCTTCTGGACCTGTAAAAAGATAGACTTCTGTTTCTGCCATTCTAGTATGTTCTTACAAGTCCAACCATTATTCCTGCAATCTGAACATCTCTTGTGTAAATCGGTTGGAAATCTGGATTTTCTGGCTGAAGACGGATTCTTTCCTCTTCACGGTAGAATCTTTTTAATGTGATTGCGTTGTTTACAACGGCAACAACAATCTGTCCTTCGGTGGCGATTTCTGCCTGTTCAATTATCGCAAGATCGCCGTCAAGAATTCCTGCGTTTGCCATGCTTGCGCCGCGGACGTGAAGGGCAAAATAGCTTTTTCCCGGACGCACAAAAGGCTCTGCGATGTTTACATAGCCGTCAAGATTTTCCTCGCAAAGAAGGGGCTTTCCTGCGGCTACAGTTCCAAGCAGAGGAATTTTTGCCAAGAACGGCTTTGTTTCTCTTTCAAGCCCATCGTCTTTTAAGACACGGATTGAGCGTGAGCGTTTCTGGCACTGTGAAAGGTAGCCCTTTTTCTGGCAGGCGGCGATATGGTCTTGCACGGCTCTAAGTGAAATCCCGAAGTTTTCTCCAATTTCGCGTACAGTCGGAGGATAACCATTTTCTTCTGTAAAGCGCGCGATAAATTCCAAAACTTCCTTTTGCCGGTCTGTAAGATTTTTCATTGGCTACTCCTCTTCAAATTTCGCTTCAAAAAGTTTGAAGATAGCTTCGGCAGCTTCTTTCTCGTCCGAACCTTCAGCCTTCAGAGTTATATTTGTGTTATATCCAGCCGCCATTGTGATAACACCCATTATTGACTTGGCGTTTACGGTGGTCGAGTCTTTTTCGAGGATTATTTCTGATGAAAACTTGTTTGCTGTCTGGGCAATCAATGCTGCAGGTCTTGCGTGGATTCCTGCGCGGTTTCTAACTGTAAGAATTTTTTCTGTCACAGTGGCACTTCCTTTGTTTTTATTTTTTGGACTCAATAAGAGTCTTCTTTTCCATAGTAATCTCTCTGGGCGGCTCCAGTTTCTATCCAACGTAAAATATTCTGGTTGAATTCCTGCGCGGAATAATAGCCCATAGTCTTTAGTCTTTCATTCATTGCGGCGGCTTCAATTATAATTGGAAGATTTCGTCCCGGCTTTACAGGAATTTCTATAATCGGAATTTTTACGCCCAAAAGATCTATAAAAGCTCCCTTTGTTCCGATTCTGTCATAAACTTTTGTTTGGTTCCAGGCTTCAAGTTTTATGACCATCTGCACTTCTTTTTGCTCACGGATTGCGCCGACTCCATAAAGTTGCGCGATGTTTATAATTCCAAGCCCGCGGATTTCCATGTGATGGCTTATAAGTTTGTTTGCTCCCTGCCCGATAATTGAGTTTCCGTTTACGCATCTTATTTCAACAATGTCGTCCGCAACAAGACGATGTCCGCGCTCAACAAGCTCAAGCGCAGTTTCACTTTTTCCAACGCCGCTTTCTCCGATAAGAAGAATTCCAACGCCGTAAACTTCTACAAAAACTCCGTGGAGCGTTTTTCTTGGAGCGAAAATATTTGAAAAAACTCTTAAAAGCCGCTGTGAAAAATCCGTTGAAATCAAGTCAGTCTGAAGAACCGCGCATCTTGAAGATTCCGCGACTGAAAGAAAAAATTCTGAAGGCTCAATGCTGTGGCTAAAAACTATGCAGGGCATTTCATAAGTAAAGAATTTTTTTATAAGATCGAAATTTCCTTCAGATTCAAGCTTTCCAAGATAAGCGGATTCTCCTCTTCCAAAAAGCTGGACGCGCTCATAAGCAAAAGATTCGTAAAATCCGGAAATTGCAAGTCCCGGGCGGTTTATGTCGGAAACAGTTATTTCCCTGTAAAGTCCGGATCTTCCCGCGATGCACTTCATGTTCAGCGAGTCCTGGCCTTTTAAATCCAAGTCAAGAAGGTCTAATACAGTTATCTTTTTTTCCGACATATATATAGTATACAACGATGAACAAACAAACTCAATATGGAATAGACAATGAAAAACGAAAAAACTGAAACTGAATGGTTTGAAAACGAAGATTTTTGGCTGAATTACGGTCCGATTATGTTTGACGGGCAGCAATGGGCGCAGGCGGCAGGAATTGCAAAAAGCGTGATGAATCTTGCAAGACTTTCTGAAGGAAATTCCGTGCTGGATGTGTGCTGCGGACCTGGAAGAATCAGCGTGGAACTTGCTCTTCTTGGGCTGAACGTTACCGGTGTTGACATAACTCAGCCGTTTTTGGATGCGGCATCTGAAACTGCGCAAGACGAAGGTGTCCAGATTGAATTTATAAACAAGGACATGAGAGTTTTTTCTTCACGCAAAAAGTTTGATGCCGCCGTGAACATTTACAATTCTTTTGGCTACTGCGACAGAATCAGCGACGACATAAAAATCTTAAAAAAAGTGAATGCAGCCCTTAAAAAAGGTGGAACTTTTGTGCTTGAATGCATAAGCCGCGAGACTGCCGTAAAATATTTTACAGAAGGCGAATGGTTCGAGCGCGCCGGAATGACAGTTCTTACGGAATTCAAAGTGCAGGGCGCATGGGAAGGCTTGGTTTCAAAATGGATTCTGATTGGCAAGGACGGAAAACGAATTGAGCACGAATTTGTCCAGCGCCTTTATTCCGCCGCAGAGCTGCGCGACATTCTTTGCAAAGAGTGCGGATTTTCTTCTGCGCAGGTTTTAGGAGGATTTTGCGGCGAGCCTTACGACCAAAACGCCAAGACAATGGTAATTGTGGCAAAAAAGTAATTTTTCAGTTTTCGCAGTACATTTTTAAAGATGCCCTTATTGTATAGGTCTAAAAAAGGTTATAAAATACGGACTTATATTTTTACACGGAGGCTTTTTTTATGGAAGGCGATATTACAGCCCGGATGGGAAATCTTGTTATTCAAATCGGAGTTTTGCTTTTTGCTGTCCGCTTTTTTGGATTTCTTGCTAAGAAAGCTAGAATTTCATCAGTTCTTGGCGAGCTGATTGCCGGTGTTGTTATTGGGCCTTACGCTTTGGGAGCAATTCCGCTTCCTGGATTTCCGTCTGGAATTTTCAGTTTGAATTCTGTTTCGCTTGCTGTAACTCCTGAGCTTTACGGCTTTTCTACCGTGGCTTCTGTTATCTTGCTTTTTGCTTCCGGCCTTGAAACTGACCTTGCGCTTTTCTTGCGCTATTCACTTGCTGGCGGCGTAATTGGTCTTGGCGGAGTTGTTGCTTCGTTCCTTTTGGGCGATGTTGCTGGAATGATGGTTTTTGGCTGCGGAATAATGGATGTAAGATGCCTTTTCCTTGGAATTATGTCCACCGCTACTTCTGTAGGAATTACGGCGCGCATTTTGTCTGATAAAAAGAAGATGGATTCTCCGGAAGGCGTTACGATTCTTGCCTCTGCTGTTTTTGACGATGTTCTTGGAATTATTCTTCTTGCTGTAGTAATGGGAATTGTCGCGGCTTTGAGTTCCGAAGGCGGACAGGTTTCAATTGACGGTGTTAAGATTCTTTTGATTGCGGCGCGCGCTTTTGGAATATGGCTTGTGTTTACTGCTGTGGGTCTTGTGTTTTCAAAGAAAATTGCAAACTTCCTAAAGATCTTTAAGCATTCTTATGATTTTTCGATTTGCGCTTTGGGAATTGCGTTGCTTCTTGGAGGCTTCTTTGAAAAGCAGGGACTTGCGATGATTATCGGCGCGTACATTACAGGACTTTCGCTTTCTGCAACAGACATTGCGGCGATTATTCAGGAAAGAATCCACGGACTTTACAAATTCTTTGTTCCGCTGTTTTTTGCTGTAATGGGAATGATGGTGAATATGCGCGAGCTTATGTCCAAGGAGGTTCTTGCATTCGGCGCGTTCTACACTTTGCTTGCGGTTATGGCGAAAGTTGTTGGCTGCGGACTTCCTGCCCTGGGATTCGGTTTTAATCTGAAGGGAGCTTTGAGAATTGGCTGCGGAATGATTCCTCGTGGAGAAGTTGCTCTTATTATTGCCGGAATCGGTCTTACAGCTGGAATCCTTGACGAGCAGATGTTCGGCGTTGTTATTCTTATGACGCTTGTTACAACTTTGTTTGCGCCTCCTCTTATTTCTGCATCTCTTTCTATAAACGGAAAGGGAACAAAAAAAGAAACGCGCTCAACAGATAACGTTGCGTTTACCTGGGACTTTGGTTCTGATGAAATTGCTGACCTTGTAATTGACATTTTCCTTAAGGATCTTAGAAGCGAAGGTTTTTATGTTCAGATGATGAATATTTCCGATGGAATTTCTCAGGCAAGAAAAGATGGAATTTCTCTTTCAATTACAGAAACTGAATCTGTTGTAAAAATTGAAACAAGCGCGGAAGATTCAGGTTTTGTAAAAAACGCGATGTACGAAGTTTTAATTCGACTTGGAAATCTTGTTCAGGATTTAAAGGAAAACTATGTTCCTGAAAAAATAAATTTTTTTGATCAGAGTGAAGTGAGCCGCACAAGTTCCGACATCCTTAAGCTTTTTGCGCCGGACGCTGTTTCTGTGGATTTGAAGGGAACTACAAAAGAACAGATTCTTCAGGAAATGGTTATGCTTCTTGCAAATTCCGGGGCTGTGCGCAACTGGGAGACTGTTCTTGCTGATGTTCGTGAGCGTGAAAATATTATGAGCACTGGAATGCAGCACGGAGTCGCTTTCCCGCATGGAAAATCTGACGCTGTTACCCACACTTGCGTTGCCTTGGGAATTAGCCGCAATGGAGTGGACTTTGATTCTCTTGATGGAGAAAAGTGCAAGGTGTTTGTTATGATTGTTTCGCCGAAAAAAACTTCTTCGCCGCATATGCTTTTGCTTTCTTCAATGAGCTACATTCTGCGTGATGAAAAAAATGTTGAAGAGCTTTTGAAGTGTCCTGACGCAAAATCTCTTTTTGAAAAGATGAAGGAATTTGCCGCGCGGAAAAATAATTCTTAAAGGAAAAAAGTTTTTGCAGTTGATTCTGCATTTTTTGTTTTTCTTAAGCAATAAAGTGTTTGTTAGAAAAAATCAGACTGTCTAGTAAAGTAAAATTTATTAGGCAGTTTTTTTTGCGCAAATAAAAAGAGGACTTTATGGCAGAAGAAATCAATGATGAGTTTTATTCAGTTCCAGAATCGGAAGAAGAAAATACTTTGGATTCTGATGAAGTTCTGCAGGCGGCAAAAAAGACGTTTGGCATTTCATATTTTTTTCCGTGGCAGAGAATTGTAATTGCAAATATTTTGGATTCGGCAAATCCAGGAAATGACATTTTAAAAGATGATGTCTGCTCGAACGGGCGGCAGATTGTTTTGCTTCCGACAGGAGCTGGAAAATCGCTTTGCTTTCTTGCTCCGGCTTTGCTTTTAGATAAACCTACGCTTGTTATCTATCCTTTGCTTGCGCTTATTTCAGATCAAAAAAGAAGAATGGATGAAGGCGGTCTTGACTGCGTTGTGTTTCGTGGCGGACAGACTGATTTGGAGCGTGAAGAAAATTTTATGCGCATAAAGAACGGCGCAAAAGTGATAATTACAAATCCAGAGGCGTTGCAAAATAAAAATCTTTTGGAGTGGCTTTGTTCATTTGGAATTGTTCACATTGCAATTGACGAGGCTCATTGTGTAAGCGAGTGGGGCGATTCTTTTAGGCCTGCGTATTTAAATCTTGGAAAAGTTATAAAGAAAATTAATCCGCCTGTTGTAACCGCTTTTACTGCGACTGCTTCGGAAAATGTTCTTTCAAGAGTTTCTGAAGTTCTTTTTGATGGAGAAGCAAAAATTGTAAGAAGTGAAAGCGACCGTCCGAACATTCACTATCAGGTTATAAAATGCTATGCGAAAAAGCGGACTGCCTTTTTACTTGCGCTTACGGAACAAAAGCCGCTGATTATTTTTTGTGGAACTCGTGCAAAATCGGAAGACATGGCAAGAGAACTTTCTGCTTACTGCGGAAACGACAAAGTGAAATTTTATCATGCCGGAATGAGTCGTGAAGAAAAGCAAAAAGTTGAAAAATGGTTTTATCCAAAAGACGATGCAATTTTGTGCTGTACTTGCGCTTTTGGAATGGGAGTGGACAAGAAAAATATCCGCACTGTCATTCATTTGGAACCAAGTCCAAGCGCGGAATCTTATATTCAGGAAGCTGGTCGCGGCGGAAGAGATGGAGAAATTTCAAATGCGATATTGCTTTGGAGTTTTTATGACCATAAAAAATTTTCAGCAATAAAAGAAAACGACAGAAGAAAAGTTATGCAGAAATTTGCAGAAAGCAAAACTTGTCGCCGTCAAATTTTATTGGACGCTTTAGGCGGGGAACAGGCTGCGTGCGATGGCTGTGATGTTTGCTCTGGAAAATCAGATAAAAAAATTGCGCCTGATGCAAAAATTGTCATGGAGCTTGTAAGAAAAAATCCAAACCGTTTTACTCAAGATGAATTGAATCAAGAAGCAATGATTGCCTTGAATAAAACAGCTGGGAAAAATTGTTCAGTGAATATTTATGAGCATTCAGATATGGATGAAATTATAAGCCAGCTTAAGATGCAAAAAATCATCCGTATAAGAAAGTTTCCGTTTAAAGGCCTTATTGCTCCTGCTCGCCAAAATTTAAAGTTGTGTTTTCGCCAGTTATTGCGAACCAAGCGGAATGATTTTCAATCCAGTATTTTTTGAAAACATGGAGAATTTCCTGAGCTGTAGTTCGCTTGATTTGCTCTAGTTGCTTTAAGTCATAGTCAATGTCGTTGAACTGAATCAAGTTGTAACCCATTATTGAAGCTAATCCTGCGCTGGTTTGCTGGCTTTGGTAAGTTTGATTTATATACGAATTTTTGTAGCCTTCCAAATTTTGTTCAATTGTTGAAAATTCATAGCTTCCGTCCGCATTTGTTTTTTCTACGATTTTGTCATTTGACATATAATTTCTTGCTTCCGTCATGGCTTTTTCAAAATTGATGAAATCAGAAACTTTAAATAAATGCTCAATTCCATAAGGTGCTTTTGAGCCAATGACGTAACTCTGCGGAGAATAGCAAATTCCGTAGTGTTCCCTTACAACATTAAAAAGAATATCTGTGTAAATGTTTCCTGCAAGCACGCATGGAATAAAATCTGGCTCAGTGTTTGCAGGCGAAGCGAAGACTTTTGTAATGTATGCAGTTCCTTCTGCTGACGGATGCCGAAGAGTGACCGGCGCATTTTTTTTGATGCTGATTGGCTGTATGATTTTTCTTTTTGTTTCTTCGTTTGAAAATTTTAATTTCCCAATTGTGCTGTTCAGTTTTTTAATTAAAAAGTCTGAATCGATTTTTCCAGAAACAACAACTGAAAAATTTCCATTTGCCAAAAGTTCCTTGTGATATTTTTTTAAATTTTCTATTGTAATATTTTTTATTGAATCAGGAGTTGCAAAAGTTTTTGCTTCGTAAGGATGGTCTTTGTAAAGTTCATTTGAAATTGTGAAAGCTAAGAAAGATTCCGGGTCGTTGAAAATTCCTTGTATTCTTTGGCGCAAAGCATTGATTGTGTTTTCATATTCATTTTGCGTGAATGCAGGATTTAAAAATCCGTCCAGAAAAACTGGAAGTATTTTTTCAAGATGCTTGTCCATTGTATTTAAGTAAAGCGCGCTTCCGGAAAGTTTTGAAAAATATCCTATACTGGAATTTGTGTCGTATGAAATTTCTGTCCGCTTTTTGTACGAAAACTTTTTGGAAGAATCCGCCATAAAAGAGAATAATGTTGTTTCCATTCCTGATGTTTCTGGTGTAAGTTTTTCAACTCCGCCCGGACAAAGAATCGCAATAGAAATAATTTTATCGCTTGTGTTGTTTATGTAAACAGGAATTTCGTTTTTAAGTTTTTTAATTTCAATATTCCGTTTTGAAATTTTATTTTCAGTTTTGCTAGATTGATTTTCTTGCGGAATGTAAATATTTTTTTCTTCTGTAAATTTAAAATTTGAATTTTGAACTGGTTCTTTTAATTCAAACTGTTTTTCCTGCCACCATCTTTTTTCATCGGAACGGACTTCATAGAATCCTTCGCTTTCGAAATCTTTTTTTGTGCTGTTGTAAATTTCAGGATTTAAAAGAACGCTTACGAGAGGTTTTTTACCCGATATATATTTTTCTATAATTCTTTTTACATCGTCCTGCGTAACTTTTGAAAGGTTGTCATAGTAGTTGAAAAAATATTCTGCATTTGTATTTGTCCACCAGCTTCGGATGCTTGTTAAAAGTTCTGACGGAGTTTCTGTTGCTTGTGTCTGACTGTCTTTTAATTGCTCTATGATTTTTGACTTGTATGATTCTGTAAAGAATTTTTTTTCATTTGCAATTTTCGGAATAATTGAATTTTGAATTTTTAAAAGAATTTTTTCTGCTCGTTCTGGAAGCAAATTTTCCGGCTCTGTTACAATTGTTCCGAATTCAAAAAGTCCGTTTGCCCTTACGGTGGCATACTGCGCCCATGAATTGTTGAAGTCTGGAATTTTAAATTCTGGATTTTTATAAAGTGACTGAATGTACTTTCCGTTTGGCTCTGATAAAAGATACATAAGATAATCCGCGGCGTAAGTGTCTTGCAAATCAAAATCTGCGTCTGGACCTCTAAACTGGATCATAATCTGCGCAAGTTCCCTTGTGATCTTGTCAAAAGGCATTACACAAAATTGTGTGCTTGCAAAAGGCTCTTTTCTTTGCTGAGCTGAAGGTTCTATTTTTGAATCGTTGTTGCTCCAAGTTCCGAATATTTTTTCTGCAAGCTTGAAAGTTTCTTCAGGTTGAATGTCTCCGCCAATAAAAAGAGCGGCGTTTTTTGGAATGTAATATTTTCCTTTTATTTCTTTTAGCTGAGTTGAATTTGCATTTCTTACAGCGTCAAATGAACCGCCTGAATCAAGTTTGTATGGCGCATCAGGAAAAAGTTTTTTGTTTAAGTAGCTATAAAAGATTTTTGATGGATCTGATTTTCCGCCTTCAATTTCCGAAAGCACAACTTTTTTTTCATTTTCAAGTTCCTGTTCATTAAGAAGAGGAGAGCGAACCGCCGCATTCCAAAATGCAAGTCCTTCTTCAAGTTTGTTTGAAGGTACTGTGAAAAAATAATTTACATGGTTTATTCCTGTTGTTCCGTTCCAGCTTGCAACTCCAAGATTAGAAAGAGCCCTGTTCACTGATGCCGCATCTTTGTAAAGTTTGTTTCCCTTGAACATCATGTGCTCATATAAATGAAAAAGTCCTGCGGTCTGCGGAGTTTGTGTTATAGCTCCGGCGCGTATTGCAATCTCAATATAGACCAGTGGAACTGTGTGATTTTCTGCGGCAAAAACTGTAAGGCCGTTTTCCATTTTGTATTCATATAAATTTTCGACTGGAGTTTTTTCGGCGTGAATAAAATTCAGTGTAAATAAAAATACAAATAATGAAATAATCTTAATAATTTTTTTGTTTTGTTTCATAAGTTTATTTCACTGAATTTTTGCTAGATTTTCAAGAGTGTTTGATTTTGCACAGAATAATTTTTTATTATGAAATAAAAATGCCGTGGCGACATTTTTATTACCACGGCGTTTTTGTTTTAAACCACTTTGTATCCAGCCTTTTTTACTGCGTCTGCAATTTTTTTGTCATCGATTTCTTTTGAAAGTTTTAAGACGACTTTTCCTGTTTCATGGTCTGCTGTGGCTTCTTCAACTCCCTTTATTTTTTCAAGAGCTTCTTTTACGTGCGCCTCGCAATGTCCGCACATCATTCCTTCAACTTTTATAGTTTTTTCAATCGTTGACATAGTAACCTCCTCTTGTCTTTTTAAAGATTGAAATTTATTTTCTGATTTTGAAAATTTATACGGCTTAAAGAAATTCAGTCTGAGCGCATTTGTTACAACGCAGAAACTTGAAAGGCTCATTGCCGCCGCCGCAAACATTGGATTTAAAAGCAGCCCGAATGCCTTGTAGTAAACTCCTGCCGCAAGCGGAATTCCTGCAATGTTATAGAAAAATGCCCAGAATAAATTTTCATGAATATTTTTCAACGTTGCCTTGCTAAGCCGGATTGCCGCCGGAACATCTAGCAATGAATTTTTCATAAGAACAACTTGCGCGGAATCTATTGCAATGTCGCTGCCTGCTCCAAGTGCGATTCCAATATCTGCGCTTGTAAGTGCCGGCGCATCATTGATTCCGTCTCCAGCCATCGCAGTTTTTCCTTTTGATTTCAAAGTTGCAATAGTCTTTGCTTTTCCGTCTGGAAGAACACCTGCGATAATTTTTTCTATGCCGGCATTTTTTGCGATTGCCTGCGCCGTTTTTTCATTGTCGCCTGTAATCATAACCGGAGTTACAGACATTGCCTTTAGCTGCGAAACCGCCTGCGCGCTGTCATCTTTTATTTTGTCCGCAACGCAAATCATTCCAAGAATTTTATTTTCCTTTGCGAATACGAGCGGTGTTTTTTCTTCGGAAGAAAACAAAGCTGCTTTTTCTTTTATTGATGAAATATCTGCATTTTTTTCTATAAATGCTAAATTGCCTGCAAAAAATTTTTCTCCTTTGATTGTGCATGAAATTCCATTTCCAGGAAGCGAAACAAAATTTTGTGTTTCAATAAGTTCTTCATTGGTAAAAGTGGAATTGCTATAAAATTTTACAACAGCTTTTGCAAGCGGATGTGAACTTTTTGATTCAAGCGACGCTGCAATTTTCACCAAGTCTTTTTCTGAAATATCATCTGCCGCAACAATGTCAGTCACTTCCGGCTCGCCTTTTGTTATTGTTCCTGTTTTATCTAGCGCGACAATTTTTATTTTTCCGGTTTCCTCAAGAGATGTTGCGGTCTTAAAAAGAATTCCGTTCTTTGCTCCGACTCCGTTTCCGACCATTATGGCTACTGGAGTTGCGAGTCCCAATGCGCACGGACAGCTTATAACAAGGACGGAAATTGCTCTGGACAATGCAAAGTTGAATTCCGCGCCACAAATCATCCAGACAAAAAATGTTATTGCTGAAATTAAAAGCACGGATGGCACAAAAATTCCGGAAACTTTGTCTGCTGTTTTTGCAATCGGAGCTTTTGTTGCGGAAGCGTCGCTTACAAGTTTTATTATTTGTGAAAGCGCAGTTTCTTCTCCAACACGCAATGCCTTGCATTTTAAAAATCCATTTAAATTTATAGTTGCTGAATATACTTCGGTTTTTGCAGATTTATCGACTGGAATGCTTTCTCCTGTTAATGCTGATTCGTTTACAGAAGATTCTCCTTCAATTACAATTCCATCGACAGGAATATTTTCTCCGGGCTTTACAATAAAAACATCGTCTTTTTTTATTTCGCTTATTGGAATTACAATTTCTTTGCCTTCACGTATGACTGTTGCATTTTCAGGTTTTAGCTTTATGAGATTTTTTAAGGCGTTTGTAGTTTTTCCTTTTGAAATGGATTCAAGCATTTTTCCTACAGTGATGAGAGTTACAATCATTGCTGCTCCTTCAAAATAGAAATTGTCCATGCATTTCATTACGCGCAGCTCATCACCTTTTAGAACCGCATCAGTCATGTTAAAAAGAACCAGTGTGCTGTACGCAAATGAAACTCCGCTTCCAAGTGCAACGAGTGTGTCCATGTTTGGAGTTCCGTGGATTAGTCCTTTAGTTCCACTTATAAAAAATTTTCTATTGATGAATAAAATTATAATTGTAAGTAAAAGCTGAACAAGCCCCATTGCAACATGGTTTCCGTTGAACCAAGCAGGCAGCGGAAAGTTCAGCATCATGTGGCCCATGCTGAAATACATGAGAATCAAAAGAAAAATTAATGAAGCTGCTAAGCGGCTTTTTAGATTTTTTAGTTCTGAGTTTTCTAGCAAAAGTTCTTGCTCTTCTGGTTTGCTTGTTTTTTCACTGCCTGAAATTTTTGCGCCATATCCTGCTTTTTCAACGGTCTGAATTATGCTTTGTGCGGAAGCAGTTCCTTTCACGGACATTGAATTTGTAAGAAGGCTTACAGCGCAAGATTCCACGCCTTTTACTTTTGTTACTGCCTTTTCAATTCTAGCTGAACAAGCGGCGCAGCTCATTCCTGAAATAAGAAATTTTTCCATTCAAACCTCCATTGCTTACGGACAAAAGCCAAGAATGAAATTTCCTTTCTATTATGGGATAGTTTTTATAAATTTATATCCTGCGCTTTCAACAGCAGATTTGATTTCTTCGTCTGAAATATTTCTGCTTGCCTCTAAGACCGCAGTTCCATTTTTGAAGTTTACTTTTTTTACAGAAAGCTCTTCGATTTTATTCAGTGAATTCCATAGTTTTTTTGCGCACTCTGAACATTTCATTCCTGCTGTAAAAACTGTCTTTTTTTCAACAACAGGATTTGCAAGGTGTTTTTTTTCAACTAAAGTTCCGCTATCTCCTCCACAGCAAGAACCTTCGCCTTTGAAATGCTTTATTGAATTTCTTAAGGCAAACGCAAAGATTACAATTATAAATAAAACTAAAATTACGTTTATCATTTTTTTTCCTAAAGAGAAAAGTTATTTCATAAGTTTTTGAAGTGTGCGGACAAGCTCGTCAACAATTTCTTCGTCGCCGTTTTTAATTCCTTCCGCAACGCAGCCTTTTATGTGGCTTGCAAGAAGCTCTTTTGTGAACGAATTAAATGCGGCTTGGCATGCAGAAACTTGAATAAGAATGTCCGTGCAATACGCATCGTTTTGAAGCATTTTTTTTACTCCATTGACCTGACCTTCGATTCTACTGAGCCTGTTTACAAGTTTTCTTAATTCTTCTTCTGGGCGTTTTGTTGTTTTGTTTGTGCAGCATGATTTTTTTTCTTCCATTTTCATAGTTTTCTCCATGTAATAAATTTTTTATTATACTATACCACGCTACTGTATATGTCAATATCTTAGAAAGTCTTGCGAATTATTTTTTAGCGTGAAAATGAATTTTTTTCGACAATTTAAAATAAAAAAATCCCTGCGAAAGTAAAATAAAATTCATTCCGCAGGGACGCATTTTGATGAAAGATTTTTAGTTGTAAATTGGTCTTACTTTTGTAACGTCTTTTATAGCTGCAAGATTTTCCAAAGTTTGCTCTGTAACTTTTCCTGCCACATCAATAATGTTGTATGCAACTTCGCAGCGGTTCTGGTTTACCATTCCTTCGATATTGAGATTTGCTTCTCCAAGAATTGTCGTGAACTGCGCAACAAGTCCAGGCTCATTCTTGTGACTTATGCAAAGCCTTGTTCCGCCGCAAGGAATAGGATTGTCAGTTGTTGTCTTCGGGAAGTTTACGCTGTTCTTGATGATTCCGCGTTCAAGAAAATCACGAAGTTCTTTTACAGCCATTACAGCGCAGTTGTCTTCTGCTTCTGGAGTTGAAGCTCCCAAATGCGGAAGGCAGATTACTTTGTCGCAGGCAATAAGTTCTTCAGCCGCAAAGTCTGTAACCATGCATGAAATTTTTCCGGCTCTGATTGCCGCAAGAACATCTTCATTGTTTACAAGTCCGCCGCGCGCAATGTTTATGAGCTTTACGCCGTTTTTCATGTTCTTGATTGTATTTGCGTTGACGAAGCCTTTTGTGTCTGGAGTTTCTGGAACATGGAAAGTAAGGTAGTCTGCTTTTGCAAGAAGAGTATCCAATGTTTCAGCGTGCTTAACCTGATGATTTAAACTCCAGGCGGCATCTACGGAAAGGAACGGATCGTAGCCGATTACATTCATTCCAAGTTCTACGGCTGTGTTTGCGACTTGCGCTCCAATTGCTCCAAGTCCGATTACGCCTAAAGTTTTTCCTTTTACTTCCTGTCCGATGAAATTTTTCTTTCCTTTTTCAGCAAGTGTTGCGATTTCTGCTCCTTTTCCAGCGAGGGAATTTACCCACTGATTTGCGGCGATTACAGGACGGCTTGCCATAAGAAGTCCGAGGATTACAAGTTCCTTTACAGCGTTTGCGTTTGCTCCCGGTGTGTTGAAAACTACAACGCCTTTTTGCGCAAGGTCTTTTACCGGAATGTTGTTTACGCCTGCTCCAGCGCGGGCAACAGCTTTTATGTTCGGGTCAATTTCCATTGAAAGCATATCGTGGCTGCGAACAAGAATTGCGTCCGGCTTTACGATTTCGCTTGCAATTTCATATTCATCGCGTGGAAAGTTATCAAGTCCAACTGCGCTGATTCTGTCTAGTGTCTGAATCTTAAACATTTTTTTTTCTCCGTTCTTATTTGTTTTCTTCTGCGAATTTTTTCATGAACTCAACAAGAGCTTTAACTCCGGCCAGTGGCATCGCATTGTAAATTGAAGCTCTCATTCCGCCTACAAGCCTGTGTCCTTTAAGATTTACAAGCCCCGCGGCTTCTGCTTCTTTTACAAACTTTGCATTTATTTCTTTTTCCTTTGCAATGTCGGCTTCGTCTTTTGAGCCTGTTGAATATTTTGTGAGGAACGGAACATTCATGAGAGAGCGGCTTCCTTTTTCTGCTGTGGCGTGATAGAAATCGCTTGAGTCAAGATAGTCGTAAAGATAGTTTGCTTTTTCAACATTAAGCTTGTGAATTCCTGCAGCTCCTCCATTTTTTTCAATCCAGTCAAGAACTTTTCCGAGAACGTAAATTGTGTAGCAAGGCGGAGTGTTGTACATGCTTCCGTTGTCTGCGTGAGTTTTGTAGCAAAGCATTGTCGGTGTTCCTTCGCGCGGAGTTTCTGTAATCAAGTCTTCGCGGATTATAACAAGCGTAACTCCAGCCGGAGCAAGGTTTTTCTGCGCGCCTGCAAAAAGAAGTCCGAACTTTGAAACATCAAGTTCTTCGCTCAAAACACAGGATGAAATGTCTGCAACAAGCGGAATTTTTCCTGTGTCCGGAATATACTCGTAGTGGGTTCCCATTATTGTGTTATTGAAGCATATATACGCATAGTCGTAGTCGCCTTCAATTTTTTCAACATGCGGAATGTAAGAATAATTTTTGTCTTCACTTGAAGCGATTATGTCAACTTTTATTCCAAGATGTTTTGCTTCTGCCGCCGCCTTTTTTGCCCAGACTCCAGTCTGAATGTAAGCTGCTTTTCCTGTGTGGATTCCAAGGTTTTCTGCGACCATTGCAAACTGTGTTGAACCGCCTCCCTGCAAAAAAAGGATTTTGTAGTTTTCGGGAACTTTCATGAGCTTGCGGACTTGGGATTCCGCCTGGTCAATTATCGCCTGATATGTGCTTGAGCGGTGGCTCATTTCCATTACTGACTGACCGCTTCCGTTGTAGTCAAGCATTTCCGCCGCGCATTCTTTTAAAACTTCTTCCGGCAAGCAAGATGGACCTGCGCTAAAATTGTATACTCTTGACATTCTGTACCCCTTTTAATTTAATTTGTGAGAAAAATCACAATAATTTTGCTGTAATTTACCTAATTTTATAAGAAAAAAGAAGGTGTTTCCATTGAAATTTAGCCAAGGCTTACAAAAATTGCCGAAATTTGCTGATTTTACGCTGAAAATCGCCTTTCTGTGAGAAAAATCACAATATTTTGTCGTTTTTTGCTTTGTAAACGGTTTGTCATTGCCACGCTTGACACGGCAATCTGTTGTAATTTTCAAAGTGTTAGTTATTTGCGGATTTTGCTCAGCCGTTCGTTGCGTTTCTTTTCGATATATTCCTTGAGCGTCTGCTTTATGTGGTCAAGCGGAAGTTTGTATTCGCGGCTGGACATTGTAGGAAATTTTCTGAAAAGGCTTTCTTCGTTGCGCTGCCTGCGTGAGAACTTTTCAAGACGTTCTTTCATTTTTTCGCTTGCCTGAATTGAGCCGGATTCTATTCTAGCTTTTACAGACTGAATCATTGTGTGCAAGTTTGTGTCTGCAAACCAAGATTCGCTTCCGTATTTTTCCTTGAGCTGCTCGCCGAACATCTTGAGTTTTTCCATTGTCTCGCTGAATCTTACAAGTCGCTTTATCGTGAAAATCACATCGATTCCGAGAATTGTACTGAACGCATAGTAAATTGAAGGAATGAACGGCTGAATTTTGGGAGCAAAAATCAAGTTTACGGCTATTGGATGCAGAAAATGCGCAAGCGCAACTCCGCCAAGTCCGAAAGCGCATGAATTTAAAAGACAGATTCTTCCATTTAAATTGAATTTATGTGCTGAATAGTCCCACCATTTTGTGTGGAAAATAGTTTCCAAAAGCCAGCTTGAAAAATACTCCAGAATAGAGGCTAAAATTGCGGATGCCACAAAAAGCCTGAACCAAGTTTCACGCCAAGGATAAATTCCAAAAAGAATTATAAGCGCGCCGAATCCGTAAATAGGGCAAATCGGACCGTGCAGCATTCCGCGTTTTTCGATTTTTCTGTAAAGTGAAGAAACCCAGATTTCCTCGCAAATCCATCCGACAAAAGAATAAAAAATAAAAAGCAAAAAAAGATGCTGGCTGTCAATCAAAGGCATATTTATCTGATTCATTTTTTCCTCAGAGAATCTTTAAAAAATTTTATGCGCACAAAAGTCTGCTGAACTGCTCTACAAGCCTGTTGATTTCGTCAATTCCCTTGTCGTCAGACTGAAGTGTAAAAAGTTCTCCTTCGCCGCTCTTGGGATTTTGCACTACAACTTGCTTGCGTTCCAAAAGCCTTCGATTTAAAAAGTCGTTTATTCCGGCGCAGAACCATTTTGAAATTCCCGGAATTTGCTCTTTTGTAATTTTTATTTTTTCCAAATTCAAAAGGCATTCAAGCACGATTTCAGTCTGGGATTCGAGCTTTTCATTTTCTTCCTTTATAATCTGCGCGGTTTTTATGTCGAAATATTTCTGGCTTTCCACAAAAGTGTAAATTTGAAACAGCGGAGCTTTTTCGTGCATTTTTACGTAGCGGCTCACGATTCCTTTTAGGACTGTTTCAACAGGATATTTTTTTGCCACGTTTTCAATTTCGGCTGGAATAAATGAAATGCTTTTTAAATATTCGGCGCAGGAAGAAGTTGCCCGCTCGATTATGTCGCTGCGGCTTTCAAAGTGATTGTAAAGCGATGCCTTTTTTATTCCAAGCGATTCGGCTATGTCAGAAAGACTTGTTCCGCCTGCAGACTTATAAAATGCTGTGTCCAAAAGAGATTTTATAATGCTTTCCTTTGTGATTTTTTCCGACATATAAACCTCGCTTAATTACTAACGCTCGTTAGTCTAAATCAACTTGCGATTTTTGTAAAGAGGAAGAAGTGATGAATTTTTTATTTTATGGCAAGTATATTTTACGAAGCAAAGATAATAGCATTTTTTTATTTATTTTGGCACAAGCTTTAATTTCCTCTGAAAATAAACATCGTACTGTTTAATAGTACAACGGTTGTTTTCTAAGCATAACATTGATGTGCATGGATGCGGAAAATCTTCACCTTTCCCTGTTCATCTTTTCAATTTCCTCAATCGGTTTGGCGGTCAGCTCGCACCAGGCGGGACTGAAGCCGCTTCTGATTGCGTTTCGGGCGGAGACGATGTTTGACCAGGCGCAGCAGTAGAAAGGAATTTTTCCGCGCCGCAGAGTTTCTTTTGCAAGTTCCATTGTGAGCGTGGAGGCAATTCCCTTTCGCCGGAAGCCGGGAAGAACGTCAACGCCAATCTGCCACATCGTGTCGCAGTCCGCGGAGCAGCCTGCAAGTCCGACGGGTTTTTTAGAGTCCGAATCGAAGGCGGCTACCGCAAGCACGTCAAGATTTTTTCTGTCTGCGCAGAGAGCGTTGCTCCATTCGTCAACGTAAAGGTTCTGAAAATCGCGCGGCTCAAGGATTTTTGTGACGAAGGCTTTTCTGTTCTTGCCGGATTCAGTTTCCGAAAAAAGCTTATTCACGTCGGGCAGCCAGTATTCCGCCATAAAGCACACGTCGAATCCGAGCGGACGCAGCTTTTGGGAAAGCACGTGCATATTCGGAGTTTCAAAGCAGTGGTACCACACGAAGGATGAGATGTATTCCTCAACGATTGCGCAGAGTTCGGGCGAGCAGGATGCGACAATGTTGTTTCCGTAGCTCACAAGGTCTGCGGCGAACGGAAGCTTGAGGTAACGGCGTGCGTCCGCATTTTCCTTTGAGATTACGACTTTGTTTTTGCTCATAAGAAAATCTTCCGCGCAGCAGTTCATGTCGATTGCCGACTGTCTCATTGCGGTTTTTAGAATCTGTTCGTCCGTGAGCTTTTGCGTCATATAAACCTCGCTGACAGGTGTTTTCCGTCAGTTTAAATAAATTTTGCCGCCTTTGCAACGTTAAGAACGCTTCTGTTTGTGGCTGCACTGTTTTTGTGAAGTGACTGTAATTCTAATAACTTACATTTTAGTCCTTCTGTAGCGAACAAAATCATATTTTTATCAATTTAGTACGTTTGAACCGTACAAGTTGTATTTTTTATCGGTTTGGTCTATTATAACAGTATGGTAATAAGAGAAAACTGGCTCAAAAAAATCCGGCCTTTTTATGAAAACGAACTTGTCAAAGTGCTGATTGGAATCCGCCGTTGCGGAAAATCTGTTATTTTAAGGCAGATTGCAGATGAAATTAAAGCGGACGACTCGCATAAAATCTTCATCAATTTTGAGGACCTGAACTTTGCTTCATTAAAAGACGAAATTTCGCTTTTTGAATATGTGAAGAACCTGATGACTGATGAGAAGAAATATTATCTTTTTTTTGATGAAATTCAGAATGTCGCGAACTTTGAAAAGGCAGTCAATTCTTTCAGGCTTTTGAATACTAGCATTTTCATCACAGGCTCAAATGCAAATCTTATGTCCGGCGAGATGGCGACGCTGCTTTCCGGACGCTATGTTTCATTTAAAATTCTGCCGTTCACTTTTGCGGAAAGCCTTGAAATTCAGGGAATAGAAAAAGCGGATGAGAATGCTCTTATGGATTACATCCGTTGGGGCGGTATGCCGCAGCGTTTTTCCTTGCACAGCGACGATGAGCTCAAGGTTTTTCTTTCTGATTTGTATGATTCTATTGTATTGAAGGATATTATTTCCCGCTATAAAATTCAAAATGTGGCGCTGCTGAACAAGATTATTGATTATCTTTCTATTAATATGTCGCAGATTTTTTCCGGAAAGTCGATTGCAAATTTTCTGAAATCTGAGAACCGGGAATGCTCAAAGGAATCTCTTTACAATTATCTTTTGTTTATTTGCAGCTCTTGCATTGCGGACAAAGTTCCAAGATATGATATTCAGGGAAAAAAAGTTCTTTCAACATTTGACAAATATTATCTGGCGGACGTGAGCCTTGCAAGAATTCATTCTGTAAAAATCGACATCGGCGCAAGTCTTGAAAATATAGTTTACAATGAACTTAAATGCCGCGGATATGAAGTCTACATAGGCGCTCTGAAAAATGCCGAGGTTGATTTTGTCGCGCAAAAAGGAAATGAAAAGCTTTACTTTCAGGTATGCTATCTTCTTGCCGATGAGGCGACTGTTGAGCGTGAATTCGGCGCATATAAAAACGTAAAAGACAACTTCCCGAAGTATGTCCTTTCAGTTGATAAATTTGATTTTTCGCAGGACGGAATTATCCATAAGAATATAATTGACTGGCTGCTTGAGCCTCACAGTTAGGATTGTTTTCTTCTATAAATCCTTCACCATCGTCTCGCTGTTTTTGTGCCAGCCCATTGCCTCGTAGAGTTTTCGGCCGTCATCGGTTGCGTCCAGGCTGATTTCTGTAACGCCGCGTTCTTTTGCCTCGTCAACAAGAAGCTCAATCATTCTGCGGGCGATTCCCTTGCGGCGGAATTCCTTTTCAACATGCACGTTCATCAGATGCGCGCGTTTTCCGCCTGGGTGAGAAAATGTCGGCATCAAGTTTGTGTAGCAGAGTGTCGCATTTCCGACAATTTTCGGCGGCTCGGCAGAATCATCAGTTGCGATTACGGTAGTTCCGTCTCCGCGCAGAAAATATTCCCTTGTGCTTTCCATGAACTCGGCGGAAAATTCGTAATTCTCACCGATGCTACAGACTTCACGCATCGTCCTGCATCTGGATTTTATCAGTGTGTCGATGTCCGCATCCGTTGCCTTTCTGATTTGAACCATGTTTTTGTTTCCTTATTAAAAAATGTCATTGCCGGATGTTGTCCGCGGCGTTTTTGAATAATATAGTTTATGAAATGTGGAATGTATTTACAAGAACTATTCCAGCAACTCCGTCAGGATAGATTTTGCTTTTTCCGCAATCTGCAATGAAGCGTTTTCTATAAATGAGTTTTTGTCAAATGCTGAATTTTCTTCGGCCGGTTCCAGGAAGTAATGTGGCTCAATCTTTAGAATAGAAGAAATCTGCTCAATCATCGAGAGCGGAGGCACGCTTTTTCCGCTTTCAATCATATTTATGTAGTTTATGTTTTTATCAAGAAGCGAAGAAAGTTTTTCCTGCGACAATTTTGCCCGCTGCCTGTAAAATCTGAGGTTTTCCCGGAAGATTTCTTCAAGAGATTTTTGCATACAATATATTATGAAGGATTTTTCAGCTTGTTTTCATATTACAAAATGTTGGATTTGTTGACAGTGTAATCAATATAATATATTGTATTTGATAAAAGATACCAATATTTTATGTTGGTGCAAATCCTAGGAGGTTTTTATGAAAAAATCAGAAATGAATTTTAAGGATTCTAAAAGTCTTGCCAGTGTAAGAAAGGTAATTAACGAAGCAAACGAAGCTTTGAACAATAAATCAAGGACAATAGCAACTTCTGCAATCCCGGAAACACTTGCAGGAGCGTTGGGAGCTGGAGTTGGAGGTGTCGCAAGTTTTGCGGCATTGTATTATGGAGGTTCTGTAGTAGGATTAAGTGCCGCAGGAATTACAAGCGGACTTAAAGCGGCCGGCGTTCTTTTGGGAGGTGGAATGTCAACGGGATTGGCAGTTCTGGCTGCTCCTGCTGTCATTCTTGGAGGTACAGCAATCGGAATAACATCTCATATAAAGAACAAGAAACTTGCGGAGGAAAAATATTCTTTATATACAAAGGCTGTTGAAAAACAAAATGCTATCCTTGTGGTTCTAAAAAATGAATTAGGTCAAAGCAAGGAAAGAACAGAATATTTGACTTCGCTTAATACATTATTGCAGGCTGCAATAAAAGACTTAAAGCATGACTTAGCATAGTCCATGGGAAAATATAATTATACTGACAGAGAAAAAGATTTTAACAAAGTTCTAAAAATGAACCAGAATGAATCTTTTTCTTTGGAAAAACAATGTTCTTCTCAGATTTACAAACTTGACGAGCATATAAATTCAAGCGAAGCTCTCTTAAAGTCGCTTGGATATGCTCTTCCAAATAAACCCTTTATTAAAAAAGAACAGAAACTTTCATCAAAAATTCAAGAAATAAAATCTTATGATGATTTGGTTAAAAAGGCTAATGCTGAAATTCATAATGACGTCGAATTGGAGGATTTGCTTTCTGAGAAAGAATTTCAAGAAGCATACAAACGGCTTGATGCAATTCATGATGAATTCTCGCATAAAACTGGCATTGTAAATAAAACAGATCTGATTTTCCTGGGAATTGCAACCGCTTTGCAGACTGTAAAATCTTTATTGTTTGGTCGGGTCGCTGGAAAATTCGACTATGGGAACAGTTTCAATCCTGATGCCAGACTTGCACATAATGATAAATCCATAGAAAAAGAACATCGTAGGGCAAATGACGGATTTAAAGAGAAGCACGAAAATAATGGGCATGGCTATTGGATGGATATTCTTTATCAGACTCCGCCGTATGATATTACAAAAGGTTCTCCGTCTATTAACAGAAATATGGAAGGTGGGTATCATAGAATCCATACGCTGGGACATGACCCGATTCTTGGATGGATTTTTGGAACAGCAAATATTCTGACTGATACAATAACATTCGAAGATTTCAAATCGAATCGTGTCATCAGAAATCCTAAGATGATGATTACTCCCGAATCAGTTCCTCTTGCAAAACTTTTTGGTGAGAGTTTTGAAATGTGCAAGGCCGATTCCTTAAATTTACCTGCCGCAATCTTTTCAGAAGGCTGCCATCTAAAATCCGATGAGTTTACAAAACTTGGACTTCCGGTGCCGATTTTGGAAGCAATAAATACTGATTTTGCAAGTAAATTATACAAATCAAATTATGATGCGCTCTGTTTTTCAAGGGATTTGAAAATTGTTGGGGCTTCTGCTGGAATTTCTATTTTTATTGACATGATAATTGGATTAGTGCATGGATTGTTCAATAAAGAAAAAATTAATAAAGATTTATATGAGGTTCGTACCAGAAAAATCCTTTTGATTTCAAATTCCATAGCATCAACGAGTAATATAATTCAAACGTTGATAACTGACAATCCTAAAAACTTGGATATTGGAGGATTGTTAGTAACTCTTTCGCATTTATTTATGGATTTAAGATTTATTTCCCGAATAAAAGAAGAATTTATAAAGCAGGAATTAAATAAGGATTTAATTAAGGAACTGGAACGGCTGGATTCTATTTAAAATTGGAATATAAAGTAAAATTAAATGAAGATAAAACTGTTTTAAAATTAAACGACGATATTTATAAAAAGACAAAATAAATTAACAAAAATTGCAATATCAAATTGCACTATTTTTTGATTTTTTTTCAAAGTCTATAGATTAAGTCTAGCTGCTCATTGAAAAGTTCTTCCGGAGTTTTGTAGCCTAGTCTTTTTCTTGGTAGTCCGTTTATCAGGTCTTCAATTCTCTCAAGCTCTTCCTCAGATATTTTGTTGATGTCTGTGCCTTTTGGAATGAAGCGTCTCAGAATTCTGTTGTGGCGCTCGTTGATTTCTCTCTCGTATGACGAGTACGGATGTGCGAAGTATATTTTTGTGCTTTCATTTTCAAGCTCGGCAAGCGAGGCGAATTCAAGTCCGCGGTCGGCTGTCAGCGTCCTGAAGATTTTCTCCGGCTTTTTTCCAAAGTCTGAGAACAGCTGCTTGATTTCCGAATTGACTGAGCTGGCTGCCTTTGCTGGAATTTTCCGCATTATGTAGAAATCCGTGTTGCGCTCGACGAGTGTCAGAACGACAGCGTTCTTTCCTTTCTTTTTTCCGATTACTGTGTCGATTTCCCAGTGTCCGAATGTTTTCCGTGTCTCGACTTCCGCAGGTCTGCTTTCAATGCTTGCTCCGAGTCTCATCTTTCCTGTCCTGTTTCTGCACGGTAGCATAAGCGGCGGCTTCTGTATATTTGCTTTGAGCCTCTTCTGATTTCGTTCTTGACGGTGTTGTATGCGCAGCCTATTTCCTTTGCGATTGAGTAGACCGTGTGTCCGTCCTTGAGTCTGAGCTGGATAAGAGTGCGTTCGCAGATTGTCAGGTGCTTGTTTCTGACGTGTTCAAGTGTGTATTTCATTTGGCAGATTCCTTGACGGACTGGATATTCAGCCGCCAAAAGAATTTGCAGGTTTCTGTCTATTCTCCGGATTTTTATTTTAAACTTGACGATATGACTATTTATGACTATAGTATAACTATATGATGATCGGAAAAATCTGATACGGGAGGTGCGATGACTGCTCCGCTTTATGATGTGAAGGCAAGGCTAAGCGAATACATAACGTACGCTGAAAATGGAGAAATCGTTGAGATAACAAAGCACGGAACGGTTTCGGCGGTGATAATCAGCAAAAAAGATTTTGATGAGAACTACAAAAAGTCTGTAAAAAAGAATCCTGTGGAGGAGCTGCGCAAATGGCGGGCGGGATTAAGCAAGGAAGAGCTTTTGGTGTTGGCGGAGGCCGGTGAAGAATATAATAGAATTCTTGAAGAAAATAGAAATGCGGAACGCCTTGATTTTGGGAGGGAAAATTCATGGGGCTAGTCTATTTGCTTGATACAAATATTGTTTCTGAATTTGCAAAACCGTTTGGAAATGAAAAAGTTTTGTCAAAAATTGAAATGCAGGCTAGTTTTTCTGCGATATGTGCTCCGGTTTGGTTTGAATTGCTGAAAGGTGTGGATATGTTGCCGCATGGAAAAAGAAAAGATTTGGTTTTTGATGCGATTGAAAATTTTGTGCACTCGAATTTCAGTGTTCTTTCTTATGATGAATCTGCCGCGTCCTTGAATTCTCATATTGCGGCAAAGATGATTGCTGCTGGAACTCCAACTCCTGTTATTGATACTCAAATTGCCTCTATTGCAATGTCGAACAACTTGATTCTTGTGACTCGGAATATAAAAGACTATGAGCCGATTAGGGAGCGTTTTTCGCTTTGTGTTGAAAATTGGTTTGAATAAAAAATAAAAGCGTAAGTGAATTTACAAGTTGTGAAGATTTTGTGTGATAAGAAAGATTAAGGTTGTTCAGAACCCCAAACTGTTTCAAGTGAAAGTTGAGTACAACCATCTGGAGCAAATTGCAGGTTTATGCGATGAAGCGGCAGTTTTTTTTTGTGACGAAAAAACTTTCTTCTATAACATTATATATACTTTTTTACCAATGCGATAATCTCGTTTTTTGCAGCCTCTTTTTCCTCTTTGGGCGGAGAGAACAAAATTTCCGGGTGGATTTTTAGCGTGTTACAAAGCTTTATTATTTCTACAAAGCAATTTCAGCTGCTCAGGTAGGAAATGCATAGGTTTTTCAGATATTTATATTTGAATACTTACTCTTTTAACATAACTTAACCTCTTAAATGTCATAATTTCTGACAAATTGTAAGAAGTTCTGACATCTTAAAGGGGTTATGTTAATAAAATTGACAGCTAGTGTTTTAGGTGCTACTTTAGAATTAAAGATATACGGAGAATAGTATGGATTATAAGATTATTGGGAAGAATATTGAGAAATTGAGAAATTCAAAAAATATTAGACAGGAGGAATTTGCTAATATCATGGGAATTTCAAGACCAACTGTTTCAAATTGGGAACAAGGAAAGAATCCTCCAACTACAGAACAGTTAATAAAACTCGCTGAAGAATTTCATATAAGTATCGATGAACTTCTTGGATTAAAAAGTTCTAAAAGAATAATGGTAGTTGTCGATTCTTCAATTCTCTGCCGACGCCCAAGAATTCTGGATGAAATGAAAACTAAGAAAATAAATTACATCTGTATTACTGATACAGTTCTCTATGAAATGAATTATCAGAAAGACAAGGGCAGAAGACAGCAGCAGGCCTGGCTTGCAATGAAATCTTTTAATGATCATAGAAAGGAAGATGAAAACAGATTCTTGATCCTATCAGAAAATGACAACGAGAAATTAAATGATAATAAAATTATTAATGCTGCATTAACTAAGGCTAAAGAAGATCATTCTTTAATGGTTTATTTAATTGCAGAAGATATATATTTCCCATTAAAAGCAAAATCAACCCCGAATTTTAAGGTGTTAACATTAAGTGATTATGAGAAAGAGTTTTCTCTTTCTGATGAAGCTTTCGATAGAGAGGCTACTATAAACTTCTATTCGGCTGTTAATTCCAGGGATGTTGAAAAAGCAAAGGTAATAAAACAAAAGAATCCTGATATTAATCATACAGATCCAAAAACTGGCTGGACTCCTTGTATTCAGGCAATAAGAAATAAAGATGAAAAAATGTTGCAGTATCTTTTATCTTTGCCAGAAATTGATATGAATAAATGTGATGAAACTAAATATAGACTACCTCCAATAAGTCATGCTGTGCAGATTAATAATTTAGATTTTATAAAAATTTTGATCAAAAATGGTGCAGATATCGATAAAGGTTCCCAAGGCGAAAATTATGGGAATACCGCTCTAATGATTGCTGCATGGCATGGAAGACTTGAAATTGCAAAATACCTTGTTGAACAAGGCGCTTGTTGTAATCAACAAGATTTTAATGGATATACACCATTAATAAAGGCCTGTTTAAGAAAAAACATTGAAGTTGCTTTGTATTTATTTGATAAGACGGATAGAAATATTCATTGTCGTTATGAATATAAAACTGCAAAAGAATTCGCAATACAAATCGATGAGAGAAATGCCAAGGATGATGAATCCAGAAGAAAAATAAATGAGCTTAAATGCAAATTTTTAATGGATTCAAAAAAACAAATAGAAAAAAATTGGGAGAACAAATGATAGATAGAGCCTGTATTTCAATCACAAGTAAGTGCCAGTTACGATGTACTTACTGCCACTTTGATAAACATATATCAAAAACCTCTTGTGGTGATATCACGGCAGAAAATCTTGAAGTTATTCTTAAGAATATTCTGTTGTATGCAAGAAACAATGAATTAAAAGCATTCAAAGTAGGTCTTGTAGGAGCAGGAGAACCTTTGTTGCGATTTGATTTAATTCAAAGCGCAATAGGATTTTCAATGGAAAATGATTCGGAACATATTCTGCAATTCTATACAATAAGTAATGGAGTTGGGGTAAATGAAGAGATATTACTCTGGTTCTATGAACATAAAGATACAATTAAATTATCATTCTCTCTGGATGGAAACGAATCTATTCAGGATTCATGCAGAAAATTTCCTAATGGAAAAGGTACATATTTCTTTGTAATGAAGAATATTAATTCATACAAAAAAATATTTGGAGTAGCTCCGTCTGTAAACACTACAGTACATAAGAAGAGTATTGAAAATGAAGAAGAATTACTTACTTATTTTGAGCAGACTTTCTCTGAAGTTTGTTTTTCAAGGTTGGTAGATGAGGCTTCTCCAGATTTATACATAAGTAAGTCTGATTTTAATTCTTTTATCGAAAGGGCAGGAAAAACAACACTTTCATTGCGCCAGCTTCGAAAACCTCCAAAATATGACTGCACAATGTATGGTCAATTATGTGGTGTAGGCAGAACTAATATCTTTTATGCAAACGGTAAGGTTTACCCATGTGGACGCTTTATCGGAATGAAAGAATATGAATTAGGAAATGAAACTGATTCTCTGGAAACAATATATAAATCAATGCTGCGTTTCACTTCTGTAAAGGATGGAAAATGTTATTTTGATGAAATTCAAGAAGGAAAGTAATGAAATTAGTTTTGTATGGTATTTCATGCTCTGGCAAGGATACTTTTATAAATACGTTCCTGACAGAACATTCATGTTTTAAACATATTCATGGATCTAAACGATTATCAGAAATTTCTAATGAGAAATATGGGGCTGATTTTCAGAAACTTCCAGCCGAAACACAGAATAACATTCGAAAAGCTTTTGTCTCTAAACTTACCAATATGAATAATATTATTGTTGATGGTCATTATTGTTTTCCAAGCGATAATGAGTTTGAGACAGTTTTCTCTGATGAAGACAAAAATCTATATGATGTATTCCTGTATTTGAGAGTAAAACCAGAAGATGCTCATACTCGAATTTCAGTTTCTGACAAAAATAAGAAATTTAAGAATTTGTGTATAGAAGAAATATCACAATGGCAGGACAAGGAAATTTCCGAATTAAGAGATATATGTTTCGCAGACCATAAGGAATTCATAGTTCTTGATGAAGATTTCAACCTAAATTTGCAATTCCTTAATCTGTATATATCCTCTTATCCGAAAATGACTGCAATCGAAACTGCTAGGCACATTGTATCTCAAATAAAAGAGCAGGCTAGTAATTCAAAGAAAATAGCCCTGTTTGATTGTGACAGAACCATTACAAAAGAAGATACAACAATTCCATTCTTCGAATTGAATAACGGACATAATAAACTCTTAAAAGAAATTTTCAGAGGCGATGTTTATACCCAATATCAGTTCTGGAGACAACAGGAATTATACAAAAACTTTTCTGTTTATCCTGAAATAAAACAGTTTACATATAATAATTGTGTTTTGGACAAATTAGAATTATTAAAAAATGATGGGTATTCCATGTTTGGACTTACTGCTGGAATTTACAATATTTGGAAACAGATAAATGGCGAAGAAGATTTTTTTACAAATGTTATAGGTAATAATCTTCAGGCAGATTCTGTAGGTATAATAACAGATTTTGTAAAAGGGTATGTGGTAGAACTATTGCAAAACGATGGTTACGAAGTTTTTTCAACCGGTGACAGCATGTGTGATATATACATGCTGGAAAAGACTGGTGGATTAATCTGGGCTCCAGAAAAAGTACGACCAATAGTACAGAAATATATAGATGTTCATTCTGAGACTAAAATTATGCAATACAAAAACAACCCATATAAATACAAAGGAATAACGGAGGTAGCGTAATGCTTTATACACTTAATGAACAGGTTGATAATCTTCTTATAAAAGAAGGAATAAATATTTGCAAAAGTGACTCAGGTATCACTGGCACTGAATTGAGAAAAATTCATGAGTTTTTTGGCGAAACAATTGCAGATACCTATAAGCAGTATTTTTCCAGTGAATCAGTAGTTATAACCTTACTTAGAGCGGGTCTTCCAATGGCATACGGCTTTGCCAATAAACTTGATTGTACATTCTTATTATATGATGATAAAAATGACTTAAATTTCTTTGAGAAGAACAAAGATCTGTTTCAGAATAAGGATGTCATTTTCATAGATGCTGTAATTAATTCTGGAAATGGTCTATTGAATGCTATCGAATTATCAAACATTCCTAAAAACAGAATAAAAATTGTAACAAATGTTCTATGTTATAAAGCTATTGAGACATTCAAAGATTATGAACTGTTTACAGTAAGAGTTTCTCAAAATTCATTTAAGGGACAGAAAGTTGCAAAACAGTCAAATGGAGTAGGGCCCGATACTGGCGATAGACTGTTTAGAACAATGGAAAGTGTTGAAAAGAAATACTGTAACATTAAAAACAATAAATGTATTGGAACGGGACAATAATAAGTTATCAGTAAAGGATGCCTTGTTGTCCATAAAAGAATTGTCAGTAAATTCTGTGTCTCCATATTTTAAGGTTGTGAAAATTATATTATTTGTTTTGTATTTGATATTGGCTCTTCTTTCGGTTTTATTGACTTTTTATCTTTCAAAAGATAAAGACTTAAAAAATGACGGAATTGTTTTTGGTGAAGAGGCAGATAAAACTTTTATAGGAATGAAAACCGAATAACTGTTTACCGCACAAAAATTCCATTGTAAAATCCCAAAATACCAAGTAAAATTCCGCTATGAACAAATTTGTTTTTGCCTTGTCCGCGCTCTGCGTTTTGTTTTTCTCGTGCGATTTTTCGGGCGATAATTCCAATGACTACGCTTATTACAAAGTTGTTCCGCGCACGGAAGAGTCGCAGTTTTCTCTTCCAGATTCAGACTTAAAAATCGACATGATAAGCGTTTTGAATACAGATGAGATTGTTCTTGGCGAGGATGTTGAAAGCGTTACGAAAAATGTTAGGGTTGCGCCTTTCAGCATGTCAAAGTTCAAGGTAAGCTACAATGTTTGGCGTTTTGTGTACAATTGGGCGACTTCTGGTTCTCCTGGGAACAAAAAATATGTTTTTGAAAATGCCGGTGCGGAAGGTCAGTACGGAGATTTGAGCAACAGCAAGCTTTTTAACGAGGGCGGCGAACCTAAAGATGAAGGAATTCCTGTTTGCGGAATAAACTGGCGGGACGCGGTTGTGTGGTGCAACGCGTTGAGCGAATTGTGTGGTCTTGCTCCGGTTTACTTTACGGATTCCGATTTAAAAAATCCTCTTAGGAATTCAGTTTACAAGGAAGGCGAGAGACCCGCAAACATTCCGCTTCCTTATGGAAACGCAAAGGCGACCGACATGACAAGCCTTGCCAAAGGAAACGTTGACAATCCTTACGTGAACAAAAATGCGGACGGATTCAGGCTTCCGTATCTTTATGAATGGGAGTATGCCGCACGCAAATGCGAGGACGGTTCTTTTATAAGCGGAAGAAATGCACCCGGCGACAAAACCGGTCCTTGCAGCGGAAGTTTAAAGCCCGCTCTTATGGACCAAATCATGGGAATCACTCCAGTTCCGCCATCAAAAGTTGCAAAAGACTACGGCTGGAATATGACCAATTCAAAAAATGACGGACCAAACGGAACTGCCGCTGGCTGGGACGACCGTAATTCCTCATGCAAGATTCCTGCGAACGGCTCAATGAGAATCCATAAGCAAGGCGGAAAACTTCCTTCCGAACTTGGATTTTATGATCTTGCCGGAAACGCCTACGAATGGTGCTGCGATTTCGGCTCGCCCTACGACTGGAAATATGAAGTCTATCCTTCAAAAAGCATGAAACAGGGCGGGTACAACGCTTCCTACGTATATTTTGAATCCTGCTACAGAAGAGCCGACCCGTCCTACGTGAAAACCGGCGGACTTCGCCTTGCAAGAAACGCGGAGTGAGGACTAAGCTTTTTTCTTTATTTCCCAAAATCCAAACGGGTCTGTTTTTAGTTCATGCTTATACAGTGGAACTACTTTTCCAACATCAAAAAGCATTGCCTTGCAGCTTCCGATTTCAAAGTGCTTTATAAATCCCATTTCGTCAGCCGCTTTTTGAATTTTACACCAGGCTTTTACAGGCGGATTTCCTGCTTCGATGAACCATTCTTCAGGCGGATAGATTTTGTTGATTTCTGCGTTCGGAGCAAACATATCAGAAATTTCTTTTGGAGTGATTTCTTCAACATAATGCATTGCGGTAAGTTTATAAATGTCCACGCCCAAAAGTAGTGCCTTGCCTCCGTTTTGAATGGCAAAGTTAAGTCCGCCAGTTACAGCTTCATGCGCGTGTTTTCCCCAGCCTGAAATCTGCATGATTCCGCTTCCTGTAAGAGTTCCGTCTTGAAGCCTGAAAGTGTCGGCGATAATTCCCATTGCGCTTTTTTTTCTGTCATCGGGAAGGATTTTTATTTTGCAGGTTATTCCAAGTTTTTTGTCTTCGTCCGTGAGCGGAAGAGCAGGGCTAAGTCTTAGTGCCGGCATAAAAATTGTGCCTTCTGAACCGACGCATTCCTTGAGCGCGCTGATTACAGTTTCAGCTCCGCCTTCAACATAACCAAAACTTTTAAGGCTGCTGTGGACTTCAAGGCACATTCCTTCTTGAACGCCATTTTTTCTAAGCGCATTTACGATAAAGCTCTTGTCCATTTTTTTTTGCTCCGAGTGATTAAGGATTTAACAATATTTTAGGGGACTAGAGCCTATTGCGTTTCTGAAAAAAAATCAACTTGAAGTTGCAACTTTGGAAATTTCCAAGCGGCTTGCAAAGTTGTAGAATTTTTGCTGAAAAAAACAGCCCTTCTTATTCAGAAGAGCCGTTTTTTTTTGTTTACTAAGCACCTTATGCGGAAACTGTTATAGTTTCAGAATGAATACCGGTGCGGACTGTTTTGTTTATGCGAGTTCCTGAACCGTAAGCTGTTCTTACAATGAGCCTATAAGTTCCAGATTTTGCTTCTACCGGAACATTGAAAAGTAGAACAGAACCCGTATTGTCTATAAGTTCATCGTTTTTGATTTGAATCCACTCAGAAATATTTTCCGAGTACTTTCCGTTTTCATCGCAAGAAGCAAGAAAAACTCCTGTTTCATCATTGTTTCCTGCTACTTTAAGCCGCTTGCCTTTTATACGCACAGTCTGACCGGATGTTATTTCTGTTCCTTTTTTGCGTGTGTGCATATCGAAAACTTCTGTTATTTCAGGAGCTGTTGTTGCTGTAACATCAGCTGCGACCGATACTCCTTTTACAGCTTCAAGAGCAAGTTCTGATGGAGTAAAAGCAACCTTCATCGATGGAACGTCATTTATGCCTGGACTTGCGGTCTCCATTCCGCCATCAGGCTTAATATAAAGAATTCCCATCTCAAGAAGATCAACTGCTTTTCCTGTTTGCAAAAGCTCAAGGATTCCATTTCTAAAAAGACCTGCCGTAAACAAAAGTGTTTCTCTGTCTAAAGTCTTGTTGTATTTTAGAATTGAATCAATCACGTTTCCTATATATGCAGTTTCTCGCTGGACTTTTGCATAAGAAATATCTTTTTCTGAGAGCGCAACAGGATGCATTGTTACGTTCACTTTGTCTGTTAATGAATTTTTTTTGTCATTCATTTTGCACCTTCCTTACCTCTTGCGGATATTGTTTAGTTTTTTTTATCGGATTTTTTCCGATTATGTATTGACCCCGGCGGCCGGTGCGTGATATTTTAATTCAACGAATTTTTTGTGCTTGAAGTTTTTCACGCACTTGTAGGCTGATGTTTTATTGGAGTAAAATGTCAGCTTTTTTGTTTCAAAACTCTTGCCGCACCGGATAAAGCGGAAGAGCATTTAGAAAGTGTTTTCATTGGTTTTGCCTCCTTGCTAATAATTTTTATACCTATGTTTCCCTTTGCTTTTCTAGCTCAAGGTCCTGTTCAAGACTGTATCCATATTTGAACTTTTGCGGAGCAATTGAGTCTATGAACTTTTTGTATTTTTCTACAATGATGTCATCATAATTGCATGAATCAGGATAACGGTTAAAATTATTCCAGTCGTAAGCCTTTCTAAGTAATTCGATTCTTTTCTTAGCAGCTTCTCTTGAAACTTCAAAATGTTTAAATTGAATTAAAATTCAATAAAATTTAACTATAGAGTGTAACCGATGAATTTTGGAGAGACTTTCTCTCCGTTACAAGGAGAGACCTTTAAACATTGCAAGGAGAGGGACTCTCTCCAAGCAAGGAGAACAACTTCTCCTTTGTTTTAGTATAGAAGAAACTTTAAGAAGCGAAGTCCTTGAAAGCATACAAAAAGCGTTTTCCAAGATAAGGAACGCTTGATTTTTATTTGTAATGAATTTGATGTTATTTTATAGAAGAAAATTAGTGGTTGTTTTTACATTCCGAACAAATCCGCGTGGCTTCCAGTGTCAACAAGCTCAAGAATCAGAATGTTGTTGAAAATCCTGTAAATCAAAAAAGCAAATCCGGCAGAATATGACACTCGCGGCTGCCTTTAAGATTTCCTGCAAGCTCGTGGTCGCGGAATCGTTCGGGAAGTTTTTCGCCTTTTGCAAGAAGTTCAACTGCGGATTTCAGCTTTTCTGAATCTTTCACGCTGCGCTTTTTTACAAGTTTCGCATGTTTCTTGAACCGCTTTGTTGCTCTGGTTTTATATATGTAGAAATTTTCGCTCATAAACCGATTTCATCCCAAAGTTCCTGCGGAGCCTCGTACGTTTTCGCATTCGGGTCGTTCATAAGCTGGTTGGCTTCCTCAGATGCAAGCTCAATCTCGCTCTTTCGCCTCGTCCGCTGCGGCTTGAACGGCAGACCGTTTTCCCTCACAGACTGCCGCAAAAACATATTGATTGCGCTCGAAAGCGAAAGCCCCAAATCGTTGTAAAGCTCCGTCGCCTGTTCCTTGAGATTTTTGTCAACTCTAACATTCATTGCTACTGTGTTCATATTTACAATATATGCTAAAAAGTTGCATTTGTAAAGAAAATGCTTGGAAATTATTCAGTTTTTTCTAATAGACATACACAGTATGCCTTTATTGCGTTGCCTTCTCCAACAGCGTCTTGCTTTTCATTTGTCTTTGCTTTTACAAAAATTTTTTCTGATGTAGTTTCAAGAATGCCTGCAATCGAGCTGATTATTTTTTCGCGCCAGGGAAGCAATTTGGGTTTTTCTGTTTCTACCACGCAGTCAAGATTTCCTAAAGCCCATCCTGCTGATTTTATGTCCGCCCAGATTTTTTTTAGAAGCTCTGCGGAATCAGCGTTTTTCCATTTTGGATTTTCGCTTGGAAAGTACGAGCCTATGTCTCCCATGCCGGAAGCTCCCAAAAGAGAGTCGCTGATTGCATGAAGCAGAACGTCTCCGTCTGAATGTCCAAGCTCTCCTTTTTCCGATGGGATTTCAACTCCGCCTAAAATAAATTTTCTGCCTTCAACAAGCCTGTGCAAGTCTGTTCCAATTCCTATGCGGACCATTTTTGTTTCCTTGGAAATATCCTGAATAAAGGTTATCTTCTTGTTTTTTTCGCTGCCTTCAACAATGTGGACTTTTTTTCCGCCTGTAAAATTTGGAAAAGCGTCCCACACTTCTGTGTCGTCCGTGAACTCAAGTTTTTTTTGAAAAGCAGCCTTGTGGCATTCAATCAGCGGTTCAAGTAAAAATCCCTGCGGAGTTTGCACGGCTCCCAAATTTTTTCTTACAAGATGACGGCTGATTGTTCTGTCCGGCGCAATTTCTTTTTGTGTGTCAACAGGCTGAATTGCCGGAACTGCCGCACCAAATTCTTGCGCTTTAGAAATTACATCCTGAATTATTTTTTTTGAAACGAACGGACGCGCGCCGTCATGGATTAGGACAATTGAATTTTTGTTTTTGATTTTGCAAAGCGCTTTGAAAACTGACTCTTGTCTTGTAGCTCCGCCTTCCGTAAAAGTCAGCGTTGTGTTCTTTAAAAGGCTTTTTAATTCCGTGTCGGCAAGCAGTGCGGCTTTTGCTTCCTTCTCACCGTTTTTAGGAATGGAAACTATGACTTCTGAAAAATCCGAAGCTTCAATAAATGCACGGACTGATTCAGAAAGCACAGTTCCCTTTTTTAATGGAAGGTATTCTTTTTTTTTGCCAAGTCCCATCCGGCTGGAAGAGCCTGCGGCGGCTATGACAAGAACTTTATTAATCATCATCCTCGCTGTCAAACTCTTCGGAGTCTTTTTCGTTAGATGAAGTTTCTTCCTCAAACTCATCTTCGTCTTCATCATCGTCAGCAAAGGCTTGTTTCTTTTCAATCTTTAAACCGAGCGGCTCAAGTTTTTCATGCAACATGGCTTCAACTTCCTTGTTGGAAATTCCAAAGGCTTCTGCAATTTCGTCCTCAAGAAGTTTTTTTGCATTGTCGTAAAGCTTGCGCTCAAGAATTGGAAGTTCCTTTACCTTTGAGCGGTGGTAAAGACAGCGCACGATTGCCGCAATGTCGCCGATTGTTCCTTTTTTGAGCAGGTCAAGGTTCATCTGATAGCGGAGTTTCCAGTCGGAAGTAGGAGGCTCAAAGTCGTCGCTGATTGAATTCAGTGCTGTCTGCGCTTCATCTTTTGAAACGATTGCGCGGATTCCTAGGTCTTTTGATCTTGAAACAGGAACCATTACATTCATGTCGGAAACTTCAAGATAAATTTTGTAGTAGTATGTAGGCTCGTTGTTGAAGTCTTTTTTGAAAATCTCTGTGATTTTTCCAACGCCCTGGCTTGGGTAAACAACTTTTTGGTTTACAGAAAATTCTGTCTTTGGTTTTGCCATAATGAGATTATTATAACACAGTTTCTTTAAAAATTCAACGCTGAAAAAATAGGTGGATTGAATGGCAGTTGGATTTTTTTTCAGACTGACTTTTTCCTTATATTATGCTATACTTTTTGAAAAATTATTTGGAGAACAAAATGAATTTAATAGAAGAATATAAGAAATTTCTTGAAAACGGAAAAACTGAGCGCGAATGTGTTTCTCTTATAATTCATCTTGCGGAAAAAAATGGATACAAGGACATTCAGAAAACTGACTCCTTAAAGCCGGGCGAAAAAGTCTATGTCTGCAAACGCAATAAAAGTATCGCGCTTTTTGAAATCGGCACAGGCTCTATTGAAAACGGAATGAATATTCTTGGGGCGCACATTGATTCTCCTCGCTTGGACGTAAAGCAGAATCCGCTTTATGAAAAAGATTTTATTGTTTATTTGAACACGCATTATTACGGAGGAATAAAAAAATACCAGTGGGTTACTTTGCCGCTTGCCTTGCACGGAGTTGTCTGTTTAAAAGATGGTTCTACTGTAAAGGTTTCAATTGGCGAAAAATCCGACGAGCCTGTTTTCTGCATTTCTGATATTCTTCCGCATCTTGCCCAAAAACAGATGAAAGAAACCGCCGCTGATTTTATAGACGGAGAAAGTTTGGATTTAATCTGCGGAAGCGAAATTCCTTCAGCACAAAACGAAGATTCAGAGTCAAAGGAAAAAGACAAGGCAAAAAAACTTGTTCTGGATATTTTAAATGAAAAATACGGAATTGAAGAAAAGGATTTTAATTCCGCTGAGCTTGAGGTTGTTCCGGCTGGCGCTCCAAGAGACTTGGGGTTTGACCGCAGCTTGATTTTGGCTTACGGACAGGACGACCGCTCTTGCGCTTACACTTCTGCACAGGCGATGGTGGACAGCAATGCTTCTTCCAGAACAAACTGCTGCATTTGCGTTGACAAGGAAGAAATCGGAAGCTACGGTGCGACTGGAATGGGAAGCCATTTTATGGAAAACGCTGTTGCGGAAGTTGTTGCCCGACTTGGTGAATATTCAGAGCTTTCTGTGCGCCGTTGCCTAAACAACAGCTGGATGCTTTCTAGCGATGTAAATTCAGCTTATGACCCTATGAATGCAAGCTTGTTTGACAAGGAAAATTCTTCGTTCCTTGGAGGCGGAATTGTTTTCCAAAAGTATACTGGTTCGCGCGGAAAGTCCGGGGCAAGTGATGCGGATCCTGAATTCATTGCAAAACTTAGAAATGTTCTTGATTCTGGAAATGTAAAGTATCAGCTTGCGGAACTTGGAAAAGTTGATCAGGGCGGCGGAGGAACAATTGCGCATCTTGCCGCGAAATATGGAATGTACGTTCTTGACGCTGGCGTTGCGGTTTTGAGCATGCACGCTCCGTGGGAAATCACTTCAAAAGAAGACATTCAGCAGGCATACAACGGCTACAAACTTTTCTTGGGAATGGAATAATGTTTGACTATATTCTTTTTGATTTTGACGGAACTTTAATGGACACTTCGAAAGGTGTTTTTAATTCGTTTGATAAAGTTGTTGCTCATTACGGCTTAAAAATTGACCGCGCGGTTTACAGCACGATGATTGGTCCGCCGTTAAAAGAAAGTTTTTCCAAGACACTCAAGCTTCCAGAAAATGAAATTCAAAACGCAATGCAGGTTTACAGAGATTATTATGCGGAAAAAGGAATGTTCGAAGCTGAACTTTACAGCGGTGTTGTTGAGCTTATAAAAAATCTGCGCGCTGCCGAAAAAAAAATATTTGTTGCAACAAGCAAGCCGGAAGTTTATGCAAAGCAAATTCTTGAGCGCAAGGGAATCCTGAATCTTTTTGATTTTGTGGGCGGAAGCGATTTGGAAGAAAAATCCCGTGTTGAAAAATGCGATGTTGTAAAATATGTTTTGGAATCAAACGGAATTTCAGACGAAAAAGAAAAATGTATTTTAATTGGCGACCGGCATTATGATGTGGACGGCGCGCATTCTGCTGGAATAAAGTGCGCAGGAATTCTTTGGGGCTTTGGAACAAAAGAAGAATTTGAAAACTGCGGCGCGGATTTTATTTTTGAATTTCCCAAAAATGTTGAAGTTTTTCTTATTCAAAAATAGTAAATTGAAAATGGAGGAAAATTATGTCTGAAAAAAAATACAACGTGGACAGTTTTAATTTGGATCACACAAAGGTTACAGCTCCTTTTGTGCGCTTGGCTTCTGAAAAAACTGGTAGAAAGGGCGACATTGTAAGCAAGTATGATGTCCGTTTTTGCCAGCCGAACAAGGAGTTTATGCCGACTGGAGCGATTCACACTTTGGAGCATCTTGTTGCTGAATATATAAGAGATGAGCTTCCGCGCATTGTAATTGATTTTAGCCCTATGGGATGCAGAACTGGATTTTATCTTACGGTTTGGGGAGACCACGAGGAATCTTATATTGCCGAGCATCTTTGCAATGTTCTTGAAAAAGTTGCGGCTTGGAACAAAGAAATTCCTGGAAGCACAGAAGTTGAATGCGGAAACTACAAAGACCATGACTTGGAAGGTGCAAAAAAATTTGCTGCTCGCTGGGTCAAGGAAATCAGGGAAAAGGGCTGGAATTGCTACAAAAATTTATCGTAGTTTAGCTTAAAAAAATAATGCTAGAATGCGGCTAGGAAGCAATAGCTTTCAACGGTCTTTTTTATAAAAGTATTTTTCTAATTCGTTCATACTTTAGGAGAGTGCAACAAAAACTTTGCCTAAAATAGCGTCAAGTTTTTTGTTCACAAGTTTGCGTTGCAAACTTCCTTTATCATGTGCAATTTCCGCTGGAAACTTGCGTTGCGAGTTCACTTTGTTGAGAGATTGCGTTAAAAAGTCAAATCGAAAGTTAAAACTTTCTTATTGGCTTTTTATTGGAGAATTGATGAACCTGTTTCAAAAATTCAAGGAAACATTTTTTTCTGTCTTCCCGATTATGGTGATTGTTCTTTTGCTTTCGGTCACCGTTGCTCCTTTAAGCCTTAACATAATTGTAAGGTTTATTGTAGGAGGAATTCTTGTCGTTGTTGGGCTTACATTTTTTCTGCTTGGCGTTGACATTGGAATCCTTCCTATAGGTGAAAGGAGCGGCGCGGCTCTTACAAGTAAAAAGAATCTTGCCTTGCTTCTTTCTGCTTCATTTTTGATTGGCGTTATGGTTACAATTGCCGAGCCTGATGTTCAAGTTCTTGCGGATCAAATAAAAAGTCTTTCTTCAAATGTGAACAAATGGGGACTTGTTCTGGGCATTGCGCTTGGTGTAGGTTTTTTTATAACAATCGGACTTTGCAGAACTGTATTTTCTCTTAATCTTAAAACTGTTTTGATTATTTCATACATTGTATTGTTTTCTCTTGCATTTGTGTGCCCAAAAGAACTTCAAGGCGCGGCGTTTGATGCGGGCGGAGCGACAACAGGACCTATGACAGTTCCGTTTATCATGGCTCTTGGAATGGGTGTTGCTTCTGTTCGTCATGCAGGTTCTTCAAAGGAAGGCGGAACAAGCGACAGTTCGTTTGGTCTTACGGGAATTGCAAGTATCGGACCTATTGCCGCAGTTTGTGTCTACGGAATGATTCTGAATCTTTCTGGCGCAGGCGCATCTTCTTCGGTTTCTAGTTCGGCGGAATCTTCTGCTGATAATCTTCAGGAAGGACTTTCAGTTTTTATTGAATATCTGCCGGAAGTTGTACGTGAAGTTTTTATGTCGATGCTTCCGCTTGTAATAATGTTTGCGGTTTTCCAGATTTTGCTTTTAAGGCTTCCTCCAGTTCAAATTAGAAAAGTTGCCCAGGGAATTTTGTATTGCTTTTTTGGACTAATTTTGTTCTTGGTTGGAGCGGACGGCGGATTTATGAGCGCAGGAAAAATGCTTGGCAGTGTTCTTGGGCAGGCGGCCTTTTCTAATGGTGGAATTTGGGTTGTGCTTATAATTTTAGTTTCGCTTTTGTTCGGGGCAATAACGGTTTGCGCGGAGCCGGCTGTTTGGGTTCTTACAGAGCAGGTTGAAAACGTAAGCGGCGGAAACATCAGAAGAAAAGTTATTCTTGCGACTCTTTCACTTGGAGTTGCGGCTTCAATCGCATTGTGCATGATCCGCATTTTGTATGGATTCAGCTTGTGGTACATTTTGATTCCGGGATATGCTGTTGCGCTTCTTTTGACTTTCTTTAGTCCTCCGCTTTTTATGGGAATCGCTTTTGATTCCGGAGGAGTTGCATCTGGTCCTATGACTAGCACGTTTATTCTTTCATTTACAATCGGCGCGGCTTCTGCGAGCGGAATCGATTCTGCTGCTGGAGCGTTCGGAGTGATTGCCCTTGTTGCCATGACTCCGCTGATTGCAATCCAGATTCTTGGAATAATTTTCAAGCTGAAGACAAGAAAAAAGGAGGTTAAGCAATGAGTGCATTTTATCTTTTGTTAGCTGAAGTTCCGCAGAATAAAGCCGAGCTTGTTTCTGATTCTGCTGTAAAGGCTGGAAGTTTTGGTGGAACTGTTTTGCGCGGAAAAGGAATTTCTTCAAGCGGACTTGCGGATGCTTTGGGACTTGGAGCAAAAACAAAGGACATTGTTCTTATTCTTGTTGAGCAGGAAAATAAAGAAAAAATTTTTTCAGCGGTTCAGGAAGCCTGCGAAAATGAAAAAAAAGATTTTGGCTATCTTTGCGCTTTGGAGTCGGACACAATGGTAAAAGCGGGAATTATAAAGGGAAAGGAAGGCGACGCTATGTCAGAAGGAAAACAGACTTTAATTTCTGTAATTTTGAATAAGGGTTATGCAGATGACGCGATGGCTGCGGCAAGAAAAGCTGGAGCTGGCGGTGGAACTGTTATAAATGCAAGAGGAACCGCGCGCGAAGACGATGCTAAATTTTTTGGAATGCATATTGTTCCTGAAAAAGAAATGCTTATGATTATTGTAGATTCTGAAAAAAAAGATTCAGTTCTTGATGCGGTAAAAAATCTTGCTTGCTTGCAGGAGCCTGGAAGCGGAATCGTTTTCTGTTCAACTGTAAATTCTTTTTCAACTCTTGGAAAAAAATAATGTCAAAGGACTTTGAGGCTGAAAATATTTCTTTAGGCAGTTGGGAAAAATATTTTAAAATCCAACTGTTTAAAGAAATTGACAGCACAAATTCCGAGCTTATCCGCCGCGGAAATGCAATGTCGCCTCTTTTGAATGAAGACGGCACTTTAACAGAAAACGGCGGAATTTTTAACAATACTCTTGTTGCTGCTGAATCCCAAACTTCCGGACATGGACGCTTGGGGCGTTTTTTTTATTCGCCGTCTTTGACTGGAGCGTATTTCAGTTTTTCAGTTGTAAAGGAAGGAGGCATAAAAAATCCTGCGATGTTAACGGTGACTTCTGCCGTTGGGGTTTGCCGCGCCATAAAAAAATTGTTTGGGGCAAGCTGCTCAATAAAATGGGTGAATGATATTTTTTGCTGCGGAAAAAAAGTCTGCGGAATTCTAACTGAAGGAATTGTAAACTCTTCAAAAGGAATTGTTGAAGCCGCTGTGGTTGGAATCGGCATAAATCTTGTTGTGAAAAATGATTTTCCAGAAGAGCTTCGCAAAAAAGCCGGCGGAATTTCTACTGCTGAATTCTTATCTGAAAAAAAAATAAGCAGTCAGAAATTGATATTTTGCTGCCTGGATGAAATAACAGAAATCTTAAATTCTGGTGAAAATATCATCCCCGAATATAAAAGTCTTTCTTTTTTGCTTGGAAAGGAACTGGATGTCTTGCCTGTGATTGGTCAGGAACAATCATTTAAAGCAAAAGCCCTGGACATTACTGATGACGCAGGGCTTCTAGTTGAACTTGCTGACGGAACAAAAAAAGTTCTTCACTCCGGTGAAGTTACGCTTCATTCATTTTTAGGCTAAAACTTTTTTGCAAGCAGATTTTTCTGTGTTTCTGTATTGTACAAAGCCAAAACTTCAACAGCAAAATTATCTTCAAGATCGCGCTTGTAATTCTGAATTTTAGAAATGTAGTCAAGCGTAATCTGAGGTGTGCTGTTTTTTCTTACTTTGTTTGCTCCGGCATTGTACATTGCAAGTGCTGCGATTTCATTTCCTGCTGTGTTCAGGCAGAATCTTAAATGCGAAAGTCCGTAATGCGCGGAAGTCTTCGGATCGTAAAAATCAGATTCTTCTAACTTTGGAAAACTTGTGTTGTTAAGCTGGAAAAGTCCGCGGTCAATGCTTCCGTTTGTGTTTTTGTGCATTGCCGTTACTTTAAAGTTGCTTTCTGTGTGGGCGAGTGCAAACGCAAGTGAAAGAGGAATATTGAATTCTTCTGCTGACTGAAGCACTGCTTGCGCAACTTCGCGGCTGTTTACAACTCTTGAGTAGTACCATTCAACTGCGGCTCTGCTTTGAGGCTGCTTGTAAAGAACAAGTCCGGCATCATCTTTTTTTCTGTTTTCAATTACAAGTTCAGGATATTCCTTGTCAAAAAGCGATTCATAATTTACAGTCTGCTCCTGAAAGGCTTTTGATTTTGCATTTTCTGAAGCCACAGTATTTTCTACCGGCTTTTCCGCAGGGATAAAAACAAGAGTGCATACACAAAGAGCTACAAAAAACAGGCTGAAAGCTACAGTTCCTGAAACAAGTTTGATAAAATCGTTGTGCTCATAATCCATGGTATATTCTCCATAAAAGTTGTTTTCCTCATGAAAAATTTAATAAATAAACAGGACTCGTTCAACTTTTCCTTTATTTTGACAAAAAATAAAAAAATGTTCAAGAGAATTTACTGAAAAACTTTTGAAACTATTACGTTATTTCGCAAATGATGATGTTTTGTTGAAGCTGAAAAAACTGCCGTCTCAAAGCTTTGCGATTTTTTCATCAGAAGCAAGAAGCTTTTCATCTGTGCTGAAAAAGATATAATGATCGTGTTTTGCCTTTAATTCCGATATAAAAAAGTCCGGCTCAACATTTTCTGGAACTGAAAAGCCTATTACGTTTTCGCAGTCTTTTATTCTTCTTGCGCAATGCTTGAAACTTGCCGTGAAAATTTCTTTTTGCTCTTGAGTTGCAGAAGCATTTTCGGCAAAAGGAATTATTATTGCAAATGAATTTTTGTCTTCAAGTTTTTTTAGCCAGTCTCTGAATTCTGCAAGAAATTCTTCGTTTGCATTTTCTTCTGAGCCTGTGAGTTCTTGCGTAACGTTTATAGAATAAAGCGCATTTTCTTCTGGCTCGGAATTATTTTTGCAGCATTTTCCGTCTATGATTTTTTTGTTTTTTGTGTTGAGTTCAGTTCCGTTTAAAAAATAAATTTTGTTTTTTTCTGAATAAAATTTCGCTTCAATTTTCATTTTCTACCTTTAAATTTAAATCCGTATTTTTTTTGTTTTTCTTTGTACAAAACTGAGTCGGCATATTCAAGCAGGGAATTTATGTCGTAGCCACTTTGTCCGCCGAACGGAGCTGAGCCTATGCTTATTGAAAGCGTGAATGGTTCTCCTGAATTTTTGTTGTATTCATCGCAATAAACTTGAAGCCGTTCTTTTAGCTTTGAAAAATTTTCTTGATTGAGTCCGGCTGCAAGTATTGCAAATTCATCTCCTCCAAGACGCGCGATTGCATCTGACGAGCGGAATGTTTTCTTTAAAAGCGCGGCTTCATTTTTTATGGCTCTGTCTCCTGCGGCGTGTCCGTGCGTGTCGTTTATTTTTTTCAGTCCGTCAATATCGCCAAAAAGAACAAGTCCGCTTTGTCCGCTGTTCATGGCGGTTTCAAGAATTCTTGAGCTTATGGAAATAAATCCGCGTCTGTTTAAAAGTCCTGTAAGCTCGTCCGTAACAGAAACTGCGCAGATTTTGTTGTAGTCTTTTTCGAGTTTCTTGAGTTTGTTTTTTGCCTGGCTGAAAGTAACTGCGTTTGCGATGCTGGATGAAATCATTTTGCAAACCATCGAATAAATGGAAGAATCGTAATCACCCGGTCTGTAAATTATGTAGCCGTAAATCAGCGAATTGTTGAACAAACTACAAACATACATTCCATCCATCGAAGAAAAAAAATCATCTGGGAGTATTTTTGATTTTGGATCAAAATAAATTTTTTTCTCATTGTGGCTGAGTATAAAATTGTTTTGCTTGTCAAATGCTGAAAAAATATAGGTTTTGTCCGGGAACTTGAAAAAGTCAAAACGTTCAGTTAAAACTGGAGATTCAAAAAGGCAGATTGCAGCTGCTGTTATTCCGTAAGAAATCAAGTCGCTGTTTATTCTTTGCCGCAAAGTGTCCAGTGTGACTTCAACTTGCAAAGTTGAGTAGTGCTGAATAATCTGAATAAAATTATTTCTGTTTGCATACCATTTGTTCAGTCCAAAATCCATTATGTTTTTTACGGAAGCTTCAATTTTGTTTCCCTTGACTCCGATTCCAACGCCGGTTGTGTCTTTTGGTGAAATGCATCCGCAAGTCTGCCTGAAAATTGGATACGAGCTTATTGCTTTTTTTATTGAAGTGTTTTCGCCGTTTATTATTTTGCACAAAAGTTTTGCCGCGGCTTCGGTTTGCTTTTCCACATTTTGATTTATAGATGTAAGCGACGGAGTTATGCAAGCCGCTCTGATTTCGTCATCAAAACCAGTAACTGTTACTTCCTGCGGAATTTTTACATCGTACATTTTCAGGACATCGAGGCAGGCAAAAGCCATTTCATCATTTAGCGCGACAATTGCTTCAAAGTCAAATTTACCTTTTCTTTCTCTGTATTCCCTTATAGCGGAAGTTGCTGTGTTGTAAGTGAATCCGCCGTAAATTTTTTTAGATTCGTCAAATTCAATTTTGTATTTTTTTAATGTCTGCCTGAAAGCGTTTTCACGTTCCTGTGCTTCCTGCGATTCGCCTTCCAAAGTCATAAGCGCGAAATTCTTTTTTTTGTGCGTCAAGATTAAATGCTCTACAAGCTGGCACATACTCCGTTTGCAGGAAATTGTTATGCTCGGAATGTCTTCAAATTTGCAGCCTACAGAAACAACCGGCAGCGGAGAAAATGATTTTAAGTACATCCGCAAATATTCAGTTGAAACGTTATTGAGCTGTGTGCAAGTTAAAAAAATCATTCCGTCAACATTGTTGGAATTTATGTGGGAAGCGACTGCGAGGTTCTGATATTCATAGTTGAAATTTACGGCATTCATTGTTCCAATTGGAAACACAACAAGCTCCGCATTATGTTTTTTTAGAAAATTTTGCGCACCCTCGACTGCGCGGTGTGTGTATTCTGTTTCAAGATAATCAACTATGATTGCAATTCTCTTCCTTGAACGCATAATATTATAATTATAGCAGATAATATTTCTGTAGGCAATAAAGATTTTTTGTGTAGCTTTCACTTGGCAACTTTGAAATTTTCTTAAAAGTTGACTATCATTTTGTTTGACGTTATTATATCAGAATGAATGTAATCCTTGGTATTTCTGCCGCCGAAGGAATCGGAATTGGAAAAGCGTTTGTTCTTCCAGACGAGCAGGAACGAAAAATCCCCAAAAGAAAAATTTCAGCTCAGGAAGTTAATGTTGAATGGCAAAGACTGACTGACGCTTGCTCTCAGGTTCAAAAGGAATTTTCTGATTTTCTTTCGACCAAGGATATTACAAAGGATCAGCGTGAAGTTCTTGAAACTTACCAGCTTATGCTTTCAGATCCTGTTTTTATGAAAGAACTTCAGGATTTCTTTTCAAAAAAACTTCTTAATATAGAATATTCTTTGGATTTTAAAGTCAGGGAATATGCGGATATGCTTCGCAACAGCCACAATGGATATTTGGCGGAACGCGCTCAGGACATTGAAGATGTTTTTAACCGCGTCCTTGACATTTTGCTTGACTATCATCCGTTTGACATTTGGCTTGTTCCCGACGGTGCGGTTATTATCGGCCGCTCTATGAAAACCAGCGACACGGTGATTCTTGGAAAACGAAAAATTGCCGGGCTTGCTCTTACTGAAGGAAGCAGTGCGTGCCATGTAGCCATTCTTGCAAAAAGCTACGGAATTCCTGTTGTTGTTGGAATTGAAGACGCGGCGAATCTTGCGCAGAACGGAGAAACAATTGTTGTCGATGGAAATATCGGTGAGCTTATAATTCAGCCTGATGCGGCGACTTTGACAAGCGCAAACGCGAAAATTGTTTCCGAGCAAAAATACAGAGTAAACCTTCAGAAATTCAAGGACGTTCCTGCAAAAACAGAAGATGGAACTGTTTTTAAACTTTATGCGAACATCGGAACGCCGGAAGAAGCTCAGATTGCGTTGGATAACGGCGCGGATGGAATCGGACTTTTTAGAACAGAATTTCTTTTTATGAATTCCGCGCAAAAGTTCAGCAAGCAGTCTTCGTCTTCTTATACGAATTCAATGAGTGAGGATGCGCAGTTTGAAGCCTACAAGCGTGTTCTTCAAATAATGGGCGACAAGCCGGTTACAATAAGAACTCTTGATGCAGGCGGAGATAAAATTGTTGAGGGTTCTGACCTTCCTGCCGTTTCTGAAAAAAATCCGCTGATGGGATTGCGCGCAATAAGAATGTCGCTTTACTGTCCTTCAGTTTTTAGAACACAGTTGCGGGCTTTGTACCGTGCGAGCGTCTACGGAAATTTAAGAATTATGCTTCCGCTGATTACGGATGTTTCTCAAGTTGAAACTGCCCTTGGAATTGCAAAGGGAATACGCATTTCTTTAAAGGAAGACAACATTCCTTTTGATCCTGATGTTCCGATTGGAATAATGGTTGAAACCGCCGCTGCTGCAATTTGCGCGGACTGTCTTGCTCCATACTCGAAATTTTTTTCGCTTGGAACAAATGACTTGACCCAGTATGTTCTTGGCGTTGACCGTGAAAATCAAGCTGTGAATCCGCTGTACAATGAATTTAGCCTTGCCGTTTTGCGCATGATAAAAAATACAATTTTAAATGCTGAAAAGTTCAATATTCCTCTTTCTGTCTGCGGAGAAATGGCAGGCAACAAAGAAAGCGCAGTTGTTCTTGCCGGAATGGGCGTTAGAAATTTAAGCATGATTCCAAAACAAATTCCAGTTATAAAGGAAATGCTTTCTCATTTTTCAATAAAGGAACTTGAGAATCTTTCGAACCGTTCAGTATTTTAAAATTCAGGAAAACAAATGAAAAAAAGTAAAAAGAAAAAGCCGGACTTTTCAAAACCAAAGCCAGAAAAAAAAGACGAGCTTGAGATTCGTCAGATAGAAGAAAAAGAAGATGAAGAAAATTCTTCCGTAAAAAAAGAAATTGAAAGCCGTAGAAAAGAACGCAGCCAGAAATTTTTCCCGGATAGAATATATAACAATCTTCCATTGATTGTAATTGCCGGCCGTCCTAATGTTGGAAAGTCAACTTTGTTCAATGCTCTTACTCATACAAAGCGCGCCATTACAGATCCAACTCCCGGCGTTACGCGCGACCCTGTTGAAGGAACTTGTTTTTTGTCGGGGCTTCCTGTTCATCTTATGGACACGGGTGGATATAAACTTACCCGGAATTTAAAATCCCGCGAAAGTGAAATGGACGATCTTGTTGTGGAAAAGACTGTCAGTATGTTTCAAAAGGCTGACAAGATTCTTTTGCTTCTTGACGCAACTGAAATAAATTCTGAAGACGAAGAACTGATTCATTTGCTCAGAAGTTATTCCGACAAATTGATTGTTGCCGTCAATAAAACTGAGGGCGGAAAAAACGAGCATCTTGCATACAACTACATGAAATATGGCTTTAAAGACATTTCACTTATTTCTGCGTTTCACGGCGATGGCTTGAATGTTCTTCAGGAAAAAATGATTGAAGGACTTGATTTTTCAAAAGTGACAGAAGGTTCAGAAGAAGAACGTCCAATACGTATTGCCATTCTTGGAAAACCTAACGTTGGAAAATCAACTTTGAGTAACGCTCTTACACATACAGAATCTTCTATTGTGAGCGACTATGCAGGAACAACCCGCGATGTTGTTGAAGGAAGTTTCCGCTACAATGGACATGATATTCAGATTTTGGACACTGCCGGAATCAGACGAAAATCCAAAGTCAAAGAAAATGTTGAATATTATTCCGTGAACCGCGCCATAAAAACTTTGGATGAATGCGACATTGCTTTTATTATGATTGATGCAGTTGAAGGCTTGGCGGAACAAGATAAAAAAATTACAGGGCTTGCGTTTGAAAGAGGCCGCGGTGTTGTTTTTATTTTGAACAAATGGGATTTGCTTGAAGACCAAGGAAACAAAACTGTAAAGAAAACAAAAGAATGGATTCAGACAATGTTTGGTCAGATGAACTGGGCACCGATTATTCCGTTGAGCGCAAAAAATCATGACGGAATAAAAAATCTAATGGATACAGCGTTGGAAATTTACAGTCAGCTTACACGCAAGGTTGATACTGCGTCTTTGAACACCGCGTTAAAAGACTGGCTGTTTAAATATCCGCCGCCAGCTACAAGGTCTATTCATTTTAAAATCCGCTACATGACTCAGACTAGCATTAATCCCGTGAACTTTTTGATTTTTGCAACCCGGCCAGACAATGTTCCTTTGACTTATGTTACTTATTTGAAAAATAGAATTCGCGAAGACTTGGGCTTTGATCATATTCCGGTTCAGATTGAAATGAAAGCCAGCCGTCAAAAGTGGAAGGATAGAACTGAAAAGAATGAAAAGGAACTCTGATGGCGCAATACAGCATCGGGCAAGTTGAAAAAATCACTGGAGTCAAGCAGCACGTTTTGCGTTACTGGGAAGAAACTGTTCCTGGGTTTGCTCCACGGAAAGATTATTCCGGCCGAAGAATTTATTCGCAGCGTGATGTAGAAATTGTTTTAAGACTGAAATATCTGATTTATGTAAAAAAATTTACGATTGAAGGTGCAAAAAATCAGATTATAGAAGATGCAGAAAATGTCCAAAACAATCCAGATGCCGTGATGGAAATCAGAAAAATTCGGGCAGATTTGAGCGAGCTTTTTTTTGAAATTCAAAAAGCCAAGAGGCAAGAGGAAAATTGATGGAAGAGAAAATTCAACTTAAGTGGTACGAAAAACGGCAGGGGATAAAACTTAAGGATAAAATAAAATCTGAACAGAGAAAAAAAGAATTTCTTGAAAAGCAGAATTTAAAGAAAAACAACGCTCCTGAAAAAAAACAGCTAAGCTCAAAAAGAATATATTCGATTCAAAAATCGAAATTTGTAAAGCCGTTAGAAGATTTGTTTTCCGCTGAAAATATTCCAGAAGATGCAAAAAAAATAATTGAAGACTTTGACAAAGTTATTGAGTCAACACATCCGCTTAATTCCAAGCAAAAACTTTTGCTGCCAAGGCAAATCCGCAGCCTTAGCCATTTTCTTACGGATGAGCGTGGAGAGCGTCGGCTTGGCTACATGAACCAGACTGTTCTTTTAAGCGCGTATGTTCATTATTATACTTGGTGGAATCTTGTGCGGCTTGTGCGGCTTTTTTCAAATATTGATAAAAATTTTTTCGATGTAAAAGATTCTTCTGTTTTTCTTGATCTTGGCTCTGGACCTCTCACTGTTCCGCTTGCGCTTTTTTTGTCTCGTCCTGAACTTAGAAAAAAATGTATCACTTTTTACTGTCTTGACATTTCGCAACAGGCTTTGGCTTTTGGTGAAAATATTTTTCTTTCAGTTGCAGCACGTTTAAAATGCGAACCGTGGAAAATTGTCCGTGTGAAAGGCGAGCTTGGTTCAGCTTTAAAAGAAAAAGCTGATTTTGTTACAAGCGCAAATCTTTTCAATGAGCTTTGTGATGATTTTAAAAATCCACCGGACTTTCTTGCAAAAAAATATACGGAACAAATTCTTTCATATTTAAAATTTGAAAATGAAAATGCGCGTTATATTATTGTAGAGCCAGGCGATCCTCGTTCGGCGCGGCTTGTAAGTTTGATGCGCGACAGTTTTATGCGGCGCGGATTTTTTCCAGTTTCCCCTTGCACGCATTTTTGCCAGTGTCCTATGGATGGAAAAAAAGGCGGCAAATGGTGCAACTATGCTTTTAAAACAGACAACGCTCCGACTGAATTGAAAAAACTTTCTGAAAAATCCGAGCTTCCAAAGGAAAGGGCTGTACTTTCTTTTGTTGCGTTCCAAAAATCAAAAGCTGGACAAATTGACGGATGCAACTGTTTTTCCGATGAAAGACCAGAATTTATTTCAATGCGGATAACAAGCGAGCTTATAAAACTTCCGGGCGGAAGAAGCGGATATTACGCTTGCTCAGAAAAAGGACTTTTGCTTGTTGTGACTACGCAGCAGTTTTTTAGCGGACAAAAAATCAGAGTGCTGAATCCACAAAAAAAACTCCCGATTGATTCAAAATCAGGAGCTTATATTTTGGAGCTTTAGTCTTTGTAAAGTTTTGCGAGTTTTTCTTTGTAAATATCTGCAACTCTGTAGCGCATCATTTCTTGCTTTGCGCTTAGTTCTACTCCGACTTCAAAAGGCTTTGTTATTACCGCGATTTTGTTTATTCGCTCAAAAGACTTGAATCCATTTTTTGCGCTGATTGATTCGAATACTTCTCCTTCAAGAAGTTTTTGAATCGCTTCAGTTTCTGCAAGTTCATCATAAGAGTTAAAATTGATTCCGTTTTCTGTCGCATAAGTTTCAATTGCATCTTGGTCTGGCAAAATAAGCGCCACAAGATATTTCTGGTCGATTCCTTTTTCGTTTGTTCCGAATACAACAGAAGTTGAAATGAATCTGGATTCGTTTATTTTTGCTTCAATTGGAAGCGGCTCAATGTTTTCTCCGCCTTGAAGAACTATTGTGTCTTTTTTTCGGCCTCTAAGCTGAATTTCATTGTTCACAGAAAGAATTGCAATGTCTCCAGTGTCAAACCAGCCGTCCACGGTCATAACTTTGTCGGTTAAATCCGGGCGTTTGTAGTAGCCTTGCATAACACAATCACCCTTTATCTGGAGAGTTCCCTTTTTGCATCTGCCGAGAATGATTCCGTCATCGTCAACAACTCTTACTTCCATTCCGCGCAAAGGAGTTCCGACATTTCCGAAAATCGGATCTGCAATCGGACGGACGCTTATAATAGGAGAGGTTTCTGTAAGTCCGTAGCCTTCCTGAATGTTTACGCCGATTGCCCAGAAGAACGCGTCAACATTTTTAGGAAATGCTCCGCCGCCGGCAATTCCAGAGCGAAAATTTTTTCCAACCATTGCTCTGATTTTTCTAAAGACAAGCAAGTTTCCAAGAAGTTTGATTGGATAAAGAAGAAGCCACGGCCATACAAGAACCGGCCACCAAAAGCCAAGATAGTCTGGACTGAAGCGTGTGTTTTTTCTTCTTAATTTTCTGTCGATTTTGCTCCATAATAATGCTTCCGCAACGAAAAATCTGAAAAGCGCAAATGCGATTCCGCCGGTTTTTCTCATTTTGCGCCAGATTCCTTCGTAAACTGCTGACCAGACACGCGGAACAGCCGGCAAAAGATAAGGATCAAGTTTCTGCAAATCCTGAAGAAGAACACTTCCAATCGGCTTGCTGTAGCAAAGAGTTCCTCCTTGAGCAATGATTACATATTCAACTGCCCTTTGAAATGCGTGCCATACAGGAAGAACAAGCAAGGCGCGCTCGCCAGGATTTAAAAATATTCGCTCTGTAACTTCGTCAAGCTGGCATAAAATATTTCCGTGGCTTAGCATTACACCTTTTGGAGTTCCTGTAGTTCCGCTTGTAAAAATTATTGTTGCAAGGTCGTCCGGTTTCCCTTTTTCAAGTTCCTGTTCAACTGCGTCTGGATGCTGCTTGCGCCATTCATGTCCTGATTTCTGCAAATCCCTGAACCAAAGGCAAGTAACTTTTTGCTTTTCGCAGTCTGATTTTGCGTCTTCTGAAACTTCCTCAAATGAAATTATTGTCTTGAGCGTTGGAATTGATTTTTTTATATTCAAAAGTTTTTTTACTTGCGTTTCGTTTTCAACAATTGTGATTTCAACTTCTGAAAAAGAAAGAATGTAAGCAAGGTCAGTTTCTGTTGCATCAAGACCGCGCGGTGTGTCTATTGCTCCGATTGAAAGAAGTCCGACGTCTGCCTGCTCCCATTCTTCACGGTTGTCAGCAATGAGTCCGACTCTATCTCCTCGTTTTACGCCGATGTCCAAAAGCGCGCCGGCAAAGTCCATGGCATTTTCAAATAAATCGTGATAATTTGTTTCCTTGTATTCGCCCGACTTTGTTCTTGAAAGTTGCGCTGAAATTTCAGGCCACTGGATTGCGCTTTTTCTGACTAATTTTGGAAGTGTATCTCCGAATTTGTAATTCATATAGACCCGCTTGATTTTGTTTGATTTTCAGTAAGTTTAAGTGAAAAAAAAAAGAGTTACAATGAAAATTAAAGAAATTTGTATAAAAATTTTATGAAAAAGACAGAATTTTGTAATAAATAGTCGCAATTTTATATGTGTTATTTCTTCAACAATGCTAATAAATCTCGTTTTTTTTTCCGAAAATCAACGTATGCCATCAAAACAGAATCTTTACAAAAAGCCCGATTACTGGTCTCAAAAAGCTTTCAAGGAAGGTTACCCTGCAAGAAGCGTTTATAAACTTCAGGAAATAGATGAAAAATTTGGAATGCTAAAAAAAAGTTCCATTGTTCTTGATTTGGGGGCTGCTCCTGGAAGCTGGACGGTCTGGCTTTTAAGAAATATAAAGCAGTCTGGAAAAGTTGTTTCTGTAGATTTGAATCCTCTTTCAAAAGATGTCAAGGCTGAAAATCTTGTTTTTTTTCAGGGCGATTTGCTTAGCGAGGAAATTCGGAATCTTATAAAGGAGCAGGGACCTTACGACTTGGTTGTTTGCGATGCCGCTCCTTTGACGACTGGAAACCGCACGATAGACACTTTGCGTTCAAAGGCGCTTGTTGAAATGGCGATTTGGTATGCGGGTGCAATGCTTAAGACTGGCGGAAATTTCTGCGTGAAAATTTTTCAAAACGGAGATCAGCAAAAGCTTCTTATGAAAATGCGCGAAATTTTTACTCAGGCAAAAGGATTCAAGCCGGAAGCCTGCCGCACAGAATCTTTTGAAACTTATTTAATCGGTTTGAACAAAAAAATTTAGAGGTTGCTATGAAAAAAAATAAAATTGAGTTTTCAGATGATGTGTGCTATAGTAAAACTCTAAAAATGAAATTATACTTAAAATTAACATTGACTTGTGCTTGTTCCATTGCAGGAATTGCGGCTTTTGTAACGGGAATTACATTCGGTGTTGTTCATTTTAAAAATTCAAGCGGTCAAGGCGGATTTGATTCAAATACTTCATCTCATATTTCAACTGAAATTTTTTCCGGCGAAGACATTCCGGTTCAGCCTGAATATAACGACAGCGGACTTTCATATATTTCATACCGCGTGAAAAAAGGCGACATGATTGGCTTTATTGCGGACGAATTCGGTGTTACTCAGGACACAATAATCAGCGTAAATAACATTCATGCTTCGCGCTTGATTCAGATTGGCCAGTATTTGAAAATTCCTTCAATGCCGGGAATTCTTTACGCGGTAAGGGAAGATGGCGAAACTGTTGAATCGATTTCCAAAAAATACAATGTTGACGCTCAAAAATGTTCTTCTGTAAACAACCTTGGACTTTCTGAAAAACTTTCAGCTGGAAAATCGCTTTTTGTGCCTTATGCGGAGCTTGACTGGGTTACCCGGCAGGAAATCAACGGTGATCTTTTTACAAAGCCACTTAAGACACGCTTTTATTATTCTTCGATGTTTGGTTGGCGCACAAGTCCTTTTGACAGTTCAAAGAGAACGTTTCACGGCGGAATCGACATGGCATGCGCAAAGGGAACTCCTATTTATGCGGCTCTTCCAGGAGTAGTTTCTGTTTGCGGAGATAATGCAATATATGGAAAATATGTGATTGTTTCGCATCATTCAGGTTATAAAACTCTTTACGGACACATGAATGAAATTCTTGTAAGAAAAGGTCAGTTTGTTGACACAAATACAAGGGTCGGCAGAGTTGGAAGCACTGGAATGAGCACGGGGCCGCATTTGCATTTTACAGTTTACAAAAACGGCCGCTCAATAAATCCTGCGAATTTGTGGAAATAAGAAAGTTTTAAAGTTTGTTTTGATTTAAAAATTTTTCCAATCAGCTTTTATATGCTTATGTTCTGTAAATTTATGCTGCTGTAATTCAGTTTACAAATATTTTATTAAATTATATAATTTGAGCTATGGCAGATTTGCTTTCAGATATACAATTCAATGAATTTAGAAAACTCATTTACGATGCAAGCGGCATAACTTTTTCAGAAACAAATCGTTCGATTCTTGACAGCAGATTAAAGGAACGTCTGCGTGAAAAAAATCTGACAGATCCTCAGGAGTATTACCGTTTGATAACCAGCGATAAGGAAGAATTCAAAGTTTTCCTTGACAGTATCACAACGAATCTTACAAGATTTTTCAGAAACCAGCCGCATTTTGATGCTCTTATAAATTATGTAATCCCTCATGTTATTGAAGATAAAAAACAAACCATCGGGGACTTTAAAATCAGAATTTGGAGCGCGGGATGTTCAACCGGCGAAGAGCCTTACACTTTGGCGATGCTTCTAAAGGACAAGCTTCCAGCTCCTTATACATTTGAAATCATTGCTTCCGACATTTCCCTTAAATCACTGATGACAGCGCAAAAAGGTTTTTATCCGGATTCCCGCATTTCAGGAATTCCGCAGAATTACCTTGCTTCGTATTTTACAAGGGTTGAAGGCGGCTATCAGATTAAGCCTGAGCTTATGAAGACAATCCGCTTTGACTACCACAATTTGCGTTTTGACATGGGCGCAAGAAATTTTGACATTGTTTTTTGCCGAAACGTTCTCATTTACTTCGACGAGGCGGCGCAGAAAATAACAATTGATAATTTCTGGAAGTCAATGGCGCGTCATTCCTATCTTTTTATAGGACATTCTGAAAGCCTTTTTGGAATGGACACGAAATTTGAATTCTTAAAAACACCGTGGGCTTGCCTTTATCAAAAAAATGAAAAATAAGCCCGCTTTTCTATTGCGGAGATTTTGTGATGGACAATATTGAAGTACTTGTTTGCGATGATTCAGCGTTGATGCGAAATCTTATTTCAAGAATTGTAGACGAAACCGAAGGCATGAATGTTTGCGGAACTGCAATGAACGGAAAATTCGCGCTTCAGAAAATTCCGTTTCTTAAGCCGGATTTGATTCTTCTTGACATAGAAATGCCTGAAATGACAGGTGTTCAGTTTTTGGAAGAACGCAAGAAACGCGGCATGGACATTCCTGTTGTAATCCTTTCTTCTATAGCGACAAAAGGCGCGGCTGTAACAATGCAGTGCCTGGAGCTTGGAGCAAGTGACTTTATCACAAAACCGTCCGGCTCAATTTCAAGCAATATCGCATCAGTTTCAAGTGCGATTATCGAAAAAATTGCTTCTTACGGTGGAAAATATGCCCGCAAAAACGGAAAAAATATTCCGTTAACAGAAACTTTTGTAAAGCAGGCAAAGCTCCGTGAGGCTGAGGCCGCTGCAAAAAAAGAAGGCATTATAGATAAAATTGCTCCGGCGGCTTTGTCGCAGGAAACTTTTTCTCCAGTTTTATTTACTTCAAAAAGAAAAGAGCCGGAAGTCATTGTTCCGTTAAGAGAGCCCGGCAGAATTGAAGTTGTTGCCATTGGAATTTCTACCGGCGGGCCTAACGCGCTTAGAGAAGTTTTTGCGCATCTTGATCCTAAGTTTTCACGTCCGATTCTTGTTGTTCAGCACATGCCGGCGGGTTTTACAAAGGAATTTGCCGCGAGCCTGGATAAAATTTGTCCGCTTTCAGTAAAAGAGGCGGAAGACAGAGATGAAATTCATCCTGGGCAGATTTATATTGCGCCCGGGAACTTTCATATTGTTGTGGAAAAATCAACTTTGTGCAATGTAATCCGGCTTTCCAGCGCAGATCTTCGCAATGGACACAGACCTTCTGCGGACTGGCTTTTTGAATCCGTGGCGAAAATTTACCAGAACAGGGCGCTTGGAGTTATAATGACTGGAATGGGTCGTGATGGAGCGGTTCAGCTTGCGGAAATGAGAAAACAGGGAGCTTGGACTTTGGGACAGGACGAAGAATCATCGGTTGTTTATGGAATGCCTCGTGTTGCTTATGAGCTTGGAGCTGTCCAAAAGCAGGTTTCGTTGGAAAACATGGCAAACGAAATGAACACTCTTGTAAGGGAACACGGAAAATAATAAGCCGGCTTTTATGGCTTGTTGATTAGACTGAATGTTGATTTTTATATTTTTGTCATCTTCAGCCAAAATAATCTGTCATCTTAGGGGCTGGAGCCGAAAATCTGTTTAACTTTAAAAAAATGACAGTTGTAATTAAAAAAAATTGCTTTACCAGCGTCCGCTTGCGCCGCCGCCGCCAAAACTTCCTCCTCCGCCTTTTCTAAAACTGTCTGAATTTCTTCTGCCTGAACTTCCGCCGCCAAAAATAAAAGGTAAAATCCAGAGATTTTTTCCGCGCCCAAATATTATAAAAATAAGCACTACAAAAAAGACAAACGCAAGAACAGAAAAAGGATTTTCTTCTTCGTCTTCTTCCGCAGAATTTTCAGCTTGGGACTGATTTTCTGTCATTTTTTCGTCGCTTGTTAAAACTGAAGCAATGGATTTGATTCCGCTTTCGATTCCTTCAAAATATTTTTCCTGCTTAAACAGCGGGGTGATTTTGTTGCGGATTATACGTGCGCAAACTGCGTCTGTAAGAATTCCCTCTGCGCCGTAGCCGGTTTCAATCCTTAATTCACGCTCTTTCATGGCGACTGTTAACAGAACTCCATTGTCAGTTCCTTTTTGACCAAGCTTGTATTGTTCCGCTTGCTTCATGCTGAATGACTCAATGTCTTCACCGTCCAAGTTTTTTACAATAATAACCGCAATCTGAATTCCTGTGCGCTCGTCCAAATTTGCAATGAAGGATTCAAGCTGCCTTAGTTCCGCTTTTGAAAAAATTCCCGCGTTGTCTAAAACCGGCTTATACATTCCATCGGCTTCATTGTTAAAAGCCGCGCTGTTCTGTTCCCCTTTGCTTTTTGCGGAAAATGACAGAAATGCTACAATGAGAAATGTGAGGACAAGAATCCAAATGAAATTTTTGTTCTGCTTGCTTCCGCCGAAAAAAGATGCGCTCATTTTTTAGCTTCCGAATTAAAACGAAACTTCCGGGGCTTTTGCGGCTTTTTCTTCCGAGCGGAAATAAGCTTTCTTTGTAAAGCCGAACATTTTCGCTGTTAGAATGCCGGGAAATTTTTGAATTGACTTGTTGTATTCGCTTACAGCATCATTGTATCTTTTTCGTTCCGTGGAAATTCTGTTTTCAATTCCTTCAAGCTGGCTTTGCAAATCAAGAAAATTTTCGTTTGCCTTGAGTTCCGGATAGCTTTCCGTTAGTGCAAGAAGCCGTCCGATGCTTGCAGAAAAAGTGTTCTGTTCAGCCTGAAACTGTGCGAATTTTTCAGGATCATCGGTTATGTCAACATTTACAGTTCCGCCAAGCTTTGACCGCGATTCAGCAATTTGTGTGAAAACGCTTTCTTCATGCGAAGCGTAGCCTTTTACAGTCGCCACAAGATTTGGAACTAAGTCAGAGCGTTTCTGATATTGATTTTCTACGTTTGCCCACTGCTGCTCAACTGCTTCACGCTTGTCGATGAGTCCGTTGTATCCGCAGCTTGAAAATGCAAAAAGGCACAAAAAAACTGCCGCCAAAGTGTAAAAAGTTTTTCTCATAATATAGAAAACTATGCAAAAAACGCTTTTTGGTCAAGTTTAACAATTTCTTTTTTTACGATATTGAATTTTTTACCATTTGAAAGTATCTTTATAAGAGCGTGTTTTTACGACTTTTTATTTCACGGTACGAGGTTTGCTATGGCAACAATGAAATATGATTTTTCAGTTGAAAACTTGGGAGAATGCAAGGTAAAGTCTCCTATTGAACTTTCTTTGGAGCACGGAAATTTCCGCGCCGCTTATGTTACAGACAATTCTTATGTTCGCCGCCAGGTGAATGTTTATAAAGGTGCTGAAGAAGATTGCGATGACAAAGCCAAGTTCATGGAAAAAGCAGGTCCTCGTGAATATATTTACTTTAACCCGACTCACGTTACTGCTGGAATCTGCACTTGCGGAGGTCTTTGCCCTGGACTTAACGATGTAATCCGCGCTGTTGTCCGCTGCCTTTGGAACCGCTACGGTGTGCGCAGAATCAAAGGAATTCAGTTTGGATATAAAGGATTCTTTGCAGAGCAGGGATATGACACAATCGACCTTAACCCGGATAATGTAGACGCAATCCATAAAATCGGCGGAACTTTCCTTGGAACTTCACGCGGAGGCGGAGACAGAACTTCTGACATTGTAGATTCCATTGAGCGCATGGGAATCAACATGATGTTTATCATCGGTGGAGACGGAACCCAGAGAGGCGCGCTTGATATTGCAAACGAAATCGACCGCCGCGGACTTAAGATTTCAGTTGTGGGAATTCCAAAGACTGTAGACAATGACCTTCAGTTTATTGACCGCTCTTTCGGATTTGAAACTGCTGTTCAGAAGGCTACTCAGGCTGTAAATTCAATCCACATGGAAGCGCATTCGCAGATTAACGGAATCGGTCTTGTAAAGCTTATGGGACGCGAATCCGGATTCATTGCGACTGCGACTGCCCTTGCAAGCCACGAAGCTAACTTCTGCCTTATTCCTGAAGTTCCTTTTGACTTGGATGGACCGAACGGCTTGCTTGCTCATATTGAAGACCGCTTGAACGAACGCCATCACGCTGTAATCGTTGTTGCAGAGGGAGCCGGACAGGAGCTTTTGACTTCTACAAATCAGACTGATGCTTCCGGAAACAAAAAACTTGCGGACATTGGTGTTTATCTTCGCGACAGAATCACTGAATATTTTGCTTCAAAGAAAATCCATATCAACCTTAAATACATTGACCCAGGATACGAAGTGCGTGCGGCTGTTACAACTGCAAACGATTCTATCTACTGCGAGCGCCTTGGAAACAATGCGGTTCATGCGGCTATGGCAGGAAAAACAAAGATTGTTATTGGACTTGTGCATGATAAATATGTTCATATTCCGATTTCAATGGCAACTTTGAAGAGAAACATTGTTGACCCGGAAAGTTCACTTTGGCGCGACTGTCTGGATGCAACTTTGCAGCCTGTATATATGGTTAACAATATCAACACTGTTGTAGAAAAGCTCAAGAAAGACGCTGACGAGGCAGAAGCAAAAGCACTTGCCCGCCTTGAAAAAGTCAACGGAATGAAAAACAGCTAAATTAAAATATTTTGCTGAATAAACGGGATGACCTGCCGAGATTTAAAAGTCTTGTGCGGCAGCTCATTTTTTTTGACTTGCATAGAATAATATGCTATAAACGAAGAAGATTTTGTTTTCAGAATCTAAGAAGAACTACTATGGTAAAGAAAACTAAACGGTTTGCTGCATTGGCAATGACATTTGCTTTTGCGGCTTCAGGACTTTTTGCAAAGCCTCTTACTGTAAAAGGTGTTGATGGCGAAGTTACAATTGATATTCCAGATGATGTTTATAATATGGTTTCTGGAAGGGTTGATGAAATCAACAATGCGTTGCTTGAAAACGGTGTTAAAAAAAGCCAGATAACTAATGCCGCTGACATGGTAAATGAAGCTTATGAGAACATCAAAGATTACATTCCGACAGACTCTCCATTTACTGTTGCAGAAAATGGACTTAACGACTTTTGCGATGACCTTGCGGATGTTATTCCGAACTCGCAGACTCAGCAGAATGTTTATGCGGAAGCCTGGATTGGAAAGATTTTCCCGGGATTCCATTTTGGTGCTGGTGTAAATGCAGGCGTTTCTGCGCTTGATGTTTCTACGCTTAAAGATGCTGCCCTTGCGCTTGGTGTTGATGACGTAAAAGATATAAATGACACGCTTGTTTTCCCGACAATCACTGTTGACGCGCGTCTTGGCGGAATAATTCTTCCGTTTGATATTGGTGTTACTGCAATGTCAATTGACACTTCAAAGATGGATTCAGTTGACAAAGCTATTGATCCTGTTGCAATCGACTTCTTTACTCTTGGAGCAGACATCCGCTATGCGATTTTTCAGGGCGGATTCATGCGTCCAAAATGGTCAGTTGGAGCTGGATTCTATTACACAAAGGGCGGAGTTGATGTAGATGATGACACTGCAAAAGCCAGCCTTGACTTTAAGTCTACAACATTCATGGTAAATACACAGGCTTCTATCAAGTTGCTTTGCCTTGTTCCGTTCATTGGAGGACGCGCCTTGTTCTCAAAAACTTCTGTTGACTGGAAGGTAAATGCTGACTGGAAAAGCATCATTGCAAAAGAAGGTGATGCTTATTATGAAGGTGTTGCAGACGCATTAAAATGGGGAATTCTTCCTAGCTCATTCAGCGGAAGCTCTTCTGGATTTTCTGTTTATCCGCAGGTGTTTGGAGGAATCGGGCTTGACCTTCTGTTCCTGAACCTTACTGTAAGCGGAAGCTACGACATTGCCTCAAAGATTCCTTCTGCGGCGGTCAGCGTTCGTGTTGCTTGGTAATTAGATTGTAAATAGAGGTAATAAAGAAAAAAAGGGGCTTCCTTGGTTGGGAAGCCTCTTTTTATGTCTATGCGTCAGCATAATGGCACGTAGATTATCATTGGCTTGATAGTATGCTTATCATTATGCTGATACTGTGTTTCTCATTATAATGTATGGAAGCTATGCATTACGTTGTATAGCTCAGATACATTATGTTGAGTGAAGCAACTCCAAGCTATTTTTTCTGTTTCTTAAATGTCTGGATTCCTTCAATAACAAGAATTACTGCAAGAACCGCCATTGCCGCTGCGAATAAAAGCTGGAACCAGTTTCCCCAGACAAGAGCTCCCTGAACGCCTTGAATCATTGCCGCAATCTTTTTGTATACAGTAAGAACAAGGCTTGTTAAAGTAGCCGCAAGCATAAATGCCATTGGAATAAAGAACATCTTGTTGTTTTTTCCTGCCTGACCGAGCCAAGCTGCAACCGCCATAAGCGCAAGTCCTGCCAAAAGCTGGTTTGCCGCACCAAAAAGTCCCCAAATCTGGCTGAGCTTAAGTCCGCCCAGAACGCTTCCGATTACAACCATTGAGATTGTTCCGAAGAACGGATTTGCAAGAACTTTGCGGATTCCCTTTGCGTCTTTCCAAGAAAATTCTCCGTCTTTAAGGAAAAGCTCGCTGAACATAAATCGGCTAAGTCTTGTTCCTGTGTCGAGCGAAGTAAGGGCGAATACAGAAACCGCAAGTGTAAGAAGAGCGTTTATCGTGTTGTAAATTCCGCTTCCTTCTTTACCAAAAAGTGTCGCGATTCCAGCACCGAATGCTGCGGATGGTGAGCCGAATTTTCCTTGTTTCCACTGGGTCCAGATAACGCCTACAGAAATAAGTGCGATTATTCCAAGCGCGGATTCAATAAGCATTGAGCCGTATCCGATTGCCTTTGCGTTTTTTTCGTTGTCAAGTTGCTTTGAGGTTGTCCCTGTTGCAATCAGCGAGTGGAATCCAGAGCAGGCGCCGCAAGCTACTGTTATGAAAAGCGTTGGGAAAAGGAATCCTGCCTGTGTCTTCCAGCCTGTGAATGCCGGAATTGAAAATTCGATTGCAGAGCTTCCTTTAAATGCATTGACTAAAATTCCTGCAAGTGCAACAAGCATCATGGCGTAAAGCAAAAAGCTTGAAAGGTAGTCGCGCGGCTGAAGCATAATCCACACTGGAACAAGAGAAGCTACCGCTATGTAAACTCCTACAAAAACAATCCAGGCGTTGCGGCTCATTGCGAATCCCACGTTGAGACCGATTATTGTAACAATCACAATTCCGATTATTCCAAGGATTGTAGCCGGAAGCGTTTTTAGTCCGCATTTGTTTGTTATGATTCCGTAGATAACGGCAAGCACAATGAATAAAATTGAAATCATTGCTGTCGTCTGGTTGTTTGTCGGATTTGAAACAAGCCCGAACATTACTGGGCTTCCTGCCACGGTAAAGAAGGTTCCTGCAACAACGTTTACAAACGAGGCGATTACAAGGATAAGAACAAGAAGCGCAAAAATAATAAAGAGCTTTTTTGCCTTTGCTCCCATTGTGTCGTTTATGATTTCGCCTACGGATTTTCCCTTGTGCCTTATAGATGCAAACAGCGAGCCAAAGTCCTGGACTCCGCCAAAGAAAATTCCTCCGATTATGCACCACAAAAATACTGGAACCCATCCGAAAACTGCCGCCTGTATAGGTCCGTTGATTGGTCCTGCCCCTGCTATGGAAGAGTAGTGGTGTCCCATGAGAACTGCCGGTTTTGCAGCCACGTAGTCAATTCCGTCAGGTGTTTCCTTTGCCGGTGTTTTTTTAGCCGGATCAATTCCCCATTGCTTTGCAAGCCACGAACCGTAAAAAACGTATCCGCAGAAAAGCAGAACAAGCGCCGCTAAAATAATCAGTAAAGCAGCCATCTCTTTTGCCTCCAAAAAAAATATAAATGTGAATGAGTTTTGAATCTCACTCAAAATTTGCTTAAAAGCTACAGCGGCATTTTTGAAAAAATACTGCGCAGATTTCTTCCGTGCCAGTTGAACCAGGTTTTTCCTGCTGAAACGTCGTAGACAATCAGACTGAAGTTGCTCCAGCCAAAAAATGAAAACTTGTACGACTTGTGCAGCTTGATTTTTTTTGCTCCCTTGGCTGCATCTTTTTCAACTGAACTGGCTATGACAATCAGGCTTATGTCTGAATTTTTGTGTCCGTAAAAAGGCTTTACTTTTGAAAGTCCGTCTGACCATGCCGCACTGGAAAGTTCCTTGAGCTTTTTCAATGAAAGGTTTTCTTCAACTGCAAAATAGACATATTCATTTGAATCCACTTCCGCGATTCTTGCCGTCTTTGTTAGAAAATAATGTTCCTCGTGCGAGTGGAATTCCGCAGTTGCGCAAAAATCTTTGCATGGATTTCTTGAAACATCATAGTATTTTTTATATGAAAGCAAAACATTTTCAAGGCAGCTTTCCTCTGTCAATTCTGAAGCCTCGTTAAAGAAATTTCAGTATTTATTATATAGCGGCTTGTAAAATGTTGCAACAAATTTTTAACTTTTTACTTTTCAAAACATTTAATATAGTTTAATATTATTTAAGTTTTTTCTTGATTTCTGGGGTTACAAATTAAAAAATCAAGAAACAGGGGTTGTTTATATGGAATACAGTATTAAAAATGCTTATTGTAAACGTGTTTGGGATGACATTTCTGTGCGCTATGCAGATCAGGGTCATTTTCTTCAGGCTGCTGGACTTGTTCTTGAAGCAATTTCTCCTGCGGTAGACAAAATGCCTGAGCTGGAGCAGTATGCTGTTCTTGAGCGTTTCGTTGAGCCAGAGAGAATTGTAATGTTCCGTGTTCCTTGGACTGACGATGCAGGAAAACCTCACGTAAACCGCGGATTCCGTGTTCAGTTTAACAGCGCAATCGGACCTTATAAAGGAGGTTTGCGTTTTTCTCCGGAAGTAGGACTTGATGTTTTGAAATTCCTCGGATTTGAGCAGGTTCTTAAGAATTCCCTTACAACTCTTCCAATGGGCGGCGGAAAAGGCGGTTCAGACTTTGATGGCCACGGAAAATCAGACGCTGAAATCATGAGATTCTGCCAGTCATTTATCACAGAGCTTTATCGTCATATTGGCGCAGACACAGATGTTCCAGCTGGAGACAAAGGTGTAGGCGGAAAAGAAGTTGCCTATATGTTCGGCCAGTATAAGAGAATTACAAACCAGTACACTGGAGTTCTTACAGGAAAAGGACTTTCATTCGGCGGTTCTCTTGCCCGCACAGAAGCTACAGGCTACGGACTTATCTACTTTGTTGAATGTATGCTTGCAAAAAAAGGCCAGGACTTCAAAGGAAAGACAGCTATTATTTCTGGAGATGGAAACGTTGCCCAGTACGCTGCTGAAAAACTTCTTCAGCTCGGCGGAAAGCCAATCACTTTGTCTGATTCAACTGGCTATATTCTTGATGAAGAAGGAATCACTGCGGAAAAACTTGCCTATGTAAAGGAATTCCGCGCACGCAAAGAAAAAGTAGACGCTTATGTAAAGAAATATCCTAATGCAAAATTCTTCAAAGGCGAAAAACCTTGGGGCGTAAAAGCTGACCTTGCATTGCCTTGCGCAACTCAGGATGAAATTTACCTTGAGGATGCAAAGAAACTTGTTGCAAACGGATGTATGCTCGTTGCAGAAGGCGCAAATATGCCTACACGCGCGGAAGCTATCAAGTATCTTCAGGAAAATAAAGTTATGTTCGCTCCTGGAAAAGCCGCAAACGCCGGTGGTGTTGCGGTTTCTGGACTTGAAATGAGCCAGAACTCAGAGCGTCTTTCTTGGACATTTGAAGAAGTTGACTCTAAACTCAAGCAGATTATGACAAACATCCACGACAACGCTTACGAAACTGCAAAGAAATATGCTACAGAAGGCGACTATGTTGCCGGTGCTAACATTGCAGGATTTGTAAAAGTTGCAAACGCAATGGTTGCCCAGGGATTGGTTTAATCACTGATTTCTGTTAGCTATTCAAAGGCTGCTCTTTAAGCTGAATTTATTTAGCTTAAAGGGCGGTTTTTTTTTAGCAGTTTTTTATGCGTGGAAAGTTTGATTTTTTGCAAAGTTTTTCAATTTCCTGCCATTTTTTTTCTTTTATAAGATTTTCGGGGCACATCCAGCTTCCGCCCACTGCGCCTACATTTTTGCATGAAAGATAACTTGAAAAATTTTCAGCATTTATTCCTCCGGTCGGGATGAACATTGTTTGCGGAAAAGGTCCTGCCAGCGACTTTAGGAATTTTGTTCCGCCCATTACTTCCGCAGGGAAAAACTTTAAAAAATTCAGTCCGGCTTCTATTGCCTGCTCAATTTCGCCCGGCGTGCAAACTCCAGGAAAAAACGGAACTTCATGCTCAACGCACCACTTTACTGTTTTTGGATTGAATCCCGGGGAAACAAGAAAATCCGCTCCGGCATTCTGGGCTTTTTGTGCGAGGCTTGTGTTTATTACTGTTCCGGCTCCAACAAGAATATTCGGAAACTCTTTTTTTATTGATTCTATGCAGCAAGCGATTTTTTTTAGCCCTGTTTCGCCATCGTTTGTCCTGAAAGTTATTTCGACAGCTTTCATTCCGCCGTTTGTGAGCGCGCGTGCAAGTTTTATTGCGTCTTCTTTTTCCTGTACTTTTGCAACTGGAATGATTTTTGCGTTTTTGATTTTTTCTGCGGTTTGTTCAAACATAAAATAAGTATTGCATAAAAAAAACTGGTGTGCAAGAAAATTTTCTGGAAACGTTATTATTTTTGTAAGAAAATTACAAAGAATTTATAAAAAAAGTTTGACAAATTGAATTGACACGTGTATACTTTTTCGTGTTGAGCAACCGATTTTTCTTGTTTTATAAGAATTGTTGGTGTAAACTTTAAGCATTGCAAAGTTTTTGGATTTGCATTGTTTAATAAAATATTTTGGAAACGTTTTTATGGAAAGGTCCGCTTCTGTTGTTACAATTTCGGATATTGCCAAGGAACTTGGAGTTTCAAAGTCAACAGTGTCCCGAGTTATAAACTGCAAGGGGCGGATTGGCGCAGAAACCCGGCGGCGTGTAATGGAAAAAGTTCAGTCGTGCAACTATGTTCCTAATCCGATGGCAAAAGGACTTGTTTTGCGGCAGACTTTCAATATTGGCGTTGTGATTCCAAAGAATGAAGAGGACAATCCGTTTTTTCAGAATTGCCTCGTTGGAATTTCTGAATCTGTTTACAAGGCTGGCTATGATGCTCTGATTGTTGTTCAGGGCGGCGGAGACATTACTCCGTTAAGGCGGCTTGTTATAAATAGGAAAGTTGACGGCATTATTTTGACTCGTCTTGAAGAAAAAGATGAATCTGTGGACTTCTTGAAAAAAGAAGGAATTCCGTTTATTGTAATGGGCACGCCCGATGACAATGAGTTTTGCCATGTTGGAAGCGACCAGATTTCTGGCTGCTACGAAATGACAAAGTTTATGATAAGCCGCGGATGTGAAAAAGTTGCGGTTCTTGCGGGCGACAACAAAAACAGCGTGAACACTTTCCGATTTGAAGGATTTAAGAGAGGGTTTGCTTCTTCTGGAATTTCCTTGGACGGCAGTGTTGTTCATTGGAATTTGGAAAGTCAGAAGGATGTTTTTTCTGTCTTGCCGGATATTATGAAAAAAAATCCGCAGTGCCTTGTATGTATGGATGACATTATCTGCGTATATGTGCTTAAATGGCTCAAGCAGAATGACTATGAAGTGCCGGCGGACATTCAGGTGATTTCGTTTTACGACAGCCAGGTTTTGGAGAACAATACACCTCCGATTACGGCTTTGAATGTAAATGTTTCAAATCTCACAAAGAAGGCAGGAAGTCTTCTTGTGGATATTATAGAAGGAAAAAAAGTTCCAAGCCACACAAAAGTCGGCTACGAGCTTAGAATAAGGGAATCTTTCCGCTGATTTGCGGTTGGAATATAAAAGCTTCATTGTTTTATAATTAGGAGGACAAAATGAAGAAAGGTATTATTGCAGCTGTGGCTGTAGTATCTGTAGGTTTGCTCGCATTTACAGGATGCAGCAAGAAAGCTAAAAAATCTGAAAAAATAACTCTTACTGTATGGGAGTCTCTTTTAGGACCAGATGAATTCATTAAACAGGCTGGAGCTAAATACACAGAGTCCCATCCGAATGTAGAAATCAAGTTCGTAAACGTAGAGCTTGGAGATTCAACAGGACAGATTTCTCTTGACGGACCTGCTGGAGTTGGCGCAGACCTTTTTGCTGCTCCACATGATAAGCTTGGCGAACTTGTTAACGGCGGACACGTTGCTCCAACAGCAAACGCAGACGTTGTTGCAAAAGAAGTTCTTGGCGCTTGTTCAAAGGCTCTTACCTATGAAGGAAAAATGTACGGATACCCGGTAAGCGCGGAAACTTACGCTTTGTTTTACAACAAGGATCTCATTGCTGAAAAAGATGTTCCAAAGACTTGGGATGCTCTTGCAAAATGGGTAGTTGATTTCAACAAAAAGAATCCAGACAAACGCGGATTTATAATGGATGTAGGAAACGCATACTATTCAATCGTATTTACAACAGAAAACGGAAACCGCGTCTTCGGTTCAACAGGAGCTGACACTTCTACAACATATCTTAACAATGATGATGCTGTAAACGGAATGAAATTCTTCCAGTCGCTTAGATCTGCTCTTAATGTTCCTGCGGCAGACCTTTCAACTGGCGCTTGCGACGCAGCATTCCAGGGCGGACAGGCTGCAATGCACATCACTGGACCTTGGAACGTAAAGAACTTTGTAGATGCAGGACTGAACTTTGGTGTTGCTCCTCTTCCTTCACTTCCTGGTGACAAAGTTCCAGCACCTTCGTTCTCTGGAACACGCGCTATGTTTGTAAGTTCTTACTCTGATCATCCGGAAGAAGCTGCTGACTTTGCCCAGTTCCTTATCAGCCCTGCTATGCAGCAGCTCAGATTCGACATCACAGGAGCTATGCCAGCTATCAACGTAAAAGTTTCAAGCGAATACATTGGCGGATTCCTCCAGCAGCTTGACTACGCATTCCCGATGCCTTCTGTTCCGCAGATGTCTGCATTCTGGGAGGCATTTGGAAACGCTTCAAAGAATATTTGGGACGGTGCAGATGTTAAGAAAGAACTTGACGCTTGCAACGCTACAATTCTTGGAATATAAGTTTAATAGCTTTTTCTTGTAATAAGCGAGGGGTTGCCCTTGGGGGCAGCCTCTTTTATTTAGGGGTTGTCACAACCGTAAAAACGGCTGACTCAAGGGCTTGACCGTAAGCGTGCCTTGATCAGACGTATTCAATTGCGAGGTGTCTTATGCGGATAGAGTCCGATGGAAGTTCTGCAAAAAAGGTAAAAGTCGCATCTTTATGCTTCATGGGATTAGCCCATATTATTTACCTTAAACAATATGTCAAAGGCGCTCTTTTTGCTGCCCTTGAAGTTCTTTTTCTTGCTTTTCTGCCAGTTACTTGCAGAAAGATTTTTGATTTGATTACTCTTGGCGATCCGCAGCCTGATATTCCGGTTAAGTTTCGCAATAACTCTATGTTTATGCTTATCGACGGAATTCTTATTCTTTCGATAGTTGCTCTTTTTGTAGTTGCTTATGTAATTTCTGTAAGAAGCGCAAAAAAATCCTATGAAGAATACTGCAGGTCTAAACGGTTTGTTTCTCAAAAGTCCTCTTTGGCTGAGGTTGGCAACAAGGCGTTCCCTATTACAGGTCTTGCTCCTTGTGTAGTTATGCTCCTTGTTTTTGTTGTTGTTCCGCTTCTTTTTAGCGTTGCGGTTGCTTTTACAAACTATTCTGCTCCAAACAACCTTCCTCCTAAAAATACTGTAGATTGGGTTGGATTCCAGAACTTTAAAGCGCTCCTTTTTGGCGGAACAAACTGGTCAGCTGGTTTTGCACGCGTCGCAATCTGGACATTTGTATGGGCTGTGGCTTCAACTTTTACCTGCTACTTTGGCGGACTTTTGGTTGCCGTTCATTTGAATGAAAGCGGAATCAAGCTTGCTCCAGTGTTCAGGTTTATATTTGTCTTGCCTTACGCAGTTCCGGCTGTAATTACAATGATTCTGTGGCGTCATATGCTTAACGGAACTTTTGGAATTGTAAACAGAACTCTTGTTGCGCTTGGAATTCTTGAGTCGGGAAATGCGATTCCATGGATTGGAGATGCGACACTGGCAAAAATAATGTGTATTGTAATCAACCTTTGGGCTGGATTTGGCTATTTTATGATGCTTTCTATGGGAACAATGACAGCTATTTCCAAGGATTTGTACGAAGCTGCAAAAATTGACGGTGCTAACGGATCTCAGATTTTGCGGCACATTACAATGCCTCTTGTTCTTTACCAGACAATGCCTTTGATTATCATGAGCTTTACACATAACATCAACAACTTCGGAATCATCTTCTTCCTTACAGGAGGTTCTCCTACTGTTGCTGATTCCACAACCACAATGGCGGGCGGAACTGATATTCTTGTTACTTGGATTTACAAGCTTACAATTACAATGCTTAGATACAACTACGCTTCTGTTATCGCAGTACTTATCTTCGTTGTTCTTGCGCCGTTTGCTATTTATCAGTTCAGAAATACCAAGGCTTATAAGGAAGGTGAAGTATGAAAAATTACCACTCGTTCAAGCAAATCAGCAAGACTTTTTCTTATCTTATTTTTATACTGATTTCGCTTGTTGTTTTTTATCCGCTTGTTTATGTTGTTGCCGCCGCTTTTGCTCCTGGAAACGGAATTGCAAGCATGAACATTGTTCCTTTCAAGGACGGATTCACGCTCAAGCACTTTAAGTATCTGTTCTTTGAAACCCAATACTGGCTGTGGTTTAAGAACACATTCATCATCGCCCTTTGGACAACACTTCTTACTGTTGTGATTTCCTCATTGAGCGCTTATGTTTTTTCACGCTTTAAGTTCGTCTTTAAACACACCCTTTTGATGAGCATGCTTATTCTTCAGATTTTCCCTTCATTTGTAGGAATGATTGCAATCTATGTAATTTTGAACCGTATCGGCGGACTTGATACTCTGTGGGGACTGGTGCTTGTTTATGTTGCCGGCGGAATTCCGTACAACACTTGGATGGTAAAAAGCTACATGGATACAGTAAGCAAGAACCTTGACGAGGCTGCAAGAATTGACGGTGCAAGCCACTTTAGAATTTTTGGAACAATCATCCTTCCTGTTACAAAGCCGATTATCACATTCCTGGGAATCTCAAGTTTTACAGGACCATGGATGGACTTTATCTTCCCGAAGTTTGTTTTAAGAAGCCCGGAAAAACAGACACTTGCGTTGGGCTTGTTCTCTTTCGTTTCTGATAAAAAGAACGAGTTTACAAACTTCGCAGCAGGTTCTTTGGTAATCTGTATACCGTTCGTAATCTTCTTCCTGTTCACACAGAAAGCAATGATGATGAGCATGGGAACAGCGGCTGTAAAGGAATAACCATCGAAAAAAAATAAAAAACTGTGAGCAAGTGCGAACAGTTTTTTATTTTTTAACCGACATTAAGCCGCAAGGCTTAATGCCCCGAGAAAAAAAGCAACTGTGAGCAAGTGCGAACAGTTTTTTGTAACTTATTATTCCCCGGCTAGACTGGGGAATTTTTTTTGCTCATGCTAAAGGTTATGATATTGCCATTTGAAATATAACTTTTTGGGAATATAATCCTAAATAGTAGTAGCAATTTCAATGCGCGCTGAAGGAATACTTCCTAAGAGGCTAAGTGAGTATTCCTAAAGCCCTAAGTAAGTATTCCTAAGAGCCTTAGAGAGTATTCCTTAGGGTCTTAGGAAGTATTACTCAGCCTCTTAGGAAGTATCGCTACGGGTCTTAGGAAGTATTTCTCAGGGTCTTAGGAAGTATTCCTTTTGTTTTTATGACAGAAAGCAAAGGTATTTTTTATGTAATTTTCGGGCTTGCCCCATGTCATTATCCGGCTTGACCGGAGTATCTATTTCAGATTCCTGACCGAGTTTGTTACGCAAACATCGCAGCATCAAGTGCTGGAATGACAGCAAAATAGCCATTTTTATAGAAACTTGGCATTTTGAATATTATTAAACCAACTTATATTTTTTATCCTCTTTACGGAGTTTAAAAAAGGCTTTTATGCAATTTGGATTTATTATAGAAATTTGTATATGATCTTTTTCTCTAAATCCTGATGTTGGGTATAATTCACTTCCTTCAAAAAAAACTCCACGAACAGAATCATAGGCTTCTTCCGGGCATTCTTCTCTTTGTTTTGCTACTAATGAATTTATCAACAAGCAGTCAAGTTCCCTTCTATATAAATCTTTGCCGCCTGTATTTTGAGGAAGCTCAATACCATTCTTAGCAAAATCATCTTTTACTTGATTATAATGATTTTTTAATTTTTTCAAATTCTCTTGCTCAAGAAAATCTAAACAGTTTCCCAAGCAAATAACAGCACCTAATACAGCAGGTTTTATTATTTTTTGATTTTTATTTTGGCTGCATTTTTTTAAATTCTCTGCCCATTCCAATGCTCTTTCTGGGTCATTTTCCCAAAAGTACATTCCTTTTCCGAGCCAATCATAAGAATTTTCACTGTAATTTAATGCAGTTATTTGTCCAGAAACCAGCTTATCACAAAGAGTTTCATCACATCCATGAAATCCAAAGATTAAATTATCTCTTGTTTTATACATTATTTTCTTATAGGCTTATTTGGATTTGGCTCATATTTTGTTTTGCTTAACTGGTTGTTTACTATTTTATAACCGCAATAAGCTAAAACAGATGCAGAAAGAACTCCTACACCAATAGATGAAATATTTATCTTTTTATCTTTTTTAGAGATATTTTTATTATTGCTATTCATATTTCACCTCCAAAAGCAAAGCTTTATTTTTATGATAATATATAGTGATAGATAATTCAATAAAAAACTATGTAAACATATTGTAAAAACTCTCTGCTTGCCACACGAATCGATAAAATATAACGATTTTTATCAAGCTGTCATTTCCTTACTTGACACGGCAATGACAGCTTTCGGGCAATATAGTTGCTTTATTTTTCGTCTACGTATCTATTGCTCCAGTCGCCGTCTGTGGTTACTGCAATATTGCCGCTGATGCTAAGGTTCTGGAATTTTAGCTCATCTTCGCTGAATTCTTTTTTGCAGCCTATGGCAAAGTTGCGCAGGTTTACGGTCATTAGCCTGTTGTGCGTGAACATCTTACCCTGCCTATGCTCTTTGTAGTCAGCAAGGACAAAGTTTGCGCCGCAGTCTGCAATCACAAGCTCCTTAGGGCGGATTGCTACAATGCGCATTGGCCCGTAAAAGTGCGAATTGCGCTCGGCATAATCTGGAATGTACGCTGTAATTGAATCTATTTGGCTATTACCAGGTGCTCCATTGTATGGGTCGTCGCTGCCGCTATTCAATTTTGCGCTTATTGTTCTTGGAGAATCCGTCCAGCCATAAACTTTATAAGTTGACAAGTCCGAAGACAAAAGAACGAGCGCGCCGCGGCTGTATACTGTACAACCATCATTTAAAGTAAAATAATTTGCAGTATTTAAACTTTTTTCGTTTACAAGAACTGCCACTGTTCCGTCTTCAAGAACCGCCATGTCTGTAACTTCGCCGGAAACACCGATAGTCGAGAGTTGAATTCTTTTTTGTTCTGTTAACTTTACATTTTCATCTTTTGTAAAATATATGATATTTGGATCAGAAGAGTCTTCATAATCTATATATATAAGGTAAACTTTATTTTCTTGAACCGCAAAATTCAAAAAACTTTGACCTTGTGGGGTTCTAGGATCACCGAAAGCTTCTGTATTGCCACTTTTGTCAGAATTTTGCAAACAGAATTGAAATTGAATAATTTTTTTTTCAAGACCAATCCAATATGTATCTGTTTTGCTGTCATAATAAAGAGGGTTTTTTATAAGTTTTGATGTGTCGCTAATCTGTAAAACATAATCATCGTCCTTATATAAATTGCTGCCTTCTATATGGTAGATTTGTCCGTTGTTGTCTTCCACGGTATTGTATGAAGTTCCAAAACTAACGCTCTTAGAAGATTTATTACATGATGGGTAGTCGTAGATATATTTGGTGTTGAGATAATCCGTAAGAATCATATACTTTGAATAATACGCGGTTTGCCCCTCAAGAATCATTGCAATATTGCAGTCTGTGGTTTCGCCGGCTCTTACGGTAATCTCTGTGCTTCCGCTGCCTTCAAGGATGTTTTCGCCTAGGTTCCAGGCTTCCGCTGTGGCAGTGTATTTTCCCGGCTCCAGGTCGCCAAACTCTATTACCCCCCCCACAGCTCCTTCCTCGGTTTTGTCAAAGTCGTCATTATAAAGGCGCACAATGAATTTGCCGGCGTTGTTTTTGCTGTAAGTGTATGTGGCGCGACCGCTTCCGGGCAGGGCAACACGGACAGAGCCGTTTTCGCCGGAGCCGGAGCTCATGTTCATGCACGAAATAAATGCGAACAAAAATGCTGGTAAAATAGAAAAAATCAGTTTTTTCATAATGTTCCTCCTTTGTCAGGGATTCCCGTGTCGCTGCGCGGGAATGGCAGTTTTTTTGTCAGTAAATGCTATCATCTTGTCATTATCCGGCTTGACCAGATAATCTGCACCGTAAAACAACAGTCCTTATAATTATGATTTAAAATATTCTAATTGTCAGCATTTAGAGGCATTTTTTTAACTTTTTTATTGCGCAATCTGTTGCTCACTTTTTGTTTTGTGAGGTTTTGTTATAAAAATTTTCCTAGATTTTTTGAAATTTCCGTGATATTATTTTTATAAATCAACACGTGTAAATATCAAGGATTGGAGAAAAACATGATTTCATATTCTTTTGATAATAAAAGCCTTTTTAAGGGTGAAAAAAGATGGTTTCCGATTATGGGCGAAATCCATTATTCACGATACCCGGACAGCGGCTGGAAAGAGGCTCTTTTAAAAATGAAAGAGGGCGGAGTGGATATTGTGAGTTCCTACGTAATTTGGATTCATCACGAGGAAATTGAAAATCAGTTTGAGTGGACAGGCTGGCGCGATCTTCGCAAATTTGTTCAGACTATAAAGGAATGCGGGCTTTCAATGATTTTGCGCATCGGGCCTTGGAGCCATGCGGAAGTTCGCCACGGAGGATTCCCGGACTGGCTTCTTGCAAAATGTCCTGATGCACGCAATGCGAATGATGAAAAATATTTTGCGGAAGTTGAGAAATTCTACAAGGCGATTTACGAGCAGGTAAAAGGCTTGCTTTTAAAAGACGGTGGTCCGATTATCGGAGTTCAGATTGAAAATGAATTCGGCCATTGCGGCGGACTTACAGGCGATGCAGGCGAAGCGCACATGAAGCGTCTTGAAAAAATGGCGCGTGAAACTGGCTTTGATGTTCCTTTGTATACTGCTACTGGCTGGGGTGGAGCTGTTACAGCCGGACTTTTGCCTGTTATGGGCGGCTACTGCGAAGCTCCTTGGGATCCGCGCATTACAGAAATTGAGCCTAGCGGAAACTACGTGTTCACTTACGAGCGCAACGACCATGCGATTGGCTGCGACTTTGGACTTGGCGAAGGAATCACTTTTGATATGACAAAATATCCATATCTTACTGCGGAGCTTGGCGGCGGACTTCAAGTTACTTTAAAACGCCGTCCGATTGCACAGCCAAAAGACATTGGCGCTATGAGCCTTGCAAAAATGGGAAGCGGTTGCAACCTGCTTGGCTACTATATGTATCATGGCGGACAGAACCCGGAAGGAAAGCTTACAACTCTTGAAGAAAATATTGCGACTGGCTCTTTGAACGACATGAGCATAAAGAACTACGATTTCCGAGCGCCTTTGGGAGAGTACGGACTTCCAAACGGAACTTACGGCGAGATAAAATTGTATTCACTTTTTGCGCATGACTTTGGAGAATTTCTTGCCTCCACGGAAACTGACTTGCCTGACTCAAATCCTATTACACCGGAAAACTTTTCTGACTTGCGCACAAGCTGGCGTTACAAAGAATGTGAGAAATGTGGAAAAAAACGCGGCTTTGTCTTTGTAAACAATTATCAGCGCAGAAGAAAAATGGCTGGGCATAAAAATGTTGTGCTTGCTTCCACAGAAAAAAGCGGCGCGGACATTCAGTTCCCGGCGATTGATGTTGCAGACAAAGACTTTTTCTTTTTGCCGTTCAACATGAAAGTTGCGGATGGACTTTTAAAGACTTCGCTTGCAACTCCGCTTTGTGTTTTAAATGACCAGCGCAAAGTTTACGTTTTTTATTCAGCTGCAAAACCTGCCGGCTCTTTGGCTGAAAAAGATTCCAGTGTTTGTTCCGCAAAGGACGCTTCCGTTTCTCTTTATCAGTTTGAAGGCGAGGTTCCTGACTGTGATATTGTAACGCTTTCAAGAGAAGATGCATTGAACGCTCATAAAGTTTCTGTAAACGGAAAAGAATATCTTGTTGTGACGGATTCAGTTTTGTTCCAGAATAACCAAGATGGAAAAACAGAACTTGAATTTGAAGACTGCAAGAAAATTTCATTCAAGGCATTCCCTGAACTTGAAAAAGTTCCAGAAGGATTTTCTGCAAAAAAATGCGGCGGCGGATTCACGGTTTATACTTTCGACCAGGACGCTGCGGAATCTCCAAAAGTTTCGTGCCAGAAAATTTCAGAAGATGAAAAAACTGCGGTCTATAAAATTTCCGTGGAAAGCTGGCAGAACGGACTTGATGATTTATTTATTGACATTGGATATGCCGGAAACTGCGCGCGCCTTTATGAAAACGGAAAGCTTATTGACGACGGAATTTTTGTTGGTGAAAATTATCCGTGGAGCATCGGTCTTAAACGCTACGGAAAAAATGCGCATGACTTTACTTTGGAAATTGATGCGCTCAAAAAAGACGCTCCGATTTTTATAGAAGAATGGCCGGACTTTGCTGGTCAGGGTTCGCTCAAAAAAGTCAACGGAATAAAGGCTAGAGCTTTTGTGAAAATTTCTGCCCAGCTTTAAAGATTAGGCAGTTTTAAAATCCGTCTTATTTTTTAAGGCATTTAAATTAGTCCTCCTCATCATCCCTGGATTTGCTTTTTGGTCATTGCGGCAAGTCCGGGGATGATTTTTTTGCATAGGGAGTAAAATATTTTAATAAAAAATTTGATTTATGAAATTGTTGTGCTAAAATAATTGGCAGATGTTTCATTACGGAGAAGAATTTTGAAGCTCAGCTTTTTACAGTTTGAATTCAACCTTGAATTTTTAAAGCCGGCCATTGTCAGCGCAAATCCTTTGTTTGTTCTTCGCGGAATGCTGGGAAAGAACCTGCGTTCAATGTGCTGCATTTCCAGGCAGTCGGTCTGCGGCGAGTGCCTTTACAACAAAACCTGCGTCTATTCGTATATTTTTGAGACGATTCTTCCGTCTGATAATTCTGTTCTGCCCGGACGGAACAAGGGCTGCCATCCTTATTCGCTTTCTGTAAAAAACCGGGAACATAAAAATCCTTTGACTGAATATTCATTTGTCCTCACGCTTTTTGGAAAATCTGTTGAATATTTTCCATATATATACGCGGCTTTTGTCCGTGCCGGAAACGACGGAATCTTTAAAAACCGGGCACAGTTCAGTATTAAAAGCGTTGTTTCGGGTGGAAAAAATATTCTTATTGATGAAAATCATATTGATATGGAAATTCCTCCGCAGATATGGGATTCCGACGAGGGGTTGAAATCAAGGCCGCACGAGATTCTTGTTGAACTGAATTCTCCTCTGCGGTTTAAGTTTGGCGGAAGATACGGAACAGATTTTTCTGCGCAGGATTTTATGGGCTGCCTTTATCGCCGCGCAAAGACTTTGTGCTCGCTTTACGGTGAGGTTTTGGAAGATGATTGTCAGAAATATATTCCGTCGGAATCGCTTGAAATTACAGACAGAAAAATCAGGTGGATTGACTTTAATCATTATTCCGCGCGCCAGAAAAATGCAATGGAACTTGGCGGAAGCGTGGGAAACTTTAAGATAACAGGAAACTTTTCAGACTTTGAGCTTTCTTTGCTGGAACTGAACAAAATTGCCGGAGCAGGAAAAAACACAAACTTCGGGCTTGGGCAGATAGATTATTGGAGCAAGTAGGAGAAATAAAGATGGTAGATGAAAATATAACAAAAGAAGAACTTGTGATTGCGGCTTGGCTTCATGACGTAGGAAAATTTGCCCAGCGGGCGGATATTCAGGAACTATACGACAGCAAGCTTGAAGGCAGATATTGCAGGACTACAAAAGACGGACGTTTTACTCATCAGCACGTTGTTTATACGGAAGGATTTTTGAATAAGTATAAAGATGTTCTTCCTGACAATATTAATTTTGAGCATATAAAAACTCTGGCCGCAAGTCATCATAATCCTTCTTCTTATTTTGAGTGGATTATAAGCCAGGCGGACTGCTTGAGCAGCGGTTCTGACAGATGCAATATTTTGGGAATTGCAGAATGTGAAAATGAAAACCAGTTTGATGAGGAAAAAGAAAAGTTGAGGTTCTATGAAAAGCCGATGATTCACATTCTTTCAACCTTGCATTTGGACGGCCGCGCAGAACCTGAAAAAGCGTTTTGCAAAATGTCGGAACTTGAAGAAGATTCTGTGATTCCGGATGAAAAATGTAAAACTTCAAAAGAAGACTATAAAGCGCTCTGGGAAAAGTTTGTAAAAGATTTTCAGAAATTGCAGGGATTGAATTATGACGAATTTCTTCTGTCTTTAAATTCTCTGCTTGAGCGTTACTGGTGGTGCATTCCGTCTGCAACAAATTCCGATGCGGACATAAGTTTGTATCAGCATGCAAAGACAACCGCCGCTTTTGCAGCCGCTCTTTATGAATATCACAAAGAAGAAAATTCTGAAAATGAACTTTCGTTAAGAACAGACGGCAAAAAATTTCTTTTTATCAACGGCGATATTTCAGGAATCCAGAATTACATTTTTGATTTGAAGACTTCTTCTGACAATGCAAAACTCCTGCGCGCAAAAAGTTTCCAGCTTTGGGCGTTGAGCGAGATTATTTCTCTGTATATCACAAGGCAATTTGGTGTAACTTATGCGAACATTATGACTTCCGCCGGCGGAAAATTTATCATTCTTTTGCCGAATACACAAAAAGCAAAAAAACGGCTGGAAGAGCTTCAGCTTGAGATTGAAGAGTATTTCTTAAACGAATTCGCCGGAAAACTGACTTTTATTGTAAGTGACGGAACTGTGGCAAGTTATAAAGACTTGCAAAAAGAAAATGTCATCTCGCTGATAAACAAAATAGGCGATGACGGCGATATTGCAAAGTCAAGGAAAATGCAGAAAGTCCTTAAAAAATGCGGCGCTGTTCTGGAGACGCGGTATGAAAATTTGCAGAAATTTGGTGAATGCCCGAAGTGTGGAATTTTTGCCGCCAGAAGTGTGGAAGGTTCTGACGATGAGCGGCAATGCAAGTCATGCGAAAAACTTATTGAAATTGGAGGAAAACTTGTAAAGTCAGCAAAACTTGTCTTGAAATCCGAAAAATTGCTTCATTTTGGCGACATGATAAAACTTTATGAATGGGATGAGGATGTAAAGTTTTATTATTCCGTAAATGATTACAAACCTAAATTTCCGCTGGTAACGTTGCCATATATCGCGCCAAAGACCGAAAACGATGAGCTTTTGACTTTTGAGGATATTGCAAATCTTTCTAAAGGAAACAAGAAACTTGCAATGTTCAAGGCAGATGTAGATAACCTTGGTCTTATTTTCAGCCAGTCTTTGGGAGAACGGATGTCATTTTCGCGGTATGCGGATTTAAGCCATCAGCTGCATTATTTCTTTTCCGGATTTTATTCCTGGTTTGTAAAGAATAAGACCGACCAGTTCGGCGAATTTTACAAAGATAAGATTTATACAGTTTTTTCGGGCGGGGATGATTTGTGTGTTCTTGGAACTTGGGAAAGCGTTTTGCAGTTTGCCCTTGATTTTCAGAAAGAGCTTAAGATGTTTACGAACAATAATCCTTCTGTAACGATAAGCGGCGGAATTGCGCTTGTGAATTCAAAGTTGCCGGTAAGAAATATTGCGGACGAGGCAGAGAAGAATCTGGAGCTTTCTAAAAATCACATCGGAAAAAATGCGGTTACGGTTTTTGGAGCAACTGTATCTTGGACTGAATATGAAAAATACCTTTCGGACGGAAAATATTTTGCAGAACTTATGAGGAAAAATGAACTTTCAACTGGAGTTATCTACAAATTTATTGATTTTGCAAACCGCGCGGAAAAAACATTGGGCAACAAAGATAAGATTGCAGATGTGAGCGAGCTTGTAAACACAAAAGATAGAATCTGGAAGAGCAATATGATTTATGTTCTTGCAAGGAATGTAAAGAATGATGAGCTGAAAAAAAGGCTTTTGGCTTACGGAGAGAATCCGCAGGAAATGGTAAAGTCCCGCATAGCGGTAAGTTATGCGTTGTATATGAATAGGTAATTAAATAAATATTAGGAGGAAATATATGAGTTATGGCGACGAAAGAAGATATGGAAATCAACAGTCTTTTGGAAACAGAAACGGAAGTGGCGGAGGATCTCAGAAGAACTCTTTTGAGGATAAATCTGAGACACCAAATCCTGTGAAAATTACAAGTTTTTACAAGGCTGACGGAAAAACAGTTCAGGAAGATTTGTTTGATTCTGTTGCGCTGAATGTTGCAAAATCATTCAAAGGTAAAAATAAAATTGGTAAAGACATAGGGGTTACATCAACCCAGTTAAGAAGAATTTTTGATGAAGTAAAAAGATTTGAGCAGATTCTGTCTCTTCAGGAAAATCAGTGGGAAAAACAGCTTCCATATATAAAGATGATAAAATCTAAAGTTGCGTATTCTGTTGCCCGTGCTGCAAAGCAAAAATCAGAGGAAAAAGGAGTTTATAAGAACTTGGAAGCTTTTATTTCATCTGGAATTGATTTGATAAAAACTCAGGAAGATTATCATATTTTTGTAAATCTTTTTGAGGCCGCTTACGGATTTTATTACGAACTGGCACCAAGTAATTGCAGATAATTTTTACAGGAGAAAATTATGAAACAGATAGACACAAAAAAACTTTCAGGAAAAATTGTTGTAAAGACAGGGCTTCATATTGGAGCTGGCAATGACAAAGTTGAAATCGGCGGAATGGACAATCCGATTATCAGAAATCCACTTACACATGAACCGTATATTCCTGGCTCTTCGATAAAAGGAAAAATGCGTTCTTTAATGGAATGGAAATTTGACAAACTCAAAAGTACCGGCGGAAAAGTCTGTTCCTGTGGACTTCCGGAGTGTAAAGTTTGCCGTGTTTTTGGAAGCGCAAATACAAAGTCGGAAGAGGCAAAAGACAGAGGTCCGACAAGGCTTATAGTGCGTGATGCAGTCTTGACAAAAGAATGGAAAGAGAAATTCAGAAACGGAAATTCTATTGTTGAAGAAAAGAATGAAAACTCATTGAACAGAATCACTGCGGAAGAAAATCCCCGCCCGATTGAACGCATTGTTCCCGGCGTAGAATTCGACTTTGAAATTTCCTACCGTGTAATTGACACCGGCGATAATGGAGAAACTGATAAAAAATATTTTAAGGAAGTTGTCCTAGAATCTTTAAAACTTTTGCAGGATGACTATCTTGGCGGAGGCGGAAGCCGCGGAAACGGTCAGATTGAATTTAAGGATTTGGTTGATGAAGACAACAATCCTGTAAATCTTTAGGCTTGAGGTGTTTATGCAACTCTATAAAGTTTCAATAAAACTGAAGTCCGCATTTGTAACACCGTTAAAAGGCGACACAATCTGGGGACATATTGTATGGGGAATCGCAAACCACGATGGCGAGCAGGCTGTGGAAAAATTTCTTGCGGAAGAAAAATCGGCAACGCCAAGTTTGATTGTTTCTTCTGTATTTCCAAAAGGAACAATCTGCAAGCCTTTTCCAAAGCATGAGGATAGAAAACCCAGATTGTCTACAGAAGAATATTCTCAAATAAAAAAAATCAAGAAAGAAAAATTTGTTTCTTCCGCAAAGTATTTTTCAGATTTTTATGAAAATGAAACGAAATCTTTCAGTTTTGAACGGGTTCAGACAATGCACAATTCCATAAACCGGTTTTCAAACACGGTGGAAGAGGGAAATCTTTTTGCAGTGGAAGAATTTTGGGCAAGTGGTCAGGATTTTGATTTGTATGTTTTATCATCATATTCTAAAGAACGGCTAAGTCAGCTCTTGAACTGGGCTTTTGAAAACGGATACGGTGCGGATTCCTCAACAGGAAAAGGAAAAATCTCTGTGGAAAATATTATTCCTGTGCAACCTAAAATCAGTTCAAATAAATATGTTGCGCTTGCTCCGTTTGTTGCGGATTTTTCAGAAATTAAAGAAAATTCTTTGCGGGCGAATACATTTATCCGCACAGGAAAAATCGGCGGGGCTTTTGCCTCATCAATGTGTCCTTATAAAAAGACAGTGGTTCTGTTTGATGAAGGCGCGGTTTTTGAGTCAGCAATACCGTTACAGTTTATTGGAAAACTGATTACAAAAGTCCATTCTGATGAGCGGATTTGTCAGTCGGGATTCGCACCGATTTTGCCGATAGGAGATGATGAATGAAAGAAATCTACAAAATAAAAATCGAGCCGCTGACCGCCGTGCATATTGGAAGCGGAAACACATTGTCGCCGTTGGATTATAAGCTTGATGATACAAGAAAATACGTCCGCTTTTCTTCTGATTCAATTCTGAACAGAGTCGCAACAGATGAAAAACTTAGAAATGAATTCGAGATGTTTTCTCTAAACAGTGACATGAAATCTTTGCAGACTTTTTTTCATAAAAACATGAAGAACGAAGATGTTTCTTACCTGTGTCTGCCGACTAAAGAATTTGAAGAGAAATATGACGAGAATCTAAAAAAAGACCCATTGCAGAATGCCTGCGAAGTCTTGGAAATGTACAGACCTTCCTTAAAGAGTTTCCCTGGAATTCCCGGAAGTTCAATAAAAGGAGCTATAAGAACGGCTCTTGTTGATTCCTGTGTAAAAGATGTTGAAAGCGGATTTGATTTTTACAAGGCAAAGAAAAACAGAAACTTTGAAAATCAAATTCTGACTAATAAAGATGCAAAAACAGATCCGTTTAGAGCAATTCATGTTGTCGACTGTAATTTTACAACACCGCTGACACAAGGTGTTGGAACTCTTCAGATTATAAATGGAGAAGCTGGACGTCTTTCAGAGAAAAATTCCACGCAGGTTCAAGCAGAGGTGCTTTTAGGTAAAATCGTTTCAAAAGAATCTGTTCCGCAGCTGTTTAGTCTTACTATTGATAAGGACTTGCAGAAAACAGGAAATGTTTCAAAAAGATTCTTCATAAAAGACATTATAAATGAATGTAATTATTTTTATGGTGAAAATTTTAAGCAGGAATATGAGTATTTTTATAAAAATTCGGATTCCGAAAAACTTGAATTGATAAATAAACTTTTTATGGAAATTAAAAACATCACGGAGAAAGAATCAGAGAATTCATTTATAATAAGGCTTGGAAGATGGAGTCAGTTTGAATTCGTAACTTTGTATGATGAAAATCATAATTTTGGAGCTTCCAGAACCGTTCTGAATTACGACGGCCAATATCTTCCGATGGGCTGGTGCAAGTGCACTAAAGTAATATGACTTTCAGAAAGGAATAAACCATGACTCCAAACACAATTCTAAAAAAAATAAAGCTCGGCGAAACAGTTACCCAAGAATTCAAGCGTTGCGGAAATGGGATTCATTCTGATGTTTATGAAACTGTCTGCTCATTCTTGAACCGTTTTGGCGGAGATATTTTTCTTGGTGTTGATGATGACGGAAATATTGAAGGCGTTCCGGAAAATGCTGTGCGTGATTTAACTAGGAATTTTATAAACTGCCTTAATAATCCTTCTCTTTTTAATCCAGTCTGCACGGCAACTATTGAACCGATTTCTGTAGATGAAAAAATTGTTCTTTGGGTTTATGTTCCGAACGCTTCTCAAGTTTATAGTTTTAAGGGAAAAGTTTATGACCGGCAAGGCGACAGCGACATCGTTGTTACTTCTACAGACAAAATTGCCGAGATGTATATCAGAAAGCAGAATATTTTTACAGAACGTCGTGTTTTTCCATATCTTAAGCTTGAAAATTTGCGGGAAGATGTTTTTCAAAAAGCAAGGCAGCTCGCATACAACAGGAATTCAAATCATTCCTGGATGAAAATGGACAATATGCAGCTTTTGAAGTCTACCGGGCTTTACACACATGATTATGCTACAAATGAGGATGGTCTTACTCTTGCCGCGGCTCTTCTGTTTGGTCAGGATGAAGTGATTCAGGATATTTGTCCGACATACTGGACAGATGCGCTTTGCAGAAAAATCGACACAGACCGATATGATGACCGCGAGATTATTCAGACGAATCTGATTGACAGTGTTGACCTGCTTATGCAGTTCGCCAAAAAGCATACTTCTGATAAATTTTATTTGGATGAAAATATGCAGAGCATCAGCTTGCGTTCAAATATCTGCCGCGAAATGATTGTAAATTGCCTGATTCACCGTGAATTTACAAGCGGACGCATTTCAAAGTTTGTAATTGAAAAAGACAGAATGTATGTTGAAAATCCGAACAAGGCTCAAAATGAAGGAAAACTTACTCCGGAAAATATTGAGCCTTTTCCAAAAAATCCGTGCATCTCAAAAGTTTTTCGAGAAATAACTTATTCAGAAGAACTTGGTTCTGGCTTTATAAAATTGAATAAATTTGTTCCGTTGTATTCAGGCAAAAATGCGCGCCCGGAATTTATAGACGGCGATATGTTCAGAATTGTAGTTCCGCTTGGAGAAATGGGCGAAAATGTTGATGTGCAAAATTTTGAGAAAAATATGAATGATGGAAAACAAATTAACTGTGGTGAAAACTGTGGTGAAAACTGTGGTGAAAACTGTGGTGAAAACATTTCCGCCGAAGAAAAAATTCTTGATGCAATCAAGGAAAATCCGAAAATCACTCAGAGACGGCTTGCGGCGGTTACGGGGCTTACGTTGCGCGGCGTGGAATGGAATATGGCAAAATTAAAAAATGAAGGCAAAATAAGGCGCCTCGGTTCAGACAAAAAAGGAACTTGGGAGATTGTGGAATAGCAGGAGGAAATTAAATGGCTTACACATTAATCAGTTTTGTGGGAACAGGAATCAAAAAAGACGGTGAGTACCAGTCAACAAGATATGTTTTTCCCGACAAGAAAGAATTTGAAACAAAAAAATTCGCAGAAGCTTTGCTTGAACTAGAGTACAGGAACTTCTCAAAAGTAATTTTTCTCGGAACGACAACCTCCGCCTGGGAGATGTTCGCAGAAGGCAATGATGACTTGTGCATGAAACTTATGGAAGCCCGCTCGGACAAGAGTTTTTCTGAGGAGCTGAAAAAGGAGCTGGAGAATTACCTTTCAGAAAAATTGCATATTCCTGTTGTCATAAAATATCATACTGACAGAATTGACGAGGACACTTCGCTTGAGATTTTCAATCTTTACAGTTCGATTGTTCCGGAAATTACAGATGAAAATATTCTTGTTGACATAACACACAGTTTCCGCTCAATGCCGATTATGCTTTATCAGGCAATGCAGTTTTCTGTCTCACAGAATGAAAAAATAAAGAATGTGGAGCTTGTTTACGGTGAATATACTTCGGACGAAAAATGCTCCTATGTCCGCAATTTAAGCAGCTACTGGAAATATTCGCGGATTACAAATGCGGTTTCGATTTTTGAGGAAAAACTTGACGGTTTTGCTCTTGCCGATTTGATTGAAAAAGACTGGGAATCAGGAAGCAAGGCGATAAAAAGATTTTCGGAAGTTGTGCAGACAAATTTCTGTCTTCAAGTCGTGGAACTTTCTAAACAGCTTAAAAATTCTCTGAAAAAATATCCGGAGAATGCGCCCGCCTATCTTGATAAGGTAAAAAACAGCGTGGAGAAAGTATGCAGGCTAATTAATGCTGAAAACAAGAGTCTTTCTTTGTCTTTGTATGAATTTTCTAAATTTCTTTATGAACATAAACTGAATGTTCAGGCGGTTATCTGCCTTCAGGTTTCCGTTGAGACTGCGATTTGTGAAAAGTTTGCAGGTGAAAATCAGATTGGCGATTATAAATGGTGGAAGGATTTTGGGCAGGATGATTTGAAAAAAATTGAAAATGAATACAAAAAGGACTTGAAAATTCCGCTTACAAATCTTGAATATTTCAGAAACCAAGTCGCGCATGGCGGCGCAAAAAATAGGGATGGAAACTTTCCACATGCGGCAAATATTCCGAGCATTTATGAAAGCGGACTGCGCGGCGTGAAGAATCTGTTCGAATATCTGAAAAAAGAGTTGTAAAAAATTATAAATTTGTCGCTTTTGTGATATAATCAGAAACGCAATGTTCTTTGACATAAAAATCGCAAACCTCGGATTCTGGCAGAAACAGCCTGAATTCGCTTGGGTTTGCGAAAATATATAAGTGTTTGCAATATAAGGAAATAAAGGATTTGTCTGAAAAAATGTATGTGTTTTCTGCCGGAAAATATTATTTTATGATATTTTTGCTGGAGCTTTGCGAAATCGCCCCTGCAATTTATTATAATGTAATGAAATGCGGACGGTAGACTAAAAAACATAGACCTGATTTAAGGGATTAAAACTAAATGGTCCGAAGCCACTTATAGCGGTCAGTATGCTAAAAAACATAGACCTGATTTAAGGGATTAAAACGTAATATACGCATAAAGTTTTTCCTGTGTCGCATACTCTAAAAAACATAGACCTGATTTAAGGGATTAAAACAGTCCGAAATCCTCTTTACAAAATACCGCAAGTTCTTTGACTAAAAAACATAGACCTGATTTAAGGGATTAAAACCATAAATAGGCTTCCTATTATAGTTGATATAGAGATTTACTCTAAAAAACATAGACCTGATTTAAGGGATTAAAACAGAATGAAGTCATAGATTTCGTATGCAAGCTCGCTGCCTAAAAAACATAGACCTGATTTAAGGGATTATTTCCGGTTTTTCTTCATAAAAAGTGTTAATTTTTTTTCATGCCGCTTACTCTTATATATTAGAAGCAATAAAAGGAGCATATTTGATGAAAGATTTAAGACTTACAGAAAAAATTGCGGTCGATGTGATTCAGTCAAATCCAAGGCTGTCAATCACAATCGCCCTGACCGGAATTGCAATAGAGCTGCTGTCATTTTTTGTAAAACGGATTACAATGTCCGCTTCATGACATCTGGTGTTTTTTAGAGAAATTTATTCAAGGAGGCATGATAAAAATTACATCCGTGTAATTTTTATCATCACAGTTTGCTCAGGCGTTGCTTTCACAAACTGTGATTCTCGCCATCCTTGGCTCGCCGCTACGCGGAGTTTTATAAGGAGGCATGATAAAATGAAAAAGATTGTATTCGCAACAATTCCCATGCAGGAAATAAAAGAAGGCATTGTCTACAAATCAGAAGAAAACAAGGCGATTGAGTATGAAAAGCCCGTTCTTTTTACAGTGGACTCTCTGCTTGCAAAAACGCTTGAAAAAGGTGATGAGGTCAAGGTTGTAAGAATTGTTACTGAAGGAAAATTTTCTGACGATAATCTGAAGCTCCAAAAAGATGAGCTTGACAAAATCAATTCTGAAATTGGGGCTGATATTTTCTATGTCGAGGTGAGGGAGGAATTCAGGGAGACAAATCAGGTCTTGCATTCAAGGTTCAGGCAGCTGGTGAATTCGCTTGAGACTGGCTGTGAAATTTATACGGACATGACTTTTGGACCTAAGACTTTAACGCCGGTTCTGTTCTATGTGCTTGGATTTGCGGAGAAATTCTTTGATGCGGATATTAAGAACATTGTTTATGGAAAGGTGGCTTTTGATAAAAACAAACATCCTGTTCCTGATACCGCCGAAATTTTTGATGTTACATCACTGTACTACCTGAATTCCATGGCTTCTGTAATGAAAGCTCCGGACGGAGCGTCTGCACTGGCAATGCTCAACACTTTGTTTGAGCTTTAGTGCTCTTGGGGTTGTTTTATGGAAGATTCAAAATCAAAAGAAGAAAATCCCGTCAATCTTCTCTGCAAAAAGTTTTTTACGCCTGAACTCTGCGACGGGCCTGTAACAGAAACTCCTGCTGCGCTTAAGAATAAGGCGTTTGCGGAGCTTTTGTCTTATGGCGATGAAATTTGCCGTAAAAATTTCAGGGGAAAGGAAGATCTTTTATGCGTGGAAATTGTAAAAACGATTGAGGCGTGCTGGAATTCTTGGAAAAAATCTCCGTGTGCCTCATCATATTCAGGCTACTTTTATAAGGCGCTTTGCAATAATCTTACAAAAGTATGTGTCCAAAAGTATGATGAATTCAAAGAGACATCTCTTGATTCTCATGTTGATAAATATGGTGAGCCTGTAACTTTACTCGATTTTGAGCCTGATGGTGAAACTGCGAGTTTGGATGATAAAATCGATAATGACAGTAAGCTTAACAAACTCCTTGATGGCATTGAAATATATACAAGAGCTGTAAGAGCTGATGTCCGAAAATCACTCTGCGTAATGTTCACCTACAGAATTCTTGATGATGCAGAATTTCCGGATTCTGGCTGGATAGAAGAGAAACACGAAAAATACGGTTTTATAAACATGGAGCTTGCCGGGGATTATTTTGCAAAACAGAAAGTTGCGAAATCTGAGAACAAAAAATTTAAATATACCCAAAAAGATGTGTCAAAGCTGTTCGGAATTCCTGAAAAAACGCTTTCTGACAGAAGTAGAAAAATAGACAGTTTCTTTGACTTGCAAAAAAAACAATGAGTGATAGCTTTGAGAGAGGCTTGTCCGGTTTTCAATCCGTTCGGAATTACTCCGGGCGGATTTTTTTTATTTAAAAGTGTTAATTTTTCAGCGGCAATGACCTCTTATATATATAGACAGGAGAAACTCTATGATTTTTATATTGATTACGCTTTTTTTGTTTACGGTTGCCTTGTTTTTTGCAAAATATTTTCTCGCAAAAATCATTGGATGGGTCCAGGCTGTTTATTTCAAATATGAGCGCAATATATTTGTCAGAATTTTTGCGGCAAATAAGCTTGCTGTGGGAAAAAGTAAACTGGATTTATTGAGCAAAATACTTTCTGCCATCAGCTTTGTAAGAATTGTATTTTGTCTTGCAGTTATTGTTTTGACGGCATTTTTTATTTTTACAAAACTTTTGGGAAAGTGTTAATTTTCCGGACAAAAAGTTCTCTTTATATATAGAAGGCGGAAATAAATACTGGAGGAATAAATGAACGCAGTGAAAATCATAAAATTTTTTGTCAAAAACGGAGTAAGAACAAGTTTTGGTGTCGCAAGGACTTTGGCTTTTCTGTCAACTCCTGCCGGTGCGGTTCTTGTAGTGGTGGCGGAATTTGCCATAAAAAAAGCCGCAGAAGCAGCCCTGAAACAGATAGAAAAAAAATCACTGGAAAAACTGCATAAATAGCCGGAGGAAAAAATGACAATAAACATAGACAAGAATCTGTTCATGTATTTTGGGTCAGAAACAAAACTGACGGTGTGCGTAAACAGAGTCGCTGATTATGTGGATATTTCCCGGATAAAAAGAATTCTGCCTCAAATCAGTTTTTCTGACGAGAATACGGTTTCGGTTCAGATAGATGAGTCTGAGCTTGCTGATGAGAGTCTTGAGGACAGGAAGATGTTTGTTCTCCTTGCAGTCTATGCGATTGGAGTTGGTGAATAAATAAAGTGGGTACGGTTATGGAGAATGAAATTACTGCCGCATTTGATAAATCCGATGACATTACTTTTCATGATTTTTTGACGGTAATATTTATCGGCAGTATAGGGGCGGCCGCAGGCAATTCTAAAGCTCTGAATAATCTGCTCGATCAGGTTCACGAGGATGCGTCGCTGAGGAATCCTAAAACTTTACTTGGAAAACTTCTTCATCATAACGGTGATATTATAGACGCTGTTTCCAGAGGTGGAAAAATCTTTGCACCTTATCTTCACCGGCTTTATGGAGGACATGATATTCTTTCATTTTTGCATGGGGACAACCCTTTTGTGCTTCTTTGCGGTCAGTATGGAATACCTAAGGGAATTATTCAGGCGGTCAGACATCTGACAGCAGATACTTTCTCAAAAAATGGAGCTGTGTTGCCCGGAAGTTCGTTTCTTGACCGTAAAAAAGAAGACGGAACCATCGTAAATTTGCTTGATGAGTGGGCCAGAGAAATGTGCAGAGGCAAGAACTTTAATGTCCAGGTTGTTTATCAGCAACTGTTTTCGATAAGAATGCAGGATATTGGTGCGACTTTTGTTTCTGATATGCTTCTGAAAATTTATGAAAAATCCGTTGCAGTATCAGGGAAAAGACATTTTTCCGATACTGCAAAGTCCCAGCTTAGAATTATCATGTTTTTTGCAGAAGCGGTTATGACGGCAGGTCTTGGTGCGATAATTTCAGGAGGAATTCCTAAAGTCAACATTCCGGCTGTTTCTGCCCTGATTTTTGAGACGGGGCATTTGTTTTATCTCAATCATGCGGATGTTAAGGCCGCAAAAAAACGCGGAGATGAACTGGAAGCTCGTCTTAATAAACTGGAGTAAGTCTGTTCTTGAAGATGGAGAAAAGACGTCTGTTTTTATTATAGATAGGCTTGAATTGTAAAATTTTTTATAAGTAATATATCAGGAGGAAAAATATGTTTAACACTTTAAAATTTGCAAAAAATACGGCAATTCTGCTTGCTGGCGTGCTCATTGGAGGTGTTGCAACTCTTCTTGCAAAACAGTCAGAAATAAAAACTTATAGGAAAGAAGTTACCCGTGCTCAAAACATAGCTGAGAAACTTCTTGACATTACAGAAAAGAATAAAAACAACTGAAGAATTCAAATATATGGAGAAAATAGCTCGTCCACATGCCCAGAACATTTTGTCTTCTAAACCACGTCCTCACCCAAAAACAGCTTGCCGAGCTTGGTGAAAAATTCAATTCCATAGAAGTTGTTTACCCGGAAAAAAATCTTGCGGAACTCTGGGCACAGATTTCGCCGGAAAAGTCCAATGAGGAAGTTGTTGGGTCTGTCGCTTCATGGCTTAATGGCGAGTCTGCTCCAGGCGATTTGTTCATAATTCAAGGTGAATTCGGCTCGACTTTCACGCTTGTGGATTTTGCGCTAAAAAACGGTCTTGTTCCGCTCTATGCCACAACCCGGCGCGTTTCAAAAGAATCCCGCAGCGGGGAAATAGTCCGCCGCGAATATGTTTTTGAGCACGTCTGTTTCAAGAAGTATCAATATTTTGAATAAAAAACTTCGGAGTAACAATGTCAGAAATTTACATTCTTTCAGATTACGGAAAACTTTCTAAAAAGGACGAGACTATCGTTTTTTCTCAGCCGGACGGAACGAGCACAATTCTTTTTCCGTTCAAGACCGAGCAGCTGGTTCTTGTGGGAAAAGTTTCTATCAGCGCGGACGCATTGCGGCTTCTTACAAAGTATAAAATCGGCACGACTTTTCTTTCTTCAAACGGGCGTTTTAACGGCAAGCTTTCTTTTGGCGACGGAAAAAATATTTTTCTCAGGCAGAAGCAGTTTAGGATTCTTGACAATCCGCAGAAGTCGCTTGAAATTGCAAAAAGCATTGTCGCAGGGAAAATCCGCAACGAAATCAGTTTTATGCAGCGAATCAAGCGGAAAAATTCAAATGAAAACGAGGCGGTTGAAAACGCAATCAGCTCGGTAAAAAATACGCTCTCCAATGCGGAAAAAACAGATGACATTGAAAAACTCCGCGGATATGAAGGTCTTGCCGCAAGAAAGTATTTTGAGGTCTTTAAATTCAATCTTCAGGACGAATGGGCGGAATTCAAGGCAAGAAGCAAAAATCCTCCGCGTACAAATGTGAACGCCGTTTTAAGTTTTCTGTACACGCTTCTGATGTACCGCGTGGAAAGCGCAATCGAAAGTCAGGGCTTGGATTCCTGTTGCGGAAACCTTCATGCCGTGAACTACGGAAAGACCGCCCTTGTGTTTGATTTGATGGAAGAATTCCGCTCGCCAGTCTGTGATTCCGTCTGCTGCTCGCTGTTCAATCTTGGAACATTAAAGAGCGAAGATTTTGAGAAAAAAGAATTTTCAGCCGAAAGCGAAGATTATCCTTTGGAGCTGGAACAAGGAAAGGGCGATTCGGATTCAAATTTGGGAGATGAAGAGAATTCTCCTGCAAAGTATGGAATCCTTCTTACCAAAGCTGGAATCAAAAAAGTGATTTCCGCGTTCGAGGCAAAAATGAATTCGCTGATTTTGTATTCGCCGACAGCACAAAAAATTTCGTACACAAAAATAATTTATCAGCAGGTTCAGCATTACAAGCGCGTAATCTGCGGCGAAGAAACAGAATACAAGGCGTATTATTTCAAATGATTTATTTTATAAGCTACGATGTTTCAAATCCCAAGCGTCTCAATAAAGTTGCAAAAACGCTTGAAAACTTTGGAATCCGCATTCAGTTCTCGTTTTTTGAGTGCGAAATGGAAAGGGAGCAGCTAGAGGAACTTAAGTCCGCGCTTTTGAAAATCATCAATAAAAAGGAAGACAGTCTGCGGATTTATCCTTTGTGTCAGGACTGCGCCGCAAAAACAACTTCGCTTGGAAACGGAAATATTTTTATTCCAAAGACTTTTGAGATTCTGTGAGGTTAAAATGGAAAAGCACTGGCTTATTGTTTACGACATTCGCGACACAAAAAGGCTTGCAAAAATTTCAAAATGCGTTGAAAGCTATGGCTGGAGGGTGCAAAAGTCTGTCTTTGAAAGCACTGCAAGTGATGAGACAATCGGAGAGCTGAAATTCCGACTTGAAAAACTGATGGATATTGAGGAAGATTTTGTACTTTTTTTTGAAGTATGTGAGCGCGATTTTCAGAAGAAGCAGATTTTCGGCAAAAATATTGAGAAGGGCGATAAAATAACAGATGAGGATTTTGTGATTCTATGATAAAATATTGGGGCGTGCAGACTCGCTCTTTGACATAAAATCGCAGACTTCCGTTTTTATAAAAATCTGCCAAAAAAGGAGCAGGTTTGCGAATAAAATATAAATATTTATGATACAAGGATTTAGAATGATTAAAAAGACTGAAAATATACTTTTTGCAATAAAAATGCACGGAATTGCAGCAAACATAAATGACCTCTGCGAAACATCTGTTGCAATTCCTTGCAATAAAAGATATTGTGAGCGGTAGTATTAAAGACATAGACCTGATTTAAGGGATTAAAACGCATTTTCAAAGTTTGTTCATTGTAGAAATTATATTGCTTAAATTAAAGACATAGACCTGATTTAAGGGATTAAAACTTTTACCTACCCTCATAAATATCAACCAGTTTAACAAATTCATTAAAGACATAGACCTGATTTAAGGGATTAAAACACAACATCATCAGCAATAACATCACGAACAACATAGATATTATTAAAAACATAGACCTGATTTAAGGGATTAAAACGCGCCTCTAATTCTGCTTGGGACCATCCGACCTCAACCATCTCATTAAAAACATAGACCTGATTTAAGGGATTAAAACTAATAATTAGGAAGTGAAACAAACTTGCCTTTATGACATAAAATTAAAAACATAGACCTGATTTAAGGGATTAAAACCATTTTTTCATGAAGAAACAGCTTTAACTGGGATAGATCGTATTAAAAACAAAGACCTGATTTAAGGGAATTCCTTTACTTCAAGTTCGTTTGCCATTTTGTCCTCTTTCTTTTATAGTCATTTTCGCTTATAAAAAAACGCTGTTAAATACAAAAAGCCGGAACGCATTTTTCTGCACTCTGGCTTTTAGGCGGTTTTTTATTTTGTGTGGTCTTGTGCTTTTACTTCGGCTTTTCCTTGGAAGTTAGTTTAGCATAGAAATGCTAGATTATGAAGTCTCCGGCGTCGCAGTTTAAGGCTTCCGCAAGTTTTTTTGCAGTTCTTGCCCCGATGTTTCTTTTTCCGCTTTCCATAAGAGCAAGATTCGGTGCGGCAATTCCCGATTTTTTCGCAAGTTCAGCAAATGTCATATCAGCATTTTCCCTGCGGATTTTTAAAACTTTTGCCGGAGTAAGTTCTATGCTTTTGTACCAGTCTGTATCTTCAACGTTCACATATTCATCATCATCATCTTCTTCTTCGACAATCTGAATCCCAGCTATATTGTTTTTGATGAGCTTCAAAAAATCTTTCAATCCCTTTCCGCTGATATTTACATCAATATCAGTATGGAGCTTTTTCACGACTGCCTGCATAATATACCTCCACTAATAATGTTCCTTTTTTCCAAGTCCGGCACGCTACCCAGCTGTAAGAAAGATGACAGTGATATTTATCGCCGTCAAGTTTTGAATAGTTCTTCCAGTCTGGTTGAACTGCGCCTTTGTTCTTCAAATCTTTTAAAAGAAGTTTGAATTTTTCCTGTATCTCAGACGGCATTTTATTTAAGTTTTTCAATGCTTTTTTCAAGATTCTTACAGTATAAATTTCTTCTTCTTTCATATTTTTATATTATCAAAAGTGAAATACTTGTAAAGAAAAATGTTCGTCCAAGCCTGATTTTGTTGTTCCTAGCGCAAGGTCAACAAGATAGAGGCTTACGGTCTTTCTGATGGATTCCGCAAGTATTTTCTCCACAGTTATTCATTTTTGGTTGAATCCTTATGTTTCCTGTAAAAATAAAGCAGTACCCCAATGCCAATTCGCAATTGTCATAAATGCGGCTTATGCAGCGGGCATCTTCAAAAAGGTCTGTAAAAGTACTTGCGCCGGTTATTGCATTAAGCGTAAGAGTTTCTGCTGTTGCAAAGGACTTTTCCGAGAGCGGTTCTTCATCATAGCCTTCAAAGTTAAACTCAAGCTGCTCCGGCTGTATAGGCGCTTCTTTTATAGCTGATAAACTGTTCATGTGGATATTATAACACGGAATTGCGGGAAGTGATGGAAAAAAGTGTGGGGGTTTTATTATAAGTGCATAAATTTGTGGTATAATGGGATATAGGAACATTTTGGAAAAACTGAAATTTTTAGAATTTCTTCATAGAAATTTAATTATAGGAATAAAATGCAAGACGTATTTAATTATCGTGATGAAGTTATAAAAGAATACAAATCATTTTCAAGAAGCTTTACTAATATTTCAGCTTTAGATATTAAAGCTGTTGTAGATGCTGAATATGAGGAAGGCAGATACTGGCCGGAGCCTTTGATTCAGATAAATCCCAATTATAAGACCGGAAAAACCATTGAGCAACTTTGTGATGATGGCACTCTTGAAAATGAATGTCGATTGATTTTTCAGGTAGATAAGAAAGATGATGGCAGTAATGGTAAGGCGATGATTTTGTATACTCATCAGCAGGAAGCTATTAGTTTGGCTGCACTTAAGCAAAGTTATGTCGTAACCACAGGTACAGGTTCAGGAAAAAGTCTTTCCTTTTTTATTCCAATTGTAAATGAGATTATAAAGAATAGAGCTAACAATTATGGAAAGACTTCTGCAATTATCATCTATCCAATGAATGCTCTTGCTAATAGCCAGCTTGAAGAAATTAAAAAATTCTTGCGTGGTTATGATGATGACAATAAGCCTTTTACTGTAGGTCAGTATACTGGTCAGGAAAGTGAAGAACAAAGACAGTACCTAGCAGATAATCCACCAGATATTCTTTTGACAAACTTTATGATGATGGAGTTGCTGCTTACTCGTGGAACTCCTAAAGATAAAACGGTAATGAAAAACTGTGATGGTTTACAGTTTTTAGTTCTGGATGAACTTCATACATATAGAGGCCGACAGGGTGCAGATGTTGCTTTACTTGTTCGCCGATTAAGACAAAAAACACGTTCACCAAATCTTGTATGTATTGGAACATCTGCAACCATGAGCAATCAGGGCGATACAGCTGACCAGAATGCTGTTGTTGCTCAAGTAGCATCTAAGCTTTTTGGAACGGATGTTTCTGCAAATAACGTAATTGGTGAAACTCTTTCACAATCTACAGACCAGAGCTTTAATTTGGATTCAGTGAAACCTTTGCTCTTGAATAGAATAAAATCTATAACACCTGAATACAAAGATCTGGACGAGTTCTTAAAAGACCCTCTTGCTGTTTGGGTTGAGCTTACTCTTGGTATTGAAAAAGTTCCAAATGCAGCTGCAAAACGAGCAAAGCCAATTACATTAAACCAAGCATCTGAAAAACTTTCAAAAGATTCCGGAGCTTCATTTGAAGATTCCAAAAAAGCGCTTGCAGAGTTCTTGCTTAAAGCTCATCAGCAGAAAAATGTAAATGGTCGAAAACCATTTGCATTTAAATTGCATCAGTTTATTTCTGGTCCGGGCAGTGTTTTATGTACACTTGAAGGCGAAGGACAGCGTTTGGTAACACTTAATTCTCAAGTTTTTGCTCCTGGTAGGGAACAAGAAAATGTGCGTTTATACACTGCTTATTTTTGCCGTGAATGTGGAATTGAATATTTCCCTGTAAGAAATGAGGAAGGTCTTTGGGTTCCAAGAAATATTAACGAAGCAGTGCCAGATGATGCAGCCAGTACAGCAGGTTTCTTAGTTCCAATTAAGCCAGGTTTTAAATACGAAGGTGAAGATGATATTCCTGAAAGCTGGTATGACTATAAAGATGGAAAAGCAACAATTAAGAAAAAAAATAGAGCCTTTATTCCTCAGGAGAAAATCGTCACAGAAACTGGTGATATAGGCAATTCATCTACAGGAACTCATTTTTGGTATATTCCGGGAAAAATTCGTTTTTGCCCATGTTGTGGAATGGAACATAAAACAGCTGGTAATGACCGAAACAAATTGACTGGTCTTAGCGGGGAAGGTCGTTCTTCTGCGACAACAATTATTTCGCTTGCCATTTTGAATCAGCTTTATAAAAATAATCCTGATTTTGGAAAAAATAGCACAAATGATATACGCAAAATTCTTGGTTTTACTGATAACAGACAGGATGCTGCCTTGCAAGCCGGACATTTTAACGACTTTGTTTACCAGATTACTATACGAGGCGCATTGCTTCATGCAATCGAAGCCAATAGTGGAGAGCTTTCATACGATATTTTGGCTGAGCAGGTATTTAAATCTTTAGGATTTGATACAACTGATAAAGAAGTTTTAAGCGAGTTTATGACAAACCCGAATATTGATGCTCATAATGCACTTGAAACAATCAAAAATGAAGCAAGATATATTTTAGGTTATAGGCTTATAGAAGATTTATTCAAAGGCTGGAAAAATAATAACCCAACTCTTGAAATTCTTGGCTTAATGCATATTGAATACAAGAATCTAAAAGAAATCTGTAATGATGACAAGTATTTTGTAGATAACAGCACTTTAGCTGGTCTGTCTCCAGAAAAACGTATTTTGTTCTATGAAACGCTTTTTGAAATCTTTAAGAAAAATCTTTGTATAGATTCAATTTATCTTGAAAACTCAGAACAGGAAAAAGTAAGAAGTACCAGTTTTAATGATTTAGTAGGAAGATGGTCTTTTGATGAAGGTGAACGTCCAAGACATTCTGAATACGTTGTAACAAAAGGTCGTTTAAGAACAGATGGTCGAAGAGATTTTGCTGTAACAATGGGCGCAACCTCTTTGATTGTCCGAAGTATTCGTAATTCACCTTTATGGAAAGACACACCTTATGCAATGGATATTCGCTCTTGTGATTTAGAACAGATTCAGATTCTTGTAGAAGATGCGCTTAGAGTTGCAAGTTCTGCAGATATTGTCCGCCATACAGAGCACGGCTGGATTTTACATGCAAATAATCTTGTCTGGAAACTGGGCCCAGATAGAGTTATCAAAACGCGCGAAAATAAATTCTTTATAGATGTTTATAATACAATCAAAGAAACCTTTAATGGCAATAGTTATATTTTTGATTACTGGGCTCATGAGCATACAGCGCAAGTAGATTCTCAAGATAGAAAAATTTTGGAAAAACAGTTCCGTTATACACCAAAAGATATTGCAGAATGGAAACAGGAGTTCCCAAATAAAACCTTAAAGAGACTTCCTGTTTTGTACTGTTCTCCAACAATGGAGCTTGGCGTAGATATTTCTTCTCTCAATACGGTTTATATGAGAAACGTTCCTCCAACGGCAAGTAATTATGCTCAGCGTAGCGGACGAGCAGGACGAAGCGGACAGCCTGCACTGGTTATTACATACTGTTCGTCGTTGAGTCCTCATGACCAATGGTTCTTTGAAAAGCGAACCGATATGGTTTACGGTGACGTTAAAGCTCCAACTCTGGACATTACAAATAAAGAACTCATTACAAGTCACATTCATTCAATCTGGATGCAGGAAATGCAATACGAACTTGGAAACAGCATTTACGAATATGCAATCGATAAACAGTCTGGTGATAAGCTCAGACTTAATCCGGATTTGATTACGGCAATCAATAATGAGCATATTAAAGAATCTGCAATTAAAGAAGCTTGTGCTGTTTTGGAAAATGTTCGTAATACGGTTCCTGAAGATGAAAAAGAACTTCCTTGGCTCAAAGATGAATATGCAATAGAAGTTATTAAAAATGCTGCAAAAGATTTTGATAAGGCTTTTGATAGCTGGAGAACTTTATACAAATCTATTCAGAGGCAGATAGCAGAAGCTTCTCAGGCATTGGCAAGTCCTGCAACTTCACCAAGAGACCGTGATGCAGCCTTAAACAGACAGAAAGACGCTAATAATCAATTTAAAGTACTGCTCGGTGGTTCAAAAGGTTCATCTTCTAATTCAGACTTTTATCCTTATCGCTATCTTGCAAGCCAGGGATTTTTGCCGGGGTATGACTTTCCAAGACTGCCACTTATGGCATGGATACCCGCTGCACATTCAAGAAAAACTGGATTTGAAGATTCTGGTTCTATGGTAAGTAGACCACGTTTCTTGGGTATTAGCGAATTTGGACCTCAAAGTATTATTTACCATGAAGGAAGAACATATCAGGTTTATAAAGCAAAACTTAGCTCTGCAAATGGCCAGGTAACATCCAGCTCTGTTCTTGCAACAAGAAGTGTTTGTGTATGTCCAGTTTGTGGTTTTGCACATTTTAGTGGAACAACAAATTCTGATATTACAGTTGAACGTTGTGAACGTTGTAATGCAGAACTTAAAACTGACAACAGAATAGATTCCCTTTACCGAATTGAGACTGTAGAAACAAAAGTATCAACTCGTATTTCCTCAAATGAAGAAGAACGGCTCAGAAAAGGTTATGAGCTTCAGACTGTATTTCGTTTTGCAAAAGAGAATGGTCATTTTGTTGTTGTACGTACAGAATTATTTGAGGGCGACGAGCAGGTAGGAACTCTTGATTATGGCCAGAATGCTACAATCTGGGTTTTGAATAAGGGATGGCGAAAGCGAAAGAATCCGGCAGTTTTAGGGTTTAATATTAACCCTCTTACAGGACGCTGGGAAAAAGACCCTGGCGAAGAAGATGAAGAAGAAAAAGAGGAGGATTCAAAGAGAGTTCAGCCACAGAGAATTGTGCCTTTTGTAGAAGACACAAGAAACGTACTTGTTTACACTCCAATATCAACATGGGGAAATGATGAACTTGACGCAAAAGCTATGGCTACACTGGAATCAGCATTGCAGCGTGCAATAGAAGAAGAGTTTCAAATTGAACAGTCAGAACTTAGTGTAATTCAACTTCCAAATACAAACGATTGTTCAAGTCTTTTATTCTATGAAGCAAGCGAAGGTGGGGCTGGTGTTCTTACTCGTCTTGTTCATGATAAAGATACTCTTTCCAGAGTTGCAAAAGCAGCTTTGCATATCATGCATTATGAATGGAATGAAGATGAGCCGTTGACTTTAGATGCCTTAAAAGACACTGAAGATGACAAGCCTCATAATAGTCGTTGTGTTGCAGGTTGTTACAAATGTCTTTTGTCTTATTTCAATCAACCATTACATGAAATGATAGACAGACATAATGAACTAGCTCTTAAAGTACTTATTAGTCTTACCAACGTTCAGGTAAAATTAAAAGAATCAGAAGCAGTGCAGGCAGTTCAAACAGATGATGAGGCTTCATCTTTGGATTCTTGTTTGAGAGATACATATTGTATTCTTCCAGATGCCTATAACAAAGACATTATGCAGGGAAAATACACAGTTCTTGCTTTTTGGAAACGAGAGCGTTTAGTTCTTCTAAGTGAAGAACCAAATACTGAGTTAGCAGATTACCTTAGCAATCACGGATTTAATTATCTTGTTTTTGGAAAGTCTGGTTCTGAATGGGCTTTGGCAGTTCAACAATACAAAGAGAAATTACCAAAAGACAGTGAAGATTTATAAGGATATAAATGGCAAAAGTAGAGTTTAATGAGGATTTGAACCGTAGGTTCAATCCTGGAACACTTGTAAAAGTTCGTGGCAGGGAATGGGTCTTAGAAGCGTGCGATATTGAAGGATGTGTAAAACTGCGTCCGCTTGGAGGAACAGACGGTGATGTTCAGATTCTTATGCCTTCGATTGAAGATACAGAATTGGAAAGTGCAACTTTTCCTCTTCCAGATTCATCAAAACCTGGAAGTTATAGTTCTGCTTTTCTTTTGCGTAATGCATTACGTCTTAAACTTACAAATGCAGCCGGTCCTTTCCGTAGTCTTGGCCATGTTGCAGTAGAGCCTCGTTCATATCAGCTTGTGCCTCTTTTGATGGCATTAAAGCAGAATCCTGTTCGACTTTTGATTGCAGATGACGTTGGTATTGGAAAGACAATTGAAGCAGGTCTTATTGTAAAAGAACTTTTGGAACGTGGGGAAGTAACAAAGTTTATCGTGCTGTGTCCGCCGCATCTTGTTGAGCAGTGGGTAGAAGAACTTAAAGAGCATTTTAATATTGAAGCCGCAAGCGTAACAACAAGAAGCATCAAAAGCCTTGAAAAAGAAGTTCCGGCTACAGAAACTTTCTTTGACCATTATCCGGCATCTGTTATTTCTCTTGATTACATCAAGGCAGACGAACATTCCCAGTGGTTCAAAAACCACGCTGGCGAAGATGCGATGATTATTGTAGATGAAGCTCATACCTGCTGTGTTGGTGGTGGTAAGCAGTTACGCTTTAATTTGCTTAAAAGCCTTGCAGATGATAAAAAACGCAACATGCTTTTGCTTACAGCAACTCCACATTCTGGAGATGAAAATGCATTCAGCAATTTGATTTCTCTTCTTAATCCAAAGTTCGCAGACATAAACAGTCTTGAGGAAGCAAAAGATGATGTTCGTAAGGAACTTGCAGAGCATCTTGTTCAACGAAGAAGAAAAGATATTGTAAATTACCCAGGAAAAACATCTTTTCCGGAGCGCATGGTTACAGAAGTAACTTATAACCTTACTGGTAAATGGGGTGATTTTTTTGAAGATGTACGAAAGTATTGTGTAAAAATTGCCCAGGATTCAGAAAAAGAGAGGGGCTACAAAGGCCGCATGATGTGGTATGCAACACTTGCTCTTTTGCGTTGTATTTCATCAAGCCCTGCTGCAGCTAGAAGTGCACTTACAACTCGACTTGGTAACACAGAGGAACAAAACGAACAGAATCTTGATTTACTTGAACAGAGCATTAACGATACTTATGACGGCATAGGAGATGAACTGAATGAAAATGAACAGCTTATGGAACCAGTGCTGGAAAATTCATCTGAATTGGAGCAGCTCATTAAAAAAGCAAATGCTTTAAGCGGTAAAGATGATGATCCAAAGTTGTTATGCCTTATCAAGCATATCTCAGAAATGTATAAAAACCAGAAAAAGAAAGGTAGTGTATACCGCCCTGTAATCTTCTGTAAATATATTGCAACAGCTCATTATTTAGCAGAACAATTGGAAAAAGAATTTTCAACATCTGCCGTAAGTTTTGTTACTGGTGAATACACATCTGACCAAAGACAGGATATAGTTGCCGAGCTTGCCAAGAACAATAATCCTATTCTTGTTGCAACTGATTGTCTTTCGGAAGGTATAAACCTGCAGGAAGGCTTTAATGCTGTAATCCATTATGACCTTGCATGGAATCCGACAAGACACGAACAGCGAGAAGGCCGTGTTGACCGGTTTGGTCAGCAGTGTTCTAAAGTCTGGTGTTCAATGCTCTATGGTTCAGATAACCCTGTAGACGGTTTTATCTTCAATGTAATTTTGCGTAAAGCCCGCACTATAAAAGATAGTCTTGGAATTTTAGTTCCTGTTCCAGAAGATGATGCAAGTGTTCGTGTTGCAATTGTTAAAGCTGCGCTTATGAAAGAACGCTCAAGCGGAGCAGACTATCAAGGGGCATTATTCACCGACGAAGAGCTTTGTATTGTGGCAAAAGAAGTTGAAGCTAAATGGAACAAACTTTTGGAAAAAGAAAAGGCAAACCGTACAGTTTTTGCTCAACGCGCAATGCACCCGGAAGACGTTGCTCCTGAATGGGAAAAAACAAAGAAAGCTTTGGGAGACTCAAAAGATGTTGAACGATTCTTTACAGAAACTTCAAAGCGATTGAACATCGGACTTGAACCACAGGAAGAAGGGTCATATATCTTGAATATAACAACGCTTCCTGTAGAACTTAGAAAACAGATTGCTCCAATTGTAAAAACGACAAAATCAGGACTATTAAAGATTAGTTTTGAATATCCGCCGAAGCAGGGATATACTTTCTTACAGAGAAGCAATCCTGTTGTAACAAACTTTGCTTCTTATCTTCTAGAAGGAGCATTAAGTCCAAATACAAAAAGCCCGACAGCCCGTTGTGGTGCATATTTGAGTGATAAAGTTTCTGGTGAGATTATCACAATCTATCTTTTACGAATTCGTTATCAGATAAAAACAACAGGTTCTAGAAAGATTTTGATGGCAGAAGAATCGGTTGTTCTTGGAATACAAGGTAGAAGCAATCCAAAAGTAATTGCAGATGATGATGTAGAAAAACTTTTGAACGGAAAACCAACTGGAAACCTTTCGTCAGAAAAAATTTCGGAAGAAGTCAAAAATTCTATTGAATACTATAGCTCTAATAAAAATGTATTTGATGAAATTGCAAAGGTCCGTGCAGAACAGCTTGCCCAGGATCATACTTCTGTCCGTAAGGCAACAAATATTGATCAGAAGAGCGTAAAAGTGGAAGCCTGCCTTCCGTGCGATTTGATAGGTGTTTATGTCCTATTGCCAGATGAGGAACTGTAGAAGAATGCAGAAGTTTTTAATTTCCCTAAACAAGGAGTCAACCTGATATGCAAAACCTAAACCTATTAATAAAAGAACTGATTTCTCTTCCTACAGAAACCGAATGGCTTGAATTTAAGCATAATAATTTTGATCCAGCTATGATAGGAGCTGACATTAGTGCACTTGCAAATTCGGCAGCTTATAGAGGAAAAGATAAAGCCTATATGATTTGGGGCATCAATAATGAAACTCACGAAATATTAGGTACAAACTACAATAGGTTTTCTAAACTTATAAATAATCAGGAAATAGAAAGCTGGATTAAGAATACCGTTTCTAAAAATGCGGATTTTGATTTTTTTGATACAGAAATAGACGATAAAAAACTTGTTGTTCTTATTATTCAAAAAGCTTCCGTCCAGCCTGTTACTTTTAAAAAAGATTCATATATTAGAATCGGTTCTTATACAAAGCTTTTGAAAGATTATCCTTCTATGGAAGCACAGCTTTGGGATAAACTTCGTCTTACAAATTTTGAAAAACTTGCTGCAAAAACTGATTTACAAAAAGACGAAATTTTTAAACTTCTTGATTTTGCATGCTATTTTGATTTACAGAATATTGCATTGCCATCTAATCAGGAAGGAATGCTTCATTATGTGCTTGAAGACGAAATTGTGTTAAAACAGGACAACAGTTTATATACAATTACAAATCTTGGAGCAATTTTATTTGCAAAAAGAATTGCAGATTTTCCAACACTAGCAAGAAAAGCAATTCGTGTTGTTCAATATGAAAATGATACTAAGCTTAAAATCCTAAAAGAGTATAACGGCACAAAAGGCTATGCTGTAGGATTTGAAGGACTTATGGAATTTTTGGAAGCTTTACTTCCTTCTGAAGAGGTTATTACAGAAACTGTACGAAAGACTGTAACAAAGTTTCCGATGATTGCTCTTCGTGAGATTATTGCAAATGCGTTGATTCATCAGGATTTTACAGTCTCTGGTTCAAGTCCTTTAGTTGAGATTTTTCAGTCAAGAATTGAAGTTACAAATCCTGGCATTCCTTTGGTAGATATTAATCGTTTTATTGATAATCCTCCAAAATCAAGAAACGAAACACTTTCATCTTTAATGCGACGATTAAAAATGTGCGAGGAACTTGGATCCGGCTGGGACAGAATTGCTTTGGAATGTGAATTAAAGCAGCTTCCTGCGCCAAAAATTTTACTTTATGAGGAAAATACAAAAGTCATTTTATTTTCCGGGTTGCCGTTTGCCAATATTCCTCATGAAGAAAAACTTTGGTCTTGTTATCTCCATGCATGTATAAAATATGTAATGGGAGAAAGAATGACAAATTTATCGCTTAGAAAGCGAATGCACGTAGAAGAAAAGAATAAAGCAGCAATTTCAAGGTTAATATCAGAAGCTATGAAAGAAAATCTGATAAAACCTTTTGATAAAGACACTGCTCCAAGATATATGAGCTATATACCAATTTGGGCATGATTTAAGTTGATGGCAAGTTGATTTTTATTTGCTATTCATTTGCTTGCAAATGAATAGATTTAGATTTCTAGTGTTATTTTTACACTAATTTGCTTAAAACAGCACTAGATATAGATTGATAGTTATGATTTAAGTTGATGGTAAGTTGATTATTATTTGCTCGCCATTTGCTTATAAAAATCAGGAGAATGACAAATGAAAAACAATCAGAACGAATATACAACACTTTCTTTAGCAGGCTCTTTATTTTCTGCCGATATGCTTTTTCTTATGGCACGGGGAAATTCCAGCCATCAGAGTGTAGAAGACTACAAGCTTTTACCTGGTTTACGGTTCAGCGATGAAATAAGCCGCAGTTTCAATATTTCCCGTGCTTTTTATAACGAATATAAGAAGAACAGAAATGCTTCTAGCGCTTATGACTCAACCAAAAAATTCATTGAAGACTTTTTTACAAAGGCTTTGAATTATGATTCATTCATACATTCAAGCGGAATGACAATCAAAGACCGCAAGTATCCTGTAACACTGTATGCTGCAAAAGATGTGCCGATTATCATTGCGCCGTATACATTCACACTTGATGAGGCAGACGGACGCTTTGCTGTAGAAGGAGTTACCAGCCGTAAAAAGTCGGCATTCAGCCTGGCACAGCTTTTCTTAAATGCTTCAGGCGAATGTACCTGGGCATTTGCGACAAATGGACTCGAGCTCCGCCTTTTACGGGATTCAGACAGCCTCGTTCGCCCAAGCTTTTTGAGCTTTGATATTGAAAGCATTCTGAGCGACAGCCGATACCCGGATTTTGTCGCGCTCTGGTATTTGATTCATTCAAGCCGTGTAAACATTTGGGAAGCATGGAGACAGGAAGGAATTACAAACGGAACTCGTGTCCGCGAAGGTTTGCGTGATGGCGTTACAAATGCATTGCTTCATCTTGGCGCAGGATTTTTGCAGACAGAAGGTGAAGGCAATAACGCTTTTTTGAATGCATTAAAAGACGGAAAGCAAGCTGACGGTGTTTCTTATACCCAGATGGATTTTTACAAGGCGCTTTTACGCGAAGTATACCGTTTCTTGTTTCTTTCTACTATTGAAGAGCGGAATCTTTTGTTTGCCCACACAGAAGACGAAGCTCAGCTTACGCCCGAACTAAGAAAAGCTCATAGAATCTACCGAGAAGGCTACAGTATTCACCGTCTTGCAGAAAAAAGCCGCCGAATCCTGAGCAACGATAAATATTCAGACATCTGGCACGGTATTCAGGTTGTGTTCAAGGCACTGCAAAAAGGAAAAGAGGCCTTGGACCTTTCTCCTATTGGCGGACTTTTTAGACAAGATCAGTGTCCTCTTTTGGATGCCTGCAATATCGACAACGAACATTTGCTAAAGGCAATCCGCTGCCTTCGCTGGTGCTACATAAACGGAAAACTCACATTTACCGATTACCGCAATATGGGAACGGAAGAATTTGGTTCTGTTTACGAAAGTCTTTTGGAACTTGTTCCACGAGTTGACTTAACCGCAAAGTCTTTCAGCTTTGTTGGAATTGGCGATGAAAACGGAATTGATGAGGAAGGAAGCACAACAGGAAACGCAAGAAAAACCAGCGGTTCTTATTATACAAATGCAGAACTTGTAAACAGTCTTATTAAGAGCGCGCTTGAACCAGGCTTAATTGGAAAAATTGAGCGTGCGGAAGAAATGGCAAAAAAACGCAATGACGAAATGGATTATGAAAAAACAATTCTTTCATTCAGCGTTGTTGACCCTGCCTGCGGTTCAGGACACTTTTTGCTTGCGGCGGCACGCAGAATTGCAGAAGTCCTGGTAGAAAAACGGCTTGAAAAAATGTCCGACGCGGCTCCGTCCCAGGCTCTTTATAGAAAAGCATTGCGTGATGTTATTACAAACTGTATTTACGGTGTGGACTTAAACGAAATGGCAGTAGAACTTACAAGAACTGCACTTTGGCTTGAGGGATACGAACCTGGTAAACCTCTAGAATTCTTAAATCATCATATTAAATGCGGAAACTCTCTTGTTGGCGTTTATGACTTGAATGTGCTGAACAACGGTATTCCTGATGCCGCCTATACAGCATTGAGCGGAGATGAAAAGGATGTGGCTCTTGAAGCAAAAAAAATAAATGAAAAGGAACGAAAAGAACTTTGTGTAAAAGCTGATAAGAATGGAAAGGTATACAGAGCAAGTTATTTTGATTTTGGAGATAATTCACAAAACGTTCAAAAATCTTTAGCTCTTCTTATGGCTAAAATTAGTTTTACTGGCAATGATACATTGGAAGATGAAGAGAAAAAAGAAAAACTTTACAACGAACTTTTGCAAAATGAAGAATATGTTCTCTTAAAAACAGCTGCCGATCTGTATACAGCGACTTTCTTCGTCAAAAAAGATAAAGATAATGAATTAAAAATTCCAAGTACAAAAGATCTTTTTGATATAAAAAGAAAACTCCCTGAGGATTCAGCTAAAAAGGGCATTCGTGAAGAAGCCGTGAACATTAGTAAACAGTATAAGTTCTTCCATTGGAAGATTGAATTCCCGGAGATTTTTCAGCGGGGAACCGGCTTTGACTGCATTTTGGGAAATCCACCATGGGACAGGGTAAAACTTGCAGAAAAAGAATTTTTTGCAAGCCGCGCTCCTCTGATAGCCGAAGCAAAGAACAAGGCTGCCCGCGACAAAATGATTCTTGCTTTAAAAGACAGCGGCCAGGCTTTTGAACGGGAATTATACGAAAGTTTTATAACTGCCTTGCATTCTGCCGAATCAACAAGTGTTTTTGTGCACGCAAACGAAAAGACTTATGCAGACTGCCGGTATGCCCTTACAGGCTGCGGCGATGTAAATATGTATGCGCTTTTTGCAGAACTTATTTACACGATGATAGACACATTCGGAACAGCAGGCTTTATTGTTCCTTCCGGTATTGCAACAGATGACGGCACAAAGGCATATTTTGGGAAGATTGCTACAAGCGGACTTTTGAAAAGCCTGTATGATTTTGAGAATCGCGAGGGGCTTTTCCCAACTGTTGATTCAAGATTTAAATTCAGTCTTATAACTCTTGCGCCAAAAGACGGAATGAGCGACTTTGCATTCTTCCTGCATAATCTAAACGAGCTTGAAGACAGCCGCCGCCATTTTACGATGACACCGGAAGATTTTGATTTAATCAATCCCAATACCCACACATGCCCTGTTTTCCGAAGCGAGGAAGATGCAAAACTTGCCAAGAAGATTTATAAAAAGGCAGGAGTTTTTGTTAATGAAAATGATGAAGAAAACGGAAATCTTTGGAAAATAAAATTCAGCACGATGTTCCACATGTCCAATGACAGCGGGCTGTTTGTTGGTGCTGAACTCCTGAAACGAGTTCAGGGTGACGGTCATGCCGAACTTGTTTCAGCATCTGGCAGCCGCTATCTTCCTCTTTATGAGGCAAAACTCATGCATCAGTTTGACCACCGCTGGAATACTTTTGTAAACGGTTCCCCTGTAGATGTAAGCCCGGAGCAGAAATCCGAGCCCGATTTTTCTGTAACACCGCAGTATTATGTGCCGTACACAGAAACAGTTCTGCGTGCCACAAGCCTTGACCTGAAGATTGTGCAGGCGTTGCGGGAGGCAATTGCTTCGGATTCGCTCAGCAAACAAGCGGTCGGTGAGCGTAGCCGAACCGAGAAACTGCGTTCCCTTGTTGCAGAAAAAACTGGGGCAGCCGGCGATTTATTTGTAAATGAAAACACCGACGGAATAGACTGGCAAAAAGTTTATGCTTCAGAAGATTTGAGCAAAGCTGTGTTTGAGGTTGCGGAAAAGTTATGTCCGAAGTATTTGATGGGATTTAGAGGTATTACGAATGTAACAAATGAGAGAACTGTAATTTCATCTATTATTCCGTTCAGTGGAGTTGGCCATTCAATGTTGCTTTACTCTGTAAAACAATCATCAACTTTAGCTGCATGTTTATTGGCGAATTTTTTATCCTTAGAGCTTGATGTAATTGCAAGAATGAAACTTGGAGGAACAAATCTAACTTATGGATATTTTCGGCAATTTCCAGTTCTTCCGCCGTCTGCATACCACGAAGCCGCACTTTCATTCATCGTTCCCCGCGTAATGGCTCTGACATATACCGCCAACGACATGACAGAATGGGCAAAAGCCTTGTGGACTGATTCAACCCCTGCTATGAGACAGAAAATGCTTGAATTAAATGGAAAGAACCGCAAGTTTTCGCAAGAAAACTCGGGAAGCACGCTTGCGTGCGGCCCATACATTTACGATGACATAAAACGAGCAATCCTCCGCGCAGAACTGGATGCATACTTTGCCCGCCTGTACGGTCTTACCCGCACCGAGCTTCAGTACATCTTAGACCCACATTCCGTAATGGGCGAAGACTACCCAAGCGAAACCTTCCGCGTCCTAAAAGACAACGAAATCGCCAAATACGGAGAATACCGCACTCAGCGGCTCGTGCTTGAGGCATGGGACAGGATGGAGTAGGAAAAAAATAAATAAAGGTGGATAAAAATATATGGAGAACTTGAAATCAATTTTGGATATTGATATACCACAAACATTGTATCATTACACAGATGCTAATGCATTTATGGGGATGATTACAAAACACGAATTCTGGGCTTCACATATTAGATTTATGAATGATTATACAGAGTTTAAGTTGGCTAAGGATAAATTTGTCAAAATGATTCCAGAATTTATTAACGGAAAATTTCCATCAGGAACAACTCCTCCAGAAAAGATAATAAAAGATTTTGAATGGCTTACTGGAAAAATCGATGTATTTATTGTTTCTTTGTCTGAAAAAGAAGATGAATTAAATCAATGGCGTGCATATGGAAAATCAATCCCAAATTATTCCTTAGCTTTCAATAAAGATTCACTCGTGGAAAACGCTTTTATTATTTCAAAAAAAGAAGAAATAATTCAGCATATTGAAGATTATGTTTATGAAAGTAAACGTGAGCCAATTTCAAGAATCCTTTTACCTTGTATTTATGATAAAGCCGAACAAAAAAAGTTATTAAAGGAAATACTAGAAGATTCCTATAGAAAAGTTTATGAAAAAAAAGAAACGTCCATAGAATTCACAAAATATATTGCTAGAAAATTTATTTTTTATGCACCGTTAATAAAAAATAATGATTATGTGGATGAAAAAGAATGGAGAATTGTAGTTCTCTTTGATGAACATGATCAAAGATTGCTAGAAGAAAGAAATCGAAAAGAAATTGAAGAAAATATAGTTAAAAATCATACTCTTCATAGTGATAAATTATTTGAGTCAAAAGAGGTAAAACCTGAGAAAATTGAATTTCGTAGTAATGGTTCGTACTTTATCCCTTATTACAAATTGGGTTTTAAGGATAATGATTGTATAGATAAGGTTTATATTGGGACATGTCCAGATTATGATACGGTTTATGAATCTGTTGAGTATATGTTAAGAAAGAATGGAATCGGACTCAAACGGATAAAGGATGAAGCTATAATTCAGAAATCAAAATTGGCATATAGGAATTGGTAATAAATTTATGATCTCAATTAAGGAAGAAGTAGAAAAAGAAGTTGAAAAAATAAGAAATTCATATATTGCCTCTGTGCACCGATTAAATTCTGATAATGGTACAGCAGCTTCTTTTAGTAAAGATTATGAAGGTCGTCAGATTTATGAATTGCTGCAAAATGCAGAAGATCAGGTAAAAGATAATAATGGATTTGTAAAAATTGAATTGTATGGTAATACACTAAAAGTATTCAATACTGGAGAGCCTTTTAATGCAAAAGGTTTTATTTCAATTCTTTATGTTTGTGATAGTCCAAAAGAGCATATAACAGCTAAGACTATCGGATATAAGGGGATAGGCTTTCGTTCAATATTAAACTGGAGTGATGAGATCACAATTATTTCTGCAGGATTAAAACTTGAGTTTTCAAGACATAATGCAGATGAAACTTTTAATTCTATCTTAAAAGAAGTTGAAGATAGTGAAACATATGAGAAGGATTTAAAAGAAACAGAAACCAGTAAAGTTCCTGTGTTGGTATGCCCAAAAATACGTGTTGCACCTCAAAAAATTGATATTTATGATACTGTAATTGAATTTACTTGTTTTGATTCTGTAATAGAAAACGTAAAAGAACAAATAAAAGAGTTAAAACCAGAAGTCTTGCTTTTTCTTAAAAAATTAAGACAAATAGAATTTGATATTAATGGTGAACAGAAACGGTTTATTCGAGAAGATAGTGACGATAGTACAAAGAAAATTCTAACTACGGATTATTATGGTCAAAAAGAAAAAGAAGTTAGAGAATATGATTTTTTTACGGAAGAGGGAAAAATCCTTGATAAGTATTATGAAATAAGTATTGGTTATGACAGAAAAACTAAAACTTCTGGAGAAATGCTTTATTCATATTTTAAAACTAATGTAGAAATCTCTTTTCCAGCTTTTATTCATGCGACATTTGAGCTTTCATCAAATAGAAATGAACTGTTAGCAAACAATAAATATAATGAAGAACTTACAAAAAAGCTCGCTTCAAAACTTGCAGAAACTGCAATTAGTATTTCTTTACTTGACTCTCAAAACAATCAGGCAACGTATGAACCATTAAAACTTTTATTAACAAGTTCAATTGATACTTCGCTTAAACAATATAAACTTGAAGAACTTATAAAAGAACAAATCCAAACAGCAGCAATATTTCCAAGTATTCAGAATAGATATATTTCTTTATCTGATGAACCTTTGTATTCTGAACAGCGATTTGATAAAGTTTTATTTCCAGAGACATTTTCTAATCTATTAAAATATTGTGATGATGAGATTATTCAGAATTATATAAAATATGACGCAAAGTTGAATTTTTATGAAAACTCATTATTCAAGGATTTATTAAATAAAGATATCGTAAATAAAAGATATTCCTGTGGACAAAAATATACTCTAATAAAACTAATAAATGAGAATCATAGTATAAGTGGTACAGGAATTACACTTCTTGAGGACTTACAAGGTAATATTATTTCTAGTGAAGAAAATGTTTATGTTCATCCGGCTGCTAAAGATAAATTTGAGATACCAAATTGGAACTGGTTGAAAGTAAAATTCTTAAACGAGAAAATGAGAAATATTCTTTTAGAGGATGTTGAACAGGAGGCTATTGATAGAACTTTTAGAGATTTTAATCTTGTACGATATCGTTTTAATACATTAATTGGAAAGATTGTAAGTGATTTAAATAAAAATAAAAATACAGAAAACGTAAAAGCTGTTCTTCTTTGGCTTTTTAATTTTTATTGCACTCCTAAGTCTGATACTGAAGAAACTGGCGAACGAGATTTAGGAACAACTAAGATTCCAGTTTTATGTAGAAATAATACTATTGCATTTGGTAGCGAATCATATTTTGGAAAAGAATTTGGGAACGAAATAGGGGAGAGAATAATATCATCTTATGATAAAGAACATTTCTTATACTTTGGTTTATTCAATTCTACTGATTTACAAACAGTTATTAGGTTTTATGAATGGCTTGGAGTTTCTCATTTTCCTAGGATTATCGAAATTAATGTTGATAAGAATGATAGAGCAAACTATATCGATTTTAATTTCAATTATTTAAAAAGAGATCGCATAGGACAATATCATAAATTTTATTTTGACTCTAATAACATCAAAACATTAAAAGTGTGCTTTTTTGAACATTTTGCTGAGATATATAAGGCTGTTGATTTCTATGAAATTATTAGCTGGTTCTTAACTGACATTAGAGCCCAAGAAAATATTAATTCGTTATATGAAATAAGTAAACAGTCTACCATGACTTATAAAACTCCAAGAGAACGGTATGAAAGAACGATAAATTATGATTCTCTAGCATGCTATATAAAATATTATCTTAGTACAAAAGAATGGATCAAAATTGAAAATATATATTTTGATTCTGCTCATTGTTGTTTAGAAGATATAAAAATAAAAGGTGTAATTGCTTCTCCTAAAATATCCCTTTCAGATATTAAGAAATATTGTCCTTCAGCTTCTTTAAGTGAAGTTTATGGTTTATTGCAGAAGATAGGAATATCTGAAAACTTTATAGATTTAAAAACTGACGTAAAATATGAATTACTATTAAAATTACCAGAGCTTGATAAAGATTGTCGATATGGAAAATCAATATATAATAAAATGAAAGGAACTGCTGATAAGACTCTTGCAGAAGGCGGTAATAATTATCAAAAATTTATTAATGAAGGAAAAGTCCTTGTTACTATTAATGGAGAAAAGAAATATGTTTCGGTAAAAGAAGCAAAATATACACCAAATAAATTATTTAGTGAAAAAATATTAAATGAATTTCCAATGCTAGTTTATGATTATAGACAAGGTAGAGTTCAAGATATTTTTGGTGTTGAACTATTAGGTGATATTCATCCGAGTGTATCAAATGAAAAATTAAATGCAAATATTAATAAACAATTTAATTCAAATTTTGAAGAATTTAAGGTTTATATATTAGCTTCAAGATTGATTACCAATGAATCTGATACTGATTTGAGAAAGCTTAATCGCTTAAACATTGTTTTGGCAAATTCATTAACAGTAGATTTTCCAATTAATAATGAGAAAAAATCTGTTAAATTAGATGATTATCAGACCGTATATTTAAATGAAACAGATGAAAACAAAAGGAAGATTGCTTACATAAAGATTCCGGATAATTGTACTCTTTACACTGATATTGAATCTAATCCGTACTTTGCAGATGCTGTAGCCGAAATTGTTTCTACGGTATTAGATTTAAGTAATGACCTAGCTTTTTTTAGTTCCTTATTTTCTTCATCACACGAAAGAAGAAAAAATTTATTGATAAATACAAAAGGAGAAGAAGTATTAGACTATATCGATTTGGCACAAAAAAAATTAAATATTGTTTTTAATAGCAAACAAGAATTCTGGATTTCTATTGCTAGTATAAAAAATATACATTTTTTAGAAGAATCACCTGTAATTGATATAATTGATTCTCTTGGTGCTGATAGAAAATGGGAAAATAAAATTGACTATAACCATATTAATAAAATTGAAACAATTCCTATATTAATAGATTTATTTAAATCTCTAAAAATAGATATCGAAGAGTATAATAAACAAACCGCAGATAAAATATATTTAACAGAATATTATAAGCGACAATTTGATGATTTAAAAATAAACTTAAAGGACAAATATTTCTTGTATTTATATGAAAAATACAAAGAAAAAAAACTACTTGAAGATTTTGAAACTGACAAACATAATTATTTACCTTATAAAATTGAATTTAAGAATTCGGTAAATGAGAATGTAGAAGAAAAATTTGAAAATGCTTTTAGTGTAAAATGTTCTGAGTTACGGAATTTAGAAAATAAAAGCTTGGATGAAATTATAAATGAGAAAAAAAACTCCTCTTCGTTGTATTCAGAATTACAAGGTGAATATACTTCTGAAAAACTTGATTTGTATTTGTTATTTGATCGTCTAGAAGAACTAAAACCAAAAGAAGAAGAAAAGGATAAATCTGAACCTGAGAAACCTAAAAAGACTGCTGAGCAAATATTGGCTGAAGCTAAAGATCTAGCAAAAGAGCCAGAATACCAAGGAGAAGTTGAAACTGAAGGAATAGACGATAAGAAACAAAAAAGTACTCGTACAGGTCATAAATTTGGATCAGGAAATAAAACTGGTAATATAAATGATAATAAAGAAATAATTGGATTAGCAGGAGAGATTGCTGTATATGAAACTCTTACTCAAAAATATTCTACAGTAGAATGGCTCTCTGAAAATGCTGTTAAGTATGGTTTGCCACATACTGGTGACGATTCTCTTGGATATGATTTGATTTATATAAATGATCAAAATGAAAAAATCATGGTTGAAGTAAAAGCAACAACAGGAGATTAAATCGAGTTTGATTTTTCAAACAATGAATTCTCAACTGCTCTTGAAGATCCTGATCATTATGAAGTATTTTTTGTTTTTTTTAGATCTAATGAAAAACCTAAAGTTCTAAATCTTGGAACCTTATTTAAATTTGATAATGAAAATGAATCACCATTTAACAACTCAAAATTTTCAATTCAATATGATAAATATATAATTAAAGCAAAAGAGAAAGATTAAGCAAATCAAAAATGAATTAATTGATGAATATAATACTAAGCTTAATAAAAGATAGTAAGGAAGAACGTTATCTTGTAATTATTGAAAAATGAGCTGACTATAATCTTTTAATTACTGCTTATTATCTGGAATACGACAATGCCTTGGAAAAGCAGCTAAAACACTATAATCAGTTTAAAAAAGCAAAAGACGCTTCGGTAACCGGAACGTCTTTAGAAACTCCTTCTACAACTAGTAGATGAGATATTTTAGATATACTACATTTTGATTAAAAGTCAATGGTAAGGTAGGATTCAAATGGAAATATCAACTATAGAGAGAACCGTTTTAGAAAAATGCGCAAAAGATGCCGGCTGGGAAATTGATTCTAATGCTCCAGCTGATTGCATCAATTTATTCAGTTCATTTTTTAAGGAAACAGCATGTATAAAAAAGCCTTCTGAATGGGCATTTGTTCTGTGCTTCTGCAGAAAAATAGAATCCGACTGTTTTGAATTTGGTGCAATATTTAATACTAACGGTGAATTTGAGTTTAATCTACAGGAAACTTATTCATTGTCGATTTTACTAAAACGTGTGGCAGAACTGTTTGCTTCCCTTCCTGATAATCCTCTTGAAAAATATCATAAAAAGCTTGCTGAATTCTCAGATACAGAGATTCAAAGAACAGAAACGGAGCGATTGGTAAAAGAACGTGTCGGCCAGGATATCTACAGAGACGCACTTATGAACTATTGGGGCGGAACTTGTGCCGTTACTGGCTGTTCTTTAAAAGACGCTTTGCGGGCGAGCCATGCAAAACCTTGGAAAGATTGCAGCACCGATGCAGAACGTCTTAATGTATACAACGGATTTTTGCTTACGGCTAATCTGGATGCGCTTTTTGATAAAGGCTATATTTCGTTTACAAATGACGGCTTGATTATGATTTCTGATGTGCTGCTGTTTGACGGGGCAAATATGAGCGGCTTTGGAATTAGTCCTGATATGAAACTACGCTGGGTGGAAGAAAAACACCTGGAGTTTTTGGATTATCATCATAAAAACGTTTGGAAGAATTAGGAGGTATTAGTTATGTATTCAACAACAAAAGATAAACCATGTGAAGATATCTGTTATGAGGATTTGAAGATTATGATGAAAACTGGGCTCGTAAAATAGATATATATGAAAAGTATTATCCAGGACAGATGATAAAAACTTATGAGAGCGGTGTTCTTTCAAAAGAGGCTGAAAAGAATATTGAATATATTGAGGGGCTGATAAAGAAATAACATCGGGTTTTTAGGGGCAGATCCACTAGGCAGATCGGGCTGAAGCGAGAGGGAATGATCCCCCCCCCACACACCTCATAAATAAAAAAAGGAGCAAAAGATCTTACGGAATGAAAATCACCTACATCATCCAAAAATCCCGACGACGCTCTATTTCTGTTAGTGTGCTTCCTGATAACCTAGTGCTCGTAAAAGCTCCGTATGAAACCAGTGAACGCACGGTGCAGGAATTTCTTCTTTCTAAAAAAGACTGGATTACAAAGCATCTGGAAAAACAGAATAATTTAAGTAAACTTTGCGCGAAGGAACGGTTTCTGGGCAAAAACACGCTGATTGTTGCGACCGCATGAGCAGGCAATTCTATAGTTACTTTGCAACAATCAGCGTGTAGCGCATTATTGCGCGATTTTGAACCAGGAAACCGTGCCTGGGAGCCAGTTTTATACTGAATACATTTATAATGCGTTTGCCGTGTGCGCAGTCTTTCCTTTAATTGCAAATTATCATTATATAAACTACAATTGGGCGTATGGCAAAGACTGTAGACGATAAGAAAATTATTTACACAATGGATCGGGTTTCCCGCGCTTACGGGACTAAAGTTGTTCTTAAAGACATAAGCATTTCATATTATTACGGAGCAAAAATCGGCGTTATTGGTGAAAACGGCGCAGGTAAGTCTTCTTTATTTAAAATTCTTGCGGGAGTTGACAATGATTTTACAGGCGAAACTCATCTGCTTCCTGGATTCACAATGGGATATTTGGAGCAGGAACCTCAGCTTGAAGCAGGCAAGACTGTAAAAGAAATTGTAATGGAAGGCGTAAAGCCGATTACAGATTTGCTTGCTGAATTCGACAAAGTGAACGAGGCATTTGGAGACCCTGATGCTGACTTTGACAAGCTTTGCGCAAGACAGGCTGAGCTTCAGGAAAAACTTGATGCTGCGGATGCATGGAATTTGGACACAAATCTTGAGCTTGCAATGGACGCGTTAAGATGTCCGCCAGCTGACCAAGTTGTTGATGTTCTTTCTGGAGGTGAACGCCGCCGTGTTGCTTTGTGCCGCCTTCTTCTTCAGCAGCCTGATATTCTGCTTTTGGACGAACCTACTAACCACCTTGACGCAGAAACTGTTGCCTGGCTTGAACGCCACCTTCGCGACTACAAAGGCACAATTATTGCGATTACTCACGACCGCTACTTCCTTGACAATGTTGCCGGATGGATTCTTGAAATGGACAGAGGTGAAGGATATCCGTTTAAAGGAAACTATTCTGAATGGCTTGAAGCAAAAGAAAAGCGACTTGAGCAGGAAGAAAAGCAGGCTTCTGTCCGTCAGCGCGAAATGAAAGAAGAGCTTGAATGGATTCACGCAGGCGCAAAAGGTCGCCAGGCAAAGCACAAGGAGCATATCACAAAGTACGAGCAGCTTTTGGCGGAAGAGCAGAAGCGTGTTCAGCTTAAAGACAGCCAGATTTCAATTCCGGCAGGACCTCGTCTTGGAAGCCTTGTAATTGAAGCGAGCGGGCTTACAAAATCATTTGGCGACAAGCTCCTTTTTGAAAACCTTGACTTTGCAATTCCGGCTGGTGCTGTTGTTGGCGTTGTAGGACCTAACGGCGCGGGAAAAACTACTTTGTTTAAAATGCTTGCAAAGGCCGCTACAGGTGAAGGAGAAGAAACTCCGGATTCCGGCACGATAAAAGTAGGCGACACTGTAAAGCTTGTGTATGTGGATCAGATGAGAAGCAAGCTTGACCCGAACAAGACTGTGCTTGAGCTTCTTTCTGGAGGAGCTGACCTTATAAAGCTTGGCGCGGTGGACGAAAAAGGACGTCCTGTAAATGGAGCGTTGCGCGAAGTGAATGCCCATGCTTATTGCTCTTGGTTCAACTTTAACGGCGCGGAACAGAACAAGAAAATCAGCGTGCTTTCCGGCGGAGAAAAAAACAGGCTGAACATGGGGCTTATGTTCAAGGAAGCGGGAAACGTTTTGCTTTTGGACGAGCCTACAAACGACCTTGATATTTCTACAACGCGTTCGCTTGAAGAGGCCATCAACAGTTTTGCTGGCTGTGTTCTTGTAATCAGCCACGACCGCTACTTCCTTGACCGTATCTGTACTCACATTCTTGCGTTTGAAAACAACAGCGAAGTCAAATGGTTTGAAGGCAACTGGAGTGAATACGTAGAATGGAAGAAAAACGTCCTTGGCATTGACGATGACCATCCTCACAAAACCATGTACCGCAAGCTCACAAGGTAAGCGTACAACTGTAAAAAAAGGATGCCCGACTGGACATCCTTTTTTTGTGCCATAAAACCAATGTGATGTTACTTATTGTTAGGCGGATTGTTGCCGCGACTTCCACCGCTTGGGTTTCCTGTTGTTGAAGGCATTCTTCCGCCTTCACCTGCGTGGCTGTTGCCTGGTTTTACAGTTGTCTTTCCCATTTGTATGCTCCTTTAAAATGAATTTCAGTAGTTGTATATTTTTGTTAGGTTCAATCTCGAGTTTTAAATTTTACTGTCATTATCGGGCTTGACTAGATAATCCGTTGAAAATTTCCAGTAGATTGCTAACCAAGTTTGCTATGCAAATATCGCGGTGTCAAGCACGGCAATGACAACCTTGTTAGGTTTGTAAGCTGTTTTTTTCAAAACTCGACATTCGCCCTGTAAAATATATGAGATTAAGCACAGCAAAGAAATTTCCAAAGAGCAGTACCATCATCTTGTCGATACAAAAAAATGTGAACAGACAGAATTTCGCTATGGTAAAATTTTAAGCAGGGTAGTTTTATATAGAGGAAAAGACTCAGAAACAGAAGAGGGAATTTTGTATAGGAATGTGGAGGAATATCTTTTAGAACTTGGCAAACATTAAAGCTGTCCTTATAAATCCCATTGAAACAACTTTGTGGCTGGTTTATAATCTGCCAAGATTTTTTATGCGAGGTTTATATGGCAAAGCTTCCTTCTTACGCTCTTGATGTAAGGCTTATTGCGCTTGACTTGGACGACACTCTTTTGGATTCAAATCGGAAAATCAGTGATAAAAATGTGCAGGTGCTTCAGGAATGTGTTCGGCGCGGAATTTATGTTGTGCTTTGCTCTGGGCGTGCGGAAGATGGAATTCTGCCTTTTGTGCGCAGGATGGACATTGCGGGTAGCGAGTTTGGGAAATTCATAATTGCAATAAACGGATGCAGTGTTTTTGATATGCACGAGCGCAAGCAGATTTACACTTGCAGCGTTGATTCCTCTGTTCTTTTAAAGGCTAATTCCGAAGCTGAAAAAATGGGACTTAGAAGTGAAGTTTATTCACCGGACACAATTTTCTATGCTGAAGAAACTCCCTGGACGCGCAAGGATGTTGATATGTGCGGCTTGAAAGGCAAAGTTATAGACGACTATGAAACTTTCCTGCGTGAAAAAAAATTTCCCAAAATGCTTGTTCCGGGCGAGCCTGAAACTCTTCAAGTGCTGCAAAAAAAACTTAAAGATGAACTTGGAGATTCCGCCGTTATTTTTACAAGCAAACCGTACTTTCTTGAAATCCTTCCGCCGAACTGCGGAAAAGGAGAATCCATCAACTGGCTTGCTGACTACATTGGAATTCCACGCTCATCTACAATGGGATTCGGAGACAGCATGAACGATGAAAGCATGATTGCAAAATGCGGCTACGGCGTGTGCATGAGCAATGGAATTGACTACATAAAAAACGCCGCTGACTTTATCACTGAAAAAGATAACGATTCAAGCGGCGTTGGCGACTTTATAGAAAAATATGTTTTGTAATTTTTAAGATTCAATGTCCGCTTTTTGCAGAAGCTCTGTTTCCCATTCGAGCAGGGCTTTTTCTTCTTGCGTCCCGTTTCCTTTTACATCGCACATAATTCTAAAGACTGGCTCTGTTCCGCTTGGACGCATCCAGATAAAGGCGACAGGCTGCTTTGAACTGTCCATAAATTTTACTTTTAGTCCTCCGTTCGCATTGTTCCAGTTTTGATCGGCTGCAGTTTCTTTTGTGCCGTTTGTTGTGAATGCTTCGTAGCTTGCGATTCCGTATTCATTTTTGAGCTGCTCTTTTTTTTCTTCCCAAGACGAAATGAATTCTTTTTTGAAATTTTCCTTTAGCTTGCCTTTGTCTTGCATTTTTACTTGAAGAACTGCGCGGTTTTCGCTTACGCCAGTTGTTGTGTATTCAGGCAGTGTTGAAATAACGTCATCGAGTGTAAAGTTGTCTTTGTATTTTTTTTCTTGGCCGGACATCTTGCACCACAAATGGAACAATCCAATCTTGTTTTTTGTGTCCCGCAGCGCAAGAAGCTTTACAAGCGCAAAGATTGTAGCGACTGGATCCCTTACCGCAGAAGGGTATGTTATGTTTCCGCCGTTGCTTCCTTCTCCGAATATTCTTACGTTGAAACCTTCGCTTCTTTTTTCACGTGCAAGGTTCACTACATTGGCTTCTCCAACTTCCGCGCGGAATACTTTTGCATTCAATCTGGCGCAGATTTCGTCAATTCTCATGGAAGTAGGGCAGTTTACAGCTACCGCAAGATTTTTAGCGTCCGGATTTTTCCAGTATTCAAATGCAAGTTCCGACATTACACACAGCGCGAACACTTCTTGTGCTGGCACTGTTTTTGCTTCTTTGCCGTTCCAGTAGACAATGTTTCCGCGGTCGCCGTCGCAGTCCGGCATATAACCAAGCAGGGCTGATTTGTTTCCTTTTTTTTGAAGCTCATTGATTTTCTGCGCGCAATGCACAAGATTTTCTGGCTCTGGAATTATTGCATGGACAATTTTATCTTCATTGAATGGAATAAAACCGATTCCGCTTTCCGGGATAAATTTTTTATCTATTGAAGTTGCTCTGGCGGAACCGTTCATATCGCACACAATGCTAAGTGGATTTTTCTGCGCTGCTTTTTTTAAAATGCTGAACAGCTTATGCTGAAATAAAATTTTTGGACTTCCGGCTATTACGGTCTTTATAAATTTTTCGTAGGCGGCAAGAGACTTTTTTTTATACTTGGCGCATTTTGCGTACACATTTTCAACTTGTGTCTTTTGCGCCTTGAATGCAAGTGAAAGCGCGTGTTCTTCTGCTCCGGCTGAACTGCATTTTGCTGCAAAGTTTTCCGCGAGTTTTTTTGATTCCCCGGCTTCAAGAACGCCTCCGTTGTTCAGACCGAATTTTATTCCGTTGTGTCCTATTGGATTGTGGCTTGCTGAAATGTAGAGGAATCCGTCATGCTTTCTTGAGTACGCCATGATTTCCGGGGCGGCGGCAGTCCCAAGAAAAACAACTTTTATTCCGCAGGCGCAAAGTCCTTGAATTACATTGAGCGCAATTTCTTTTCCTGTGGGGCGGGTGTCTGTTGCCACAACAACTGCCGGATCTTTTTTGCCCGTTTTTGAAATTATATATTCAGCGAATGTTTCTGCAATTAAAAGACAGAGAAAACTGTTTGCTTCTCCGATTTTTGGCGAAGTATCTTCCGCATCCATGCTTTCTGCAAAAACTTTTCTCCAGCCGGACGCCGATAAAATCATATTGTGTTCCATAATATTTCTATTATAACGCTTTTGCCGCTAGTGTGGAAGCGAACATATAAATGGGGTATTAGGGCACTAGCCCTAAGCGGCGCAAGTAAAGATTGATGGTATGGAGGAAAGAAAACGGCGATAAAATCGCTTCGCTTACGAATTAGTTTGTTTTTCTCCCTCCAAAAACTTGCGTTGCACATTGCCTTTTTTTTCAATATAATAATCCGCATTATGTCAGAAAGAAACGAAAAAGAACTTTGCCACTGGGCAGACCAGCAGGCTTCAAGAATTATCAAGCAGAAAGGCGACCTTGACCTTTATACCTGCGCTTCTGGAATTACACCGAGCGGAACTGTTCATATTGGAAATTTCCGCGAAATTATTACTGTAGACTTGATTGTGCGTGCTCTCCGCGACCGTGGCAAGAATGTGCGCTTTATTTATTCCTGGGACGACTACGATGTTTTCAGAAAAGTTCCGGGCAATATGCCTCAGCCGGAAGTTCTTGAAAAATATCTGCGCTATCCAATTACAATGGTTCCGGATACTTTTGGACGGGACGAAAACTATGCGCGCCATCACGAAGTTGACATTGAAACGCAGCTTCCGCGTGTTGGAATCCATCCAGAATTTTTGTATCAGGCGAGCCGTTATCGTGCAAACCGTTATGCAGAGGGAATGAAAAAGGCGTTGCAAAACCGCGAGCTTATAAAAGAATGCCTGAATGAATACCGCGATGAGCAGCACAAAATGAAGCCGGAAGATGTTTACTGGCCAGTAGCCGCTTTCTGCTGCAAATGCAATAAAGACGAAACTGAAATCCTTGACTACGACGGTGAGTACGGCGTTACGTATAAATGCAAGGCTTGCGGACATGAAGAAAAAGGAGATCTTCGCACTTCAAAAGAATTCAAGCTGGGCTGGCGTGTTGACTGGCCTATGAGATGGAACGAAGAAAAAGTTGTATTCGAGCCGGGCGGAAAAGACCACATTTCTCCGGGCGGAAGCTACGACACTGCAAAACTTGTAAGCAAAAAAGTTTTCGGTTGGGATGCTCCTGTTACAATGAAGTACGACTTTGTAAAACTCAAGGGCGTTCCTGGAAAAATGTCATCTTCAAAAGGAAAAGTAATTTCTCTTGTTGACGCTCTTGAAGTTTATCAGCCGGAAGTTTTGCGCTACATTTTCGCCATGAACAAAGTTGACCACGAGTTCAGTATCAGTTTTGATTTGGATGTTGTTACAATATACGAAGCTTACGACAAGACAGAGAGAATCGCCTGGGGAATCGACAAGGCAAAGAATGAAGATTTGTTCCTCAAGGAAAAACGCATTTACGAGCTTAGCCAGATTGAAAACGGAATGCCGAAAGTTCAGCCGTACCAGATTGGATTCCGCTTGCTTACAACTTTGCTTCAGACTTATTCAGGCGACATCGATGCTGTTATTGCTTCTCTCAAGGATGTAAAGGAAGAACAGAAGGAAACTTTGCGCCGCCGCTGTGTTTGCGCATGGTACTGGATAAAAGAAAGCGCTCCTGACTGCGCTCCGGATTTCTGCTTCACTTTAAGAGAAGACGGTTCTAAGGCTGAAGATATTTCGGGTGAAATGCTGACTGCTGTGCGCCGTGTGCGTGATGAAGTTGTTCCGCGCCTTGATACTTTTGCGGTTGACAAGGAATGCCAGCAGGCGATGTACGACATTGCGACAGAACTTGGACTTGAGTCAAAAGCATTGTTTACAGCTTTGTATCATGCCTTGATTGGAAAAGATCAGGGACCGCGCCTTGCAAGCTTCTTTAGGATTATCGGAAAAGAAAAACTTCAGAAAATCCTGAGCGTATACTAAAAAAAGTTTGTCCCGATAAATTAGCTGTCTTGGGTTTTTAAATGAAGAAGAAAATTTATTTTTCACTTGCGCTAAATATTTTGATTACCGCATTCGAAATTTCCGCTGTGATTTTATCTTTGGTTGAATATGGCGGATTTAGTTTCTTTAAATTTTATACACAGGACAGCAATATTCTTTTGGGGATTTCGTGCGCTGTTATGGCATTTTGCAAAATCCGCTTTTTACGTTCAGGCAAAAAAATTTCTGATTCAGTAAAATTATTTTCTTACATTGCGGTTTGCTGCACAACGCTTACAATTACAGTTGTCCTTGCCTTGCTCATTCCAAATGCCGGTGGATATACAATGAAGAATTTCAGCCATTATATGCTTGAAGGTTCCGGGCTTTTTATGCATTTTGTTTGTCCTGTTCTGGCTTTGGTTTCGTTCATTTGCTTTGAAGAAATTCCGCTGAAATTTTCGCGTACTGTTTGCGCCATTGTTCCCACGCTGATTTATGCAGCTGTTCTTTTTGTCTTGAATATTGCCAGTGTTTTGGTCGGTCCGTATTTTTTTCTTCATGTTTACGAGCAGAGCGTTCTTGCTTCTGCGGGCTGGACGTTTGTTGTAATCGGCGGAAACTATTTGATGAGCGTTGGAATCTGGGCAGCGTCTAGAAAAAAATCATTTTGAAAGTTGCATTTTGCGTTGCAGTTGCGAATGGTTTCTTATGTATGCTAAAATGAGTTTATGTTAAAAAATTTTCTTTGGGTGTTTTTTATTTCGATGGTGCCGCTTATTGAACTTAGGGGTGCGATTCCTGTTTCGCAGGCGTTAAAATTGCCGGTGATTTCTTCTTATGTTGTCAGCATAATTGGAAATATGATTCCTGTTCCTTTTATTTTCTTGTTTGCAAGAAAATTTTTGGAGTGGGGACAGGATAAACGTCTTGTGGGCGGAATCTGCCGTTTCTTTTTATTGCGAGGAACTTCTGCCGGTGAAAAAATGCAGGCAAAGGCTGGACGCGGACTTTACTTTGCGCTTTTTCTTTTTGTAGGAATTCCGCTTCCGGGAACTGGTGCTTGGACTGGAACACTTGCAGCTAGCCTTCTGGACTTGGACGGAAAAAAGACATCTCTTGCCGTTATGGGAGGCGTTTTGCTTGCCGGCGTGATTATGCTTGTTTTGACATTGCTGGGAGTCGGAGCTGCAAACGCAGTCGCAGGATAAAAAGTTAAATTAAAAAAGCTGCCCATTTAGGACAGCTTGTGTTTGCTTATGCCTGCAATGCTGTAACTGCTACTGTTGCAACAATGTCGTCAACGTTGCATCCACGGCTAAGGTCGTTAAGCGGTTTTGCGAATCCTTGGCATACAGGTCCAATTGCCATCCAGCCGCCCATTCTCTGGGCAATCTTGTAGCCGATGTTTCCTGCATTGATATTTGGGAATACAAAAACATTTGCGTGTCCTGCAACTTTGCTTCCCGGAGCTTTTAGCTCGCCGACTTCAGGAGCAACTGCGGCGTCAAACTGAAATTCTCCGTCCAAGGCAAGGTCCGGTGCCTTTTCCTGCGCAAGCTTTACAGCTTCCTGAACTTTTGGAACGCTCTTAAAGAATTTGTCATCGTTTCCGCTTCCTTTTGTGCTGAAGCTCAACATGGCGACTCTTGGCTCTATTCCGGCGATTTTCTTGGCAGTGTCGGCTGTTGCAACTGCGATGTCTGCAAGCTCTTCACTTGAAGGCTCGATGTTGATTGCGCAGTCAGCAAGAAGTGCAACGCCTTCCTTTATGTATTTGTTTCCGCATTCCGGTGCAACCATGATAAAGCTTGATGAAACTGTCTTTATTCCAGGCGCGGTCTTTATAACCTGAAGTCCCGGTCGCAATGTGTTTGCAGTTGAGTGGCAAGCTCCGCTTACAAATCCGTCCGCATCTCCTGCCTTGAGGATAAGAGCTCCGAACATTGTGCGGTCTTTAAGTATGTAGTTTTTTGCATCCTGAACTGTAGGATATTCTGCCTGTCCAGTTTTCTTGTTGATTTTGCCTTCACGTGTCTTGAATAAAAGTTCCGCGTATTTGTCTGTATCCGGGCTTGTCGCTGGATCTACAAGCTCAATTCCTGAAAGGTCAACTCCCGGGGCTGCCTTTGCGCATTCTTCTGCGTTTCCAATAAGGATGATTTTTGCAATTCCTTCCTTTACGATTTTTGCAGCCGCCTCAACAACACGCTTGTCTTCGCCTTCGCAAAGAACGATTTTTTTTCCGGCCAATTTAGCCTTTTCCTTTAGCTGTGAAACAAAATCCATAATGCACCTTCTTTGATTGTTTTATTTGAAAATCGGGCAACCGGAATTCGAATCCGGGACCTCGTGCCCCCCAGACACGCACGCTAACCAACTGCGCTATTGCCCGAAAAGCAAGTGCATTATATCAAATGGCGTCTTGATTATCAATTGCAGCGGAAAGACTGTGTTTTCGTTTCTTGCAAGAGGGGGTGTTTTGTGGTAGAATTTTTTGCAGGTCTATAAAAGAAAATGAAGAACAGTAAAGGAAAAAAATCATCTATTGTGATTATTCTAGTTTCAACTCTCATTGCTACAAACCTTTTTGTAGGCGTGATTTCTTATTGTGTTTCCGCAGGCGCATTGAAAAAGTCTGTGAATAGCCAGCTTTCTGCAATAACCGCAGACTTGTGCAATCAGATTGTCGCGATAAACAGAAAGACAATTTCTCAGCTTACTTTGCTTTCAAGGCTAGAGCTTCTAGTCAGGGAGGATGTTTCTCTTCATGAAAAGCAGAAGCTCCTTGCTCCGATAATCAAGAATCTGGACTCAAGGTACCGGGATGTCGCCTTTTACGACAAGAACGGAGACAGCCTTTTGATTGACGGGCGTATGCTTAATTTTTCCGACAGGCCGTATTTTCAGCAGGCGGCGCATGGAAAGAATTTCTTTTCCGATCCAAAATTCAGCCCGGTTACAAATTCTGTTCTGCAGCATTACAGTGTTCCGGTTTATAACAGCGAAAACAGCATCTCTGGCGTTCTTGTTCTGGTTGTAAACGGAAATTCAATTTACGATACAATCAAGGATATTGATCTGGGCGAAGGAATGAGGCCTTGCGTCGTAAGCAGGGAGACTGGAGAAATTGTCGCCTCCGAGAACAGTTTGAATTCAGATGCGGCTGAAGATGCTGGGGTGTTTTATCCGCAGGAGCTGCTTGATAGAATCTCAATGGGCGAGGACGGCTCTTACCACTACTTTGACACCAGGCTGAATAAAGAAATGATTGCTTCGTTTGCGCCGGTTCCAGATTCCCAGTGGTCGGTTCTGGCTGTTGCTCCGTATAAGTTCTATTTTAGCTCATTGACTGTCTTGCTGCGCCTGATTGCTGTGGTTATGGTGGCGGTGATTTTAATATCGGTTCTTATTGTCTCAAAGATTCTAAAAACATTTATAAAGCCTTTGGTTTTCGTTAAGCAGTCTGTGGACAAAATTGCAACTGGAAATGCAGACCTCACAAAGCGCATTGAAGTGATTTCAAACGATGAGATTGGCGATGTTATAAAAGGATTCAACCTGTTCCTTGAGAAGCTTCAGGAAATCGTAAAAAAGATTCTAGGCTCAAAGGACAGTCTTTCCGCCGCGGATGAAAGGCTTCAGGCCTGCACAAAGAACACAGAGGATTCTCTTGGACAGATTTCCGCAAGCATAGAAAGCGTGAATGTCCTGGTTCATGAGCAGGCTGGCTCTGTTCAGGAAACGGCGGGCGCAGTGGATGAAATCAGCTCGAACATCGGCTCTCTTGAAAAAATGATTCAGGCGCAGTCTGAGAATGTTCAGCAGGCTTCTTCCGCAGTTGAGCAGATGATTGGCAATATATCTTCCGTGAACGCATCTGTGGGCAAGATGATTGCTTCCTTTGACCAGCTTGAGGAACATTCCAATACCGGAATCGCCAACCAGTCGAACGTCAATGAAATGATTCTTGATATTGAGCAGCAGTCGAAAATTCTTCAGGACGCGAACCTTGCGATTGCAGGCATTGCTTCACAGACAAATCTTCTTGCAATGAATGCCGCGATTGAGGCCGCTCATGCAGGAGAAGCCGGAAAAGGATTCAGCGTTGTTGCTGACGAAATCAGAAAGCTGTCGGCGACATCCTCGGAGCGTTCCCATTCCATAGGCGCGCAGCTGGCAAAAATTCAGGAGACAATAAAAAGCGTTGTCTCACTTTCAAATGAAACATCGTCGGAATTTTCGCTTGTTTCAGACAATATTGCGGAAACAGGCCAGATTGTGGCGCAGATAAAGAATGCGATGGAGGAGGAGCAGATAGGCTCAAAGCAGATTATAGATGCCCTTCAGTCTATGAACGATTCCACCGCTGAAGTAAAGTCCGCATCCGTAAAAATGTCAGAGGACAACAGTCATATTCTTGCGGAAGTTAAGAAGCTTCAGGCAACTGCTTTGACAATAAAAGACAGCATGGACAGAATGCAGGAAAGTTCTGCGGCTGCAGATGAGAGCAGTAAGATGCTTTCTGCAATTTCCGGCGATGTTACAGACTCCGTAAAAGAAATCGGCGGCCAGATTGGTCTTTTCAAGGTGTAGCACGGGCTTTTCTTGCCTTGTATAAAAAAGCGTAATTCCTTAAGATTTTGTCATAACAAAAGACAGAAAGGATTACGCCCATGTATAATCAAATTTATAGCATCGCTGACTCTTCGTTATAGTCTTTAAGTTTTTCAAGTTTTAAACGCTTAAAACAATCTTTTACAAAATCATTTACATCGCTTTCAAGTTTATATTGCTGCGCCATTTATTCTTTTCCTTCTATATAATTTAGAACACTTTTCATTCACAAAGTCTTTTCAATTGTACCACAAAAAAGCGCGGAAATCAGCACCCAGTCTCCACACAAGACTTACAGAATCTTTCATTCAGCCTTCCAGAATTATTCCGACAGTACATATTAATGTTTCAAACAGTACATTAGAAAGATTCGGACAGTACATCTGAATCTTTCTGACAATACATCAAAAAGATTCCAACAGCATATCTGAAACATTCTAATGCACTTTCAGGCAATTTTTATTATACTTTCGGCGAACTTTTCAGCACTTTCTATTGATAATTAACCAAAAGTATAATATCTTCTTGACTGTAAGATGAATAAACTGCTTCCATCTTACAGAATTGATTAGCGTGCGTCATGCGGCTAAAGTTTCAGCCATGATTAAAAGGGTATAGTATGGCAGGAGAAAAAGAGACAGTATTTGCAGGGAGGGTAAAAGAACTTATGAAGGAAAACCGCTACTCGCAGAAGAGGCTTTGCGAGATATGCGGAATCACAGAGGCAGCGTTCAGCCGTTACATGACAAGCGGGCGGCTGCCAAGAACGGATGTGTTTGCGAACATCGCTAACACTCTTCACACCACAAGCGACTATCTGATTGGGAACGACTCCAGCTATGGCTACGACCAGCTGAAGATACTGATTGGTTCGAGCAAGGATGACTTGAGCTACAATCAGAAAAAAAGCCTGATGGAAATTCTGATGGACGAGTACAATCGTCCTGAAGACAAATAAGGAAAAAAGAAAAAGGTCTTGCATGCATCATTGGCATTATGAATATGATTTTCCACGGCGTAGAATGTTCGAACATTATGCACACAGATACCATAGCCGAAGATTTAAGGCAGATTAGCAGCACGACAGAAAAGACATAATTCTTGCAAATCCACATTTTGGTGACAAAGAACACTCTGCAATCCAGCAAACTTCCCGATTAAGACTGGTAAAACCGCATATTTTTTTATGAAGCATTTTATCAAGATAATTAAGTCAGTCGGTTGAGCTAAAGCAGTCTTTCATTGAACTGGCATTTGATAAAAATCTGTAATTGTAAAAAAAAACTTCCGTAATTTTTTTACGGCATAACTGTTTTTTTTAATGCATTTTGCCGATAATAGCAGTATAATAAATATTGGAGATTATTATGCTAAAATCATTTACTGTAAGTAATTTTAGAGCATTTAACAATTCTGTAACTATAGATTTCTCTGCAACAGGTAATTACTCTTTTAATACGGAAGCCATTAAAGATGGTGTAGTAAAAACTGCTCTTATGTATGGTAGAAATGCAAGTGGTAAATCATCTCTTGGTTTAGCTTTATTTGATATTGTAGCAACTCTAACTGATAATTACGTAAATCCACAGAATTATTTGAATTATAAAAATAGGATTTCTACACAACCATTTGTTACCTTTGAATATAGGTTTGTATTTCATGGTAAAGAAGTAGTATATTTATATAAAAAAATTGATTCCAAGCAGATTATTTCAGAGTCTTTCGCAATTGATGGTAAAGTATTAATTGATTACGATCGAACAAAAGACAGAGAAGATATATTCATTGCTTTTAAAGGTGCAGAAAATACAAATATTCCATTAAAACAGTTAAATTTTTCGGCTCTACGTTTTGTAAAATCGAATGTTCTTTTAGCTGAAAATGAAGAAAATAGTATTTTTAATGATTTTTATGCTTTTGTCAGCAAAATGCTTTTATTCTGGTCTTTGGAGACAAGAGAATTTATTGGTTATACACCAGTTTCTGGACAATCTCTAATTAGTAAAATTGTAAAAGAGAATCATTTTAAGGATTTGCAGAAATTTTTTAAAGATGCAGGTTTTGAAGATGAACTTGACCATAGGCTTTGGAATGGTTCTGAACAGCTTATGATAAAATATGGTGATAATAACAAAATTGAGTTTGGTTTAGCCTGCTCTTCAGGTATGAGTTCTTTACTTCTTCTTTATTATTGGCTGGAAGATATAGCAAATCCCGAAAAATGTCCGTCGTTTATTTTTATAGATGAATTTGATGCATTTTATCATTTTGAACTTTCATACTTTATTATAGAACGATTAAAATCATATGGATGTCAAGTTCTGTTAACGACACATAATACATCAATTTTTTCAAATGATTTGTTGCGACCAGATTGTTATTATATTTGTAAAAAAAATGAAATAAAGAATGCAAATAATTCAACGATAAAAGAATTACGTTATGGACATAACCTTGAAAAACTCTATCGTGGGGGGACGTTTGGTAAATGATTCTTTTTATCTTTGAAGGCAAGGATGATGAACCTCGCTTATACAGAACTCTAAAAAAACTCTTCCATTTTGAACTTCCCGAGGAAGAAATTTTGCATTATTTCTGTAACAATATATTTTCTCTATACAATACGATAATGTCTTATTCTAATGACGAGAATGGGAATAATCCGTTTGAAGATATTGATATAATCAATGTTCTCAAAGAAGATGCTGCTGGCAATCAGAAAAAATGTGATGGTCTTAATAAAATCAAACATTCTTATGAAGTTTCGGAAATTTTTCTTTTCTTTGACTATGATATAAAACCTATTGATTCATTTAACAAGCTTTCTATCGAAGAACAAAATGAAAGAATATCCATGTTGTTAAGTTTTTTTAATAGTGCGAATATTGATACAGAGAGAGCAGGCATAAAGCTTTTTATCAATTATCCAATGATTGAGTCTTATAGATATTTCAAGCGTCCGTTACCAGATGAAAACTATAAAGATTATAGCGTGAATGTTTTTATCGATGGAGCGTTCAAGCAAAAAGCTGATGAATTTTGCGATGATAAAAACTTAAAATTTCTTTGTTATGATTTGAATAAATCTGGAGAATTAAAAAAATCAGAAGATAAAGAGCGTGAAGATAAAATCAGAGAAAACTGGTTATTTATTAAAGAAATGAATCTTCAAAAAGCTCACTTTATTTGTACAGGTAACTACTCAATTCCTTCTGAGAAGAATTCAATAAATCAACGTGTTATTTTTGACAAACAGATAGAAAAATATGTTATTCCAAAACATGAGGTTGCAGTATTAAATGCATTTCCTTTGTTTTGGTTTGAATATATTGATGAAACAAAATATTAACATAGATGTTTTGATCAAGGGTTTAACCTGTATGTTAAAATCTTGGCTTTTACTTTCAGGCTAGAATACATCATCCTGGGCATCTTGGACAGCCTGCATGTTATTAAACTCATATTCAAGAATAATCCAGCCGGTCTGCGGATAATTTTTTGCGGATGCGTAAATCGAAACATTATTTAAATCATCCTTCAATTCATTTTTTGCTGATGATTCCCAGATTGCCGCATACGCTCTTGAGCCTTCAGCAAGTGCTCTAAGCCAATATTTATCGTCTTTCCATAAAGTATCTGATGCAATTTCATCAATCATTCGTGGGTGGCCATAAGTTTTAGAAATGCGCTCCTTTATTTCTGAAAATGCATTTTGAATTTCAGTTCCATAATCATTTGTAGAAATCTCATCGCTTACTGCCCTTATTAAATACAGACCCTCATCGTCATCAACAAAGGCAAGATAATGCTTAAAAAGAGGATGTTTTTTCACAGGGAAAACATAATAACAATCATCTTCGATGTGTTCTAGGTCCGCCCCATCACAAGCTTCTGTCAAATCATCTAAAGTCATACCCATTGAAAGACCGAAAGGAGCTGAAAATAAAAGAATTGGAGCAGACAAAAGAATCAACAATAAAAACAGCTTTTTCATTTAGAACAACCTCCATTAGTGTATTATTTTATAAATTTCCATAATTCTTCTTTTTGTGTTTTTATATGTATCTTTGATTTTTCATCATATTTGTAAACTTCATAATTTTCACATTTTGTATATAAATCAATCAAAATAACATCTGAGGGAATCAAATAATAATAATGCTCAATAAAATATTCCAGAAGCGTTTTGCATTTCTTCTGATTGTAATCCATATCAACAACAAAGATTTTTTTATACTTGGAAGGCGTTAAATAAAATAAAAACATTGCCTCTGACCAATTTTTAAGCTTTGCAGAAGGAGGATTGCCTGTTTCTGTCCAAGTATGCGTTTTACATTCAATCAGAATACTGTCATTTCCAAAATCAAATGCGTGCTCTTTTTTTGAATTTAAACCTATTTCAATTCTTTTTTGTTTTTCTAAAAAAATATTATTTGAAGCAAAAAAACTATTAACAAATTCTTCAAAATCTTTACCTGCTTGAGTATTAGAACTTACACCCTTTCTTTGATACATAATATTCATCATTTGCTTAATAATTATATCATATATTAGTCAAAAATCAATTTTCCAAATTTTAACAGTAATCATCAAAGACTGGGCCGCCTGTCCATTCTTTATCTTGAAGAATTGTAAAATATTTTTGAGAACTGTCCTCTTGAAAACAGGATTTATATAATTCATGAACAAAAGTGTTGTTTACAAGTCTTATTGTCATTACATGAAATTTCTTTATTGCTTCTGGATTTGCCGCTCTAGTTCTTACAATAAGAGTGTCATTATAAATAGTGGCTTCTTCGACTAAAGATTCGGCATAATCTGTTTTGAAAAACAAAGCATTCTGTTTTAAGTTTTCAAGATACTCTTCCAAGTTATGCAAATGTTCACCTGCAGGGCAGCATGGATATTCAGAAGGAAGTTTCATTCTGTTTTTATCGTGAACAGCATTATCTGTGAGTGTGTAAATTAAATGATTGTCTTTATTACATTCTGCAAAAAATCTTCTTTGATAAATCCATTCTCCAATAACGCCTCGTTTTTCTGTTGGCGGAACAGAATCTTCTTTAGCCCAATGAAGAAGATTTTCATAACAATTCTTGCTTTCCTGAGCGGTTACTGTACGCATCCACTGAATATCAGGTGAGAGATTTAAGTCGTGCAGGATTTCAATATGCTGTAATACATAATCGATTGTTTTTCCTGTCATCCACATAATTTTTTTACAAGTAATTGGATTCAAAATTATGTTCTCAACTTTTGTTACCCAACGCAGATTTTCTGGTCGGTTATCCTGTTTATTTGTATTTATGTGATCTACAACATGTTCTTTTGTTGGGGCTTCACCAAGAAATGCAGTTGCGACAATTCTGTGAACTCTTACACCAGAGTGGAGCAAATATCCGTTTTCTTTATTTACAATTCCTAATGTCCAGATATTATCATTTCGACGTTTACGAGAACCTTCCTTTGAATGTCTTAATATTGCTCCATTGTCTCGGACAGAATAAGTTTCGCCTTCATAGGTACATAAAATTTCTTTATTGTAGGCATCAATCAAATCATTCATACAAGACTTCCTTTTGATTTTATTTCAGGATTTGTTAATTCTCTTGCTATAATTTCTTCTACTTTTGTCATTTTTTTGGTTTCTTTTTAGATATTCTATAAAGTTCGACATATACTATAAATAGTTAGTCCTAGTTTTGAGCTTAAGGCGCTCCTGTTGAAAATTATCAGAAAGAGCTGCTTTGCCACGGCTCGTGGAGTGTAAATCTACAAAGAATGTCAGGAGAGCTCTATAACACGCATCGTTGTTTAAATGAAGGCTTAAAAGAGGCAAAATTCAGCTGTATAGACAATATCAGGTGTTTTTTATAAAAAAAATGTATTTTTTTTAGTTTCCTTTTGGATTTTCCAGATAGTTTGACATATAATATAAATAGGTAGTTCTAATTCAGGGCTTTATAAAGCAGTTAAAAACGGCGCAGGAAGAGAGGCGAATGCAGAAAACGCTCTGTTTTGCTGCCGCGGAAGCGGCAACGTTGATAGTTCAAAGGAAAAACAGTGCGTATTTTTGCAGACACATCTCGAACAGAATCTGTTTTTAGATAGAATTGCAGTCAAATTAACAGGAGAAAACTATGAAGAAATCTATTTTCTTGATTTTACCAGCGGTAATGCTAATGCTTGCCTCGTGCATGGATTCCGCAGGCAGAAACGGCGGAGCTGGCTCTGTTCGTGTTGTGCTTCCGGGCTCTTCCCGGGATGTCTCTAGCAGCGACAGGGCCGACTCGTACACGGTTTCCCTGCTGAAAGGCGGAAAAGTTATAGAAAGCCAGACAGCCGTGCCGGGGGGGGCGGTGGAGTTCAATGAGCTTGATGCCGGAAGCTACACGGTTGACGTTGAGGCGACTTTAAGCGGTGCCTTGAGCGGCGTGGGAAGCGCGGAAGTTGCAGTTACAGAGGGCGAGACGGCTTCATGCACCGTTCTTATGAACAGAGTGTACACTGCGGATGCCGCGGCGGAATATATAGAAAGCCTTGAAGCCGGAAGCTACAAAGTCATTGTGGCAGGTGCAATTGACGATGCTGGAATAGAAGGAATAAAGACAGCCTTAAATGAAAATAAAAATAAGCCGCTGGTGAGCCTTGACCTTGGCAGGACAACCGGGCTTAGCTCAATTGGTGCGGCAAAGTTTCAGAACTGCACAGCTCTTTCTGGCATAGTTCTCCCGGAGGGAATAGGCTCTATTAAGGAAAGTGCTTTTGAGGGATGCACATCACTTGCAAGTGTAACGATTCCAGATACTGTGAATGAAATAGGACAATTTGCGTTCAAGAAGTGCACGGCTCTTGAAAGTATAACAATCCCTAGTGGTGGTATACAAGTGATAGCTTCTTCTGTGTTTAGCGGGTGTTCTGCTCTTAAAAGCGTGACTATTCCGAATAGCGTAACTTCAATAGGAGACAGTGCATTTGAAAACTGCAGCGCGCTTGAAAGCATAGTTCTTCCAGAAGGAATAACTGAAATAGGACAATCTGCGTTCTATAAATGTTCTGCTCTTAAAAGCATAAAGATTCCAAAAAATGTAACTAAGATTGAAGCAAAATGTTTTCAGCACTGCTATGCTCTTGAAACTGTGGAAATTCCAGAAAGTGTAACTGAAATAGGGGTGCGTGCATTTGAAAGTTGCGATGCGCTCGTAAGCATAGCAATCCCCGATAGCGTAACTGCAATCGCAGGACTTGCGTTCTTAAACTGTTACGGACTTGAAAGCATAGAACTGCCAGGCAACTTGCCTGAAATTAGTTACAACACGTTTACTACCTGTAAAAAACTTAAAAGCATATATATTCCAGTCAGTGTAAAAGAGATAGGCACCTACGCATTTGATAAATGCGATGCCTTGACTACTGTGAATTATGGTGGAACTGAAGCTGAATGGAAAAATATAACTATTAAGTCAAACAACGATGTCTTGACTACAAAAGTTACAATAATCTGTTCTGACGCTACTATAACTCCATAGCCAGCATTTTTCCCAACACCGTGCAGTATAATAAATAGAAGACTGCGTCTGTTTAGGCGCGGCTTTTTGTTGGCCATGAGGTCCTGGCTGGTGATTTGCTTTCCGTCTTTGTAGTATTCGTCATATTGTTTAGTCGGAGCTTTTTCCACTTTTAGGTAAGTCGCTTTCTTCATATTTTCAGTCTCGTTTTTGGAATCCTTCTCGCTCAGATTGCCGTCAATATAAAGTATGGCTTCTTTCGGTGTTATTACTGATTCGCTGCTGATCTCATATTTACATATAATCTTCACATATGAACAATCCCATTCGCCTTCTTATGTTAATATGAGTGTTGTTCCGCTCACCGTGTACTTGTATTCCAGGTTTTTCTCATACTGTTTGCTTCCTGTTCTAAGCGGAACATCTTTCCTGTTCTAGGCGGAACATCTTTCCTGTTCTAGGCGGAACATCTTTCCGGCTCTAAGCGGAACGTCTTTCCGGCTCTAGGCGGAACGTCTTTCCTGTTCTAGGCGGAATGTCTTTCCTGTGCTGATTGTCTGATTTTTTTATTTATGTTATCATGCTTTAAAAATTCTTGCCGGCATGGAAATACCGGTTTTTTGAGGTGAAGTATGGCAAAGAATATTGATTGGGCGAATCTTCCTTTTGGTTATCAGGTAACAGATAAGAGATTTGTTGCTAACTACAAAAACGGCGCATGGGACGCAGGCGAGCTTACTTCCGATGCTACTGTGCATATTTCTGAATGCGCTGGAGTTCTTCAGTATGCCCAGACTTGCTTTGAAGGTCTAAAAGCGTATACAACAAAAGACGGCAGAATTGTTACGTTCCGCCCGGACTTGAACGCTGACCGCATGGCTTCTTCCTGCGAGCGTCTTGAAATGCCTGTGTTCCCAAAAGAGCGTTTTGTTCAGGCTGTGCTTGATACTGTAAAAGCGAATATTGACTGGGTTCCTCCTTTTGGAAGCGGCGCGACTTTGTATATCCGTCCATATATGTTCGGTTCAAATGCTGTAATCGGTGTAAAGCCTGCTGACGAATATCAGTTTAGAATTCTTGTTACTCCTGTAGGTCCGTATTTCAAGGGCGGAGTCAAGCCGATTGTTGTGCGCATTTCTGACTTGGACAGAGCCGCTCCTCATGGAACAGGCGACATAAAAGCCGGCCTTAACTATGCGATGAGCCTTCACAATATAATGGACGCACACAGAAACGGCTTTGCAGAGAATATGTACCTTGATCCTGCGACACATACTTATATTGAAGAAACTGGCGGAGCAAACATTCTCTTTGTTACAAAAGACGGAAAGCTTGTTACTCCAAAGTCAAACAGCATTCTTCCTTCAATCACACGCCGCTCTTTGATTCAGGTTGCAAAAGATTATCTTGGAATTGAAGTTGAGGAGCGCAAGATTAACAAGAACGAGCTTGCGGACTTTGCAGAATGCGGACTTTGCGGAACTGCCGCTGTAATTTCTCCAATCGGAAAAATTGTTGACCACGGAACAGAAATCAATGTTCCAAGCGGAATGGAAGAAATCGGACCTGTTCTTAAAAAGCTCCGTGAAACTTTAACTGGAATTCAGATGGGCGAAATAAAAGCTCCAGAAGGCTGGATTTACGAAATAAAATAAACGGAAAATATTCAGCTTGTTGCGGTAAATCCCTGGCTACAGTCAGGGATTTTTTTATGTCATTGTTCTATGCTGAATTTTTTCTTTCTGATAATCAGGTATGAAGATATTACTGCTGTTCCGGTTATTATCCAGCTGATTGGATAGATATTCATTATTGTTTCAAACGAAGGAAATTTTTTGAATACGGTTGCAAGCCAGGTAAGCCGCAAGAAACATGAGCCTGCCAATGTAAGAATTGCCGGAAGCATTGAGTATCCCATTCCGCGCAAAGCTCCTGCTGTAATTTCGTAGCTGCTTGTAAGAAATTCAAGGGACTCTACATGAACTAGTCTTATGAGCGCAAACGCAATTACCGCTTCATCCACGGTGTAAACTCTAATCACTGCTCTTCTAAAGAACACAAACACAAAGCACATTGCTCCGGAAATAATCACGCTGCATAGCATTGAAAGCCTGTAGATTTTTTTGCATCTGCTGAATTTTTTTGCACCGTAGTTCTGGCTTGTGAATGTTGTGGCTGCCTGAGTGAACGCGCTTACGACAAAGTATGAAAAATATTCAAAGTTAAGCGCCGCCGCCGAGCCTGCCATTGCGTTGCTTCCGAATGAATTTATTCCGCCTTGAATGCAGATGTTTGAAAAGCAGAACACCATTCCCTGCAATCCAGCAGGAACTCCTATGCGTGCGGTTTTTGCAAGCTGGCTTTTGTTTATATGAAGTTTTCTTAAATCAAGCCTAAGTCCCTCTCAGGGCAAACGCATGTAAAAATTTTTTGTTTAAAATCTCTAAACTACTATTTAA